>Ga0209281_1000022_pt1 | contig 522913 bp, 472 predicted proteins | sample MedtruBG_FD_187514 | JGI IMG/M metagenome (GOLD analysis project Ga0209281, IMG submission 187514) | Root nodule microbial communities of legume samples collected from California, USA - Medicago truncatula BG (SPAdes) (version 2) | ecosystem: Host-associated > Plants > Roots > Nodule | place... | reverse complement strand
ATGCCGAACTCAGAAGTGAAACGCCGTAGCGCCGATGGTAGTGTGGGGTCTCCCCATGCGAGAGTAGGGAACTGCCAGGCATCAAACAGTGAAGAAGCCCATCCTGACGGATGGGCTTTTTTGCGTCTGTAGTAAGCCTGTGGCAGGCGCTGATAAGCACAGCGCCATCAGGCAGAACGCCGGGTGGCGGCTTCGTCTTATCCGGCCTGTAGTCAGGACGAGGCACCGTGGTAACGCAAATGCAATAGCGGGTACGGCCGCTCAAGATCGTCGACCTCTGCGCGCCCCGTCACCCTGAATCCCATCCTCTCATAGAATCCAACGGCTTGTTTATTCTGTTCGTTCACGTTAGTTGTTAACGCGGGTGCTAATGAAAGCGCATGCTCAATCAACAGCTTACCCACACCACAGCCCCGAACATCGGGAGCAACAAACAGCGCATCCATATGATCTCCGGTAAGCAACATAAACGCGACGGGCTCATCCTGCTCATTAGCGGCAACCCATAAAGGAGCTTCAGGTAAAAATGAGCGGACCAGTTCCTCCAGCTCGATGCGGTACTCTTTAGACAGAAAATCATGAGTGGCATCGACCGAACGACACCAGATCGCAATCAGTTTTTCCCCTTCGTCATGCCGGGATCGGCGTATGTTAATAACCATATTCTCTCCTTATCGTTATGCTTATATTCTAACGTATCCATCGTCGTGAAACTTTCTCACCTTTAACATGCAGGCTCGACATTGACGTGATTTCTGGGTATCTTCAGCTATCTGGATGTCTAAACGTTTAAACGTATGTAGTGAGGTTATCAGGTTATGCCGATTCGCGTGCTGGACGAGCTACCCGCCGTCAATTTCTTGCGTGAGGAAAACGTCTTTGTCATGACGACTTCCCGCGCTTCAGGTCAGGAAATTCGTCCGTTGAAGGTGCTCATCCTTAATTTGATGCCGAAGAAAATCGAAACGGAAAATCAGTTTTTGCGGCTGCTGTCGAACTCTCCGCTGCAGGTGGATGTACAGTTACTGCGCATTGATGCCCGTGAGTCGCGTAATACGCCAGCCGAGCATCTGAACAACTTCTACTGTAACTTTGAAGATATCTGCGATCAGAACTTCGATGGCCTGATTGTCACCGGCGCGCCGCTGGGTCTGGTGGAGTTCAATGACGTTGCCTACTGGCCACAGATCAAACAGGTGCTGGAGTGGGCGAAAGATCATGTCACCTCAACGCTGTTTGTCTGTTGGGCGGTCCAGGCCGCACTCAATATCCTCTACGGTATTCCGAAACAGACCCGCACCGATAAGCTCTCTGGCGTTTATGAGCATCATATTCTTCACCCTCATGCGCTGCTGACGCGGGGTTTTGATGATTCGTTCCTGGCCCCGCATTCACGCTACGCTGATTTTCCGTCAGTGTTGATCCGTGACTACACCGATCTTGAGATCCTCGCCGAGAGTGAGAACGGGGATGCCTATCTGTTTGCCAGCAAAGATAAACGCATTGCGTTTGTCACGGGCCATCCGGAATATGACGCCAACACATTAGGCAGCGAATATTTCCGCGATGTAGAAGCCGGATTAAACCCCGACGTTCCCTACAATTATTTCCCGAAAAACGATCCCCAAAACAAGCCTCGTGCCACCTGGCGAAGCCACGGTAATTTGCTGTTCATCAACTGGCTCAACTATTACGTCTACCAGATCACGCCATATGATCTGCGTCACATGAATCCAACGCTGGATTAATCGTCTGTCGCTGACGATCCTAAAGCGTTTCAGCATATTGAATCAGGCACCTTCGGGTGCCTTTTTTATTTCCGAAATGCACTTCAACTTGTGATTAAACTTTATTTTTATTGTTATCAATAGGTTAATTGATAATTAAATTAAAAATGGAAATTGTTTTTGATTTTGAAATTTAAATGAGTAGTCTTAGTTGTGCTGAACGAAAAGCGCACAACGATCCTTCGTTCGCATTGGGAATGCTTTGTTATCAATGACGAGGAGTTACAGAATGAATCAACAGGCAACGACTACCGATGAATTGATCTTCACGAGGCCCTATGGTGAGCCGGAGAAGCAGATCCTGACCGATGAAGCGGTCGAATTTCTCACTGAACTGGTGGCTCGTTTTACGGCGAAGCGCAATAAGCTGCTCGCGGCTCGTATCCAGCAGCAGCAGGATATCGACAACGGTATATTGCCTAATTTTATTTCGGAAACTGTTTCCATTAGAAACGATGACTGGAAGATTCGCGGTATACCGGAGGATTTACAGGATCGTCGGGTCGAAATCACCGGACCCGTTGAGCGCAAGATGGTTATCAATGCGTTGAACGCGAATGTGAAGGTTTTTATGGCCGACTTCGAAGATTCACTGGCACCGGAATGGAGCAAAGTGATCGACGGGCATATCAACCTGCGTGACGCAGTAAACGGCACCATCAGCTACACCAACGAAGCCGGCAAAATCTATCAGCTGAAGCCCAATCCGGCATTACTGATTTGTCGCGTGCGTGGCCTGCACCTGCCGGAAAAACATGTAACCTGGCGCGGTGAAGCAATCCCCGGCAGCCTGTTCGACTTTGCACTCTATTTCTTCCATAACTACAAAGCGTTGCTGGCCAAAGGCAGCGGTCCCTATTTCTACCTGCCAAAAACGCAGGCGTGGCAGGAAGCAGCCTGGTGGAGTGAAGTCTTCAGCTATACCGAAGATCGTTTCAATCTGTCGCGCGGCACGATTAAAGCCACACTGCTGATTGAAACCCTGCCGGCCGTGTTCCAGATGGACGAGATCCTGCACGCGCTGCGTGACCATATTGTCGGTCTGAACTGCGGGCGCTGGGATTACATCTTCAGCTATATCAAAACACTGAAGAATCATCCGGATCGCGTTCTGCCGGACCGCCAGGTGGTGACGATGGATAAGCCCTTCCTTAGCGCCTATTCGCGTCTGCTGATTAAAACCTGCCACAAACGTGGCGCCTTCGCGATGGGCGGTATGGCGGCATTCATTCCAAACAAAGACGCTGAACGCAACAATCAGGTGCTCAGCAAGGTGAAAGCAGATAAAGCGCTGGAAGCCAGTAACGGCCACGACGGCACGTGGATTGCGCATCCGGGACTGGCGGATACCGCGATGGCGGTCTTCAACGAGGTGCTCGGCGAGAACAAAAACCAGCTGTTTGTGACCCGTGATGAAGATGCGCCGATTACCGCAGAACAATTGCTGGCGCCATGTGAAGGCGAACGTACGGAAGAGGGGATGCGCGCCAATATTCGCGTTGCGGTGCAATACATCGAAGCGTGGATCTCCGGCAACGGCTGCGTACCGATTTATGGCCTGATGGAAGATGCGGCGACGGCAGAGATCTCCCGTACTTCAATCTGGCAGTGGATCCATCACGAGAAAACCCTGAGCAACGGCAAACCGGTCACTAAGGCGCTGTTCCGCCAGATGTTGGCTGAAGAGATGCGGGTCATCCAGGACGAACTGGGTGAACACCGCTACAGCAACGGCCGTTTTGATGATGCCGCGCGCCTGATGGAACAAATCACCACCTCTGACGAATTAATCGATTTCCTGACATTGCCAGGCTACCGCCTGCTGGCGTAAATGCCCAGGCTATTTTGTTCGCCATTTTGGCCCCGGGTAGTGCTCAAAATCCTCACGTACTATAAGTACGCTCCGGTTTTTGCGCGGCTTCCCGTGTCCAAACTGCCTTCACCAATAACGCCTGGGAAGCCAGGAGAATAATATGGAGCATCTGCACATGAAAACCCGTACCCAACAGATCGAAGCGTTACAGAAAGAATGGACACAACAGCGCTGGGAAGGCATCCGTCGCCCGTACAGCGCGGAAGAAGTGGTGAAATTACGCGGCTCGGTTAACCCGGAATGCACCCTGGCGCAACTGGGCGCGGCCAAAATGTGGCGTCTGCTGCACGGCGAATCGAAGAAAGGTTATATCAACAGCCTCGGTGCGCTGACTGGCGGTCAGGCGTTGCAGCAGGCGAAAGCGGGTATTGAAGCCGTATATCTGTCGGGGTGGCAAGTCGCGGCGGATGCTAACCTGGCGTCCAGCATGTACCCGGATCAATCGCTCTATCCGGCGAACTCTGTCCCGGCAGTGGTAGATCGGATCAACAACACCTTCCGCCGTGCGGATCAGATCCAGTGGTCCAGCGGTATTGAACCCAACGATCCGCGCTATGTGGATTACTTCCTGCCGATCGTGGCCGATGCGGAAGCCGGGTTTGGCGGCGTACTGAATGCGTTTGAGTTGATGAAATCGATGATTGAGGCCGGTGCAGCGGCTGTTCACTTCGAAGATCAACTGGCCTCGGTGAAGAAATGTGGTCATATGGGCGGCAAAGTGCTGGTGCCCACTCAGGAAGCGATTCAGAAACTGGTGGCTGCGCGTCTGGCGGCAGACGTCATGGGGGTACCGACGCTGGTGATTGCCCGTACCGATGCGGATGCGGCGGATCTGATCACCTCTGACTGTGACCCGTACGACAGCGAATTTATTACCGGCGAGCGCACCAGTGAAGGGTTCTTCCGTACCCATGCCGGCATAGAGCAGGCGATCAGTCGTGGTCTGGCCTACGCCCCGTATGCCGATCTGGTATGGTGTGAAACCTCTACGCCGGATCTGGAACTGGCGAAGCGTTTTGCCGATGCTATTCACGCGAAATATCCGGGCAAACTGCTGGCTTACAACTGTTCGCCGTCATTCAACTGGCAGAAGAATCTGGACGATAAGACCATCGCCAGCTTCCAGCAGCAGTTGTCCGATATGGGCTACAAGTACCAGTTCATCACTCTGGCGGGCATTCACAGCATGTGGTTCAACATGTTCGACCTCGCGCACTCTTATGCGCAGGGTGAAGGCATGCGCCACTATGTTGAGAAGGTTCAGCAGCCAGAATTTGCGGCGGCTAAAGACGGTTACACCTTTGTGTCCCATCAGCAGGAAGTGGGTACAGGCTACTTCGATAAAGTCACCACCATCATTCAGGGCGGCACTTCTTCGGTGACCGCGCTGACCGGCTCGACCGAAGAATCGCAGTTTTGATTAATGCCCGGTGGCGCTGCGCTTACCGGGCCTACGAAGGGATGTAGGTCGGATAAGCGAACGCGCCATCCGGCATGACGTTGTGCCGGATGAGGAGAAGCGATGACGCGTGGCCTGGAGTTACTGATTGCTCAGACGATTTTACAAGGTTTCGACGCCCAGTATGGTCGATTTCTGGAAGTGACCTCCGGCGCGCAACAGCGCTTTGAACAGGCCGACTGGCATGCCGTGCAGCAGGCGATGAAAAGCCGTATTCACCTCTACGATCACCATGTGGGTCTGGTGGTGGAACAACTGCGCTGTATTACCGGCGGCAAAAGTACCGACGCCGCGTTTTTGCAGCGTGTAAAAGAGCATTACACCGGGCTCCTGCCGGATTACCCGCGCTTCGAGATTGCGGAGAGCTTTTTCAACTCCGTATATTGTCGGTTATTTGACCACCGCTCGCTTACTCCCGAGCGGCTCTTTATTTTTAGCTCCCAGCCAGAACGTCGTTTCCGGACGATCCCGCGTCCGCTGGCAAAAGATTTTTTCCCCGATCACGGCTGGGAACCGCTGCTCACCCGCATTCTCAGCGATCTACCGCTGCGTCTGCCCTGGCAGAACAAAGGGCGTGATATTCGTTACATCATCATGCATCTGCGCGAAACCTTTGGCGAAGAGACGTTGCAGCACTGTCACCTGCAGGTGGCTAACGAACTGTTTTATCGTAATAAAGCGGCCTGGCTGGTGGGTAAGCTCATCATGCCGACGGCAACGCAGCCTTTTTTACTGCCGATCCATCGCACCGATGAAGGTGAGCTGTTTGTGGATACCTGCCTGACCACCACGGCAGAAGCCAGTATCGTGTTCGGTTTTGCCCGCTCCTATTTTATGGTGTACGCGCCGCTGCCCGCCGCACTGGTGGAATGGCTGCGTGAGATCCTGCCAGGAAAAACCACCGCCGAGTTATACATGGCGATTGGCTGTCAGAAACATGCGAAGACCGAGAGCTATCGAGAGTATTTGTTGTATCTGCGCAACTGCGATGAGCAGTTCATTGAAGCGCCGGGCATACGCGGCATGGTGATGCTGGTCTTTACGCTGCCGGGCTTCGACCGGGTTTTTAAAATTATTAAAGATAAGTTCGCGCCGCAAAAAGAGATGTCTGCCGCCCACGTTCGCGCCTGCTATCAATTGGTAAAAGAGCACGATCGCGTGGGGCGCATGGCGGATACTCAGGAGTTCGAGAACTTCGTGCTGGATAAACGCCAGATCGATCCGGCGCTGATGGCGCTGTTACTTGAGGAAGTACCGGAAAAGATGACCGATCTTGGTGAGCAGATTGTCATCCGTCATCTCTATATCGAGCGGCGGATGGTGCCGCTCAATCTCTGGCTTGAGCAGGTAGAAGGCCAGCAACTGCGGGATGCGATTGAGGAGTACGGCAACGCGATTCGCCAGCTTGCCGCCGCCAATATTTTCCCCGGCGACATGCTGTTCAAAAACTTTGGCGTCACCCGTCATGGTCGCGTGGTGTTCTACGATTACGACGAAATCTGCTACATGACGGAAGTGAATTTCCGCCATATTCCGCCGCCGCGCTACCCGGAAGATGAACTATCGGGTGAGCCATGGTACAGCGTGTCGCCAGGCGATGTGTTTCCTGAGGAGTTTCGCCACTGGCTGTGCGCTGACCCGCGAATCGGGCCGCTGTTTGAAGAGATGCACGCCGACCTGTTCAGCGCCGACTATTGGCGCGGCCTGCAGACGCGTATTCGGGAAGGGCATGTCGAAGATGTTTACGCGTATCGCCGTCGCCAGCGATTCAGCGTACGGTTTGCCTGATTCCTGTCGGCCGGATAAGGCGCTTACGCCGCCATCCGGCAATGTGCGCCAATCTGCCTGATGGCGCTACGTTTATCAGGCCTACCGAAAATACCTCTCAGGGGCATTTTGCTTACCGAATCCCGCCGTATGCCAGCGTGACCTCTTTTGCTGCTTTGATCACCATCGCGCCAAATTCGGTCACGCGGTCGTCGGTGATGCGCGAAATTGGGCCAGAGATAGAGATTGCCGCGAACGGCTCGCGGTGTTCGTCATAAATGCACGATGCCACGCAGCGCAGACCGAGCGCGTGTTCCTCATCATCAAAGGAATAACCGCGCTTGCGGGTCTGGGCGAGATCGTCCTTCAGATGAACCGGGGAGACCAGCGTCGCGTGGGTGTATGCATGCAGCCCTTTGCGGTGCAGTAACTGGGTTACTTGTTCTTCACTCAGCTGTGCTAAAAACGCTTTGCCCGCGCCAGAGGCGTGCATCGGCAGCTTACCGCCAATCGGCGCAGACATGCGCATCAGTTGAGTACACTGCACCTGGTCGATGATAATCGCCTGATGATCACTTTGATCCAGCACCGCCAGGTTCACCGTTTCACCGGAATCTTCCATCAGCTTACGCAGAATCGGGTGGACGATTGCCAGCAGATTGCGACTCTGTAAAAAGCTGCTGCCGACGATGAACGCGTGTGCACCTATCGCCCAGTGTCCAAGATCGCCCACCTGACGCACAAAGCCCTGCTGCTGCATGGTGGTCAGTAAACGGTGGGTGGTGGAGTTCGGCAGGCCAGCCTGCTGTGCCAGTTCGGTCAACGCCACGCTGCCGTTGGATTCCGCGATCCATTCCAGCAGTTTCAGTCCACGGGTCAGCGACTGAACCTGTCCGGCGGCGGGGGCGGTTGTCGCGGCGGGTTTTCTGCCGCGTTTGGCGGGAACGGGTGCAACCATAGCGGACTCCTTTTCTGTATCGTGGAAATCATTTTCGTTTTATTCAATTATAATGCAAGAAGTCTTGTACTGATCGGATGAGTGAAGCTGAACATGTCTCATGTTGCCCGTTGTTCTCTTTTCCGCCTCTCAGGTTTATGCCAGTATGACCTGTTGAGTTTTATTCGGTCTGGTTGAGCGTTGTCGGGAGCAAGTGTGAGCAGCAAAGTTGAACAACTGCGTGCGCAGTTAAATGAACGTATTCTGGTGCTGGACGGCGGTATGGGCACGATGATCCAGAGCTACCGTCTGAGTGAAGAGGATTTCCGTGGTGAACGCTTTGCCGACTGGCCGTGCGATCTGAAAGGCAACAATGACCTGCTGGTGCTGAGTAAGCCCGAGGTGATCGCTGCTATTCACAACGCGTACTTTGACGCGGGCGCGGACATTATTGAAACCAACACTTTTAACTCCACCCCTATCGCGATGGCGGATTACCAGATGGAATCCCTGTCGGCGGAGATCAACTTTGCCGCTGCGAAACTGGCGCGTGCCTGTGCCGATGAGTGGACCGCTCGTACCCCGGAAAAACCGCGCTATGTTGCGGGCGTTCTCGGCCCAACCAACCGAACCGCATCGATCTCGCCGGATGTCAATGACCCGGCATTCCGTAATATTACCTTTGATCAGCTGGTGGCTGCTTACCGAGAATCCACCAAAGCGCTGGTGGAAGGCGGCAGTGACCTGATTTTAATTGAAACTGTCTTTGATACGCTGAACGCGAAAGCAGCGATTTTCGCCGTTAAAGAAGAGCTGGAAGCGTTGGGCGTCGACCTGCCGATCATGATTTCCGGCACTATCACCGATGCTTCAGGTCGTACCCTTTCCGGGCAGACGACAGAGGCGTTTTACAACTCCCTGCGCCATGCTGAACCCCTCACTTTCGGCCTCAACTGTGCGCTGGGGCCGGATGAACTGCGCCAGTATGTGCAGGAGCTGTCTCGCATTGCTGAATGCTACGTGACTGCGCACCCGAACGCCGGGCTGCCCAACGCGTTCGGTGAATACGATCTCGATGCCGATACGATGGCGGGTCAGATCCGCGAATGGGCCGAAGCGGGCTTCCTGAATATCGTCGGCGGTTGCTGCGGCACCACACCGGAACATATTGCGGCGATGAGTCGCGCGGTCGAGGGACTGGCGCCGCGCCCGTTGCCGGAGATCCCGGTGGCCTGCCGCTTATCCGGTCTCGAACCGCTGAATATTGGCGACGACAGCCTGTTTGTGAACGTCGGCGAGCGTACCAACGTCACCGGCTCCGCCAAATTTAAGCGCCTGATCAAAGAAGAAAAATACAGCGAAGCGCTGGACGTTGCCCGCCAGCAGGTAGAAAGCGGCGCGCAGATTATTGATATCAACATGGATGAGGGGATGCTCGACGCTGAAGCGGCGATGGTGCGCTTCCTCAACCTGATCGCCGGTGAGCCGGACATTGCCCGTGTACCGATCATGATTGACTCCTCAAAATGGGAAGTCATCGAGAAAGGGCTGAAGTGCATCCAGGGGAAAGGCATCGTTAACTCCATCTCGATGAAAGAGGGGGTTGAGATCTTCACCCATCACGCGAAGCTGCTGCGCCGCTACGGTGCGGCGGTAGTGGTGATGGCCTTTGATGAGCAGGGCCAGGCGGATACCCGTGCGCGTAAAATCGAGATTTGCCGCCGGGCGTACAAGATCCTCACCGAGGAGGTGGGCTTCCCGCCGGAAGACATCATTTTCGACCCGAATATTTTCGCAGTAGCAACCGGGATCGACGAGCACAATAACTACGCGCAGGACTTTATCGGTGCGTGCGAAGACATCAAACGCGAGCTGCCGCATGCGCTGATCTCCGGCGGCGTGTCCAACGTTTCGTTCTCGTTCCGTGGTAATGACCCGGTGCGTGAAGCCATTCACGCGGTGTTCCTCTACTACGCCATTCGCAACGGCATGGACATGGGAATTGTGAACGCCGGGCAACTGGCGATTTACGACGATCTCCCCGCCGAGCTGCGCGATGCGGTCGAGGATGTGATCCTCAACCGGCGTGATGACGGCACCGAGCGACTGCTGGAGCTGGCGGAGAGATACCGTGGCAGCAAGAGCGATGAGACGGCCAACGCGCAACTGGCGGAGTGGCGCACCTGGGAAGTCAAAAAGCGCCTTGAATACTCGCTGGTTAAAGGTATCACCGAGTTTATCGAGCAGGACACTGAAGAGGCGCGTCAGCAGGCGACCCGTCCGATTGAGGTGATTGAAGGGCCGCTGATGGACGGTATGAACGTCGTCGGCGACCTGTTCGGCGAAGGTAAAATGTTCCTGCCGCAGGTGGTGAAATCCGCCCGCGTAATGAAACAGGCGGTGGCGTATCTCGAACCGTTTATCGAAGCCAGTAAAGAGAAAGGCTCCAGCAACGGCAAAATGGTCATCGCCACCGTGAAGGGCGATGTCCACGATATCGGCAAGAACATCGTTGGCGTGGTCCTGCAATGTAACAACTACGAAATCGTCGATCTTGGCGTGATGGTGCCGGCGGAGAAAATCCTCCGAACCGCCAAAGAGGTGAATGCGGATCTGATCGGCCTTTCCGGGCTGATTACCCCGTCGCTGGACGAAATGGTCAACGTGGCGAAAGAGATGGAGCGTCAGGGCTTCACTATGCCGCTGCTGATTGGCGGCGCGACGACCTCGAAAGCGCATACGGCGGTGAAAATCGAGCAGAACTACAGCGGCCCCACGGTTTATGTGCAGAACGCCTCGCGCACCGTCGGCGTGGTCGCCGCGTTGCTTTCTGATACCCAGCGCGATGACTTCGTCGCCCGTACCCGTAAAGAGTATGAAACCGTGCGCATCCAGCATGGGCGTAAGAAACCGCGCACCCCGCCGGTGACGCTCGCCGCCGCGCGTGAAAACGATCTGGCGTTTGACTGGGAAAGCTATACCCCTCCGGTGGCGCATCGTCTGGGTGTGCAGGAGGTTGAAGCCAGCATCGAAACGCTGCGTAACTACATCGACTGGACGCCGTTCTTTATGACCTGGTCGCTGGCCGGTAAGTACCCGCGCATTCTGGAAGATGAAGTGGTGGGTGAAGAGGCCAAGCGCCTGTTTAAAGACGCCAACGACATGCTGGATAAACTGAGCGCAGAGAAGGCGCTGAATCCGCGCGGTGTGGTGGGGCTGTTCCCGGCAAACCGCGTGGGCGATGACATCGAAATCTATCGTGATGAAACGCGAACGCACGTGCTGACGGTCAGTCATCATCTGCGTCAGCAAACTGAAAAAGTGGGCTTTGCTAACTACTGCCTGTCTGATTTTGTGGCGCCGAAGCTGTCCGGCAAAGCGGACTACATCGGTGCTTTTGCGGTGACCGGTGGTCTGGAGGAGGACGCGCTGGCGGATGCGTTTGAAGCGCAGCACGATGATTACAACAAGATCATGGTGAAAGCGCTTGCCGACCGTCTGGCGGAAGCCTTCGCGGAATACCTGCATGAGCGCGTGCGTAAGGTCTACTGGGGCTATGCGGCCAACGAGAACCTCAGCAACGAGGAGTTGATTCGCGAAAACTACCAGGGGATTCGTCCGGCGCCGGGGTATCCGGCCTGTCCGGAGCACACCGAGAAAGGCACTATCTGGCAGTTGCTGGAGGTGGAAAAGCACACCGGCATGAAGCTCACCGAATCCTTCGCCATGTGGCCTGGCGCGTCGGTTTCCGGCTGGTACTTTAGCCATCCGGACAGCAAGTATTACGCGGTTGCACAGATTCAGCGCGATCAGGTGGAGGACTACGCGTTCCGTAAAGGGATGAGCGTTTCTGAAGTTGAACGCTGGCTGGCCCCTAACCTGGGCTATGACGCCGACTGATTCACGAAACTGTCATCTTTCCTTACAACTAACAGGGTGCTTGTCGGGCACCCTGTCTCTTTCTTGCGTTTAAACCCTTATACTGGAAGAAGGCTATGACCTCTCTGGTTATATTTTTACACGCAATCATTCAAGTATTTGTAGGCCTGATAAGCGCAGCGTCATCAGGCATGATATCGAGGCCATGAGTCCCGGGAACCTATAACAATAAGGAGTACCTGATTCCGTGCTAACTCTGCTCCACCTGCTTTCTGCTGTCGCCCTGCTGGTCTGGGGTACCCATATTGTGCGTACTGGCGTGATGCGGGTGTTCGGCGCTCGCCTGCGTACCGTGCTTAGCCGTAGCGTCGAAAAGAAACCACTCGCCTTCTGCGCAGGGATTGGCGTCACTGCGCTGGTGCAGAGCAGTAATGCCACCACCATGCTGGTGACCTCGTTTGTTGCCCAGGATCTTGTTGCGCTGACGCCCGCACTGGTGATTGTGCTTGGTGCAGACGTGGGGACCGCGTTGATGGCGCGTATCCTCACCTTCGATTTATCGTGGCTCTCGCCGCTGCTGATTTTTATCGGCGTGATCTTCTTTCTTGGCCGTAAACAGTCACGCGCCGGACAACTGGGGCGCGTGGGGATCGGCCTTGGCCTGATCCTGCTGGCGCTGGAACTGATTGTCCAGGCCGTCACCCCCATAACGCAGGCCAACGGCGTGCAGGTGATTTTCGCCTCGCTGACCGGCGATATCATGCTGGATGCGTTAATTGGCGCGATGTTCGCGATCATCAGTTATTCCAGCCTGGCGGCGGTGTTGTTAACGGCGACCCTGACGGCAGCGGGGATCATCTCCTTCCCGGTGGCGCTGTGTCTGGTGATTGGCGCCAACCTCGGCTCTGGCCTGCTGGCGATGCTCAACAACAGCGCGGCCAATGCCGCCGCTCGCCGCGTGGCGCTCGGCAGCCTGCTGTTCAAGCTGGTGGGTAGCCTGATTATTCTGCCGTTTGTCCATCCGCTGGCGAATCTGATGGATGAACTGCCGCTGGCGAAATCGGAACTGGTGATCTATTTCCACGTCTTCTACAACCTGGTGCGCTGCCTGGTAATGATTCCGTTTGCCGAACCGATGGCGCGTTTCTGTAAGCGCATCATCCGCGACGAGCCGGAACTGGACGCACATCTCAAGCCGAAGCATCTGGACGTTAGTGCGCTGGATACGCCTACCCTTGCGCTGGCCAATGCCGCCCGCGAGGCGCTGCGCATCGGTGATGCGATGGAACAGATGATGGAAGGGCTGAAGAAGGTAATGCACGGCGAGCCGCGTGAAGAGAAGGAGCTACGCAAAATAGCGGATGACATCAACGTGCTTTACACCGCCATCAAGCTCTATCTGGCGCGGATGCCGAAAGAGGAACTGGCGGAAGAGGAATCGCGCCGTTGGGCGGAGATCATCGAAATGTCGCTCAACCTTGAACAGGCGTCGGATATTGTGGAGCGCATGGGCAGCGAAATTGCTGACAAGTCGCTGGCGGCGCGGCGGGCGTTTTCGATTGAGGGATTAAAAGAGCTGGATGCGCTCTACGACCAACTGCTCAGCAATCTGCAACTGGCGATGTCGGTGTTCTTCTCCGGCGACGTGACCAGCGCCCGGCGGTTGCGTCGCAGCAAACATCGTTTCCGGATCCTGAATCGTCGTTACTCGCATGCGCACGTTGATCGTCTGCATCAGCAGAACGTACAAAGTATCGAGACCAGTTCCCTGCATCTGGGGTTACTGGGCGATATGCAGCGTCTGAACTCGCTGTTCTGTTCCGTGGCTTACAGCGTGCTGGAACAGCCGGATGAGGATGATGAGCGGGAGTACTGATGGTCGTGAATGCCGGATAAGGCGAAGCCGCCATCCGGCATCAGACAACAAATCAACTAAAAGCGGTGACCGGCTTCCAGCGACACCGCATCTTTTCCGGCTTCAAACACGTACGTGGTGTTTGGGCCGCCAAGCACCGCCTGACCTTTGCTCACTTTAATCCAGTTCCCTTCCGGCAGACCGATCACCGTCAGCTCTGGCGCGACAACCAGCAGCTCGCGAATACGCTGTTCACGCGTTTCGCCTTTATGGCCTTCCGGCAACGCGTTGGTGAAATGCGGGTTAATCTGCAGCGGGAACAGACCCAGCGCATCAAAACCTTTCGGATCGACAATCGGCATATCGTTGGTGGTGCGGATAGTCTGGCAGGCGAGATTGGCACCCGCGCTCCAGCCGATGTACAGCGCACCGCGTTTAACCACGTCAACAATCGGTGCCAGCAACCCGCGTTCGCGACTCTCTTTCAGCAACTGGAAGGTATTTCCCCCACCGACGATCACCACTTCTGCATTTTCAATTGCCGCCAGCGGATCGGCGACGCTGTGAATGCCCACCACCTTGACGCCCATGGGGGCAAAGATCGCTGCTGTTTTTTCCGTGTACTCATCCCAGGTCTGGGTCACGCCCGCGAACGGAATAAACACCGCTGAGCGGCGACCATTCAGCTGTTCCGCAATCAGCGGCAGCGCGTGTTCCATCCAGCCTTTACCTGGCAGCGTCGAGTTACTCAATAAAAGCAGTTCCATCATTTCTCCGTGAAATCAGAAAATTACAAAACGCGATAATGTACCACTGACAGTGTCGCGTCTTACTGACATGGCTCACGATGTTGGAGGGGGATTGTAGAAAGGCAAATTCATTTTTTAACGGTGAGGCTGATTCCCAGCGCCTTCATCACGGCCAGCGTGGTTTTCAGCGTCGGGTTGCCTTTCTCGCTGAATGAACGATAAAGCTGCTCGCGTGATAAACCCGTTTCCGCCGCAATATTCACCATCCCTTTTGCGCGGGCCACGACGCCTAACGCCTTTGCGATATAAGTCGCGTCACCGGTTTCCAGGGCCTCCGCCATAAACACGGTCATTTCTTCGTCATCAACCAATGCAGCGGCGGGATCGTAGTGCGTAAGCTTAGTCATGGTTGGCGAGCTCCTGATAATCCAGTGAATTGGCAATGGCTTTGGCGAGAACAATATCTTTTGTTTGCGAGCTTTTATCGCCACCACAGAGCAAAACGATGATGACATTTCCTTGCTGCCTGAAGTAAATCCGGTAACCGGGTCCATGGTGGATACGCAATTCGCTGATACCTTCGCCAACGGGTTTTACATCGCCTGGTAATCCATTTGCCAGACGAAACAGACGCGAAGCAATGAGTGTTTTTGCTCTGCGATCCCTCAGACTTTGTTCCCAGCGCTGAAAGACCGCCGTTTGAAGTATTTCCACGATACTTTTTCTTGTATTTTATAAACTACACTCTTGATTGGCAAGCAGAACGGAAAGGCTAATGTAAATCGGGTACTCAAATAAATGGCGGGTAGAGAAAACGGGAAAGCGCCTCGCAGTATTGAGCGAATGCGCCGGAACGGTGAGGGAAAAAGATCGTGGCAAGTGAGTCAATGATGGGCAAACGGGGGCGATCGTCATCAGCAATGAGAGCGATTGCAAACTTCCGCTTCTCGTTGAAGCAGACATTCATAAAACACAGCTAAACATCAATCCCTTTCTGCTTCAGTTCTTTCCTGATTATGCGTTTAATCCAGGCAGCTAACGATTCATCGCCATCCAGCCGTTGTGCTTCTTCCATCGCTTTGCGCAGTTCTGGATCCAGGCGGAACTGAAACGGAGGATTGCCTCTTCTTTCATTCATGTGTATTGACACCTAAATTACACGGGAGTAGTGTGAGCATGTGTGATGACACATTACTCTCACACGTTAAAAATGACAACGCCCCGAAAGTGCAGCAACACGATCAGGGCGTCTTACCACAACATTATACGAGGTAATGCTATGGCTGATGCTAATAGTACCACTAACGCCGGTTCTGCGTCTTTTTCTCTACCACCTGAAGCCGATCTGCTTCATTTTCCGCTCGCGGAGGCGTTCCGCCATCTTGATTGTCATCAGCTCACCGCTGAAGAGAATCTGGCGCTCTCTTTTGGTTGTGAAGAGGCGCTGGCAGGGCTGTATCATACGCTGAATTTTATGGGGGAAAGCCTGTTAACTATGGTGTGTGAAGGGCGTGAACTTTTTGCTTATGAGAGCGTATGCCAGTTGGGGCACAGCTTAGTGAATATCAGCCAGTTGATTCCCGCGCTGGCGCTGCTGGAAACGAAAGCCGATCAGCAGTTGTTTGCCTCCGAACTGCGTCATTAATCAGGATATTTTTCGGGATGTTAAGGAAAGACACGATGGATATTTCAGACGAAATCGAAGGCGAAGGGGGCCGTTTATCAGGTGATAAAGTTTCTGAGACGGCAGGAAAGAATGACCAGGAACGATGGTTAAGAGAGAACCAAAAATCAATTGATAGTATCAGTCTGTGGGTTGATGAGCATGGTTCTTTCAGTGAGTGCCAACGACCGTTTTAATTCATGACGTCGTAAAATGACCAGAGCGCCCATCGGCGCTCTTTTTACCTCTTCTTACCCCGCCCGGGCAAATTCAGCGGCTTCACTAATCAGCGCGTCATCCGGGCGTACGCCGGTGTACATCGCGAACTGTTCGACGGCCTGTAACGCAATCACTTCTGCGCCGCTGATGGTTTTTTTACCCAGCTTCTGTGCCAGCTTGATCACCGGGGTTTCCGGCGGCAGGGCGACAACATCGAACACCACGCTGGCGCTGGCGACCATGGCTTCGCTGTACGCCAGTTCATCGCGCTCTTTACCACCGGCCATGCCGACGGGCGTGACATTGACCAGAATGTCGCAGGTAATGCCTTCCGGCAGTGGCTGCCACTGAAAGCCATACTGTTTCGCCAGCGCCGGGCCGCTGTCCCGGTTACGAGCGGCGATAATCACATCGCGAAAACCGGCGTCGCGGAAAGCGGCAATCACCGCTTTGCCCATCCCACCGCTGCCGCGAATCATCACCCGCGCAGCGGTGTCGAGCTGGTGGCTGGCAATCAGGCTTTTTACCGCAATGTAGTCGGTGTTGTAGCCCGTCAGTCTGCCGCCGTCATTGACGATGGTATTGACGGAATCAATGACTTTCGCCGACGGATCGACCGCGTCGAGAAACGGCATACAACTCTCTTTAAACGGCATCGAGACCGCGCAGCCACGAATGCCTAACGCGCGAACGCCTTTCACCGCCGCTTCAATGTCCTGGGTGGTGAACGCCTTGTAGATGAAATTTAAACCCAGCTTTTCATACAGATAGTTATGAAATCGGGTGCCAAAATTGCCGGGCCGACCGGCAAGCGACATGCACAGTTGGGTGTCGCGGTTAATCATGTTAAATCTCCCCGGCGTGCGACAGTAAATACTGTTCGGCTTCCTTAGACCAAATCCCGTGATGGCGTTCCAGAATAGCGCACAGCGCGGGATCGTCAATCTGGCTGAGAGCGGTTAGCGGTAACGCTTTCCCGGTATAGACCAGCTTTTTACCACCTCCCACTTTCGGCAGCTCCAGCGTGGTTTCTCCTGCGGCATTCAGGCCAAGAATGTGAGTGACCACTTTGGCCGCCTGCACTTTCTTCTCTTCAATCAGTTTGACCGCCGCGCGCATATCGTCAGTATTCCCGCCCGAAGTGCCCACATAGTGAGTGAAGGCGTAATGCACGTCGTAGAAGTTGATCGGGGCGCTGAACTGCTTGTCCTGCGGACCGGCAAAGAAGTTCATGCAACCATCGGGGGCGAGCAGGGAAGAGGCCAGGGTGACCAGTTGTTCGTTCGGCACAAAGACAAAAATATCATCAAAACCGTGACCGCCGGTCAGCGCCATCAACGTGTCGTACGCGGCATCCTGTGCGTGCAGGTAGTGGATCAACGTTTGCGGTTCAGAAGGATAGTGTTTACGGGCATAGCTCAGCTTGTCGTGGTTGGTATCGGTCACCACCAGTAGCGCCGGGTTGATCGGGCCATGCAGCGCGTAATCGATCGCCAGCAGCCCCATCGGCCCCGTCCCGCCGAGGATCAGCGTGCGACCCTGCGGGCGAATCCCCATGTTGTGGTTATAGGTGCCTTCTTGCAGGTGATAGTTGGCGTTGAACGCGCCGATCACGCAAGAGAGCGGCTCGACCAGCGATCCTTCAAAGTACGTTTCGCCTTCGTAAGCCAGCAGGCAATCCTGCTCCATCACCACACTGGGGATCACGACGTGTGTGGCTTCGCCGCCTACCCACGGGAAGGAGTAGCCGGGACAATCCGGGCGATCCGCCAGTTGCAGGTTCGCCTGAATCACATAGCGCTGGCCGGGCTGAAACTTGTGCTGCCACTTTTTCCCGACGGCGATAATATCGCCGCAGAACTCGTGGCCGATGATGATCGGGTGGGTCGCTACATCGTCTGGCACCTTTTTATGATCCTCTCCCAGATTGGCCTCTTTCCAGGAAGAGAGGCACAGGCTGTCGGTGACCACGGTTGCCAGAATTTCATCGTCCTGCATCTCCGGAAGTTCAAACGTTTCCAGGCGCAGATCGCGTTTGCCATAAAGGCGCAGAGCTGTCGTTAACATATATTCCACCTCATGTTGAGCGATAGCCCCGGCTTACCACCGGGGCGAAAAAATCAGGACAGGAAGCCCAGTGCGTTACCGATAATCCCCAGACCAAACAGGGCGAAGATCAGCCATACCGGGTTAATTTTCTTGTTGAGCAGACGAACCATCAGCATTGTCAGGCCCAGCGCCAGCAGGCCGGGGCAGAGCTGGTCGAGGATGTTCTGCACCGTCATGGTGACAGTGCCGCCGTCCGCGCCGGGGGTTTGCGATACCACCAGTGGCACGTTGATGCTGGTCCACTTGGTCACCAGTACCCCCATCACAAACAGGCCGAGAATCGATGCGCCTTCGGTCAGTTTTTGCAGCAGGTTGCCGCCCATATCACTGACGATGTTGACCCCTTTGTTGAAGCCAATTTGCAGGCCATACCATTTCATCGCCAGGCGGACCGCGTTGAAAATAAAGAAGAACAGTAATGGGCCGAGCACGTTGCCGGACAGCGCCAGCGACGCGCCGAGCGCGGCGGTGATCGGTCGCAACGTGCCCCAGACCAGCGGGTCGCCAACGCCCGCCAGTGGCCCCATCAGGCCGACTTTGATGCCGTTGATGGCGCCATCATCGATTTCCGCCCCGTTCGCTCGCGCCTCTTCCATCGCGGCGGTCACGCCAATCACCGGGCCGCACACCGCGGGCGTGGTGTTGAAGAACACCAGATGGCGCTTGAGTGCCGCCACCTGATCTTCTTTCAGCGGGTACAGACGCTTGATGGCGGGGATCATGTCGTAGCAAAAACCCAGCCCATGAATACGTTCAAAGTTGAAAGACGCCTGCTGCAGGTTGGAGCGAACAAACATGCTAAACAGGTCAGATTTGGTCAGTTTTTTCTGTTCCATGATGAGCTCCGTTAGTCATCAAGCTGGTCAAGGGCGGTGGAGGAGGTGGTCTGCGCCTGCGGTTCGGCTTTACGCCACTGCGGGTTCAACTGGATGTAGATCAGCGCAATAATCGCGCCGACGCCGCCGAAAGCTAGCAGGCTCAGATCGAGGTAACCACCGGCGATAAAACCGAGGAAGAAGAAGGGCATCAGGTACTTCACGCCCATCATGCGCAGCACCATGGCGTAACCGACCACCACGATAAAGCCACCGGCAATCTGCAGGCCGCGAGTGACGAATTCCGGGATGGCGTTCAGCATATTGCTGACCATATCGGCACTGACGAACAGCGAGACAATTAACGCCGGGATGGCGACGCGTAGCGCCTGCACGCCCAGCGCAGAGACGTGGAGGATGTCGATAGTGCGAAAACGCGCGTCTTCTGCGGCCTTATCCGCCGCATGCTGGAACACCACAGTGATAGTCCGGGCGAAGACGGTCAGGACCTGGCCTGCCGCTGCCACCGGCAGCGCGATAGCGATACCGGTCGCGATGCTCTGCTGGCCGACGATCACCAGAATGGCGGAGATAATACTGGCGAGCGCGGAGTCCGGAGACTGCGCGGCACCGACGTTCATCCAGCCAAGCGCGATCAGCTCCAGCGTTCCGCCGAGCATCACCCCGGTTTTTAAATCACCGAGGATCAGGCCGATAACCGTACAGGCAATGAGCGGGCGGTGGGTCTGAAATTCATCCAGCACGCTGCCCATTCCGGCAATACAGGAAAATATAAATATGGCGATAATTTGTAGAGTACTGATTTCCATAATGGGTCACCTTAAAATGTGAACATCCCTGCCTGTTAACGTATTTACACGTCGTCCTTCAGGCTGCCTCTTTGTTGGCTGAATTACTCGTCTCATCCATGAGACTCGCCCTGACGGACCGTCGCTTCGCAACGTTCAAATCTGTTCCCGACAGATTTGTGACTCACCCCCAGTCACATGGTTATCTACGTTCCTGGTAATTTGCTCATTTGCCGCCGCGATGCATCCAGAATGACTGTGTAATAAATACAGGCGCTTTTATTTATTCCGCGAACGACTGTTCTTTTATTTTTTCGAGAATATTAATGGAGGGATCAGAGGCGACCACGCGTAAATCCAGGGTGACGCCAAATTTATCCAGTTCGCGAAATGCATTAATATCATCGTCATCTAAGGATACGGCTTTGGTTAATTGTTTTTTACCCGGTCGCCAGGCCATGCCGCCAATATTTAAGGTGGCAATTTTCACCCCCTGTTTGACCATCGCCAGCGCATCCTGGGGACGGGTAAATAAATAAAATACAGTGTCGTTCTGATATTGCGGGTTATGATAAACCGCGACGGCTTTTTCGATATTCACCACGTTGACTTTCATCCCCGGCGGGGCGGCCTGGCGTAATAATGTCCGGCGCACTTCATCGTTATACACGTCGTCATTACAGATAATAATCCGCTCGGCATTCGCCACCTTCGACCAGACGGTGGTGACCTGACCGTGGATCAAGCGGTCATCAATACGAGCAAGGGTAATATTCATCAGAAATCCTCTTCGGTCGTTTCCAGATGCTGCCAGACCACGCAGGTTTGTTGTGCAATGGTCGTCAGGTGTTCGCACAGTTCATCCACATTCATACTGCTCTGGTTATCCACCAGTTCCAGCGCCAGCGGCAGGGAAAGCCCGCTGATCACCCGGATGGCCGGATTGCGCATCGCCAGCGTTGCCGCGGCGTTCCACGGACTGCCGCACTGTAAATCGACGGCAATCAACCATTCGCTATCAGTGTGAGCACTCACCAACTTTTCCAGCCTGGTAACGATGTCGCCGGCGTTCTCGCCGGGGACAAACGCGACCGCCTCAACGTTGGCGTCACCGTAAACCATTTGCACCGATTCCAGCATGGCGCAGGCCAGTTTGCCGTGAGCACAGAAGATTGCATTGACCATAACGTCTCCTTAGCCGCGCGTTTTTCCGCCCGCAATGTTAGTGGTTACTCCGGTAATGTAGCTGGCACGTTCAGACAGAAGATAACAAACGAAATCAGCAACTTCGGTCAAACGTCCAGAGCGACCAATCGGTATGGCGTTCTTGCTATAGCCTTCGCGTAGCTGATCAACAGTGATATTGCGGGTCCAGGCCAGCGCCTCTTCATATTCCGGCGTGCGCAGTCCCGTTTTTTCCAGAATCCCGGGAGCAATCCCGACCACGCGAATGCCGTGTTTGCCCAGCTCTTTTGACCAGGAGCGGGTGAAGCTATTCAGCGCCGCCTTTGTGGCGGCATAGCAGCTCTGGCCTTCAGACCCTTCCAGCCCGCTTTCAGAAGAGACGTTGACGATAACGCCGTTACGCTGTTTCACCATCTGACGCGCCACTGCCTGTGACATTAAAAACACGCCTTTCTGGTTGATATTGACCATTTTTTCAAACGCGGCTTCGTTTAATTCATACTTTCCTGCAGGCGCTTTTTCATCGACCAACAGGCGGGGAAAGTTAACACCGGCGTTATTGACCAGACCGTCAATGCGGCCAAAGCGCTGGATAATTTCATCCACAGTGTGATTAACCTCTTTGGCGCTGGAAATATCTGTCGGCCAGAAGTGGTAGCCGTTATTACCTTCATGTTTTACTTCGCCGCCATGAATATCCGCCATCTGGACATTCGCACCTTGGGCTAATAATTCTTCGACAATAGCTAAGCCAATTCCGGATGCGCCACCGGTTACAATAATGACTTTGTCCTGTAAATTTAACCACGTTTGCATAATTAACTCCCAATTTCAGAGAAGGGGATCCTGCATAAAATAAATTACGTCAGGATCAAGATGAATATAGTTACTTCAACAATAATTCAGCGGTATGGCTATTAGTGACCAGACCATTAATATATTTCCCGCGTAATGCGCCGAGAATACCGCTGAGCTTTTCTTCACCCATTGCGATGCCGATGGAATAACGTGCCTGCTTTAATTTGTTGGTTTCGATGGAGAGCGTTTTTTCGCTCATAGCGGTCTCCACCGTCACGCCGTTAATATCGTAAAAGCGCGAGCAAATGTCTCCGGCAACCTGCCGGGCGTGCAGGTCGTCACTCTCTTCGCTGCCGTAAAAGGCATGCCAGTTTGCGCCGTCGCGAATTGCCGGAGAACCGATCCCTACCAGTGCAACATCCAGATTGTCCCAGTAGGCAGAAATCGACTTAAAGTGCTGGGACTGCATAATACCGTTACGAATCAATGGGTTTTCCAGCAGTGCAGGAAAATCAGCCAGGTGTGATTCGCCTTTCAGCTTTGCCGCTGCGCCGTAGGTCAGCGTATTGACGTGATAGCGACTCTCGAGCTTCCCGGACGGCCCACCGATGATCGGCACGCAGATCAGCTGGCGCGACTGGCTGGCAGGCGACAACCCTTCGACCAGCGCACATACTGCCCGTCCCCAGGAAAAACCAATGATGTCGCCGGGTTCCAGTAAACGTTCCAGCAGCTGCGCGCCGTGCACGCCCATCATCGCGAGTTGTTCCTCTTCCTGCTCGTTGTCGCAGGTGATCACCACCGCCTCTTTGAGGCCGAATCGTTGTTTGAGCTGCTGTTCCAGCCACAGGTTTTCGTTGTAGTCGTAGTTGATGGCAATAGTGACGATGCCTTGCTCGCGACCGCGTTTCAGCAGGCGGCTGATGGTGGTGCGATAAATCCCCAGTTCACGGGCGATCTGCGCTTGTGTCATATCCTGTTCGTAATAGAGCTGCGCTATTTTTACGATCAGGCGGATATCATCACTGTTTTCCATCGCCATTTGTAGACTCCTGCACATTTGTGCAAATCACGAATCTGCTCTCTTGATCTGATATAACCTCATAAAAGCGGGAGTTCAAAGCTATTTTCTCTTCTTTGCGCGTCCTGAACTGGCGATTAATGTTGCACATATGATGTGCGGAGTGAACGTTGTTGGCACAGATGTGCACATAATCCTAATGTGTTGATTCTGCTAATTTTCATTCAACAAAATTGCACGCAAAGATCGGAGACACTTTTGTGTCGAAAGGTGTGACGGATCACAAATAGCGCTGAGGCCATTTTGCACGATTATTTTTTATCGCCAGCAAGGTAGGGTATATTTCGCTGTCAAAGGAGAAATTATGCTGCCCGACTCATCTACCCGATTAAATAAATACATCAGCGAAAGCGGAATCTGCTCGCGTCGCGAAGCGGATCGCTTCATCGAGCAAGGGAACGTCTTCATCAATGGCAAACGCGCCACCATTGGCGACCAGGTGATGCCTGGCGACATCGTGAAGGTGAATGGTCGGTTGATTGAGCCGCGTGAAGCGGAAGATCTGGTCTTTATCGCGCTGAACAAGCCGGTGGGGATCGTGAGCACCACTGAAGACAGCGAGCGCGACAACATTGTTGATTTCGTTAATCACAGCAAGCGCGTATTCCCGATTGGCCGTCTGGACAAAGACTCCCAGGGACTGATCTTCCTGACCAACCACGGCGATCTGGTGAATAAGATCCTGCGTGCCGGTAACGATCATGAAAAAGAGTATCTGGTCACGGTCGACAAACCGGTTACGGATGAGTTTATTCGTGGGATGAGTGCGGGTGTGCCGATTCTGGGTACCGTCACCAGGAAATGTAAGGTGAAGAAAGAGGCGCCGTTTATATTCCGCATTACCCTGATCCAGGGGCTGAACCGCCAGATCCGCCGCATGTGCGAACATTTCGGTTATGAAGTGGTGAAGCTTGAACGCACGCGCATCATGAACGTTGGCCTTTCCGGTCTGCCGCTGGGTGAATGGCGTGACCTGACGGATGATGAGCTGATTACACTGTTTAAGCTTATCGAGAACTCTTCTTCAGAAGCGAAACCGAAGGCGAAAGCGAAGCCGAAAACGGCGGGAATCAAGCGTCCGGTAGTGAAAATCGAAAAGTCGGCGGAAAAAGAGAAAGCACGCCCGGCGGCAAACGGTAAACGCTTTACCTCGCCGGGGCGTAAGAAGAAAGGGCGTTAACGTCTGCCGCGCGTTGGCGTATTCGCAGACCAGGAAAAAGAGGCTTCTGCATCCGGTTTCCAGGCCTGCTTTTTCTTCAACTGGCGGGCTTTTTTTGCCTCGGCTTCGCGCAAGACCATCAGCTTATCAATGTACTCTTTCTTCACGCTGTTGGTCTCTGCGTTGGTCAATTGGCGACCATGTGCAATACGGGCGCGATCCAGCAACGTTTTCAGTTCGCGCTGTTCGCGCTCGGTCATCTCTTTTTGGGTAATGCGGGGGAGTGCCATACGGGTGCCCTCTGTCTGCCTGGTGATTTCAGTGTACGGCAATACGCCACGGGCGGATAGCGTTCAGTCAGCAATACGCAGTTTTCCTGCGAAATCCTGTTGTGTATAACCCGTTGTTTTAAAACCCTTATCCGTAATAACGTGATCGATCTCTTTGAGAGTAGCGATACACATCACGCCGTCCTGACCGAATTTAGTATGGTCGGCGAGAATCACGGATTTTTTACTCATCGCAATCATCGCTTTGGCAACGTATGCCTCGTCAAAGCTCTTCACGAGTACACCATGCTGCGGTGAAATACCGCCCGCACCGATAAAGCAGATATCTGCGTGAATTGCATTAATCTGCTGGCACACTGAGACGCCCAGATTGGCGCGGAAATGGTAATCGTATTCACCGCCTAAGACATACACTCGCGCCTGGAGATTATGCTCTTTTATTTTATCGGCAATTAAGGCGGAATTGGTAATAACGGAAAACGCGAGAGGGGGTAAGTGTTCGGCAAGAATAAGATTCGTGGTACATGAATCAATAAATAGCGTATCGCGCTCGCTGACCATTCCCGCAGCCACTTTGCCAATCGCCATTTTTTCTTCGCGATGCGCATCAATTCTCGCGCCAAATGCATCTTCCTGAACAACCTGTTTTTTGACCGCGCCACCGTGAATTTTGGTGATTTGACCTTCAGACTCCAGTAAAGAGAGATCGCGGCGAATGGTTTCCGAGGTCACGTTTAGCGTTTCTGATAATTTAATAACGGTCACTTCACCGAATTTGTTTAATTCATCAAGAATATGCTTTCTTCTTTTAATCGGGTTCATTATTTTCCGCCAGGGCCGAACTTTGCCGCATGGTAACTGGATGCGCAACGCAACGCAACCACTCCAGCGCGCAGACGATACCCTCATCATCATTGGTGGTTGTCACATACCGGGCCTGACGTTTCACGCTATCTGGCGCGTTGCCCATCGCAATGGCGAACCCGGCAACGGCAAACATGCTGATGTCGTTCTGCTGATCGCCAATGGCGGCAATCTCTGCGGGTGACAGGGTTAATTGTCGGGCGATTTCAGCGATCGCATAGCCTTTATTTATCTCGCTACGTTGAATATCGATATAATTCCCACCGGTGATTGTCGCTTTATAGTCATTGGGTAACTGACGACTTATTTCCCGACAGAGGTCTTCGATCCTGGCATGCTCTGCGACCAGCGTAATTTTAAATATATCGCGACGATTAAAGATATTCCCTGGTGCGGCGCTAATAAGCGGTAACTCAAATAAACTGGCCTCATAGGATGTCCACGGGGCGATAAGGCGATCGTAGCGATGATAAATCGCGTGTGCAGTAAAAAAATGATGAGGATAACGGGACAGCGAAATATGTCGGTCAATATCTCTGAGATCCATCCGGGTGAGGGGCGCAGAATGCAGAATGCGTTGCGACGCCAGCTCAAGGATCTGTCCGCCGTTGAAACCTGCACACCAGTCAAACAGCGTCTCAACCTGCTGCTGTTGTAACAGGCGGGCTATTGAGGAGACCGGTCTGGCGGAACAGGCGGCCAGCAGACCGCCGCGCTGACGAAAGTCAACCAGCGCCTGACGTGTGCGTGGCGTGATCGTCTTCTGCGACGTCAGCAATGTTCCATCCAGATCGGTAACCAGTAGCATTATTGTTCTCTGTCGTTATGCATGAGCGATAAACGGTGTCACGGCCTCTTTGGCGGCGTTGCAAACCATATTGTCGATTGCCGTACCGACGACCAGAATATTGACCCCGGTGTCCTTAAACGCTTTGGCATTGGCGAGGTTAATGCCTCCTTCCGCCAGCGTCGGGACGTCCACCGCGCCAACCAGCGCCCGAAGACGGTCTTTAATTATCTGCGGGATGTCGCCTGCCGCCACGCCTTCATAGCTCATGCCGGTCATCAGGCCAATCATATCGACGCCAATCTCCTGCATGCGCTTCGCTACGCTGGCGACCTCTTCCGGGGTGCGTGCCGGAATACCGAAGGTATGCAGATCATCCGGATGACCTATGTAGGCATCCACGGTCAGCCCATACTGATGGGCGAGGTTGACGATGTCCTGCAGGTCGTCCCAGTCAGATTTGTGGGTGTGTAAACCGTCGGCCCCGGCGCGGGCAATCTCCAGAATCTCTGTTTCAGTGAGCGGGACGGGCAGCGTTTCGGTAAACCCGCCCGCAATGCCCACGGTGATGAAGATATCGTCCGGCACCACATTACGCACGCCGTGCACCGCTTCTGCCATCTGACCGTTGGTGATTTCGTGGCGGATTTGCTCCGCCGCGTGCATGTTGCTCACCCCTTTGTGTCCGCGTGCCAGCGCCAGTGCAGGATGGTTCGGCTCGAGCAGTTTCACGCCAGCCTCGCAGACCGCTTTTGCCAGGCGCGCATCGTCACCGGTGATCCCCGTGCTGAGGATGGTTTGCCCGCCGTGCAGCGCGATGGCATCTTTCACTTTCTGTAACGCTTTGGCGCGTTTTTTATTCATATCGCCTTTAAACATGGTGTACCTCTGGTGTTGGTGCATTTATTAACGGGCAGACGCCACAGATTCACTCTGTACGACAGCCTTAAAACGGTTCGCAATGATGGTGGTGATACAGGTCATTGCCATGACAGTGACCATCACAATCGCCATCTGCAGCGCATTGCTGGATAAGAACGGTGAGGCGAACGCCGGGACGTAGGCCACCCCTTTGACGTTAAAGAAGCCGAGCATCATGCCGCCCATTCCGGCCCAGAAGATGGCGGAACCAAAGACGATTTTGTTGGCGAACATGAAGGGGTAGGCGGATTCCACAAACGTTCCGAAGCCCAGGTTGATAAGCAGGCCCGGTGTGGCGACGGCCGCTTCGCTTTTTTCGCGTGGCGCGATGACGTTAGCCAGGTTGATGCCGGCAGCAACCATCACCAGACCCACCATATCGACGGCACCGAGGAAGCTGACGCCGGATTTCTCCATCTCCAGCAGCACCAGCGGAAGAATGACCGCGTGATAGACACCGCCCAGAATGGCTGGCCAGATCACCAGACCGGCCAGCAGCCCGGCAAGAATCGGACTGAATGCCAGCGTGCTTTCGATAGCCAGCTTGATGTAGTTACCTGCGGAGAGCGCCAGGGGACTCAGCAGATAGTGCATGATCAAACCGGCAGCCAGACCCGAAATCCCGCCGGCGACGATGTTGACGGTGGTCATCGGGAAGCGCCAGTTCAGGCACAGCTCAAACAACCAGCGTACAAAAATCCCGGCCATCAGACCGCCGATAATCCCCCCGATCAGGCCGCCTTCAACGGAAAGCACCCCGGCGACGACCCCGGCCACAATAGAGACTTCATCGAGTTCGGAAATCTGTTTTGCCGCCAGCACGGCAACCAGTACCGGCAGGCCCTTCAGCAGGATTTCAAAGATATCATTGAGTTTTTCCAGCCCGGGGATGTGACTCAGGGCGAGTACGATCGCCATCGCGATAAAGCCTGGCAGCGCCGGGATCATGATGCTGCGGATGTTAAAGCGCTTAAGCAGACTCTTTCCGGCGCTGCCCTGCGAAGGCGACGCGCTGCCCAACTGGGGTTTGTACTTAATGCCCCAGAATTTGCACAGTGAGGCGACGAAGGAGACCGCGCGAGTGCGGCTGGTGGTCCCCGTGGTGCCTGAGGTCGCGACCACATTGGCACCTTTCGCGGCGACCAGTGCCATTGAGGTGCCGCCGGTACCGACAATCGGCGTTTTCATCTCTACGGCGGCATCAAAGACGGCCTGGTTGGCTTTTACCGGATCGGCACTCATCACCACGATCCCGTCGATCTCACCGCTGCGGATCATCCCGGCTATCTGGTGATCGCTCTCGACGACGGAGGCATTCACCTCGGAGAGTTTGCCCTGGAAGATACGTTGTGGTTTTGTGTTGTTTTCTGTGGTTAGGGCATAGACGGCTGCTGGGGTGTCAGGTTTGGCGACATCCATCGAAGCCTCTGCTGCAATGAACTGCACGGCAGCGACGGTGACACCCGCGGCTTCACACTGCTGATAAATCTCCTGGAGTAACTTCTCTGGCTCGGCGCCACCCAGGTTGTAGAGGTTGCCTCCACTGCTTCCAATAATCGCAATTTTTTTCATAGCGGCCTCAAAGAAAAGATAGGGTAAGGGGTTATCTGTGTTGTAGTGGAATCATATTCCCAATCAAAACAAAATAAAGCAACATTAAAAGATCGAGAGGAGCTATCATTAAATTCATTAATTGATATTAATTAACTGAAAACAAAGATATTAATTATATTTTTGTTTTATGTTGATATTTGTTGTTTTGTGATGGGGTTCAAATACTACCCCAGGAGTTGAAGCACAAGAAGAAGGAATAACCCGGAAAGCGCCTCGCAGATTATGCCTTCCTGAAGTGACGACACGTCTTATCTGAATTAGTTTACCCGCGCAGAGTTGATGCGCTTATGCTTTACTTACCAGGCGCGTATAAAATTTTATACAAGGATGTGGTATGCTACACAATAAGCGGGTACGTAAATCTGTCGCCTGGATCGGGAATTCTTTCGAAGACTTGCGCGATTTCCCGCCTGAGGTACGTAAAGATGCAGGTTATCAACTACATCGCATCCAGGTGGGATTAGAGGCTGCTGACTGGAAACCGATGCCGGAGATTGGGCGTGGCGTTGAATAGATCCGCTTGCGAAATGAATCTGGGGCGTATCGGATTATCTATCTTGCCCGCTTTGAGGATGCCGTCTATGTGCTGCACTGTTTTAGTAAGAAAACGCAGCGGACTTCCGGGCAGGATAAACATATTGCGCAGGTTCGCTTTCAGGCGGTCTGTCAGGAACACAGGAGTCGTCAATGAGCCACGTAGTGGATACTAAAATTCGTCATGTCACTTCCGCACAAACCAATATTTTCTCTGAGTTAGGTTTTGATGACGCTGAAGCAAAACAACTTCAGCAAGATGCAGAACGTGAAGTGGAGCAACTCATCTGTCTCAAACAACAGCTCATGCAGGAGATCGCGGTCTGGATTGACGAAAATCACATGAAACAGTCAGAGGCTGCGGTGAGGTTAAATATCTCGCGGCCCCGGGTTTCTGATGTCGTTAACCAGAAAACGAATAAATTTACTCTGGATGCCCTGGTCATGATGCTGGCGAAGTTAGGGAAACCGGTGACTGTGTTGGTGGGTTAGGCCCGGTTTGTCGCTATGCCGGGCCTGTGCTTTTAACTTTCTTTTACCGTATTCCGTTGCGTTTCATCAATCGGTTTACCGGACCAGTAGCCGGCCAGCAGAGAGCCGGAAAGGTTGTGCCAGACGGAGAACAGTGCGCCAGGCAGTGCGGCGAGCGGGCCGAAGTAGATTTTACCCAGTGCGGCGGCGAGGCCCGAGTTTTGCATCCCAACCTCGATTGCCAGCGTGCGGCAGGTTGACTCGTCAAAACCAAACAGACGCCCACCCCAGTAGCCACCGAGCAGGCCGATGGTGTTATGCAGGATCACCGCGATAATCACCACGAAGCCGACGGACGCGATATGCGCGGCGGAGCCCGCCACCACTGCGCTGATAATTGCCAGAATGCAAACCATCGAAAACGCGGGCAGGTAAGGTTCAACCACCTTCACCACGCGCGGGAACAGGTGGTGGATCACCAGGCCCATGGCAATGGGGATCACCACAATCTGTAAAATACTGAGCAGCATGCCCATCACATCCACCTGAATATGCGCATCGACATACAAACGCGTCAGCAGCGGTGTGGCGACCACACCCACCAGCGTGGACACCGATGAGATCGTCACCGAGAGTGCGACATCCCCTTTCGCCAGATAGATCATGACGTTAGATGCCGTGCCGCTGGCGACGCTACCGACCAGCACCATCCCGGCGGAGAGTTCCGGCGGCATGTTAAATGCCAGCGCCAGTATCCAGGCTGCCAGCGGCATCACCAGATAGTGCAGGAAGATCCCCGCCGCAACCGGCGCAGGGCGCGAAAGCACGCGTTTGAAATCATCTACTTTCAGGTGGACGCCCATGCCGAACATAATCAGCATCAGCAGGGTGGCTACCCACGGGCCGACGGGGATGAAGGTGGATGGCGTATAATACGCAATAACAGAGAGTAGCAGCGCCCATAACGGGAACAGCCTGGTGAGAGTGGCGAGCATGTTGTTTTCCTTGCACGTATGTTGTGTTTGCTTGTTATTAACGGGTTGGGATCGAGCCCAACCATAGTTATTTTTTATCGTGTGAAGGAATATTATTCAAACAAATTATGCTCTTTACCTGCCCTGGATACACTCCCAGCTCATTCCAAACCGTGCCAGGTACTTACGCAGACGGTCGGCATCGTTGGGATTGGCTTTCTTTTGTCGGGAGACGGCGAAGAGTTCACGTCCGGCTTCGGACAACGATGCGCTGCGGCGACAGACCTCAAGCACGGTTTCTAGTTGGCGGCGGTCAAAGAGGTCAAGTTCCATCTCCAGTGTCGGTTGCGACGTTGTCTCTCCCCAGCTCTCCTGCAAAAGCGCAATCTCTTCGTCGACAAGGGCCTGCGTAATTCGTCCTTGCTCGGCCAGCGTCGCCATTCGCGCGACGGAGGAGCTCAGCTCGCGGAAGTTGCCGCGCCACTGCGCCTGGGGTGAACAGGCAAATGCCAGATAGCGTTCTCGCGCCTCTTTATCAAAGCGGATCTGATTCTGTCGGCTGCGGGAGAAACGTTGCAGCTCATACTCCACGTTAGGGGCGATGTCTTCCCGTCGCTGCGCAAGGCCGGGCAGAGCAAAGCGCCACATGTTTATCCGTGCGTAGAGATCTTCGCGAAACCGCCCTTCGGCGACCCACTGCGGCATATCGCGATGGGTTCCGGCTATCAACTGAAAATCGCTGTGCACCTCTTTATCTGAGCCAAACGGGAAGAAGGTTTTTTCCTCGATTGCTTTCAGCAGCATGGCCTGCTCATCCAGCCCCAGTTCAGCGATCTCATCCAGAAACAGCACCCCGCCGTCGGCTTCGCGTAACAATCCCATTCGCGACGACAGTGCGCCCGTAAATGCGCCTTTCACATGACCAAACAGTGTCGACATGGCGTTATCGCCGCGCAGAGTGGCACAGTTAACCGCCACCAGTTTTCCGCCCACCAGATGCCGCGACTGGCGAAGCTGAAAAATCCGTTTTGCGAGGAAGGATTTCCCCGCGCCGGTGGGGCCGGTGAGCAGGATAGGATCGCCAGAGCGCAAGGCAACGCGCTCAATACGGTCAATCAGTGTGTTGAACGTGGCATTGCGTGTCTCGATACCGGCTTTGAGGAAGGAGACGGATTGCTGCTGCTCACGCTGAAAGCGACTGGTAAGCGTGGTATAGCGGCTTAAATCAAGATCGATCACCGAACAGGTGCCAGCGGCAACATCCTCCTGCGGCGCGCCCTTCGGCGCGGGTCCGGTTTGCAGCAGGCTGGCGGGCAGATAGCGGGCTTCCGTCAACAGAAACCAACATATCTGCGCGACATGAGTCCCGGTGGTGATATGCACCAGATACTCTTCGTTTTCGGTATCAAAGTCATAGTGAGTGGCGAAATCGAGGAACGCGGCGTAGACCTCTTCGAAATCCCACGGATCAACAATGGTGATTGCATGCGAGCGGACTTGTGTATGCGGAGAGAGCAGGTTGATATCCTCCGCTAACTGCTGACACATCCCGGCGTCGCGTGGCTGGTGGATAAGCTCCAGCCGATCGACCGGGAAATCCGGCTGCTGGCACAGTCCGACCGTGGGGCGCCATTTCTTTAACCGGTTTGCTCGCTTGCCGCGTTTATCCAGCACTGTACCCAGTACGCCAATCACCACCCGCCGCTTTTTCATGGTTTATCCAAAAAGATAAAGTTAGATATTAAAAGATAAAAAATATGTGCAGCCTCTGCAATCATCATTATTGGCAATAAAAATTAATTCCTTATTAATCAGCTAACTAAAAATTAATTTTGTCCTTTTCTCTTTCTGGCACGATTCTGGCAATAACTCTCTCGTCTACACGTTGAAAGCGCAGGGGGTTAAACCCCGCCGGCACGTCAGGAACGGCAGCGGCTGTTTTCCGGAAGTGTTCCGTCAACCGATGACACCTGAACAATGGGTTCGATTCCCGATTCATTTTCCCAATGAAACTGGTTGTTAATCATAGAAATAAAAACGGGCACTGCGCAGTTAACAGGCCCCAAAACAGGTCGCCGGTCACGATGCCGCACCGCAGGCAAAAGGGAATTCCCCTGTCGCTTCGCCTCCGCACCCGCACCTGACTCGATAAGGAAAAGAGAAAAATGACGAAGAAAATCACTATCCGTAAAGGACAATTAGGTCTGTTAGCAAAAAACGGCGACTACTATCAGGTTCTGGAGGCGGGTGAACACCGTCTGCCGTGGTTCAATACGCCAGAGGTGTTGGTGGTGAATCTGGACGGCAGCGAAGTACCGGAAGCGCTGGCGAATTATTTACGCCGCTTTCAGCCAGACTGGGTAACGCGTTATGCCCTGGCCGTTGATCTTAACGACAGCGAAGCGGGCGCGTTGTACATGAATGAGGTGTTGCAGGAGATCCTGCCGCCGTCGACGCGCCGTTTGTACTGGCGAGCCGACGACGCGTTGAAACTGGTGCGTATGGATACGCGTCAGGTTCAGGTGCCTGCAGAGGTCATGAATGCGGTTCTGCAACCGCGACGTAGCGGCGCGGTAAAAGGTCGTGAAGCGATGCTTACCGTGCAGGTTCCGGCCTGGCATGCGGGGGTATTGAAAATTGACGGCGAGACGCAGGCACTGCTTCCTCCGGGTCTGACGGCGTACTGGAAAGTGAATCATCTGGTTGACGCTGAAGTGGTAGATACCCGTTTGCAGGTGCTGGAAGTGGGCGGTCAGGAGATTTTGACCAAAGATAAGGTCAACCTGCGCCTGAATCTGGCGGCGAACTGGCGCTACAGCGACGTGTTGCAGGCGTTTGCGCAGCTCACTAAACCGCTCGATCATCTGTACCGTGAACTGCAGTTCGCGCTGCGTGAGGCCGTCGGGACGCGCACGCTCGATGAGCTGCTGGAAGATAAGCAAGTGATTGATGACGTGGTCAGCGCGCAGGTGAAAGACCGCATGGCGCCATATGGTATCGACGTGGCGTCGCTGGGTGTGAAGGACATCGTCTTGCCAGGGGATATGAAAACGATTCTGTCCCGTCTGGTTGAAGCGGAAAAATCTGCGCAGGCCAACGTGATCCGCCGTCGTGAAGAAACGGCAGCGACGCGCTCGCTGTTGAATACGGCGAAAGTGATGGAAAACAACCCGGTGGCACTGCGTTTAAAAGAGCTGGAAACCCTCGAAAGAGTGGCCGAGCGTATTGATAAAATCTCGGTATTCGGTGGCCTGGACCAGGTTCTGCACGGCTTAGTGAACATTAAAGGATAAGAAACATGGCACATAACGACTATGCGCTGTTGACGTCGCAGAACGCGGCGCCGGTGAAAATGTGGACGCACGGCGTCCCGGTGGAACCCGAGGCGCGCCAGCAACTGCTGAACACAGCGAAGATGCCGTTTATTTTTAAACACCTGGCGGTCATGCCGGATGTGCATCTGGGGAAAGGGTCAACGATTGGCAGCGTGATCCCGACCAAAGGGGCGATTATTCCGGCGGCAGTGGGGGTGGACATCGGCTGTGGGATGATTGCGGTACGTACCTCGCTGCTGGCTGGCGATCTACCGGACAACCTCAGCGGGTTGCGGAGCGCGATTGAGCAGGCTGTGCCACACGGGCGAACCAATACGCGTTCCCGTCGCGATAAAGGAGCGTGGGACACGCCGCCAGAGGAGGTGAGTACTCACTGGGGGACACTGGCACCGCGCTTTAAGCGCCTGACTGACAAGTATCCCTCGCTGCTGAAAACCAATAACCATCAGCATCTGGGGACGTTGGGAACCGGTAATCACTTCATCGAGGTTTGTCTGGATGAGCAGCAGCGCGTCTGGGTGATGTTGCACAGCGGTTCGCGTGGCGTGGGGAATGCCATCGGCAACGTCTTTATCACGCTGGCGCAGCAGGATATGCAACAACATATTGCGAATCTGCCTGACCGAAACCTGGCGTATTTCCAGGAAGGGAGTCGGCACTACAACGACTACATCGAAGCGGTGGAATGGGCGCAGGATTTTGCCCGGCAAAATCGGGAGGTGATGATGTCCCGCGTGTTGGCCGCGCTGTCACGCATCGTGAGTAAACCATTTATCACGCAGCAGGAAGCGGTGAATTGCCATCATAACTATGTGCAAAAAGAACGTCACTTTGGTGAAGAGGTGCTGGTAACGCGTAAAGGCGCTGTTTCCGCACAGAAAGGTCAGATGGGGATTATCCCCGGGTCGATGGGGGCGAAAAGCTTCATTGTGCGTGGGTTGGGAAATGAAGAGAGCTTCTGTTCCTGTAGTCATGGAGCGGGAAGAACCATGAGTCGAACGGCGGCCAAAAAACGCTTTACCGTAGCGGATCAGATCCGCGCGACGGCCCACGTTGAATGCCGTAAAGACAGTGAAGTGATCGACGAAATTCCGATGGCCTACAAAGACATCGATGCCGTGATGGCGGCGCAGTCTTCGCTGGTGGAGATCGTGCATACGTTGCGGCAGGTGGTGTGCGTAAAAGGATAAAAGAAGATGACCAAAAATGCAGTGAGTGCCGCAATGCGCGAACGGGTCACGCGGCAGCTCAAAGAGATAGAAACCCGCTACGGCGTCAGGGTGCTGTATGCCTGCGAATCGGGGAGTCGCGGCTGGGGATTTGCCTCGCCGGATAGTGATTACGATGTGCGGTTTTTGTATGTTCATCCGCCGGAGTGGTATTTGCGGGTCGAGGTGCCGCGGGATGTGATCGAACTGCCGATAGACGATGAGCTGGACGTGTGCGGCTGGGAGTGGCGTAAAGCGCTGGGTCTGCTGAAGGGAGCCAACCCGACGCTGATCGAGTGGCTGGATTCCCCGGTGGTTTATCAGCAAGATGATGCGACGGTCAGCGCGCTTAAAACAATGATACCGCAGTGGTTTTCTCCGCTTCGTGCGCGCTGGCACTACTACTCGATGGCGCGAAAAAACTTTCGCGGCTATTTGCAGGGGGAAGAGGTGCGCCTGAAAAAGTACTTCTACGTTCTGCGTCCGCTGTTGGCGGTGCGTTGGGTTGAAGCGGGGAAAGGCGTTCCGCCCATGCGCTTTGCCGAGCTGTTGGCGGGAAGCGATCTGGATGCGCCGTTACGTCAGGAAATAGATGAACTGCTGGCGCGCAAACAGCGGGCCGGAGAGGCGGAGTATGGTCCGCGTCGTCCGTTGTTGCATGCGTTTATCCACGCCGAACTGGCGCGCGGTGAAATCCCGCCCACGCTGCCGGATAGCCGCGACGGCAACGTGAAGGCACTGGATCGACTGCTTTACGAGACGGTGATGTCATGACCGTGTTGCCCGATGGCATATACGCTTATCGGGCCTACGGATCAGACTTCATAGACAGGATAAAGCGTTTCGCCGTCACCCGGCCGGCATCCAGGCCTGTTTCACTCAAACAAATTCTGGTGCAGCTTCTGCACCACCTGTTCGGCCTCGGCGCCAGGTACCAGGAAACAGAGGTTATGGCTGGAGGCGCCATAGCAAATCATGCGGATATTGAACGGTTCCAGTACGCCGAACACCTCTTTGCCGACGCCGCAGGCTTTCGACAGATCGTTACCAATCAACGCGACCAGCGCGAGACCCTCTTCGACTTCCACCCGACACAAGGCCGACAGTTCCATGAGTAGCGACTGCGTCAGCAGCGTATCGCCGGTGGAGGTGGAACCAGTGGTGTCCAGCGTCAGCGCCACACTCACTTCGGAAGTAGTAATCAAATCTACAGAGATATTATGGCGCGCCAGAATGCCGAATACTTCGGCCAGGAAACCGCGCGAGTGCAGCATATTCAGGCTGTGCAGGGTCAGCAGCGTCTGCTTACGACGCAGCGCCAGCGCGCGGAACAGTGGTGGATTCTGGGTTTTGTTACAGACCAGCGTACCGCCCGCTTTCGGATCTTTACTGGAGCCAACGAAGACCGGGATATCGCTGCGTACGGCGGGCAGCAGGGTGGCCGGGTGCAGGACTTTCGCGCCAAAGGTGGCCATTTCTGCTGCTTCTTCAAAGGCGATTTCATCAATGCGTTGCGCCGCAGGCACCACGCGGGGATCGGTGGTATAGATGCCCGGAACGTCCGTCCAGATATCAACACGCGCAGCATGCAGCGCTTCGGCTAACAGCGCTGCCGTGTAGTCGCTGCCGCCGCGTCCGAGTGTGGTGGTACGTCCTTTGCCTTCGCTGCCGATGAATCCCTGAGTGATCACCAGCCCTTCGCTCAGACGTGGGGTCAACTGCAGCGTTGCCAGTTCTGCCAGCGCCGCGACGTCAGGTTCTGCCCGGCCAAAGCGATCGTTGGTACGCATCACTTTACGCACATCGAACCACTGCGCCTGAACGTGACGTTCGCGCAGGATCTCAACAAACAGCAGGGTGGACATTAGTTCGCCGTGGCTGACCAGTTCATCCGTCAGCGCGGTTGAGGTGGCTAAGGAGGCCGCTTCCGCCAGCGTAGTGATATTTTCCAGCAGGCGTTCGATCTCTTCACGAATGACGTTTGGATAACGCAGACGTTCCAGAATATCGAACTGAATTTTGCGGATGGCGTCGAGTTTCTCAAAGCGTGCCTGTGGTTCGAGTCCTTCTGCCAGCGCAACCAGCAGATTGGTGATGCCAGCAGAAGCGGAGAGCACCACTAAACGCACGTTTGCATCGGAAAGCACCACGTCGGCGCTGCGGTTCATGGCATCAAAATCAGCGACGCTGGTACCACCAAATTTGGAAACAACGATTTCTGTCATAACAACCTCGTGTCAGGGAGTGAGAAAGCGACCTGGGCACAAAGGCAGAACAGAAACCGGTGCAGGCGCAAATACCGTATTTATAAATAAAATGTGCAGAGGAGACTGTCAACGCCGGGATTATGCGGATTTTTCATGCTGGCAAGTGGCTGAGTAACCGTACTTATAACAACTATACTTTTCCACGGTATTTGACCGGGACCAGGGCTACGGCACTAAAACAATCACACTTTTCTGTGACTGGCGTTACAATCGATCTCAGTCACAATTCTCAAATCAGAAGAGTATTGCTAATGAAAAACATCAATCCAACGCAGACCTCTGCCTGGCAGGCACTACAAAAACACTTTGACGAAATGAAGGACGTTACCCTCGCGGATCTGTTCGCGAAGGATAGCGACCGTTTCAGCAAATTTTCCGCAACGTTTGACGATTTGATGCTGGTAGATTTTTCCAAAAACCGCATCACCGAAGAGACGCTGGCGAAACTGCAGGATCTGGCGAAAGAAACCGATCTGGCAGGTGCCATCAAGTCCATGTTCTCTGGCGAGAAGATCAACCGTACTGAAGATCGTGCTGTGCTGCATGTGGCGCTGCGTAACCGTAGCAATACCCCGATTATCGTGGACGGCAAAGATGTCATGCCGGAAGTCAATGCGGTGTTGGAGAAGATGAAATTCTTCTCTGAAGCCATAATTTCGGGTCAGTGGAAAGGGTATACCGGTAAAGCGATCACCGACGTGGTCAACATCGGTATCGGCGGCTCCGACCTTGGTCCGTTCATGGTGACCGAAGCGCTGCGTCCCTACAAAAATCACCTGAATATGCACTTTGTTTCTAACGTCGACGGTACCCATATCGCCGAAGTGCTGAAGAAAGTGAATCCGGAAACCACCCTGTTCCTCGTGGCGTCCAAGACCTTCACCACGCAGGAAACGATGACTAACGCCCACAGCGCGCGTGACTGGTTCCTGAAAACCGCTGGTGATGAAAAACACGTTGCAAAACACTTCGCCGCGCTGTCTACCAATGCGAAAGCGGTTGGTGAGTTCGGTATCGATACCGCCAACATGTTCGAGTTCTGGGACTGGGTGGGCGGTCGTTACTCTCTGTGGTCAGCCATTGGTCTGTCGATCATCCTGTCTGTCGGTTACGACAACTTTGTGCAACTGTTGTCCGGCGCGCATGCGATGGATAAACACTTCTCGACCACGCCTCTGGAGAGCAACCTGCCGGTGCTGCTGGCGCTGATTGGTATCTGGTACAACAATTTCTTCGGTGCAGAAACCGAAGCCATCCTGCCGTACGACCAGTATATGCACCGTTTCGCGGCTTACTTCCAGCAGGGCAACATGGAGTCCAACGGGAAATACGTTGACCGTAACGGCAATCCGGTGGATTACCAGACGGGCCCGATCATCTGGGGTGAACCGGGAACCAACGGTCAGCACGCGTTCTATCAGCTGATTCATCAGGGAACCAAAATGGTGCCTTGTGATTTCATCGCCCCGGCGATTACCCATAACCCGCTGTCCGATCATCATCCGAAGCTGCTGTCTAACTTCTTCGCCCAGACGGAAGCGCTGGCGTTCGGGAAATCCCGCGAAGTGGTTGAGCAGGAATACCGTGACCAGGGTAAAGATCCCGCTACGCTGGAACACGTGGTGCCGTTCAAAGTGTTTGAAGGCAACCGTCCGACTAACTCTATCCTGCTGCGTGAAATCACCCCGTTCAGCCTGGGGGCGCTGATTGCGCTGTATGAGCACAAGATCTTTACTCAGGGCATCATCCTGAACATCTTTACCTTTGACCAGTGGGGCGTTGAACTGGGTAAACAGCTGGCAAACCGTATTCTGCCGGAGCTGAAAGATGATAACGCGATCGAAAGCCACGATAGCTCGACTAACGGATTGATTAACCGTTATAAAGCCTGGCGTGCATAAGATAAATGGCGTCGCCTGTGGGCGGCGCCATGGCGTTTACACTAATCCAATGATCATTGTCGAAATAACAATAATCAGCATCCCTGCCAGTTGATAGTACAAAGGTCTTCTTCCACAACCCAGCCATTCTTTCAGTAAGAATCCCCAAATTCCGCCGCAGAGCACCAGCATCGACATATGGAATGTCCAACTAATAAAGCCGAGGCCCAGTGTGTTCATCTGCACATGCCCCCAACCGTAGAAGAAAAACTGAAGATACCAAATTACACCGCCCAGTGCGGAAAGTGCCAAATTACGCCACAAATACATGGGTTCCTGGCGGATACTCGTCAGCGTTTTATGCTGATGGGCTTTATACAGACAGTAAGCCAGATTCGTGACAAACCCGCCCGCCATAATAATGACATAACCTGGCATCACCTGGTAAAGCGGGTCGACGCCTTGAGCCAGCGCCATTTGTTGGATAGGTTCGGCTGCCTCGATCGCAAATGCCATAAATGCGCTTGTTACTCCACAAAACAGCGCAACCGCAATTCCTTTTTTAACGTGTCGTTCACTGTTATTTAGCCCTGTAACCCGTTCCTTCAATTGCCCGGCAAATGATGTCACGGCGATGCCGATAACAGCAACGGCGACGCCCAGCAGCGCAATTGCACCTTTTGTTGTACTCAGTAGGTCGAGTAATTTGCCGTTTAACAATGGGGGAGTTAACGTGCCGACAACCAACGTAATGCCGATAGCCACACCATAACCAACAGACAATCCCAGATAACGCAGCGTCATCCCAAAGGTTAACCCGCCCAGTCCCCATAATGCGCCGAAAACAAAAGTTTTCAGTACGACGAGGATTGGGATCGCGGAAAAGAAAGCACCAACGTCTGGCAGAAGCAGCGTTGATACCAGCAGAGGCATGACGATCCATGAGGCTATCCCGTTCACCAACCATGACGTTTCCCATCGCCAGTTTTTAACCTTATTGATAGGGATATAGAATGAAGCTGCCGCCAGCGCCCCGAGTAGATGATAGATAATGCCGGTAGTAATTGATGTTTCCATGGGAGCCTCAACAAATCCGTTTCGCGCTGATACCCAGCAGTTTTGCCAGCTTGTCCAGTGTCTCACCCTGGTGACCGCGTCCGATCGCGCAGTGGTGCGCGGGTCCACCTTCACACCAGCGATGGGTAAAGTCGCGTGCGCAGAGCGGAAAGCGATAATTGCTGTTGGTATTGCCAATATCGAGGGTCTCTCCTGTTATCGCTTCACCTTCAGCGTATTGCAGCGTCATTGCGCCATTCTGGTGTTCGATGACGGAGAGAAACGTGATGGGACCTGGTGCTACAGCCATCTGAATTGAGACGCCTTTGCCGGGTTTCCCATGATAAACAGGCAACGGCACTATTCTGACTTTCTCTGCCGACATTGAGGGATGTGCAGGCCCATCATGGCCCCATAATACGGTGTTATTCTGGAAGTTTATGCCGTAGGGTTCAGAAAAGGAGCCACCCGCGTCAAGCAGGCTGAATATCTTCATTGCCAGAACATTTTTAATGTCGCATTCACCGGCCACAGGAATACCCTGGTGAGTCAGTAACGTATTTCCCATAATTATCGATGTGATGATATTTTCATGTTCAGAGCCTGGTGAACCTTCATAGTAATAAGCCATTCCCCCAAGCTGATGTCGGGTAACCATTTTATCCAGGGTGATGGCAGTATTAATGGCTCTTTGTAATTCATATTCTTCACAGGAGGAATCAACGGTCAGTAACGCGTGGACCTGTTGACGTTTACTTTCTCGCTCATTGTCCGTCAGTGTTTCTAGTGAACTGATTAATTCACATACTTCAAGTAATTTGAAGCGTACGCCAAATCGTGCAGACAAATGAGTCATGTCGGAATAAACATCATACATGCCGTTGTAATAATGCCCCAAAATGCCAATATTCGTTGATTTGAGCTTCTGCATGACGGAAGCCGCACTTACCCAACACGCAATTTGCCTCCAGGCGATCTCATCATCCAGATAGCCAATAACAAGGTCGTAGCGGATACCTGAACGCTGGAACACGTTTACCAGTTCCGGTGCGCTACATGCCTGGCAATGGGCCAGCCATTGTCCGGTACGCTCTCCGCGATCGATGAGTTGATTGATTTTTGCGCTGGGAAGCTGGTCTTCTGGTTGTAGTGCGAGAATCAGAACCGGAACATTGAGGCGCTGTACCAAAGGTAGAACGGTTGCGCTTAGCGCGTAGGTAGTAATATATAAAATCAGCACATCAATTTTGCTATCCGCAAATTGTTCAGCGGTAGCATCCGCTTTTTCATTATTATCGACCAAACCAGCATTAATAATAGTCAGGCTATTATTACTCAGTTTTTTCTCGACATGTTGCAAATAGCGCTCAAGTTGTGATTTTAGCCCTTTGAACTGCGGCCAGTACGTCTCCAGTCCTATCCCCATGAGACCTAACGTCGTTTTTTTCATCGTGGTATTTCCTGATTAAGAAATCGTAATGATATAGGTTATTTGACTCTACGATGTAATGATGAATAAAACCTGTGCAGTTTTGCCAGGCTGATGCAATGGATGGCAAATTTAGCGTATTTACCCTTGTTGCGATCGCAAATTATCCATCGTGATATTTTTATAAGTATTATGAATGTTTATTATTAATATATAGCTTATTTATTTTTTCGGCGTGCTGTTAAGGGTAATAAGGAATCATCCTAAAATACCCTGTTTTTTATTCATCAGGTTTATCTGAAAAATACAATTCAGGGGCGGTGATAATAATGCGATTTTCGGATTTACCTCAGGCGCCGTGAAGGCTTCCTCCGTTTAACCAATTGATATATTTATAATTTTATTTTATTTCTTTAACGAGATATTACTCGTTTATCCATTATCCTAAAATATTGCGGATATTATCTCTTGCGGTAATACATCACACTTAATTATGTATACTCGATGACACCTGAATATTCTCAGGTAAATCTCCATTCATTCAATGAAGGGAAATTGTTATGAAAAAAGTTCTGTATGGCATTTTTGCCATATCTGCGCTTGCGGCGAGTTCTGTCTATGCAGCCCCCGTTCAGGTGGGTGAAGCGGCAGGGTCGGCAGCAACGTCGGTGTCGGCGGGTAGCTCCTCGGCATCCAGCGTGAGCACCGTAAGTTCGGCGGTGGGTGTCGCTCTCGCGGCAACTGGCGGTGGTGACGGTTCCAATACCGGAACCACCACTACAACCACCACCAGTACCCAGTAAGATCGGTACATTTAATCCTAACCACACTTCGGTGTGGTTATTTTGCCCCTCTGGAGAAGAGTCGTGAAGCGACCTGTAATCATACTGTTTTGCCTGCTGTTACAGGCATGCTCAGCTACCACAAAGCAGTTGGGCAACTCACTGTGGGACAGTCTGTTTGGCACGCCAGGCGTACAGCTGACGGACGATGATATCCAAAACATGCCCTACGCCAGCCAGTACATGCAGCTTAATGGCGGGCCGCAGTTGTTTGTGGTGCTCGCTTTCGCAGAGAACGGGCAGCAGAAATGGGTGACGCAGGATCAGGCCACTCTCGTGACCCAGCATGGTCGTCTGGTGAAAACGCTGCTTGGCGGCGACAACCTTATCGATGTGAATAATCTCGCAGATGATCCGCTGAGCAAACCAAATCAGATCGTCGACGGCGCCACCTGGACCCGCACGATGGGCTGGACGGAATACAAGCAGGTGCGCTATGCCACCGCGCGCTCCGTCTTTACATGGGATGGCAACGACACGGTAAACGTTGGCAGCGAAGACACTCCGGTTCGCGTGCTGGACGAAACCGTCACGACCGATCAAGCGCGCTGGCATAACCGTTACTGGATCGATAACGAAGGGCAAATTCGCCAGTCGGAGCAGTACCTTGGCGCGAACTTCTTCCCGGTGAAAACCACGCTGATTAAGGCGGCAAAATCATGATGAAACGGACTATTACAGCGCTGATCTTCAGTCTGAGCGCGTCATCTGTTTTTGCTGCCGGGACCGTTAAGGTCTTTAGCGCAGGCAGCACAGAGCCGAAAATACTTACCGGCGCTGAACATCTTATCGATCTGGTGGGACAGCCCAGACTGGCGAACAGTTGGTGGCCTGGCGCGGTGATCGCTGAAGAGAAAGCGACCGTGAAGGCGCAGAGCCAACAGCAGGCGCTGCTGGCGCGCCTGGCGGCGTTAAGCGCCAACGCGAGCGGGAACGATGCCGCCGCCATTAATGCGCTGCGCCAGCAAGTTCAGGCGCTGAAGGTGACGGGGCGACAGCCGGTGAATCTCGATCCGGACAGTGTACGGGTCAGCGAGCGCGGCAATCCGCCATTGCAGGGCAACTACACGCTGTGGGTCGGCGGGCAGCCGACGCACGTCACGCTCTTTGGCCTGATAAGCCGTCCCGGAAAACAGCCGTTTATGCCCGGACGCGACGTCGTCAGCTATCTCGACGGGCAAGACAGGCTCAGCGGCGCGGATCGTAGCTATGCGTGGATTGTTTATCCCGATGGTCGAACGCAGAAGGTGCCGGTGGCGTACTGGAATAAGCGTCATGTTGAACCGATGCCTGGCAGCATCATTGTTGTCGGGCTGGATGATGCTTTCTGGAGCAGCGAACCGGAAGCGCTGAACGCCGACATTCTTCACACCCTGACGCAGCGGATACCTGAATAATGAAAAAAACATATCTGCTCAGCTTACTGGCGCTGGGCATCAGCGCAGCCTGCCATGCCGAAACGTATCCGGCGCCGATTGGGCCCTCTCAGTCGGACTTTGGCGGCGTGGGATTATTACAGACGCCAACCGCGCGCATGGCGCGTGAAGGGGAGTTGAGCCTTAACTATCGTGATAACGATCAGTATCGTTACTACTCCGCCTCCGTGCAGCTTTTCCCCTGGCTGGAAACCACGCTGCGCTATACCGACGTGCGGACCAAACAGTACAGTAGCGTCGAATCGTTTTCCGGCGATCAAACCTACAAAGATAAAGCGTTCGATCTGAAGTTACGCCTGTGGGAAGAGAGCTACTGGACACCGCAGGTGTCAGTCGGCGCGCGGGATATCGGCGGGACCGGTTTGTTCGATGCAGAATACATCGTGGCGAATAAAGCCTGGGGACCGTTTGATTTCTCGCTCGGCCTCGGCTGGGGGTACCTGGGAACCAGCGGCAACGTCAGTAACCCGCTCTGTTCCTACAGCGATAAATATTGCTACCGCGATAACAGCTATAAACAGGCTGGCTCCATTGATGGCAGCCAGATGTTCCACGGCCCGGCATCGCTGTTTGGCGGTGTCGAGTACCAGACGCCGTGGCAGCCCCTGCGGCTGAAGCTGGAATATGAGGGCAACAACTACCAGCAGGATTTTGCGGGCAAGCTGGAACAGAAAAGCAAGTTTAACGTCGGCGCCATTTATCGCGTCACCGACTGGGCCGACGTTAACCTCAGCTATGAACGTGGTAACACCTTTATGTTTGGGGTAACGCTGCGGACCAATTTCAACGACTTACGCCCATCGTATAACGATAATGCGCGGCCGAAATACCAGCCGCAACCGCAGGACGCGATCCTGCAACACTCAGTGGTGGCGAACCAGTTGACGCTGCTGAAATACAACGCCGGACTGGCAGATCCGCAGATTCAGGTGAAAGGCGATACGCTGTACGTGACCGGCGAGCAGGTGAAATACCGCGACTCGCGTGAAGGTATTGAACGGGCGAACCGGATCGTGATGAACGATCTGCCGGAGGGGATCCGCACGATCCGCGTGACGGAAAACCGTCTCAACCTGCCGCAGGTGACCACCGAAACGGACGTCAGCAGCCTGAAGCGCCATCTGGAAGGCGAACCGTTGGGACAGGAAACGCCGCTGGCGCAACAACGCCTTGAGCCGATAGTGCCGGAAAGCACTGAACAGGGCTGGTATATCGACAAATCGCGCTTTGATTTCCATCTCGATCCGGTGCTGAATCAGTCCGTGGGTGGACCGGAAAACTTTTACATGTACCAGTTGGGTGTGATGGCGACGGCGGATCTGTGGGTTACCGACCACCTGCTGACCACCGGAAGCCTGTTTGGCAATCTCGCCAATAACTACGATAAATTCAACTACACCAATCCGCCGAACGATTCGAAACTGCCGCGTGTGCGTACCCGCGTGCGTGAATATGTACAGAACGACGTTTACGTGAATAACCTGCAGGCTAACTACTTCCAGTACTTTGGTAACGGTTTCTATGGTCAGGCTTACGGTGGTTATCTTGAAACCATGTACGGCGGGGCGGGGGCAGAAGTGTTGTACCGTCCGGTCGACAGCAACTGGGCGTTTGGTCTGGATGCTAACTACGTGAAACAGCGTGACTGGCGCAGCGCGCAGGACATGATGAAATTCACCGACTACAGCGTGAAGACCGGACACCTGACGGCCTACTGGACGCCGTCATTCGCCCAGGACGTGCTGGTGAAAGCGAGTGTCGGTCAGTATCTGGCGGGGGATAAAGGCGGCACGCTGGATATCTCTAAACGCTTCGACAGCGGCGTGGTGGTTGGTGGTTACGCCACTCTCACTAACGTCTCGCCAGATGAGTACGGCGAAGGGGATTTCACCAAAGGCGTCTACGTGTCGATTCCGCTGGATCTCTTCTCTTCTGGACCGACCCGCAGCCGTGCGGCGATTGGCTGGACACCGCTGACACGCGATGGGGGTCAGCAGCTCGGACGTAAATTCCAGCTCTATGACATGACCAGCGATAAGAGCATCAATTTCCGCTGATATTTCCTACTAGCCGGGTGACGGATCCCATCCGGCCTGTAGCGCCTGGCGCTTTCAGAACCGTTTTTCCATGACGTGAAGCGTAACGGTCTGCGACGTGGTCGTAAAAAAAGTGTCTTTCACAACGGTCATTCCCTGCTGTTCATAGAACTGGCGTGCCCGGGGGTTATCCGCCAGAACATCCAGCCAGATCCGCGTTTCTCCTTGTGCTTTGGCCTGGCGGACTACTTCGGCAAAAAGCTGTTCGCCGTACTGTTTGCCGGTTTCACCGGGCAGGAGGTAGATCTTGTGCAGCAATGTCCCTGGCGGGCCTTGCGGCTCAATGGCCTGATGCAACGAATACTTCGCAAAACCAATCGGGGCGTCAGTAAAAGCGATCAACCAGAAGGTGTCCGCTTCTGCGAGACTTCTGGCGATGGCGGGCAGAGAATATTCCTGCTCAAGATACGCCGCCAGTTCGTCATCATTTTTCCACAGAGGGGCAAAATGATGACGATAGCTGGCATATCCCATTGTGCTCAACAGGCTGGCATCGTCACGTGTTGCCCTTTGAAACCGAAGCATTTCGCCTTCCTTTCAGGGTGTTAGGGTTGAGAGGATTGTCACACCCTTTTCTGTTTGCACAAAACATAAACAAAAAATATAGATCCCCGTCACATTTTTGCGTTATACAGGAACCTCACCACTGAGAAAGAGGTGCTGTTATGACGTCACTATCTCGTCCGCGCGTGGAGTTTATCTCTACGATCCTACAGACCGTGTTGAACCTTGGGCTGTTGAGTCTGGGCCTGATCCTGGTCGTATTCCTCGGTAAAGAGACGCTGCATCTGGCAGATGTGCTTTTCGCGCCTGAACAAGCCAGCAAGTATGAGCTGGTGGAAGGGCTGGTTGTCTACTTTCTCTATTTCGAATTTATCGCGCTGATAGTGAAGTACTTTCAGTCCGGTTTTCACTTTCCGCTGCGCTATTTTATCTATATCGGGATCACCGCGATTGTCCGACTGATCATAGTTGATCACAAATCCCCTCTCGATGTGCTGATCTATTCGGCGGCGATCCTGCTGCTGGTGATCACGCTCTGGATGTGTAATTCGAAACGCCTGAAGCGCGAGTAGATCGGATAAGGCAATGTGTGTCGTGGTTGCCTGATGGCGCTGCGCTTATCAGGCCTACAATGGGCTGGAGTGCGAATAAAAAGTGAGTCGGCCGGATAAAGCAACGCCGCCATCCGGCAGACAAAAAAAGGGCGCTCCGTGGAGCGCCGAATTACAGTCACAAGTTGGATAAAACAAGTTGAGGGTGCAGTGGCATTACAGGGACTTCGGTGAAAATTAACCTTTGACTCCGCCCGCCGTCAGGCCGTTGACCAGCCAGCGCTGCGCCAGCAGGAAGACCAGAGTGATTGGAATCGCAGACAGCACGGCGGCAGCGGCAAAATCGCCCCACAGGTAGTTTTGTGGGTTGAGGTACTGCTGCATCCCGACCGCCAGGGTGTAGCTGTTCACATCACGTAGCAACAGTGAGGCAACTGGTACTTCGGTGATGGCGGCAATGAACGACAGAATAAAGACCACCGCCAGAATGGGCACCGACAGCGGGAGCAGCACCAGGCGGAACGCCTGCCACGGGGTAGCCCCATCCAGTGCGGCCGCTTCTTCCAGTGAGCCGTCGATGGTTTCGAAATAGCCTTTGATGGTCCACACATGTAGTGCGATACCGCCGAGATAGGCAAAGATCACCCCACCGTGGGTGTTCAGACCAATAAACGGAATGTACTGACCGAGGCGATCGAACAACGCGTACAACGCGACCAGCGACAGTACCGCCGGGAACATCTGAAAAATCAGCATCCCTTTGAGCAGCGTGGCTTTACCGGGGAAACGCATACGGGCAAAGGCGTAGGCACAGGTGGTTGACAGCGCCACGATGCCAATGGCGGTGATCCCGGCGATTTTCACCGAGTTCCACAGCCATAACAGAACCGGGAAGGGGGGCGGCGTGACGCGGCCATCAGCGTGTTCAACGCTAAAGCCCAGCGCCAGCCGCCAGTGCTCCCAGGAGATTTTTTCCGGGATCAGGCTCCCGGTAGCAAAGTTACCTTCACGCAGCGAGATGGCGATAACCATCAGTAGCGGGAACATGATCGCCGCGATAAAAATCAGCAGGCCGAAGTGCGTAATGAAGAGACGCAGCTTTTGTGATTTGGGTTGGACCATAGCCATAATATTTCTTTACTCCTTAATACCGCTCCAGACTGGCTGCGCCAATGACGCCTGGTGATTCTGATTAATCAAACTTCATGCGCGTGGCTTTCAGGTTCACGATGGCCAGCGCACCGACCAGCAGGAAAATCAGCGTGGCGATTGCCGCCGCCAGACCAAAGTCCTGACCGCCGCCGCCTTCAAAGGCGATGCGATAGGTGTAGCTCACTAACAGGTCGGTATACCCGGCTGGCGTGGTCGTTCCGAGACGATCGGGACCGCCGTTGGTTAACAGTTGAATCAGCACGAAGTTGTTAAAGTTAAAGGCGAAGCTGGCGATCATCAGCGGCGTCAGCGGCTTAATCAGCAGCGGGAGCGTAATCTTAAAGAAGTTCTGGAACGGGCCTGCGCCATCCATTGCCGACGCTTCATACAGGTCATCCGGAATCGCTTTCAGCAGACCCATGCACAGGATCATCATGTACGGATAACCCAGCCAAGTGTTGACGATAATAATCATCGAGCGTGCGGTGGTCGGGTCGCTGAACCACGCCGGTTTGATGCCAAACAGCGCGCTCAGCATCATGTTGATTTCACCAAAGCTCTGGTTGAACAGCCCTTTGAAAATCAGAATCGAGATAAACGACGGCACGGCGTACGGCAGGATCAGCAGGACGCGGTAAATCGCTTTACCTTTCAGCGATTCCCATTGAACAAGACAGGCCAGCACCATCCCGACCGCCACGGTCAGGATTACGGTGAGTACCGAGAACACCACGGTCCAGACGAAGATGGCGAAGAATGGCTTCTGAATCCCTTCGTCAGTAAAGACGCGGGTAAAGTTATCCCAGCCGATGGTGACGGTGTAGCCTGGACTCAGCTTCTCGTCACCCCAGTTGCCGTCCGCATTGATAGACTGGTAATAGCCGATGTCGTTATTGGGACGATATTTCACGCCGCTCTGATTGTTGGTCAACATACCGTCATCGGCGAGCGTGTACAGCGGCTGCGTGCCGGAGAACTGGCGCAGCGAGCTCATGATCACTTTGCTGTCATCGGGCAGCACGGCGGTAATCTGGTTCAACGCCTGGCGATTCTGGGTGATGATGCGTAGCGTCGCGCGTTCACCTTCTGGCAGGGCGTTCGTTTCTTTCAGCGCCAGCTTTTGTTCGCCGCCAAATGTAAAGGCGTCGGAGAGGTAATTCTTCCCGGTTTCGCCGTCGGTGAGGGCCAGTTGCCACGCTTCACCGGCCGGATACAGCCAAAAGTTATAGGATTTACCCGCCTGATAAGAGCGGTCCATCAGCACCTGTTGAGCACGTTCGAAAGTGAGCTGGTTGGTGCTGCTATAGTTGGTAAAGGCAATGGCGATGGTGCAAATCAGCGGAAACAGGACGAACAGCCCCATACCGGCCATGCCAGGATAAACGTAGCGCCAGGCGTAGGTCTTACGGTTGGCAAAAATGTACAGGCCAGCAGAGCTTAAAATCAGCGTCATGATGGCGAACAGATATTCCCCTTGTGCATACATTAAAACGATAAGGTAACCCACCAGCAGACCCAGCAGACCAATCACTGACCACTTCAGCGTGTCGCTTTGCCACCAATGTTTCTTTGTAATGACATCCATGGGGATCTTCCTCTTTACACTTTATCCTTCACGCTACCTCTTTGTTGGCTGCGGAAGCGCACCCCAGTCACTTACTGATGTAAGCTCCTGGGGATTTGCATCCTTGCCGCCTTGATGTAGCGCGAATGATTTCGTGTAAACAATGGTTTAAATATTATCTACAACATGTGTGCCTGATAAGCGTAGCGCCATCAGGCACATCGACAGCATTACTTGGTGATACGGCCCTGCGCGTCTTTCAGTGCTGCGTCAACTGTCTGGCGACCGCTGGCGGCGTTGATAACCGCCGTACGCACGGCGTACCAGAATGCAGACATCTGCGGGATGTTCGGCATGATTTCGCCTTTCTGGGCGTTATCCATCGTGGCCGCGATGCGCGGGTCTTTCGCTAATTGCTCCTGATAGGATTTCAGCGCCACAGCACCCAGCGGTTTATCCTTGTTCACTTCTTCCAGACCCTGATCGGTCAGCAGGTAGTTTTCAAGGAACTCTTTCGCCAGTTCTTTGTTCGGGCTGGCGGCATTAATACCGGCACTCAGCACACCAACGAACGGTTTAGACGGTTTGCCTTTGAAGGTCGGCAGCAGGGTGACGCCGTAGTTCACTTTGCTCTTGTCGATATTCGACCAGGCCCACGGACCGTTGATGGTCATCGCCGTATCGCCTTTGTTAAAGGCCGCTTCTGCGATGGAGTAATCGGTGTCCGCGTTCATGTGTTTGTTCTTGATGAGGTCAACCAGGAAGCCCAGACCCGCCTTCGCACCTGCGCTGTCGACGCCCACATCTTTCACATCATACTTGCCGTTTTCAAACTTGAATGCGTAACCACCATCGGCAGCAATCAGCGGCCAGGTGAAGTACGGTTCTTGCAGGTTGAACATCAGGGCACTCTTACCTTTCGCCTTCAGCGCTTTATCCAGTGCCGGGATCTCTTCCCAGGTCTTCGGCGGGTTTGGTACCAGGTCTTTGTTGTAAATCAGCGACAGCGCTTCTACCGCAATGGGGTAAGCGATCAGCTTGCCGTTGTAACGCACGGCATCCCAGGTGAACGGATAGAGTTTTTCCTGGAACGCTTTTTCCGGAGTGATTTCCGCCAGCAGGCCAGACTGTGCATAACCGCCAAAACGGTCGTGTGCCCAGAAAATGATGTCCGGACCGTCACCGGTTGCCGCGACCTGCGGGAATTTCTCTTCCAGCTTGTCCGGGTGCTCGATGGTCACTTTGATGCCGGTGTCTTTCTCGAATTTTTTACCCACTTCGGCCAGGCCGTTATAGCCTTTGTCGCCGTTAATCCAGATAACCAGTTTACCTTCTTCAATTTTGGCCAGAGCCGGTGCGGAAATCATCATTGCTGCGAGGGCGGACAATGCGAAAACGCGTGCGCCAGTCTTGATCTTCATATCTGCCATCCTTTTGGTGATGTGCTCGTGGTATGACTTCAGTGGTTCAACGTGACTCAGTCTCCTTATTTGACATCCTCTTTCCATCCTCCTTACCCCTACGCCCCACCCGCTCTTTATGTGATCTGTGTTGCAGAAATGTGAGTAATGCGTACTGGCGCACATAAAAACAGTCTCATTTTTGCGGGGAGCATCACGAAATTACGCGATGTCCCCCGGCCAGGGTCTCAGACTTCCTTCTCTCATCCTCCCGACTCCTCCCCCATAAAAAAGCCGGGGGGTGGAGGATTCACGCTCGCAGTGAATCCCGCATAGTCGGGCCATCATGAATGTTGCTGTCAATGACAGGTTGTAACGAAGGGAGAAGGCATGGCGAGCGTACAGCTGCGAAATGTAACGAAAGCCTGGGGTGACGTGGTGGTATCGAAAGATATCAATCTCGACATTCACGAAGGGGAATTCGTGGTGTTTGTTGGACCGTCAGGCTGCGGCAAATCGACCCTGCTCCGTATGATTGCCGGACTTGAAACGATTACCAGCGGAGACCTCTATATTGGGGAAACCCGCATGAACGATATCCCACCTGCAGAGCGTGGCGTCGGTATGGTCTTCCAGTCCTACGCGCTCTACCCCCATTTATCCGTTGCCGAAAATATGTCGTTTGGCCTGAAACTGGCGGGTGCTAAAAAAGAGGTAATGAATCAGCGCGTTAACCAGGTTGCAGAAGTACTGCAACTGGCACATCTACTGGAGCGTAAACCGAAAGCCCTTTCGGGGGGACAGCGCCAGCGCGTGGCGATTGGTCGTACGCTGGTGGCGGAACCGCGCGTGTTCCTGCTCGATGAACCCCTCTCTAACCTCGATGCCGCGCTGCGCGTGCAGATGCGTATCGAAATCTCCCGTCTGCATAAGCGCCTTGGGCGCACGATGATCTACGTCACCCACGATCAGGTCGAAGCGATGACGCTGGCCGACAAAATCGTGGTGCTGGATGCCGGTCGCGTCGCGCAGATTGGCAAACCGCTGGAACTGTATCACTACCCGGCAGACCGCTTCGTCGCGGGTTTTATTGGTTCACCGAAGATGAACTTCCTGCCAGTGAAAGTCACCGCAACCGCCATCGACCAGGTGCAGGTGGAACTGCCGAACCGTCAACACGTCTGGCTGCCGGTAGACAGCCGTGATGTGCAGGTCGGCGTAAATATGTCGCTAGGTATTCGTCCGGAACATCTGCTGCCCAGTGATATCGCCGATGTCACGCTGGAAGGCGAGGTTCAGGTCGTCGAACAGCTTGGTCACGAAACACAGATTCATATCCAGATCCCCGCCATTCGTCAAAACCTGGTGTACCGCCAGAACGACGTGGTGTTGGTAGAAGAGGGCGCCACATTCGCTATTGGCCTGCCGCCAGAGCGTTGTCATCTGTTCCGTGAAGATGGCACTGCATGTCGTCGGTTGCATAAAGAGCCAGGCGTTTAAGGTGTCCCATTAAAAAAAAGCGCAAAACCCTACGGTGAAGCGTTCAAAGAAAAGCAATGATCTCAGGAGATAGAATGATGATTACTCTGCGCAAACTCCCCCTGGCGGTTGCCGTCGCAGCAGGCATTATGTCTGTTCAGGCAATGGCAGTGGATTTCCATGGTTATGCTCGTTCCGGTATCGGCTGGACGGGTAGTGGCGGCGAACAACAATGTTTCCAGGCAACCGGTGCTCAAAGTAAATACCGTCTTGGCAACGAATGTGAAACTTACGCGGAAATTAAACTGGGCCAGGAAGTCTGGAAAGAGGGCGATAAGAGCTTCTATTTTGACACCAACGTTGCCTACTCTGTTGCCCAGCAGAATGACTGGGAAGCCACCGACCCGGCATTCCGTGAAGCTAACGTACAGGGTAAAAACCTGATCGACTGGCTGCCGGGCTCCACCATCTGGGCAGGTAAGCGCTTCTATCAGCGTCATGACGTTCACATGATCGACTTCTACTACTGGGATATCTCAGGTCCAGGCGCCGGTATCGAAAATATCGATCTGGGCTTCGGTAAACTGTCTCTTGCTGCCACCCGTTCTCAGGAAGCTGGCGGCTCTTACATCTTCAGCAGCAATGATATCTATAACCGTTACAAAGACACGGCGAACGATGTTTTCGACGTGCGTTTAGCGGGCCTGGAAACCAACCCGGACGGCGTGCTGGAGCTGGGTGTTGACTATGGTCGTGCGAACAAAACTGACGGTTACAGCTATGCCGACGGCGCCACTAAAGACGGCTGGATGTTCACCGCTGAACATACGCAGAGCATGCTGAAAGGCTACAACAAGTTTGTCGTTCAGTACGCCACCGACGCAATGACCACTCAGGGTAAAGGGATCCCGCAGGGCTCCTTCACGGGTAACAGCTATAACCCTGATACGGAAATTGGCGTCGTTAACAACGAAATCAACAACAACGGCAGCCTGGTGCGTATCCTCGACCACGGTGCAATCTCTCTGGGCGACCGTTGGGACCTGATGTACGTCGGTATGTATCAGGATATCGACCGTGATGATAACAACGGTTCAACCTGGTACACCGTGGGTGTGCGTCCGATGTTCAAATGGACACCGATCATGAGCACCCTGATGGAAATCGGTTACGACAACGTGAAGTCTCAGCGTACCGACGACACCAACAACCAGTACAAAATTACCCTGGCGCAACAATGGCAGGCTGGCGACAGCATCTGGTCTCGTCCGGCTATCCGTGTCTTCGCGACCTACGCGAAGTGGGATGAGAAATGGGGTTACGACAACGGCATCGCCTACAGCGATACCAGCGCGCATACCTTCAGCCGTGGCGACAACGATGAGTGGTCCTTCGGTGCTCAGATGGAAATCTGGTGGTAATCCAGCACTAACCTGACGTAACGAGGGGCGAAAGCCCCTCCCAAACTGCTGCAATGCCCGATGGCGCAAGCTTATCGGGCCTACGGCACCAGTTTGTAGGCCGGATAAGGCGTCCGCCGCCATCCGGCATAATCTGGTTTAGCGCGCTATTGCCTGGCCACCGCTGAACCCATGCTTTCTGAGGTGATAACAATGAAAATGAAGAAAAGTCTCGTCGCCCTTTGTTTATCCGCAGGGTTAGTTGCCAGTGCGCCGGGTATCAGCCTGGCTGACGTTAACTATGTGCCGCAAAATACCAGCGCGGCACCCGCCATTCCGACCGCAGCGCTCCAGCAGTTAACCTGGACGCCGGTTGACCAGTCCAACACGCAAACGACACCGCTTTCGACCGGCGGTCAGCGTCTTGATGTCGCGGGCATCTCCGGTCCGGTTGCCGCTTACAGCGTGCCGGCGAACATCGGGGAGCTAAACATAACGCTCACCAGCGAAGTGAACAAACAAACCAGCGTCTTTGCGCCCAACGTCCTGATCCTCGATCAGAACATGACGCCTTCTGCGTTCTTTCCCAGCAGCTATTTCACCTACCAGGAACCGGGCGTGATGAGCGCGGATCGTCTGGAAGGGGTGATGCGCCTGACGCCAGCGCTGGGCCAGCAGAAACTCTATGTTCTGGTCTTTACGACCGAGAAAGATCTCCAGCAGACCACCAAACTGCTGGATCCAGCGAAAGCCTATGCCAAAGGCGTGGGTAACTCTGTTCCGGATATTCCGGATCCGATCGCCCGCCATACCACCGACGGCCTGCTGAAGCTGAAAGTGAAAACCAACAGCAGCTCCAGCGTGCTGGTAGGGCCGCTGTTTGGTTCTTCCGGCCCTGGTCCGGTGACGGTGGGCAATACCGCTGCGCCTGCGCCGACTTATGCTGCACCGGTTGCCGCGCCGGTGGCTGCACCTGCGCCCGCGAAGAAAAGCGAGCCGATGTTGAACGACACCGAAAGCTACTTTAACAAAGCGATTAAAGACGCCGTTGCCAAAGGCGACGTTGATAAAGCGCTGAAACTGCTTGATGAAGCTGAACGTCTGGGATCAACATCTGCCCGTTCCACCTTTATCAGCAGTGTAAAAGGCAAGGGGTAATCTTCTCCCCACATTGCTGATTTGCAACAACTGGTGCGTCATCTGGCGCACCTTTTTTTTAGCATTTCCTGCTACTTGTTACACTTCTGTTGCGCAACAGATCACTTAATTATGTTTCCATCTTCCGTAAGCGCTTTTCTGCGATACAATGCCTTTCAGTTATGAAACGGAGAGTCAGGCATGTCACACCCCGCGTTAACGCAACTGCGTGCGCTGCGCTATTTTGAAGAGATTCCCGCCCTGGATCCAGAACAGCTCGACTGGCTGCTACTGGAAGATTCCATGACAAAACGTTTTGAGCAACAGGGAAAACGGGTCACTGTGACCCTGATCAGGGAGGGATTTGTCGGTCAAAATGAGGTGATGGAAGAGCTGACACGACTGCCAAAAGAATCCCGCTACTGGCTGCGTGAAATCCTGTTATGTGCCGATGATGAACCCTGGCTGGCTGGACGCACCGTGGTGCCTGAATCCACGCTGTCCGGCCCCGAACTGGCCTTACAAAACTTAGGCAAAACTCCGCTGGGGCGTTATCTGTTTACATCGTCGACGTTGACCCGAGATTTTATTGAGATTGGTTGTGATGCCGGGCTGTGGGGACGTCGTTCCCGCCTGCGACTGAGCGGTAAGCCGCTGATGCTGACCGAACTGTTTTTACCTGCATCGCCGTTGTACTAAGAGGAAAATAAAATGGAGTGGAGTCTGACGCAAAATAAGCTGCTGGCGTTTCACCGCTTGATGCGTACGGATAAGCCCATCGGCGCCTTACTGCTACTCTGGCCGACGCTGTGGGCACTGTGGGTGGCAACCCCTGGCGTCCCTCAAGGGTGGATCCTGGCGGTGTTTGTCGCCGGGGTCTGGCTGATGCGTGCCGCCGGATGCGTAGTTAATGACTATGCCGATCGAAAATTTGACGGGCACGTAAAACGCACGGCGAACCGCCCATTGCCCAGCGGCGCGGTGACGGAGAAAGAGGCCCGGACGCTGTTTGTCATATTGGTGGTGCTCTCTTTCCTGCTGGTGCTGACGCTCAATACCATGACCATTCTGCTGTCGATTGCGGCACTGGCACTGGCGTGGGTCTATCCGTTTATGAAGCGCTACACCCACCTGCCGCAGGTGGTGCTGGGGGCGGCGTTTGGCTGGTCGATCCCGATGGCCTTCGCGGCGGTGAGTGAGTCGGTGCCGTTGAGCTGCTGGCTGATGTTCCTGGCCAATATCCTGTGGGCGGTGGCCTACGACACGCAGTACGCGATGGTTGATCGCGATGACGATCTGAAAATCGGCATTAAATCGACGGCCATTCTGTTTGGCGAACATGACAAGCTGATCATCGGTATCTTGCAGGTGGCGGTGCTGGCGCTGATGGCGCTGATTGGCTGGCTGAACGGCCTGGGGCTGGGCTATTACTGGTCTGTGCTGGTCGCTGGCGCGCTGTTTGTTTATCAACAGAAACTGATTGCCAACCGCGAGCGCGAAGCCTGCTTTAAAGCGTTTATGAACAATAACTACGTGGGGCTGGTGCTGTTCATCGGTCTGGCGATGAGTTACTGGCACTTATAAAGCATCTTGCCCGATGGCGCTGCGCTTACCAAACTGTAAGCTGATGTAGGCCGGATCAGGCGGAACGCCGCCATCCGGCAATCTGACATAAAAAAAGCCGGTCATGTTGACCGGCTTTTCTATGTATTACTCGCCCTGCGTGGCGCTCTCGATGGTGAGGCGTACATCCGACGTGATGAGTTCCGCCAGCATCTGATACACCTTCATCGTTTCGCCCGGCTCCGCATCGCCGGTATCGCTGATGTAACCCTCGTCACGCAGGGTCAGCACCAGCGAGCTGAACACCGCCTTGTCGAAGAATTCCGGCGCGTTAATACCGTGCAGCACGGACAGACGCTGCGCTACGGTGCGGCTTTCTTTCTCCAGCGTCCCGCGGTTGATCGATGGGTTGGCGCTCAGCAGCCAGAAGGTGATGGCATAACGTTGCAGCGTTTCGCGCGCGCCCGCCGCCAGCAGTTGCAGCGTGCGGGAGTGAGCCGGATTAATATGCAGCTCGTCATCCTGAACGGCGATCAGCCCCTGACGCTGCATTTCGGTTGCCAGTGCGTCAACCACACCAGGCAACTCATCGCGCTCCCAGCGCAGGAACAGCTCAGCTTTCAGCATCGGATAGAGCACGTCGACGTGTTGCAGCAACGCTTCGCGGGAAATGTGACGATGCTGAGTAATAATCGCCGCCATCAGTGAAGGCAGCACCAGCATATGCGCGATGTTATTGCGATAGTAGGTCATCAGTACCGCCTGTTCGCGCGGCAGAATGATGATATCGCCAATGGTATCCTTCTCGACTTCGAATTTGTTCATCTGCAATGCGTGATCGATAAGATCGCTGGCGCTGACAGACGGCACGGTCGAATCAGAGGAATACGGTACATTGCGCATCAGATCCAGGTAACAGTTGAGCTGCTCGGTCAACTGTTCGCGGGTCAGCGAACGCTGGCGAGAGGCTAGCAGCGCGGTGCAGCACAGGTTCATGGCGTTCGCCGCCCCTGCGTTGTTAATACGCACCATCAGTTCAGCCGCAATCCCGTTCACCGTCGGCGTTAGCCAGGCCGGACGCACTGCTTCTATTGGATCGATAGACTCGCGCCACTCTGGCACGTGGTGATTCAGGTACGTCATCAATGGCATTGGCTCGCCAAAGTTTACGTAGCCCTGACCGAGATTACGCAGCTTGCTCAGACCACGCAGCATCTGCGGCAGACTCTCTTTCTCTTTGGTCGCGCCGCGCAGCTCTTTGGCATAGGTCCCCACTTCCATCACGTGCTCGTAACCGATGTAAATCGGCACCAGGGTGATCGGGCGGGTGCCGCCGCGCAGCATCGCCTGGATAGTCATCGACAGCGTGCCGGTTTTCGGGTCCAGCAAACGACCGGTACGGGAACGACCGCCTTCGACAAAGTATTCAACCGAGTAGCCGCGGCTGAACAGTTCGCCCAGATACTCACGGAAAACGGTGGAATAGAGCTTATTGCCCTTAAAGGTACGACGAATAAAGAACGCGCCCAGGCGGCGGAAGATCGGGCCTGCCGGCCAGAAGTTCAGGTTGATACCCGCAGCGATGTGCGGCGGCACCAGCCCCTGGTGATAGAGCACGTAGGAGAGCAACAGGTAGTCCATGTGGCTGCGGTGGCAGGGAACATAAACAATTTCGTGTCCGTCGTGCGCCAGTTGGCGAACGCGTTCTGCGTTGTGAACGTTAATCCCCTGATACAGCCGGTTCCAGGTGAAGCCCAGAATACGGTCGGTCAGGCGAATCATCTCGTAAGAGAAGTTGGCGGCGATCTCTTCCATCAGCGCAATGGCGTTTTGCTGCGCCTTTTCATGGGAGATTTTCTTGCTGCGCGCTTCGTCTTCTACCGCGCGGGCAATCGCTTTGGAGGCCAGCAGCTTGTTGAAGAGATCCTGACGCGCAGGTAAACGCGGCCCCACAGCGGCCAGGCGCTGACGGGCGAAGTGCATACGCGCCACGCGAGCCAGTTTCTGCGCAATGGTTTTATCCGTGCCGTGTTCATCGGCCATTCGGCGAAGAGAGACGGAAGGCGAGAAGCGCACAAAGCTGTCGCGACCCAGCCAGGAGACGGCAAAGAATTTCTGAATGCCGTTAAGCATACGCAGCGGTGGGTTAACCTCGCCCTTTTCACGGCCCGGAGAGCGTCCAAACATCACCGACACTGGTACCATTTGCACATCCAGATCCGGATTGCTGCGATGCAGGTCGAGATAGTTATGGAACAGCTTGATGGACTCTTCTTTCGGCGTGTAATAGGTGAAGACTCGTGGTCCGCCGTGAATGAACACATAGCGCGGCAACTGTGTGCCATCGATCTCCAGCGGTTCTAACGGGTCGGGGAGATCGTGCGCCAGACATTGCGCGCGCAGCGTCAGCAAGTCCGCTTTGGAGTTGTACGGTAAAACGTACATAATTGGACGAGAGGTATCGAGTCCCAATTCCGGGGCAGGATCTGCCGGAATAGACTTGCTTTTTACCAGTACGCTTAATGGTAAATTCAGGATTTTGTAGTAAATTCGTGGCCAGCCGGACATAAACGATGTAAAGCCTCTGGTTAATAATGCAATTGCGTTGCAAGGATATCAGAAAGTCATGTGAATTTCTGGTCTATCCCGTCATACTTCGCGCCGCGTTTCCCTAACTCGAATTACATGAGTTAACAAGACAATGTCATTGACGCCAATAATGCAAAAAGGTTCTTTTAATGGCTAATAATACCACTGGATTCACCCGAATTATCAAAGCTGCAGGCTATTCCTGGAAAGGTTTTCGCGCCGCGTGGATTAACGAGGCCGCGTTCCGTCAGGAAAGCGTGGCGGCGCTGCTGGCTGTGGCTATCGCCTGCTGGCTGGACGTGGATGCCATTACGCGCGTTCTGCTGATCGGCTCCGTTATGCTGGTCATGATTGTTGAAATCCTGAACAGCGCCATCGAGGCGGTAGTGGACCGTATCGGCTCTGATTATCACGAACTTTCCGGTCGCGCAAAAGATATGGGGTCGGCGGCGGTGCTGCTTTCTATCATTGTGGCGCTGATCACCTGGGGACTCCTGTTGTGGCCACATTTTCGCTAACGTTTTACGACCCTGATTCCATAACAGGCTAAATCTGCTGTCGAATGTGCAGTTTGTGGTTCCAAAATCACCTTTAGCTGTATATACTCACAGCATAACTGTATATACACCCAGGGGGCGGAATGAAAGCGTTAACGGCCAGGCAACAAGAGGTGTTTGATCTCATTCGGGATCACATCAGCCAGACAGGTATGCCACCGACGCGTGCGGAGATCGCACAGCGTTTGGGGTTCCGTTCCCCAAACGCGGCTGAAGAACACCTGAAAGCGCTGGCGCGTAAAGGGGCGATTGAAATCGTCTCCGGCGCTTCTCGCGGCATTCGACTGCTGCAGGAAGAAGAGGAAGGGTTACCGCTCATCGGTCGCGTTGCGGCGGGCGAACCACTGCTTGCGCAGCAGCACATCGAAGGCCATTATCAGGTGGATCCGTCTTTGTTTAAGCCGAACGCCGATTTCCTGTTGCGCGTCAGCGGAATGTCGATGAAAGACATCGGCATTATGGATGGCGATCTGCTGGCGGTACACAAAACCCAGGACGTGCGTAACGGCCAGGTGGTTGTGGCGCGTATCGACGATGAAGTGACGGTCAAGCGCCTGAAAAAACAGGGCAATAAAGTTGAGTTACTGCCCGAAAACAGCGAATTTAAACCTATCCTGGTTGACCTTCGCGAACAGAATTTCACCATCGAAGGATTGGCCGTTGGCGTCATCCGTAACGGTGAATGGCTGTAGTATTCCTGTAGGCCGGATAAGGCGTTTACGCCGCTATCCGGCACTCTCACCACTCTCGTTATGACCTCTTCTCAGGCTCGTCCCCATGCCGTTTTTTGCTTCTGCTGACAAAGCACTCTGGCGTCTCGCCTTACCGATGATTTTCTCCAATATCACCGTTCCGCTGCTGGGACTGGTGGATACGGCGGTCATTGGTCACCTGGACAGTCCCGTGTATCTCGGCGGCGTGGCGGTGGGCGCAACCGCAACCAGCTTTCTGTTCATGTTACTGCTCTTCTTACGTATGAGTACCACCGGGCTGACGGCGCAGGCGTTCGGCGCGAAGAATCCTCAGGCACTGGCGCGGGCTCTGGTGCAACCGCTGATCCTGGCGTTGGGCGCTGGGGCATTAATTGCGATCTTTCGCACGCCGATTATCGACCTGGCGCTACACATTGTCGGCGGCAGCGAAGCGGTGCTGGAACAGGCAAGGCGATTCCTGGCCATTCGCTGGCTGAGCGCGCCGGCATCGCTGGCGAATCTGGTACTGCTCGGCTGGTTACTGGGCGTGCAATACGCGCGTGCGCCGGTGATCCTGCTGATTGTCGGCAATATCCTGAACATTGTGCTCGACCTCTGGCTGGTAATGGGGCTGCACATGAATGTGCAGGGGGCCGCGCTGGCGACGGTGATTGCGGAATATGCGACGTTGCTGATCGGTTTGTTGATGGTGCGTAAGGTCTTGCGCCTGCGTGGCGTCTCTCTCGCCATGCTCAGGCAGGCCTGGCGCGGAAACTTTCGTCGCCTTCTGGCGCTCAATCGCGACATCATGCTGCGTTCACTGCTGCTGCAACTCTGTTTTGGCGCCATCACCGTGCTGGGGGCCAGACTGGGTAGCGATATCATCGCCGTTAACGCCGTGTTGATGACGTTGCTGACGTTTACGGCCTATGCGCTGGATGGCTTTGCCTACGCCGTGGAGGCGCATTCCGGTCAGGCCTATGGTGCCCGCGACGGCAGCCAGTTGCTGCAGGTCTGGCGCGCGGCGTGCCGTCAGTCAGGTATCGTCGCACTACTGTTCTCACTGGTTTATCTGCTCGCGGGCGAACAGATCGTCGCGTTGCTGACATCACTCTCGCAAATCCAGCAGCTGGCCGATCGCTATCTGCTCTGGCAAGTGATTTTACCGTTGGTCGGCGTCTGGTGCTATCTGTTGGATGGTATGTTTATCGGCGCAACGCGGGCGGCTGAAATGCGTAACAGTATGGCGGTCGCGGCTGCCGGGTTTGCGCTGACGCTGCTGGCGCTCCCCGTGTTGGGTAACCACGGTTTGTGGTTGGCGCTGGCGGTATTCCTGGCGCTGCGCGGACTGTCATTAGCCTGGATCTGGCGGCGCCACTGGCGAAATGGAACCTGGTTTGCGGCTTCGTGATGGTTAAAGATTCTGAATAGTGAATTGAACCCAGAATCTATGACTACACTTAATCTCACGTCCAGCAGAAAAAGAACGTAGTTGGGCGGTTTACTCTCACTATTCACAGCCTGATAAAGAGGACTTTATGATGAATAAAGACGAAGTTGGCGGTAACTGGAAACAGTTCAAAGGTAAAGTGAAAGAGCAGTGGGGCAAACTGACCGATGACGATATGACAGTCATTGAAGGTAAGCGTGATCAACTGGTCGGTAAGATTCAGGAACGTTATGGTTACGCGAAAGACCAGGCGGAGAAAGAGGTCGATAGCTGGGAAAAACGCAACGACTATCGCTGGTAAGCCTCCCTCATACCCGTGAGTACAAGGATGTACACCCCTCTGTTTGCTTCGGGCGGCATAGCGTGCCGCCCACTTCCTTAACGGGGTTTCTTTTTAACCTGAATCGAATGATCGTGCTGGCACTCGCCAGGGTGACGGCAGGCTTCTACTTCCACGCAGGCTGAACATAATCCGTGTGCTTCAATCACATTGTGGCGCAGGGCAAATCCCATCTTCGCTGCCAGCGTATGCATAATGTCTTCCACGCCCTCCGCACACTCTTCTTTCACCGCGCCACAGCGGTCGCAGATAAACATCGCGGAAGTATGAGTGGGCTGATCAAACAGGTAGCACAACACGTAGCTATTGGTGGATTCAACCTTATGCACAAACCCTTGTTCAAGCAGAAAATCGAGTGCGCGATAGACCGTTGGCGGCTTGGCCTGCGGTTCGGATTCACGCAGCAGGTCGAGCAGATCGTACGCGCTAATTGCGCCTTCCTGTAGACTCATCAGACGCAACACTTCGAGGCGCTGTGGGGTCAGGCGCACATTGCGTTGCGCGCACAGTTTTTCAGCTTGCGCCAGCAACTCTTGCGTTGTGGTCTTTTCCATTGGGCACCTCGGATCGCGTGGAGTAAGAAAACCCTCACTTTATCATGTTCTGGGAGAAACGCCGAGTTCCAGGCCGGAACGTTAAATCGCCTGCTACTCTTTCCCTGAATTACAAACTCTTCTATATATATTGAGGCAAATCACAAAAATAAATGCCCCAACAATAAAACGACAGGGGCAAAACAGGCGACTTTTTCCTTGTTAATCACAGCAATGCTCCAACTCTGTCCGGTTGATACTGGCAGAGACAATTTTCACCTGCGAATAAAATGAGCTTACTGTGAATAAAAATTTGAATCTTTTGGTGGTGGCGGTAACGGGCTCGCTGTTGGCGTCTCAAACGGCGAGTGCGGCGAATTCCTGGACAGAAGCGCGGAATGACGCGATGGGCGGAACGGGTGTGGCGTCGGCAAATTATGGCAGCGGTGTCCTCATCAACCCGGCATTGTTGGCGAAGTCACAGCCGGATGATGACATTACGGTGATCTTCCCGGCTATCGGTGGACAGATTTCCGACAAGGATAATCTGCGCGATAAGATTGATGATGTCACCGACGACGTTAACCAATACCTCCGTTCTCTGGACAATATCAATCCCCTCGATCTCTTTGTTCCCGGCAGCGCAGGCTACCGGCAGGTGTCAACTGCCGCAGGCGATCTGGCCGACCAGCTTGAATCCCTGAAAGGGAAAACGGCCAGTGCGAAAGCCGGAGGGGGGCTTGCAGTCAGCATTCCGAACGATGTGTTAGCCGTGGCCTTTGTGGCGAAAGCCAACGCCCGCGCCCGCGTGAGTTCCTCTATCGATCAGGGCGACATCGACACGCTTCGCGGCGTTGAAGCGGTGCCATCCAGCATCCTGGCGGTGGATCCCGATAACCTGAAGTCAAAAGGGTTTGGTCGTGCGGCTATAGTGTCTGATTACGGTGTGGCGGTGGCGCGACAGTTCGATCTGGGCGGCGTACCGGTCTCGGTTGGCGTGACGCCGAAGCTGCAAAAGACCTGGCTCTATAACTACACGGTCTCGATTTACGATTTCAACAGCGACGACATCAACAGCAGTCGTTATCGCAACGATGACACCGGCTTTAACGTGGATGCAGGTCTGGCTGCGGACTTTGGTGAACACTGGACGGTTGGCCTGAGCGGGCAAAACCTGTTCTCTCGCGATATCGACACAAAAGAGGTGGCGGGCGTTCGTGATACTTATCAGATTCGCCCACTGGTCACCGCCGGCGTGGCGTGGCAAAACGATCTGCTGACGCTGAGTGCAGACGGTGATTTGACCGAAACCAAAGGCTTCAAAAGCGAGGAAAACTCACAATATGTCGGCGTTGGCACCGAAGTCCGACCGCTCGACTGGCTGGCCGTCCGTGCCGGTTATCGTGTTGACGTGAAGGACAATGACAGCAATGTCTTCACCGGCGGCGTCGGATTTGCCCCGTTCAATCGCGTGCATCTTGATTTGATGGGGCTGTACGGCGAGGACGAAACCTGGGGCGCTGGCGCGCAGGTCAGCGTGACGTTCTGATGAGTGATAACCGGAGGCATTACGTCTCCGGTTATGCCTGTGCTATAGTAGCGCCCCCAATTCACCAGATGCTCAAAAAATCACCATGTCATCAGAATCACAATCTGCCTTTCCGGCCCACCGTTTTTCCATCGCGCCGATGCTCGACTGGACGGACAGACACTGCCGCTACTTCCTGCGCTTGCTGTCTCGCCAGACGCTGCTCTATACCGAGATGGTGACGACGGGGGCGATTATTCATGGCAAGGGAGATTATCTGGCGTACAGCGAAGAAGAGCATCCGCTGGCCCTGCAACTGGGCGGCAGCGATCCGGCTGCGCTGGCGCACTGCGCGAAGCTGGCTGAAGCGCGCGGCTATGATGAGATTAACCTCAACGTCGGCTGTCCGTCCGATCGTGTACAAAATGGCATGTTTGGCGCGTGTCTGATGGGGGAAGCGCAACGGGTGGCAGATTGCGTGAAGGCAATGCGTGACGTGGTGTCGATTCCGGTGACGGTGAAAACTCGCATTGGTATTGATGATCAGGACAGTTACGAATTTCTTTGCGATTTCATCAATACGGTGTCTGGTCGCGGTGAGTGCGAGATGTTCATCATCCACGCCCGTAAGGCCTGGCTCTCCGGGTTAAGTCCGAAGGAAAACCGTGAGATCCCGCCGCTGGATTATCCGCGCGTTTATCAGTTAAAACGCGACTTCCCACAACTGACGATGTCCATCAACGGCGGGATTACGTCGCTGGAAGAGGCGAAGGCGCATCTCGAGCATATGGACGGCGTGATGGTGGGGCGCGAGGCTTATCAGAATCCGGGTATCCTGGCTTCTGTCGATCGCGAAATATTTGGCTCCTCAACCGCGGATGCCGATCCGGTTGCGGTGGTGCGGGCCATGTATCCTTATATCGAACGCGAACTGAGCCAGGGCACGTATCTTGGCCATATTACACGCCATATGCTGGGGCTGTTTCAGGGGATCCCGGGGGCGCGCCAGTGGCGTCGCTACCTGAGCGAAAACGCCCATAAAGCCGGTGCCGATGTCAATGTGCTGGAGCATGCGCTGAAGCTGGTGGCTGATAAGCGTTAGATTTTCACTAAAAGTTAGTCAATTTCACCACGCCCTGCAAAAATTTGCGGGGCGTTTTGTTGATAAATCAATAAATTACGTTTGGCATGATTTTTGTAATGGTTTGAGCAGGAATTCATTATGGGAGAGCATCATGCTGGAACTACTTTTTGTGCTTGGCTTCTTTATCATGCTGATGGTCACCGGCGTCTCGCTGTTGGGCATTCTGGCCGCGCTGGTTGTCGCCGCGTTCGTGATGTTCCTTGGCGGCATGTTTGCACTGATGATCAAACTGCTACCGTGGCTGTTGCTGGCTGTAGCGGTGGTGTGGGTGATCAAAGCGATTAAGTCGCCAAAAATCCCACAATATCAGCGCAATAACCGTTGGCGTTACTAAAGATGTGAGGGATGCGTCACAACCTGTGACTTTGGCGTCAGAAGCAAATAGGAATTGACAACCAAATCTGTCAGTATTGCGCGACTAACAGATTCATCGAGCTGTACCCTACATACAGCCGAACTAAAAAAGAAAGGGCTTCCCGTGTTGAATGGGAAGCCCAATTTCTTTCAGGAGCCTGGCAATTAAGGGATCAGCAAACTCGATCCCTGCGTCGCCCGACTCTCCAGCACTTCATGCGCGCGCCGTGCCTCTGTCAGCGGATATTTCTGACTGTCAGCCACATCCACTTTGATCACGCCGCTGGCAATCAGCGAAAACAGTTCGTTGCTGGCTTCGGTCAACTCTTCCGCGTTGGTGATGTAGCCCTGAAGAGATGGACGCGTGGCGTACAGCGAACCTTTCTGATTCAGAATTCCCAGGTTCACGCCGGTCACCGGACCTGACGCGTTGCCAAAACTGACCATCAGCCCCCGACGTTGCAGACAGTCCAGTGAGGCTTCCCAGGTATCCTTACCGACCGAGTCATACACCACGCGGACTTTTTTGCCGCCGGTTACCTCTTTAACCCGCTCGACAATGTTCTCTTCGCGATAGTTAATCACCTGCCATGCGCCGGCATCCCGCGCTCGCTGCGCCTTTTGCGCGCTGCCGACGGTGCCAATCAGTTTCGCGCCCAGCGCTTTCGCCCACTGACAGGCAATCAGCCCTACGCCGCCAGCGGCCGCATGGAACAGGAACGGTTCGTCGGGCTTGATTTCGTACGTTTTACGCAGCAGATAAAAAACGGTCAGTCCCTTCAGGAAAGAGGCGGCAGCCTGCTCATAAGAGATGGCGTCTGGCAGGATAGCGGCTTTATCGGCCGGTACGTTGTGGACCGAACTGTAGGCGCCAAGTGCGGATTGCGCATACACCACGCGATCGCCTGCTTTAATATGGCTGACGCCGCTGCCAACTTTGCTGACGACGCCAGCCGCTTCGGTCCCTAAACCGCTGGGCAGCGCGGGAGGCGGATAGAGCCCACTGCGAATATAGGTATCAATAAAGTTAATGCCGATCGCTTTGTTTTCGACCTGGATTTCGTTTGCTGCCGGATCGGCAGGGGTAAAGTCCACGGCCTGAAGCACGTCAGGGCCACCATGCTTGTGAAATTCAATTCGTGTTGCCATGATTTCTCCAGTATCATCGGAAGATTAGCTTCAACTCACTTTTATCTCGGTAACTCCATTCACTATGGCAGGAAATAAACCCTTCAACAAACAACAGACTGATGTCCGTGACCGCGACCCGCAGGTTGCCGGGCTGAAAGTACCGCCGCACTCGATTGAAGCGGAACAGTCGGTGTTGGGCGGTTTAATGCTGGATAACGAGCGCTGGGACGATGTCGCCGAGCGCGTGGTGGCGGAAGATTTTTATACCCGTCCGCATCGTCACATCTTCACGGAAATGGGGCGGTTGCAGGAAACCGGCAGTCCGATTGACCTGATTACGCTCGCGGAATCGCTGGAGCGGCAAGGGCAACTGGACAGCGTCGGCGGTTTTGCGTATCTGGCTGAACTCTCCAAAAATACGCCAAGTGCGGCGAACATCAGCGCGTATGCGGACATCGTGCGCGAACGTGCAGTAGTGCGCGACATGATTGCCGTCGCCCATGAAATTGCCGATGCGGGTTTTGATCCGCAGGGGCGCACCAGTGAGGATCTGCTCGATCTCGCCGAGTCCCGCGTCTTTAAAATCGCGGAAAGCCGCGCCAATAAAGACGAAGGCCCGAAAAACATTGCCGATGTGCTCGACGCCACCGTCGCGCGTATCGAACAACTGTTCCAGCAACCGCACGACGGGGTGACGGGTGTTAACACCGGCTATGACGATCTCAACAAAAAGACCGCGGGCCTGCAGCCATCGGATCTGATCATCGTCGCGGCGCGTCCGTCGATGGGTAAAACCACATTTGCGATGAACCTCGTCGAAAATGCGGCGATGTTGCAGGATAAACCAGTTCTTATCTTCAGTCTTGAGATGCCCTCTGAACAGATTATGATGCGTTCTCTGGCCTCGCTGTCTCGCGTGGATCAGACCCGTATTCGTACCGGGCAACTGGACGATGAGGACTGGGCGCGGATTTCCGGCACGATGGGCATTCTGCTGGAAAAACGTAACATCTATATTGATGACTCCTCCGGTCTGACGCCAACGGAAGTGCGTTCCCGTGCGCGCCGTATCGCTCGCGAACATGGCGGTATCGGGCTGATTATGATCGACTACCTGCAACTGATGCGCGTGCCGTCGCTGTCCGACAACCGTACGCTGGAGATTGCTGAAATTTCCCGCTCGCTGAAAGCGCTGGCGAAAGAACTGCATGTGCCGGTCGTGGCGCTGTCGCAGCTTAACCGCTCGCTGGAACAACGTGCCGATAAGCGCCCGGTCAACTCTGACCTGCGTGAATCCGGTTCCATCGAACAGGATGCCGACTTGATCATGTTTATCTACCGTGACGAGGTTTATCACGAGAACAGCGATCTGAAAGGGATTGCGGAAATCATCATTGGTAAGCAGCGTAACGGCCCCATCGGGACGGTGCGACTGACCTTTAACGGACAATGGTCGCGTTTCGATAATTATGCGGGACCGCAGTACGACGACGAGTAAATCTTCGTCATCCTTTGTGCCACAGCGGCGTTGGCCGCCTTGCTGTGATGCAAACGATTGAGAAGATTATTTCTTTATTAAGGCAAGGAATGACAATGCAAGCGGCAACTGTAGTTATTAACCGCCGCGCTCTGCGACACAACCTGCAACGCCTGCGTGAACTGGCACCTGCCAGTAAGCTGGTTGCGGTCGTGAAAGCGAACGCTTACGGACACGGTCTGTTAGAGACCGCGCGAACGCTCCCTGATGCTGATGCTTTTGGTGTGGCGCGTCTCGAAGAAGCTTTGCGTCTGCGAGCAGGGGGGATCACGCAGCCCATCCTGTTGCTGGAAGGCTTTTTTGAGGCATCCGATCTGCCCACCATTTCCGCACAACACCTGCATACGGCTGTCCATAACCAGGAACAACTGGCCGCGCTGGAAGCCGCCGAACTGGATGAACCGGTGACCGTGTGGATGAAGCTCGACACCGGCATGCATCGTCTGGGTGTACTTCCTCAAGAAGCGGACGCCTTCTGGCAGCGGTTGACGCAATGTAAAAACGTGCGTCAGCCGGTCAATATCGTCAGCCATTTCGCCCGTGCGGACGAACCGGAATGTGGTGCGACCGAACGGCAGCTTGATGTGTTCAATACCTTTTGTGAAGGCAAAGCGGGTCAACGCTCGATCGCCGCCTCCGGCGGGATCTTACTCTGGCCGCAGTCGCATTTTGACTGGGTTCGCCCGGGCATTATTCTCTACGGCGTATCGCCGCTGGAAAACCAGTCCACTGGGGCCGATTTCGGCTGCCAGCCGGTCATGTCGCTGACCTCCAGTCTGATTGCCGTGCGCGAGCATAAAGCGGGCGAGCCGGTGGGCTATGGCGGAACGTGGATCAGCGAACGTGATACGCGTCTTGGCGTCGTGGCGATGGGCTATGGCGATGGTTATCCGCGCGCTGCACCATCCGGTACGCCGGTGTTGGTGAACGGTCGCGAAGTGCCGATTGTGGGCCGCGTAGCGATGGACATGATTTGCGTTGATCTCGGGCCGCAGGCGACAGACCTGGCCGGTGACCCGGTGATTTTATGGGGGGAGGGACTCCCGGTTGAACGCATTGCGGCAATGACTAAAGTCAGTGCTTACGAACTGATTACCCGCCTGACGTCACGGGTGGCAATGAAGTACGTCGATTAAGCGGGCGTGTGGAGTGCCGGATGGCGGCGTAAACGCCTTATCCGGCCTACGGTCAGCGCGAATTGCAATAATGTAGGCCGGAAGCGCTATCCGGCAATATTCCCACCAGGCGCTCGATCTTCCTCCCCATCCGGTTTATTGTGTCTTAACCCCTGCCTGTAAACCTGGAGAACCATCGCGTGTTTCAAAAAGTTGACGCCTACGCTGGCGACCCGATTCTGTCGCTCATGGAACGGTTCAAAGACGATCCGCGTAGTGACAAAGTGAATTTGAGTATCGGTCTGTATTACAACGAAGACGGGATCATCCCGCAGTTGAAGGCTGTGGCGGAAGCCGAAGCGCGTCTTAACGCGCAGCCGCACGGTGCCTCGCTGTATCTGCCGATGGAAGGGTTGAATACCTATCGTCATACCATCGCGCCATTGCTGTTTGGGGCTGATCATCCGGTTCTCCAGCAGCAGCGTGTGGCGACGATTCAGACATTGGGCGGCTCTGGCGCGCTGAAAGTGGGGGCCGATTTCCTTAAGCGTTATTTCCCGGATTCCGGCGTGTGGGTCAGCGACCCGACGTGGGAAAACCATATTGCGATTTTTGAAGGGGCTGGATTTACCGTCAGCACCTATCCCTGGTACGACAATACCACCAACGGCGTACGCTTCAACGATCTGCTGGCGACCCTGAAAACGCTGCCTGCGCGCAGTATCGTCCTGTTGCATCCTTGCTGCCACAACCCGACGGGGGCGGATTTAACGCACGCGCAATGGGATGCGGTTATTGAGATCCTGAAAGCGGGCGATCTGATCCCGTTTCTCGACATTGCTTATCAGGGCTTTGGCGCCGGTATGGACGATGATGCTTATGCCATCCGTGCGATTGCCAGCGCCGGACTGCCTGCCCTGGTCAGCAACTCGTTTTCGAAAATCTTCTCTCTGTACGGCGAGCGCGTCGGTGGGCTTTCTGTCGTCTGTGAAGATGCCTCCACCGCAGGCCGCGTACTGGGGCAACTGAAGGCGACCGTACGCCGTAATTACTCGAGCCCGCCGAACTTTGGGGCGCAGGTGGTCGCGACGGTGCTCGGTAATGACGCGCTGAAAGCCAGCTGGCTGGCGGAAGTAGAGGCGATGCGAACCCGTATTCTGGCCATGCGCCAGGAACTGGTGAATGTGCTAACCGCTACGATTCCGGGTCGTAATTTTGACTATCTGCTGCAACAGCGCGGCATGTTCAGCTACACCGGACTGAGCGCGGCTCAGGTCGATCGCCTGCGCGAGGAGTTTGGCGTCTATCTGATCGCCAGCGGGCGTATGTGCGTGGCCGGTCTGAACGTGGCGAATGTGCAGCGCGTAGCGAAGGCCTTTGCTGCAGTCATGTAATCGGTAAGCCGGATAAGGCGATATACCGCCTTATCCGGTCTGTTCATGATCGCTCCCATGCTTATGTGATCCTGCTCTTTTTCCGGGACAAAACCGCAGAAAATCCTTCCTTTCACCAGCCGCCAGGGTTATGGTCAGAGAGTTTTTTGAACAATCGGTCTAATAAAATGATAACTAAATGACTTAACAGGGAAAAATATGCGAAGGCTCACACTGGCGCTGAGCGCCATCTGCTTGTTATTCACCTTAAACCATTCTGCCAGCGCGCTGGCCTCTTCTCCTTCTCCGCTGAATCCAGGCACTAACGTTGCGAAACTCGCGGAACAAGCCCCCATTCACTGGGTTTCCGTGGCGCAGATCGAAAACACGCTGACCGGTCGTCCGCCTATGGCCGTCGGTTTTGACATTGATGACACCGTGCTGTTTTCCAGTCCTGGCTTCTGGCGCGGAAAGAAAACCTGGTCCCCGGACAGCGAGGCGTATCTGAAGAACCCGGCTTTCTGGGAGAAAATGAACAACGGCTGGGATGAGTTCAGTATTCCAAAAGAGGTCGCGCGTCAGTTGATCGATATGCACGTCCGTCGTGGCGACAGAATCTTTTTTATCACCGGCCGTTCGCCGACCAAAACCGAAACCGTATCGAAAACGCTGGCAGATAACTTCCACATTCCGGCGGCAAATATGAATCCAGTGATTTTTGCCGGAGATAAGCCTGGTCAGAACACCAAAACGCAGTGGTTGCAGGATAAAAATATCCGCATGTTCTATGGCGACTCGGATAATGACATTACCGCCGCGCGTGATGCGGGCATTCGTGGGATTCGTATTCTGCGCGCCGCAAACTCGACCTACAGACCGTTGCCGCAGGCTGGCGGGTATGGTGAAGAGGTGATCGTAAACTCGGAGTATTAACCGGTTGGTGGGCATCTGCTGTTTTTTTAAACAAAATTGATCTGCCAGCTTTTACCTTTTGCTGTCTTGCTGCACACTGAATAGATGACATTTCAGTGGAGCATCACGCTTGCAAGGGGAATCACGATGACCAATTCAGAGTTACTGCAATACTGCATGGCGAAAATCGGCGCGGAGCAGAGTGTGCACAGTGACTGGAAAGCCACACAAATCAAAGTTGAAGATGTGCTCTTTGCCATGGTGAAAGAGGTGGAAGATCGCCCGGCGGTATCTCTGAAAACCAGCCCCGAACTGGCGGAACTGTTACGCCAGCAGCACAGCGATGTGCGTCCGAGCCGACATCTCAATAAGGCGCACTGGAGTACCGTCTATCTCGATGGCTCGCTGCCGGATTCGCAAATCTATTATCTGGTGGATGCGTCGTACCAACAGGCGGTCAATACACTACCGGAAGAGAAACGCAAACAGTTACAATGAACAACGCCGTTCACATCTTCACATGAACGGCGTTTTGCGTTTTACAGCATCGGTTTGAGAAAGCGAGCAGTATGTGATGCTTCGCATTCCGCCACGGTCTCAGGCGTACCGGAGACGAGGATTTCCCCACCGCCGCTACCGCCTTCCGGGCCCAGATCGACAATCCAGTCCGCCGTTTTGATGACGTCCAGGTTGTGCTCAATCACCACGATGGTGTTGCCCTGATCGCGCAATTGATGAAGTACGTCCAGTAACTGCTGGATATCGGCAAAGTGCAGGCCGGTGGTCGGTTCATCCAGAATATAGAGCGTCTGACCGGTACCGCGTTTCGACAGTTCGCGTGCGAGCTTCACGCGCTGGGCTTCACCGCCGGAAAGCGTTGTTGCCGACTGGCCGAGACGAATGTAGGTCAGACCGACGTCCATCAGGGTTTGCAGCTTACGCGCCAGCGCCGGGACGGCATCAAAGAATTCACGTGCTTCTTCGATAGTCATATCCAGCACTTCATGGATGGTTTTGCCCTTGTACTTAATCTCCAGCGTTTCGCGGTTATAGCGCTTGCCTTTGCACTGGTCGCACGGTACGTAAATATCCGGCAGGAAGTGCATTTCGACTTTAATTACGCCATCACCCTGACAGGCTTCGCAACGCCCGCCACGAACGTTAAAGCTGAAACGTCCCGGCGTATAACCACGCGAGCGCGATTCCGGCACCCCGGCAAACAGTTCACGCACTGGCGTAAACACCCCGGTGTAGGTCGCCGGGTTAGAACGTGGCGTCCGCCCAATCGGGCTCTGGTCGATGTCGATAACCTTGTCGAAATGCTCCAGGCCTTGCACGTCGCGGTACGGTGCTGGTTCGGCGATCGTCGCGCCGTTCAACTGGCGCTGGGCAATCGGGAACAACGTATCGTTGATCAACGTCGATTTACCGGAACCCGACACGCCGGTGACGCAGGTGAACAGCCCTACCGGTAGCGTCAACGTCACATCTTTCAGGTTGTTGCCGCGCGCGCCGGTCAGTTTCAGCACTTTTTCCGGATTTGCAGGCACGCGCTGTTTCGGCACTTCAATCTTGCGTTTGCCGCTCATGTACTGGCCGGTCAGGGACTCAGGCACTGCCATAATCGCTTCCAGTGGACCTTCGGCAACCACTTCGCCGCCGTGGACGCCAGCACCCGGACCGATATCAATCACGTGGTCGGCGGCGCGAATCGCATCTTCATCGTGCTCCACCACAATCACGGTATTGCCAAGATTCCGCAGGTGGATCAGCGTCCCCAGCAGACGTTCGTTATCGCGCTGGTGAAGGCCGATGGACGGCTCATCCAGCACGTACATCACGCCGACCAGACCGGCACCAATCTGGCTTGCCAGACGAATGCGCTGGGCTTCGCCCCCAGAGAGCGTTTCTGCGGAGCGGGACAGCGTCAGGTAGTTGAGGCCAACGTTGACCAGGAACTTGAGGCGGTCGCCAATCTCTTTGAGGATTTTCTCTGCAATCTTCGCCCGCTGACCGGCGAGTTTGAGATTGTTGAAGAAGTCCATTGCATGGCCGATGCTCATGTCGGAGATGGTCGGCAGCGGCGTATTCTCAACGAAGACGTGGCGCGCTTCACGCTTAAGACGGGTTCCTTCGCAACTGGCGCACGGGCGGTTGCTGATGAACTTGGCCAACTCTTCACGTACCGCGCTGGATTCCGTCTCTTTATAGCGGCGTTCCATGTTGTGCAGTACACCCTCAAACGGATGGCGACGCACGGAGGTGTCGCCACGATCGTTCATGTATTTGAATTCAATATTCTCTTTACCGGAACCGTACAGCACCACTTTGTGCACGTTCGCGTTCAGGCTGGCCCACGGGGCTTCCACATCGAACTTATAGTGTTCCGCCAGCGATTTCAGCATCTGAAAGTAATAGAAGTTTCGACGGTCCCAGCCGCGGATGGCCCCGCCCGCCAGCGACAGCTCAGGGTTCTGGATCACGCGATCGGGATCGAAATATTGCTGTACGCCGAGCCCGTCGCAGGTCGGGCAGGCGCCCGCCGGGTTGTTAAAGGAGAACAGGCGTGGTTCCAGTTCGCGCATGCTGTAACCGCAGATTGGACAGGCGAAGTTGGCGGAAAAGAGCAGTTCTTCTGCTTTTTCGTCGTCCATATCGGCAACCACCGCCGTCCCGCCGGAAAGCTCCAGCGCGGTCTCAAACGATTCCGCCAGACGGGTGCTGAGATCGTCACGCACTTTGAAACGATCGATCACCACCTCGATGGTGTGTTTCTTCTGCAGTTCCAGCTTTGGCGGATCGGAGAGGTCACAGACTTCGCCATCAATACGGGCGCGGATATAACCCTGGCTTGCCAGGTTTTCCAGCGTTTTGGTGTGCTCGCCCTTACGCTCTTTAATCACCGGCGCCAGCAGCATCAGACGTTTGCCTTCCGGCTGCGACAGGACGTTATCCACCATCTGGCTTACGGTTTGCGCCGCCAGTGGAACATCGTGATCCGGGCAGCGTGGTTCGCCAACACGGGCAAACAGCAGACGCAGGTAGTCGTGGATTTCGGTAATGGTGCCGACCGTGGAACGCGGGTTATGGGACGTCGATTTCTGTTCAATTGAGATGGCGGGAGACAGCCCCTCAATATGATCGACATCCGGCTTTTCCATTAGCGACAGAAACTGACGCGCATAGGCAGAAAGGGATTCAACGTAACGACGCTGCCCTTCGGCATACAAGGTGTCGAAAGCGAGCGAGGATTTGCCTGACCCCGAAAGCCCGGTCACGACAATCAGTTTGTCGCGGGGGATGACGAGGTTGATGTTTTTGAGATTATGGGTGCGGGCGCCCCGAACTTCGATCTTATCCATTCACCTTTCCCGGATTAAACGCTTTTTTGCCCGGCGCAGCAGGGTGCCACCGGCGATCACAAACGGTTAATTATGACACAATAAAACCTGAATGGATATACAGTATTGGAATGCAAAACGCAGAGTCTTATGTAACAATGTCCGGCTGAGGTTGTTTCGCGGAATCCGCGTCGCAACGTAGTAAAATCGCTATTGGTAATGCTACAATCGCGCGTTTACACTTATTAAGAAACGTTTTCAGGAGACTCGATCATGGCCAGCAGAGGCGTAAACAAGGTTATTCTCGTGGGTAATCTGGGCCAGGACCCGGAAGTACGCTACATGCCGAATGGTGGCGCAGTCGCCAACATCACGCTGGCTACTTCCGAATCCTGGCGTGACAAGCAGACCGGCGAGATGAAAGAGCAGACGGAATGGCACCGTGTTGTGCTGTTCGGCAAGCTGGCGGAAGTGGCCAGCGAATATCTGCGTAAAGGTTCTCAGGTCTACATTGAAGGTCAGTTGCGTACCCGCAAATGGACCGATCAGTCCGGCGTTGAGAAATACACCACGGAAGTGGTGGTGAACGTTGGCGGTACCATGCAGATGCTGGGTGGCCGTCAGGGTGGCGGCGCACCGGCAGGCGGTCAGCAGCAGCAGGGGGGTTGGGGTCAGCCTCAGCAGCCACAGAGTGGTAATCAGTTCAGCGGCGGTGCGCAGTCTCGCCCGCAGCAGCAGTCAGCACCGGCAGCGCCATCTAATGAACCGCCGATGGATTTCGACGACGATATCCCGTTCTGATCCTCGTTAATTGCCCACTGATTTATTCAGTTAAAAATCCCCGTAAATACGGGGTTTTTTATTGGGAGTTATAAATAATATATAGCAAACAATAAATAATATTCGAATAAACAGCCAGAGAAAATCGAAATGTAATTCAAAAATATCATTAAACTTCTAATATTATTCATTGTGACTGCTGGTTATGAATTTAAATATCAATAATAAATGTAAAGTTTTGTATAGTTCGAAGTGTGTTACCTTGACAAAATAATGTCATATTTAAAATAATGTTTTGCGCTTATCACTTCATCATTGATAAAAACTTATAAATTCACTTTTATTGGTGAGGTTTTGATATTTGCCTTGATATTTTATATTCTTTTATCTCATGGAGTCTATACATGTATCAATGGAAGTACAATTCTAACGTATTATTACCATTAGCTTTGTCGGTCAGTATCAGTCAGATTCTTTACTCTGGAAATGTTTTCGCTAAGAACTATGAGCTTAATTTTATCGGTAAGGATGCTGACAATGGAGTAAGCATTAAAGATACAATTACGCAAGATAAGCACTATGACTTCTCGGTTAACGTTGATAATCCCAATCTTCCGGAAGGTAATGGGCTTGAGGTGCGTATTGGCAATGTAGCATCAGACCAGGCAGGTTCCTATGCCATTGGTAATTATAATGTCACTATTGATGGGAAAACACAGATGGAACATCGAGCGGGACTCGCCTTTTTCGGCCTTTCTGCTGCCGGTGAAGATACCCGTGTTTCTGTTGAAAAATTTACCCTCAACAACACTTTTTTAATCGGTTCAAAATATAACCATAATAATACGGCATTGTATGCAAGTTCTGGAGCAGATATTGATTTAAACGGTAATGTTCATATTCGATCCATAGTTGAGCACACGGAAGAAGGCAAAGAGGCAACGGTTGCAAATAACGGTCTGTATGCAAATGGCACTGGTTCGACGATTACAGCTAACGGTGGTGATATCTATATCAATACCTATGCCAGCAACTTCAAAGAGCTTCTTGAAAATAATAGCGGTTATCCTTCCGGATCGTCGAAAAGTGATGCCATCAGTGCCAAACGTGGTGGGACGGTGAACATCAACCAGTCTGGTGAAAATCAGGTTAATATTCTTGGTAACCTCGACTTTGGCGAAAAGATGTACCCCAACACCAGCCAGATGAATATTACGTTGAATGGTGCGGATTCCTACTGGCACGGTCATGAAGCCAACGTACTTGACGAAAGCACCGGGAAATGGGCCGGTAATCTTAATTTGACGCTGATGAACAACGCACACTGGATCCCGGATGGCAAAGATGCGGAGATCAGCGCCATCACGCTCAAAGATGGCGGGACTATCAACCTGCACGGCTTTAACATGCATACCAACCAGAGCGTCAATGAAACCGTTAAAATTCACGACCTGCGTGGCAATAACGGTATTTTCCTGATCGACGTTAATACCTCGAAAACGGATGACCAGCGGCGTAACGGCAGTGATTTCATCGAAGTGGTAAAGAGTAGCACCGGCGGTAAGCATGCGATTGAAGCACTGAACATCAATAAGCTGGTCGATCTGAAGGAAGACCTGTGGGTGGCCGATGCGGCGAACAATGTGAAGTTCAAAGCCTACGACAACATCGACATCACCAACGAGTACGTTTACGACTATAAACCGCTGTTGCGCTCCGATATCCGCGAAGGTGATCCGGCAAGTCAGTACGGCACGAACTGGTACATCACCGGGGTCTCCACCAAAGCCAGTGCGGGTAGCCATACCGCCATTGCGAATGCCAGCGTGAACTATGCGGCGGCAACCGCTCGTCTCGAAATCGACAGCCTGAATAAGCGGCTGGGCGAGCTACGTAACGATCAGCAGGAAAATGGCCTGTGGATGCGCTACAAAGGCGGCGAGTTGGAAAGCGATAAAGGCAGCTATTTCAAAACGCAGTACCACTTCTGGCAACTGGGTTACGATAATAAAGAGGAAGGGGAAAACGTCATCTGGACCCGCGGCCTTGCCGCGCATTACATGAAAGGCAATTCTGATTTTGATTATGGTTCCGGCGATAACAAGAGCTTCGGCGGATCGCTCTACAGTGCATGGAATCGTCCTGAGAAACAGGATTATCTCGACCTCGTTTTAAAATACAGTCATCACGACAGCGATTTTGACTATTGGAACGTGTATGGCATCAGAGGTAAGGGCGAGACCAGCACCTGGTCATTCAGCGCCAGTGCGGAATATGGTCGTGAATTTACCGTCGGCAAAACGTCCTTTATCGAGCCGCAGGCACAGCTGGTTTACACTTATCTTGATGACGCGCGATACACCACCAGCAGCGGGTTGAAGGTACATCAGAAAGAGATTGATAGCTTGATCGGTCGCGCTGGCATGCGGATTGGACATCGTTTTGAGGATTGTCCTAACAGCGATGTTTATCTGAAAGTGGACTGGCTGCATGAATTTGCCGGCGATCGTGATGTTACGGTACGCGGTAAAGACGCCACGTTGACTGTTAATGAAGGCGGCAGCGACAGCTGGATCAACTACGGTATTGGCACGAACATCCAACTGACACAGGAAAATAACTCCCGTCTGTATCTGGATCTGGAAAAATCTGCTGGTGGCGATATTGATACTAACTGGCAGGTAAATGCGGGTTTCCGGTTTGAGTGGTAATTCCCGCGATTAATAAGTCATAACGCGAGCGCCCGGTGAATTTCACCGGGCGTTTTTTGTCAGTTTTTCTCACGCTAAGTAAATAAATCTGCAGAGTTATTAGGAAGATAAATTAACTGCGTGTGATCAAGTCATGACGATGATTATCGGTTATCCTGCGTTCGCAGCTTTCACCCATTAAGACTGAACCTTGCCGGGCTTTTCAGGGAAACACGATCAGCCTGTCAGCGAACATAAGGAAATTAGCATGAACAAAGCCATTTTAATGCCGGTTGATATTCTGGCGATGGACCTTTCTGACAAAGCGATTACCTGGGCCGATCACATGCTCAATAAAGAGGAGGGCGTTCTGCACCTGCTGCATGTTTTCCCTAAGCTGCACACGTCGCCAATTCGCGGCTTTGCGTCGGATATCAAAAAATACGAAGAGTACATGACCAACGATGCGCAGGAGAAAATGCTCGCGCTGGCGAGAAAATTCAAAACGCCGCTGGAGAGGATCCGCTTTGAAGTCCGTCACGGCAATATTCGCGATGAGGTGAATGACGCGGCGGCGGCGCATAATGCTGAAATGATTATTATCGGCTCACGCAAGCCGGGGATTGCCACCCATCTGTTGGGCTCGGCAGCCGCTAATATTTTGCGTTACGCAAAAGTGCCGGTAATGGTTGTTCGTTAATTCGTCATCGTAGACGAAAAAGGCCTCCCGTTTTGGGAGGCCTTTTTATTGCCGGATGCCGCCGGTTATTTCCGGCGGAATTTGCGGGTGAGGGGTTTCTCAATCTCAACAATAAAGAACAGTACAATGCCGATAGCAAAGGTGATGCCCCAGTAGCGCAGCGGTAGCGCTGTGGTACCAAACATCATCTGCAGGAACGGCACGTAGATGATCGCCAACTGCAGCAGCAACAGAATACCGCTGACCAGCCAGATGCCTTTATTCATCAGCAGACCGCGACCCAACGAGAAGCCGTCGGAAACGCGGCAGTTAAGCATGTACACCCACTGCGCCGTCACCAGCGTTTGCAGCAGGACTGTACGGATAAATTCCGGGCTGTGACCGCGTGGCTGCAACCAGGCTTCCAGCATAAAGGCACAGGCGGCAATGAGCGTACCGACAAAACCTACTCGCCAGATAGCAAAGCCATCCATTACGTTCTCATTACTCTGACGCGGTGGCCGGCGCATGATGTTGCGCTCACCAGCTTCAAACGCCAGACCGAACGACAACGTGGCGGAGGTCGCCATGTTCATCCACAGGATCAGCACCGGCGTCAGCGGGATCAGATTGCCCGCCAGCAGCGCGACGATGATCAGCAGACCCTGCGCCAGGTTAGTAGGCATGATAAACAGAATGGTTTTCTTCAGGTTATCGTAGACGCGGCGCCCTTCCTGTACCGCGCTGGCAATGGTCGCGAAGTTATCATCCGTCAGCACCATGTCGGCGGCTTCTTTCGTCACTTCGGTGCCTTTAATGCCCATCGCGATACCTACGTCAGCCTGCTTCAGTGCCGGAGCATCATTGACGCCATCTCCGGTCATGCCGACGATCTCACCTTTATCTTGCAGGGCTTTTACCAGACGCAGTTTATGCTCCGGGCTGGTACGGGCAAAGATATCGTAAGTAACGGCCGCTTCGGCGAGTTCAGCCTCATCCATCTGCTCGAGCTCATAGCCCGTCACCGCATGTGTGCTGTTATGGATACCCAACATGCCGCCAATACTCATCGCGGTTTGTGGGTGATCGCCGGTGATCATTTTGACGCGGATCCCGGCCTGCTGGCAGGCACCGATCGCCGCTATCGCTTCCGGGCGCGGCGGATCCATCATTCCGGCGATGCCGAGGAAAATGAGTCCCTCATTCAGACAGTCATGGGTCAGTACATCGGCATCGACACGCGTGGGTTTCCAGGCGGCAGCTACCATCCTCAGGCCTTCTTTGGCATAGCGGGCGATTTCGGCCTCCCAGTGCGGCTGGGTAAAGGCTTCCGTGCCGTTCGCGGTTTGCTGCAACTGGCAGAGTTTAAACAGTACATCCGGTGCCCCGGTCACCAGCACGCGCTCGTCGTTACCGATGCGATAATGCGTCGCCATATATTTGTACTGCGAATCGAACGGGATTTTACTGCGCAGTTCGCTCTCAACGGCTGGTAGCATAGCTTTCGCAGCCAGCACCTTCAGCGCCCCTTCGGTTGGTCCACCAGTAATCCCCCAGTGCCCCTGTTCATCGCGAATCAGTTGGCTGTCGTTACACAGATCAATCGTGCGCAGGTAGCTTTCGAGCAGGCTGCCTGGCGCAATTTCTGCCAGCGCGTCGTTTTCCTCGACGTGGATCTCGCCCGTTGGTTCGTAGCTGTTACCCTGCACGCGATAATTTTTATCCGCCGTGATGATGGCTTTGACCGTCATCTCGTTCATGGTCAAAGTGCCGGTTTTATCGGAACAGATCACCGACATGGCGCCCAACGTTTCAACGGTAGGTAGTTTGCGGATGATCGCGCGTTTGCGGGCCATGGTCTGTACGCCCAGCGACAGGATGATCGAGATAATCGCCGGTAAACCTTCCGGAACCGCCGCAACAGCCAGACTGATTAACGAAAGCAGCAGTTCGCCCATCGGCATATCGCGCAGCAGCAGGCTGAAGATAAACAGCCCGACCATCATGGCGAGAATGAGGGAGAAAATCGCTTTGCCGAGCTTATCCATCTGCACCAGCAGCGGCGTGCGGTGCTTCTCGATTTCGGTCATCATCTGATTGATATGACCCAGTTCCGTCGCTTCTCCGGTGGCGATCACCACGCCAAGTCCAGCCCCGGCGCTAATGGTGGTGCCAGAGAACAGCAGGTTTTTGCGATCGCCCAGCGGCAGTTCGCCTGTCAGCGCCTCTGCCGTTTTGTCCACAACGGTGGATTCACCGGTCAGGATGGCCTCTTCAACCCGCAGATTATGGGCTTCCATGACGCGAAGATCGGCGGGGATGCGGTCACCCGCGCGCAGTACCACGATATCGCCGACGACCAGATCGGTAGTCGCGACCGTCTCATGTTGTCCGTTACGGACTACGACGGCGGAGGCGGAGAGCATATTGCGGATGCTTTTCAGCGATTTTTCCGCGTTGTTTTCCTGAATATGGCCAATCAGGGCGTTGATCACTGCAACGCCGAGGATGACGGCAGTATCTACCCAGTGTCCCATCACGGCGGTGAGCGCCGCTGCGGCGATCAGAACGTAGATCAGAACATCGTGAAAATGGGCCAGAAAGCGTAGCCAGGCGGGTTTACCCGCTTTTTCCGGTAGTGCGTTTAGGCCATCTCTGGCGAGACGTGCGCTGGCCTCATCGTGAGTCAGCCCGGAAGGTTGGCTCTGCTGATTTTTCAGAACCTCCTCAACGGTTAGCTGGTACGGCTTTTTTCCAGCGCATGGCGCAGAATGGAGACGATTGCTGTTCGGCATTCTGGTCAAAGTTAATTTCCTCAAAGAATAAAATTTTAATATTTTGAAACACACGTATACTATTTGAATAATGCCTTCCGATGTTTGATATTAATCAATGGTGTTTCGGTAAATATTATTTTATCTTTGAGTGAAGATGGTATTTTCCCTTGTTTTTTATGAGGGTAAGTGGAAATGTAAATTTAGGAAAGGAGGTGTTTATGTTTGGAATATACAACGCTAAGAAATTGATTTTATTGATTATGTTTGCGATTCTGGTTGCGGCCATTAGCGGTATTTCGACCTATTTCTTTGTAAAATATCTGGGATGAGAATAATAAAAACAGTCTTCCTTACATAACTTTTAAATCCTGAATAATAATGACATTAGGGAAATCAGAGACAACGGAAGAATATATTATAAAGCGCGGTCTGCTGAATAAACGGACCGCGCCAGATAAGCGAATAATCGATGTGAGTTTGCTGAAAATGAAGGGGGAGCGAGTGTGTCCGCAAAAGACATAGATGGGATTATCTGGAAACAATAAAAAGCCTCCGTCAGGGAGGCTCGGGTGAAATCAGGTCAATACCATCGGCCATTCCGGCGGGGTCTGGCTCATCACTTCAACCATCACGGATTCAATGTTGTTCCAGATGGCGGAGAGATCCATCAGGGTGATGCCGAGTAATCCCGTCGCAAACCAACAGGCGGCGGCAACCCCGAATCCACTGCTGATTACAGCCAGACCAATGTAATCTGAGCGACGAAAACGAATATTCAATGTGCTGGCTAAAAACATGAGCACAGCGCTCAGCAGTTGCCAGCGGAGAAGAACCACGCCAGTGGTTAGGGTAGCCATGAAATATTTCCTCTGAGAATAGCAGGTGCCCTGGACAGCGCGGCGTTTTCACGGGAGGCGTGGCGCACTCTGGCTATCGATAGGCATTCACATCAACACCGAATGAAACGTTGTTTTTGTTTCATAATATTTGTGAACTATATCACGGTTAAGCAACCGTTAGCCAGCCTGCCGGCCTCCTTTTTGCCTGTTTTATAACCATAATAAAAGCATGGTTATGGATTCAACATTCAACACGTTTTCATTGTGGCGCAACCGAAGAACGCGACGTAATAAAGAGGTATTGGCTTTACCTTTTCTGTATTGTCAAAAAATAATTATCCGGTGAAATTTAACTTAATTTCATTTTGCGAATGAGCCAACAAAACTTTCATAAAACACGACTCCTTTCGGAGAATAGATTACCCTTAATAAAATTAATCGCCACTGCAGGTTTGCTTTACGGTCGAATATTATCACCATCCTGCGATATCAGACTTTTGCTAATAAAAGTCTGTTGCTAATATTGATAGATTCATGCAACGTAACCACCTGTGTAATTTAGCATCCTGCCTTGATGATAACAGGCATATGAAATGCAGGGATATAGGGCTGAAATGAATCATCGGGCGCGACGCAATGTGCTGAGGTTCCTCGGGATTATCATGGTGGTTTTGCTCCCCGTGATGCTGGCGCTATGGTTTGCCCACCTGCAAGCGACTTCCCAAACCAGTAAGCAACTGAGTATCTTTGCTCATCTGGCTTTAGATAAAACAGAACGGGTCGTTTTACAGGCAGACTTAGCCCGCGATGCCGCTGAACAGTATCAGGGACAAGCGTGTACACCAGCGCATCAACAACGAATGTTGAATATTATCCGTGGGCGCCTGTATATCAACGAGTTAATTTATGCGCAAGGCGATCGTTTTTTATGCTCTACGATAATGGCACCGTCAGTGCCCTATATTATGCCGACGGCAGACTATAAACGAAAACCCAATATCTCCATTTATTACTTTCGCGATACGCCCTTTTTCACCGGTTATAAAATGACGTATATGCAACGCGGAAACTATGTTGCCGTGATCAATCCATTGTCATATAGCGAAGTGATGTCCGAAGACCCCGAGCTGGCCTGGGGGGTCTATGACACGGTAACCAACACCTTCTTCTCCGTCAGTGAGCAGGCCTGGGCGGCTCAACTGTTGCCATTGGTCCAGCGTAATCAATCTGTCTTCCAGCAGGACGACCATTTTTATACCGTCGTCCACTCGGCTAAACGCCCCATTGCTGTGATTGTGTCGACCTCGATGCAGCGGTTTTATCAGAACCTGTATCAGCAGTTGTTGATTACGCTTCCGCTGGCAGTGATCAGCAGTATTTTGCTGTTAATGTTCTGGTCGCGGGCGCGTCGGCAATACTACTCGCCACAGCGCATGCTCCAGCGCGCGCTTAAACAGCGCCAGCTCTGCCTGCACTATCAGCCGATCATTGATATTAAAAATGAGAAATGCGTGGGGGCGGAAGCGCTGCTGCGCTGGCCGGGATGTAAAGAGCAGGTGATGAGTCCGGCGGAGTTTATCCCGCTGGCGGAAAAAAAGGGGATGATCGCGCAGATTACCGACTACGTGGTGGAAGAAGTGTTCAGTGATATGGGGACGTTTCTGGCTGCAAACCCGCAGTTGTATATCTCTATCAACCTTTCCGCGTCAGATTTCCACTCTTCACGACTGATTGCCATGATTGCGGATAAAGCGCGCGAACATGGCGTACTTGCGCAACAAATTAAAGTTGAAGTGACCGAACGGGGATTTATCGATGTGCCGAAAACCACGCCGGTGATCCAGGCATTTCGTCAGGCAGGTTATGAAGTGGCGATTGATGATTTCGGCACCGGCTACTCTAATCTGCACAACCTCTATTCACTGAACGTTGATATTCTTAAGATCGACAAATCTTTTATCGATACGCTGACTACCAACAGCACCAGCCATCTGATTGCGGAACATATCATTGAGATGGCGCAAAGCCTGCGTCTGAAAACCATCGCGGAAGGCGTGGAGACGGCGGATCAGGTGAGCTGGCTGCTTAAACGCGGGGTGCAGTACTGCCAGGGGTGGCACTTCGCGAAGGCGCTGCCGCCGCAGGACTTCATTCACTGGTTACAACAACCGCCCGCACTCCTGATGCAGCGCGGACAGTAATACTACAGGCGGTGGCGGTAGTCACTGGGAGTACGATCAAATTCCCGGCGAAACACGCGGGAAAATGTCTGTTGCGACACATAGCCTAAATCCATCGCAATATCGAATATCGGTCGTTCGGTGTTGCGTAGTTCGACGGCGGCCAACAGCAGTCGGCGCTGACGGATATAGTCGCCCAACGTCTGGCGCATCACCGTGCGGAACATCCTCTGTAAATACCACTTTGAATAACCTGATTTTTTTGCGACCACATCAATGTTCAGCGGTTGGTCGATATGTTCATCAATCCATTCAATAAGGGTCTGAATAATTTGCTGATGGGACATATTGCTGCCTCCTTCTCAGTGTTCGATTCGTCTTTTGTCTGCGGGCGAGTATAATTCCTCAAGTTAACTTGAGGTAAAGCGATTTATGGAAAAGAAATTACCCCGTATAAAAGTGATGCTCACGCCTGGCGAAGTGGCAAAGCGCAGCGGCGTGGCGGTTTCCGCGCTGCATTTCTATGAAAGCAAGGGGCTTATCAGCAGTATCCGTAACAGCGGCAATCAGCGCAGATACCGGCGTGATGTGCTGCGTTATGTCGCGATAATCAAAATTGCTCAGCGGATCGGCATCCCGCTGGCGACCATCAGCGAAGCGCTGGGCGTGCTGCCGGAAGGGCATACCCTCAGCGCTAAAGAGTGGAAGCAACTCTCCTCGCAATGGCGTGAAGAGCTGGACCGGCGCATTCATACGCTGGTGGCGTTGCGTGATGAGCTGGACGGTTGCATCGGCTGTGGCTGCCTGTCGCGCAAAGATTGTCCGTTGCGTAACCCCGGGGATCGACTGGGCGAAGAGGGCACGGGGGCACGCTTGCTGGAAGATGAACAAAACTAAAGCGCCACAAGGGCGCTTTAGTTTGTTTTCCGGTCTTTGTCTTTCTCTCTATCCCGCTGGTTCACGGGAGGGTTTCCCCCGACGTCAACACCCCTCATTCGAGCACGTGGTGGAGGTTCCGGTTTGTGTTGATACGGTAAGTGTAAGCCGTATCATCCCGTTCGCCAGTGATTCTGGCGATTTTTTAGGCGAATTTTTTTCGCCATCTCCCATCATTTACTAGAGTGAGTAAGAGGAAATGACGGGAGAACATCATGTTGACGGTGCATCATTTAAACCAGTCCCGCTCACAGCGCGTTCTCTGGGCGCTGGAGGAGCTATCGCTGCCTTACCAGATTGTGCGTTATCAGCGTGAAAAGAGCATGCTCGCTCCGCCGGCACTGAAGAAAATCCATCCGCTGGGTAAATCGCCGGTAGTTGAAGATAATGGTGTGATCATCGCGGAATCGGGGGCGATTCTCGACTATTTGCAGGATACCTATGACAGCGAAGGGAAGTTTAAACCAGCTGATGCGGAATCCACGCGCCAGTATCGTTTCTGGTTGCATTACGCCGAAGGTTCGCTGATGCCGTTGTTGTTAATGAAGCTGGTTTTCGTCAGCCTGGGGAAACCGCCGATGCCTTTTGGTTTGCGCACGCTGGGCGGCGTGCTGGGGCAGGGCGTACAAAAAGCGTATCTCAATCCGCAACTGGAAACCCACGCGCGCTTTATCGACGCGCACCTCGCTGAGCGTCCGTGGTTTGCCGGCGAGCATCTCAGCATGGCGGATATCCAGATGAGTTTTCCTCTGTTTGCGCTACTGGCGCGCGGCGGAATTGCCGATCTTCCTCATATCAGCGCGTGGAAAAAACGCGTGGAAATGCGTCCAGCCTGGCAACGTGCCATCCAGCTGGGAGGACCTTTTGACATTCCCGGCGGTTGATGGCGGTTTTTTAACCGTCTTGCCTTCTGCATTTGCGACGCAATCCGGCAAAATTTGTTGCCGGATTGCGCATTGACGATAACGTTTGCGCATCAGTTGGCGATTTCTTCAGCGTTAGCGCAAGAAATGAGTAAAAAGCGGCAAAGTTCAGTTGATAATCCCCGTATGATCGCTGGATAATCGTTTGCTTTTTTTTACTACCCGTTTTTTTATGCGCGGAGCTAAACGTTTGCTTTTTGCGACCCCCCTCTTTGTCGCGATCAGAGCACAGGGAGTTGACGTTGCGCTGGCAGTGGATTGTCCACCACGCATAAGAACGAATAATAAACTCTCAGGGGATGTTTTCTATGTCTACGCCTTCAGCGCGTACCGGCGGTTCGCTCGACGCCTGGTTTAAAATTTCACAACGTGGAAGCACTGTCCGTCAGGAAGTGGTGGCAGGTTTAACAACGTTTCTGGCGATGGTGTACTCCGTCATCGTCGTGCCTGGCATGCTGGGCAAAGCTGGATTCCCGCCAGCGGCGGTGTTCGTCGCGACCTGTCTGGTGGCTGGTCTGGGGTCTATCGTCATGGGACTGTGGGCCAACCTGCCGCTGGCGATTGGTTGCGCCATCTCTCTGACCGCCTTCACCGCGTTCAGTCTGGTACTGGGCCAGCAGATTAGCGTTCCGGTCGCACTGGGCGCAGTATTCCTGATGGGTGTGCTGTTTACCATCATCTCCGCCACCGGGATCCGTAGCTGGATCCTGCGCAATTTACCGCAGGGCATCGCGCACGGTACCGGCATCGGTATCGGCCTGTTTTTACTGCTGATCGCGGCGAATGGCGTGGGTCTGGTTATCAAGAACCCGCTGGACGGTCTGCCGGTGGCGCTTGGTCACTTCGCTACCTTCCCGGTGATTATGTCGCTGGTTGGTCTGGCGGTAATTATCGGTCTGGAGAAACTGAAAGTGCCGGGCGGTATTCTGCTGACTATTATCGGCATTTCTGTCGTTGGTCTGATTTTCGATCCGGCGGTGAAATTCTCCGGCATTTTCGCCATGCCGTCGCTGAGCGATGAAACCGGTAAATCGCTGATTGGCAGCCTGGATATCATGGGCGCGCTGAACCCGGTTGTTCTGCCAAGCGTTCTGGCGCTGGTAATGACCGCCGTGTTTGATGCCACTGGCACCATCCGTGCCGTGGCGGGTCAGGCGAATCTGCTGGATAAAGATGGACAGATTATTGACGGCGGTAAAGCGCTGACCACGGACTCCCTGAGCAGCGTGTTCTCTGGTCTGGTGGGCGCAGCGCCAGCCGCAGTCTACATCGAATCGGCAGCCGGTACGGCAGCAGGCGGTAAAACCGGCCTGACCGCCATCACCGTCGGCGTGCTGTTCCTGCTGATCCTGTTCCTTTCTCCGCTCTCTTACCTCGTTCCGGTGTATGCAACGGCGCCTGCGCTGATGTACGTCGGTCTGCTGATGCTGAGCAACGTGGCGAAAATTGATTTCGCTGACTTTGTCGATGCGATGGCGGGTCTGGTGACGGCGGTATTCATTGTACTGACCTGTAACATCGTGACCGGCATCATGATTGGTTTTGCCACGCTGGTGATTGGTCGTGTGGTTTCTGGCGAGTGGCGTAAGCTGAATATCGGTACCGTGGTGATCGCCGTGGCGCTGGTGGCGTTCTATGCCGGCGGCTGGGCTATCTGATTCCGAAAGGGATTCCGAAAACGGGTGGCTTTTGCCGCCCGTTTTTATTTTCAGCACACACTCGTTGTCTTTTGCGATACTCTGAGAAAGGTAAAATCGAGGCACGACGCCTCTCAAACACATAAGAAACATCGCAAACAGGGAACGCATGGAAATCTTCTTCACAATACTCATCATGACCCTTGTGGTCTCGCTGTCCGGGGTATTTACGCGCGTATTGCCCTTTCAGCTCCCCTTACCCCTCATGCAGATTGCTATCGGCGCGCTGTTGGCGTGGCCGACGTTTGGTCTGCACGTAGAATTTGACCCCGAACTGTTTCTGGTTCTGTTTATCCCGCCGTTGCTGTTTGCTGATGGCTGGAAGACACCGACACGAGAATTTCTTGAACATGGGCGAGAGATATTTGGCCTCGCGCTGGCGCTGGTCGTCGTCACGGTGGTCGGGATAGGGTTCCTGATTTACTGGGTGGTGCCGGGTATTCCGCTGATCCCCGCCTTTGCGCTGGCCGCCGTGCTGTCGCCCACCGATGCGGTGGCCCTTTCCGGTATTGTCGGCGAAGGCCGCATACCGAAGAAAATCATGGGCATCCTGCAGGGCGAGGCACTGATGAACGACGCTTCCGGCCTGGTGGCGTTGAAATTTGCCGTCGCCGTGGCGATGGGGACAATGATTTTTACCATCGGCGGTGCAACCGTGGAATTCTTCAAAGTCGCGATCGGCGGTATCCTGGCAGGGTTTGTGGTGAGCTGGCTGTACGGTCGCTCGCTCGGGTTCCTCAGCCGCTGGGGCGGTGACGAACCCGCCACGCAGATCGTCCTGCTGTTCCTGCTGCCGTTTGCTTCTTATTTGATTGCCGAACATATCGGCGTGTCGGGCATCCTGGCAGCCGTTGCAGCGGGGATGACCATCACCCGAGCGGGCGTGATGCGCCGTGCGCCGCTGGCGATGCGTCTGCGCGCCAACAGCACCTGGGCAATGCTCGAGTTTGTTTTTAACGGCATGGTGTTCCTGCTGTTGGGCCTGCAGTTGCCGGGCATTCTGGAGTCCTCTCTGGTGGCGGCAGAAGCCGATCCGAACGTCGAAACCTGGATGCTGTTTACCGATATCATTCTGATTTATGCGGCGCTGATGCTGGTGCGTTTCGGTTGGCTGTGGACGATGAAAAAATTCAGCGTGCGTTTTCTGCACAAGAAGCCGATGGAGTTTGGCTCCTGGTCCACGCGTGAGTTGCTGATCGCCTCCTTCGCGGGGGTTCGCGGGGCCATCACCCTGGCGGGTGTCCTGTCTATCCCGTTGCTGCTGCCGGATGGCAACGTCTTCCCGGCGCGCTACGAACTGGTCTTTCTGGCCGCTGGCGTGATTCTGTTCTCGCTGTTTGTCGGCGTTGTGATGCTACCGATTCTGCTGCAACATCTGGAAGTGGCCGATCATTCTCAGCAACTGAAAGAGGAGCGGATTGCCCGCGCAGCGACGGCGGAAGTGGCGATTGTCGCGATCCAGAAAATGGAAGAGCGTCTGGCGGCGGATGCCGAAGAGAACATCGATAATCAGCTTCTGACCGAAGTGAGTTCCCGCGTCATTGGCAACCTGCGGCGTCGTGCAGACGGGCGTAACGATGTGGAAAGTTCGCTTCAGGAAGAGAATCTGGAACGCCGCTTCCGCCTCGCGGCGCTGCGTTCAGAGCGGGCGGAACTGTATCACCTGCGTGCCACGCGTGAAATCAGCAATGAAACGCTGCAAAAACTGCTGCACGATCTCGACCTGCTGGAAGCGTTGCTGATCGAAAATCAGTAACACCGTCATGTTGCCCGGTGGCGCTGCGCTTACCGGGCTTACAGGTTGTGCTCACTTGTAGGCCGGATAAGGCGTTAGCCGTCATCCGGCAACTTACAGTTCCTCAGGTAACCAAAAACCTTCGCAGCACGATAACCACGCTTTGGCGCTGTGTGAGAGATACACCCCCTCGCGCCAAATCATCCCCAACTGCCAGCGCAACTCGCTTTCCAGCGGGATCCAGCGCAGCGTATTTTTGTCCAGCCGTTCGCAGATGGGCTCCGGCAGAATGGCAATCCCCACGCCTGCCTGCACCATCGCCGCAAGAAAATCCCACTGTCCGCTGCGGACCGCGATACGCGGCTTTACGTCATGCTCGTTGAACAGTCGCATTAACTGGCGGCTCAGGGCGAAATCTTCGTTGTAGATTAACAGCGGATGCTCGGCCAGTGCTTCTGGCGACACTGACTGACAGGTGGTCCACTGGCCGGAGCGCGGCACCAGCACGCAAAGAGGGTGGCTAAATACCGGTAACGTCGCCAGACCACTCTCTTCTTCCACGGGTAGCGCGGTCATCGCGACGTCCAGTTCACCATTCATCACCGCCTGCTGTACTGTCAGCCCGCCAAACTCAGAAACCTTAAGCTCTACGCCGGGGTAACGCTGACGAAACAGGCCGATCGGTCCGGCCATCAGCATGCCGACCATCGGGGGGATGCCAAGGCGCAGCAGCCCTTTATTAAGGTGGTTGATGTCGCCCAGCTCGGCTTCCAGTTGACGAAACTCGGCCAGAATCGCCAGCCCGCGTTCAAACACCACGCGACCGGTATCGGTGAGCAGCAGCTTGCGACCGTCGCGGATCAACAGCGTACAATTCAGTTCATCTTCCAGATTTTTCAACATCTTACTGATGGTCGGTTGGGTGACAAAGAGTTTCTCCGCTGCACGGGTGAAGCTCTGTTGGCGCACCACTTCTACAAAATAACGCAGCGTTCTGATATCCATGAGTATTCCTTCCGACTATGCCTGTAATGATTTTAATTCATTTCAGTCATCGGCGGGGTCTCTCTATACTGGCGTTCCGTATTATTTTTCAGGATGTTCCCTCATGGCTGTGGCGATAAGCCGCGTTACGCCTGCCGTTTTGCAACGACTCCAGGTTCCGGTTCAGGTACTGCTGTATGCAGGTTTGTTTATCGTTGCGCAATATCTTGTCTCCTGGCTGCATCTGCCGTTACCGGCCAATCTGGTGGGGATGATGCTGATGCTGGCGCTGATTGTCTGTCGCATCCTGCCGCTGAGCTGGGTTCGTGCCGGGGCGCGCTGGCTGCTGGCGGAGATGCTGCTGTTCTTTGTCCCGGCGGTAGTGGCGGTGGTGAACTATGCCCATCTGCTACTGGTGGACGGCTGGCGGATTTTTTCGGTCATTGCGATCAGTACGCTGATGGTGCTCGGTGCCACGGCATGGGTGGTGGATAAGGTCTATCGCTATGAAATCAGCAGGGTAACCCGTGACTAATCTCCAGCTCAGCGTGCTCTGCCTGGCGATTACGCTGGTTATCTATTTCGCCAATAAACGCCTGTACCGTCGCTTTCGTAAGCTGCCGTTGATGCCGCTGGTACTTACGCCCGCGCTGCTGGTGTTGATACTGGTATTTGGTCATATCTCCTGGCAAAGCTATATCGGTGAATCCCACTGGCTGCTGTGGCTGCTTGGTCCGGCAACGATCGCCTTTGCGGTGCCGGTTTATGACAATTTTGCCATTATCAAACGTCACTGGATGTCGCTGACTGCGGGTGTGGTGACGGCGACGGTGGTCGCAGTGACCAGTTCCGTCTGGCTGGCGCGCTTATTTACCCTGCCGGACGAAATTCAGCGCAGTCTGGCGGTACGTTCGGTGACCACGCCGTTTGCCCTGGCGGCGGCCGAACCGCTGGGCGGGCAGCCGGATTTAGTGGCGTTGTTCGTGGTGGTGACCGGCGTCTTTGGCATGGCGGTCGGCGATGCGCTGTTTTTACGTCTGTCGATTCGCGAAGGGATGGCGAAAGGCGCAGGATTTGGCGCGGCGTCGCACGGCGCGGGGACGGCGCGCTCGTATGAGCTTGGTCAGCAGGAGGGCGTGGTCGCCAGCCTGGTGATGATGCTTTCCGGTGTGGTGATGGTGCTGGTTGCTCCACTGGTGGCAAGGCTGATGTTCTGAGAAAGGTTCCCCGGCCAGATTGACCGGGGAAGAGAGCGTTGATTAATGAGCGCGGCCTTGTTCGACTCCGAAGCCCGTCTGGGAACGGATAAACTGAGCACGGAACTGCTCCCGCTCGCGATTCCCTTCTGCCGAGTTATCGGTGGCAGAGAAGAACCAGATCCCAAGGAATGCCACGCTGATGGAGAACAGCGCCGGGTATTCATACGGGAAGATAGCCTTTTCGTGGCCGAGGATTTGTACCCAAATGGTGGGGCCAAGCACCATCAGCACGACGGCAGTCAGCAGGCCTAACCAGCCGCCCAGCATTGCACCACGCGTAGTCAGTTTCGACCAGTACATGGAAAGCAGGATGATCGGGAAGTTGCAACTCGCGGCGATAGCAAACGCCAGACCCACCATGAAGGCGATGTTCTGATTCTCGAACAGTATGCCGAGAATAATGGCGATGATGCCCAGCACCAGCACGGTGATTTTCGATACCCGCAACTCTTCACGTTCGGTCGCCCCTTTACGGAACACGTTCGCATACAGATCGTGAGAAACCGCGGATGCCCCCGCCAGCGTCAGACCGGCGACGACTGCCAGAATGGTGGCAAAGGCCACGGCGGAAATAAAGCCGAGGAACAAGTTGCCGCCCACCGCATTCGCCAGGTGTACCGCCGCCATGTTGTTTCCGCCAATCAACGCGCCCGCCGCGTCTTTATACGCCGGATTGGCACCGACCAGCATAATGGCGCCGAAGCCAATGATGAAGGTCAGGATGTAGAAGTAACCCATAAAGCCGGTGGCGTAGAACACGCTCTTACGCGCTTCGCGGGCATCGCTGACCGTGAAGAAGCGCATCAGGATGTGCGGCAGGCCCGCCGTACCAAACATCAGGCCGAGTCCCAGTGAGAGCGCGGAGATCGGGTCTTTCACCAGCCCGCCAGGGCTCATAATCGCAGTGCCTTTCGGGTGGACCGCCATCGCTTCGGTGAACAGGTTATTGAAGCTAAAGCCGACGTGCTTCATCACCATAAAGGCCATAAAGCTGGCGCCGAACAGCAGCAGCACGGCTTTGATGATCTGCACCCACGTGGTTGCCAGCATGCCGCCGAACAGCACGTACATCATCATCAGCACGCCGACCAGCACCACCGCAATGTGGTAGTTCAGGCCGAACAACAGTTCAATCAGTTTGCCCGCGCCGACCATTTGCGCGATCAGATAAAGGGCAACCACCACCAGCGAACCACAGGCCGACAGAATACGGATCGGGCCTTGCTTCAGGCGATAAGAGGCCACATCGGCAAAGGTATAGCGGCCGAGGTTACGCAGACGTTCGGCGATCAGGAACAGGATGATCGGCCAGCCGACGAGGAAGCCCAGCGAGTAGATCAACCCGTCATAGCCGGAGGTAAATACCAGCGCGGAGATCCCGAGGAATGACGCCGCCGACATGTAATCGCCCGCAATCGCCAGTCCGTTCTGGAAGCCGGTGATATTTCCGCCCGCCGTATAGTAGTCGCTGCGTGAACGTACGCGTTTAGAGGCCCAGTACGTAATACCCAGCGTAAACACAACGAAAATCAGGAACATGACAATCGCCTGCCAGTTGGTCGGCTGGCGTTGTACTGCACCGCTAATGGCATCCGCCGCGTTGGCCGCGAAGGGTAGTGTGGCGGCAAGCGCCGTCAGGACTCTCTTCATGATGCGTTAACCTCGCGCAGTACTGCATTGTTCAGACGGTCGAATTCGCCGTTCGCCCGCCAGATATAGATGCCGGTCAGAACGAAGGAGATTAGAATTACCCCCACGCCAATCGGAATACCCCGGGTGACGCTGGTTCCCTCGTGAAGCGGGGTTCCCAGCCAGCCAGGCGCAAAAGCAATCAGTAGAATAAAGCTGATATAGACCACCAGCATGATGATCGACAGTATCGTGGCAAACCGTTGCCTTTTTTCAACTAATTCCCTGAAACGCGCACTGTCTTCTATCCGCTGATAAATGGTGTCATTCATCACAGAGTCTCCAGAGGCCCCCTGAATCTTTCGCGCCGCAGGTGTGTTGGCCGCACTTGCCCACCCCAGTCACATAGAGAACTATGCTGCTGGGGATGTGCTCGCTTGCCGCCTTCCTGTGACACGAAATCCTTTGGGGAGGTTTTTATATTTTCCCTCCCAATGAAGAGAGGGTAGGGTCAGAACTTGTAGGCCCGATAAGCAGCGCGCCATCGGGCATTTCACGGTGGTGGTTATGATGGCATCGCGATGGCCTGCTTCTCTTCGAGCAGTTTCTCTACTACGCCAGGATCGGCGAGCGTCGAGGTATCGCCCAGATTGCTGGTATCGCCCGCCGCGATCTTGCGCAAAATACGACGCATGATTTTGCCGGAACGGGTTTTTGGCAGTGAGTCGGTCCAGTGCAACACGTCTGGCGTCGCCAGCGGGCCAATCTCTTTACGGACCCAGTTGCGCACTTCGGCGTACAGCTCAGGGGACGGCTCTTCGCCGTGATTCAGCGTCACATAGGCATAAATCGCCTGGCCCTTGATGTTATGCGGAATACCGACCACCGCCGCTTCGGCGATTTTCGGATGCGCCACCAGCGCGGATTCAATCTCCGCCGTGCCCAGACGGTGACCGGAGACGTTCAGCACGTCGTCGACGCGGCCGGTGATCCAGTAGTAACCGTCTTCGTCACGACGAGCGCCGTCGCCGCTGAAGTACATGTTTTTAAAGGTTGAGAAGTAGGTTTGCTCAAAGCGTTCGTGATCGCCGAACAGCGTACGCGCCTGTCCCGGCCAGGAGTCAGTGATCACCAGGTTGCCTTCGGTGGCTCCTTCCTGCGGATTGCCTTCGTTATCCACCAGCGCCGGCTGCACGCCGAAGAACGGACGGGTCGCGGAACCCGCTTTCAGTTCGGTTGCGCCCGGCAGCGGGGTGATCATGAAGCCACCGGTTTCGGTCTGCCACCAGGTATCCACCACCGGGCATTTTTCGTTACCGATCTTCTTCCAGTACCACTCCCACGCTTCCGGGTTGATGGGTTCACCAACCGATCCCAGAATGCGCAGCGATGAGCGATCAGTGCCCTCAATCGCCTTATCGCCTTCCGCCATCAGGGCGCGGATTGCTGTCGGCGCGGTGTAGAGAATGTTGACCTTATGCTTATCCACCACCTGGCTCATGCGCGCCGGAGTAGGCCAGTTCGGTACGCCTTCAAACATCAGCGTGGTGGCGCCGCAGGCCAGCGGACCATACAACAAGTAGCTATGCCCGGTGACCCAACCCACGTCGGCGGTACACCAGTAGATATCACCCGGGTGGTAGTCAAACACATACTTAAAGGTGGTTGCGGCATACACCAGATAGCCGCCGGTGGTGTGCAACACACCCTTCGGTTTACCGGTGGAGCCCGAGGTATAGAGGATGAACAGCGGATCTTCGGCGTTCATCTCTGCGGGTTGATGCTCAGGGCTGGCTTTTTCAATCAGATCGCTCCACCACAGGTCACGACCTTCCTGCCACTCGATGTTGCCGCCGGTGCGCTTGAGTACAACCACATGCTCGATGGTTTTCACGTTCGGGTTTTTCAGCGCATCGTCGACGTTTTTCTTCAGCGGAATGCTGCGACCGGCGCGCACGCCTTCGTCAGCGGTGATTACCAGCTTCGAACTGGAGTCAATGATGCGCCCGGCGACCGCTTCCGGCGAGAAACCGCCGAAGATCACCGAATGTACGGCGCCAATGCGGGCGCAGGCCAGCATCGCGACGGCGGCCTCTGGCACCATCGGCATATAGATCGCCACCACATCGCCTTTTTTAATACCCAGATCCTGCAGCGTATTGGCGAAACGACAGACATCGCGGTGCAGTTCGCGATAGCTAATATGCTTGCTCTGCGAGGCGTCATCGCCTTCCCAGATGATGGCGGTGCGATCGCCATTTTCCTGCAGGTGGCGGTCGAGACAGTTGGCCGCCAGGTTCAGCGTGCCGTCCTCATACCATTTAATGGAGACATTGCCTGGCGCGAAAGAGGTGTTCTTCACTTTCTGGTATGGCGTGATCCAGTCGAGAATTTTTCCCTGCTCGCCCCAGAAGGTATCTGGCTCGTTAATAGATTGTTGGTATTTCGCTTCGTACTGCTCCGGATTAATCAGGCAACGATCCGCAATGTTTGCGGGAATAACGTGTTTGTGAATTTGGCTCATGGCTTTTGTTCTCCTTGTAGGATGTTAATAATATGTCTCACAAACGTTAAATGTAGGGGCTTTGACAGTTTTGTTTAGGTTTTGCGCGACAGATCACGCAATACAGGAATTGTGCAAATTAACGGCAATACGTTTTTTGAAGGAAACCAACAAAAGTTGGTAAAATCTTTCCGTTACAGAGAGTTATGTTAATTGTTCACGAACGGTGATCGAGGTCGAAAAAGGGGAAAGGAGTAGAGAAAAAACGGCCTGACTAACTCTAAAGTGGTATTTTACATACACTTACAATTGATTAAAGACAACATTTTATGTGTGGTTTTTTGTTACATCTAGATTAGGGCAATGTCATGGCGGTGTGTGTGGTTATCGTCATGGATAGAATAAAAAAGAACCGTCATTGAACGCAATGGCGCAATCTGGATGAGACCTCTATGGCAAGGATTACACTACGCGCACGCCGTTTTTTCAGCCTGATCGTACCGCTGTTTTTCATTTCTGCGGTTTATGCTGAGCAAACGCCCGAACCCGCAAAGACTGTTACCGTTGAAGCGAAGAATGAAGTCTTCGCCCCTCAACATCCCGATCAATACCTCTCATGGAAAGCCACCTCAGAACAATCAAAACGTGAAGATGCATTAGCGGAAGATCCCCGTCTGGTGATCTTGTGGGCGGGATATCCGTTCTCCCGTGATTACAATAAACCGCGTGGGCACGCCTATGCAGTGACCGACGTGCGTGAAACCTTACGTACCGGCGCCCCAAAAAACGCTGAGGACGGTCCATTGCCGATGGCGTGCTGGAGCTGTAAAAGCCCGGACGTGGCGCGTCTGATCCAGAAAGACGGTGAAGACGGTTACTTCCATGGCAAATGGGCGCGCGGCGGCCCGGAAATCGTGAATAACCTGGGCTGCGGCGATTGCCATAACACGGCGTCACCTGACTTTGCGAAAGGCAAACCTGAGCTGACGCTGTCTCGTCCCTATGCGGAACGTGCGATGGAAACCATCGGCAAGCCGTTCGATAAAGCCGGTCGTTTCGACCAGCAGTCGATGGTTTGCGGACAGTGCCACGTGGAGTACTACTTTGACGGTAAAAACAAAGCCGTTAAGTTCCCGTGGGATGACGGCATGAAAGTCGAGAACATGGAGAAATACTATGACGCCATCGCCTTCTCTGACTGGACCAACTCACTGTCAAAAACGCCGATGCTGAAAGCGCAACACCCGGAATATGAAACCTGGAGTGCAGGCATCCACGGCAAAAACAACGTGACCTGCATCGATTGTCACATGCCGAAAGTGCAGAACGCCGAAGGGAAACTCTATACCGATCATAAGATTGGCAACCCATTCGACAACTTCCCGCAGACCTGTGCGAACTGCCATACCCAGGACAAAGCGTCCCTGCAAAATGTGGTTGCTGAGCGTAAGAAGGCCATTAATGAGCTGAAAATCAAAGTAGAGGATCAACTGGTTCATGCCCACTTTGAAGCGAAAGCGGCCTGGGATGCGGGCGCGACGGAAGCAGAAATGAAGCCGATTCTGGAGGATATTCGCCACGCGCAATGGCGCTGGGATCTGTCTATCGCTTCTCACGGTATCCATATGCACGCTCCGGAAGAAGGCCTGCGGATGTTGGGTAGCGCGATGGATAAAGCGGCCGATGCGCGGACTAAGCTAGCGCGTCTGCTGGCGACCAAAGGCATCACCCATGAAATTGCGATCCCGGATATCTCCACCAAAGAGAAAGCCCAGGCGGCCATTGGTCTGAACATGCAGCAGATTAACGCCGATAAACAGGACTTTATCAAAACGGTGATCCCGCAGTGGGAAGAACAGGCGCGTAAAAACGGTTTGTTAAGCCAATAACCCCATTCCGCCTCGCAAGGGGCGGATAACTCAACGGAGTGAATATGAGCGTATTACGTTCGTTATTAACTGCTGGGGTGCTGGCGTCAGGTCTGTTATGGAGCCTGAGTGGGATAACCGCCACGCCAACGCCGCAGGAGTCTGAACGCTGGACGGTCACCCAACAGCGTAGCCCGGATGCCGCGTGTCTGGACTGTCACAAGCCGGATACCGAAGGGATGCATGGTAAGCATGCGTCTGTGACCAATCCGAACAATAAACTGCCGGTCACCTGTACCAACTGTCATGGCAAGCCATCGCCTCAGCACCGTGAAGGCGCGAAGGATGTGATGCGCTTTAACGAGCCGATGTACAACGTGGAGCAGCAGAACAGCGTTTGTCTGTCCTGTCACTTGCCTGAGCAGTTGCAAAAAGCGTTCTGGCCGCACGATGTCCACGTTACTAAAGTGGCCTGCGCCAGTTGTCACTCGCTGCATCCGAAGCAAGACACGATGCAGACGTTAAGCGATAAAGGACGAGTTAAGATTTGCGTCGATTGCCACAGCGATCAGCGTAACAACCCGAACTTTAATCCGGCGTCTGTTCCTTTGCTTAAGGAGCATCCATGAGTTGCTCTCGTCGCCAGTTCATCACCGGCGTCGGCGCGCTGGTGGCCGTCAGCGGTACTGCAGGACGCGTGGTGGCGAAAACGTTGAATATCAACGGCGTGCGATACGGCATGGTGCATGATGAATCTTTGTGCATCGGCTGTACCGCCTGTATGGATGCCTGTCGGGAAGTTAACAATGTGCCGGAAGGCGTGTCGCGATTGACCATCATTCGCAGCGAACCGCTGGGCACGTTTCCGGATGTGAAGTACCGCTTCTTCCGCCATTCGTGCCAGCACTGCGATCACGCGCCGTGCGTTGACGTCTGCCCGACCGGGGCGTCATATCGCGATGCCGCGAATGGCATCGTAGATGTGAACCCGGATCTCTGCGTCGGCTGCCAGTACTGCATCGCCGCGTGTCCGTACCGTGTGCGCTTTATCCATCCGGTCACGAAAACGGCGGATAAATGCGATTTCTGCCGTAAAACCAACCTGAAAGCGGGCAAACTGCCGGCCTGCGTCGAGTCTTGCCCGACGAAAGCGCTGACATTCGGCAATCTGGACGATCCTGACAGCGATATTTCCCGACTGCTGCGGCAGAAAACCACTTATCGCTACAAGCTGGCGCTGGGTACTAAACCGAAGGTCTACCGCGTTCCCTTTAAATTTGGGGAGGTGAGCCAATGACAAACGCATCTGCTTTCCACTTTGAATCGCTGGTGTGGGACTGGCCCATCGCCATCTATCTGTTTCTGATCGGTATCTCTGCCGGACTGGTGACGCTGTCAATCCTGCTGCGTCGTTACCATCCGGAGGCGGGCGGAGCGGACAGTACGCTGCTGCGCACCACGCTGGTGGTGGGGCCGGGGGCAATTATTCTCGGTCTGCTGATTCTGATCTTCCACCTGACGCGTCCCTGGACCTTCTGGAAGTTGATGTTCCACTACAGCTTTACGTCGGTGATGTCGATGGGGGTACTGCTGTTCCAGTTGTATATGGTCGTGCTGATTCTGTGGCTGGCCATCATCTTTCAAAAAGAGGTGATAGCCCTGCAACAGCGTTGGCTCCCCCGTCTGGGACTGGTGCAGAAGGTGTTGGCGCTGTTAACGCCGTTCAACCGTGGACTCGAAACGCTGATGCTGGTGCTGGCCGTACTGCTGGGTGCCTACACCGGTTTCCTGCTTTCGGTGCTGAAATCCTATCCGTTCCTGAATAACCCGATCCTGCCGGTGCTGTTCCTGTTTTCCGGGATCTCTTCCGGTGCAGCGGTGGCGCTGATCGCGATGGCGTTACGTCAGCGTGATAATCCGCACAGTACCGAGGCGCATTTTATTCACCGCGTGGAAACCCCGGTGGTGTGGCTGGAGATCTTCCTGCTGGCTGCCTTCTTTGTGGGGCTGGCTTTGGGCGATGACGGCAAAATGCGCGCGCTGTCGGCGGCGTTGGGCGGAGGTTTCTGGACCTGGTGGTTCTGGATCGGCGTTGCGGGGTTGGGGCTGATCGTTCCGATGCTGCTGAAACCCTGGGCCAACCGCGGTTCGACGTTTCACGGGGTGCTGGCGGTATGTGGTGCCAGCCTGACGGGCGTACTGTTGCTGCGCTTTTTCATTCTCTATGCTGGACAGCTCACGGTTGCGTAAACCTGGCCGTGAGGGAAAGGTGATTTCTGGACGTACTCCTTCCTGAAGCCGGTTTTCTGGCGCTGTTATTCAGTCTCGGGGTCAACGTGTTGACCCCGCTTGCCGTACTGGCGGGTGTCCACCTGCGCTGGCAGGGCATCATGCGTCTGGCGAGCGTAGGCGTCTGGGCACAATTCACGTGCCTGCTGCTCGCCTTCTCGATTCTGGTGTTCTGTTTTCTGACCAGCGATTTCTCGGTTATCTATGTGGCCCAACACAGCCACAGCCTGCTGTCGTGGGGACTCAAACTGGCGGCGGTCTGGGGCGGTCACGAAGGGTCGCTGCTACTGTGGGTATTATTTCTGTCCGGCTGGAGCGCGCTGTTTGCCTGGCGCTATCGCCGCGAATCTGATCCTCTGTTTCCGTTCACGCTCAGCGTACTCTCGGTGATCACCGCATTGCTGCTACTGTTTGTGGTGTTCTGGTCCGACCCGTTTGTCCGTATCTTTCCGCCAGCGATAGAAGGGCGCGATCTTAACCCGATGCTGCAACATCTGGGGCTGATCCTGCATCCGCCGCTGCTGTATCTGGGGTACGGCGGCCTGATGGTCGCCGCCGGAGTGGCGCTGGCGTCGTTGCTGCGTGGTGATTTCACGACCTTGACCGCCTGGGTGTGCTGGCGCTGGGCGCTGCCCGGCTGGTGTGCGCTGACGCTTGGCATCATTCTCGGTTCCTGGTGGGCTTATTGCGAACTGGGGTGGGGGGGCTGGTGGTTCTGGGACCCGGTGGAAAATGCCTCTTTATTGCCCTGGCTTTCCGCCAGTGCGCTACTGCACAGCCTGTATGTGTCGCGTGAACGCGGCAGTTTCCGCCACTGGTCATTGTTGCTGGCGATCGTCACGCTCATCCTTTCTTTGCTGGGAACGCTGATTGTCCGCTCCGGTATTCTCGTTTCCGTACACGCTTTTGCGCTGGATAATGTGCGCGCCGTGCCGCTGTTTGCCCTCTTTGCCACTCTGAGTCTGGCCGCGCTCGCGTTGTATGGCTGGCGGGCGCGGGCCAACCAGCCAGTCCGTTTAGGTGGCTGGTCGCGGGAGACGATGATTCTGGCGGCGCTGCTGCTCTTTTGCGCGGTGCTATTGATTGTACTGATTGGCACGCTTTACCCGATGATTTATGGCCTGCTGGGGTGGGGACGACTTTCTGTGGGGGCGCCTTATTTCAACCGTGCCACCTTGCCGTTTGGCCTGTTGATGCTGGCAGTGATCGTGATCACGATGGTCAGGAACCGGAAGAGGTTAGTACACCATCAGCTTCCGGCGCTGCTGGCGCACGCTGGCGTGCTGGTTTTTGCCGCGGGGGTTCTCTTCTCCAGCGGCAGTCGTCAGGAGGTAAGCCTTAACCTGAGTCCAGGTCAGCAGGTTGAACTGGCGGGTTATATCTTTCGTTTTGAACGGCTGGATCTGGCCGCGAAAGGGAACTACACCACCGAAAAGGCGCTTATTACGCTGTGGCAGGGCGACAAACGAATAGGCAGCCTGACGCCCGAGCGGCGCTTTTATTCCGCTCGTCGCCAGCAAATGATGGAGCCGGGCATCCGCTGGGATCTGCTTCATGACTGGTATGCGGTGATGGGTGAAAAAACGGGCGAGGAGCGGTATGCCATGCGCCTGTATGTGCAGAGCGGTGTGCGCTGGATTTGGGGCGGGGGGCTGTTAATGATTGCCGGGGCGCTGCTCAGCGGCTGGCGGGGGAGAAAGCGCGATGCATAGTCATATCTGCAATGTGCCGGATGGCGGCGCAAGTGCCTTATCCGGCCTACGGTTTACGCGCGGCGTAGGTCTGATAAGCGCAGCACCATCAGGCACTCTCATGGCGTTTATCTTTCTGTTGGTTATCTCCTTTTCCGCTCATGCTCAGGTGGTTGATACCTGGGCTTTTGATAACCCGCAGCAGCAGGATAAGGCGCTGTCGATTGCCAGCCACCTGCGCTGTCCGCAGTGCCAGAATCAAAACTTGCTGGAATCCAATGCGCCAGTTGCGGTCAGCATGCGCCACCAGGTCTATACGATGGTGGCAGAAGGGAAAGATGAAGCCGAGATCACCGCCTGGATGACCGCGCGATATGGTGATTTTGTCCGCTATAACCCGCCACTCACCGGGCAGACGCTACTGCTGTGGGCGTTGCCATGCCTGTTGCTGCTGCTGGTGGGCGGCGTGCTCTGGCGGGTCAGTGCGCGCCAGCGTAAAGGGGAGGGCGAACCATGAGTCTGTCCGAACGCTCAGATGCATCTTCCCGTCCATTGCCGGTGAAGTGGCTGGCGTTGGTCGTTGGGTTGATGATTATCGTTTGTCTCAGTGGCTATCTGCTGTCACCAAAATGGCAGGCCGTGCGAGACGAACAACGACGACGGGCCGATCCGCTGCATGAATTTGCAGAGACCGCGACGCCGGAGGCCCAACTGATAGCCCTGCAAAAACAGATTCGTGCCAACCCGCAGGACAGCGAAAAGTGGGCGCTCCTCGGCGAGTATTATCTGTGGCGCAATGATTACGATAATGCGCTGCTGGCTTATGGTCAGGCGCTGCGAAGCCGTGGGGAGAATGCGGAGATCTATTCGGCGCTGGCGACCGTGCTCTACTACCAGGCCGGGCAGCACATGACGCCGGTGACCCGCGAGATGATTGATAAGGCGCTGGCGCTGGATGCCTCGGAAGTGACCGCGCTGATGCTACTGGCATCGGATGCATTTATGCAGGCGGATTACAAACAGGCGATTATGCAGTGGCAAAAAGTTCTGGATTTGAATTCGCCGCGGGTGAATCGTGCGCAGCTGATAGACTCGATTAATATGGCAAAGTTGTTACAGAATCGACAGAAATAGTTTTGTGATCTGCACGATTTATCTGTTTAAAAAACAGGCAAATGAACCTCGCGGTCAAAATAATTCCTGATAGTTATAATTCAAAAAACAAATTTAAAAATCTTTTCATAACAAATTGTTATGCAATATAAACCCGATAAATTCGCGTTATTATGCATTAATTCAGCGAAAAGCCTCGTTCTTAAAGGGTTGCGCAAGATGCCCTGCAAATGGTACTGATTATACGCGTTAAAAAACTCTACAAACCAACGCAACACAATTCATACCCTTTCAGTATGTAACCATTCCTGTTTTTTTTACCGGAGTGGTGTTCCATTGAGGAAGTCCGTCGTTATGAAAAGTTTTAAACTCAGCCTGGCCTGGCAGATCCTGATTGCCATGGTGCTGGGCATTTTACTCGGCAGTTATCTGCATTATCACAGTGACAGCCGCGAGTGGCTGATTGCAAACCTGCTCTCTCCGGCAGGGGATATCTTTATCCATCTGATTAAAATGATTGTTGTGCCGATTGTGATCTCCACGCTGATTGTCGGGATTGCCGGTGTCGGCGATGCGAAACAGCTGGGACGTATCGGCGCAAAAACCATTATCTATTTCGAAGTGATCACAACTATTGCCATTATCCTCGGAATTACGCTGGCGAATGTGTTCCAGCCTGGCTCCGGCATTGATATGTCGCAACTGGCGACCGTGGACATTTCGAAATATCAGAATACAACGGCAGAGGTGCAGAGCCACGCGCATGGTCTGATGGGCACCATTCTGTCGCTGGTCCCGACAAACGTCGTCGCGTCGATGGCGAAAGGCGACATGCTGCCAATCATCTTCTTCTCGGTGCTGTTTGGTCTGGGGCTTTCCTCGCTACCGGCAACGCATCGTGAGCCGCTGGTGACGGTGTTCCGCTCCATTTCTGAAACCATGTTTAAAGTGACGCACATGGTCATGCGCTATGCGCCGGTCGGGGTGTTCGCGCTGATCGCCGTGACCGTGGCGAACTTCGGTTTTGCCTCGCTGTGGCCGCTGGCGAAGCTGGTGCTGCTGGTTCACTTCGCGATCCTGTTCTTCGCGCTGGTGGTGCTGGGTATCGTTGCACGCATTTGTGGGTTGAGCGTCTGGATCCTGATTCGCATTCTGAAAGACGAGCTGATTCTGGCATACTCCACCGCCAGCTCTGAAAGCGTGCTGCCGCGTATCATTGAGAAGATGGAAGCCTACGGCGCACCGGCTTCGATCACCAGTTTCGTGGTGCCGACAGGTTATTCGTTTAACCTTGATGGCTCGACCTTGTACCAGAGTATTGCGGCGATCTTTATCGCGCAGTTGTACGGTATTGACCTGTCGCTGTGGCAGGAAATCGTGCTGGTGCTGACGCTGATGGTAACGTCGAAAGGGATTGCGGGCGTGCCGGGCGTCTCCTTTGTCGTGCTACTGGCAACGCTTGGCAGCGTGGGCATCCCACTGGAAGGACTGGCCTTTATCGCTGGTGTGGATCGTATTCTCGACATGGCGCGTACGGCGCTGAATGTGGTGGGGAACGCGCTGGCGGTACTGGTTATTGCCAAATGGGAGCACAAGTTTGACCGCAAAAAAGCGCTGGCGTACGAGCGCGAAGTACTGGGTAAATTCGATAAGACCGCCCAGTAACGGTTAACGGCCTGCCGGGTGGCGACTGCGCCTTATCCGGCCTACGAGTCGGTATCGCTTGTAGGCCTGATAAGCAAAGCGCCATCAGGCAATCTGAGTCAGCCGTTCGTTAATCGGTCAAACTCTTCGCAGCCGGTATCGAATCCTTCAGTACAGCTCAGATTCAACCAGTGCAGCGCCTTCTGTTTATTCTTCTCAATAAAGCCCTGCTCGCCGTTGAGAAACATCATTCCCGCCCAGTACTCCGAATATCCGGTGCGGGAGATGGCGGAACTGCGTTTGAAGTACCAGGTGGCTTTATCATCATCAGCCTGAATCCCGACGCCGTTGGCATAAATCAGGCCGAGCAACATCTGCGCATCCACAGCCACATCGCTCTCCAGATTGTCAGAGGCGTTTTGCAGCAGGGAAATGGCTTTGGGGTAATCGGGTTTACCGGCCTGAGTATTGACCAGAATACGTGCCAGCGTAATTTCACCCGCTTTACTGCCCGCGCGGGCGGCCTTTTCCGCCAGCATTTTCGCTTCCGGGTAATCCAGACTGACCGGGTTAGTGATTTTAATCTGCGCCAGTAGCGCACAGGCATCTGCATCGCCATTGTCAGCGGATTTCTGTGCCCAGTATTCGGCTTTGCTCAAATCGCCGAAGCTAAACCAGCTGTCAGCAAGGTAATATTGCGCGCGTTTGTCACCCGCCTCTGCGGCCTGCAAATACTGGCTTCCTGGCTCAGGAGCGGCCGCACGGGCAAAGAATGTCATCATTAACATCAATGCAAGAAGTGGTTTCATTATTAAGTTTTAATTAGGGTACGGAATGGACAGTATAAAGAGATCGTATGGATAAAAAAACAGCCTCCGGGCGGAGGCTGTTGAGATACATCAACGTTGTGGTTAACCCATTGCGGTTTCGCGCAGGCGGGCCTTCAGCGTGTTGTATTCATTAATCACGTACTGCTCGGCGGCAGATTGATCGGCAATCGGCTCCACGCGTACGGCGCAATACTTGTACTCCGGCGTTTTGGTAATCGGGCTTAAGTTTTCGGTCACCAGTTCGTTACAGGCGCCAATCCACCACTGGTAGGTCATATAAATCGCCCCTTTGTTCGGGCGTTCGCTGACCTGCGCGCGGGTGATAATTTTGCCTTTGCGCGAGTGAACCCACACTAGCGCTTCATCTTCAATGCCCAGACGCGCCGCGTCGGCCGTGTTGACTTGCGCATAGCCTGGCTCGTCCGCCAGCGCAGCCAGGGCCGCACAGTTACCGGTCATCGAACGACAGGAGTAGTGGCCGACTTCACGCACCGTCGACAGTACCATCGGGTACTCTTCGGTGAGTTTATCGATCGGCGCGACCCAGTCGCAGGTGAAGAACTGCGCCATGCCGTTCGGGGTATCAAACTTCTCTTTAAAGAGGTAAGAGGTCCCCTGATCGGCGTCCGACGTATCGCGGCAAGGCCACTGGATGTAACCCAGTTCGCCCATCTTCTCGTAAGTCGCCCCGTAGAAATCCGGGCACAGATGACGCAACTCATCCCAGATCTCCTGGGTGTTGTTGTAGTGCATCGGATACCCCATCCGGGTGGCGATCTCACTGATGATTTGCCAGTCGGTTTTCAGATCCCACTTTGGCTCAACGGCTTTAAAGAAGCGCTGGAAACCACGGTCAGCGGCGGTAAAGACCCCTTCATGCTCACCCCACGACGTCGACGGTAAAATGACATCCGCCGCCGATGCGGTTTTGGTCATAAAGATGTCCTGCACGATGACCAGTTCCAGATCCTCAAAGCCTTTGCGCACCGCAGAGAGTTCCGCATCGGTTTGCAGCGGATCTTCGCCCATGATGTACGCCGCACGCACTTCGCCATGTGCCGCACGGTGCGGCAATTCGCTGATGCGATAGCCGGTGTGTGCAGGCAGGCTGTCTACGCCCCAGGCTTTGGCAAATTTCTCGCGGTTAGCCGGATCTTTCACGTACTGATAGCCCGGATAGGTATCCGGCAGCGCTCCCATATCGCACGCGCCCTGAACGTTGTTCTGGCCACGTACCGGGTTAACGCCCACGCTGGGCTTACCGAGGTTGCCGGTTAGCATCGCGAGGCTGGTTAGTGAACGCACGGTTTCCACACCCTGATAGAACTGGGTGACGCCCATGCCCCACAGGATGGTCGCGCTTTTCGCACCGGCATACATCCGCGCCGCCTGACGAATTTCACTCGCGCTGACGCCGGTTATCTCCTCGACGGACTCCGGCGTGTAGCCTTCGACAATCTTACGGTACTCTTCAAAGCCTTCCGTACGTGAGGCCACAAACGCCTTGTCGTACAGATTTTCTTCAATAATGACATGGCCCATCGCGTTCAACAGCGCGATATTCGAGCCGTTTCGCAGTGCGATGTGCATGTCGGCAATGCGCGCGGTTTCAATTTTGCGCGGATCGCAGACGATAATTTTCGCCCCATTACGTTTAGCGTTAATCACGTGATTCGCCACAATCGGGTGGGAATCCGCCGGGTTATAACCGAAGATAAACACTAAATCGGTGTTATCAATTTCGTTAATGGCATTACTCATTGCGCCGTTACCGACCGACTGGTGCAGACCTGCAACCGATGGGCCGTGTCAGACGCGAGCGCAGCAGTCAACGTTATTGGTACCAATAACGGCGCGCGCAAATTTTTGCATGATGTAGTTGGTTTCATTCCCGGTGCCACGCGACGAGCCGGTCGTCTGGATGGCATCAGGGCCGTATTTCGCTTTGATGGCGCTCAGGCGTTCGGCGACATAGTTCAGCGCTTCATCCCAGGAAACAGATTCCAGTTTGCCGCCACGCTGGCGACGAATCATAGGGCTTTTCAGGCGGGGGGTCAGGATCTGGGTATCATTAATAAAATCCCAGCCGTAATAGCCCTTCAGACACAGAGTACCCTGATTGGTTTTTCCCTGCGCCGCCTCAGCCCGGACGATTTTGCCGTTATCGACCACCAGGTTGATTTTGCAACCTGATGCGCAATACGGGCAAACCGTGACGACTTTTTTCATCGGTTTCGCTCCAGTTAATCAAATCGCGCATACACGCTTGTCGCCCTGAGTATGCATCTTTTATGCCACATTTTATTTGGGGACTTTCCCTGATATTACGGCTAATTTTTGGACAAAACCCTGACGAAAAACAGGCTGTCGTCATATTTGACGTGACGATTTCTCGTGAGTGACAACAAATCACCCCGCGCAACGGTGGAGTTGCATTGGCCGAATTTGAGATTCCTCCTCTGGCTGCATCAGGTTGCGTTAACTAACGTAGAATCCATCTCCCTTTGAGGCTGGTTTTATGAAACGCACCCTGACGCTCTTTTTATTCAGCCTGCTGTCGCTGGCGACCGTGCCGGCACAGGCCGATATCATTGATGATGCCATCGGCAACATTCAGCAGGCGATCAACGATGCCTATAAGCCTGACAGCGACAGCGGGCGGGATTATGAGGATTCGCGTGACGACAGGTGGCAGAACGAAATGAGCGACGATCGCCGCAGACAGTATGATGACCGTCGCCGTCAGTTTGAGGACCGACGACGTCAATTGGATGATCGCCAGCGCCAACTCGATCGTGAGCGCCGCCAACTGGAAGATGAAGAGCGGCGAATGGAAGAGGATTACGAACGTTAACGCAGTCTCTCGCTGGCGAGTTGATAAACCTCACTACGCTCACGTTTACCGACAGCAACGACGGCGATAACCAATACGTTATCTATCACTTGATAAACAAGGCGAAAGCCTGAGGTTCTCAATTTGATTTTGTAGCAATCTTTGATTCCCCTCAACTTTGCTGAGGGGACATGGGGATTGTCACAGCATTTCTTCAGTTTTTTGGCAAATTGCTGCTGAATGGCTTTATCAAGTTTTTGCCATTCTTTCAGCGCGTCTTCCCTAAACTTTACCGTATAACTCATAAATAGCTGTCCAGATCCACTTCCACAAGCGGCTGTTGGCTGCGTTCGTTTACTAATTTTGCCAGTTGCTGATCGTCCAGGGCATCCAGTATTTTTTCGTAAAGCTCTGCGGGAATACAATAAAAAGCGGGCTGGTTACGGTTTAGAATCGCGACGGGATAACCATCTCCGGCGTTGACGGTCGCCATCGGATTCTTTTTTAACTCACTCACGCTGGCCGTGGTATCGCTCAAGATGATGTGTGGCATAGTCACTCCTTAAGACCCGTTAACTGGTCTTAATTTAGGTGATTAGAGACCGGTTAACAAGCCTTATTGTGCACAATATGTCCTAATCCACCACAATCTGCATCCCGTCATAGCCCACCTCGAATCTGTTCGGGAGCGGGTTATCCATCAGCCAGACGTCAAACTGGTGGCTAATATGAGTGAGGATCACCTGCGGGCAGTGAATCATTTCGTTAAGCGCAATGACCGTGTTTAAGTCACAGTGATTATGCGGCGGCTTGTCACGCGGTGCGTGGCTACAATCAATGATCACCACTTGCGGCGGGTTGTTGATGAGAAATTTTAACGTCTTGTCAGGCAATCCGGCGGTGTCGCACAGCCACGCCACGCGGCTGTGCGCGGTTTCCAGAAGATACCCCAACGTCAGCTTTGAGTGATTCAGCGGCAGCGGTGTGACCTGTAATCCTTGTAACTCAAACACCACAAACGGCTCGACGGTGTGGCTAAAGTCGAGAATGCCGGGATGCTTAAACAGATCGTCGCACCCCTGTTCGTCCGGCGGGCCGTACACCGGGATGGACGCCCCAACGCCCCAGCGCAGCGGAAACAATCCCTGTACGTGATCCATATGGTAGTGAGTGAGTAAAAACTGTCGAAAGCTGCCCGCCGGCCAGTCGTCCATCAGGTGCGGTATGCCCGCATCCAGCAGTGTCACCGCATCATTGAATTTGACCACGCCGCTACATGGGCGTCGGCGATACTGTTCCTGCAGGCGTGCGCGACGACAGGCAGCACAGTCGCAGCCAAACGCGGGAACCCCTTGCGCACCGCCGGTGCCGCTTAACGTGATGCTCAGACTCATCGTGACTCCCCTTGTCGTATCGTGCCGGATGGCGACGCAAGCATCTTATCCGGCCTACGTACCTCACAATGCTTTCGTGAAGCGAAAATGGCTCTGTTCGTAGCCTTCGCGCTGATAAAAACGGTGGGCATCATGACGCTTCACGCTGGTGGACAGTTCTGTCATCTCCGCACCCGCCTCGCGGGCTTCCTGTTCCGCCCATGCCAGTAACTGGCTGCCGATTTTCAGACCCCGCGCCTGCGGCATCACTACCAGTTCCTGAATCTCGCCAATCCAGTTGGCGTGATGTAAATGATACTGCAGATGCAGGCCAATTAGCCCAACCGCCTGGCCCTCAAGCAGCGCCAACTGATAGCGCAGTCGGGTATCCTGCAAATTGGCGGAGAACCCGGCGCGAAAGGTCAGGTAATCAAACTGGTTTTGCTTCAGTTCGCAGATGAGCGCATACACGGCTTCGGTGTCTTGCACTGTAGCGCGACGAAGTTCACAGGCAGACATGGCGTGGCTCCTTACGTCCCATTAAGGTTAACAGCGACTCGACGGACTGGTGCAAACTGCCGTCGTTATTCAGCGTATGGCAGTCAAACGGAGCATAGCGGACGGCGCGTTCGAGACGGGCGGCGATCTCGGTTTCGCTTTCCCGCCCGCGCGCCTGTAAACGCTGGCGTAAAATTGTCGGGGAAACCTGCAAGCAGACCGGCAGCAGCGCCGTGCTGTAGCGCGCCTGCGCCTGGGGCAGATGAGCGCGTGAGCCGTTGACCACCACGTCGAAGCCGCCGTTGAGCCAGAGATCGATCTCCACGCCGACGCCATAATAAAAGCCGTTAGCATGCCAGCTTAGCGCCAGCAGGTTATGCCCGGCGCGGGTGAAAAACTCCTGCTCGCTCAGGGCAATATGATTCTCGCTCCCGGCATTCGCCGCGCGGGTGATATAACGGTGCGCCACCAGTAGTTGCGCATGTTCCTGCTGACGGAGTGCGGTCAGCAAACTGTCCTTCCCGGAGCCGGACGGCCCCATCAACCAGATCAGTTTTCCCATACTCAGAACACCCTCTTTCCCTGGCGCCAGACGTGGTCAATGTGGATGTGATCGCCTTTACGGTGCGCCAGTACCAGATCGGCGCGTTTACCTTCGGCGATCACGCCGCGATCGTTGAGACTGAGCGCCCGCGCCGGGTTGGCGGTGACCAGGCGGATCGCCTGTGGCAGAGTGAAGCGGTTGGCCGCGTCGTCTGCGACGCGAAACGCCGCATCCAGCAGGCTGGCGGGGTAATAATCTGATGAAAGGATATCCAGCAGCCCCAACTCTGCCAGCGTGTGCGCCGCGACGTTACCGGAGTGAGAGCCGCCGCGCACGATGTTCGGCGCACCCATCAGCACGTTCATGCCGTGCTGGCGTGAGGCCTCTGCGGCTTCGAACGTGGTGGGAAATTCGGCGATCACGCTACCAAGCTGATGAGATTCCTGCACATGCCCGGAGGTGGCGTCATCGTGGCTTGCCAGCGCAATGTTGTGCTCGCGGCACAGCTTAGCGATGGCGGTCCGGTTGGGCTGCGACCAGCGAGCCGCCAGGGCCAGTTGTTCCTCTTCGTAACGCGCCATCTGTTCATCGGTCAGCGAATATTTACCCTGATAATATTCACGATACTTCTCGCGGTTGGCGAACTGACGCTGACCCGGCGAGTGATCCATTAGCGAAACCAGCGTGACCGGGTCGCGACTGACCAGCTTCTCGAACAGCGGCAGTGTGGTGTGGTGCGGCAGTTCGCAGCGCAGATGCAGGCGATGCTCGGCGCGGTTCACCCCACGCTTTTGCGTCTCCTCCACGGCGTTGATCATCTTCTCCAGGTTTTCCAGACGATCGCCGCCGTCGCGGACATCGCCAATCGCCACCGCGTCCAGCACGGTGGTGATTCCGCTGGCGACCATCAGCGCGTCGTGGCTGCTCATTGCCGAATGGGCGGGCCAGTCCACTTTCGGGCGTGGGGTAAAGAATTTGTCGAGATTATCGGTATGCAACTCAATCAGCCCCGGCAGCAGCCAGCCGCCTTCGCCGTCCAGCGCTTGCGGAAGACGGCTCTGACTTTGTGCAAAGGCGCGAATCACGCCATCCTGCATTTCCAGCGATCCCTGCACCACTTCATCTTCCAGCACCAGCTTTACATTGTTGATAATCATGGTGTAGTTCCCATCAGGTGCAAACGATCCGCCACGCGGTCGCGCACAGTTTGATCGTGAAAAATGCCGACAATGGCCGCACCGCGCGCTTTCGCCTCTTCAATCAGCGCCACCACGGCGGCACTGTTTTTGGCATCCAGTGACGCGGTCGGTTCGTCGAGTAACAGAATCGGGTAATCAACGATAAATCCGCGCGCGATATTGACGCGCTGTTGTTCACCGCCGGAAAAGGTTGACGGGGCGAGGTGCCACAGGCGTTCCGGCACGTTCAGACGGGTCAACAGGCTTGCGGCTTTGGCGGCGCATGCTTCGCGCGGTACGCCGAGATCCAGCAGTGGCTGCATCACCACATCCAGCGCGGAGATCCGCGGGATCACCCGCAGAAACTGGCTCACCCAGCCGATCGTGGCGCGGCGGACTTCCCGCACTTTGCGCGCCGGGGCCTGCACCAGATCCACCCATTCGTCGTGATGGCGAATGTGAATGTGCCCCTCATCGGGCAGATAGTTGGCATACAGCGAACGCAGCAGCGTGGATTTCCCGCTGCCGGAGTGGCCATGTAGAACGACGCATTCGCCGTTTTTGACTTCCAGCGAGGCGTTTTGCAGCACCGGCAGGCGCACGCCGTTTTGCTGGTGGAGCACAAAGGTTTTACTGACGTTTTCAACGCGGATCGCGTTCATTTTTAGCCTCTTTAAGCATTTGTGCATTCGATTGCCTGATGGCGCTTTGCTTATCAGGCCTACAAACGATGCCGATTCGTAGGCCGGATAAGGCGCAGCCGCCATCCGGCAAAACAAAAAATCAGTTCTGCAATACGGACGACACCAGCAACTGGGTATACGGATGATGGGGATCGTCGAGCACGCGGTCGGTTAATCCACTTTCCACCACCTGACCCTGTTTCATCACCAGCAGACGGTCTGCCAGCAGGCGCGCCACGCCTAAATCGTGGGTGACAATCACCACCGCCAGATCCAGTTCCACCACCAGCCCGCGCAGCAGATCCAACAGTTTCGCCTGGACGGAGACGTCGAGGCCGCCGGTCGGCTCATCCATAAACACCAGCTTCGGGTGGGTGACGAGGTTGCGGGCGATCTGCAGACGCTGCTGCATGCCGCCGGAAAAGGTGGTCGGTAGATCGTCGATACGAGAAGCCGGAATTTCGACCTCCTCCAGCCAGCGCTGAGCGGTGGCGCGGATCTCGCCGTAGTGGCGCGCGCCGGTCGCCATCAGGCGTTCGCCGATATTACCGCCCGCCGAAACCTGACGACGCAGGCCGTCCAGCGGGTGCTGATGTACCACGCCCCATTCAGTGCGCAGCAGGCGGCGGCGGTCGGCTTCGCTCATGGCGTACAGCGAACGGTTCTGGTACTGAATCTCGCCTGACTGCGGCGTCAGGCGCGAGGAGATGGATTTCAGCAGGGTGGTTTTGCCGGAACCGGACTCCCCGACAATGCCCAGCACTTCGCCAGGCCACAGGTCAAAGGAGACATCGCTGAAGCCTTTGCCCGGCGCGTAGAGATGGGTCAGGTTATTAACCGAAAGCAGCGGTTGCGTCATTGGCTGAGTGCCTCGCTCTGTTGGCGGCAGTAGTCGGTGTCGGAGCAGACAAACATGCGTTTGCCGGTGTCATCGAGCACGACTTCATCAAGATAACTGTGCGTTGAACCGCAGATGGCGCAGGGCTCATCCCAGGTCTGTACGGTGAACGGATGATCGTCGAAATCGAGGCTTTCCACGCGGGTATACGGCGGCACGGCATAGATACGTTTTTCGCGTCCTGCGCCAAACAACTGGAGGGCGGGCATCATGTCCATCTTCGGGTTGTCGAATTTCGGGATTGGCGACGGGTCCATCACATAGCGTCCGTTGACTTTCACCGGGTAGGCGTAAGTGGTGGCGATATGGCCGAAGCGGGCGATATCTTCATACAGCTTCACCTGCATGATCCCGTACTCCTCCAGCGCGTGCATAGTGCGGGTTTCCGTTTCACGAGGTTCGATAAAACGCAGCGGTTCAGGGATCGGTACCTGGAAGATCAGGATCTGATCTTCCGCCAGCAGCGTTTCCGGGATCCGGTGGCGGGTCTGGATCAGCGTGGCGTCTTCCGTGCGTTCGGTGGTATTGACCCCGGTGACGCGTTTGAAGAAGTTGCGGATCGACACGGCGTTGGTGGTGTCATCCGCGCCCTGATCGATAACCTTCAGCACGTCTGATTCGCCAATCACGCTGGCGGTAATCTGGATCCCGCCGGTTCCCCAGCCATAAGGCATCGGCATCTCGCGGCCACCGAATGGCACCTGATAGCCGGGGATGGTCACCGCTTTGAGGATTGCGCGGCGGATCATGCGTTTGGTCTGCTCATCCAGATAAGCAAAGTTGTAGCCGGAGAGGTTAGTGGTCACGGGCAGCCTCCTGTTGCAGGCGTTTGAGCAGTTCCAGCTCGGCCTGGAAATCGACGTAGTGGGGGAGCTTGAGGTGCGAAACAAAACCCGCCGCCTCGACGTTATCCGCATGCGCCAGCACGAACTCTTCGTCCTGCGCCGGTCCCGTGACCGTTTCATCGTAGTCGGGTGCCTGTAGGGCGCGGTCCACCAGCGCCATTGCCATCGCTTTGCGTTCGCTCATGCCGAACACCAGTCCGTAACCGCGGGTAAAGTGAGGCGCATCGTTGTCCGGGGCGACAAAGCCGTTGACCATTTCACATTCGGTCATCAGCAGTTCGCCGACGTTGACCGCAAATCCCAGCTCTTCCGGTACCGTTTCCAGCGCAACGTAGCCACTGCGGATTTCGGCCGCGAACGGGTGATTGCGCCCATAGCCGCGTTGGGTGGAGTAGGCCAGCGCCAGCAGATAGCCCTCATCGCCGCGCATGAGCTGTTGCAGACGTGAGGCGCGGGAACAGGGGTAAACCGGCGGCGTGCGGGTGATGTCATCCGGCGCGGCGCCGTTATCTTCTTCGGGCTTCGCCAGCCCTTGATTCGCCAGCAGCGAAAAGACGTGTGGGGCGGCGTCCTGCGTACTTTCTGCAGTCCGCAGCGGCGGCGTTTCGCCATTCGCCAGCAGCGTAAAATCGAGCAGACGATGAGTGTAGTCGTAGGTGGGCCCTAACAACTGTCCGCCCGGAATATCCTTATAGACTGCGGAGATGCGGCGTTCCAGGCGCATTTCCGCGCTGTTCAGCGGCTCGCTTACCGCCAGCTTTGCCAGCGTGGTGCGGTAGGCGCGCAGCAGAAAGATGGCTTCGACGTTATCGCCGCTGGCCTGTTTGAGCGCCAGCGCCGCCAGTTCGCGATCGGCAATGCCGCCTTCGGTCATTACGCGATCAACAGCCAGATTCATCTGCTGTTCGATCTGCGCCACGCTCAGCTCGGCAACGGTATCGTCTCCCCGGCGTCGCTGCTCCTGTAACGCGTGGGCGTTGGCTATCGCCTTTTCGCCCCCTTTGACGGCGACGTACATCAGCACACCTCCACATGGGTGGTTCGTGGGATAGCCAGCAGCCGTTCGCCGCAGGTGAGGATGAGGTCAACGCCCAGCGGGAACGGATGCGGACGTTCGGTGAGTTCGTGGATCAGGCACTCTGGCAACTGCGGTGCGATCATTCGCTCTTCGGCGATACCTGCCCCGGTCAGGCGTAACATCCGCCCGCCGCTCAGGCTGGAGACCTGCACGATCAGCGTGGCGCTGGTCTCCGGCGCGACGGCGGAACCGGCGGAGAGGGCATTAAGCTGTTCGCTGCTGATGCGCTCGTCGGCCACGGCAAAGGCCGCCAGTTGGGGTTGTTCGACCATCGGAGCATTGGTGTGAAAACGCAGGTTCTGGCTGGCGATATCATTATTCATCGCAGGCGACAGCCAGACCGGCGTATCGCCGTCGACTAACGTCAGCAGGACGCTGGTGGTCGCCAGATTCAACGGCTGCCAGCCGTGTTTCAGTTGATGCAGGGCAACAATCACCCCCGGTTCGCTCATCGCTTTCAGCAGACGGCGAAAGCTTTGTTGGGCGTCCTGGACGGGCAGGGTAAAGGCGGTCTGTAGGGTCATTCGTTATCTCCGCGTACCAGCGTAAAGAAGTCGACCCGGCTGGCGTTGACTTCGGCGCGACGGGCGGTGATTTCCGCATCGCGTTCTGCTTCCAGCGGGCTAATTAAGGTTTCCATCAGGTTCTGGAAATGCGTTTGTTCCTGCAGTAACGCGTCGATGACGGCGCACTGCTCGGCGTGGCGTTTGTTGCGTCCCAGCAGGTAGCTGTAACCTAGCGTGCCGCTTTTCAGGCGAACCACCGCGCGGGTCAGCGTGGTGTCCCCGGCAAAGAAGCGGTTGCCGGTGCCGCCCATGCGCGCCTGAATTTGCATCAGTCCACTTTCCGGGGCGCGAATCAGTTCATATTCCGGTGCCAGCTTTAACGCCTGGAGTCGCGCATTCAGGGCATCGGCCTTGCTGTAAGCCAGCGCGCGCATCCAGCGCTGGCGGGTGGCGGTATCGAAATGCATTCAGTGCTCCATAGTGAATTCGATCATGTCGGCGCGGGTCAGGCTGACGGAATACTCCATCGCACGTTCCTCGCCTTCACGGTGGTTCAGGGTGCGCACGCAGAGCAGCGGCGCCATGTTGGGGATTTCCAGCACCTTGCTCTCTTTCGCCTGCGCACGCCGGGCGCTGATGCGCGTCTGGGTGCGCTTGAGCGTCAGGCCGGACTGTTCGCGCAAATAGTCGTGCAGCGAGCCGTGGTTAAAACCTTGCAGCAGCGGCCAGAGAGTCAGGTCGGAAAAGTAATGGTCAATCAGACACAGGGCGATGCCGTTTACCCGTCGCAGGGTGCGCAGGTGGATGACGTTGTCGCCTTCCTGCACGCTGAGCGCATCGGCAACGTGACGGGAGGCCGGGCGCAGTACCGCCAGCAGTTTTTCGCTGGTGGGATGGCTTCCCTGATCCAACAGGTTCTGACTAAAACGTGCCTGGGCGTTAAGCGGATAATCGAACGGGCGCATCAGCACCAGTACGCCGACGCCCTGACGACGCTGGACCCAGCCGCGCTCAACCAACTGGTCGATGGCGCGACGCAGGGTGTGGCGATTAACCTCATAACGCGCGGCAAGCTGATGCTCGGCGGGCAGATAATCGCCGCAGCGGTAATGTTGACGTAGCTCCTGCTCAAGTCTCGCGGCAATCTCCTGATAACGCGTCGGATAACTGGTCGGATGTGTAGACAAGTGCATAGCAATCAATGCCTCGCTAATCAGATAAAGTGCTTACGTAAACGCTGGGAGAGAAAATCCAGCAGGCTGACGGTCACAATGATCAACACCATCAGGGCGCAGGTTTGCTGGAACTGGAAACCGCGAATCGCCTCCCACAACGTGACGCCAATGCCGCCTGCGCCCACCATCCCGACGACGGTTGCTGAACGGACGTTGGATTCAAAGCGGTACAGCGAGTAGGAGATCAGCAGCGGCATCACCTGGGGCAGTACACCGTAAAGAATCTCTTCGATTTTGTTGGCGCCGGTGGCGCGAATGCCTTCAACCGGGCCAGGCTCAATGGCTTCCACCGCTTCGGACAGCAGTTTGGAGAGCACGCCGGTAGTGTGGATAAACAGTGCCATGACGCCGGCAAACGGACCGAGGCCGACAGCGACCACGAATAGCATCGCAAACACCATTTCGTTGATGGCGCGGCAGGCATCCATCAGACGACGCATCGGCTGGTAGATCCACCAGGGTACGAGGTTGTCGGCGCACATCAGGCCGAAGGGAATGGAGAGGATCACGGCCAGCGCGGTACCCCAGACGGCGATTTGCAGGGTCACCGCCATTTCACCAAGATAATCCTGCCACTGGCTAAAATCGGGGGGGAAAAAGTCGGCGGCGAAGGTCGCCATGTTGCCGGAATCCTGAATCAGCGTGAGCGGGGCCATTTCGGCGCCTTTCCACGACACGACCAGCACGGCAAGCAGAATGGCCCAACTCACGAGCGAGAACCAACTGCGCTTTGGCGGGGCAACGGTGATGGTTTGCATGTTTAGCTCCGTGCGTAGGTTATTGCCGGATGGCGGTTCCGCCTTATCCGGCCTACGTTTGTCGGCCCGGTAAGCGAAGCGCCACCGGGCATCAGGTTTACTGCACCGCTTTAGTGACGCTGGTCATGGCGCTCAGCGCCGCGGTCAGACGGTCAAGATCGTCCAGTTGCGCTTTAATCGCGGAAGATTTGCTGGTCTTCTCTTCGGCGTTCAGTCCCTTGTTGTCCTGCACACCCTGCATCTCTTTAAACAGCGCGAGCTGGCGAATCGGCACCAGTTGTAGGTCGCTGGAGGCGCGGAACGGCGCCCAACCCAGGCGTTCCAGCACGGTTTTTTCTTCTGGCGTTTTGCCGTAGTTCATGAAGAAGTCGTACACCTTGTCCTTGGTGGCTTCAGAGAGGTTCTTACGCCAGACGATCGGATCGCCCGGGATCAGCGGCGACTTCCAGATCACCTTCAACGCTTTCAGCTTGTCCGGTGCGGAGGTTTTCAGCTTATCGAGGTTCTCGGTGTTGTTAGTGGCAACATCCACCTGCTTGTTGGCGACTGCGAGGGCGTTGGTTTCATGACCGGCGTTGACGGTGCGTTTGAAGTCGCTGGCGGCGATATTGTTTTTCGCGAAAACGTAATAGCCAGGGACGAGATAGCCGGAGGTAGAGTTAGGATCGCCATTACCGAAGGTGAGATCTTTGCGTTTGGCGATCAGATCGTCGAGGTTGTTGATCGGACTGTCCTTGTTGACGATCAGCACGCTCCAGTAACCCGGTGATCCATCGGCGGCGACGGTCTGGGCAAAGACCTGTCCGTTGGCGCGATCCACCGCTTCCATTGCCGACAGGTTGCCGTACCAGGCGATGTCGACTTTATTAAAGCGCATGCCCTGGATAATCCCGGCGTAGTCCGGGGCGAAGAAGGCGTTCACTTTCACGCCCAGTTTCTTCTCCATATCCTTCAGGAACGGGTCCCACTGGGGTTTCAGGTTTTGCTGTGATTCGGTCGAAATAATGCCAAAGTTCAGCGCTTTTTCCTGCTCTTCAGCAAAGGCGGGACTGAGCAGAGTACTGACGCTGAACATGCTGGTAAACGCCAGTGCGGCAACGGCTTTGTAATTCATTTTTTCCTCACTTTGTTCCAGGCTATTTCACTTGCCAGCCTGAATTCGGGCAGTGCTCAAAATCCTCACGTACGACGTGTACGCTGCGGTTTTTCCGCGCTGGCCGCCTCCTGTCTGTGCCAATAACGCCTGGTCTTTTTGAATTAAGCAGCCTGTGCGCTCTGTTCGACGCGGTTCATGCTGCGGTAGAGATGGTCAAATCGTTCGTTATCAAAGAGCTGGCTGCTGCCGTCATAGAAGACGTGTCCCTGACGCAGCGCGACAATGCGTTCGCAGTAGCGCAGGGCGTAATCCACCTGATGCAGTGTGACGACGACGGTAATGCCGTCGGTCTGGTTAATGTCGCGCAGGGTATCCATCACGATGCGCGCGGATTCCGGGTCCAGTGAGGCAATCGGCTCATCGGCGAGGATCACTTTGGCCTGCTGCATCAGCGCCCGGGCGATGGCCACGCGCTGCTGTTGACCGCCGGAGAGCGTTGAGACGCGCTGCCAGGCAAAGTGCGCCATCCCGACGCGGGTCAGCGCCTGGAGCGCGCGCTGTTTCTGCTCTGCGCTAAACCAGCTAAAACAGGTGCGCCAGAACGGGGTACTGCCGAGCGCGCCAATCAGCACGTTCTCCAGCACCGTCAGGCGATTCACCAGATTGAACTGTTGGAAGATGTAACCGGTATGCGCGCGGCTCTTGCGGATGTCGCGCGCCAGTCGGCCTTCGTGTTGAACGGTGCTACCGAGTAGCTCGACGCGGCTACCTGCTGATTTATCACCGGTAATCAAACCGCTCAGATGACGTAAAAGGGTGGATTTGCCGGAACCCGACGGCCCAAGCAGAGCCACCATCTCACCGGAACCGATATTCAGATCAACCGCATGCAGCGCCTGATGCTGATTGAACGTTTTGGAGAGTTTCTCGACGCGAATGATCGTTTCCATGATGCGGCCTCTCTAAAAAAAGTGGCCCCATCGTGGCGGATTACTATGACGTTTGGGTTAAGGGGACGTTACCTGCTGATGAAGAGTTAAGGTGAGTTTGATGACAGGACGGGAGGCACGCCTCCCGCTGTGTTACTCGGTTGGCTGGGGTTGTTTGACGACGTTGATCATCCATGGCACGCCGTAACGATCGCTGACTTTGCCAAAGCCATGCGCCCAGAAGGTTTCCTGCCAGTCCATTTCGATTTGACCCTCTGCGGCGAGATTGTTAAACCATTGCTTCCCTTCGTTGACATTTTGCGTGTCAAGGACCAGCGTGAAACCTGAATAGTGGGCGTTTCCCGTTGGGATGCCATCGCTCATCATGATGTCGCTATTGGCAATGCGTACATTGGCATGGGCGATAGCGGTATCGGGGAATGTCATTCCGGACGGACAACCGTCTTCGCTGTCCTGCGCCGGTTTAGGCATTTCACCGAAGCTGATTTTATAAAGGAGTTCTGCACCCAGCGTCTTTTGATAATACGCGATGGCGTCGGCACAGTTTCCGGCAAAAGAGATATAGGGACTTAACGGCATAATCTTTACCTCAGGTAAGAGAAGCCAGTTAAGTGTAGTTATCGCAGGCCCGGTAAGCGAAGCGCCACCGGGCAATTTACATCAGTTCTTTTTCACGAATTCTGATTTCAGCTTCATTGGGCCAAAGCCATCAATTTTGCAATCGATGTTGTGGTCGCCTTCCACCAGACGAATGTTTTTTACTTTCGTACCGATTTTCAGCATTGAAGAGCTGCCTTTGACTTTCAGATCTTTCACGACGGTGACGCTGTCGCCGTCAGCCAGCAGATTACCGTTGGCATCTTTAACGATCAGTTCGTCGCTGTCATGCGCTGGTTCTGCATCGTTCCATTCATGGGCGCATTCCGGGCAGATGTACATGCCGTTATCTTCGTAAGTGTATTCGGAGTTGCATTGTGGGCAGTGGGGTAATGACATGTCGATTTCCTCAAAAGTCAGCAAGGGCAAAAGCGCCCAAAAAATGGCAGATTGCCGAAAAAGGACGCAATTATACACAAAATCCTTAACGTTGTCGGGACTACTCTGTTTTTAAGGTAAATACCGGACTGTGATCGTAACCTGACTGCCAGACAGAAAAATCGAGGTAATATTTTTAAGGGAAATTGCTACCGTTTGTTATTTGAGATAAGGTGATGAGAAATATCCTAAATAATTGGCTGGTCGATTTTAAGTTTGGGTTCTTTTACGTCTCTACACCCCCCTTATTTCTGGTAGGTGAAATTAACCTGGACTGGTCTGGTTTTTTATAAAACTGAACTACGCTTTTTTACTTCTTTACGTCACTAAGCGTCATTAAAAAACAGCAATTACAATAATAATTTCATTAATATCAGTAGATTAATTAATAAAGTTTTTTCCATACGTAATTATTAAAGCCGAGTATTCACTAATAAAACGAAACGGCTAAATAAAAGCAATAAAATTTGCGTTAAGGAAACATTTTTTATGTACACACAGACAATATATGAATTGAGCCAGGAAGCGGAACGCTTGCTGATGCTCTCTTTAGAGCATCTTAAGACCGTAAAAAAAATGCCAACTGCCACTCTGGAGGACGTTTCCTCATTAAAGAGTGAGGATGATTTCAACGTTCAGCCCATGCATTTCAGTACCCGGGGTGCCGAGGCCCAGCAGGCCACGCTGAACAATGAGTTGCGAAAAATCTCGCGACTGGAAATGGTACTGGCGATCGTCGGCACCATGAAAGCGGGAAAATCGACGACGATCAATGCCATTGTCGGCACGGAGGTGTTGCCCAATCGCAACCGTCCGATGACCGCGCTGCCGACGCTGATCCGCCATACGCCTGGTCAGAAAGAACCGGTGCTGCATTTTTCCCACGTTGCGCCCATCGATGCACTGATGAAGACCCTGCAAGAGAACCTGCACGTCTGCGATCGGCAAAACCTGACGCAGGTGCTGGAAATTGATAAAGACATGAACGGTCTTATGCAGCGCATCGAAAGAGGGGAAGCGTTTGAGCGTCACTATCTCGGCGCGCAGCCGATCTTTCACTGCCTGAAAAGCCTTAACGATTTGGTGCGCCTGTCGAAAGCGCTGGACGTTGATTTTCCCTTTTCTGCCTATGCGGCGATTGAACATATTCCGGTGATTGAGGTGGAGTTTGTGCACCTGGCGGGGCTGGAGAATTATCCGGGTCAACTGACGTTACTGGACACCCCCGGGCCAAACGAAGCCGGGCAGCCGCATCTGCAAAAAATGCTCAATGAGCAACTGGCTCGCGCCTCCGCCGTTCTGGCGGTGATGGACTATACGCAGTTGAAATCGATTTCTGATGAAGAGGTGCGTCAGGCCATTGCCGCGGTAGGAAAATCGGTGCCGTTGTATGCGTTGGTGAATAAATTCGACCAGAAAGATCGCAACAGCGATGATGAAGAGCAGGTGAGGGCGCTGATTTCCGGTACCCTGATGAAGGGCTGTATTAACCCGGCGCAAATTTATCCGGTCTCCTCGATGTGGGGATATCTGGCCAATCGGGCACGCCATGAGCTGGCAAACCACGGTCATCTGCCGGATCACGAAGAGCAGCGCTGGGTACAGGACTTTGCTGAAGCCGCGCTTGGCCGGCGCTGGCGAAGCGCCGATCTGGATGATATCGAACACCTGCGCCATGCGGCAGATTTGCTGTGGGAAGATTCGCTATTTGAACAGCCGATCCAGACCTTAATTCATGCTGCCTATGCCAATGCGTCGCTGTATGCGCTGCGCTCCGCCTCGCATAAATTGCTGAATTACGCCCACAGCGCCCGCGAATATCTGGATTTCCGCTATCACTGTCTGACGGTGGCCTTTGACACGCTGCAGCAAAATATCGTGCGTCTGGAAGCGGACATGCAGCAACTGAAGGTGAGCCAGGACAGCGTCAGCGATGAGATCCATCATGAGGTCGGGTTGACGCTGACGTCGGCCAACGACGTTCTCAACCAGCAGCAGGCCACGATCTTGCGCAACATCGAGACCTTTTTCAGCCGCGAACATATCCTGAAACTGTCGCGTGGCGATAGCTGGTCGCCGCTGCCACAGGCGGAGCTTGACGGAGAGATGTTAGTGCTGCATGACGAAGCGCAGGCGCAGGTGATTCTCAGTAAGCTACGTTCCGCCTGTGAGGGCGTCCTGCTGGCGGCGCAGGAAAACATTAGCCGCGACCTGGCGATGCGTTTTGAACAACTGGAAGCCACGCTCAGCCGGTCACTGAACGAGGCGATGCGCCCTATCGAAATGCAGGTGAAAGAGGAGTTGAGCCATGCGGGGTTTCGCCCGCGAATCAGCTTTCCGGCCTTTCACGCGTCCATGTTTAACTTCACGACGCGCCAGTTATTCAGCGATGCGATTGCCCAGCAGGGCCACGTCGAAAGTGACGAACCTCGTGTGAGCGGAGTGCGTGAAACCTTCTCCCGCTGGCTGAATCAGCCGAACTGGAGCTGGAATGATTATGTCGAAGCGAAGACACGCTATCTGATTGATATTAATGCGCTACACCAGAGCCTGGCGGAGTACGTCAGCCACTTCTGCCAACAAATTCGTAAAGCTTTAGCCGCGCAGGTCGATGTTTCAGTTACGGCAGGACTGGCAACGTTTTTTGCCGATTTCTCATTGTGCCTGGCGGGATTACAGGAGAGCCTGCGCGAGAGTTTGCTGGTTCGTCAGCAGAATGAATCGGCTGTTCAGAGTCTGAGTCAGCAGTTGCAGCACAGTATTGCTGCCACCGCCTGGATTTATGAAGACTCTCGCCTGCTCCGTGACGACATTCAAACCCTTTTTGTGGCCGAACACACATGACAAACGCGTTACTGGAAGGCCCCGGACGGACGCTGGAGTGTATCCACCCGAAGTTTATGGTCGATCTGGTTCAGGGAGAAGAACCGAAACGGGCAGGCGGCACGTTGCAACAGCAGCAGTTTCGCGAACGTCTGACGCAGGAGATTCTGTCCCAGACGCAGTTGCGGGCGTGGGCGATGGCCGGAATGTTCAGCGAACATCTGATGATGCGCCTGAAGCTGGTGGAAAAGCTGGCGGGTATGCTCGATCCGGGGCATCTGGCGCTGACGCGGATCTCTGCGCGACTGCAGGTTCTGCAACAGACGGATCTCTCACGCGGACCGTCCATTCCAGGGCTGATTCAGCAACTTACCACTCTCAGCGAGTGGTTTCGCCAGCGCAGTGCCTGGAAGGAGAAAGCGCTGAGCCAGCGTGGCCTCACGGTCCAGGCCGGGGAACACAGTGAACAGGTGTTTACTCGATGGCTGGCGGGGGCCTATGAGGGATGGTCGCTGCCGGGGCGGTGTTTTATTGCGCTCGAAGAGTTGCGTTGGGGAGCGTTTGGTGATGCCTGTCGCCTGGCGAATCCTGACGTGGCGGCGATGCTGAAAGATAATCTCCGGGCGATGGCAACAAACTATCTGGCCCACAGTATCAATGCCGCGCCGACGACGCGTCACTATTATCATCAGTGGTTGAGTACCACCGCGACCGCCGGTTCAGGCGAGTACAGCGACATGCTGAGCTGGCTGGGAGACTGGTGTGAGGCGGATAAACATCCGGTGTGCTGGTCTGTGACGCAGCGCTGGCAGACGGTTGCGTTAGGTATGCCGCGACTCTGTTCGGCAAAACGACTGGTGGATGCGATGGTCGAAGAGGTGTTTCCACCCTCTCCCCTCAGGTTTTGAGAGGAGAGGGCTGATGATTAGTGGTTTGCGGATTCCGCTGCCGTTTCTTCCGCCGTTGCAGGCGCGGGAAGCCTGGCGAAGCGTTTGGCGTAGAGTGCGGTAATAATCGGCACCAGAATCGCCGTGACCACTACGCTGGCGGCGACCAGCGCCGTCGCGGAGGCGGCGACCGGTTCAAACGCCGGGTTGATTTGCGCGATGATCACCGGGTTGGCAACGGCGGCACCTGCCGCAGAGGACGCCGCGACACCTGCAGTACCATTACCACCACCGATCACACGGTCAGCAATAATCAGCGGAATACCGGTGATGACAATGACCGCCACACCCAGCAGGATGCCCAGCAGACCAGTATCAACAATCACGCCCAGGTTAATGGTGTTACCCAACGCAAAGCCGAAGAATGGAATCAGTACCGGCGTTGCTTTGCTGAAGAACGCACGCAGATCGTGGTCAAGGTTGCCCAGCGTGAAGCCGATCAGGAACGGCAGCACCGCGCCGATAAAGTGATGCGGTTCAAAGGAGCCCAGACCCGCCGCGCCCAGAATCACCATCGTCATCAGCGGACCGGATTCCAGAGACATCAGAACGAACGCGCCAGACTCTTCTTTCGTTCCGTACTGGTTCATCAGGCTGGCATATAGACCGCCGTTGGTCATATCCATCGCGGATACAATCGCCAGTACGGAAAGACCGGCAAAGAAACCGGTCTGAATACCGGTATCCGGAATAAACGAGGCGGCAATCATTGCTACTGCCCACGCCACGGCAATTTTGGTAATCACCAGCGTGCCGGATTTACGCAGGACCGTGCCGGTTGCGCGTAAATCAATTGATGCGCCAATACAGAAGAACCACACAGCAAGAATTGGTACCGTGCCGGTAATCATGCCTTTTGTAAAGGAACCAAAATAAGCACCGGTATTCGGCGCCAGGGTATTTACAACCGCACCCAGCAACAATGGAATCAACATCATCCCACCAGGGATGCGTTCAATGGTGGCTTTAATTCTCATAAATGTCCTCACTTCTTGCCCGTGGAACATACGGGTAAGGTGGCAAAAATATTAAAATTCAGAAGGTTGTATCTAACAAGAAGGCAGGAAAACCTACATTCTCTTTATGTTCTACGTAGCGATTGCACCGTGTATCGGCGTTTTTCGCTTCCCGGTGGTATTGCAACGACTATTATCTTGCATTCATTGGAATGCTGATTCAATCAAAACGAAACGCTGTTTTAGTTATCTTTGTCACATAATCAATGTAAACATTCCAGCGCGATCTGAATATTTAAAATTACCGTAAAGAAGTTGTGAAAAATGAGAGAGTATTACCTGGCAGAATAATAATAACAGCAGTGACTTTTTATTAAGCAAGCACTACAAAATAGAGATCGAAAACGTAAAAAAGAACAACTCTGCGCGTTAAAAAAAGAGACTCAGGATCACCTAATTTACCTCCGTTGACGAAACCTAAACATATATGTGAAGTTGATCACAATTTTAAACACTGGTAGGGTAGATAGCTCATTAACCGCCCAAATCAGGCGTCAACAGGTTCGGTTGTACAGACCTTAACCAGTCCGTGTAAGTAAACCTGCTACGCTTGTGACAGGAGTTGCGTCTGAGCAACCCCGCGCTCGACGGTGACGTTGCGCCCAGTGCGCCAATGCAGTCGATATGCCGCGAGACAGGGCTTAGTCTACGAGGACAGCTATGCTGAAAAGGAAAAAAGTAAAACCGATTACGCTTCGCGACGTCACGATTATCGATGACGGTAAATTGCGAAAGGCGATTACCGCCGCTTCGTTGGGTAACGCGATGGAGTGGTTTGATTTTGGGGTTTATGGCTTTGTTGCCTACGCATTAGGTAAAGTGTTCTTCCCGGGGGCTGACCCCAGCGTGCAGATGATTGCCGCCCTTGCTACTTTCTCTGTTCCCTTTCTGATTCGTCCGCTCGGTGGTTTGTTCTTCGGTATGCTCGGCGATAAATATGGTCGCCAGAAGATTCTTGCCATCACCATAGTGATTATGTCGATCAGTACCTTCTGTATCGGCCTGATACCGTCCTACGCCTCGATAGGCATTTGGGCACCCATCCTGCTGCTGCTGTGTAAGATGGCGCAGGGCTTCTCCGTCGGCGGTGAGTACACCGGCGCGTCTATTTTTGTGGCCGAATATTCCCCGGACCGTAAACGCGGCTTTATGGGAAGCTGGCTGGACTTCGGCTCTATTGCCGGGTTCGTGCTGGGTGCGGGCGTGGTAGTCCTGATCTCGACGGTGGTCGGAGAAGAGAACTTCCTGGAATGGGGCTGGCGTATTCCGTTCTTTATCGCCCTGCCGTTAGGGATTATCGGACTCTATCTGCGTCATGCGCTGGAAGAGACCCCGGCGTTCCAGCAGCACGTCGATAAACTGGAACAGGGCGACCGCGAAGGCTTGCAGGAAGGACCGAAAGTCTCCTTTAAAGAGATTGCCACTAAGCACTGGCGCAGCCTGCTGGCCTGTATTGGCCTGGTGATTGCTACCAACGTCACCTACTACATGCTGTTAACCTATATGCCGAGCTATCTGTCGCATAACCTGCATTACTCTGAAGATCACGGCGTGCTGATTATCATCGCCATTATGATCGGGATGCTGTTTGTCCAGCCGGTGATGGGACTGCTGAGTGACCGTTTTGGTCGTCGTCCGTTCGTGATCATGGGTAGCATTGCGCTGTTTGCGCTGGCAATCCCGGCCTTTATTCTGATTAACAGTAATATCATCGGCCTGATTTTTGCCGGTCTGCTGATGCTGGCGGTGATCCTCAACTGCTTCACCGGGGTTATGGCGTCTTCACTGCCAGCCATGTTCCCGACGCACATTCGTTACAGTGCGCTGGCGGCGGCATTTAATATTTCGGTACTGATTGCCGGTCTTACGCCAACGCTGGCGGCCTGGCTGGTGGAAAGCTCGCAGAATCTGATGATGCCTGCCTACTACCTGATGGTTATCGCGGTGATTGGTTTCATTACCGGTATCACCATGAAAGAGACCGCGAATCAGCCGCTGAAAGGGGCAACGCCCGCCGCCTCGGATATTCAGGAAGCGAAAGAAATTCTCGGTGAACACTACGATAATATCGAGCAGAAAATTGAGGATATCGATCAGGAGATTGCGGACCTGCAGGCGAAGCGTACGCGCCTGGTGCAGCAGCATCCGCGAATTGACGAGTAAGGCTTAAGGTTTGCTTAATCTCTGACTGGCACACTCTCTTCCATACCCTGGAGGAGAGTGTGATGAAACAGCGTGTTTATGAAAGTGTAGCGACCGTATTCAGCGTACTGATCGTCAGTAGTTTCCTGTACATTTGGGTCTCAACTTACTAAGCCTTCTTCAACAATACCGAGGCGCGGGTTCCGGTTGTCCCACTGCGATTTTGCAGGAAAAACTGCCCGTGGTGCAGTTGCGTAATGCGGCTCACGATGCTTAACCCCAGGCCGATTCCACCGTAACGGCTGTCCATGCGCACGAAGGCTTTGCTGAGTTCGCCGCACTTGCTCTCATCGATCCCCGGTCCTTCATCTTCTACCGCCATTGTTGCCTCATCGCCGATAGTCAACGTAATGGCGATGGTGGTGCCTTCCGGACTGTAGCGATGGGCGTTTTCCACCAGATTGCGCAGTAGCATCCGCAGTAGCGTTGCATCGCCCTGCACGATGGCATCGTTCTGACTCTCAGGCAGCAGTAGCGTCTGTTCGCGCTGTTCCAGCATTGTGCTCAGCTCGTCGTAAGACGGCAGGATTACATCTTCCAGCAGTCTGACCTGCTGATAATTTCCCGATGAAAAAGACTGGCCCGCGCGGGCGAGTTGTAAGAGCTGTGAGACGCTGTCCATCATTTGATCAAGACGACCCAGCAGCGGCGCGACATCCACGTTATGCGCCTTTGACAGCAGTTCCAGATGCAGACGGACGCCTGATAACGGCGTTCGTAGCTCATGTGCTACGTCGGCGGTAAACAGCCGTTCATTCTCAATGGTCGTGGTCAGTCGATACACCAACTGGTTGAGTGCCGAAACGACCGCTTCAATTTCAACCGTCGAGCTGTGAATTTCAATTGGAGAGAGATTATCCGCCGTGCGGGTTTCTAACTCTTGCTGCAGATTGGCGAGCGGACGGGTAATACGGCGAACGGCCTGATAGCATATGAACAGCGTTAACCCCACCATAAACATGCTGGGGACGATCAGACTGGCGATCGCCTCGCGGATTTCATGCATGATGTGGCGATCGTTATTGCGGTTATCCCGCAGCGCCTGTTCAAACAACTGGATTTGCTCAGTGCTTTCATGCCAGAGCCAGAAGGTGCTGATAAGCTGGAAAACCAGCAAAATCATGCCGATGGTGAGCATCAGCCGCCGACGCAAGGTCATGGGCTGGTGCAGAAAACGCTTCAGATTCAATTAGCTTTCCTCAGTTGCGGTCGCCACCAGCATGTAGCCAAAGCCGCGCACGGTGCGGATGCGCGATTTCCCAACTTTATCGCGCAGGTTGTGGATATGTACTTCCAGGGTGTTGGTGGACGGTTCGTTATCCCAGTTATAGATGTCGTTATAGAGGATTTCCCGGTGTACCGGGCTCCCCGATTTCAGCATCAGACGCGACAGCAGCGCGTACTCTTTAGGGGTGAGAATTAACTCCTCTCCCGCTTTCCACACCTGGCGGCGACCCATGTTCAGTGTTAGGTTGCCGACTACCAGTTCGCTCTCGCCCTGGTTATTGTGACGACGCAGCAGCGCGCGAATACGGGCGTGCAACTCTTCCAGCGCAAAAGGCTTCACCAGATAATCATCCGCCCCAACGTCAAGCCCGGAAATCTTATCGCCGAGCGTGTCACGTGCGGTGAGGATCAGTACCGGCAGGGTGTATTTTTTCTGCCGGATGCGGGTAAGAAAATGCAGGCCATCTTCGTCAGGCAGGCCGAGATCCAGCACCACCAGACTGTAATGACCGGTTTCCAGACATTGCTCAGCCGCACGGGCGGTCGAGACGCCATCGCAGGCGTACCCTTCGGTTTGCGCCGCCAGAATCAAGCCCTGCAAAAGCAGCGTATCGTCTTCAACAATCAGTATTTTCATTGCGTGGTTCTCCTGCAGGGCTGCAGAATATCATCTGCGGCCTGATATTGCGTGGTCTGTACGCCGGTCAGTCCCAGCATGGTCGAGAAAAGATTGTCCTGCGAGTAATCCTGTGAACGCGCCTGTTTTTGTAGGCAGTTTGCATCAACCTGATAGCGTTGCTGGTAATCTTCTGACAGCCATAACAGCATCGGCACATGCTTCTGGGTGTCAGGCGCAATGGCATACGGCAGGCCGTGCAGATAAACGCCGTTTTCACCCAGCGACTCGCCGTGGTCAGAAAGATAAACCAGGCTGGTGGTGAATTTGTCCTGATGCGCTTTCAGAAGATTAATTGTTTTATCAACAATATAGTCGACATACAGCACGGTATTATCGTACGTGTTCACTAATTGTTCCTGTGAACAGGTCTGGATTTCATTGGTATCGCAGGTTGGGGTAAATTTCCTGAACTGCGGCGGGTAGCGGTTGTAATAGGTCGGGCCGTGGCTGCCAATGGTATGCAACACGATCACCCCGTCACCTTGCAGGTTGTTGATGTACTCTTCCAGACCGTGGAACAGAACCTCGTCATAACATTCACCGTCGATGCATTCCCCTTTCAGGTTTAACGCTGTCATATTCTGATGTGGCACGCGGTCACAGGCGCCTTTACAGCCGCCGTCGTTGTCATTCCACAGCACGTTAACACCTGCGCGCTGGATAATATCGAGCATCCCTTCCTGATGCTGCGCCAGCTCTTCGTCGTAATGCTTACGCGGCATGTTAGAGAACATGCACGGTACAGAGACCGCCGTGGCGGCACCACACGACGTGGTGCGCGGGAAGTAGACCACATTATCTTTGGCCAACAGCGGGTTGGTTTGGCGAGAGTAGCCGCCGAGCGAGAAGTTTTCGCCACGCGAGGTTTCACCGACGATCAGGATGGTCAGATTTTTGCGCTTCTCATTTTGCATCAAAGGATTACGATGCGCATCTTCACCGATGCGTACCAGCGGCAGGTGCGCGAGGCGCTGATGGGAATACCATGACCAGCTGGCGACAATGCCGTTAGACGGGCTGAGGGCTTTGACCAGTTCTTTATTGTTGCGAAACAGCGAGGCGTAATCTTTATAGAAAAAGGCCGCCACCAGCACGATCAATAACACCGATACCAGCACGTTGGCAGCGCGATACAGCACGCTGCGCAGGACTGGCGTGGTCGGTTTGATTCTGATCCAGCAGGCGACGATGGCCGCCACAATGCCGCTAAGACCGAGTGTGAGCACCATTCGTGGCGTCATCAGGGCGAACGTTTCGGCAGGTGTCGTATCCACCATATTGGCAATCATCGAGCGGTCGATGATGATGCCGTAGGTCATGATGAAGTACTGCGCCGACGCGGCCATCAGAATAAACAGGCAGGCCAGCAGGCGGTTCAGCCACAGGAAAGAGGCCAGCGTCAGGACAATATTAATGACGCTGAACGCCACCACTGGCATCGACAAGAAGACCAGGATGTTACGCAGGGAATCCAGCGGCAGGTCCTGCACAACCTGCTTGTAGAACGCGATGTTCAGACAAACTGACAAATAGAATGAAACCAGTAGTAACCAGGCCAACAGGCTGAGAAGAGGTCTTTTGACAATGCGCTTTAACATGGTGGAGCTTCCGTAGACTAAGTCGCGCAGATCCTCGCAAAGTAAAATTAAGCCAACCTTAAGAACTTAAGGTTGGCTTCATCGTGTAAAAGAGGGGATTAGTTGCGGTTAACCGGCGCATCCAGCGGGAAGGGGTTTTTGTGGATCCGGTTGTAGTTCAGGGCGTACAGCGCGGTGATGATCATCAGGGTCACGAATGACCACATCACCTCTTTCGCGCCGGAACCCACCACTGCCCAGATGCAGTAAATAAAGGCCACAAAGGTTACCAGCAGATAGAGCGGACGCGCTTTGCCGAAGTGTCCGTGGCCGAGCAACAGCAGCGCGGCACAGGTGTACAGATACGGCACCAGCGTAAAGATGACGGACACCGAAGAGACGAGACCAAATTCTTTCGCGGCGTTCGGCGACATACTGCTGAACTGGAAGACAGTCATCAGAATACCGACGATAATCAGCCCAGCAACCGGCGTACCGGCCTTATTCACACGGGCAAAAATAGGTGGGAACAGACCGTCATCGGCGGCAGCTTTTGCGGTCTGTCCGGCCAGCAGCGTCCAGCCGCCCAGTGAACCTAAACAACCTGCTGCCGCGCAGAAGGAGACAATTGCACCTGCGGTGTTACCCAGCGCCATACGTGCCGCGTCACCGAACGGTGAAGCGGAGACGCGCAGCGCGGCGTTGGGGATCATCCCCATGATGGCGGTTGTGGAGAGTACGTAGCACACGGCCGCAATCAGCACCCCGCCAATAGTGGCAATCGGCACGTTGCGTTTCGGGTTTTTAACCACGCCTGCCGCTACCGAGGCGCTTTCGACCCCAATGAATGACCACAAGGTGACGTTAAGGGTGCTCTGAATCGCGCCGAAGGTGTTCATGCCGCTTACGTTCCAGGCCGCCATATAGGTTTCTCCACGAAACCAGAACCAGCCAAATACCGCGATACCGACGATGGGGACCAGCGCCAGCACGGTAGCGACAGCCTGAACGCGGGTGATCATTTTCGGACCAACAATATTGAGCAGAACAAAAATCCACAGCACCACGACGCAGGTCAGCGTCAGCACCAGCGGATCTTTCAGAATCGGGAAGAAGTAGCTCAGGTAACCGACGCCGATAACGACCATCGCGATGTTACCAATCCAGCAGGCCAGCCAGTACAACACGTTGGTCTGGTAACCGAGGAACGGCCCAAAGCAGCGGCGTGCATACGCGTAAGAACCGCCGGGACTGGGATCTAAGGACGACATTTTGGCGTAGACCATCGACAGCGCCAGGGCACCGATAATCGTGACTAACCATCCGTAGATTGCAATCCCGCCGGTGGCGGCCAGGTTCGCAGGGAGCAGGAAAACCCCTGAGCCCATGATATTCCCCGACACCATTAAGGTGACAGGGATTAAGCCCACTTTGTGAGCATCAGCATCCGAGGACATAAATAATCTCCTGAAAGGAACAATAAATGATGTCTCATAATACGCCTTCAGGTGTCGGTTGAATTATACGCGACGAGGGTTATCGCTAATGCTGATATTATCGTAGCTCATTACAAAATGTTCAAAAATCACGCGACTGCGCGGTCTTTAAACTGGCTGACATAATGCAGTGGGGTCATGCCGTAATACTCTTTGAAAACAGAGATAAAGTAAGATGTACTGTTATAACCACACAGTTCGGAAACCTGGGATATATTCTTGCCATCCATCAGGAGTTGATTAACCGCGTAGCGCATGCGGCAAGTGGTGATGATTTGACTGTAGCTGGTATTTTCGCTTTTGAGTTTCTTCTTTAGCAAACTCGGACTCAAACAGAGACAACGGGCGACCTGGTTAAGATTCCAGGCTTTATGAATGTCACTCTCAATAATATGGTAAACGCTGTCGCTGACGCGACGTCGCAGCATATACATGAGCAGGGGCATGAACTTCTTACTGTCGAGAAAGCGTGATAACACGGTGAATAGTAGGGAGCGCGTGCGTTCATCTTCACCAGGACTGTCGGTATGGGCGATGCTGTGCTGCGCTGCGACCCGAAAGACATCGGGGGTCAGGCAATCGGCGGTTAATACCGGGGAGGCGCTCCGTTGCCACAGCGGAATAGCCGTGAGATCTTTATTTAAGAAACGCAGATATTCTTTAATTATATCGTGGCTAATATATGCAACCAGTGCGTTATTAACTGATGAGATATCGACGATGTTATTTTCACAGGCGATAAGCGCCATATGATTCGCTTTTAAATTGACAGCCTCTTTACCATTTACGCGAAGCCAGACGTCTTTTTCGGTTAACACTATGATGCAAGGATGATTGCTGAAAATTCTCATACCCCAACTCCAAAAATATGAACATAAAATATCCGTTCTCACCAAAGAGGGAAGATAAAGCAGATATTTTTATTTGTATGACGAATGAAGTCGGCAATAAAATAATGGTTTTAGTCAGAATTACAATAGACGTCAGATAATTGCTATGTACAGAAATTTTTACGCAGTGGAAACTCTGTATTGTGGATAAAAAAAGCGCGGGAGTACCCGCGCAAAAAGGTATGACAATGTTGGTTTTTTTCAGCAATACTCAGAAAACGCTCGTCATAACCTTACGGCCTAAACCAGGCTGCGTCAGGGTGGCTATGTCATGACGCAGTCGTCGGAATAGATTTATGCTTTCACGCACATTACGTGATAGACGCCATCAATGATTTCAGTGCCTTCGGTTTCATGTTCAAAACCAGGGAAGTGGTGATCCCAGGACTGCAGGGCGCGGAGATAGCCTACTTGCGGACTGTTTTCATCACCGAAGTTCTCGCCGGAAAGTAGCATCGGGATCCCCGGCGGATAAGGGATTACCGAGTTTGCTGCAATGCGTCCCGGTAGTTCCTCAATGGCTACCATTTCGATGTTGTCGTTAACGATCGCGTTATAGGCTTCACGCGGCGTCATTACGGCAACCGGCAGGCCGGAATAGGCGGCGTTGAGTTTCGCGCCTGGGTTGTTTTCCCGCAGCCAGGCAAACATCCGATCGCCCAGGTCGTGAATGCCCATATTGGCGTAGGTTTCAGGATGATCTTCGACCAGTTCCGGCATGACCTGTGCCAGTGGGGTGTTGGCATCGTAGTGATGTTTAAATGAGCACAGGGTGTTGATCAGCGTTCCCCATTTCCCACGGGTGATGCCCATCGAGAACAGGAACATGATCTGAAAATCGGTGGTGCGGGTCGGCACGATACCGTGACGTCCAAGCCAGGCGGTGACCAGCGCGGCGGGCACACCCGTCTCTTCCAGTTCGCCGTCGTCACCCATCCCCGGCGCGAGAATGCTGACTTTGATCGGGTCAAGCATGCTCCAGTTATCGGGTAAGTCTTTAAAGCCGTGCCAGGATTCGCCAGGACGCATCACCCAGCAGTTCTGGTCTGTTGCCAGCAGTTTCGCCGGCGCGTCAGCAAAATCGAACGTTTTCCCGGTCTGCGGATCGGTGACCACTTCTTTGTTCCACGGCTTGAAGAACCAGTCGCCGTCGGCGCTGAACTCTTTATACAAACGCGCCATGGCCTGGCGGAAGTCGATGGCTTCGTCGATCACTTCCTGAGTCAGCGACAGGCCGCTGTTGCCGTCCATCATGGACACCGCCACATCGTTAGATGCGCAGATGGCATACAACGGCGAAGTGGTGGCATGCATCATGTACGCCTGATTGAAACGGGAAAAATTCACCGCGCCGCGGCCTTCACGCACGTGGATGTAAGACGCCTGAGAGAGGGCGTTCAGCAGTTTGTGCGTAGAGTGGGTGGCAAAAACGGTAGGACCGCTGTGATCGCCCGGTTCACCGCGCATCGCATAGTGGTCGGCGTAAATCGGGTTAAAGCGGGCGTAGCCGTACCAGGCTTCGTCGAAGTGGATGCGGTCGGTGGTCTGAGCCAGTAACGCCTGTGCGGATTTCGCGTTGTAGCAGACACCGTCGTAGGTACAGTTGGTCACCACGCTATAAGACGGCTTTTGCCCCACCTTGCCTTTGGTCAGCGGGCTTTCGCTGATCTTTTTCTGTATGGTCTCCGGTTGCATTTCTTGCGGGTAGATAGGGCCGATGATGCCGTAGCGGTTACGGCTGGGCACCATATACACCGGTTTCGCACCGGTCAGGATCAACCCCTGTTCAATCGATTTATGGCAGTTACGGTCCAGCACCACCACATCGTTATCGGTCATACAGGCCTGCATAATGGTGCGGTTAGAGCCGGACGTCCCGACTACAACGGACCAGGAACGGTCTGCGCCAAAGACCCGTGCGGCATATTTTTCGCTTTCGCCAAAAGCCCCGGTGTGATCGAGCAGAGAACCCAACGACGCCCGTTCAATTCCCATATCGCTGCGGAACAGGTTCTCGCCGTAATAGTCATGATAGAAGCGACCGGCAGGCGTTTTGGTAAAACCAACGCCGCCCTGGTGACCCGGTGCGGCCCAGGAGTATTCGTGGATATCGCTATATTTCATCAGCGCATTGAACAGCGGTGGCAGCAGTTGCTGACGATAACGGGTCATCGCGGCGACCGCGCGCCCGGCGATAAAGTCAGCGGTATCTTCGAGGATCCAGGCGAACTCATCGACAAGCTCCAGCATATCGCGGTCCAGCGAGGCGGTGGCTTTCTCTCTGTCGCCTAACAGAAAGACCGGCACATTTTGCTGGCGCTCATGAAGCTTACCGATCAGTTCTCTGACATTCTGATGTTCATCAGGTTGTTCCATTTGATAACTGAACATCAGGCAATCAATGGCTTCGTTTGCCGACAGGATGGCATAGCCGTCGTCGAAAGACGTGGACTTAATGACGGTAATATTTTGCCGACTTAAGGCGTCTGCCAGACGTTCCACGGCCTTGCCAACCCAGGTGTCCTGATGCAGAAATTCACTTTCAACAATTAATACTTTCATCATCTTTTACCCGGTTGTGGAGGAATCTGTGATGCGGGCAAGTATTATCCTGACTAAAAAAGGTGTAAAGAGGGCGCGAAACGATGAGAATTCAAAAATAGCTGTTTATAAACAATGGATTAAAATGATTTTTCAGGCGTTTTGGGCAGCAGTTTATCGACAGCTGAACTATTTTTTGAGCTGATAGTGATATTACGCATTACCCTGCCATTTGCCGACGCTGCTGGCTCAACTTACGATATTGTTGCGGTGACATGCCGACATATTTACTGAAGGTGCTGTAAAAACGGCTACTGGAGCGAAAGCCTGCCGTCAGCGCCACGTCGAGGATGGTTTTGTCGGTATCGCTGAGCAGGGCGCGAACGTGATTAATACGCATGGCGGTGATGTATTGCTTCAGGGTCAGTTGCATCACGCGTTGAAATATCCCCATCGCATAGTTGGCATTGAGTTTCACATGGTCCGCAACGTCATTGATGGTGAGGGCCTGATCGTAATGATCTGCAATGAATCCCAACATCTGGCTGACGTAAAACTGCGCGTGACGCGAAACGCTATTCTTATGCGTGCGTGAGGTTTTGTTGAGCAAAATCGGCTGCCAGCCGGAAAGGCTAAAACGCTTAAGCATCAGGCCGATTTCATCGATCGCCAGTTGACGAATCTGTTCGTTCGGGCTGTTCGTTTCCTGCTGCCAGCGCAGAACTTCAAAGGTGCTGAGCTGTTGGGTGGCCAGGGATTTTATCACCATGCCGTGCGTGACATGGTTGATAAGCTCCCGATCCAGCGGCCAGGAGAGAAACAGGTGCATCGGCAAACTGAAAATTGCCATCTGCCGACAGTTGCCAGGACGGGTAAGTTGATGGGGCGTACAGGCCCAGAACATCGTGATATGCCCTTGTTTTATCTGCACAACCTCGTTGTTAATCAGGTACTCCACGTCGCCGTCAAAGGGAACATTCACCTCGACCTGACCATGCCAATGGCTGGCGGCCATCGCATGCGGCGGGCGTAGCTCAATATCCATCCGTTGATATTCGGAATAGAGCGACAGCGGGCTGCGCGTCTGCTTTTCATCACCGTTGCACATATGTGGGTCGGGTGGGAGAAAGGGGATGGGTTGCGTGCTCATCATTACTCCGTTTCCTGAATTGTCAGAATCATGCCTGCTTTACGGGATCAGAACCGAGAATTCGGGCACAAAATCGACGGTTATGATGGATAGTAGACCTAATAACCGCCCGGATACTCTGCTTTTCAGGCCATTTTGTCCCAAAAGCTCAGATCGCCGTGCTGCCAGCAGAGGATCTGAGCTTTCGGGAATGCTCACCGGGGAAGACGGAGGTTTTCACTCAAATCGCGTGCCACCATGAATCTGTCCACTACTGTTCTGGAGAGTCATGATGACAGCCCCCAAAATTACTTTTATCGGCGCCGGTTCAACGATTTTCGTGAAAAATATTCTCGGCGATGTCTTTCACCGCGAGGCGCTGAAGTCGGCGCATGTTGCCCTGATGGATATTGATGAGACGCGCCTTGAAGAGTCACACGTCGTTGTGCGTAAGCTCATGGATTCTGCCGGTGCGTCCGGTCACATTACCTGTCATACAGACCAAAAAGCGGCGCTGCAGGATGCCGATTTTGTGGTTGTCGCCTTTCAGATTGGTGGCTATGAGCCCTGTACGGTGACCGATTTTGAGGTCTGCAAACGCCATGGTCTGGAGCAAACGATCGCCGATACGCTTGGCCCTGGCGGTATTATGCGCGCGCTGCGTACCATCCCACATCTGTGGCAGATCTGTGAAGACATGACGCAGGTCTGCCCGGATGCCACGATGCTGAACTACGTCAACCCGATGGCAATGAACACCTGGGCGATGTATGCCCGCTATCCGCACATTAAACAGGTGGGACTTTGCCACTCTGTGCAGGGAACGGCGGAAGAGCTGGCGCGCGATCTGAACATGGATCCTGCTTCTTTGCGTTATCGCTGCGCCGGGATTAACCATATGGCGTTTTATCTGGAGCTGGAACGTAAAGCTGCCGACGGCACGTATGTGAATCTCTACCCGGAACTGCTGGCAGCCTACGACGCCGGACAGGCGCCGAAGCCCAACATTCACGGCAACGATCGCTGTCAGAATATTGTGCGTTACGAGATGTTCAAAAAGCTGGGCTATTTCGTTACCGAATCCTCGGAACATTTTGCCGAATACACGCCGTGGTTTATTAAACCAGGCCGCGATGACCTGATTGAGCGTTACAAGGTGCCGCTGGATGAGTACCCGAAACGCTGTGTTGAGCAACTGGCAAACTGGCATAAAGAGCTGGAAGAGTACAAAACTGCAGAGCGTATCGATATTCAACCGTCACGGGAATATGCCAGCACCATTATGAACGCCATCTGGACCGGTGAGCCGAGCGTGATTTATGGCAACGTGCGTAACGACGCGCTGATCGACAACCTGCCGCAGGGCAGCTGCGTGGAAGTGGCCTGTCTGGTGGATGCCAATGGTATTCAGCCCACCAAAGTGGGGACGATTCCGTCACATCTGGCGGCGATGATGCAGACCAATATCAACGTACAGACGCTATTGACCGAAGCCATCCTGACGGAAAACCGCGATCGCGTTTATCACGCGGCGATGATGGACCCGCACACGGCTGCCGTACTGGGCATTGAGGAGATTTACGCGCTGGTGGATGACCTGATCGCCGCTCATGGCAATTGGTTACCGGCCTGGTTGCACCGTTAATCGTGAACGACGCCGGGCCAACGGACCCGGCGTTTACCCTCTCTAATAACAGAAGGCGGGCGCTGGTAACAGCGACCCGGTACCCTATGAGCATCTCTCTGACAACAAAGTTAAGTTACGGGTTCGGTGCGTTTGGTAAGGATTTCGCCATCGGCATCGTCTACATGTACCTGATGTATTACTACACCGATGTGGTGGGGTTATCGGTGGGTGTCGTTGGTACGTTGTTTCTGGTGGCAAAGATCTGGAATGCGTTTAACGATCCGGTGATGGGCTGGATTGTGAACGCCACCCGATCGCGGTGGGGAAAGTTTAAACCGTGGATCCTACTTGGTACGTTAGCCAATTCGCTGGTTCTGTTTCTGCTGTTTAGCGCCCACCTGTTTGAAGGAACTGCACAGGTGGTTTTTGTCTGCGTGACTTACATTCTGTGGGGTATGACCTATACCATCATGGATATTCCGTTCTGGTCGCTGGTACCGACCATTACGCTGGATAAACGTGAGCGCGAGCAACTGGTGCCGTTTCCGCGCTTCTTCGCCAGTCTGGCGGGATTTGTTACCGCCGGGGTGACGTTGCCGTTTGTGAGTTATGTCGGGGGGGAGGATCGTGGATTCGGTTTCCAGATGTTCACACTGGTGCTGATCGCCTTTTTTATTGCTTCCACTATCGTGACATTGCGTAATGTACATGAAGTGTACTCGTCTGACAGTGAGGCTACCGCTGACAGTACCCGACTGACGTTGAAGTCGATTCTCGCGTTAATCTACAAAAACGATCAACTCTCATGCCTGCTGGGAATGGCGCTGGCTTACAATGTGGCAGCCAATATTATTACCGGGTTCGCGATTTATTATTTCACCTATGTGATTGGTGATGCAGACCTTTTCCCGTATTACCTGTCCTATGCCGGCGCGGCGAATTTATTGACACTGATCCTCTTTCCTCGTCTGGCGAAGGCGCTTTCCCGACGGATTTTATGGGCCGGAGCGTCGGTGATGCCAGTTCTCAGCGGTGGGGTATTGCTAATTATGGCGCTGGTTGGGTTCCACAATATATTCCTTATCTGCCTGGCCGGTGTCTTTCTGAACATAGGTACCGCGCTGTTCTGGGTACTACAGGTGATCATGGTGGCGGACACCGTTGATTACGGTGAGTATAAGTTTAATGTACGCTGCGAGAGCATTGCCTATGCCGTGCAAACGATGGTGGTAAAGGGAGGCTCCGCGTTTTCAGCTTTCTTCATCGCTGTGGTTCTGGGGATCATTGGCTATATCCCTAATGCAGTTCAGTCTGCCGAAACGATCCTGGGTATGCAGTTCATCATGATTGCCTTACCGACGCTATTTTTCATCGTTACGCTGATTCTCTATTTCCGTTACTACCGCCTGAACGGCGATACATTGCGTAAAATCCAGATTCACCTGCTGGATAAGTATCGCAAAGTGCCGCAGCCCGTCTTGCAACCGGAAAAGCCTGCAATACCGGTTAGCGCGACTGGCGATGTGAAGGCGTAATCATGGAATGGATTTCGCTGATAGGCTATCTGGCGGCAAGCCTGACCACACTCTCTTTTTTGCCACAGGCGATAAAAGTCATCACCACCCGTAACACGCAGGGGATTTCTGGCCTGATGTACGTCATGTTTGTCTGTGGATTAGTGATGTGGCTGATCTACGGATTACTCATTGAGGACACCGCGGTCAGCATGGCGAATTTCCTGACACTGGTATTTGCCTTGCCGATTCTGGTGATCAAATACCGCAGGGGATAGCGCTACCTGCCATGAGAGGATAAGAAGTGGCCCGGGGGGATCACCGGACTGCCTTCAAACGTTGAGAGCAGTCCGGTGCCGGGCCGAAGAGGTTATTTCGCGCAGTTAGCGCACTGCTTGTTCACTATCTGCTGGAAGAAATCGTTGCCTTTGTCATCCACCAGGATGAACGCCGGGAAATCTTCCACTTCAATTTTCCAGATCGCTTCCATACCCAGTTCCGGATACTCAACGCATTCCAGATGCTTGATACTCTGCTGCGCCAGGACCGCTGCCGGGCCGCCAATGCTGCCCAGATAGAAGCCGCCGTGTTTCTGGCAGGCATCGGTCACCTGTTGGCTGCGATTGCCTTTTGCCAGCATGATCATACTGCCGCCGTGCGATTGCAGCAGATCAACATAGGAGTCCATGCGGCCTGCGGTGGTCGGTCCTAATGAGCCAGACGGATAGCCTGCCGGTGTTTTCGCCGGACCGGCATAGTAGATAGGGTGATCTTTAATGTACTGCGGCAGCCCTTCGCCGGATTCGATACGCTCTTTCAGCTTCGCATGCGCAATATCGCGACCGACGATAATGGTGCCGGTCAGCGACAGGCGGGTTGAAACCGGGTATTGCGAAAGCTGAGCCAGGATCTCTTTCATCGGGCGGTTGAGGTCAACTTTTACCACTTCGCCTTCACCAGCCTGACGCAGGGTTTCCGGGATGTACTGGGCAGGATTGTGTTCCAGTTTTTCGATCCAGATCCCTTCACGGTTAATTTTTGCCTTGATGTTGCGGTCCGCCGAGCAGGAAACGCCCATGCCGACCGGGCAGGAGGCACCGTGACGCGGCAGACGGATCACGCGAATATCGTGGGCGAAATATTTGCCGCCAAACTGCGCGCCGAGACCCAGTTTTTGCGCCTCTTCCAGCAGCTCCTGTTCCAGTTGTGTATCACGGAATGCCTGACCGTGTTCGTTACCGGTGACAGGCAGCGCATCGTAGTAATGCGTGCTGGCGAGCTTCACGGTTTTCAGCGTACTTTCTGCGGACGTGCCGCCAATCACAAAGGCGATATGGTACGGTGGGCAGGCTGCGGTACCGAGAGTACGCATTTTCTCAACGAGGAAGTTTTTCAGCTTGCCCGGGGTGAGCAGCGCTTTGGTTTCCTGGTACAGGTAAGTTTTGTTGGCGGAACCGCCGCCTTTCGCTACGCACAGGAATTTATACTCATCACCATCAACGGTATAGAGATCGATCTGCGCTGGCAGGTTGGTACCGGTATTCACCTCTTTGTACATATCCAGCGCGGCGTTTTGCGAATAGCGCAGATTGTCTTCGATATAGGTGTTGTATACCCCTTTTGACAGCGCCGCTTCATCACCGCCACCGGTCCAGACTCGCTGGCCTTTTTTCCCCATGATAATGGCCGTGCCGGTATCCTGACAGGTCGGCAGAATGCCTTTGGCGGCGATTTCGGAGTTTCTCAGGAATTGCAGGGCGACGTATTTATCGTTTTCGCTGGCTTCGGGGTCATGAAGAATGGAGGCGACTTGTTGCTGATGTTCGGGGCGGAGCATGAAGGAGGCATCGTGGAAGGCCTGTTGCGCCAGCAGCGTCAGGGCTTGCGGCTCAACCTTCAGTATGGACTCACCTTCAAACTCACTCACGCTGACATAATCGGAAGTGAGCAGGTAGTACTCTGTTTCGTCTTTCCCCATCGGGAAAGGTGCCTGATAGAAGAACGCTTTATTTGACATGTGCTTCCAGCCTATTGATTTCTTTTAATATCATAAGTGACGTGCCGCCCGGTGATGGGCGGCACGCGGGAGACCTTTACAGGAATCCGTACATGGCAGCAAAGATCCAGCCAAAGACGCAGGAGACGCTCACGCCAATCAAACCCGGAAGAATAAAACTGTGGTTGATGACGAAGCGACCAATGCGGGTAGTACCTGAACGGTCGAACTGAATGGCGGCCAGATCGCTCGGATAGGTCGGCAGAATGTAGTAGCCGTAGCACGCCGGGGCAGATGCCACGATGTAAGCCGGGTCAACGCCAATCGCCAGCGCGACCGGAACGATAGCTGCCAGCGCTGCGGCCTGAGAGTTAACGAATTTAGACACCAGCAGCAGAACGATCGCGTAGGCCCATGGATACTCTTTCACCATGTTACCCAGCACACCTTCGATTTCTGTCATGTGCGCGCCGAACATGGTTTCCGCCATCCAGGCGATACCGTACACCGCCACAATCGCGATCATACCTGAACGGAAGACTTCGTTTTTAGAGATTGAAGCGGGATTGGTTTTGGTCAGGATAATAATCAGCGCGCCGGTCAGCAGCATGAACATCTGGATAACCAGCACCATCGACAGTGCTTTGCCGCCAAAGGAAGGGCGAAGTTCAGAGAAGGCACCCAGGATAGCGACGACAGCAATTGCGGCAAGGAAGATCCACATCGCCAGCCAGTTGCTTTTCGGCAACTTTTTGTCCAGCAGCGTAGCGGTGTCGCCATACACGTAGTGATGGTTTTCCGGTACGGAGATGAATTTCTGGAAGTCTTCGTCTTTATCCAGATCTTTACCACGGAACCAACTGAAAATACCGATAGCCAGAATACCAATCAGCGTGGACGGGATAGTGATCGCCAGCAGGTCGAGGAATTCGAGGTGCTTGCCTTCAAACGTTACGTTACCCAGCATGGCAACCAGAGAAACCACCGCCACCGATACCGGACTGGCGATAATCCCCATTTGTGCACCGATGGAGCTGGCGGCCATAGGACGTTCCGGGCGAATGTTGTTTTTAATCGCAACGTCATAAATGATTGGCAGGATTGTGTAGACCACGTGACCGGTACCGCAGAGGATGGTCAGGGTACAGGTGACGAACGGGGCAACGATAGAAACGTATTTTGGGTTGCGGCGCAGCAGTTTCTCTGCGATCTGCAACATCACATCCAGACCGCCTGAGGCCTGTAGCGTTGCCGAGGCCGCGACCACGGCGATGATCACCAGCATAACGTCAACCGGTGGTTTACCCGGCTGGAGGTGGAAAACAAAGACCAGAATGACCAGGCCGATACCGCCTAACAAACCCAGCGCGATACCGCCCTTTCTGGCACCATAAAACAAACATATTAATATTATGAGAAGTTGTATACTAAATAGCATTTATTTACCCTCGCGATAAAACCAGTCAATTTTGATAAATGGATCACAGCCATGTTCTGTTTTTTGTGAAATGGGCGCAGAGCCTGGCTAATATTCGTTTCGTCTGAAAGTATGATGAGTTTCTAAACATCGAATAAAAGTTTTTCATAAGGACAGGAAAACTCTCATCGTTTTTTCAGGCTGTTTTCAGAGAGCAAGACTCCCTGGCGATGGGTAGTGATGAAAAAGGAGAGCAGAGGCAGGTTCGGGATCTTTTTTTGTATCTTTATGAAAATTATGAACATATCATCTGCTCACAGAGTGTGCTTATCCTTAAGATGTAGCGTGATCTCCGTTGCTACCGTTTATCGTTTTTGTTAATCCGTCCGGTTATTTCCGGACTACTCCTTTATGATTAAAAATACACACTCTACGCAGGGGATAATACTTTATTAACTTTTGTTAGCGTTTTTGAAATTAAAAACAATGGCATGTCGGGCAATAATAACGCATTGAAAAATGAGAGGTGATGCAATTATATTTGATCTGGCACAATTTATGAATTTTCAGACAGTAACCTTAACCTTTTTATTTTTTCATTATTGTAATAATTGTTACCAATATATAACGAAATAACGCAAGGTTAAGATTGTTCTTCTACTGACAATATTGCTTAAGTAAAGAATAATGTTCTGCCTGAATACGGTAGCGGTAAACGGGTCTGCCCGTGACGCCATAATGAATACTGGTGACCAGAATATGACAGTTGACCAGCCAGATAAGGTATTTGCGGCAGGAGACGCGAGAGATATTCACCGCATTCGCCAGCTCATCGGTTGAAAACTCATAATCCTGATGTGCATCGATCCACTGACACAACGTGCGCAGCGTCTGCGGCGTCAACCCTTTCGGCAGGCGGCGGGTGTCCTGTTCATTGGACGCATTGCCGTGAATCAGTTGGTCCAGCTCTGACTGCTCATAATACTGGTGCTTATCCATGTCCCTTTTCTTTTGCAGCCAGCTGGTGAGCGCTTCCTCAAAGCGTGAGGCCTGAAACGGCTTGATTAAGTAATCAACGACGCCATAGTGCAGCGAATCCTTAATCGTCATGGCATCGGCGGCAGAAGAGATGACAATGACATCGCTTTTGCAGCCGGCAGCATGAAGAAGCGGGAGCAGGTCCAGCCCGTTCTCTTTCTGCATGTAAATATCCAGCAGAATCAGGTCAATCTGAACATCGCTATGAAAAATAACCTCTTTGGCTTTTTCCAGCGTTGAGGCGGTTCCGCAGCACTGAAAACCGGGGATCTGTGCGACATAGCGGCGGTTTAACTCCGCGACCATGGCGTCGTCATCGATAATAAAGACATTGATCATGTGCTGGTCCTCTCCCCATCCCAGGGTATTTGTACAAAAAATTGTGTGAAAACGCCAGGTTCGGATTCCACAAAAATATTGCCACCAATACTTTCAACTTGTTGTTTAACAAGCGCTAAACCAACGCCGCGTTCAGTTCCTTTAGACGAGACGCCTTTATCAAAAATCGCGTCAAGGCGGTGCGGTTCGATGCCGGGACCATCGTCACTCACTTCACAATGCAGCCAGCCATTGCGATAGTATAAGGAGACGCTGATCTCACCTCCTGACTGCTGTGCTAACGCGTCGATCGCGTTTTCAATCAGATTTCCGAGCGCGGTAATCAATACCGCAATTTGATCTTCATTGCCGCTGTCCGGTACCTGGCTGTCATGGCTAATCACCAGTTTGTGCCCTGAATCGGATGTACGATTAATCTTACTGAGTAAAAAACCTGCAATGACCGGCGATCTAATTTTCCCTAACAGTGAGCCAATCTCTTCCTGATAGTTGTTAGCCGTCTTAATAATATAGTCTTCAAGCTGCTTATAACTCTTCAGATGTAACAATCCCAGAATCACATGTAATTTATTCATGAATTCGTGGGATCGTTCACGGAGTGAGTCGGCATAGTTCACCATGCCATCAAGTCGCTGCATCAACTGGCGAACTTCTGTTTTATCCCTGAAGGTAGAGATCGCGCCAATGATCTTGCCATCACTGCGAACCGGGACGGTATTAATGAGTAACAATCGGTCTTTGATGTTGATCTCTTCATCGCGGTGAGGCGTACCGTCGTGCAGAACGTCGCTGAGATCCACCACCTGTGACCAGGCGTGGCTGAGTGTGGAAAACTGGGGGTCGTCCTGTGACTTACGGTAGTTCAGCAACTCCTGGGCGGCTTCGTTGATTAACGTCACTTCGCCTTTGTCGTCAACGGCAATGACCCCCTCTTTGATCGACTGCAGCATCGCCTGGCGCTGTTCGAACAGGGTGGAAATCTCATAGGGTTCCAGGCCAAACAGGATGCGTTTGAGCACTTTCACCAGCCCCCAGGTCCCCAGCAGGCCAACCAGCACGCCAAAAAGTACGGACCAGATGATGCTGCCACGACTGTTGTTAATCTGTTCGGTGACCCGACTCAGTTCCAGACCGATCGCCACCACCCCAATCTGGCGATGCTTGTCGTCATAAATGGGGGTGAAAACGCGCAGCGCCTGGGCAAGGAAGCCCCGGTTGATAGCGATATTCTCTTTGCCATCAAGCGCCAGCAAAATATCGTCACCTTTAAATGGTTGTCCGATGCGCTGGGCTTCCGGGTGGGAATAACGCAGGCTTTTCATGTCGGTAACGACAATGAACAGCATATCGTTGCGCTTGCGCACCGCTTCGGCAATCGCCTGAATCCCGCTCTCCTCAGGTTTTTTCATCAACCCCTCGCGGATCTCCGGCGAGTCCGCCAGCGTTCGGGCCACGGCCAGCGCCTTGTCTGCCAGCGCATCGCGCGTCATGTGGCTGATTTGTGAGAAGTAGAACAGGTGTACGACCAGCAAGACAGAAAACAACACGGCGCTGACCATCAATATCACCGTCGTACCGAGTTTCATCGGCCGTGTGCGTAGCTTGCGGCAAGGCAGGGAGTGTCTCATGGTGGTCCCGGGTTCACAGTTCGTGTGGGTATTATCCCTATTGGGACGCGTAATTCAAAGGTGGCAGGGAAATTCACTGGCGCAGGTGTGCCATTATCGGATAATTATCGCGCATACCCGCTCAGCAACCTGCGACAATATAATCGCCGTTCGTGCTCATCGGGATCACCGTTGAGAACAGAATGGTGGCAAACAGGGTCAGCACCACACCATTGACCATTTTCGTCGCAGGCGCAAGCCATTTCAGGGCCGGATGTCCTGTACCGAACCACGAGAGCGTCTGATTTCGGCATAGCGTACCGCCAGAGACAGGCCCATGATCGACAACGCGGTGCTAAAGGATATGATCATCACCGCCGTGATGTCCGCAGCCGAACTTCTCGTGATGGCTGTGCAAGGGAGTGAATCGGGTGAAGGTTATCGGCGTAATTCTTTTTGTATAAAAATCATTATATGATTGCTAAATCAGCATAAAAAAGCGCATATGGTCGTGGTCTCCAGAAATATCACTTCGGTCAGGAATAATCTTTTTTGCACACGTCACGAAAATAAGAATTTTATTACGCTTGCCTGATGGAATATATACTCGCAATATATTTAAGTATACATCGAGCATGCCGCTGTTGTTCTATTTTTATCTCTTGTTTGTTTCCAAAAATGCCATGTTCAGTTAAATCCCTGCTTTTTATCAGATGAAAAATGATAAAAATGTCATAATTTTCCCTCTTTATTTTTCCATAAAAGTTCGTTTGATCATAATCAACCAGCAGCCGTGTTTAGCCCTTTATGATTACTCATTAATAATAACTATGGATGCAATGTGAGAAATAAAGATGGAAATAAAAAAGTGGCTAAACACAACACTGTCCCGACGGGATGCGGTGACAGGCACCGCAAAAATAGGCGCCGCCGTTGCGCTCAGTAACGCCATTACGTTGCCTTTCTCTACCACCGCGCAGGCCGAAACGACCGACGCTCCAACGCAAGGCGGCAATGGCGAAACCGTTCGCCACAGCGCCTGCCTGGTCAACTGTGGCAGCCGTTGCCCGCTGAAAGTGATCGTTAAAGATGACCGTATTGTGCGCATCGAACCGGAAGACGCAAAAGACGACGCGGTATTTGGCGAACACCAGATTCGTCCCTGTTTGCGCGGGCGTTCCAGTCGCTGGCGGGTATATAGTCCGGACCGGATTAAATATCCGATGAAACGCGTAGGTAAACGCGGCGAAGGGAAATTCAAACGTATTTCCTGGGACGAAGCGACAGCATTTATCGCTGCAGAATTAAAACGCGTGACGGAAAAATATGGCCGTGAGGCAATTTATTATAATTATCAGTCGGGCGCTTATTATCATACTCAGGGCACGCCGGCCTGGAAACGTCTGCTGAATCTTACCGGCGGCTATTTAAATTATCATAACACCTATTCCACGGCGCAAATTGCTACTGCAACGCCTTATACCCACGGCGTGTATGTTGGGAGCCACTTTACGCAAATTGCGCATTCCGATCTGGTGGTGTTGTTTGGTCTGAATTTGTCTGAAACGCGCATGTCCGGTGGCGGACAGGTAGAAGAGTTACGTCGTGCGCTGGAAGCCTCAAGGGCGCGGGTGATTATTATTGATCCGCGTTATACCGACTCGGTGGTAACCGAGCATGCCGAGTGGCTGCCGATTCGCCCGACGACCGATGCCGCGCTGGTGGCTGGTATCGCGCACACGTTGATTACTGAACAGTTGATCAATGAAGCCGAGGTGAATAAGTACTGTGTGGGTTATGACAGCAGCACGTTGCCCGAAGGCGCTGCGCCGAATGCCAGCTATAAAGACTACGTGACCGGTAAAGGTGATGACGGCATCGCTAAAACGCCGGAATGGGCGGCAGAGATCACCGGTATTCCGGCGACGCGCATTCGCCAACTGGCGCGTGAAATCGCCTCGGCCCGTGCCTGTTACATTTGTCAGGGTTGGGGGCCACAGCGTCACGCCAACGGCGAGCAAACTGTGCGCGCCATTCAGACGTTGCCTGCGCTGACGGGCCACTTTGGCCTGCCGGGGACCAACAACGGTAACTGGCCTTATGGCACCCCGTATGGTGTGCCGCTGTTACCGATTTTGACCAACCCGATCAAAACCTCTATTCCGTGTTATCTCTGGACGGATGCGATTCAACGTCCGGAAATCATGACGGCCACCACGATGGGGGTGAAGGGGGCGGATAAACTGAAAACCGGCATCAAGTTGTTCTTCAACCAGGCCGGTAACACGCTACTGAACCAGCACGGTGAAACCAACCGTACGCGCAAAATCCTCGCGGATGAAAGCTTGTGTGAAACCATTATCGTCATTGAAAACCACATGACCCCAAGCGCGAAGTATGCCGATCTCCTGCTGCCGGAAACCAGCTATCTGGAAGCAGAAGATCTGGTGGACAGTTCCTATGCCACGGGCTCTCACAACTACATGATCGCATTGCAGAAAACGGTCACGCCGATGTGGGAAGTGCGTAGCACCTACGATATCTGTGCCGATATCGCCGGACATCTGGGCTTGCGTGAGCAGTACACCGAAGGCCGTACCCAGGCGCAGTGGGCGGAGATGCACTACCAGCAGATCCGTGAAAAACGTCCATACCTGCCGGAATGGGCGGTGGCGAAAGAGATGGGGGTGATTGACCAGCGTATTGCCACGGATAAACAGAGCCTGGCGTTTGCTGATTTTCGTGCTGATGCTGAGGCGAATCCGCTGACCACGCCATCCGGCAAGATTGAGATCTACTCGCAGGCGCTGGCGGATCTCGCAAAAGCGTGGACGCTGCCGGAAGGCGACCGCATCCCGGCGGTACCGGAGTTCTGCGAAGTGAAAGAGTCACACCTGAACAAAGCATTAACCGTTAAGTATCCGCTACAGTTGAGCGGTTTTCACACCAAAGGCCATACCCACTCCACCTATACCAACGTGCTGATGCTGCATGAAGCAGTACCGGATGAAGTGTGGATCAACCCGATAGACGCCAGCGCGCGTCAACTGAACTCAGGCGATCTGGTACATGTGTTCAACGATCGCGGCGTGGTGGCGATTCCCTGCAAGGTGACTCAGCGCATTCTCCCGGGTGTGGTGGCGATGCCACAGGGGGCGTGGACCCGCCTGGACAGCAACGGTGTGGACGTTGGCGGGTGCATCAACACCCTGACCAGTCATCTGCCGTCGCCGTTGGCGAAAGGGAACCCGCAGCATACCAACCTGGTTGAAATCAAACGCGCTTAAGGAGTGATCCGCAATGAAACAGTATGGCTTTTATGTTGACTCCTCGCGCTGCTCAGGCTGTAAAACCTGCCAGGTCAGCTGTAAGGATAATAAAGATCTGGACGTCGGTCCGAAATTCCGCCGGGTCTATGAATACGGCGGCGGAAGCTGGGTGAAAGAAGGGGAAAGCTGGCATAACGACACCTTTACCTACTACCTCTCCATCGCCTGTAACCACTGTGATGAGCCGGTCTGCGTATCAGGCTGCCCGACCGGCGCGATGCACAAGCGTGAAGAAGACGGTCTGGTACTGGTCGATGACAGCATCTGTGTTGGCTGCCGCTATTGTGAAATGCGCTGCCCGTATGGTGCGCCGCAGTTTGATGCTAAGGCCAAAGTCATGCGCAAATGCGACGGCTGTCTCGACCGGCTGGAGCAAAATCTGCGCCCAATCTGTGTGGATTCCTGTCCGCAGCGAGCGCTGGATTTCGGCCCAATCGATGAACTGCGCGCGAAGTACGGCAGCGAGAACGAAATTGCGCCACTGCCCGCCGCGTCGTTTACCCATCCTAACCTCATTATTAAGCCGCATCCGAAGGCCAAACCTACGGGCGATAAGGAGGGGGCCATTATGAACATGGGGGAGGTGCGCCATGCATGAGTTACCGCTGGTCTTTTTTACCGTCTTTACCCAAAGTGCAGTCGGCGCATTTATTCTGCTGCTGATTGGCGGCACTCTGGGGCAGATCGAGGCACGACGGATGGCCGTCGGCCTGTTCTCCGTCATGTGTCTGTTTGGGGTTGGGGTACTGCTGGGGGTAATCCACGTCGGGCAACCGTTGCGTGCGCTGAATATGCTGCTGCGCGTGGGTCATTCGCCGATGAGCAACGAAATTGTGCTGTCGGCAGTGTTTGCCACGCTCGGCGGGCTGGGTTCTCTCGGCCTGCTGCTTAACCGTGGTGCGACCGCGCTGTGTAAAGCGCTGGTGTGGCTGGCAGCGGTGGTGGGCGTGGTCTTTATTCTGGCGATCCCGCAAATCTACCAGTTGCCGACGGTGGTCACCTGGCGCACCTCGTATACGACAGCGATGATGGTGCTGACGCCGCTGATTGGCGGCGGCATTCTGGCCGGGCTGTTCGGACTGCGTCTGGGCTTACTGGTCAGCGTGCTGGCGATCCTCGCCAGCTTCTGCCTGCGTCCGGGGTATGTGTCGACGCTGATGAGTGCGGACGGCGCATTAACGGCGGCGCAAACCAGTTGGTTTACCGCACAGGCGGCGCTGCTGGCGGTGGGCATTATTGGGGTGGTGACCTGGGCGCGACTGAAGTCCAGTGTCACCGTTCTGGCGATGACCGCCGTGGTCGTCATCGTGGCTGAGCTAGTGGGCAGGATTGCGTTCTACAATCTGTGGACGTTACCGATGTAAGCCTCATGGGCCGGACCGCGTGTCCGGCCCCGACGTCTGGGCGAACATTAACCGCCATCAGGCCCTTTTTCAGGAGTTTCCACTATGCCATCCAGTGCTGTATTACCGAGGATCCTCGGTGCACTGTTTTACTACTCTCCCGGGCGACCGGAGGTGAAAGCGCTGTTCGACTGCCTACCTACGCTGCCCGATCTGTACCCGTGGCGCGATCCGGCGCAGGTGGTCAGGTTGTGTGCCGACTGGCCGTTGCCGGATGCGGATGACCTGGCGTGGCAGTTTTCCGTGCTGTTCGAAGGGCAGGGAGATATGCCCGCGCCGCCATGGGGCTCCGTCTGGCTGGAACGCGATAATCTGCTGATGGGCGATACCACTGCGGAATACCGCGCGTTTTTACAGTCGCAGGGAATGGCGTTTGACTCGCACCAGAGCGAACCCGAAGATCAGTTTGGCCTGATGCTGTTAGCCAGTAGCGCGCTGCTGGAGGCCGGTAAAGACACAGCGGTGAATCAGTTATTCGAAGTGCATCTGCTGCCGTGGGGATATCACTATCTGGAACGAGTGCAGGACAGCGCGGTGAGCCCGTTCTATGCGCGTTTAGCCGCCGTAACGGCGTGTTATCTGCAGGAGATGGAGCAACAACGCGCGTTGCATCCTGCGGTGAAGCGGTTGTACTTCGGATGAACAAGTCAGAGAAATATTATCAGGCGCTGATGACGCACCGGCATGTCAGTCGGCGTGGGCTGTTTCGCGCGTTTGTCAGCGCGGCAAAGCACACTGCACCGGAGAGGGCACCAGCGCCTCAACTCGCGCATCCACTGCCGCCAGGGGCGGCGCCTGATGCGCAGTTCATCGCGCAATGTACCCGCTGCAATCAGTGTATCGATGCCTGCACGATGGGCATTCTGACCCGTCACGAAGACGGCTACCCGCAACTGGCGATAGAGTATGCCAGTTGCGATGGTTGTGGGGCGTGCATTGCCGCATGCCCGAGTGGCGCGCTGTGCATACAGGTTCGTTTTGATACTGGTCTGCGCCCGACGTTCAGTTCTGCCTGCGTTAATCCAGTGCGCTCATGCAACCAGTGTATCGAGGCATGCCCCGAACAGGCCTGTACCATCGGCGCGACGGGGATCCCTGTGCTGGACAGCGAGCGCTGTAACGGTTGCGGCGAATGCCGGGTGCAATGCGGCGTTGATGCCGTCAGCCTGAGATAACCCTTCCGCCTGGATTTGCGAGGCGGCTTCCCGTTTTGATGTTACTGGCGACGTTGAAAGATTTGCAGGCAAGTCTTTCATACTGATCGTAGAGCTAAATATCCAATAATTTCCTGATTAACTATTTTGTTTCCGGTATTATCGGGAATTATCTTAATCACCTCGCTGTTTTTCTAATTTATTTTTCTAAAAAACCATTATGTATTTAGGATTAATCGCGCGGTTTCGCGAGATATAAACCCATCTTTCCTTTCCCTGCGAGTTAACAATGCGTATCTATTCCACAGCAAATGTAGTGCTTTGTGTGGAAATTTTGATTTGGTAGCATTTTCATCAGTTCAAAGGAGTGGTGATAATAAATATTATTGCATGTTTAATTATTGCCAGGACATTTCCAGAACAAAACCAAGAGTTGATTACAGCAGAACGGAATAACGAATGCGACGTAATGACTCTTTATTTCTCAGGATATTGGTACAAACAGGAAATTTTTATGAAAATGAATAAAGTTGCTATGGCTGTTGCGTTCAGCGCCGCTCTGGGTTCTATGTCTGTATTCGCTGACACAACGAACGGCGTGATTGAATTCCAGGGTGAACTGGTAAATACCGCTTGTGGTCTGGCGCCAGGTTCAAGCCCGGTGACCGTTGATTTTGGTCAGATTCCTGTTTCTGCACTGGCTAACGGTGCTCGCGCCGGAAACGTACACCAGAACATCGAACTGCAGCACTGTGATATCACGGTAGCGCAAACTGCGGAAGTGACTTACTCCCCGACCAGCGTCAACTCAACTGATGCCACTCTGGCGGCCTTCACCTCTGGTACTGCGTCTGGTGCGGGTATCGGCCTGCGTGACAGCGCCAGCCAGGATGTGGTGTGGGGCACGGCAACTACACCGGTGCAACTGGTTAACGGCACCAACACCATTCCGTTTGTGGCCTATGTGAAAGCAGAAAGCGCAAGCGCAACCGTGGCTGCCGGTTCCTTCCAGTCCACAGTGAACTTCGAGATTGCATACCAGTAATTGACCTGACGTGTTGAGTGCGGGACGTCTTCCCGCACTTTCTTCACCGCAGGCATCGTACCAGGGAGAGACAAAGTGAAAATAAACAATACGCTCCTCATCGTCGTCTATTTTTGCGCTCTGGTCGGGTCGGCTTCGGTTTCAGCATCTACCGTCACGCCGGGTAAATTAGCGATGAGCGGTGAACTGATTGAAGCGGCATGCAGCCTTGACCCGAACAGTCGGGATATAGAGGTTGAGTTTGGCGATGTTTCTGCCAGCGTGATTAATCGCAATGATGAAGGCAATATTACGCGGCCAGTACTGATACGCCTGACGGGATGTTCCGTGGTGAAACGAGGTAACGATGGTTCACTTTATCCTTATGCTTCGGTCACCTTTATGGGCAATGCGGCGGCATCCGATCCCACCACATTATTAGTCCGTGGTGACGCCGATGGTTTTGGTATTCGTCTCCGTGACAGTCAGGGTGAAATATTAACGCTGGGTCAACCCTCTCCGGAATATGAACTGAGCGAAACTGATAACGTTTTAAAATTTTCCGCATCGCTGGTACCAATTCAAAAATATATAAAAGCGGGCGAGTTTACTGCCGTTGCGCAGTTTTTTATGGATTACCACTAACAGCATAACAATAACGTAGCGGGACGCAGGCCGTTTTTAACGGATTTATTCGGGACGAAAATCATGTCGGTAAAATTAAATACCCATCTAACGATCATTGCTCTTCTGGTAATGCATAGCTGCTATGCGCCGACGGCCAGTGCCGAGGAGAGCGTTGAGTTTAATACCGATGTCCTGGATGCCGCGGATCGTACGCAGATTGATCTGTCGCGTTTTGCGACCGATAACTATGTCACCCCTGGCGATTATTTGCTGGATATCCGTATTAACGGTCAGCCAGTCGGTCAGGAGAAAATTCGTTATATCGATGCTCCCGAAGGCAAGCGCACGCTGCCGTGCATCAGTGGCGACCTGCTGGACAAACTGGCGCTGAAAGATGAGGCCCGCGCCAGGGTCACTCAGCTCTATGAGAATTGCTACTCGCTGCAAAGTCTGCCAGGGGCGAAATTAAGCAACTATGCCGGTGTGCTTGAAATTACCGTACCGCAGGCGTGGATGAAGTATAACGATCCCAACTGGACGCCGCCTGAACGCTGGGATGAAGGGATCGCGGGCCTCCTGTTCGACTACAGCCTCAACGGACAACTCACCCGCCAGTTCAACGGTCAGGAAAACTACAGCGCGGTTTCAGGCTATGGTCAGGCGGGTGCGAATATCGGTGGCTGGCGTCTGCGTGGTGAATACCAGACCAGCTACTACAGCCAGAACCATCAATTCGATTTCGACTGGAACCAGATCTACGCTTACCGCCCCTTGCCGATGATCGCAGCGAAGCTGACGCTGGGTGAGATCTACCTGAATTCGCAGGTTTTCGATACCGTGCGTTTTACCGGGGTCAACCTGGCCAGCGATGAGCGTATGCTGCCGCCGGCGTTACAGGGCTATGCCCCTGAAATTCACGGTATCGCCCGCACCAACGCCAAAGTGACCGTCAGCCAGAGTGGGCGCGTTATCTATGAAACCACGGTGCCTGCCGGACCGTTCAACATTCAGGATTTGCGCAGCTCGGTGCGCGGTACGCTCGATGTGCGCGTTGAAGAGCAGGACGGCTCAGTCTCCACCTTCCAGGTGAACACTGCCAATATCCCGTATCTTACGCGTCCGGGCTACGTTCGTTACAACATCTCAGGCGGTACGCCGTCCCGTTACAACCATAAAATGCAGGGCCCAACGTTCCTTTCCGGCGATTTCTCCTGGGGGGTCAGTAATGCGTGGTCGCTGTATGGCGGCTTACAGTCTTCCGGTGAAGAGTACACCGCGGCGTCGTTGGGTATCGGGCGCGATCTCTACGCGTTTGGCGCGATTTCCGTTGATGCCACCGAGTCATGGAGCCGCGAGTCTGACGGAAACCGGCTGAAAGGGACCTCTTACAAGCTGAGTTACGCTAAAACCTTCGACGAATACAACAGCTCCATTACCTTTGCGGGCTACCGTTTCTCGCAGGAAGATTTCCGCTCTATGTCGCAATACCTCGATGAACGTTACCAGGGATACGACCATTTGGGGCGCGAAAAAGAGCTCTATACCATCACCGGGAATAAAACGTTCTGGGCTGGCGAAGCAGGGAAGGCGACGACCGTCTTTCTCACCTGGACGCACCAGAACTACTGGGATAAGCGCAGCCAGGATCGCTACGGCATGTCGGTGGGACGCGCCTTCCGGATTGGTGAGATCAACGGCATCACCGCCAACCTTTCCGCTTACCGTACCGATTACAAAGGGCGCAAAGACGACTCGATCTCTTTCTCGCTGTCGGTGCCGATTGGCGATAACAAATGGGCGGGGCTGGATATCCAGACTAACAACGGCAAAACCAGTCCGATGGCGTCCTACACCGATAACAGTGATTACAACAACTTATGGCGTATTCGTGCCGGTGCCAGCCAGAGCGGTAACGCCAGCGTTGACGGCTATTACCAGCATCGTTCGCAACTGGCGGAAATCAATACCAACGCCAGCTATCAGCAGAGCCAGTACATGGCGCTGAGCACGACCCTGCGCGGCGGCTTCACGGCAACCCGCCACGGCGCGGCGATGCATAACAGCGGCGCAACGATCAACACGGCGCGCGTCATGGTGGATACCAATGGCATTGGCGGCGTGCCGCTTAACGGCAAGAAGTCGCGAACTAACGGCTACGGTATTGCCGTGGTGCCGGATGTGGTGAGCTACAACAGTTTTGACACCCGCGTGGACGTGGATGCGATGGACAGCGACATCGAACCGTCAAAAGCCATCAGCACGACGACCCTGACGGAAGGCGCGATTGGCTATCAGGCCTTCGGTATGGCGAAGGGGATGAAGATGATGGGGACGCTACGCCTCGCGGATGGCAGCGTCCCGCCATTTGGCGCGGAGATTTACAACCCCGATGGCGTAAGCGTCGCGATGGTGCTGGAAGACGGGCAAGCCTGGCTTGCGGGGGTCAATGCGAACGAAACGCTGAACGTGATGTGGAGCGGTAAGCAGCAATGTCAGGTCACGATCCCGCCAGGCGCAAACAACGGATCAGCGAACACGCTTCTGCCGTGTCGTTAATCCCGACAGAACGAGTTATCTCACTGTAATAAAAGGCCAAAAATGAGCAAGAAAAGACATAGCGGATATCTGATGGCGGCGTGGGCGCTGAGCATGATTGGTGGCTACGCGCAGGCGGGGGTCTCTCTGGATCGGACCCGCGTCATTATTACGGAGAAAGAGGCCTCATCGAGCGCCAATCTGTCCAATACCAGCCCCGATATTCCCTTCCTCGCCCAGTCGTGGGTCGAGGATGAAAAGGGCAACAAGATTACCTCGCCGCTGATTGTGTTACCGCCGCTACAGCGAATCAACGGGGGACAGAAAGGGATCGCGCGCGTCACCAAAACCGCCGGGATCGAAAAGCTGCCGCAGGACAGAGAAAGCCTGTTCTACCTCAACGTTCGGGAAATCCCGCCGAAGCCGGATAAACCGAATACGCTGCAACTGGCTATGCAGTCGCGCATCAAGCTGTTTTACCGCCCGGCGGCGGTGATCCCGAAGACCCGGAGTGAAATCTGGCAGGACCAGGTCGTGTTCCATAAAAACGGCAGCCAGATGACCGTACAGAACCCAACGCCCTACTACGTCACGATCCTCGGGCTGTCCAAAGGGGCCGGACAAAAGATCACCCAATTTCCAGGGATCATGATCGCGCCCAAATCGAGCCAGCAGTTTGCGGTGACAGACGGGGGCGTCAGCCAGTTTTCCATGATGTACGTGAATGACTATGGCGGACACCCGGAGCTGAAGTTTCGTTGCGATGGCAACACCTGCAAAGCGCTTCCACCGGCGCAGCAGGGCTAACCAGGAGGAACCTGACAATGCAAAATCCTTTATCCACTGTGGCCCTCCTTGCGATGGGCGTGGCGTTTCAGTGCGGAGCGGATGTGCCAGCGCAGCCACAGCATAGCGCTCAGGAACATGCCAGCGAAGATAGCGGCATTGTCCGGTTTCACGGCTCCGTGTTTGCCTCCCCCTGTGTGCTGATGACACAAGGGCGCATTCAGGACGTCGAGATGGGCGAGATCAGCGCGCAGAATTTTCGCCAGGCGGGCGATCGCAGCGAGCCGGTACGCTTCAAGCTGTATCTGAAGGATTGCCTGAAAGGGGCGTCACAATCGCGAGGGAGTCTGGCTTCCAGAACCACCGGGAATGACTGGCGTGCCTACAGCACCGGTGAACAGGCGATACAACTGACGTTCGTCGGTGAACCTGACATCAATAACACACAGTTGCTACGCACCACGGGGACGACTCAGGGAGCGGGCGTACGTCTGCTTGATAAGGACGGGAATCCGCTGAATGTCGGTCAGACCCATGCTCCCTGGCTGGTGAATTCTGGTGATAGTGAACTGAATTTTATGGCGGCACTGGAATCCACCGGTTTGCATGTAAGCGCGGGTGACTTTAGCAGCCTGGTCCGCCTGAAGATGGAGTATTTGTAATGAAACTGTCAGGCCTGTTCCGCCGCAAATTGCCGGTTTTACTGACGCTCAGTACGCTGGGTTTACCGGGGGCGGCGTGGTCCCTGGTGGACGGTGAAATCGAACCGGTGAATGGGACATACGACTATCTTATTAATATTACTAATCATGATATTACCTCCAACCAGGCAGGGGCGACCATTTCCGACGAGTTTAATCTGGCGGGGATGTTCCAGGGGCGTGCGTACTGCACTCAATCAGTGGTGAATCAGCCGGTGTACTACATGTCGCAGGCGACGTTGACGCAGTCCGGAATGACGGCGGGTTACCTCAAGCTCAATGACTATATGGACGTTAAAATTGAGATCTACATCGGTGGGAATCTGCAAGATTATAAAACTGTACCGTTTGATAACATCTCAAACGACGCCAGTCAGAACTACTGCAACCCGCCCAGCACGATCCTTGACAACCAGTTTGCCTCCGGCGCAAAGGGGAAGGTGACCTTTATGATCACCAAACCGATTATCAACGGGGTGAACCTGCAAGGCTCTGAGATCGCAAAACTCTTTGGTCGCCTGGGACCGGGCGCAATGGGACAAACCCCACTGTCGCGCATCACCATCGCTTCCGGGGTCATCACCGTGCCGGATAAATGTACCGTTAATCAGGGGACGCCGATCGTCGTCGACTTCGGCAACATTCCTGGGATCGGTAGCCGACTGGACGGCACCAACTACAGCCAGAACGTGCCGATTCATGTGAAGTGCGAGGGCGGCAGCTTCGCCCAGGGCGCACTGAATATCAAGCTGGGGATCCAGCAGGCCAATCCGGCGTTTGATGACGGCAAGTACCTGAGTACGCAGGGAACAACGGATCGTTCCGAGCTGGGTATTGCGTTACGTGACCGTCAGGGTAACCCGGTGGCGCCCAACACCTTCTATAACGTGCCGGGGTTTGCCAATAACGAAGGCGACTGGAACCTGACTGCCGCACCGGTGGCGAAATACACCACTTCAGTCATTCCGGAAGGCGAGTTCCATGCATCTGCAACGGTTGTGGCTGAATTCCAGTAAGGAGGGAATATGCATCGCGTAACAATGATCTTTGCCTGTTTATTGACGACGCTCGCTCCGGCCCCGGTGTGGGCGCTGGGGGAGTTACTGGGTGGCGATCTCAGTTTCACCGGCGTGGTGATGGCTTATCCGTGCAGCATTGCGCCTGATTCAGAGCGGGTGCCGGTCGATTTCGGGAAAGTATCGACCAAATCATTGTATATAAATGGAAAAACAGTGCCGGTTCCGTTCACGATCAAATTAGAGGATTGCACGCCGAGCGTCTTTAATTCCGTCACGGTGACGTTCAGCGGTATTGCCAACGGCAATCTGGCGGACCGACTGGCGATCAGCGCCACGTCACCGGGCAACGCAGGGGGCGTGGGGATCGGTCTTCTGGAGGAGGACGATACGCCTGTGCGCCTCAATGTGGCGACCCGTCCGGCTGCGATCAGCGACACCATTTTACGGCTTAACTTCCAGGCGTTTGTGGAGGCTGAGCCGGATGCCTTAGCAAACGGCACCCTGACTACCGGACCTTTTACCGCCACGGCAAATTACACATTGAACTATCAGTAGCGTCATCAAAAGGATATTGAGGCATGGTGTATCAGTGTTTTCTTTACAACAAAGATCACTTTTTTTCGCAAGGAATCAAAACGGTGATTGCCAGTTTGCTCGCGGAGCAAACGGACGTTTTATATTCCTTAACGGATGATTACACGCAGTTGATCAAGCAGTTACAGACTCGCGTGAATGATGACTGCTGCCTGTGGATCCTCTGTGATTTGGACAGCCTGCCGCGTGAGCGGATTCGTGCGTTGCAGCTCATGAATAATTTCTATCAGCGTGAAAACAAGAATCTGATCATTTTATTAAGCGAGCACAACATGCCGCTGTTTTTCACGTTGTATGCGCTCTTGCCAGGCGCTCACTGGTTATTGAAAAGCGAGAATCTTGCCAATACCACCCCTTTTTTTCAGGAATTATTGGATCAACGACATCAGGGATGCTGCTTTAGCTATTCATTAGTGAATTACACCCGCAGAAGACTGCACCACCGGGAAATGAATTATACGATTTCCGGTAATGAATGGTGGCTGATGGAAGAGATATTCAAAGGGAAATCGCTGTCGCAGATTTCCTGCGAAGTGAATATCGATGTCCGACGCCTGAGCTATATCAAGCGGCACTTAATGAAACGATTGAATATTAGAAACAACATTGCGTTATTCACGGTGTTCAAGGGAATTATGCCGTGACCCGTGAAACGTCTTTTCGGCAGTGGTATTTGCCGAACGATCGGTGCAAGTGATTGCACCCCATTAAACCCTAAGTAAGGAAAACAGAGATGAAAAAATTAACTGCGATTGAAGTGGCTAACGTTGTGGGCGGAACCTGTAAAACCTGCGAAACAACGTATCAGAACGTCACCATTGGGGGGGTGACCTCCTGTAAGGAACTGACGACCTGTACGGATAAGCACGGCAGCACCACCTCAATGAAAGATGCAAATGCCAGCAAGTGTGGTGGGGTTCCGAACCGCTAATCATTGGCTATGACCTGGAGGTACCCGCGCCTCCAGGTTTATCTTTTCCGCTGCGAGAATACTATGGCGACCCAATTTAAACGCATCACCATTATCAGCTATTCGCTGTGTTTGATCGTTATCTCTTCGTTGATGACGGTGCTTTGTTACCACATTTTTGTCTTTAATACCTTTGCCACGGATAACTCACAAACACAGGCTTTTCGTGAAGTCAGCGCAGAACAAATTGCACAGAGTCCGATTAAAGACGCGCGCAGTATTATCGAGGTGATGTCTTACGGTTGCCATTATTGTGCGGCAAACGAAGAAAATCTGGCGGAATTTTCCCGCACCCTGCCACCGGGCAGTTCATTTACCGTGATCCATATTGCCAGTGAGGACAGCGGTCTTGCCGCTTACGCGCCGATTTTTGCCACGCTGGAAGAGATGGGGATTGAAAAGAACGTTCGCGATAGTGCCTATAACGCCGTTATTACCCGCAATGTCGATCTCACCGATGAGAAGGCACTGAATACCTGGCTGGTAAAAAACAATATTGATGCGGATAAATTTAACACTCTGCGTCAGAGCGACGCGGTTAAAAACCGTCTCAGCACGATGGCGGCCATTACCGCGCATTATGATATTAACGCGACGCCGATGTTTATTATCAATAAACGCTACGTGGTGGCCCAGGACAGTGAATTTCCTCAATTTGCGCAGCGCATGCTGCAATTGCTGAAAGAGGATAAATAACCGCGGTGGTCAGATTTTTTATTGTCTGGAGCGTATTTAGTTTTAAAAACAGTGCGGAATGGCTGGTTAACGCGAAGCGTAATTTTTCTCAGGGAACGCTGATTCTGTTGCGGAAAATGGTGCGTTATCTACCGCTGCCCGTATTACTGACCGTGGCGAAAGGACTCTGCGCGCTACGGTTGCTGGGGCGCGCATTTCGCTTACGCAATGCGGTGGCAAACGAAAACACCCGCTGCCTGATCGGGCAAACCGGCCGGGTGGACGCTGCCTGGATCGCGGTGCGTCGCCGCCTGCTGGAAGAGGCCGCAACATGGGGACAAAATCCGGCGCTGCTCCAGCAGATCCGTGCCTGTGCGGCTGAACTTGATGCCGTAGTCGCACCGCTGCATCAGCAGAGCATTCCTTACATTCTGGCGCCGTTACATACGGTGTCGGACGTGCTGGCGGCGATGGTCGGTGCCTGCGTCACGCCGGGTAAAGCCTGCGTAGTGGTCTCTTCCAGCGCCGAACTCTATAACGCGCAGACCCGTGCCCTGGGCGGTATCGACCTCTCCTATTGCTCCATCCATCAGCAGAACAAAACGCTGGCCGGCAGCCTGATGGCGCTCATCACCGATGTCGCTATCGGGCGGCAGAACATGATTATTTTTCCCGATATTTCGCCGGACTATACCTTGCAGGCGGAAGGGGCGCTGGCGGCGAAACTGCCGTGTCGTTTATTCGGGCGTAGCGCGAAGTTACACAATGGCGTGGTTCGCCTTTCCGGGGTGATTGCGGCGCAGGTGGTGTTTTATCACCTCAGCTATGACAACGGGCTGCGCATTCACATTTATCCGCCGGTGTGCAGCCAGAACGTCGTCCGCGAACTGCCTGACATTATTGAATCCACTCTGCGTGAATATCCGCAAGAGTGGCTCCTTTGGCACAGCCATTCTCTCTTCTTTATTAATCACTGATGATAAAAATGACGACCACGATCCCGAATCTGATCTTTCAGGAAGAGACCAACGAGTGCGGCCTGGCGTGCGTGGCGATGCTGGCACAGACGCAGGGTCAGCCTGTTTCGCTGGCAACATTGCGCGAGTGGTTTCCGGCCTCTGACCACGGAACCTCACTGGATACGCTGATGAGCATTCTGGCTCGGCTGGGCATTGCGACGACGCCAGTCCTGTTTGAGCACGATGAGCTGAGCTCCCTGCCGCTACCGGCCATTTTGCATTACGGTGCAAGTCACTATGTCCTGCTGGCCTGGCGCAAAGGTAACCACGTGTGCGTGATGAACCCGGCGATTGGCGAACAGTGGTTACCGTTTGCCGCGCTTAAGCAGGAGATCAGCGGCTATGCCCTGATTGTCGAACCTGAACAGGCATTTGCCGCAGACCCCGATTTACCGTTGTCGACAAGCGCGCAGAGCGCGCCGCGGGCGATGAGCATGCAGGAAACCGCAGCGGTGCCGGGGATCTATCGGCTGATGCTGCTGACCTTCCTCGTCTCGCTGACGCTATTTCTGATGCCGACGATGGTGAGCAACGCCATCAACCAGGCCTTCTCCAGCGTGGAGAGCAGCGACTTTCCCTACGGCTGGTTTATCCTGGCGTTTGTCGCCTCCTCACTGATGGCGCTGGGCGTGCGGGTAATTAGCGAACGCTTTATCAAACGTTTTGTGCTGATCCACAGTGGCGTGGGGTTTTCCCGTCTGCTCCACAACCCACTGCGTTTTTTCGAAAAACGGGCGCCGGGGGAGATCTTCAGCCGTTTCACGGCCTGGCAGATTGGCCTGTTGCAAAAGATTGAACTGGATAACGGCCTGCGCTCCGACTGGGTGATCTGTACGATCGCGTTGGCGATCATGTTCTGGATTGCGCCCGTGCTGGCGGCGATCTCCGCCGTCGGCGTGACGGTTATGGGGATCATCAGCGTCTGGGCGGTGATCCGCGACCGCTGGTTCACCCAGCAACTGCAGCTGAAAAGCGCCACCCTGAACGATTTTTTCATGGAGACCATTCAGGGTATTTTGACCGTCAAAACCGCCGGACTGGAAGGACAGCGCCAGGGGCAATTCGCTGGCTTCAGTCGCGATCTGTTTTCGTGTTTGCAACGTCAGAAGGTCTATCAGCAGGTGAAAGAGGGGCTGTATCAGCTTACCGGGAGCCTGGAAATGGTGGTGTTTATGCTGGTGGTTCTGCCGATGGTGCACAGCAAACTGATCTCATTGGGCGATTTTTTTGCCTATAGCTTCCTGCGGCAAATCTTCACCTCCTACGTCACGCGGATCTTCTACGCCATCATCCAGAAATCGCAGTTGAATGTGATCGACACCCGCGCCCATGCGCTGTTTGCACCACGGGACGAGGTGGCGCCCGCTTCGCTGGCAGCGCAACATCCCGCCGATACGGCACCAGACCTGACGTTTGCATCGTTGTGCTATGGCTACGATCCTGCCAGGCCGGTGTTGTCGTCGGTTTCGCTGTCGCTGCGCGCGGGTGATCAGATTGCGATTGTCGGTGAATCCGGTGCGGGTAAGAGCACCTTACTCCGCCTGATCGCCGGATTATTTTCTCCGCAGGCGGGGGGCTGTTATGCCGCAGATACGGCGCTGACTGCGCAACAACTGGCGCAGTTTGTCTGCCTGCAAAGTCAGGAGGACATTCTGTTTAATGCCTCGGTTCGCGAAAACATCACGTTGTTCGACGCGCATTACCGCGATCGCGACCGCGGGCGGATTGAGGCGTTGTTGGATTCCCTCGCGCTGGGCGAGGTGGTACGCGGATTACCGGGCGGTATTGACGCCCTGATCCGCGAAAGCCATGCGGCGCTGTCGCTCGGTCAGCGCCAGCGGTTATTGCTGGCGCGCGCGCTGTACAGTTCGCGTCCGGTGTTGTTGCTTGACGAGCCGACCGCCAATCTTGACGACGATACGGCGGCCATTGTGATGGCGGCGATTCACGCGCATTGCCAGAACGCCGGTAAGTCACTGATTGTGGTCACCCACAGCGACGCGATTCTGTCGCGGTTTCAGCGGGTTTATCAACTGACCGACGGCAAGCTCAGCCCGCTGGAGGTCAACGTATGACGCCGAAATCGCGTTGGCTACTGATCGGCGGCGCACTGGCGCTGGCCGTTGCGGTTGGTGGCACATGGGCGACGCTGGCTTCGACTTCGCCGCAGGAGAGTTTGCCGCTGGAGACCATTGGCACGGGCGATATCGAAAAGGTGGTGCTGGTAACGGGGGTTCTGAAACCGGCGGTGCAGGTTAACGTCGGCGCGCAGGTCAACGGACAGTTGCGCAAGCTGTACGTGCGTCAGGGCGAGAAGGTACAAAAAGGACAACTGCTGGCGGAAATTGACCCCACTTTGCAGGAGTCTGATCTGAACAACATGCGCGCGCAACTGGCCAGCGCTAAAGCGCAAAAACTGTCGGCGCAGGCGACGCTGTTACGTTATCGCCAGGAACTGAACCGCCAGCGCATGATGCTGCGTGACGGTTCTGCCGTGCGCAGTGAATACGAGCAGGCGAAGGCGCAATACGATGCGCAGGTCCAGCAGATTGACGTGAGCGATGCACAGATTGTGCAGGCGGAGATGGCGGTGAAAACGGCGCAGGCCAACCTCAGCTATACCCGCATTGTGGCGCCCATCGACGGCGAAGTGCTGGGTATCGTCACCCGGGAAGGGCAGACCATCGTCTCCTCGCAAACGGCGCCGACCATTCTGGTGCTGGCGGATCTCGACACCATGCAGGTGCAAACGCGTATCTCTGAAGCCGACGTGCAAAAAATCCGTCCCGGTCAGCCGCTGCGCTTCTACGTCATCGCCAACCCGAATAAACGCTACGCCAGTACGATGGGCTTCGTGCAGCCTGCGCCGCAGGAAGCGTTGGAAGCGCCCGGCGAGAGCGGCATGGGCGGTAATCAACAGGCAATGGCGGTGTACTACACCGGCACCTTTGAAGTGCCTAACGCTGAGCGAGATCTCAAAACGTCGATGACGGCACAGGTATTTATTCAGATTGCCGAAGCAAAGAACGTATTGCGCGTGCCGGTCGCAGCACTCGGGCAGGCGCTGGATACCGAGCGCTACACCATCACGACCGTTGAAAACGGGAAAACGCGCACCCGCACCATCCGTATCGGGATCAACGATCGACAGTACGCCGAGGTGCTGGAGGGATTGCAGGCTGGCGATCGTGTGGTGCTGGCACAGGACACGGTGCGGGGATAGCAGATGGAACCGATTATCGTCTTACGCCAGGTTTGCCGGACATTCAGCGCGGGAAGCGAGACGCTTGCGGTGCTGAGCGACATTTCACTGACCATCCACGGCGGTGAGATGGTGGCGATTGTGGGCGTCTCGGGTTCGGGGAAGTCCACGCTGATGAACATCATCGGCTGCCTGGACAAGCCTTCTTCCGGCGAGGTGTTGATCAACGGAACGCCGGTACATGATGCCGACAGCCTGCACCTGGCCGATCTGCGCAGCCGTTATCTGGGGTTTATATTTCAGCGCTATCACCTGATGCCGTATCTGACGGCGGAAGAGAACATCGCCATTCCCGCGCTGTACACCGCGATGTCAGCGCAAGAGCGCAATGCGCGCACCCAGCGTCTTGCACGTCAGCTTGGCCTGGAAAACCGACTCCAGCACCGACCCGCCCAGCTTTCGGGTGGGCAGCAGCAGCGCGTGAGCATCTGTCGGGCGCTGATCAACGGTGCGCATATCATCCTCGCGGATGAACCCACCGGCGCACTCGATAGCGTCAGCGGCAAGGCGCTAATGGACGTGCTGCACCAGCTACATGCGGCAGGGCACACGGTTATCATCGTCACCCACGATCGCGACGTTGCCCGGCAGGCGCAGCGAATGATTGAGATCAGCGACGGGCGGATCATTCGCGACGTTCAGCACGCTGCCGTTCGTCGTCCGACTGCGCTACCGGAGCAGGATAACGGACGCGCCTCGCTGGGTCGCCGTCTTCATGAGGCAGTCCGCATGGCCTGGCGTTCGCTGCTCGGGCACCGGATGCGCGCGTTTCTCTCCATGCTGGGGATCATTATTGGTATTGCGTCGGTGGTGTCCTCGATGGCGGTAGGTGAAGGCGCACGGCAGGCGATCATGAGCGAGATTGGCAAACTGGGAAGCACCACGCTGGAGATCCATCCCGGCACGGGGTGGGGCAGCAAGCGTCCGGATATGGAGCGTGCATTGTCGATGGATGATGTGCGCAGTTTGCAGGCGCTGCCGTGGATGATGGGTGTCTCGCCGGTGGTCAGCAGCACCACGCTCGCGGTTCGCAAAGGGCTCGACTCCTCCATGATGCTCTCCGGCGTGTCTCAGGATTTTTTCGCCCTGCAAGGGTTGCGTTTTGTGCAGGGAAATGGCTTTACCGCACGCGACGTCGCGGAAGGCGAACCGGTGTTGATCCTTGATGAGACCGGGCGCGATACGTTGTTCCCCGGTGGAGAAAATCCGCTTGACGAGATCGTCCAGATTGGCGGCGCGCCGTGGCGGGTGATCGGCGTGGCGACACGGCCCGGCCCGAAAGTAGTGGGCGGATTTATGACCGCCTGGGTTCCGCATACCTCATTACAGCAGCGACTCACCGGCGAAAAGCCGCTGGAGTCGTTGATTTTGCGTTTTCAACCGCCGCTGGAACCGCATGAGGCGGCGCAGCGGGTGGAGCGTCATCTGCTGAGGGAACATGGCCGGAAGGACTTTTTTATCCAGACCGACGATCAGCTGGCGAACGCTCTGCAAAAAACCTCTGACTCCATGTCGCTGTTGATCACCGCCATTGCGGCAATCTCTTTGCTGGTGGGCGGTGTCGGGGTGATGAACATCATGCTGGTGTCGGTGACCGAACGAACCCATGAAATCGGCATTCGCTTGTCCGTTGGCGCGCGTCCCTCGGACATCATGAACCAGTTTCTGATTGAGGCCGTGATGATCTGCGCCCTCGGTGGCCTGCTGGGCGTGTTTGGTTCGTGGGTGGCGGGGCATCTTTTCGCCCTCGCGACCGATGCGTTCTCAATGGTGTTCACTGTGTTTCCGGTGCTGATGGCCTGTGGGTTTTCTGCCCTGATTGGCCTGACGTTTGGCTATTTTCCGGCGCGCAGGGCAGCACGCCTCAACCCAACTGAGGCGCTGGCTCGCGAATGAAAAGACACCTTTTGTTACCCGCACTTTTATTGCTCGCGGGTTGTAGCTCACTGACCCGTAGCGACTACCAGCGTCCGCTGCTGTCATTGCCCACCCAATGGCAACCTGCTACCGACACGGTGTCGGAATACGGTTGGCAGCGTTTTGGCGATCCCCGACTGTTGCGGGTGATCGAACAAGTGCTGGAAAGCAATAACGATCTCGCGGCGGCGGCCATCACCGTGCAACAGGCGCGTGTGGCTGCAGGGTTAACTGACACCAATATGACCCCCGATGTGGCGGTCAGCGGTTCCGCCAGTAACAGCAAAAACGTGCGTCGGGGAACATCCGCGCAGGAAAACTACAGCAGCGGCATCACTATTGCCTGGGAACTGGATCTGTGGGGAAAACTGGCGCGAGTCCGTGAGCAACGCGAATGGGAAGCGGTGGCGAGCGAGCAGGATTACCACGCGACGGTACTCACTACGATGGGGACCACCGCCCAGCTTTACTGGCGTATCGCGCTGTATAACCAGCAGATTCGCAATCAGCGTGACGGTCTTGCCATTTCGCAACAGACCGTGCAACAGGTGACGTCATGGTTTAACGCCGGGAAGGTCGGCCAGCTCGATGTGTTGCAGTCGCAGCAGGCCCTGTTAGAACGAGAGAATCAGTGGCGAACGCTGGTTCAGCAACGTCAGAACACGCGGAATGCGCTGGCGCTGTTGCTCAACAGACCGGCAGAACAGCATGCCGATGAATTGCCCGCGCTGGATGGAAATCAGCAGGTGCCGATCGCACAAAAAACACCGTTACGGGCGATCGCGCAGCGGCCGGACATTCAGGCCGCGGAGTCGCGTCTGCGCGCGGCCCTTGCAGGTTACGACGCCTCACGGCTGCAGTTTTATCCCGCACTGTCTCTTGATGCCTCACTGAATGCCGGCAGTCAGATCTTCAGCCAATGGTTCAGCGATCCGATCCGCACGATTGGCGGCACGCTGGCGCTGCCGTTTATCCAGTGGAACACCCAACAGCTCACCGTGAAGCAAGCGGATCTCGCGGTAAAACAGGCGGCAATAGCCTTTCGTTCGACGGCCTACGCCGCGCTCGCCGAAGTGGATGAGGCGATGGAAAACCGCCTGAGCGCTGATGAACAGCGCGCGCGACTTCACCAGTCGCGGGTCCTCAGCCAGCGGCGTTTAACCCTGACGGAAAGCCGCTATCGCGCGGGCGCCGTGGATTTTCAGACGTTGTTGAATGCGCAGGACGATCTGTTGACGTTAGAGAACGCCCTCGCACAAACCCAATACGACTACCTCTACGCCACGTTGCAGCTCTGGCTGGCGCAAGGGGGTGGCGAAACGCAATACAGGATGATGCAACATGAAGCCGAATAATGAATTTAAGCGGGTCGTCGTTACCGGGTATGGCGCCGTGACCCCACTTGGCGCGACGGCTGATGAGAGCTGGCAGGCGATGATGGATAACCGTCTGGGCTATCACTATGTCGATAAAACGGCGCTGAATATCAACACCCATTTTCTCGGGCTGGTGGATAACGAACCGAGCCTGGCGGGTGTTCCTGCGGTTATTCGTCGTCGGCTGCCGCGCTTTGCCCGGCTGACCGTCGGCGCGGCGCGTCAGGCAATGACGATGGCCTTTGGCGTCAGGCCGCCGCAGGAATACTACAACACGCTCGACTGCGGCGTGATCATGGGGACCGGCTGGGGAGGACTGGACGAAAGCTACGACGCGCAAAGTGAGTTTGCGACCACGGGCGTCGCCTCGCCATTTAACTGTTTTTACTCGATGCCCAGCGTCACCACCGCAGCATGCAGCCAGTTCTGGGGACTCAATGGCTATCAGAACACGGTGGTTGCCGCCTGCGCGACGGGGACGATCGCCATTGGCGACGCTTACGAGGTGATCCGCAGCGGCAGGGCGAAAATGATGCTGGCCGGTGCCGGAGAATCTCTCACCAGCCACTGCGCGGTGTGGAACATTGACGTGCTGGGCGCACTGAGCAAGGAGACGTCGGATCCGCAGCGCGCCAGCTGTCCGTTCAGCGCCCATCGTAGTGGTTTTGTATTATCGGAAGGGGCGGCGGTGCTGTGCCTGGAAGAGCGCGAAGGGGCGCTGGCACGCGGCGCGACGATTCTCGGCGAGATTACCGGCTACGCCAACTTCTCTGATGCCTGGGATTTCACCTCACCGGCGGAAGACTGTCTTGCCCGCGTACAAACCATTACCCACGCGCTGCAACAGGCGGAACTGGAACCGGATCAACTCGACTACATCAACGCGCACGGTACCTCGACGCCGCTGAACGATATCAATGAAACGCAGTCGCTAAAAATGGCATTAGGGGACGCGGTGTGGTCCATTCCGGTTTCCAGTACGAAATCGTACTCCGGGCACTTAATCTCTGCGGCGGGTACCTTCGAGAGCATCGTCTGCCTGCAGGCTATCGCTAATGGCATCATCCCCGCGACCGCCAATTTCCAGCAGGCGGATGAATGTTGCGATCTGGATTATGTAGTTGAAGGCCATCGTGCGGGCAATGTCCGTCGCACGCTGAACCTGAGCTTCGGTTTTGGTGGCGCGAATGCGGCGTTAATTCTGGAGAAGCACGTATGATGCCCCTTCATTATGACCAACAGGATGCCCGGCGCTGGGCCGCGTTTTCGGGCGATTACAACCCGGTGCACTTTGACGAGGCGTGGGTCAAAGCGCGGGGTGGACGTGGGCTCAGCGTGCATGGCATGCGCGCCTTGCTGGACGTAAAGCGGTTTATCAGCCCACCGGTTGACGACGCCCCGTTTCTGAAATGTACCGTGCGTCTGCGCCGACCGCTGTGGCGGGATACCGCTTATCGCCTGACGCGCGATGCGACTAAGCGGGTTGCGGCGTCAGTGCGCGAATTCTCTGCCGAAGAGTCCTGCCTTTCCTGCCAGCTCACGCCGGAAAAACACCTGCCGCTCGTCGATGGCGAAAGCCAACGGGTACTGGATTCGTCGGCGCTGGCCGCGCTGCATCAGACATTTACACCGCTGCTTTCCGACGCCCAGCAATGGCATTTTCTCGACGCCCTGTTGTTTCGTCATCTTCTTCAGGATACCGCGCTGTTACGCCAGCAGACCATTGCCACCATGCTGCCGACGTGTCGGACGCTGGATGCGCTGTTTTCTCTCTTTCCCGTGGTTCAGACCCACCAGGAAGTCATTTTCGACAGTCATCTGCTGGCCCCCTGGCGAGCAGAGTCGCTGCCGGAACATCTTGAGATCGATACGTTGCCTGCCCTGGTGGTTGGCGACCTTGCGAGTGGCGCGGTGGTGGTGCGAATCGCCGCGCGAACCTGTTATCAACATCACTACATTAGCAATGCCGTGACGCTTAAAGTCGGCGCGCTGACAAAAGGAAAATCGAATGAGCCAGCATGAAATGATCTACGACAAAATCAGTGAAATGATCTGTGACGCCAAAGACCTGACGCCGGAGGCGCTGACGCCAGAGACGACGCTACCTGAGCTGGAGCTGGACAGTCTCGACTACGTTGAACTGATGGTGCTGGCGAAGCGTGAATTTAACGTCACGCTCAACCCTGAACTGTTTATGAAAAATCCCACCATGACGCTTCGCGAACTCAGCCAGCACATTGCGCAGGAAATGGCAGGTTGATATGGCCAGGAAATGGATGCTCATCACCGGCGGCAGTCGGGGAATCGGCCAGGCACTGGTGAGTCACCTGTTGCCTGAATGGAATATTGTTTTTACCGGTCGCAACGAGGCCGGGATCGCTCGCACGCTGGATATCGCGCAAAGCCAGAGTACGTCGACCTGGGTGAAGGGCGTTCGCTGTGACGGCAGCGATGAAGCCAGCGTCGAGCCGTTAGCCATGTCGCTGCTCGAGGCGCATGGCGCACCCGCCGCTATCATCCATAATGCCGGTATGACCAATGACGCGCTGCATATCCATCAGAACGCGCACGACTGGCAGGAGGTGCTGGGAAACAATCTGATCGCGGTGGTGAACTGGAATCGCATCCTGCTGCCCGCCATGATGACCCAGGGCAGTGGCTCGATTGTGTTTATGTCGTCCGTGACGGCCATTAAAGGCAACAGCGGACAGACGGCCTATGCCGCGAGCAAAGCGGCGATGATTGGCCTGACGCATTCGCTGGCGCGAGAAGTGGGGCGATTTGGCATTCGGGTAAACTGTCTGGCACCAGGATTGATTGAAGGTGAAATGGTTCAGGCCATTCCGGAAGCCCGATTGAAAGCGATGCGACAGAATATTCCTTTGCGCCGTCTCGGCCGTACGCAGGATGTCGCCCGCGCAGTCGCGTTTCTGGCCGGGGAAGGGAGTAGCTATCTCACCGGGCAAACGTTGGTGCTGGATGGCGGTTTGTCCGCCTGATTAGGGGGAGCCGCGAGAATGACGTCTCGCGGTTCAGGACAGGCTGAGTTGGTTTATTCTCTGAACCAGGGCGCGTCGCTCTTTGACGGACTCCTGAAATATCTGCAATAAAGTCCCACTATTTTGCTGCACAATGCCCGCCAGTTCGGGGGTGATTTCTGCCGTTTCCCCGACACGTGCTTTAAATTCTGATGACAGCGTGACGCCCTGTAGCAATGACGCCAGCCAGATGCTGGCTTTCAGAATCTTCACCTCCGGAGGATGCGTGGCTTTCGCAATCACCGTCTTTTGAATCTGGCACCAGCAGGCAATATCCCGAATGGCTTCAATAGGATACAGTTCATCCCAGACAGCATTATTTTCACCGGTGTGTGCTGGTGCGGCGCACATCGCCAGAGACGTCAGGTTATGCAACAAGCCACCTATTTCGATTTTCAGGCACTGGACCGGCGGAATCCCCATTTCCCGGGCCAGGTAACCGGATATACGGCCGACAACCAGGGAGTGCTGGACGCCGTTCTGACTGAACCCATCAATAATAAACGCCAGCATGTTGGCGATATCGCGAAAGTTATGCAAAGAGATGGAGTCGTTATGTATGCGGGGGATGTCCTGGATGTAATCGTCGAACTCTGTGGATTTAATTTTTAACCAGAAGTGTTCGCAATTTGCTATTTTTCTGAATGCATTGATAAATTCGGGGTTATACAGAATATGTTCGCCGCCAACAATGATATTAATAATTTCATCTTTGACCGATATTATATCGCTGGAGCGGTAATGGGCGATTAAAACATCCAGACGATCCGCCAGATAAACGACATGGCTCTCTCTGGGCACTTTTTCACCGTTCACGTGGTCGCCTTTTCCATTGTCCCAATGGGTGTGGTGATAGCGAACAATCGAACTTAGCGGGTTCAGTAAAGGGACGCTGGCCAGTAATTCAGCACCGATGGCCGCGTGGTTATTGAGTTCATTGTCGTAATAGCTGAGGGGCTGAAGGCGCGATTCTTCGTTCAGTCCTCCGATATCATGAAGCAGGGCCGCCAGCAGCGTTTTCCTGCATTGTGCAGGAGTGAACCGGGATTCCCGAGCCAGGTGCCAGGCGATGAATGCCGTTCTGACATGATGCAGGTTAAGTCTGGGGTTAATCATGTCTATTATTTTTGAGATGCAAGCCAGTGATTCTATTAATTTTATATTCATATAATGAGACATTTAACTTTCGCTGTGCTTCGTTAAAGAAAACCACGCTAATTAATCTCGTTTGCAACCATATTGCGGAAATACGTGGTTACCAAATAGTATGACATTATTATTGACTTTTTTTAGGAAAATTATCTTGTCATTCGGACCTTTGCCAAATAACAAACTATTAGCAATCTCATCATCAACATTATCAGTATTATCATGTATGGTTTTGACACTCATTATCTTATACAGATGCGCATTGGCATTGTATGTTTCATATTTCATTTTGAGCGTGCGCGAGATTAAATACTTTTTTTCATTATGTGTGAGCAACCCGTCAATATTGATAAGAAGTTGCTCATCCGTCATGTGCAAAAAAATTAGCCCTTCGGCGCGAATGTTGTCGTTGTTGATACTCTGGATGACAGAAAACTGCGACTCGCATGAGAAAGCCGGGGGCCGGATAAAACAGTAAGCCGCGCCGATCAACAACAGGCCGACACCGATCAAAAGAAAAATGGCTTGTTTAGGCATTATTTTTTTCTCTGTAATAAAAACTCATGCAGCTGTCTTTATCACATTTAATGAGTAACAATTGCACAATATCACCCAGGGCACCTTGTATCTGTTGCTTGTAAACGTACAACTCCTTTTGCTGTGAGCAATCGAATGGTTGCGGGACAAAATCAAAGCTCTTTGTCACCTCTCGTAATGAGAGTGAGGTGGGCATAAAAATGACGCACTGACCTTTAACCAGTCTTTGTATATCGGTGTCGGCTCTGAATGACTCTGGATTTATTATGAGCAGGAGGAAGGCGATTGCCAGAGCGATAATGCGGGTAAGTCGCTTTAGACAGAGTTTCTGCGGTTCAACCGGTGGAGCCTCCGGCTCCTTTTCTTCGAGGAATGACGTTCGATACTCACGATCGTTATTGATAATGGCATCTTCCGCTATTTTGAAACCAATACGGGGAACCGTAACAATGATTTCTTTTGTGATACCCAGATCGTTCAGGTTTCTACGCAATGTTGAGATATATTGATTTAGATTACTATTTGATGCTCTGGCGCCATATTTATCAAAAACAGTCTGAAAGATTTCATTTCTCGAAAGGATATCGCCTTGATGATTGAGCAATTCAGCCAACAGGCGCGTAGAGGTTTGGGATAATTCAACACAATCCCCAGTCAACAGGTTAACGAGAGACGCATCCTCCGTGTCAAAAGTGATAAATCCCTCAATGTCGAACCTCATGTTCATCTCCACCCTAGACCCTGCTTTTCTCTAACATACAGTCTTATCTTAATAAAACGACGTTAATGTTAGATAAAAATTCTGTATTTACATTCATTTCAAGCTAATGTTGCTGGTTGAATCAGGAGAACGCATACTGCTAACACCTTCAAAATCCAGGAGTCTGCAATGAAACTCTCGCTGTGTTCATATAACCCGGGTGCAGCACATCCAGGTTACAACGTACCTCATGACAATCTGCAGATGTTAGCGGCGGAAATGGGAATATGTGACCTGCCGATGATCAGGGGGCCGGAACAAGTTTTTATTCTCAATCTATTAAAAGATCACAGTACCCAGGGCCTGTCGACCAGAGAGCTTGCCGATCTGTGTGGCATTTCAATTTATAAAGTCAGACACTTACTTCTTCCGCTGGAGAAATATGGCCAGGTTATAAGAAATAAAATGCAAAAGCACCATCAGTGGTTTTTGTCAAAGGACTCTACAGATATTGATTGGCATTCTAACAAGGGGTATTTTCATTTGCAACAATGACCGGAAAGTCAATTGGATAACCTTAAAAATATGAAAAAATCTAATTATTATCTCGCAGGGTATTCGGAAAATTCCCAATAAAATTTTAATGCTCCTGCGCCATGACTATTGCCTTTTGACCTTTTTGTTTAAGTGCAGTCCAAAAAAGGCGTTATAATCAGTAATTCCCGGCAGGGTCAAGAGTATGGTTAAACACTTTTTTACAGTATAACACTTGCGAATAGACTGGCTTGTCAGATGCCCGTGAAATCTGGTTTCAACGGGCAACTATTTTACTGTTAACTCTCTGTGTATGACATCAGATGCGTCAATTGCGTATTAATCTTCTCAACCAGCCATTCACTTCCTTTTTCCTGAGCTAGCGTATAAAGGGGTAATAAAATTCCCGTCCCCTTAATAGCGTTATTGTCAGAAAAATAGATGCCCCCATCTGCTTCCGGATAGCCGTCATAACTTTCCCAAAGGGTATAAGGTGCGTCGTAAGCGGCATCATTTCGGGTCGGTGAAAAAAGATAAATACAGAGATAACTTTTGGCTTCTTGAGCAGAGATTTTTAGTTCGGTAGCAAGCGGTTCACTGTCTTTACCATATTGTTTCAGGCGCTGCTCATGGAGAAGTTCACTGTCAGTGACCAGCTTAAAATCGAGTACGTAATCCTTTGTTGTCATGGGCGTTCCAGGTTCTTGTTGCCGACTGAAAACAAATGAAACATCCATGATGGGAAGGTAGTCCCATTTCCATGACTCAAACGGGTTTTTGTTTGATTGCGGAGGTTTATTAAAACTCCATGTGTTCCAGCTCAGGAATGTGGTATCCAGTTTTTGTGTGGTTTCGTTCAGTAAAGGGAAGAGTTGTTGATAATAAGCAGCACAAATCCGATGTGCTTGCCTGACAATAATAAAAGGATCAGACATGATGGTTTCCTGCAAAAAAAGAGAAAGTGGTGGGGAGATTTTGTGACGATAAATAGTCTAAAAGCGGTTTCCAGGACTGGAGAGGGGAGTGGATACCGTACAGTGCTAGAGCACTCAGACAATCCTGGATAATTCTTCTTTCTTGTTGTGATGCCCATTCCGCCTCTGGGTATTGAATTTTTTCCCTGACCGTACGCCATTCCAGCCCGTGAAAAGTAACTTCAGGAAAATTGTGTTTGAGTTCGACAAACCATGCGGAATGCTTTTCCGGCAAGTTTCCCAGTGCTAAAAAGTGCAGGGCAGGTTTTTTATCCTCACTGTTTTGCCAGCCGTAGATCTCTTTGTACCATTGTTGTTTATACTGTTGCCCGCCAGCCGGAGGTTTTACTTCAATGAGCAATGCGGTGTGAGTGAAATTTAAAATAACATCAGGTTCTGCATAGTGATCCTCTTTACTCACCCAGTGTGCGGCGTGGTCATCGATCTCCGAGGGAAAATCGTACTTCGGCCAGAAAACGATGGACTCAAATGCTCCCCAATTTTTTACATCAACGCTAAGTAGTGAAGTGAGCACTGTTTGCATTGACGCTTCAGACAGATAGCTCATACGTCCCCAGAATGCCGCCGTAAGTAGATCCTCATAACGCTGAAATACTGAACGCCAGCTCTGTGTATCGCCACCTTGTAAGCTTACCCGTCGGGCTTTCCCGTTTAAAATTGCCTGTAACATAAATATGTCCTTGCTATGGAACACCAACTGATTTTTATCATTTTTAAGCCTTTATCCTAATGTGAAAAATGCAGGGTTCAATAAATAGACAAATGAAAGTGTGAGATAGCTGTAGCCAGCTAAAAAACGCCAGTTTCTTTTGAGGATAAAAACAACGTTTTTATTTCGTCGAAATTTTTTGATTTTACGTAAACGTAAATGAAGTGCGCTTCTCTGAACATCTGAAACAGGGGCTTGACTGATTTTCTTTGCAATGAGTTTCTCTGAGTCAATAAATGAATGTCTATGATGCAGTTTTGATAATTTACCGGCAAAGAAAATCAGTGTGAGCATAAAGGCGCAGAGCTGAAAAACGCGGTTAGGTATTCCCCAACATGCAAAACTGGTGAGCAGCACCCATTCAGCAACAGAATCACTTTGCAGGTTTTTCCACCAGTGATTCATATCATGAGCGTAGACTCGAATCTCTTTTTTAATGTCTTCGTAATGATCGGTGGTCATCTTCTTCTCCGGGGCTGCATCTGTGCGAATGATCGCAATGTAACACAACGGTTTTAGGATCAAGAGGTTGAGTTATTGGTAAGTTGACTGCTTTCCAGGACAGAAAAATAAAGATGAGATAAAAGCGTTATGGTTTCTGATGATGGGCTGAAACCCCAAAAGCAAAAACCCAGCTATAAGCTGGGTTCTCTGAAGAAGTGGTGCCCGGACTCGGACTAACGCCGCAGGCGTTGAACAGCGCGCTTGTCGCGCTGGCCCCGAAGGGGTGAGCCGCTTGCGGCGAATAATCGAACGGAGTTCGATGAAAAGTCCGGCTCGCTAAAAGCAAAAACCCAGCTATAAGCTGGGTTCTCTGAAGAAGTGGTGCCCGGACTCGGACTAACGCCGCAGGCGTTGAACAGCGCGCTTGTCGCGCTGGCCCCGAAGGGGTGAGCCGCTTGCGGCGAATAATCGAACGGAGTTCGATGAAAAGTCCGGCTCGCTAAAAGCAAAAACCCAGCTATAAGCTGGGTTCTCTGAAGAAGTGGTGCCCGGACTCGGAATCGAACCAAGGACACGGGGATTTTCAATCCCCTGCTCTACCGACTGAGCTATCCGGGCAACGGGGCGCATTAAACCGTAATCATGCCCAGCAGTCAACCAAATTTAGGGAAAAGCTGTTTAACTGCTTAAGTTTGCGTCAATTAGTGCGTTTCTGCATTCAGATTGCATAAATCTTCCAGACAGAGGGCCCTATACTGGAATGCTGGCTTAGGTCAGCGCACCGCCCTGACGGCACTGGGCAAACCGCAGAATATCTTCTGCCAGACGATGCGCCGTCTCTACATCCGCATGGCTGCGATTGACCAGCATGCGGCTCAGACAGCCTTCCAGCACCAGTTCCATCTGTTTGGCCACCATCGCCGGATCGTCAATCTCCAGCGTGGTCAGCAGTTCGTGAGTGAAGTCGCGCGCCGCGCTTTTTTGCTGATCCGCCAGTTGATGGATCGGGTGCGACGGATCGGGATAAAACGTACAGGCGGCGATAAACAGGCAGCCCGGGTAGCGATTATTACTCACGCACTCTGCCAGCGCAGTGTAACGGGCCAGCAGCTTTTGCTCGGCACTCAGGGTGTCATCCAGCAATAGCTGGCGACGCCAGATATCCACCTGCTGGCTGAGATAGCGCAGCGCGTCATACAGAATAGCCTCTTTGTCCGGCCAGAAACGCTGCATTTCATCGAGCGGATAATCAACGCGCTCGGCTACCATCTCCAGCGTGGTGTTCGCAATCCCATGGATCTCGAGTAATTTTAGGGCTTCTCCCAGGACATCTTCACGTTGCACGGTCATTCCTCCGTCTTTATCTCTGAAAGTGTCGCTCACGGTTGGCGATCGCGCAAATGCGCACTAAACGTCGCCGCATCCATAAAGCCCGTCACCCGCGCCTGCGGGTGTTCCTGTCCTTGTGCATCAAAGAACAGGATGGTTGGCAGTCCTAATACCTGCAAATGCTTTAATAGCGCCACATCCTGCGCGTTATTGGCGGTGACGTTAGCCTGTAACAGTATCGTATCATCCAGCGTCTGTTTTACTTGTGGATGGCTGAAGGTGTACTTTTCAAACTCTTTACAGGCGACGCACCAGTCGGCGTACAGGTCCAGCATCACCGGTTTGCCTTTCGCCTCGGCAAGCGCCTGATTGAGTTCCTCAACGCTTGCCACCTGTTTGAAGTCCAGATGCGTCTGCGACTGTGTCACCGTCGTGCCAAACGCCCAGTCCTGGAGCGGACGTACGCTGACCAGCGCCGCCGCCAGCAGAATTATCTGTACGATACGCATCCAGCCACGCGTTGCTTGCAGACTGGTGATAAACGCCCAGCCAAAGAAGGTCACGCCCAGCAGCGACCACAGCCGTAAGCCCCACGTATCGCCGATGATGCGCTCCAGCAAAAAGACCGGCAGCGCGAGGATAACAAAGCCAAACGCTGTTTTGACCTGCGCCATCCACGGCCCGCTTTTCGGCAGCAGACGGTTCCCAAAGACGGTGACCAGCATCAGCGGCAGCCCCATCCCCAGCGCGTAAAGATACAACGTACCACCGCCGAGCCACAGGTTCCCGCTCTGGGCGATATACAGCAAGATGGCGCTTAGCGGCGCGGTCGTACACGGTGAACAAATCAGCCCGGCAATAGCGCCCATAACAAAAACGCCACCCGCAGAACCGCCTTGTTGACGGTTACTCATCAACGTGAGGCGCGTTTGCAGCGATGATGGCAGTTGCAGAGTGAACAAACCGAACATCGACAGGGCGAGCAGGGTAAAGACCACCGCCAGACCGATTAAGACATACGGATGCTGAAGGGCTGCCTGGAACTGCAATCCGGCGGCGGCCACCACCAGACCCAGAGCGGTATAGGTCAGTGCCATCCCCTGTACGTAGATAAACGTCAATAGCAATGCTCGCCCACTGGAAAGACGCTGTTTACCGCCGAGTACGATGCCGGAAATCAGCGGATACATCGGCAATACGCAAGGGGTAAAAGCGATGCCAATACCGATCAGTAGCGCCCACAGGGCGGAGAAGGGGAGTTGGGCTGGCGCTTGCTCTGGTTGTGGTCGCTGTGTGGCTGTTGGCGCTGCTGTTTTCGGCTTTGCACTGACGGTCACTTCGCTGAGCGGCACGGTTTTGCTTTCCGGCGGATAGCAGAAACCCGCGTCGGCACAGCCCTGATACGTTACTGTCAGCGTCGCGCCTGATTGTGCCTGGTTGATGGTCACCGGGACAGTGAGCGTATTGCGATAGATTTCGCTTTTCCCGTAGAACTCATCTTCATGCCAGACGCCCGCAGGCAGAGTGACTTCCGCGATTTCTGCCTGAGCGGGGGTGATACTGATCTGCTTGCGATACAGGTAATACCCGTCTTTCACCTGCCAGGTGAGATTCAGATCGTGTTGGTTTTGCTGAAAGTCAAAGGCAAAGGCCTGGTCAGCAGGGACAAAATTCGAGCGACCTGGCGTGTCGAACAGCCCGGCAAAAGTCGATGTGCTGCAAAGAAGCAGGATCAGCGTAAGGATGCGTTGAGCCATGAGAGGTAATCACTGTCTCCATGAGTAACGGGTAAAACCAGAAGTTCGGGGGTTTGATACGGGTGATGAGACTTCAGGCAATCGAGTAAAGCGTCCTGGTGTGCCACCGAGGTTTTTAAGATCATCTGGACTTCATATTCCTGTTCCAGTTTTCCTTCCCAGTAATACAGCGAGGTGGCACCGGGAATAATCGTGGCGCAGGCCGCCAGTTTTTCTGCCAGCACTTTGGCCGCCAGATCCTGGGCGGTGGCTTCATCCGGCGCGGTGCAAAGCACAACAACGGCATCGGGGAGGGAGATATCCTGACGACTCACATCATGCATAAACACCTCGAATGAACAGAATGACCGGCAAAAGAGTGGTCACTATACAACGGACGAGGCAAGGATGTTAGACAAAGGGGAGGGAAATGCGGGGCGTGAACACGCCCCGCAGGTAACACTTACAGCATGAAGCTGCCCAGCAGGAAGCCGAAGCAGACTGCCAGTAATACCCCCAGCGTACCAGGGATGAAGAACGGGTGGTTAAAGACAAATTTACCGATACGCGTTGTCCCGGTGTCATCCATCTGTACCGCCGCAACCAGCGTTGGGTAAGTAGGCAGAATGAACAGACCAGAAACTGCAGCGAAAGAGGCAACGGCAGTCAGCGGAGAAACGTTCAGCGCCAGCGCCATCGGCATCAGTGCTTTAGCGGTTGCTGCCTGAGAGTACAGCAGTGCAGAAGCAAAGAAGAAGATGACGGCCAGCAGCCACGGATGGCCCTGAATCACTTCACCTGCAGTGTCTTTGATCCAGTCAATGTTGTGAGACACGAAAGTGTCACCCAGCCATGCAACGCCCAGGATACAAATACAGGCGCTCATACCGGCTTTGAAGGTGCTGGAGTTGAGGATGGCGTCAGTTTCCACTTTACACAGGATAGTGGTCAGCGTCGCGACGCTCAGCATGATGATCAGGATAGCGTTAGTGGTGTTCATCAGCGGTTTCTCAACCAGACCGAGGCTCGGGCTGTTGACGATCGCATAAACGACTACGCACACCACGCCCAGCAGGAACAGCCAGACGGAGTTTTTCGCCATCGGTTTGATTTCGATCTGCTTCTCACCGCGCAGCTCGATCAAACCCTCTTCCAGACGTTTGCGGTACACCGGATCGTCAGAGAGTTTGGAGTTGAACAGCATGGTCACGAGGAAGGACATCACCAGCACTGCCAGCAGTGTAGACGGAATGACCACGGACAGCAGGTGGATGTAGCTAATACCATGACCTTCCATCACCGAAGACATGTATACGACTGCAGCAGAGATAGGCGATGCGGTGATCGCAATCTGAGCGGAAACCACGGCGGTGGAGAGCGGACGGCAAGGCTTGATGCCCTGTTCCTTCGCCACTTCAGCGATAACCGGCAGCGTGGCCAGGGAGATATTCCCGGTGCCTGCAAAAATAGTCAGGAAATAGGTCACGATCGGTGCAAGGATCGTGATGTATTTCGGGTTCCGACGCAGCAGTTTTTCTGTCTGGTTAACCAGATAGTCCAGACCGCCCGCAACCTGCATCGCGGAGATAGCAGCAATAACCGCCATGATGATGGAAATTACATCGAACGGAATGTTACCCGGTTTCACGCCGATAGCGGCAAGAACCAGAACACCCAGTCCACCTGCAAATCCAATCCCGATGCCCCCAAGTCTGGCGCCCAAAAAGATTGCCAGCAAAACAATGATAAGTTCGACAACTATCATATTAGCCTTCCTTGTTGTTTAACAAGTTGATATTAAATTGTTGTTATTTAGTAACTTCTAATAAGAAAAAGGGCACGTCATCTGACGTGCCCCCCTTGGTACTACCCTGTACAATTACTGTTCGCTTTCATCAGTATAGCGTTTTGCTTTGTAAGCCGGGTGCATCAGGTTCTGTGCGGAGAAAATATCGTCCAGCTCAGCTTCAGTCAACAGACCGCGCTCCAGCACCACTTCACGTACGCTCTTACCGGTTTCGGCGCAAATCTTACCAACGATGTCGCCGTTGTGGTGACCGATGAACGGGTTGAGGTAGGTGACGATACCGATAGAGTTGTAGACATACCCTTCGCACACTTCTTTGTTAGCGGTAATACCGTTAACACATTTCTCCAGCAGGTTGTAGCAAGCGTTGCTGAGGATGTGAATGGACTCAAACATTGCCTGACCAATCACAGGCTCCATCACGTTCAGCTGCAGCTGACCCGCTTCGGACGCCATGGTGACGGTAATGTCGTTACCGATGACTTTGAAGCACACCTGGTTGACGACTTCCGGTACGACCGGGTTCACTTTTGCTGGCATGATAGAAGAGCCCGCCTGCAGTTCCGGCAGGTTGATCTCATTCAGGCCGGCACGTGGGCCAGAGGAGAGCAAACGCAGGTCGTTACAGATTTTGGACATCTTCACAGCCAGGCGTTTCAGCGCGCCATGTACCATCACGTAAGCGCCGCAGTCAGAGGTCGCTTCGATTAAGTCTTCAGCCGGAACGCAGGCAAAGCCCGTCACTTCCGCCAGTTTTTGTACTGCCAGCGGCGAGTATTCTTTCGGTGTGTTCAGACCGGTACCGATAGCCGTTGCGCCGAGGTTAACTTCGAGCAGCAGTTCAGCGGTACGTTCGATGTTTTTCACTTCTTCTTTCAGCAGTACGCTGAAAGCACGGAATTCCTGACCCAGAGTCATCGGAACCGCATCCTGCAACTGGGTACGACCCATTTTCAGGATGTCCTGGAACTCGACAGCTTTACGCTCAAAACCTTCACGCAGTTGGTTGATGGCGTCGACCAGTTTAACGATAGAAGCGTAAACGGCGATGCGGAAACCGGTTGGGTAGGCGTCGTTCGTAGACTGACATTTGTTCACGTGGTCGTTCGGGTTCAGGTACTGATATTCACCTTTCTGGTGACCCATCAGTTCCAGCCCGATATTGGCCAGCACTTCGTTGGTATTCATGTTGACGGAGGTGCCTGCACCGCCCTGGTAAACGTCTACCGGGAACTGGTCCATGCATTTGCCGTTATTCAGGACTTCATCACATGCGGCAATGATGGCATTCGCCACACTCTTAGGAATGGTCTGCAACTCTTTGTTTGCCAGAGCCGCGGCCTTCTTAACCATTACCATGCCGCGCACAAATTCAGGGATGTCACTGATTTTGTTGTTGCTGATGTAGAAGTTTTCAATCGCTCTCAGAGTGTGAACACCATAGTAGGCTTCGGCTGGAACTTCCCTGGTACCCAACAGATCTTCTTCGATACGAATGTTGTTTAACATGTGAACCTTCTTTATTTAAAGCTGCCAATGAATGCACTAAACACACAGAATATATGTGGTTTCGATTGTTTCTTGACCGACGATTATCCCCTACATCGGTCTGGTCAACGAGATCATATTCTGCTCCAGAAATTGTGCCGTAATCTGGATCACTTTAAGTGTGGTAAATTACTCCTTAATTATTATTTTGTGAAATAGGTCACCGCTTTAGGATTAACTCTAAAAATAAAGGTACAAACAGCTTGAAATTTTGCGACCCCCCCCTATATCCGACTAATGCGAATCGCAACTATTTTCGGGCCGACGTGCGTATCACGGCGGTCGTTTGAGGAGAATCCTTTTGCGCTGGATACCGTTACTTGCTGTCTTTCTCTATGTTTATATTGAGATTTCTATCTTCATTCAGGTCGCCCATGTGATGGGTGTACTGATGACGCTCATTCTGGTGATCTTCACCTCGGTCATCGGGATGTCGTTGGTACGCAACCAGGGATTTAAGAACTTTTTGCTGATGCAGCAGAAAATGGCGGCAGGAGAGAGCCCTGCCGAAGAGATGATTAAGAGTGTTTCGCTGATCATCGCGGGTCTGTTGCTGTTGTTGCCGGGCTTTTTCACCGACTTCCTCGGTCTTCTTCTTTTATTACCACCTGTGCAGAAGCATCTGACGATGAAGCTGCTGCCGCATTTGCGTTTTTCCCGGATGCCGGGTGGCGGCTTTAGTGCCGGAACCGGCGGTGGCGACACCTTTGACGGCGAGTTCCAGCGCAAAGATGAAGAACGTGACCGTATCGAACACAAAGACGATCGTCGCGACTGATTTCCGTAGGCCCGGTAAGCATAAGCGCCACCGGGCCTTTTCACAGAACCAGCCTACAAGTGATGTTCAACCTTTTTTCGTTGTGGCAAAAACAGCCACAGTATCGCCAGCATAATCAGCGCATACAGACTCTTCCAGCCGACCATTGCCAGTAACAGAAGGCATAATAATCCACCCACCATCGCCAGCACGCGATACCGACCTTTCAACAGGCGACACCCTGCCAGCATGCACAGCAGATAGATCATGATAAAGATGCCATTGGCGTAGACGATGAGCGCATCGAGATTGATCTCTAACGCATAAATGCACAGCGTACTGACCACACAGCAACCCAGCACGGCATTGAGCGCGTTGCGTGGAATATGACGGGAGGAGAGGCGGGCCAGATAATGGTCTGGTTTGTATTGCGCCTGTGACCACACCAGACGGGCAAAACTCTGTATATAAATGTTGAGACTGGCAAAGCAGGCTAGATAACCGATCACACAGGCTACCCACAGCGCCTGGACGCCAAACAGTTGTACCACGATTTCCGGTAACGAGGCCGCCGCTGCCATCGTTTCGCCATAGGCGTCAAAGTGCAGAACCACAACGGTGCAGGCCCAATAGACCGAACCGGCCAGCAGCAGACCCATCATCAGCGCGCGCGGGAAATCCCGCTCAGGATCCTTGAATTCAGAGGCCAGATGGGAGAACGCTTCCAGACCGACGAAACACCAGAACATCACCGACAGTGCGGAGAACAACCCCGACATCTCAATATCGCCTGGCGCAGGGAAAGGAATCTCTGCCGGTTGAAGGTCGCCAGCCCACCAGATAGCGACAATCAGTGCCACGATCAGACCGGCAATCACCGTTTGCAGGTTCGCGCTGGAGCTCGCGCCGCGTGAACCGATAAACCACACCAGCGCCAGGGTGCCAAGTTCGGCCAGCAACAGTTGCCAGCCGTGCCAGCCAAACATCGCCTGACCAAACCCGGCGGCAATGTGCAGCGCGGCAGGAAGACCCACGGGAATGACGGACAGAAACAGCCAGCCGGTGACCCGTTCCAGATGTGGGCCAAACGCCATACCGACGAAATGTGCGACGCCGCCTGCGCTGGGGTAATGGCGGCCTAACAGGGCAAACACAATCGCAATGGGAAACACCAGAACAATCAAAACTGGCCAGGCCCACAGGCTATTGTTGCCTGCCACCAGTGCCGCCAGGGCCGGGACGGCAAACACACCTGTTCCTAATAATGATGTCGACAACAGGCCAATGCCCTGAGCCAGTCCCAGCTCTTGTTTCAGTCCACTCATGAGTTGTTATCCATTTGCGCCTGAATTCCAGGCAACTGCGCAGGTTTTCGATGTTATCACAATCGGATTTTCTTATGACGCCAGCGATTAAATAGGCGAGAAATGTGAGGTAAGTAGGGTTTTGACAGGATTTTTTGCTGATCAGAATTTTTTTTCACGTTGCCCCTTGAAGGGGCAAAAACCCATCCCCATCTCTCTGGTCACTAGCCGGGAACCTTAGCGGGCCGGCGTCACCCATAACTGATAATGACTTTCTCAAAGGAGAGCTATCAATGAGTATTCGTCCGTTACATGATCGCGTGATCGTTAAACGTAAAGAAGTTGAGTCCAAATCTGCTGGCGGCATCGTTCTGACCGGTTCTGCAGCGGGTAAATCAACTCGTGGCGAAATCATCGCTGTCGGTAAGGGTCGCATCCTGGATAACGGTACCGTGCAACCGCTGGACGTGAAAGTCGGCGACATCGTGATTTTCAACGATGGTTACGGTGTGAAATCTGAGAAGATCGACAATGAAGAAGTGTTGATCATGTCTGAAAGCGACATCCTGGCAATTGTTGAAGCGTAATCCGCGAACGACACTGAACATACGAATTTAAGGGAAAGAGAAAATGGCAGCTAAAGACGTAAAATTCGGTAACGACGCTCGTGTGAAAATGCTGCGCGGCGTAAACGTACTGGCAGACGCAGTGAAAGTCACCCTCGGTCCGAAAGGCCGTAACGTCGTTCTGGACAAATCCTTCGGTGCACCGACCATCACTAAAGATGGTGTTTCCGTCGCACGTGAAATCGAACTGGAAGACAAGTTCGAAAACATGGGCGCGCAGATGGTGAAAGAAGTCGCCTCTAAAGCGAATGACGCTGCAGGCGACGGTACCACCACCGCGACCGTACTGGCTCAGTCCATCATCACTGAAGGTCTGAAAGCCGTTGCTGCGGGTATGAACCCGATGGACCTGAAGCGTGGTATCGACAAAGCGGTTGCGGCTGCGGTTGAAGAACTGAAAGCGCTGTCCGTACCGTGCTCCGACTCTAAAGCCATTGCTCAGGTGGGTACCATCTCCGCTAACTCCGACGAAACCGTAGGTAAACTGATCGCGGAAGCGATGGACAAAGTCGGTAAAGAAGGCGTGATCACCGTTGAAGACGGTACCGGTCTGCAGGACGAACTGGACGTCGTTGAAGGTATGCAGTTCGACCGTGGCTACCTGTCCCCGTACTTCATCAACAAGCCGGAAACTGGCGCAGTAGAACTGGAAAGCCCGTTCATTCTGCTGGCTGACAAGAAAATCTCCAACATCCGCGAAATGCTGCCGGTTCTGGAAGCCGTTGCGAAAGCAGGCAAACCGCTGCTGATCATCGCTGAAGATGTGGAAGGCGAAGCGCTGGCTACTCTGGTGGTTAACACCATGCGTGGCATCGTGAAAGTGGCTGCGGTTAAAGCACCTGGTTTCGGCGATCGTCGTAAAGCAATGCTGCAGGATATCGCGACTCTGACTGGCGGTACCGTGATCTCTGAAGAGATCGGTATGGAGCTGGAAAAAGCAACGCTGGAAGACTTGGGTCAGGCAAAACGCGTTGTGATCAACAAAGACACCACCACCATCATCGATGGCGTGGGTGACGAAGCGGCGATTCAGGGTCGTGTGACTCAGATTCGTCAGCAGATCGAAGAAGCAACGTCTGACTACGATCGTGAAAAACTGCAGGAGCGCGTAGCGAAACTGGCAGGCGGTGTGGCAGTCATCAAAGTCGGTGCAGCGACCGAAGTTGAAATGAAAGAGAAGAAAGCCCGTGTTGAAGATGCCCTGCACGCGACCCGTGCTGCGGTAGAAGAAGGCGTGGTTGCCGGTGGTGGCGTGGCGCTGATTCGCGTAGCCTCCAAAATCGCTGGCCTGAAAGGTCAGAACGAAGATCAGAACGTCGGTATCAAAGTTGCGCTGCGCGCAATGGAATCTCCGCTGCGTCAGATCGTTCTGAACTGCGGCGAAGAACCGTCTGTTGTGGCTAACACCGTGAAAGCGGGTGATGGCAACTACGGTTACAACGCAGCGACCGAAGAATACGGCAACATGATCGACATGGGTATCCTGGATCCAACCAAAGTAACCCGTTCTGCTCTGCAGTACGCGGCTTCTGTGGCTGGCCTGATGATCACCACCGAGTGCATGGTGACTGACCTGCCGAAAGGCGACGCGCCTGACTTAGGTGCTGCTGGCGGTATGGGCGGTATGGGTGGTATGGGCGGCATGATGTAATCGCCTACACCCTGCAACCAGCATGATTTGGGTGTTCATCTCCCAGAAATGAGAGACCCCCGGACAGAAATGTTCGGGGGTTTTTCTTTTGGTCATCTTTTTAGTATAAGATTCAGTGACGGACAAAACGTCCAGCTCATTGATTATGGGGAATAACATGCACGTGAAATATTTAGCAGGGATCGTCGGTGCCGCGCTACTGATGGCGGGTTGTAGCTCCAGCAACGAACTGAGTTCCGCCGGGCAAAGCGTTCGCTTTGTTGAAGAGAAGCCAGGCGCTGAATGTCAGTTGGTTGGCACGGCCACCGGGAAGCAAAGCAACTGGCTTTCAGGCCAGCACGGTGAAGAAGGCGGTTCTATGCGTGGTGCGGCAAATGACCTGCGCAACCAGGCTGCAGCGATGGGCGGCAACGTGATTTATGGCGTCAGTAGCCCAAGCCAGGGCATGTTATCCAGCTTTGTCCCGACCGCCAGTGAGATGATCGGTCAGGTTTATAAGTGCCCTAATTGATTACACTTCATCCTTCAACCAGCCTCTTTGTTGGCTGCGCTGTGAAACCCCAGTCACATAGTTATCTATGCTCCTGGGGATTTCTTCGCCTGCCGCCGCGATTCTGATTGAATGATTTTGTGTAATGACTCGACGTTATGTTGTAGGCCTGATAAGCGCAGCGCCATCAGGCGTGTTGGGTTGCGGTGTGAACGGACTGAGCCCGTAAATGATGCAGCGCGCGCAGGCATTGCTCTTGGGTCAGTGTTTGCGCTTTATCCGCTGTCAGCGTTCTGACAAAAGCCTGACACGGTTTACCTGCCAGCTTTTTCAGCCTGGGGCTAAAGTCGAGTAAACGACGGGAAATGGCTTCCGCCTCTTTACTGCCCGATGGAACGCGGGTTTTGACGATAGCGCCGCTGAACCATTCCTTTCCTGTTTCATCCGTAAAACGATAAAGCACTGCAAGATAATGCGTGAAAAGCGCGTGTTTCCACTCAGGCTGTGTGTAGGCGTCGTATTCCAGTTGCTCATGGTCCAGGCAGTCCGCATCATACAGCGGCAAAAAGTCCAGCAACGAGGAGAGCCGTAGCGCCAGTTCTCGCATGCCGGCATTCTCTATCGCCCGAATAATGGCATACACCAGCACCTCAATCTGTAATTCGTTCACTCGCAGGACGCAGGTATTGCCGTCATGAAGCGTGAAGGTCAGTGTGATGTTGTCGCCACTCCCGTCGGTTAAGGCGACGGCGGTGACGCGGCGATGAATATCCGCGTGTCGAAGTTCGTCTTCCACTATCGCGGGAATGTTTTCCTGCATTTTCTTGCTGATATTGTCGCGCGTTTTTTCGTAGTGCTGACGTTCGGCAGCGTTCAGTTGCTGTTTCTGGTACAGACGACTTTCCATGGCAATCAGCAGATCGCGTAATTCCAGCGCAGGTAGAAAAAACAGCGATTCCTTGTTCCTTGGCTCTTTAATTTTCAGCGCCAGCGCGATGAATTCGTTAGCTTTACGGATAACACCCGTATTCACGCCTTTGATACTGATAGCCATGACGGTTCTCCCTCACCAATAATAAATTCAGCGATTAGTTGCGACTTATAGATATGATTTTTAAATATATAGTTCGCAAGGTATCGCTAAAATAGCATACAGGATGGGGGAATCCGGGGGTTTTGGTGACAGGTATCCGGAAACGGACACCTGGTTGCGAAGTTATTGTTGACGCAGTTGTAAATCCAGTGGTGTTTTACTCGGTTCGCCGCCAATTTCCCGCGCCAGTTTGGGCACCATATACCCCGACACCAGCGTGAGCAGCTCGCGCACGATCTGGCGCGCGTCATCGTCCGTCACCATGAAATGCGCCGCCCCCTGAACCTTATCCAGCACATGCAAGTAATAGGGCATGACGCCCGCATCAAACAGCGCATTACTGAGGTTTGCCAGCGTCTGCGCATTATCATTGACGCCACGTAGCAGGACGCTTTGATTGAGCAGCGTAACGCCTGCGATGCGTAGTTTCGCCATCGCTTGTCGAAACGCGTCATCTACCTCGTTAGCGTGATTAATGTGATTCACCAGCAGGATCTGCAGCGGAGAACGGGTGAAGCGGGCAACCAGCTCTTCCGTAATCCTCGCAGGGATGACGACGGGTAGACGACTGTGAATACGCAGGCGTTTGATATGGGGAATGGCTTCCAGTTGCGTGAGCAGCCAGTCCAGTTCATGATCCTTGGCCATCAGCGGATCGCCGCCGGAGAAGATGATCTCATCCAGCTCTGTATGCGCGCTAATGTAGTCCAGTGCCACCTGCCAGTTTCGCTTATTTCCCTGATTTTCAGCGTACGGGAAGTGGCGACGGAAGCAATAGCGACAATTTACCGCACAGCCGCCTTTCACCAACAGCAGCGCCCGGTTACGGTATTTATGCAGCAGTCCCGGTACGACGCTGTGCTGTTCTTCCAGCGGATCGGTGGAGAAACCCGGCGCGGCAATAAACTCATTCTCGGAGGTAAGTACCTGACGTAAAAGCGGATCGTCAGGATTGCCTTTTTCCATGCGCGCAATAAATGCACGCGGCACACGCAGGGCGAACAGCCGTTTGGCGTCGCGTCCAGCCAACAGTTTTTCATCTGCATCTATATTCAAAAGACGCAGGAGTTCATCGGGATTGGTCACAACATCGGCAAGTTGCGATAACCAATCTTCTCTGGATGGGGTATTTAGGGTTACAATATGCGCCATTTTGTGGCTTAGCTACCAGTTAACAATTTTCAGAGGGCCTTATGGCAACGTACTATAGCAACGATTTTCGTGCTGGTCTTAAAATCATGTTGGACGGCGAACCTTATGCGGTTGAAGCCAGCGAATTCGTTAAACCAGGTAAAGGTCAGGCTTTTGCGCGTGTGAAACTGCGTCGCCTGCTGACCGGTACTCGCGTTGAGAAAACCTTCAAGTCGACTGACTCTGCTGAAGGTGCTGACGTTGTAGATATGAACCTGACTTACCTGTACAACGACGGCGAGTTCTGGCACTTCATGAACAACGAAACCTTCGAGCAGCTGTCCGCAGATGCTAAAGCGATTGGCGACAGCGATAAATGGCTGCTGGATCAGGCTGAGTGCATCGTGACCTTGTGGAACGGTCAGCCTATCTCCGTGACGCCGCCGAACTTTGTTGAACTGGAAATCGTGGATACCGATCCGGGTCTGAAAGGCGATACCGCAGGTACGGGTGGTAAGCCGGCAACGCTGTCTACTGGCGCAGTAGTTAAAGTGCCTCTGTTCGTTCAGATTGGCGAAGTGATTAAAGTGGATACGCGTTCAGGCGAATACGTTTCCCGCGTTAAATAATCCGCGCGTTTAGCTCATTATGGTGCAGCGTTTTGCTGCGCCATTGTTTATCCAGGGCAGGAATGATGAAACATCTTCTCGGTCTTGTAACACTGATTTTTCTCACCGCCTCGTTGCTGGCGGGCTGCAATACCGCGCGCGGCTTTGGTGAGGATATTAAGCATCTCGGCAATTCCATTTCCCACGCTGCCAGCTAATTTCTTCTCGTCGTCCTAAAAAGCGTCTATCTCCCGCCATTGTTTGGGATCTTGTCTATGATTAAGTGGCACTACACAAATAACATAGGCTAGAAAAGGAAGACGTTATGGTTAAGAAGACAATTGCAGCGATCTTTTCTGTGTTGGTACTTTCCTCCGTGTTAACTGCCTGTAATACCACACGTGGCGTGGGTGAGGATATCTCCGACGGCGGCAACGCCATTTCGGGCGCAGCAACCAAAGCTCAGCAGTAGCCGCGTAAACGGTACGACAGTTTTGTCGTGCCGTTAATTTTTCAGTTCGGACGGCGCAAGAAACGGCGAAAAGCGATTATCCATGTGTAACTTCATGCGGATATTACGTTTGTAGGTGTACACCGTTTTGCCATGAATACTGAGCGCACAGGCAATCGCGTTGTTACTCGCCCCTTCCATCCACATCGTCAGCACTTTCTCTTCCTGTGGCGTAAGCAGCGTTGAGGCATTGCCAGGCGCTTCGGATACTGAACCGGTCAGCAGGGCATTGTTGATATTTTCAGCCAACTCCGCCAGAGAGACCTGCTTGGTTAATGACGCACAGACCGGATAGCACTGTGTCTCTACCATCACGCCTCCTGACTCCAGTAATATCAACGGACTACTGCCGCAGGCGAGTAAAAATGGGGCAATGGACTGGGCTGACAGGGTGTCGTTGAGAAAACCGTATAAGTCCGCAATGACCAGGTGAGGTTTCCACTGTTGGATGTGCTCTTTAACCAATAAGAGATTATTAAGCCCAGAGACCAGAAACGACGTATTAATAAAACGTTCGGAATGATTAAGCCATGCCTCGATCCCTGTGCGGGTGAAGTGGCAACGGTCAATCACTAATATTTTCAACATAGCGTTTTCGCATTCAGAAGTAAGGCAAATGGCTTCCTGACTTCAGAAAGCGTCCCATCATAGAGAAGTCGGATGAGTGCTGAATGCGCAAAATACGCAGCGAAATGCGCCTAATTCAACCTTTTAGGCGCGGAAAGATAAAAATGTTGAAATTCACCGCCGCTCGGGCAAGAATGTTTTTTCCACCTTCAGCGTTGCAGGACGACCTGCGAACGCTTCTTTCACCGGGGACGGCCCCATTTCTCTGGAGCCTGATATGTCCTGGATAATCTTATTAATCGCCGGTCTGCTTGAAGTCGTTTGGGCGGTGGGGCTGAAATATACCCACGGTTTTAGTCGCCTGACACCGAGTATCATCACCATTGCCGCGATGATCGTCAGTATGGCACTTCTTGCGTGGGCGATGAAAACGCTGCCCGTGGGTACCGCGTATGCCGTGTGGACAGGGATTGGCGCTGTCGGTGCGGCCATCACCGGTATTTTATTGCTGGGTGAATCGGCCAATCCCATGCGTCTGGCGAGTCTGGCGTTAATCGTTGTCGGTATTATTGGTCTGAAATTGAGTACCCACTAAGCACCGGGCTGTTTCACCCAGATAAGCTTACTGACATCAAACCCTTCCCGGGTCGCGACGGCCAGCATCTGCTGCTTCATTTCATCAGAAAGCGTTGGCGTGCGTGAGAGTATCCACAGGTAGTCGCGATCCGGGCCGCAGACCAGTGCGTGTCGGTACTCTCTGTCGAGCGCGATAACGTTATAGCCACCGTAGAACGGGCCGAAGAAAGAGACTTTCAGCGCAGCGCGACTGGGGTCGCCGGTGAAATAGGCTTTCCCCTCACTTTTCTGCCACATCTCTCTGTCCGGGTTCCAGCCTTTATTGATCACAGTGAGACCGCCGTCATCGCGCAGGCTATAGGTCGCCGTGACCTTTTCCAGTCCCCGTTCAAAGCGATGATCAAAACGGGCAATTTCGTACCAGGTCCCGAGATAGCGTTTGGCATCGAAGTTATTCACCACGGTCACGCCCTGTGGCGGGGTTGGGGTACTACAGGAGACCACCAGAAATGCAGTCGTCACAGCGGCAACGATAGGGAGCAGGCGCATAGGTTTATCCTTAGGGTGTTTTTCCTAAGTGTAGAACCTGACGGGGAAAAATAAGGAGGGAACCGAAAAAAATGCCCTCTTATCAGCAGACAAGAGGGCGGATTGCTTTAGATGGTCAGAATACCAATCGCCGTGACGACGGTCAGGATGGCTGCCAGACCGTAGAACACCCATTTGCCAGCCGGCACATGAATTTTCAGGTCATGCATCGCGTGATGCATACGGTGTAAGCCACACCACAGCGGCAAAACAATCATCAGGAACAGGAAAGCACGGCCGATAAAGCTCTGGGCAAACGCCAGTACGCGCTCATAGCTCAGGGCATCGCCCGGGAACAGACCCAGCGGCAGCAGAATCCCCACCAGCAGAACCATCACCGGCGCGATAATCGCACCCCACATACCGCCTGCGCCAAACAGACCCCAGAATACGGGTTCGTCAGAACGTTTTGGATTTGGATTAATCATCCCGGACTCCTTACCAGAACAGGGCAACAAACAGTATGACTACGGTCGCCACTACAGTAACCGCCCAGAGACCTTTGATGATCGGCTCTGGCCCCATTTTTTCGTCTTTTACGATGATGTTGGCGGCTTTCGGCGCCAGCTCAAACCAGGTTTTGGTGTGCAGCAGTGCTGCCGCCAGGGCGATCACGTTGAGGATCACCACCACCGGGTTTTGCAGAAAACCGACGAAGCCCGCCCAGGATTCGACACCATGCTTCAGTGCGAACAGGCCGAAAATCAGCTCAATGCTGAACCAGACTGCCGGAACGGCTGTGCCTTCGCGCAGCATGTAAAAGCGATAAAACGGCAATTTTTTCCACCAGGTGGACGTCATCGGCCGCACATAGGGTTTGCGTTTAGTCGTCATGTTGCACTCCTTAGCGTGGTTTCAGGGTGGCGATAAGAAAGTCTTTCGAACTTTCCACTTTACCCTGCTGAATGGCAGCCGCCGGATCGACGTGCTTCGGACAAACTTCGGAGCAGTAGCCCACGAAAGTACAGGTCCATACGCCGTTCGGGCTGTTCAACTGTGCCATACGCTCCTTCTTACCGTGGTCGCGGCTGTCTTCGTTGTAACGATGTGCCAGGGTAATCGCAGCTGGTCCGATGAACTCAGGGTTCAGACCGAACTGCGGACATGCGGCATAGCACAGACCACAGTTGATGCAACCAGAGAACTGGTGATATTTCGCCATCTGCGCCGGGGTCTGGGTGTTTGGACCCTGATCCGCCGTGCGCGGGTTACCGATGATGTACGGCTTAATCGCTTCCAGACTTTCGATAAAGTGCGTCATATCGACGACCAGATCGCGTTCGATCGGGAAGTTACCCAGTGCTTCAACCTTAAGACCGTTGGTGTAATCACGCAGGAAGGTTTTGCACGCCAGTTTTGGCACATTGTTGACCATCATGCCGCAAGAGCCGCAAATCGCCATACGGCAGGACCAGCGGTAGCTCAGGTCTGGTGCCAGGTTATCTTTGATGTAGCCCAACGCATCCAGCAGTGACGTTGTTTCATCATAAGGCACTTCATAGAAAGCACTGTGCGGCGCGGTGTCGGTCTCAGGGTTATAGCGCACCACCTCAACTTTCAGGTTTTTCATCTCAGCCATTACGCCTTCTCCTTCTTATCGGCTGCTTCCGCTTCTCCACCGTAAACACGTTTTGCAGGTGGCAGCGTGGTGATTTTCACGTCGCTATAGTCGAGGCGAGTCGTGCCATCAGCATCGCGGAAGGCGAGAGTATGTTTGAGGAAGTTGACGTCGTCACGCTCGGTGCAACCTTCGTCCAGACGTTGGTGGGCGCCGCGTGATTCCTTACGAGCCAGCGCGGAATGCGCCATACACTCAGCAACGTTCAGACCATGACCCAGCTCAATGGTGTACAGCAGGTCGGTGTTGAACACGCTGGAGGTGTCGGTGATGCGAACGCGCTTGAAGCGCTCCTGCAACTCGGCCAGTTTATCCACGGTTTTCTGCATGAGTTCCGGCGTACGGTAGATACCACAACCTTCTTCCATAGAGAGACCCATTTCGTCGCGAATCTTCGACCAGTTCTCGTTACCTTCCTGGTTAACCAGGTCTTTCAGACGCTGTTCAACGCCTGCAACCTGTGCGTCGAGCGCAGCGTCGTTCGCAGTGCCCGCAGTAGATGCACGCTCCATCGCCTGCTCACCGGCCAGACGGCCAAAGACCACCAGTTCAGCCAGCGAGTTGGAACCCAGACGGTTCGCGCCGTGCAGACCGACAGAAGAACATTCGCCGACGGCAAACAGACCTTTGATGCGGGTTTCGCAGTTCTGATCGGTTTCGATACCGCCCATGGTGTAGTGCGCGGTCGGACGAACCGGAATCGGCTCTTTCACCGGATCGACACCCACGTAAGCTTTCGCCAGTTCACAGATGAACGGCAGACGTTCCAGCAGTTTCTTCTCGCCCAGGTGACGCAGGTCGAGGTAAACCACATCGCCACGCGGCGTGGAGATGGTGTTACCTTTACGCCATTCGTGCCAGAAGGCCTGAGAAACTTTGTCGCGCGGACCGAGTTCCATGTATTTGTTCTTCGGCTCGCCCAGCGGTGTTTCCGGACCCATGCCGTAATCCTGCAGATAACGGTAGCCGTTTTTGTTGACCAGGATACCGCCTTCACCACGGCAACCTTCGGTCATCAGGATACCGGAACCCGGCAGACCGGTCGGGTGATACTGAACAAATTCCATATCACGCAGCGGAACGCCGTGGCTCAGCGCCATGCCCATGCCGTCACCGGTAACGATGCCGCCGTTGGTGTTATAGCGATACACGCGGCCTGCGCCGCCTGTTGCCATCACCACCGCGTTAGCACGGATCTGCACCAGCGTGCCTTCCATCATGTTCATCGCCACCAGGCCGCGAGCATGACCATCATCGACCAGGATATCCAGCACAAAGTGTTCGTCAAAGCGTTGGATCTGTGGGAACTGCAGAGAGGTCTGGAACAGGGTATGCAGCATATGGAAGCCGGTTTTATCCGCAGCAAACCAGGTACGCTCAATTTTCATCCCGCCGAAGCGACGAACGTTGACGCTACCGTCTTCGCGGCGACTCCACGGGCAGCCCCATTGTTCCAGTTGGGTCATCTCGGTAGGACAGTGGTGGACAAAATAATCCACGACATCCTGTTCACACAGCCAGTCTCCGCCCGCTACCGTATCGTGAAAATGGTAGTCAAAGCTGTCATGATCCTGGGCGACAGCGGCTGAGCCCCCTTCGGCAGCAACGGTGTGACTGCGCATCGGGTACACTTTTGAAATCAGTGCGATTTTCGCATTAGGATTTGCCTGCGCTGCGGCAATTGCAGCACGTAATCCCGCGCCACCGGCGCCTATAATGGCAAGATCGGCTTGAAAGGTTTGCACGACATTCCTCCAGATTATTGTAATTTCGCCACCACATATCTCGTAAAAGAGCCTGAAAAAGGTGGGTAGCGAACGTGTTTCCACTGCTCCTTTATAGGTACAACAGTATAGTCGCTGACATGTGCAGGAAATTTGACGTGTTCGATTTTTTTAGCGTATCAAAGGGGCGAATTATCATTGATTTTGATTAATTTAATTACTAAACCGTCCCTCGATGGTTTTTTAACTCTTCAGTCACGTTTGAGTATTCCTGAGCAAAATTTGTTTCATCGTCGCGTTACGAGTAGACTTCGTGCCCTTGTCTTAAACTGGAGAAAGAACCATGAGCGAAACGGCAACCTGGCAGCCGAGCGCGTCCATACCTAACCTGTTAAAACGCGCGGCAATTATGACGGAAATTCGTCGTTTCTTTGCCGATCGCGGAGTGCTGGAGGTTGAGACGCCCTGCATGAGCCAGGCGACGGTCACAGACATTCATCTGTTCCCGTTCGAAACGCGTTTCGTCGGCCCCGGTCATTCGCAGGGAATGAACCTCTATTTAATGACCAGTCCGGAATACCACATGAAACGTCTGCTGGTGGCAGGGTGTGGTCCGGTCTTTCAGTTGTGCCGTAGTTTCCGTAATGAAGAGATGGGGCGTCATCACAACCCTGAGTTCACCATGCTCGAGTGGTATCGTCCACATTACGACATGTACCGGTTGATGAACGAAGTGGACGATCTGTTGCAGCAGGTGCTGGAATGCCCGGCGGCGGAGAGCCTCTCTTATCAGCAGGCTTTCCAGCGTCATCTGGAGATTGACCCGTTGTCTGCGGATAAAATGCAACTGCGCGACGTCGCTGCGAAGCTCGACTTAAGCAACATTGCGGATACCGAAGAAGATCGCGATACATTACTGCAACTGCTATTTACGATGGGCGTTGAACCCCACATTGGCAAAGATAAACCGACGTTTGTTTATCACTTCCCGGCAAGCCAGGCATCACTGGCGCAGATCAGTACGGAAGATCACCGTGTAGCGGAACGTTTCGAGGTTTACTTCAAAGGTATTGAGCTGGCAAATGGTTTCCATGAGTTGACGGATGCGCGTGAACAGCAGCAACGTTTTGAACAGGATAACCGTAAGCGTGCCGCGCGCGGATTACCGCAACAACCCATCGACAACAACCTGATCGACGCGTTGAAAGTTGGCATGCCGGACTGCTCGGGCGTAGCGCTGGGTGTGGATCGTCTGGTGATGCTGGCGCTGGGCGCAGAAAGCCTCGCGGAAGTGATCGCCTTTACTGTTGATCGCGCATAACGCGTTCTGACGTGATGAAAAGCGGTGCACTGTGCACCACTTTTCATCTCTGCGCTTGCCCAGTCGGGTACGACGAAGACCTACAAACTCCCCGCCGGACGACTTCTTCTGCCGGCAGAACTGAGCGTTTTCCCTGTTTGTCTGCCATTCAGGCTCTCCAGACGCATCTGGAACGGTGGGAATGGCATATCAATACCGTGCTCGCGGAAGCCCGCCAGAATCAACTGGTGGATTTCATGGCGCAGCGGCATGCGATGACCCATCTCGGCGGCGTAGATACGCAGTTCGAAGATCTGGATCCCCTGTTGCAGATCCACCAGAAAGACTTCCGGTGCCGGGTTGTCGATCACCAGAGAACAGCGGTGCGCGGCGGTCAGCAGGATCTGCGTCACCTCTTCGCTGTTCACATCGGACGGTGCCGGAATGGTTAGTACCACACGCGTTACGGAATCAGACAGCGACCAGTTGATGAACTGCTCGGTGATAAACGCTTTGTTCGGCACGATGATCTCTTTGCGGTCCCAGTCGCTGATGGTCGTCGCGCGGGTATTGATCTTCGTTACACTACCGGTCAGATCGCGAATGGTTACCGTATCGCCAATGCGAATCGGCTTTTCAAACAAGATGATCAGGCCGGAGATAAAGTTGGCGAAGATTTCCTGCAAGCCAAAGCCCAGACCAACACCGAGTGCCGCTACCAGCCATTGTAGTTTTGCCCACTCAATCCCAATCATCGAGAAGCCCACCAGACCGCCAATTAACATCAGCAGGTACTTGGTGATGGTGGTAATGGCGTAACCGGTACCCGGCGTGAGATCGAGGTGTTGCAGCAACGCCAGTTCGAGAAGCGCAGGCAGATTACGCACCAGTTGGGTGGTGATGATAAACACCAGAATCGCGATCAGCACTGCGCCCAGCGTAATCGGTTCTAAACTTTCAACCCCTTGTACCGTCGAGGTGACGTCCCACAACGAGATGTTTTCGAGGAAGCCGAATGCGGAGTGAATTTCCGACCACAACACAATGACCGACAGCAGGGCGATCAGCATCAGGATGGAACGCACCAGACGGAGCGACTGGGCGCTGATGGCATCGAGATCGACTTCACTCTCGTCAACGTCTATGGTCCCTTCCAGACTGGTCGAATGGGCCGGTTCTTCTTCGCCACGGGCGCGCTGGGCCAGCATTTCCGCGCGGCGGTGCTTGGCACGGTCAAAGGCCAGTCTGCGGCGCTGAATCAGCATCCAGCGGCGAATGACGTGGTAAATCACCAGCAGCAGGAACCAGATGGCGACGGAGGTTTCCAGTCGCGCCAGCAGCGCCTGTGACGTCGCCAGATAACCCACGGCAGCCGCCAGTATCGCGACTACCGGTGCGCCTATCATCAGGTTCCACAGCATGCTGTTCACGATATTGTCGCCGCTGCCCTCTTTATCAAGATAGAGCGGAATGCCGGCTTTCTTCAGGCTCAGGGTGACCAGTGCCAGCGCGCCGCAAATCAGAATAAAGCACAGGCGACCGAGCGAGCCGGAGAATTCGCGATCGTTCAGGTTATCGAACATGATGAGCGCCATGATCAACGGCACGATAAGCCCGATACTCATCAGGTAATAACGCATCGCGCGCGACACGCGTTCGCGCGGCCAGCCGAAGTGGGCGATAAACAGGCCATTGGACCGGGCAAAGGCTGCGCAGATCATGACCACCCACAGCAGCGGCACTGTCGCGGTGACGCCATCGCCTATTGCGACGGCCAGCGGCCACGGCCAGGCTTCGCGCAGTCCATACCCCAGCGTCATCCACAGTACTGGCAATGGTGAAGCCACAAGGATAGACCAGAAGACGGTACGTAGCGTGAGCCAGAAGTGATCCTGCGTCACTTTGCCAACGCGGGCGGCCGAGCGCTCCAGAAAACGGGTGAAATGTCTACGAGAATAGATACTGAACCCGACCAGTACCAGTGCGCCGAACAACGGTAAGATGGTCTCTCTGCTGGTTAGCATCATCACACTGGCTTTGCCCAGTTGACTGAAAGTATCAAGCGAAATCAGGCGTCGCAGATCCTGGATTATCTCCAGAGGCCAGGATAGAGACATCGGACGAACATCAGAGGTCCAGAACAGATAGCGGTGGGTCGCTTCGTTCACCTCTTTCAGTGCATCCTCAAGCTGGCTATTGGAGACTTTCAGTTTGGTCAGTTCGAGGATCAGCGTGTCGCCACCCTGTAACAGCGAATTCAGCAGCTCGCGTTGAGTGCGCAGTTGCGCTTCAAGAATACGGTTTTGCTCCGCGGTGAGCGGTTGTCCGTCCGCCTGATGGAGCTGGCGCAACTGAGGCTGCTTATTAAGCTGGTCTTCATAGCGCAGACGCTGGACGCGCAACTGCGCCATTTCAGTATCCAGTTGCTGGGGTTTGGGCATTTCCGGCAGACGCGCCACCTGGGCACGTAACGCTTCGCCCAACAGGTTAGACGAGCCTAGCCATTGCGACTGTTCACGCAACGTCGTCAACGCCTGACGTACCTGCTGAGTCTGGCTGGTGGCCTGACGTTGTTGAGACGCGACGAGATCCATGCGCTGCGCCTGCTGATTCAGCGCGGCTGACAGCTCCCGGTTCACTTTGAACTGGGCGACAATATCCGGCGGTAAATCAGCGCTGTTCTCTGCCAGTAACTCGGTGCTTTCCAGCGCCCGTTCGGCTTCACGCTGGCGCTGACTGTTGAGCTGATTACGCAGGGCCTGTAAATACGCATCCAGTTGCTGGCTCTGTTTTTCCGCCAGTTCGGCGCGCATACGCGCCAGTTCCTGACGGTTGTTGGCCGAAAGCTGCGCCAGTTCCAGCTCATCAACCTGCGCTTTCAGGCGGGCAGATTCTGCCTGCATGCTGAAATTTTGCGCCTGGTTGAGCGGGGTGTTGCCGGTGGCGCTGCCAATGCGGCGTTCGATTTCGTTGAGCTGTCGGCGGGCGTCGGTTTGCTGCTGAGGGAGTTGGCTCAGCGAGTCGGCAATCTCACGGGCGCGCTCCTGCTCTTGCTGGGCCTGACGGCTCTTTTCCAGCAACTGGCTGCTGACCTGGAGAATTTCCTGATTCAGCGCATCGGTCGTCATCCCCGGCGAAACGCTGCGAGGTTCATCGCGCAAATTGGTTAACTGCGCGCGCAGGCTGGCGGACATTTTCGGGAAATTATCGATAACCTGCTGATATTGCTGTGTGCGCTCGAGTGACCCTTTCCGTTCTTCAAGCGCGTTCAAGGCAGACTGAAGGGCTTCGACGACATCGGGCTGGGCAGGCTTTGCGGATTTCGCCTGCTCCAGTTCCTGGGTGATCTGTTTGGCGTCGGGGGCGGTTGCAGCGTACGCCCCCAGGCTGAGGCACCAGGCCATCAGAAACGTTATAATCAGGCGCAAAGCAGCTTCCCTCTACACGTCATCATTTAAGCGGCCTCGATGCTTCTTGAATGATGCTATGTATTTATTAAGTTTCGTCTTTCTTATCATCAACCAGCGGGCTGGCATCGTGCTCGGCGTTGATCTCTGCTTCTGCCAGCGGAGCGGGTTCTGCGTCAACTGGCGCAACGAATGTCTCGGTAGAGATCGCCAACGGCTGACCAATTTTGGTCACGGAAAGACTTTCAAGCTGCTCGACCAGATTCACTTTCCCTGGCGCAAACAAGTTGATTACCGTGGAGCCCAGTTTGAAGCGGCCCATTTCCTGACCCTTCAGCAGCGCCACGGAGCCTTCGCTTTCACCGGCAGGCCAGGTCCAGCGTTTGATCACGCCTTCGCGCGGTGGTGTGATGGTTCCCGCCCAGACGGTTTCGATACTGCCAACAATCGTAGCACCGACCAGAATTTGCGCCATTGGACCAAACTCCGTATCGAACAGGCAGATAACACGCTCATTACGGGCAAACAGGTTCGGGACGTTCTGGGCCGTCAGATGATTGACCGAGAACAGATCGCCCGGCACATAGATCATCTCACGCAGAATGCCGTTACATGGCATGTGTACGCGGTGGTAGTCACGCGGTGACAGATAGGTGGTCACAAACGAACCGTTACGGAAAAGATCCGCCATCAGGTAGTTACCTGCCAGCAGGGATTCCAGGCTGTAGTTGTGGCCTTTAGCTTGCAGGATCTTATCTTCTTCGATAGCGCCTAACTGGCTGATGACGCCGTCAGCCGGCATGACCAGCACGTTCGGATCGGTATTCAGCGGGCGAACGTCATCACGCAGTGGGCGGACAAAGAAATCATTGAATGAGCGGTAGCTGGCGGTATCCGGCTTCTGCGCTTCTTTCATATCGACCTTGTAGTACTTCACGAACAGATCGATAACCAGCTTAGTCAGCCATCCCGCTCGTTTGCTCGCGCCCCAGCCCGCCAGGCGAGTGAGCCATAGTTTCGGCAGAATATATTGTAGCGAAAGTTTAAATGAGTTTAACAAGGTAGCCTCCAGGCTATTGTTTTGTCGTTCCTGACCCGGCGTTCACGCCGGATCCTGAAAAAGGGGGACGATTCTAGCGATGCTTAGCTTAGTTGTCAGTCATCGGTATCAGAAAAGTTTTTACGCGTTTTTACCTGCGACATGCTTTCGAGAATACGGTGGTAATTTTCGAAACGGGTTTCCGCAATTTTCCCGTCCTCTACGGCGGCACGGATGGCGCAGCCTGGGTCAGCGTCGTGCTTACAGTCACGATATTTGCACAGCCCCAGATAGTCATGGAATTCGACAAAACCATGGGTGATTTGTTCCGGCTCCAGGTGCCACAGGCCGAATTCACGCACGCCAGGGGAATCGATGACGTCGCCGCCATGTGGGAAGTGGTAGAGGCGGGCCGCGGTGGTGGTGTGCTGTCCCAGGCCGGAGTTGTCAGAGACATCGTTGGTGAGAATCGCTTCCTGCAGACCCAGCAGCGCGTTGAGCAGGCTGGATTTGCCGACGCCGGACTGGCCTGCAAAGATGCTGATGCGCCCGGTCAGCGCTTCTTCCAACGGTTTCAGACCGTCCTGAGTGTGGCTGGAGACCATCAGTACGCGATAGCCGATATGACGGTAGATATCCATCTGCTCATTCACAAACGCCATGCTTTCGTCATCCAGCAGATCGATTTTGTTGAGCACGATGATCGGTTCAACCTGCAATGTCTCGCAGGCCACCAGATAACGATCGATAATATTAAGCGACAGCTCCGGTAAGATCGCGGAGACAATGACAATCTGGTCGATGTTGGCGGCAATGGGTTTTACGCCATCGTAGAAGTCCGGGCGCGTCAACACCGAGGTACGTTCATGCACCGCCTCGACGATTCCTTTGACGTTAACCCCTTCCGCTGCCGCTTTGCCGGGACGCCAGACCACACGGTCGCCGGTTACCAGCGAGCGGATCGTCCGGCGAATGTTGCAGCGGTGAATTTCACCGTCGGCAGATTCGACGTCGGCATGCATGCCAAAACGGCTAATGACGATACCTTCAGCGGTCTCGCCAAACAGGTTGTCATCGTAGTCTGGCTTCTCCTTAGACGTTTTAAGACGACGCTGGTGATTAGCGTTCACGCGGCGCTGTTGGCCTTTGGAGAGTTTATTTTTACTCAATCGTACTGGCTCCTGGTCGCCCATGTCGGGCAAAACATCTATGATACACACAATTCTGGATGAGAGTAGTCACACAGAATGTGACGCATGAGGGGTGGAAAATAGCATGAGTGCCAATGAAAACAACCTGATTTGGATTGATCTTGAGATGACCGGTCTGGATCCCGAGCGCGATCGCATAATTGAAATCGCCACGCTGGTCACCGATGCCAACCTGAATATTCTGGCTGAAGGGCCAACTATCGCTGTGCATCAGTCCGATGAACAACTGGCGCTGATGGATGACTGGAACGTGCGTACCCATACCGGCAGCGGACTGGTGGAGCGAGTGAAGGCGAGCACAATGGGCGAACGTGAAGCGGAACTGGCGACGATTGAATTTTTGAAAGCGTGGGTGCCAGCGGGTAAGTCGCCAATCTGCGGGAACAGCATCGGGCAGGATCGCCGTTTTTTGTTTAAGTACATGCCGGAACTGGAAGCGTATTTCCATTACCGCTATCTGGATGTGAGCACGCTGAAAGAGCTGGCGCGCCGTTGGAAACCCGAAATTCTGGACGGTTTGAGCAAAGAAGGAACGCACAAGGCGATGGACGATATTCGCGAGTCGGTGGCGGAACTGGCTTACTATCGTGAGAACTTTATAAAGTTGTAAGTTTGTTACTTAGCAGGCTTGCACTGTCGGGCTTTTGTCGCTAAATTGTGCAGCCTGCCGATTAATTAATCACTTGAACCTGATTTCAAAAAAATCGCTTTTAGAGGGGTTGCAGGCGGGAAGATTTCTCGTATAATGCGCCTCCCGTAACGACAGAGAATTACGCGTTACGGCAGCAACAAATTTTAATCAAAGCATTTCATGTTGCAGCAAGGCGGCAACTGAGCGAATCCACAAGAGCTTACTTAAGTAAGTGACTGTGGTGAGTAAAGGCAGCCAACACCGCGGCAACGTGAAAGACGAAGATTAAGCGGGAATAGCTCAGTTGGTAGAGCACGACCTTGCCAAGGTCGGGGTCGCGAGTTCGAGTCTCGTTTCCCGCTCCAAAATTTGAAAGTGCTTCTTTGCACGGACCACCCAAGCGGGAATAGCTCAGTTGGTAGAGCACGACCTTGCCAAGGTCGGGGTCGCGAGTTCGAGTCTCGTTTCCCGCTCCAAAATTTGAAAGTGCTTTTTAGCATGGACCACCCAATCGCAGGATTTCGAATTGCGACAGCAGTTCGAAAGACGAAGATTAAGCGGGAATAGCTCAGTTGGTAGAGCACGACCTTGCCAAGGTCGGGGTCGCGAGTTCGAGTCTCGTTTCCCGCTCCAAATTCTAATCTCCAGAAAATCAACCACAGTGCATTTATGCGTTGGGGTCGTTTCGTTTTGTCCCTGTCACACTCTTGTGAACAGAGTTATCCACAGCTTCGGATTTTTCTTCGGGATATTTAAGTACTTCGCCAGGTGAATAGTTTCTTTATAACCAACTGAAATAAAAGTGGAAATTAAGATTTCAAATTGTTAATGCGATCACTTGACGATTTTTTCGTTCTTGAATAGCAATATGTTTTTATTTTTATGCACAGCCTGTGGACGATTCAGGCATCCCGTAGAAGTCCCTTCTCGATCGCGTTAACCAGTCGCCTCTGTTTTGGTGATTGCACGTCAACCACGCAGGCGTTTCGCTTCGCGATCTGTTGTGCGACGGCCCATTCGATATGCTCATCAAGAAGTGGGTGCTCACCCCGGCGGCTTTCCAGTGCGAAAAGGGCGGCGTCACTCCAGGGCGCATTGCCGAGTGCGACCGCTATATTACGCAGCCAGCGCAGATGACCAATACGGCGAATGGCTGAACCTTCTGTGACTTTCAAAAACCTGGCTTCGCTCCAGGCGAACAGCTCAATTAACTCGGGCGCATGAAGCGTCTTACGAGGACTGAAATCGTCTTCATCAGTCAACTGCGAGTAGCGATTCCATGGGCAAATCAACTGGCAGTCATCACAACCGTAGATCCGGTTGCCCATCAGTGGCCGCAATGCTTCCGGGATTGCGCCTTCCAGTTCGATGGTGAGGTAGGAGATGCAACGACGCGCATCCACCGTGTAGGGGGCGACAATCGCCCCGGTCGGACAGGTGGTGATGCAGGCGACACATTTTCCGCAATTTTCTTCCACGGGAGCGTCAACCGGCAGGGGTAAATCAATCAGCAACTCACCGAGAAAGAAAAATGACCCGGCCTCGCGGTTCAGGATAAGTGAGTGCTTACCTGTCCACCCAAGACCGGCTTTTTCCGCCAACGGGCGCTCAAGTATGGGCGCAGAGTCGACAAAAGGTCTAAAATTCAGCGAGACACAGTGCTGCTGAATCCTCTCACCCAGCTTTTTGAGGCGGTTTCGTAAAAGCTTATGGTAGTCGCGGCCCAGGGCATAGCGACTGATGTAACCCTGCGTGGGATTTTTCAGCGTACTGGCAAATGCGGCGTGGGCGGGAAGATAGTTCATGCGCGCGCTGATGACGCGAAGCGTGCCGGGTAACAGCTCATGGGGACGCGCGCGCATCATGCCGTGGCGCGCCATCCAGTCCATTTCGCCGTGGTATTGTTTGTCCAGCCACGCCTGCAGTTTGGGTTCGGACTCGCTCAGGTCAGTATCGGTAATACCGACCTGCTGAAAGCCCAGTTCCAGCCCCCACTGCTTAATTTTCTGCGCTAACTGATTGAGATCGAGGGGCTCTGACATGACGGACCATACAATGAAGAAAAACCCCATCAGTATACCACACTCCATCTGGCCCGCCGATGACATCAAACGGCTGGAGCGAGAAGCTGCTGATACACTGGGGCTCACGCTGTTCGAACTGATGCTGCGGGCGGGCGAGGCGGTGTTTGACGTGGCGCGCGAGTCCCGGCCTTATGCCCGGCGCTGGTTGGTGCTCTGCGGCCACGGTAATAACGGTGGCGATGGCTATGTGGTGGCGAGACTGGCGAAAGCGGCAGGGATTCTGGTCACTTTGATCGCGCAGGAAAGCGACAAGCCGCTGCCCGAAGAGGCCGCACAGGCGCGGGAAGCCTGGCTGAATGCGGGAGGCGTGATTCATTCCCCGGCGATCGCCTGGCCGGAAAATATCGACCTGATTATTGATGCGCTGCTGGGGACCGGGTTAACCCAGGCACCGCGCGAGCCGTTGTCTGAATTAATCGAACGGGCAAATGCCCACCCTGCGCCTGTTGTCTCGATAGATATCCCTTCCGGGTTGCTGGCACAAACGGGCGCGACGCCCGGTGCAGTCATCCGGGCTGAACACACGGTCACGTTTATCGTCCTGAAACCCGGTCTGCTGACAGGGAAAGCCCGGGATGTGACCGGGCGCCTTCATTTTAATTCGCTGGGGCTGGACGACTGGTTGGCAGGGCAGGACGCGCCGATTCAGCGCTTTGACGCCTCGCAACTTGCGTGCTGGCTCTCTCCGCGCCGTGCAACGTCGCATAAAGGCGATCACGGTCGACTGGTGGTGATCGGTGGCGATCACGGCACGGCGGGAGCGATTCGACTGGCCGGTGAAGCGGCGCTGCGCGCCGGTGCGGGACTGGTGCGCGTGCTGACGCGCAGCGAAAATATCGCTCCACTGTTGACCGCTCGCCCCGAATTGATGGTGCATGAACTGACGCCGCAGTCCCTTGACGAAAGCCTCGCATGGGCTGATGTCATCATCATTGGCCCTGGGCTTGGGCAGGCAGAGTGGGGGAAGAAAGCGCTGCAAAAAGTCGAGAATTTCCGTAAACCGATGGTCTGGGATGCCGATGCGTTGAACCTGCTGGCAATCAATCCCGATAAACGTCACAATCGCGTCATCACACCGCATCCGGGAGAAGCCGCGCGGTTACTGGGGTGTTCTGTCGCAGAAATTGAAAGCGATCGCTTACATTCTGCACAGCGTCTGGTAAAACGTTACGGAGGTGTTGCGGTGTTGAAAGGGGCGGGAACGGTGGTTGCCGCACAACCGGAGGCATTGGGAATTGCCGATGTCGGGAACGCGGGCATGGCCAGCGGCGGCATGGGTGATGTGCTCTCCGGTATTATTGGCGCATTGCTCGGACAGAAGTTTACCCCGTATGATGCAGCCTGTGCTGGCTGTGTGGCTCACGGTGCGGCGGCCGATGTTCTGGCGGCGCGCGCGGGCATGCGCGGCATGTTGGCAACCGACCTTTTTTCCACGCTACAGCGTATTGTTAACCCTGATGTGATTGACGTTTATCATGATGAATCGAGTAATTCCGCTACCTGACGAACAGGCAACATTAGACCTGGGACAACGGGTAGCCAAGGCCTGCAACGGCGCGACCGTGATCTATCTCTACGGTGATTTAGGCGCGGGTAAAACCACCTTTAGTCGGGGATTCCTGCAGGCGTTAGGCCATTCCGGTAATGTAAAAAGTCCAACCTATACGCTGGTCGAACCCTATTCTCTCGATAACCTGATGGTCTATCACTTCGATCTGTATCGTCTTGCCGATCCCGAGGAGCTCGAATTTATGGGGATCCGCGATTATTTTGCCAACGATGCCATTTGCCTGGTGGAATGGCCACAACAGGGTAAAGGTGTACTCCCGGACCCGGATGTCGAAATACACATAGATTACCAGGCGCAAGGTCGTGAGGCGCGCATCCGTGCTGTCTCCTCATCAGGTGATTCGTTGCTGGCGCGTTTAGCCGGTTAACCTTAAAGGTGGCGGGATGATTTATCGCATCAGAAAGGGGTTGGTAGCCATGCTGGTTCTGCTGTGCGCGCAGGCCGGAGCAGCCAGCCTCTCCGATATACAGGTCTCCAACGGCGATCGGCAGGCGCGTATTACGCTCAGCTTTATTGGCGATCCCGATTATGCCTTTTCCCATGAAGGCAAACGTACCGTTGCGCTGGATATTAAGCAAACAGGGGTCATTCAGGGGCTTCCGCTGATGTTTAGCGGTAATAACCTGGTGAAGACCATTCGCTCCGGCACGGCGAAAGATCCACAGTCGCTACGGCTAATGGTGGATTTAACCGAAAACGGGAAAACCGAGGCGGTAAAACGGCAGAATGGTGGAAATTACACGGTGGTCTTTACCATTAACGCCGATACGCCTCCGCCACCACCACCTGCTCCTGTCGTCGCTAAACGCGTGGAAACGCCGGTGGTGACGCCGCGTCCGACTGAACCTGCGCGAAATCCGTTTAAAACCAGCAACGATCGCACCACCGCCGTGATCAGCAGCAATACGGCGACGCGCACTGCGGCCAGGGCGACATCGAGCAATGGCGACAAAGTGGTGATCGCCATTGATGCCGGGCACGGTGGGCAGGATCCCGGGGCGATCGGTCCCGGCGGTACGCGAGAGAAAAATGTCACAATCGCGGTGGCCCGTAAACTGCGCACGCTGCTTAATGACGATCCGATGTTTAAAGGCGTGTTAACCCGTGACGGGGATTATTTTATCTCTGTGATGGGGCGCTCTGACGTGGCGCGTAAGCAAAACGCCAACTTCCTGGTGTCGATTCACGCTGATGCCGCGCCCAACCGTAGCGCTACCGGAGCCTCCGTGTGGGTGCTGTCGAACCGGCGGGCCAACAGCGAAATGGCGAACTGGCTTGAAGAACATGAAAAACAGTCGGAGCTGCTGGGCGGCGCGGGGGATGTGTTGGCAAATAGCCAGGCCGATCCGTACCTAAGCCAGGCGGTGCTGGATTTGCAGTTCGGCCATTCCCAACGCGTAGGGTATGATGTGGCAACCAATATGTTAGGCCAGCTCGAACGGATTGGATCACTGCATAAACGGCGACCTGAACATGCCAGTCTGGGCGTTCTGCGCTCGCCGGATATTCCGTCGGTGCTGGTGGAAACCGGGTTTATCAGTAATCACAGTGAAGAACGTCTGTTGGCGAGCGATGCGTATCAGCAGCAGCTGGCCGACGCGATTTACAAAGGATTGCGTAACTACTTCCAGGCGCATCCGATGCAGTCGGCCCCGCAGGGAAGTGCGGCGCAAACCGCGAGCGCCGCTACGCCGGGTGAGTCGTTGATCAACTAAGGAATTTGCATGCCGATTCAGGTGTTACCGCCACAACTGGCGAACCAGATTGCCGCGGGTGAGGTGGTTGAACGACCTGCATCGGTGGTCAAAGAGCTGGTGGAAAACAGCCTTGATGCCGGGGCAACGCGTATTGATATTGATATCGAACGCGGCGGCGCGAAGCTGATCCGTATCCGTGACAATGGCTGCGGGATCAAGAAAGACGAACTGGCGCTGGCGCTGGCGCGGCACGCCACCAGTAAAATTGCCTCACTTGACGATCTGGAAGCAATCATTAGCCTCGGTTTTCGCGGCGAAGCGCTGGCGAGTATCAGCTCGGTGTCTCGCCTGACCCTCACGTCACGCACTGCAGAGCAACAGGAAGCCTGGCAAGCCTACGCCGAAGGGCGCGACATGGAGGTGACGGTCAAGCCGGCCGCGCATCCGGTGGGCACCACGCTGGAAGTGCTCGATCTGTTCTACAACACGCCCGCCCGGCGCAAGTTTATGCGCACCGAGAAAACCGAATTCAACCATATTGACGAGATCATCCGGCGCATTGCGCTGGCGCGTTTTGACGTGACGATCAATTTGTCGCACAACGGCAAAATGGTGCGTCAGTACCGCGCGGTGGCGAAAGAGGGACCGCAAGAGCGTCGTCTGGGCGCCATTTGCGGCGCGCCGTTTCTTGAGCACGCGCTGGCGATTGAGTGGCAGCATGGCGATCTGACCTTACGCGGCTGGGTCGCCGATCCCAATCACACCACGACGGCGCTGGCGGAAATTCAGTACTGCTACGTCAACGGACGCATGATGCGTGACAGGCTGATCAACCACGCGATTCGTCAGGCGTGTGAAGATAAGCTGGGCGCCGATCAGCAGCCCGCATTTGTGCTGTACCTTGAGATTGACCCGCATCAGGTGGATGTCAACGTGCATCCGGCCAAGCATGAAGTCCGTTTTCATCAGTCGCGCCTGGTACATGACTTTATTTACCAGGGGGTACTGAGCGTGCTGCAACAGCAGCTTGAATCGCCATTGCCGCTGGAAGCAGAAGGCGAACCCGCGCCCCGGCACGTTCCGGAAAACCGCGTTGCCGCAGGGCGTAACCATTTTGCTGAGCCGGCGCAGGCCCGCGAGCCTACAGCACCGCGCTACGCTTCCGCACCGACAGCGGGCAGCAGCGCGCCGCGCCCGACGGCGGCAAGCTGGCCGCATGCCCAGCCGGGCTACCAGAAACAGCAGGGTGAGGTGTATCGCCAGCTCCTGCAAACGCCGACGCCTGCGACAAAATCGCCTGCGGTGGAACCTGCTGCATCGGCGCTGGCGGGGCACTGTCAGAGCTTTGGCCGTGTGCTCACGATTGTGGGCAACGACTGTGCGCTGCTGGAACGCGAAGGGAATATTCACCTGCTGGCGCTGCCTGTTGCAGAACGCTGGCTGCGTCAGGCGCAGCTTTCGCCGGGAGCAGGGCAGGTTTGCGCTCAGCCGTTGTTGATCCCGCTACGGCTAAAAGTCTCTGCGGATGAAAAGGCCGCGCTGGAAAACGCGCAGGACGCACTGGTGGAATTGGGGATTGAATTTCAGGCAGATGCCCAGCATGTGACCATTCGGGCGGTGCCTTTACCCTTACGCCAACAAAATTTACAAATCTTGATTCCTGAACTGATAGGCTACCTGACGCAACAGTCAGCGCGTGAACCTGGTAATCTGGCGCAGTGGATTGCGCGTAATTTGATGAGTGAGCATGCGCAGTGGACAATGGCTCAGGCCATTACCCTGTTGGCTGATGTGGAGCGGCTTTGCCCACAGCTCGTGAAGGCGCCGCCGGGTGGTCTGTTACAACCTGTTGATTTACATACGGCGATGAATGCCCTGAAACATGAGTGATATCAGTACGGCGAGCCTGCCAAAGGCAATTTTTTTGATGGGGCCAACGGCCTCGGGTAAAACGGCGCTAGCGATTGAATTGCGTAAAGTTTTGCCAGTAGAGTTGATAAGCGTCGATTCCGCCCTTATTTACAAAGGGATGGATATCGGGACGGCGAAGCCGGACGCTGAAGAGTTAAAGGCGGCTCCGCACCGATTGCTGGATATTCGTGATCCGTTGCAGGCGTATTCTGCCGCGGATTTCCGCCGCGATGCGCTGGCGGAGATGAGCGAGATCACTGCTGCAGGGCGTATTCCGCTGTTAGTGGGCGGTACGATGTTGTATTTCAAGGCTTTACTGGAAGGTCTTTCGCCGTTACCGTCGGCAGACCCGCAGGTCAGGGCCAGAATTGAGCAACAGGCGGCAGAGCAAGGGTGGGATGCGTTACACCAGCAGCTACAGACAATTGATCCTGTTGCGGCTGCGCGTATTCATCCAAATGATCCGCAAAGACTTTCCCGGGCACTGGAAGTTTTTTTCATTTCGGGTAAAACTTTAACGGAACTGACGCAAACGTCAGGTGATGCTTTACCGTACCAGGTGCATCAGTTTGCTATCGCCCCAGCGAGCCGTGAGCTGTTGCATCAACGCATCGAGCAGCGTTTTCATCAGATGTTGGCTTCAGGATTTGAAGCAGAAGTTCGGGCGCTTTTTGCCCGTGGAGATTTGCATACGGACTTGCCTTCCATTCGTTGTGTGGGATACCGCCAGATGTGGTCATACCTTGAAGGCGAAATATCATACGATGAAATGGTTTATAGAGGTGTTTGCGCCACGAGACAGTTGGCGAAACGGCAGATAACCTGGTTGCGCGGTTGGGATGGGGTGCACTGGCTTGACAGTGAGAAACCTGAACAGGCGTTTAACGAAGTATTACAGGTTGTTGGTGCTATCGCGAACTGAATGTGTACAATTAAGGCGTATCGTGCGCAATTTTCAGAGCCGAAAGGTTCAAAGTACAAATAAGCATATAAGGAAAAGAGAGAATGGCTAAGGGGCAATCTTTACAAGATCCGTTCCTGAACGCACTGCGTCGGGAACGTGTTCCAGTTTCTATTTATTTGGTGAATGGTATTAAACTGCAAGGTCAAATCGAGTCTTTTGATCAGTTTGTGATCCTGTTGAAAAACACGGTCAGCCAGATGGTTTATAAGCACGCGATTTCTACTGTTGTCCCGTCTCGCCCGGTTTCTCATCACAGTAACAATGCCGGTGGCGGTACCAGCAGTAACTATCATCACGGTAGCGGCGCGCAGGGTTCTGCGGCGCAACAGGACAGCGAAGAGACCGAATAAGGTTTTGGCTGTTTTACACACGGGGAGCCAGAATTTCTGCGTTCCCCGCTGATCTATATCGAGGGGTTGACGCTTGTTTGACCGTTATGACGCCGGTGAGCAGGCGGTACTGGTACACATCTATTTTTCGCAAGACAAAGATATGGAAGACCTCCAGGAGTTTGAATCTCTGGTCTCTTCCGCCGGTGTCGAAGCAATGCAGGTGATTACCGGTAGCCGTAAAGCACCGCACCCGAAGTACTTTGTTGGTGAAGGTAAAGCCGTTGAAATTGCGGAAGCCGTAAAAGCGACAGGCGCTGCCGTCGTACTATTCGATCATGCATTGAGCCCGGCCCAGGAACGTAACCTGGAGCGCCTGTGTGAGTGTCGTGTTATCGACCGCACTGGCCTTATCTTAGATATTTTTGCGCAGCGTGCACGTACCCATGAGGGGAAATTGCAGGTTGAACTGGCGCAATTGCGCCATCTGGCTACGCGTCTTGTTCGTGGCTGGACCCATCTTGAAAGACAGAAAGGCGGGATTGGTTTGCGCGGTCCGGGTGAAACCCAGCTCGAAACCGACCGTCGTTTATTGCGAAACCGTATATTGCAGATCCAGTCGCGCCTGGAAAAAGTTGAAAAGCAACGTGAGCAGGGGCGACAGTCGCGCATTAAGGCGGATGTCCCGACCGTCTCGCTGGTGGGATATACCAACGCCGGAAAATCCACCCTTTTCAATCAGATAACCGAAGCCAGAGTCTATGCGGCAGATCAACTGTTTGCGACTCTGGATCCGACGCTGCGGCGTATTGACGTGGCGGATGTCGGGGAAACCGTGCTGGCGGATACCGTTGGGTTTATTCGTCATCTTCCGCACGATCTGGTAGCGGCGTTTAAAGCGACCCTCCAGGAAACGCGCCAGGCGACACTGTTGCTGCATGTGGTTGATGCAGCGGATGTGCGCGTGCAGGAAAACATCGACGCAGTGGATACGGTTCTCGAAGAGATCGATGCTCACGAGATTCCGTCCCTGATGGTGATGAACAAGATCGATATGCTGGATGACTTTGAACCACGTATCGACCGGGATGAAGAGAACAAACCGATCCGTGTCTGGCTTTCCGCGCAGACAGGGGTTGGGATACCACAGCTTTTTCAGGCTTTGACGGAGCGACTTTCCGGTGAGGTGGCGCAGCATACGTTGCGTTTGCCGCCGCAGGAAGGACGTCTGAGAAGCCGTTTTTATCAGCTTCAGGCAATAGAAAAAGAGTGGATGGAGGATGACGGTAGCGTAAGTCTGCAAGTTCGCCTGCCGATCGTTGACTGGCGTCGCCTCTGTAAACAAGAACCGGCTTTGGAAGACTATGTTGTCTGATCTGACGGATATGGCCTGAAGATTTTTTCGCCTCTGTACCTTGTGGAGGTTGAACGGCAGGAAGGAGGCAAGTCCTGAAGTTCTCTGGAGCATAGTCAACTATGTGACGGGAGTTGAGGGATGTAGCCAACGCATCTGCCGCGCAAAAAACACAGGTATAGCATCGCATAACAAATATGGAGCACAAACATGGCGTGGAATCAGCCCGGTAATAACGGACAAGACCGCGACCCGTGGGGAAGCAGCAAACCAGGCGGCAACTCTGAGGGAAATGGAAACAAAGGTGGTCGCGAGCAGGGACCACCTGATCTCGATGACATCTTTCGCAAACTGAGTAAAAAACTCGGTGGTCTGGGGGGCGGTAAAGGTACCGGCTCTGGCGGCGGAAGCTCATCGCAAGGCCCGCGCCCGCATCTGGGCGGACGTGTCGTCTCCATCGCGGCGGCAGCTATCGTCATTATCTGGGCGGCAAGCGGTTTCTACACCATCAAAGAAGCAGAGCGCGGCGTGGTGACACGCTTTGGTAAGTTCAGCCATCTGGTTGAACCGGGTCTGAACTGGAAGCCGACGTTTATCGACGAGGTTACGCCGGTGAACGTGGAAGCGGTCCGCGAACTGGCCGCTTCCGGTGTGATGCTGACGTCGGATGAGAACGTGGTGCGCGTTGAGATGAACGTACAGTACCGCATCACCGATCCGCAGAAATATCTGTTTAGCGTAACCAGCGCGGATGACAGTCTGCGTCAGGCGACCGACAGCGCCCTGCGCGGCGTAATCGGTAAATACACCATGGACCGTATCCTGACCGAAGGGCGTACCGTTATTCGTAGCGATACCCAGCGTGAACTGGAAGATACCATTCGTCCGTACAACATGGGTATCACTCTGCTGGACGTCAACTTCCAGGCTGCACGTCCGCCGGAAGAGGTGAAAGCGGCGTTTGACGATGCGATTGCTGCCCGTGAGAACGAACAGCAGTACATCCGTGAAGCGGAAGCGTATACCAACGAAGTTCAGCCGCGTGCGAACGGTCAGGCACAGCGTATCCTCGAAGAGGCGCGTGCTTACAGAACGCAAACCATCCTGGAAGCGCAGGGTGAAGTGGCGCGCTTCGCGAAAATTCTTCCGGAATATAAAGCGGCGCCAGAGATTACCCGCGAGCGTCTGTATATCGAGACGATGGAAAAAGTGTTAAGCCATACCCGTAAAGTGTTGGTTAACGACAAAGGTGGCAATCTGATGGTTCTGCCATTGGATCAGATGCTGAAAGGCGCGAGCGCGCCAGCGGCAAAGAGCGATAGCGGTTCGAACCTGCTGCGTCTGCCCTCCACGTCTTCTTCCAGCAGCAGCGGAGCAAGCAACACCTCGTCCACCAGTCAGGGCGATATTATGGACCAACGCCGCGCTAACGCGCAGCGTAACGACTACCAGCGTCAGGGGGAATAACGATGCGTAAGTCAGTTATTGCGATTATCATCATCGTGCTGGTAGTGCTGTACACCTCAATTTTCGTGGTGAAAGAAGGCGAGCGCGGAATTAAGTTCCAGTTCAGCAGCGTCGTGCGTGATGGTGATAAAAAACCGTTGATTTATGAGCCTGGCCTGCACTTCAAGGTTCCGTTTATTCAGTCGGTGAAAATGCTCGATGCACGTATCCAGACGATGGATAACCAGGCCGATCGCTTTGTCACCAAAGAGAAGAAAGACCTGATTGTCGACTCTTACATCAAATGGCGCATTAGCGATTTCAGCCGTTACTTCCTGGCGACGGGCGGCGGCGATATTTCTCAGGCTGAAGTCCTGTTGAAGCGTAAGTTCTCTGACCGTTTACGTTCTGAGATTGGTCGTCTGGATGTGAAAGACATCGTGACCGACTCCCGTGGTCGTCTGACCCTGGAAGTTCGTGACGCACTGAACTCCGGCTCTGCCGGAACCGAAGACGAAGTGGCGACCCCGGCAGCAGATAACGCGATTGCCGAAGCCGCTGAGCGTGTTCAGGCTGAAACCAACGGTAATGTGCCGGTGATCAACCCGAACAGTATGGCTGCATTGGGTATCGAAGTGGTCGACGTGCGGATCAAGCAGATCAACCTGCCGACCGAAGTGTCTGAAGCGATCTACAACCGTATGCGCGCTGAGCGTGAAGCGGTAGCGCGTCGTCACCGTTCACAAGGTCAGGAAGAAGCGGAAAAACTGCGCGCGACAGCCGACTATGAAGTGACCAAAACACTGGCGGAAGCTGAGCGTCAGGGGCGTATCATGCGCGGTGAAGGGGATGCAGAAGCGGCGAAGCTGTTTGCCGATGCGTTCAGCCAGGATCCTGACTTCTATGCCTTTATCCGTAGCCTGCGCGCTTACGAGAAGAGCTTCGAAGGCAATCAGGATGTCATGGTCATGAGCCCGGACAGCGATTTCTTCCGCTACATGAAGACACCGAATACCGCAACACGATAATATCGTCGCAACGGTTTTAGGTTAGACGCATAAAACCACCGGCATCCTCAGGGATGCGGTGGTTTTCTTTTTATAAAGGACGTCCGATGAACTCAACAATCTGGCTCGCGCTTGCTCTGGTGTTAGTGCTTGAAGGTTTAGGTCCGATGCTTTACCCGCGAGCATGGAAGAAGATGATTTCTGCCATGACACAGTTGCCTGAAAATACTTTACGTCGTTTTGGCGGTGGACTTGTGGTGGCGGGCATTGTGGTCTACTACATGTTGAGGAAAACGATTGGCTGATCAAAAAACGTGCGAATTTAGCTGATTTTTGCATGCAAAAAGTGCTGTATATCTGAAAAAGCGATGGTAGAATCCATTTTTAAGCAAACGGTGATTTTGAAAAATGGGTAACAACGTCGTCGTACTGGGCACCCAATGGGGTGACGAAGGTAAAGGAAAGATCGTCGATCTTCTGACTGAACGGGCTAAATATGTTGTACGCTACCAGGGCGGTCACAACGCAGGCCATACTCTCGTAATCAACGGTGAAAAAACCGTCCTCCATCTTATTCCATCAGGTATTCTCCGCGAGAACGTCATCAGCATCATCGGTAATGGTGTTGTGCTGTCTCCGGCTGCGCTGATGAAAGAGATGAAAGGACTGGAAGATCGTGGTGTTCCTGTTCGCGAGCGTCTGCTGTTGTCTGAAGCATGCCCGCTGATTCTGGACTACCACGTTGCGCTGGATAACGCGCGTGAGAAAGCACGTGGCGCGAAAGCGATCGGGACTACCGGTCGTGGTATCGGGCCGGCTTACGAAGACAAAGTCGCACGTCGCGGTCTGCGCGTTGGCGATCTGTTCGACAAAGCCACCTTCGCTGAAAAACTGAAAGAAGTGATGGAATATCACAACTTCCAGCTGGTTAACTTCTACAAAGTTGATGCGGTTGACTACCAGAAAGTGCTGGATGATGTGATGGCGATTGCCGACATCCTGACTTCGATGGTTGTTGATGTGTCCGATCTGCTGGACCAGGCGCGCAAGCGTGGCGATTTCGTCATGTTCGAAGGCGCGCAGGGTACGCTGCTGGATATCGACCACGGTACCTATCCGTACGTAACGTCCTCTAACACCACTGCGGGTGGCGTGGCGACCGGCTCTGGCCTGGGCCCGCGTTATGTGGATTACGTTCTGGGTATCATCAAAGCTTACTCCACGCGTGTGGGGGCGGGTCCGTTCCCGACTGAGCTGTTTGATGACATCGGTGAGTTCCTGTGCAAACAGGGTAACGAATACGGCGCTACCACGGGTCGTCGTCGTCGTACTGGCTGGCTGGACTCCGTTGCTGTGCGTCGTGCAGTACAGATCAACTCCCTGTCGGGCTTCTGCCTGACCAAACTGGACGTACTGGACGGTTTGAAAGAGGTGAAAATCTGTGTCGCTTATCGTATGCCGGATGGCCGTGAAGTGACCACAACACCGCTGGCGGCTGACGATTGGGAAGGTATCGAGCCGATTTACGAAACCATGCCGGGCTGGTCTGAATCCACCTTCGGCGTGAAAGAGCGTAGCGGTTTGCCACAGGCAGCGCTGAACTACATTAAGCGTATCGAAGAACTGACCGGTGTGCCGATTGATATTATTTCGACTGGCCCGGATCGTACTGAGACCATGATTCTGCGTGACCCGTTCGACGCATAATTTTGGTTCGTGGCGCAGTGCCTGATGGCGCTGCGCTTATCAGGCCTACAGAGTGTCGTTGGCCGGACAAGACGCAAAGCGTCGCCATCCGGCTTAATCGTGCGTTAAACCCTCGCTTTTTTCCTTCCCGAACTGAAATAAATTAGCGGCCTGGCTAGTGGCTGGTTTATCATCAATATAAATAAGACGTATCCCGATTCCCCCTTTTCCCTGAGGTTGATGTGCAGTTAACGAGTTTCACCGATTACGGACTACGAGCGCTAATCTATATGGCATCACTCCCGGAAGGTCGCATGACCAGTATTTCGGAGGTGACAGACGTCTACGGCGTTTCCCGTAATCATATGGTCAAAATAATCAATCAACTTAGCCGGGCGGGCTTTGTAACTGCTATTCGGGGAAAAAATGGTGGGATCCGTTTAGGCAAAGCCGCGAATACCATTCGAATTGGCGATGTCGTGCGCGAACTCGAACCGCTGTCGCTGGTGAATTGTAGCAGTGAGTTTTGCCATATCACCCCTGCCTGTCGACTCAAACAGGCGCTTTCTAAGGCCGTGCAAAGTTTTCTAATGGAGCTGGATAACTACACGCTGGCCGATTTGGTTGAAGAGAATCAACCGCTTTATAAATTATTGCTGGTGGAGTGACGAAAATCTTCATCAGAGCTGACAATGGAGGAACCTCAATGTCACAAGATCCTTTCCAGGAACGCGAAGCTGAAAAGTACGAAAATCCTATCCCAAGCCGGGAATTTATCCTCGAACATTTAACAAAACGCGAAAAACCCGCCAGCCGCGATGAGCTGGCTGTGGAACTGAACATAAAAGGCGAAGAGCAGCAGGAAGCCCTGCGTCGCCGTCTGCGCGCGATGGAGCGTGACGGACAACTGGTCTTCACCCGTCGCCAGTGTTATGCGCTGCCGGAACGCCTCGATCTGCTGAAAGGTACCGTTATTGGCCACCGTGATGGCTACGGCTTTCTGCGCGTCGAAGGACGTAAAGACGATTTGTATCTCTCCAGCGAGCAGATGAAAACCTGCATCCATGGCGATCAGGTATTGGCGCAACCGCTGGGCGCGGATCGTAAAGGTCGCCGTGAAGCGCGTATCGTGCGCGTGCTGGTGCCGAAAACCAGCCAGATTGTCGGTCGTTACTTTACCGAAGCTGGCGTGGGTTTTGTGGTTCCTGACGACAGCCGCCTGAGCTTCGATATTCTGATCCCGCCTGAAGATATCATGGGCGCGCGCATGGGCTTTGTGGTGGTGGTTGAACTCACCCAGCGCCCGACCCGCCGCACCAAAGCGGTAGGGAAAATCGTCGAAGTACTGGGCGATAACATGGGGACCGGTATGGCTGTCGATATGGCGCTGCGAACCCATGAAATCCCGTACATCTGGCCAGCCGCCGTTGAAAAACAGGTTGCCGGTCTGAAAGAAGAGGTGCCTGAAGAGGCAAAAGTCGGTCGTGTGGATTTACGCGATTTGCCGCTGGTCACCATCGACGGCGAAGATGCCCGCGACTTTGACGATGCGGTCTATTGCGAGAAGAAACGCGGTGGCGGCTGGCGTTTATGGGTGGCAATTGCCGACGTGAGTTATTACGTGCGTCCGCCGACGCCGCTGGACCAGGAAGCGCGTAATCGCGGGACGTCCGTGTACTTCCCGTCGCAAGTAGTACCGATGCTGCCGGAAGTACTCTCCAACGGCCTGTGTTCACTGAACCCGCAGGTTGACCGCCTGTGCATGGTCTGCGAAATGACCATCTCGACCAAAGGCCGTCTGACGGGGTATAAATTCTACGAAGCGGTGATGAGCTCACATGCGCGTCTGACCTACACCAAGGTCTGGCATATGTTGCAGGGCGATCAGGAGCTGCGCGAGCAGTATGCGCCGCTGGTTAAGCATATCGAAGAGCTGCACAACCTCTATAAAGTGTTGGATAAAGCCCGTGAAGAGCGCGGCGGCATCTCGTTTGAGAGTGAAGAAGCGAAGTTCATTTTCAACGCGGAACGACGTATTGAACGAATTGAGCAAACCCAGCGTAACGATGCGCACAAGCTGATCGAAGAGTGCATGATTCTGGCGAACATCTCGGCGGCGCGTTTCGTTGAGAAAGCCCAGGAGCCTGCGCTGTTCCGTATTCACGACAAGCCGACCACCGAGGCGATCGCTTCCTTCCGTTCTGTTCTGGCGGAACTGGGGCTGGAACTGCCGGGTGGCAACAAGCCGGAACCGCGTGACTATGCGGAACTGCTGGAATCGGTCGCCGATCGTCCTGATGCCGAAATGCTGCAAACCATGCTGCTGCGTTCGATGAAGCAGGCGATTTACGATCCGGAAAACCGGGGCCACTTTGGTCTGGCGCTACAGTCGTATGCGCACTTTACCTCGCCAATCCGTCGTTATCCGGATCTCTCCCTGCACCGCGCCATTAAGTATCTGCTGGCGAAAGAGCAGGGCCATAAGGGTAACACCACCGAGACGGGGGGTTACCACTATTCGATGGAAGAGATGTTGCAACTGGGTCAGCACTGTTCGATGACTGAACGTCGCGCGGATGAAGCAACCCGTGACGTTGCTGACTGGCTGAAGTGCGACTTCATGCTGGATCAGGTCGGCAACGTCTTTAAAGGCGTGATTGCCAGCGTCACCGGCTTTGGCTTCTTTGTGCGTCTGGACGAACTGTTCATCGATGGCCTGGTGCACGTCTCCTCGCTGGATAACGACTACTACCGTTTTGACCAGGTGGGGCAACGCCTGACCGGCGAATCCAGCGGACAGACTTATCGTCTCGGCGATCGCGTGGAAGTGAAGGTCGAAGCCGTGAATATGGATGAGCGCAAGATTGATTTCAGCTTGATCTCCAGCGAACGTGCGCCGCGTAATGAAGGTAAAACGGCGCGTGAAAGAGCGAAGAAAGGCGATGCAGGCAAAAAAACCGGGCGTCGTCAGGTTGGTAAAAAAGTGAACTTTGAGCCTGACAGCGCTTTCCGTGGCGAGAAGAAACAAAAGCCAAAGGCGGCGAAGAAAGAGGCCAGAAAAGCGAAAAAGCCTTCTGAGAAAACGCAAAAAATAGCGGCGGCGACAAAAGCAAAGCGTGCTGCTAAAAAGAAAACTGCGCAGTAATTTTTTTCCGATAACCCCTTCCATGCGAAGGGGTTATTCTTTTTTGTCGTAAGACATTCCACAAGAGTATATACACTCCCGTCATCACTCCTTTTTTCTGCCTTATTCATTTTTCAGTAATCGTTATTTATTCTTTTTGATTAGCCCTCTTCGGCAGATGTGTATAGTGAATCTCACTTTTTAAAATCCTTAATAGCAAGGAGCACTTATGCATCTGGCTCGTTTTCCAAGAGTATCTCTTGGCCATTTTCCCACGCCGCTGGAGCCGCTAAATAATTTAAGTAAATTATTAGGTGGACCAAAAATATGGATTAAACGTGATGACGCGACCGGCCTTGCAAGTGGTGGGAATAAAACCCGCAAGCTGGAATTCCTTCTGGCAGATGCACTGGAGAAAAAAGCGGATGTGGTCATCACCCAGGGGGCAACGCAATCAAACCATGTCCGTCAGACAATCGCAGGTGCTGCAAGGCTTGGGTTAAAAGCGAAAGCGCTGTTGGAAAAACGGGTGACGGATTTTGGTGAAGATTATCAGCGCTCGGGCAATGTGTTACTCGATAACTTGCTGGGAGGGGAGATCGTTGCTCACCTCCCCAGTGGCACGGATATGCAGCAGGCAATGGAAGAGTATGCCGCAACGTTGCGTGAGCAAGGGTACAATCCGTATGTCATTCCGGGGGGCGGGTCGAACCCGACGGGGGCGCTGGGTTATGTCGCCTGTGCAGAAGAGTTGCTGTATCAGTCATCCGAGCGCCGGCTGCGCATTGATCACGTCGTTCATGCCACGGGCAGTACCGGTACTCAGGCGGGATTAGTGGCGGGCTTTACGGCAACCCACAGCCATATTCCCGTGTTGGGTATCAGCGTGCGGGCGCCTAAAGCAAAACAGGAAGAGAACGTGTGGACGCTGGCTTCTCGCACGCTGGAACGGCTTGGCGTACCGGGAGAGTTGTCGCGTCACGCAGTAGTGGCGAATAGTGATTATGTTGGCGATGGGTACGGTTTGCCGACGGAAGGGACACTGGAGGCGCTGACGTTGCTGGCTCGTCATGAAGGTATCTTGCTTGATCCCGTTTACTCCGCAAAAGGGATGGCTGGGTTGATTGACCTAATTCGTAAAGGTCACTTCCGTCGGGATGAGAACATTGTCTTTATCCATACCGGGGGATCGGCGGGGCTGTTTGGTTACCGGCAGGTGCTGGAGCATGGCTGAACCTTTCTTGCTTGGCGTGTTGGGGGGAATGGGGCCCCTGGCGACGCTGGACTTTCAACGTCGTCTGCTGGATGCCACGCCTGCGCAAAGCGATCAGCAGCAGATCCCCATGGTCGTCTGGAATGTGCCGCAAATCGCGGATCGCCAGCAAGCGCTGGCAGGAACGGGACCATCACCCCTCCCACAACTGCTACACGGCATCAGGACGCTGAATCAGGCGGGAGCAAGCCATATTGCTATCCCTTGTAATACGGTACACCACTGGTATAACGCGCTCAGCGAAGTGAGTAATGCATCCATCTTGCATATCGTTGACGCCACGCTGGATGCATTGGCTCAGTCTGATGACAAACCTTCGCGAGTGGGTATTATCGCGACAAAAGGCACGCTGGATGCTGGCTGGTATCAGCAGAGGCTGGCTGCGCAGGGCATTGAGGTGCTGGAGCCAACAGCAGAGGAACTGACACAGTGGTTCGTACCCGGTTGTTATGCCGTCAAACGCGGCGCGCTGGTTGAAGGGGGAGCGTTGTTAGCGCGACAGGCTCATGCACTGTTTGAACGCGGGGCGCAAAAGCTGGTGCTGGCGTGTACAGAAGTGCCTGTCGCACTGGAGGCGATCAATACGCCATTTCATCATCTGACATATGACCCGGCTCAGGCACTGGCAGAGCGATGTTCGCAGTTATGGCAAATGAACTAACGTCTTAAATATATGTGCAGTCCGCTACGGTGTCGGACTCAATATTCGGATTCCTCAAAGGATAAATAAAATGAAAAGAAGTCTCTTATTATTAATGGCCGTGGGTAGTTTGTGGGCGAATATGAGTTTTGCGGAGACGCCAACTGAAGTCCGTGTGGCATATAGCGGTGGCTCTCAGGTATTAATGTTGGCAAAAGCGGATGGTTCTCTGGATAAAGCCTTAAACACGAAAGTCAAATGGGTGCAATTTGCTTCAGGCGCTGATGCGCTAAATTATTTCGCCAGCAATGCGATTGATATTGCCAATTTTGGCTCCAGTCCGGCGACGGCAGGTATTGTACGTAAATTACCGGTCGAGATTATTGGTGTTTCAGGGGTGATAGCCAGCTATGAGCGTCTGATTGGAAAAGACGGCATAGTCAACATCAAGGATATCGAGGGTAAACGCGTTGGCTATCCGCCAAATTCGACGGCGCAGTATGCCCTTGAAGCCGCGATCAGCGTGAACAAGCTGGATCGTAGCAAAATCACGCTGCTGCCGTTGCGTCCTGCTGAGATGGTGGCGGCCTGGAAGCGTGGTGATATTGATGCTGGTTATGTCTGGGCGCCGTTTGCTCAGGAACTGGAGGCTTCGGGCGGGCATCAGGTTTTTGCGACCAAAGATCTGCAAAAAGATGGCTATCTGATCTACAACAACTATGTGGTGCGTAAAGCCTTTGCTGAGCAGTACCCTGAAGCGGTTACCGCTTTCCTGCGTGTGCATCAGCAGAAAGTAGATGAGTTCAAAAACGATCCGGAACGTGCTGCAGGGATTGTCGCCAAAGAGGTCGGTGCGCCAGTCACCACGGCTGCAAATACCTTGGGCGGACTGGAATATCCCACACTTGCCCAACAAGGAACTGCTGACTGGCTGGGGAACGGGACTCTAACCACTGACAGCGGTATTGGCAAAGCGTTGAGCAAAACCTCCCATTTCCTTGCCGGTATTGGTGAGATCCGTAAGCGTGATATTCCTGCTAACTGGGATACGGCGATTGATTCTCGTTACATTCGCGAAGCGGCGGCACAATGAGATTAAGTCAGCATATCGCCATCAGTGTGTTGTCGGTGGTGGTTTTCTTTATCGTCTGGCAGCTAGCGGCGACACGGCAGTGGGTCGACCCGCTGCTGTTACCGTCTCTCACCGATATTGGTCTGACTACGGAAGAACTGATGGCGGATGGCTACCGTCAGGTACCGCTGTGGGAACATATTGTGATTAGCCTGGCGCGTGCGCTAAGCGCGTTTGCGGTGGCGATTGCTATCGGTATTCCTCTGGGTCTGTTGATGGGGCTATCGGACGGACTGGCTGCGGTGCTCAATCCTTTTGTTCAGTTTCTGCGTCCTTTGCCAAAAATTGCGTTGATCCCGCTGGCAGTGGTCTGGCTGGGAATCGGCGAGGCATCGAAGTTTTTCCTGATCTTTATTGCCACGTTTTTGAGTGTGGTGGTCGGCGCTTCGGCTGCCGTTGACCGCATTGGGCGTTCGCGGATTCGCGTGGCACAAACGCTCGGCGCTTCACGCAAGCAGATCTTTATGCGTGTGGTATTGCCCGACGCGTTACCGGATCTCTTCACGACGGTCAGACTCTCCATTGGTATTGGCTGGACGTCACTGATTGCCGCAGAGATGGTTGCGGCCAGTTCTGGTCTGGGCTGGATGGTGATCAACGCCAGCTCTTATTTGCGCACTGATATCGTCATGCTGGGAATTTTACTTCTGGGCGGTATTGGATACTTGCTGGATTTGTTGTTGCTGGGGTTACAGCGTCTGGCTGTGCCCTGGGCGGGGAAAGAATAATGAGTGCGATTACCCTGGAAAATGTCTCGCTCTCCTTTGCGGCAAAACCGCAGCCGTTTACGGTGCTGGAAGACATTAACCTGTCGTTAAACCACGGTGAGTTTGTGGTGCTGCTTGGACCCTCTGGTTGTGGAAAATCCACCATCCTGAACCTGGTCGCTGGATTTAATCAACCGGATCGGGGACGGGTGGTTGCGGGAGGGAAAACGGTAAAACAACCTGGCCCGGATCGCGGAATGATCTTCCAGCAGCCTAATCTTTTCCCGTGGCTATCGGTGCTGGAAAATGTCACCTTTGGCCCCCGTTTGGGCAAACATCGCAAAGACGAAACCAACGCCCAGGCGCAGTTATGGCTGGAACGCGTAGGGTTGAAGGGCTTTGAGCATCATGCGCCCTGGCAGCTTTCTGGTGGTATGAAACAACGCGTGGCGCTGGCCCGTGCCTGGCTTCCCGGCCCGGAAGTGCTACTGCTTGATGAACCATTTGGTGCGCTGGATGCGCAAACCCGACTGATGATGCAAGAGTTATTGCGTGAGGCCTGGCTGTCCACGGGCACCACATTACTGTTTGTCACCCACGACGTGGAGGAGGCGCTCTTTCTGGCAGACCGCATTCTGATCATGTCGGCAAAACCGGGAAAAATCGTCGACGAGATTAGTCTGCCGTTTGGGCGGGAACGGGATATTGAAACCCTTGCTGAACACCCCTTGTATAGCGAGATCAAGCATCACGTCCTGCATCGGGTTCGTCAGGAGGCGAGACGGCACTTACGTTAATAAGCGGTTTAAATGACGCTGCCAGCCGGCGGTTAAGGCTGACAGGGTCGATTTGAACGCCGGGTCGGTTATAATGGGGGCATGTGAGTTTTCTCACGGCTAATTTAACCCGGCGCACACCGCCCAAAACGAGTAAGTTCAATGAGTGAAATGATTTATGGCATCCATGCGGTGCAGGCCCTGCTGGAGCGTGCTCCTGAACGTTTTCAGGATGTCTTTATTCTCAAAGGCCGTGAAGATAAACGCCTGCTGCCGCTGATCCATGCCCTTGAAGCGCAGGGGGTGGTCATCCAACTGGCGAACCGTCAGTTTCTGGATGAGAAAAGCGAAGGGGCCGTACATCAGGGCATTATCGCCCGCGTGAAACCGGGGCGTCAGTATCAGGAAAACGATCTGCCGGATCTGATTGCTTCGCTGGATCAACCTTTCCTGCTGATTCTGGACGGCGTTACCGATCCGCATAACCTCGGAGCCTGTTTGCGTAGCGCCGATGCCGCTGGCGTCAATGCGGTGATCGTGCCGAAGGATCGTTCTGCGCAGTTGAATGCCACGGCGAAGAAAGTCGCCTGCGGTGCAGCGGAAAGCGTCCCGTTGATTCGGGTGACGAACCTGGCGCGTACCATGCGTATGTTACAGGAAGAGAATATCTGGATTGTCGGCACGGCGGGTGAAGCTGACCATACTCTTTATCAGAGCAAAATGACCGGCCGTATGGCACTGGTGATGGGCGCGGAAGGTGAGGGGATGCGTCGCCTGACGCGTGAACATTGCGACGAGCTGATCAGCATTCCAATGGCCGGAAGCGTTTCTTCGCTCAACGTTTCTGTCGCCACCGGCATCTGTCTGTTCGAGGCTGTGCGACAGCGCAGCTAATCGACGATTTCTGAAGCCATCCAACAGGATGGCTTTTTTGTATCCCCCTTTCCAGGCATTCTCCCCTCAGACTGACCATACTTATTGAGATGCCATTGAAGGAGGGAAACACAATGCACTGGCAAACTCACACCGTTTTTAATCAGCCGTTACCCCTGAATAACAGCAATCTGTTCCTGTCTGATGGCGCGCTCTGCGAGGCTGTAGCGCGTGAGGGGGCAAGCTGGGACAGTGAACTTCTCGCCAGTATCGGCCAACAACTTGGCACCGCGGAATCGCTGGAGCTGGGACGGCTGGCAAATGCCTGGCCGCCGGAGCTGCTACGTTACGATCCGCAGGGGCAGCGTCTGGACGATGTTCGCTTCCATCCCGCATGGCATTTGTTGATGCAGGGACTGTGTGCCAACCGTATCCACAATCTGCCCTGGATTGAGGCGGCGCGAGACGGATCGTTTGTCGCCCGGGCTGCGCGCTTTGTCTTGCATGCGCAGGTGGAAGCCGGCACGTTATGTCCTATCACCATGACTTTTGCCGCGACACCGTTATTGCAGCAAATGTTGCCCGCCGTATTTGCCGACTGGCAAATGCCGCTACACAGCGATCGCTATGATTCGCATCTTGCGCCGGGGAGTCAAAAACGTGGCCTGCTGATCGGCATGGGGATGACGGAAAAACAGGGCGGTTCTGATGTGTTGAGCAACACCACCCGCGCCGAGCGTCTGGCGGATGGGTCGTACCACCTGGTGGGGCATAAATGGTTTTTCTCTGTGCCGCAAAGTGATGCCCATCTGGTGCTGGCCCAGGCAAAAGGCGGGCTCTCCTGCTTCTTCGTTCCGCGCTTTTTACCTGACGGCCAGCGCAATGCGATCCGCCTTGAACGGCTGAAAGACAAGCTGGGGAACCGTTCCAATGCCAGTGCGGAAGTCGAGTTTCAGGATGCCATCGGCTGGCTTCTTGGCGATGAGGGCGAGGGCGTTCGTCATATTCTGAAGATGGGCGGCCTGACGCGTTTTGACTGTGCGCTCGGCAGTCACGGACTGATGCGCCGCGCCTTCTCGGTGGCGATTTACCACGCGCACCAGCGTCAGGTGTCTGGTAAGCCGCTGATCGAGCAACCGATGATGCGTCAGGTGCTCAGTCGTATGGCGCTACAACTGGAAGGGCAAACCGCGTTGTTGTTTCGTCTGGCCCATGCCTGGGATCGGCGTAGCGATGCCAAAGAGCGACTCTGGGCGCGTCTGTTCACTCCCGCCGCAAAATTTGCCGTCTGTAAAGGCGGTATTCCGTTTGTGGCGGAGGCGATGGAAGTGCTTGGCGGCGTAGGGTATTGCGAAGAGAGCGAACTGCCGCGACTGTACCGGGAAATGCCGGTCAACAGTATCTGGGAGGGATCCGGTAACGTCATGTGTCTTGACGTCTTGCGGGTTATCAACAAGCAAACCGGCGTCGATGAGATGCTGAGTGAGGCATTCTCTGACGTCAGGGGTCAGGACCGGCATTTTGATCGCGCGGCACGTCAGCTTTTGCCGCGACTGCGCAAACCCTCTGAAGAGTGGGGGCGCGATATCACCCAACAGATTTTCCTGTTGGGATGCGGAATGGAAATGCTACGGCACGCGTCACCGCCTGTTGCCCAGGCCTGGTGTCAGATGATGTTGGATACGCGTGGCGGGATGCTGTTATCCGAACGGGTACAGGACGCGTTGCTGCTGCGGGCAACGGGGGGATTACGCTGATACGTTGCCGGATGCGCTTTCGCCATCCGGCAGTCTGTTACGCGTAGAGTATGGCTTGGACGCGCCAGTTATCGGGCTGCTGCTCTTCATACATCTGAATAATGCGATACCATGACGCGCCTTGTTCATCGGCTTTTAACGCGACAATACGCTCCACATCCTGTGGGTTTCCGGAAATATTACTGACAGAGATCAGGCCAATTTCATTGAGGCCAGTCACGCAATCCGCACTCGCGAATTCGGCAGACTGCGCCGTCGTACTCACCAGCCCGGCAGTTAACAGCAGTGAGGATAAGGCAAGAGATTGTTTCATCGTCAGCTCCATTTTACGTTTCCCCGCAATGCGCAGGGCATTCCATCGCCGAAATAAACGTCCAGCCTCCTGCTGTCGGTTTATTGTGCACAGGTAAACGTATAGAGGCGTAAAGCTACGTGAAATTGGCTTAAATTCCATCAATGACTATTTACGATATAAGATGGCCTGCGAATACCACTGACCCGTCACGATGGTTTCATCAACCATGACAATAACGTAATAATCGGCTTTCGCTGCGGCGGCTTTCGCTCTGACTTCATCCACTGCATCATCCGGAGAGCCTCTGACCAGAGTGGTCACGGTTCCCATTCGCTGCAACCCTTGTGTTTGGTCGCGACGAATTTCCTGCGGATGATCAGCGACGGGCGGTGCTGGCTGCGGCGTTCCCTGAAGAACGCTACATCCACTTAACAGCATTACCAACATCAAAGAGGTAAACCGACGCATCACTCTATCTCGTTTCCTGATAGCCATAGTGTAGTGCCTTATTAATTTCCCTTTGGGGGAATGTTCCCAAAATGTTACCTTCCGCGCGATTTTCGAATGAAAATGTCGTGAAAGCGTAATCCAGTTCTCAACATTATGAATCGTTGTTGAACACGCCACCTTGTTTAATAATGTCACCTATGGCATACCCGCGCCAAAAGAGGTGCAAATGATTGAAATTGAAACATGTCAACTGGCAGAACATCATCTGCTTCACGCCTTTCCTTCGGGGCAACGCAGTACACCTTTGCCGTGTATTGTTTTCTACCACGGGTTTACCTCTTCCAGCCTGGTCTACAGCTATTTTGCCGTGGCGCTGGCGCAGGCCGGATTTCGGGTCATTATGCCAGACGCCGCCGGGCATGGGGCGCGTTTCAATGGTGACGAACAGGCGAGAATGGGCCGCTTCTGGCAGATTTTGCAGCAGAGCATGCAGGAGTTTACGGCGTTACGTGCGGCACTGCGTGCAGAAAACTGGCTGCTGGAGGAGCGTCTTGCTGTCGGCGGCGCATCGATGGGGGCAATGACGGCGCTGGGGATCATGACTCAGCATCCCGAGGTCAAATGTGTCGCCAGCCTGATGGGCTCGGGCTATTTCACCCGTCTGGCGCGAACGCTGTTTCCTCCTTGCGCCCTGGACACGCCCGCCCATCAGGAGAAATTCACGCATATCATTGCGCCGTTGGCGAAGTGGGATGTGTCGCAGCAGCTTGCCCGACTGGCCGACAGACCGCTGCTGTTATGGCATGGTCAGGATGATGATGTGGTGCCAGCGGCGGAAAGTTTCCGTTTACAGCAGGCGATGATTCAGGCCGGCCTGGACCACAATCTGACCTGTCAGTGGCAAGCAGGCGTGCGCCATCGCATTACGCCCGAAGCGCTGGCCGCAACGGTGTCGTTTTTCCGTCAGCATCTCTGACGCCAGGCGCCAGCTAGCCATACGTCATTATGCAAAAAAAAGCCCCCTGAACAGGGGGCAAGTCAAACTATGGCTTTCTTTTCGTTGGACTTTCCTGGTGCTAGCGATAAATATCCGCGCTGGCGTGGATGTTGCCGTTGCTACCCGGTTCCCGTATCAGGATCACATGGTAGTACGTTGCGCCCTGCGCGTCGGTCTCTTCATTCAGGGCCCTTTCTGCATCACTTTCAGTGGCGAAGTTATGATTGATGTAAATGACGCCTAAGCTCTGCACATCATCCATGTTTCGGGCTTGCTGGTGGTCTATTTCAATGGCGGCGAAGGTATTTGCACTGAGCAACAGTCCCGCCAGAAGGGTGACAAAACGGATTCGCATACCTACCTCCTCGACAACTGACTCTGATTAGTGGTTTCTCCTGTTAGTCGATAACGTCTCATTTAATTTTAATCGCTACTTTGTCGGTCGATAGCGACCATTTCTGATGCAGTTGTTCAAAAAATTACCGCGATCCATTCTTTCTGAGCGTAAACAATCGGCTAGCCTGTTTTGCTGTGGCGAAAAATACCTGTTTTTCTGGCAAGAACACTTACCGAATCGTCAATATCACTGCCGGTCATCGCCGCTTATAGTGAGCCGAAACATAAAGTTAACTTTATGATAATAAGGCAAAAAGATATGGATACTTCATTCATGGATTTCAGCTACTTCGCCATTATGTTTATGGTGGCGCTGATAGCGGGTTTTATTAATGTGGTTTCAGGCGGCGGTGGGTTTTTATCGATTGGGGCGCTGTTGATCTCAGGATTGCCGCCAGCCAATGCGCTGGCGACCAATAAGATTCAGGCGCTGGGCAGTTCATTGACGTCGGGGATCTACTTTCTGCGTCGTGGATATATCAACGTCCAGCAGCATAAGTTTGTCTTTTTAGCGGCGTTTGTGGGATCGGCGCTGGGGACGACATTGATCCAGTTCATTGAACCGGAATTGCTGAAAAAGTTGTTGCCGGTACTCATCATCGCGGTAGCGCTCTACTTTATTTTCGCCCCCAATCTCACTGAACCGAAAAAGAAGCAACAGGTGTCACTGTTTCTCTTTTCTCTGATAGGGGGAGGGTGCATTGGTTTCTATGATGGATTCCTCGGTGCCGGGGCCGGTTCCTTTTATACCCTGTGCTACATCCTGCTGTGGGGTTACAGCATCGATAAAGCGCAAATTCACTCTAATTTCATCAACCTTGCGTCCAACATCGCCTCTATTCTGTTCTTCATTTTTGGCGGCAAGATGATTTGGTCGCTGGGGCTGGTGATGTTCGCCGGGCAGGCGCTTGGCGCACGCCTGGGGGCGACGGTGGTACTCACGCGCGGCAAGAAAGTGATCAGACCGATGATCGTGATTGTCTCTATCTGCATCAGCGGCAAAATGCTGTTGGATATGTATTAAGGGCGCCCTGACAAATATTCCTGGAATCACCTTGAGTTTGCGGCCTGACACCAGTATTATGACGCGTCAATTTTTCAGCCGACCTTTAACACGTTCCTTGCCTCCATGGGCCGCGGCTGACCCAGACAGGAGGCTGAATAATCCGTAAGGAGCAATTCGATGCGTCATTACGAAATCGTTTTTATGGTCCATCCTGACCAGAGCGAACAGGTTCCGGGTATGATCGAGCGTTACTCTGCTGCCATCACTGGTGCAGAAGGCAAGATCCACCGTCTGGAAGACTGGGGCCGCCGTCAGCTGGCTTACCCGATCAACAAACTGCACAAAGCACACTACGTTCTGCTGAACGTTGAAGCTCCGCAGGAAGTGATCGATGAGCTGGAAACAACTTTCCGCTTCAACGACGCCGTTATCCGCAGCATGGTAATGCGTACTAAGCACGCTGTTACCGAAGCATCTCCGATGGTTAAAGCGAAAGACGAGCGCCGTGAGCGTCGCGATGATTTCGCAAACGAAACCGCAGATGATGCTGAAGCTGGGGATTCTGAAGAGTAATTTCTGATGACCAACCGTCTGGTGTTGTCCGGCACCGTGTGCAGGACCCCCCTTCGAAAGGTCAGTCCATCAGGAATTCCGCACTGCCAGTTCGTGCTTGAGCATCGTTCTGTGCAGGAGGAAGCCGGATTTCACCGGCAGGCGTGGTGCCAAATGCCCGTTATTGTTAGCGGACACGAAAACCAGGCCATTACTCACAGTATAACGGTCGGTAGCGCAGTGACCGTTCAGGGGTTCATCTCTTGCCACAAGGCAAAGAACGGCCTGAGCAAAATGGTTCTGCATGCCGAGCAGATTGAATTGATAGATTCTGGAGACTAGCCATATGGCACGTTATTTCCGTCGTCGCAAGTTCTGCCGTTTCACCGCGGAAGGCGTTCAAGAGATCGACTATAAAGATATCGCTACGCTGAAAAACTACATCACCGAAAGCGGTAAGATTGTCCCAAGCCGTATCACCGGTACCCGTGCAAAATACCAGCGTCAGCTGGCTCGCGCTATCAAACGCGCTCGCTACCTGTCTCTGCTGCCGTACACTGATCGTCATCAGTAATCGGTCACGGTCCATTAATACGACTTTGAGAGGATAAGGTAATGCAAGTTATTCTGCTTGATAAAGTAGCAAACCTGGGTAGCCTGGGTGATCAGGTTAACGTTAAAGCGGGCTATGCTCGTAACTTCCTGGTACCACAGGGTAAAGCTGTTCCTGCTACCAAGAAAAACGTTGAATACTTCGAAGCACGTCGCGCTGAACTGGAAGCTAAACTGGCTGACGTTCTGGCTGCTGCAAATGCACGCGCAGAGAAAATCAACGCACTGGAAACCGTTACCATCGCGTCTAAAGCAGGCGAAGAAGGTAAACTGTTCGGTTCCATCGGTACCCGCGACATCGCTGATGCAGTGACTGCAGCTGGCGTTGAAGTGGCTAAGAGCGAAGTTCGTCTGCCGAACGGCGTTCTGCGTACCACTGGTGAGCACGAAGTGGACTTCCAGGTTCACAGCGAAGTATTCGCTAAGCTGACCATTAACGTTGTTGCTGAATAAGTTTTTATTCTGACAACCTCGTAAGAAACGCCGACCTTGTGTCGGCGTTTTGCTTTTTTGCTCCCCTCATTTTTCGCGCTGGCTATTCTTTACCCTTTTCGGGATAATCACTAAAAATAAAACATAATTTCAATATGGTGATGAATGGATACTCCGCACCCGCAACCTCTGTTTGCACGTAAAAATGTCGTCTGGCTGAGCGCGGCGTTTTGTTGTCTGCTTTGGGGCAGCGCCTATCCGGCCATAAAGAGCGGTTATGAGATCTTCCAGATCGCCGCTGACGATATCCCGTCCAAAATTGTTTTCGCCGGTTACCGCTTCCTGTTCGCAGGCCTGCTGTTACTCTTGCTGGCGATAGCGCAGCGTAAGCCGATAGGCCGTCTGAGTTCCCGGCAGTTTGGGCAATTGACGCTGCTGGGGGTGACGCAAACCTCGCTGCAATACATCTTCTTTTACATCGGCCTGGCGTTCACTACCGGCGTGAAGGGGTCGATCATGAATGCCACGGGCACCTTCTTCAGCGTGCTGCTGGCGCACTTCATCTATCAGAACGACAAGCTGAGCTACAACAAAACGCTGGGATGTATTCTCGGTTTTACCGGCGTGATGGTGGTGAACTTTAACAGCGGGCTGCTGGATTTTAGTTTTACCCTGGCGGGCGATGGCTCGATTGTGATGGCGGCATTTATTCTCTCCGCCGCGACGCTTTACGGTAAGCGTATTTCTCAGACGGTCGATCCAACCGTGATGACGGGCTACCAGTTAGGGATTGGCGGGCTGGTGTTGGTCATTGGTGGTTATGCCTTTGGCGGCACGCTGAACGTCCACGGTCTCGCCTCGGTGGCGATTCTCGGTTACCTGACGTTGCTCTCTTCGGTGGCGTTCGCGCTGTGGAGTATTTTGCTCAAGTACAACCGTGTGGGGATGATAGCGCCGTTTAACTTCCTGATCCCGGTCTCCGGCGCGGTGCTGTCAGCCATTTTCCTCGGTGAGAATATCCTGGAGTGGAAATACGCGATCGCACTGCTGCTGGTCTGTTCAGGGATATGGTGGGTCAATAAGGTGAAGCGGTAACGCCGCCAATGTAGGCCTGATGGCGGCTTTGCCTTATCAGGCCTACACAGGTTACGGCACGATGAATTAACGTGCGCGGATAAAGCTACCATCAGACTGGCGGGTAAACAGCACCTGCTGATTGTTTCCGGTATCGATGGTCAGCCCGGTCACCACGCCGTTTGCATTCTGGCGAATCTGCACCATCTGCCCATTTTGCAGATTACTGAGCGGCTTGCCCGCACCTTCAACCTGCGCCATTGCGTACACGTCAGTTGGCGGCAGTCCGTGGTCACGGAACAGTTGCGCCATCGTTTTACCGGACTCAACCCGATAAGAGCGCCACTGCTGGTCAATACCGCTGTCTTGCTGGAAAGGCTGAGTTTGTGACTGTGCTTGCTGTGCCTGAGGTTGCTCTTCCGGCTGGCCTTCCTGAACAGGTTCCGGCGCAACGGGCGCGACTTGTCCGGGATCGTTTTGTGGGGCGACAAGCTGAGCCTGAAGTTGTGCTTCGGTCGGTGGTTGAGACTGCGACTGGAGATCCAGCGGCGCGTCACGGGTTACCGCTGGCGCATCGTTTGTGTCGCTTGAGGGAAGCAGGAAACCGACGATCAGCACAATCGCCGCAATGATAATGCCGCGGCGGTGCATAGGCGGAAGCGGATCCATAATGCGAAAATTGTCCGGTGCATGCCAGATTTTCGCCAGGGTTGGTTTTAATTCAAAGCGCCCGGGCATGGCTTTCCTCCTGCTCCGCGTCTCGTTCCTCAATCATAGAGTATAGACAGCTAACGCTATGATGTTCGTGATATTCCCCGTTTTTGGCACATATACAGGGGGATATCCCTATTGTTTCTTTTTCGTCGTGATTTGTCATCCTCCCCGAGACAACATTTTACCGGGGGAAGCCTGGCTGTTATGCTGCCCGCTACTTTTTTATATCCGATGAAAGGAAATACGATGGCAACCCCGACTTTTGACACTATCGAAGCGCAAGCAAGCTACGGCATTGGTTTGCAGGTAGGACAGCAACTGAGCGAATCCGGACTGGAAGGGCTGTTGCCTGAAGCGCTGGTTGCCGGTATTGCTGACGCGCTGGAAGGTAAGCAGCCAGCCGTGCCGGTTGATGTGGTACATCGCGCCCTGCGTGAAATTCATGAACGTGCGGATGCCGTACGTCGCGAACGCTTCCAGGCAATGGCAGCGGATGGCGTGAAGTATCTGGAAGAAAACCGTGAGAAAGACGGTGTGAACAGCACGGAGTCTGGTCTGCAATTCCGCGTCCTGACTCAGGGCGAAGGCGCTATCCCGGCTCGTACTGACCGCGTTCGCGTACACTACACCGGTAAACTGATCGACGGTACCGTCTTTGACAGCTCCGTTGCGCGCGGCGAACCGGCTGAATTCCCGGTAAACGGCGTGATTCCGGGCTGGATTGAAGCGCTGACCCTGATGCCGGTTGGTTCTAAATGGGAACTGACGATTCCTCAGGAACTGGCTTACGGCGAACGTGGCGCTGGCGCTGCGATCCCGCCATTCAGCACCCTGGTGTTTGACGTCGAACTGCTGGAAATCCTGTAAGTAGTCACTTCTGTTCCCCTCCACGCTGGAGGGGGACGAAAAATACGCAATAACGCTGCCTGATTGCCGGGTATCAGAATTTTATCTTGCAAATGCATCAGTTGCGTGTATTTTTGTGAGCTAATTCGCGTTACCAGAGTGATATGACACTCACTTTAAACATATAATTAACATAATATTTAAATCTTAGTATTCATCCCGCCGATTCTTACCTAATATCGATAAGTCCTGAAAACAGGATCGTCGTATCATAGATGCACAACAGACGCATTAAAGGCCGCAGAGCCCGCACAACACAGACAGGTACAGGAAGAATAAAACATGGTAGATCAGGTAAAAGTCGCCGCCGACGAACAGGCTCCGACTGAACAGTCGCTACGGCGCAATCTTACAAACCGACATATTCAGCTTATCGCCATCGGCGGCGCCATTGGTACGGGCCTGTTTATGGGGTCGGGTAAAACGATCAGTCTCGCCGGGCCGTCGATCATTTTTGTTTATATGATCATCGGCTTTATGCTCTTTTTCGTGATGCGCGCAATGGGAGAATTGCTGCTCTCAAATCTGGAATACAAATCTTTTAGCGATTTTGCTTCGGACCTGCTGGGACCGTGGGCAGGTTATTTCACCGGCTGGACCTACTGGTTCTGTTGGGTGGTGACCGGGATGGCGGATGTCGTCGCGATTACCGCCTACGCGCAGTTCTGGTTCCCCGGTCTTTCCGACTGGGTCGCCTCGCTGGCGGTGGTGATCTTGCTGCTGAGCCTTAACCTTGCCACCGTGAAAATGTTTGGTGAGATGGAGTTCTGGTTCGCGATGATCAAAATCGTCGCCATCGTGTCGCTGATTATTGTCGGCCTGGTGATGATTGCCATGCACTTCCAGTCGCCAACCGGTGTGGAAGCGTCGTTTGCTCACCTGTGGAATGACGGTGGCTGGTTCCCGAAAGGCATTAGCGGCTTCTTTGCTGGCTTCCAGATAGCGGTCTTCGCCTTCGTTGGTATTGAACTCGTAGGTACTACCGCCGCGGAAACCAAAGACCCGGAGAAATCCCTGCCGCGCGCCATCAACTCGATTCCGATTCGTATCATCATGTTTTACGTCTTTGCGCTGATCGTCATTATGTCGGTGACGCCGTGGAGTTCGGTGGTGCCGGATAAGAGCCCGTTCGTTGAGCTGTTCGTGCTGGTGGGCCTGCCTGCCGCTGCGAGCGTGATTAACTTCGTGGTCCTGACGTCCGCGGCTTCCTCAGCAAACAGTGGCGTCTTCTCCACCAGTCGTATGCTGTTTGGTCTGGCGCAGGAAGGCGTGGCGCCGAAAGCGTTCGCTAAGCTGTCTAAACGCGCCGTTCCGGCGAAAGGGCTGACCTTCTCCTGTATCTGCCTGCTGGGCGGCGTAGTGATGCTGTATGTCAATCCAAGCGTGATTGGCGCGTTCACCATGATCACGACGGTGTCGGCCATCCTGTTTATGTTCGTCTGGACCATCATCCTGTGCTCATACCTGGTGTACCGCAAACAGCGTCCGCATCTGCATGAGAAGTCGATTTACAAAATGCCGCTCGGTAAAGTGATGTGCTGGGTATGTATGGCGTTCTTCGTCTTCGTACTGGTGCTGCTGACGCTTGAAGATGATACCCGTCAGGCGCTGATCGTCACGCCGCTGTGGTTTATCGCGCTGGGCCTGGGCTGGTGGTTGATTGGTAAGAAGCGAATGGCAGGCGTGCGTTAATAAAAAAAGAGCCGCGACGCGGCTCTAATATTCCATGAATCAGGGCGCTCTCGGGCGCCTTTTTATTCGCCTGCGAGGGCACGCGGAAACAACACATTGTTTTCTAAGCTGATGTGTTCCATCAGGTCATCAATCATCTCATTGATACCGTTGTACATCGCTTTCCAGGTGGTGCACGCTTCTGGCGGGATCGTCACGTTCTGAGTGGTGTGTTTAATCACTTCCAGCAGTTCCCCCGCTTCATCATGCTCACTTTCCATGACGCTGATCGGCCCCATCGCCTGGCTGCCCATGCCCTGTTTGATCATCGGGAACAGGATCTGTTCCTCTTTCATCATGTGGCTTGAAAGCTCCTGATGTAGCATGGTCAGATACTTCGCCAGACCTTTTGGTACGTTGGGCTTATCAGCATGAACGCGTTCAACTTTGGTGGCCTGTAGGATCAGTTCCGGCAGTTGTTCACGGTGTCTGTCGTGATAGCGCACGATGATGTGGTCGATAATTTCGGCCAGCGGCGCGGTACGCCAGTCTTTATCGATCGGCTGTTCAGCCAGTTGTGCCAGTTGCGCTTCGATAGCATCGACATCCAGCTCTTTACGGGCGGCAGCACGCGCCAGCGTCTGCTTACCACCGCAGCAGTAATCCATATCGTACTTACGAAACAGGGCCGAAGCGCGAGGGATAGAGAGCGCCAGTTCACCTAAAGGTTGATCGCGATAAGCCATAGCCGTTACCTCATTCTCAATAATATAAGGTGTATTTTAAATGCACCTTTAATAGAGCGCTATAACCCTTTCGGGGGGGATGAATTAACGGCCTGGCTCTGAAAGCGTAATGACGCGCGGTTTTTCTGGTTTTGCTCTGACTGCCACCACCACGCCGATAACCAGCAAGGCGATACCGCTGAGCGTCAGAACAGGGGGAAGGGCCTGGCGCAAGATGAAGGTGTACAGTAAACCCGCCAGCGTTTCGAACACAATCAATGGGCCGAGGATCACCGTCGGTAATCGCTGGCTGGCAATGTTCCAGCACAGCGCGCCTACCCATGAGCACAGCACCGCAATCGCCACCATCAGGCCTACAAACACCGCCGGGCGCGGGCCGAACGGCAGGGCGAAATCGGGTGTTTGCCCATGCAGCCAGAAGCAGGCGACGAGGTAGCCCAGCAGCGACACGGGCAGGGTCACCAGCGCCTGCGCCGTCGCCCACATCATCGGGTGTTTATCTGGATTTTCCCGCAGCCAGCGGGCATTACGCAGCGCATACCAGGCCCAGCACACCACCGATACCAGCGCCAGCGCGATGCCGGAACCGTAGCGCCAGCCGCTAAAATCAGGCAAGCCCTGATTGAGTTCCGCAATGTTCACGCACAGCAACCCGATGCCTATCAGCACCAGGGCTGGGGCCAGCCGTAGCCAGGAGAGCCTGCCGTCGCGATGGCTGTACAGCAGGTTGGCAAATACCGGAATGACGACCGGCAGCGTGCCGATGATCATCGTTGAGACCGGCGCGCCGGTGCGCTGAATGGCGCTGGCAAGGCAGACGTAATAAATCAGGTTGCCCATCATGGTCAGCGCCAGCGCGGTCAGCCAGTCTTTCGCCGAAAGCTGCCGCAGGCGCACGCGTCCGAGCCACGCCAACGGCAGGGCAATCAGGCCTAATGCCAGATAACGCCCCATCGACTGCAGCACCGCCGGATATTCCGGCACAATCAACGGTCCGACAAAAATCAGTCCCCACATCAACCCTGCCAGCAGGGCATACAACACACCGCTAATCATGCTTTACATCCACATCGTTAAACATGACGAAAAGTGTAGGCAGGGAACCGGGGCGCGTATTGTATGAGCTTGCGCATTAGCGCGAATAAACCTGTTTTTGATAGCGCACGGGAGTGATGCCGTAGCGATGGGTAAAGGCGCGGGTGAGATGGGACTGATCGGTCAGGCCGGTCGCGGCGGCGACATCCGCAGCGGGCATGCCGAGCGTCAGAAAGCCTTTTGCCCGCCACAGACGGATCGCCATCAGCATCTGATGCGGCGTTACGTGGTAATGGGCTTTGAACTGACGCTGAAAATGCCAGGGGCTGAGCGAGGCAACGCGTGCCAGTTCATCAAGGGTGACCGGGCGCATGTAGTTGTCATGCAAATAGTCGCGCACGCGCTCAAAGCGATGCGCGCCTTCCTGCGGTACCGGGGCATGACGAGCCAGCGGCTGGAAGGTGTCGATCAGATCCAGCAACAATCCTTTTTGCGCCAAAGGATCGTCGGTGTGCCACAGGCCGTGGATCAGCGAACAAATCTGACGCGAGCGGCGCGGATCGTGACGCGTGACGTCGTGAAACCACCAGTGACGGACGCCGGTCACCTCTTCCAGCAGATCGGGCTCCAGATAGATCATCCGGTAGCGCCAGCCGTCGGCGGTTTCGGCCTCGCCGGTATGCAGCTCATCCGGATTCATCGTCACGACCGAGTGGGCAGGGGCAACGTACTGTGTGCCGCGATAGCGAAAGCGCTCGGCGCCGGCTTCTATCGCGCCAATACCGAACGCTTCGTGGGTGTGTGGCTCAAAGGCGTAGCGTGAGATATGCGCGTGATACAGCTCAACGCCCGGTACCTGCGCCAGATGGCGAAAGCGGGCGCTGTCTTTTTCATCGCTAAACTGCTCAGGTACACCTTGCACGTTATCTCTCCCCACGCATCATTCTGTCATTATCAGAGAGGATGCGCGGGGATGCCACCATAATTAACCGATTATTAACACTTACAGAATGCTTTTGACGCTTTCGGCCAGCGAAGTGGTCGGGCGACCGATCAACTTGCTCAGTGTGCGGCTGTCATCGAACAGACCGCCTTTGGATGCCCCGGTGTCTGAATCGGCCAGCATATCCGCCAGGCCCGCTGGCAAACCGACCCCTTTCAGCGCGGCGGCGAAATCGGCTTCGCTCAGGTTCTGATAGACGACAGGTTTGCCGCTCTGTTTACTCAGTTCTGCGGCCAGCTGGCTCAGCGTCCAGGATTCATCACCCGCCAGTTCATACACCTTCCCGGCATGGCCTTCGGTGCTGATGACCTGTGCGGCGGCGGCGGCGTAATCCGCGCGTGTCGCGGAGGCAATTCTGCCCTCGCCCGCAGCGCCGATAAACACGCCATGCTCCAGCGCAGCAGGGGCGCTGGCGAGATAGTTTTCGGTATACCAGCCATTACGCAACAGCGCGTGGGCAATACCGGAGTCAGCCAGCATCTTCTCGGTGTCGACGTGTTCAACGTGCAAAGCAAGGGGAGAGCGGTCGGCATGCAGCAGGCTGGTGTAGGCGATAAATTTCACTTTCGCCGCCTTTGCCGCATTAATGACGTTACGGTGCTGAACGGCACGCTGGCCGACTTCGCTGGAGGAGATCAGCAGCAGCTTGTCCACACCCTGTAACGCCTGAGTGAATGCGGTTTCGTCACTGTAATCCGCCTGACGTACGGTGATTCCCTGTTGGCTTAACGCGGTAGCTTTCGCCGGGTTGCGAACGATGGCCACAATCTGGCTGGCAGGAACGGTTTTCAGCAGGTTCTCAATAACGTGTTGGCCCAGTTGGCCCGTCGCGCCGGTAATTGCAATCATGAGGTGACTCCTTAATGTGTCGCTTGTGTTTTATAAAGCTAGCACCTAAACTTACTTTTAGTAAGTACGTACAAAAAGGTAAGTATAAAGATGAGTGCAGCGACCCTTTCTCAACAACTGCGTGACGGTAATTTGTTTGCCGAGCAGTGCCCGTCGCGTGAGGTGTTAAAGCATGTGACCAGTCGCTGGGGCGTATTGATTCTGGTGGCGCTGCGTGACGGTACTCACCGTTTCAGCGATCTGCGCCGTAAAATGGGCGGCGTGAGCGAAAAGATGCTGGCGCAGTCATTGCAGGCACTGGAGCAGGATGGGTTTATCAACCGGGTCTCTTATCCGGTCGTGCCACCGCACGTGGAGTACAGCCTGACCCCGCTGGGCGAACAGGTCAGTGACAAAGTCGCCGCGCTGGCGGACTGGATTGAGCTGAATTTGCCGCAGGTGTTAGCACAACGGGAAGAACGGGCAGCGTAAAACGTTGCCGGATGGCAATATGTCATCCGGCATTAACGTTATTTGCTTAAATCCACCTGATAAATCGCGAAACCGATGTCATCGGTGGCGACGTGTTGCATGGGATACTGGCCTTTCTCTTTGATAAACGCGGCGGCTTTATCCCCCGGTGAGGTTTCGAAGCGGATATCCAGTTTTTTCTCACTGTGAATCGGCGCCAGACGCCAGTTGTTATCGGCCGCCGGATGAATTTCCCCGGCGCGTTTAGATTCCGCGCCAATCCATGCCGCCAGCACCGAACGGTTCTCATCCGGTGACGCAAAGGCAATATGGTTGTCGCCGGTTCCGGCAAACTTACCGCCATAGGCGCGATAGTTGTTGGTGGCGACCAGGAAAGTGGCATTCGGGTCAATCGGCTTGCCGTTGAAGGTCAGATGTTTAATCCTTTCTGCGGACGGATTTGCCGTCTGGCATTCACCGTCATAGCGTGCGGGCTGTGAGACATCAATCTGGTATTCCACGCCATCAATCACATCGAAGTTATAGGTGCGAAATCCAACCCAGTTGATGAGTGCCTGCGGCTTGCTGCTGGTCACATCGATCTGATTAAACTGTCCGGCTGAGCACTCCAGCCACTCTTTCACCTCTTTACCGCTGGCTTTAACGACCACCAGGGTGTTCGGGTACAGATAGAGGTCGGCGGCATTGCGGAAGGTCAACTGGCCTTTTTCGACTTCGACAAAACTGGCCGGATCGTTCTTGCGCCCGCCAACTTTAAACGGCGCGGCGGCGGAAAGCACCGGCAGTTTCGCCAGGTCCGGATCGCCCTGAATGAAATGTTCGACATAGGCTTTCTGCGCGTTATTGACCACCTGAACGGTCGGATCGTCCTGCACCAGTGCCAGATAGCTGTACATATTATCGGCGGATTTGCCGATCGGCTGGCTGACAAATTCGCGCGTCGCGTCGTGGTCGGCTTTCAGAATATCCACCAGTTTGCTGTCTTCGACAGCGAGTGATTTCTTCGCGGCGGCGTCGTAAATGGGGCGCGCTTCGGCTTTGGCCTGCGTCACCTGCCATTTGCCGCTGTCGTTATTGAGCACCAGATCCACCACGCCCAGATGATCGCCCCACATGCCCGGCATCACCGCCGGCACGCCGTTCAGCGTCCCTTTTGCGATATCCGCGCCGTTGATGTTGACAAAGTCTTTACCGGGGAAGACCGCGTGAGCATGACCAAACATGATTGCGTCCACACCTGGCACTTCACTGAGATAATAAACCGAGTTCTCAGCCATGCTCTGGTATGGGTCAGCAGAGAGTCCCGAGTGCGCGATCACCACTACCACATCGGCCCCTTTTTCACGCATTTCCGGCACATATTGACGTGCGGTTTCAGTAATATCGTTAACCGTCACTTTGCCGCTCAGGTTCGCTTTATCCCAGGTCATGATCTGCGGAGGGACAAACCCGATATAGCCGATTTTCAGCGTCTGCTTATGGCCTTCCTGATCGACGACATCCGTCTCTTTAATAAGATAAGGGGTAAACAGCGGCTTTTGGGTCTTAACGTCGATGATATTGGCGTTAACGTAAGGGAATTTCGCGCCAGCCAGCGCTTTTTGCAGATACTCCAGCCCGTAGTTGAACTCATGGTTACCGAGGTTACCAACCGCGTAATCCAGCGTATTCAGCGCCTTGTAGACCGGATGGATATCCCCCTCTTTTAGCCCTTTGGCCGCCATATAGTCGCCCAGTGGACTGCCCTGAATCAGATCGCCATTGTCGACCAGCACGCTGTTTTTGGCTTCATCGCGCGCGGCGTTAATCAGGCTTGCGGTGCGTACCAGTCCGAATTTTTCGGTTGCGGTATCTTTGTAATAATCGAAATCCATCATGTTGCTATGCAAATCAGTGGTTTCCATTATCCGCAGATCGACGGTCGCGGCATTCACGCTGGCCGCGATCAGCGTGGCCAGAAGCGTTGCACTAAACTTAATCATCAGAGGGCATCCTTTTAAGATCTGAAACACAGTAAAAAATGTATTTATATCTTCTTGCTTACAGAACTGTGAAGCATGCATCAGTTTAGCAAGCAAAACCGCAGACACTATCACAGTTGGCGGATTCGCTTTTGATCGGGTATAAGTAAAACAATGAGTTAAGACCACTGCCACAAATGAGGTGGAGAATGTTAGAACACGTATGCCAGCTTGCACGGAACGCGGGCGATGCCATTATGCAGGTCTATGATGGAGTCAAACCGATGGAGATTGCCAGCAAGCAGGATGACTCCCCGGTGACAGCGGCCGATATCGCGGCGCACGCGGTGATTGTTGAAGGGTTGACGCAATTGACGCCGGATATTCCGGTGCTCTCCGAAGAAGATCCACCAGCCTGGGAAGTGCGCCAGCACTGGCAGCGCTACTGGTTAGTCGATCCGCTGGATGGCACCAAAGAGTTCATCAAACGCAACGGCGAGTTCACCGTAAACATTGCGCTTATCGAGAAGGGCAAACCGGTGCTGGGCGTGGTCTATGCGCCGGTGATGAAAGTGATGTACAGCGCGGCGGAAGGCAAAGCCTGGAAAGAAGAGTGCAATGTGCGCAAGCAAATTCAGGTACGTGACGCGCGTCCGCCGCTGGTGGTGATTAGTCGCTCCCACGCAGACAACGAACTGAAAGAATATTTACAACAGCTGGGCGAACACCAGACGACATCGATTGGTTCGTCGCTGAAGTTCTGCCTGGTCGCGGAGGGGCAGGCGCAACTGTACCCGCGATTTGGACCAACCAACGTCTGGGACACCGCAGCGGGTCATGCCGTCGCGGCGGCGGCCGGGGCGCACGTTCACGACTGGCAGGGTAAGCCGCTGGACTACACCCCGCGTGAATCGTTCCTCAACCCCGGCTTCCGGGTCTCTATTTATTAAGTAACTTATGCAGCAGGGCAATGACCTGCTGCACCTCTTCCTGGGTTAGCGCCCCGTCTTTCGCCCACTGTACGCGACCCTCTTTATCAAGCACCGCGATAGCAGAGCTCTCTTCATCCAGTTGCCAGGCTTTACGGGCCACGCCGTTACTGTCGACAATAAACTGCGACCACGGGTAGAGCTTTTTATTGCTCTCGAGGCTGTTGCGTACAAACATACCGGAGCCAGGAATCGCGTCGTCAGTGTTGACGATCGTCGTGGTCTGGTATACGTCATGGGGCAGCTTTGCCACTTTGATCGCTTCAATCAGCGTCGCATTTTTTTCTTTAGCGGAGGTACGCCCGGCGATGTGCTGAAGGATTCGCACCTTTCCAGGCAACTGTGCGCTGTTCCAGCTTTTATAGCTGAACGTATCATTTTCAAGAATCAATTCGCCGCGATCGGCAATCCCTACCGGCGGGACGCGCTGGCCTGTTTCGAAGCTATGCGCGGAGGCCATCATTGGCGCCAACAGGCACGCCAGCGCCAGAATCTTACGTAAGGTCATGGTGTTTCCTTCTTATTGTTTGCAGGTGATCCGACCACTTAGGTCTGATTTTTAATCATATGTGCGAATGATGCTTTTTCCCGCAAGAGTGATGCCAGTTTGCGGACGGGCGCACAAATCCTGCGAAAAACGAAGGCTTATACTGAGGAACACACTCTGATTCAGAGATGATTCTGATTAACTGTAATGAAAAGGTAAATAAACTTATACGCGCTGGAAACATCGTACAGATAGTCTATAGTCAAATGGCATTAAATTTTGCGCCTTAGAACGGTTGGACCGATTGTGGAACCACAAGGGCGTGACTAAAGCAGGAGATAACAATGAAAATTTTCCAACGGTACAACCCACTGCAAGTGGCGAAGTACGTGAAGATCCTGTTCCGTGGACGGTTATATATCAAGGACGTTGGCGCTTTTGAGTTTGATAAGGGCAAGATTCTTATCCCAAAAGTGAAGGATAAACAGCATCTGTCTGTGATGTCCGAAGTTAACCGTCAGGTTCTGCGTCTGCAAACTGAGATGGCTTAACCAAAGTGCTATGCAGTAGTTTAAAAAACGGCTCCCACTGGGAGCCGTTGATGTTTGTAGGGCTACGAGTGGGTCGTGCTACCGCCAACCTTTGCTTCCAGCTCTTTGCTGACCCTGTCCAGTACGTCGGGGACGAAGCGTTCGGAAAAACCGCAGGCGATAGACAGCAGAATGTATTCAGCAATATCTTTTTTAGTCTCAAACCGTAAACCATAAAGCAACGACATGGCGGTGCCGGGGCTGCTTTTCGTACCGCAACCACACGCTTCACCCAATTGTTGAATTTTCGGCAGGACGTCAATGCTAACGCTATCAACGGTGAAATTCGTATCCTGTAGCATGACGAGGAGGAGGAGTAACACAAACGGGGCGAGCGTTCCTAAAACGATAGAGAGAAAGATCCCCCATTTACCGTTAACCAGTTTTAGCAGTAAATCTTCCCGATCAATCCCATCCATGTTTTCTTCAGCGATGCCCTGGATGCGCCGGACAATGCTGATAATTGCGCCAAAATAACCTGCACAAATACTCGCAATCACCAGCATTGCCGCATCACTCGTAAGCGCGAGCCGGGAATGAGCTTCCATCGAATTGGTCACAACGGTAAACGCAAAGGAGAGTGCTGACACCGCAAACATGATTAGCAGTAGTGTAATAAACAGCATTTTATATTTTGCGATTACTTTCTCTTTGTTATCAAGGAAATGGTAGAATTTATGCAATAATCCGGAAATAAAAAGCGTCTCTTTTCTCAGGATTTCTTCATCGGCAATGGCCGTTTCTCCATCCTTGTTGTAGATATATTTCTCAGATTCCTTCGGTAATACCTCTTTATAGCGAAAAATGAGCTGCAGGTAATACTTATCCAGACAGTCTTTGGGCGCGATACTGATTAACTTTTTCTCGATGTAGCAGAGGTCTTCAAGCGTATCGTTATGGCTCAGGAAGCGGGCTTTAATTTCTTTAATATCATCAATATTCAGGCCAGAGGAGGGCGTTTTTAGCGCCGTGAGTTCAACCAGTTGCAACAATTGATTAATTTTAAATCTGAACTCATCAATAATAACGTTATCGTGATTACAGAACGCCATGATGATTTCCTCTTAACAGGAATGTTAAGTGATTTTTGGCGAGCCTGTTTCATTCATCACTGATTAATTATTCGTATTTTAATCATGATTTTTGCAATGATTTGCTGGCGATGATTGCGGTTTTGATTTTACGTCAATGGGTTAGCGCAAGAAGGTATAAGGAATTTTGATGAGGGGCAACAGGGTTGTTGCCCCGACGATCATCAGGATGTGCTTTCTTCTTTTGCGTCCGGCAGTTTCGGTACCAGTACGCTTGGTTTGCTGTCCAGGCGAGTCACCAGCAGCTGATCGATACGATAGTTATCGATATCCACCACTTCAAATTTGTAGCCCGAGAACTTCACGGAATCGGTCCGTTTCGGGATTTTACGCAGCATGAACATCATAAAGCCGCCAATCGTTTCGTAGTTGCCCGACTGCGGGAACTCATCGATATCCAGCACGCGCATCACGTCATCGATCGGCGTACCGCCGTCAATCAGCCAGGAGTTCTCGTCGCGCGCCACAATCTGCTCTTCCAGGCCCTGGCCGACCAGATCGCCCATCAGCGTGGTCATTACATCATTCAGCGTGATGATCCCCACGACCAGCGCGTATTCGTTCATGATCACCGCGAAGTCTTCACCGGCGGTTTTGAAGCTTTCCAGCGCTTCAGAAAGGGTCAGCGTATCCGGAACAATCAGGGTGTTGCGGATTTGCACGCCGCTGTTCAGCGCCATGCTCTGATTCGCCAGAACACGATTCAGTAAATCTTTCGAGTCAACGTAACCAATGATGTGGTCAATATCTTCGTTACAGACAAGGAACTTGGAGTGCGGATGTTCCGCCACTTTGTTTTTCAGGCTCTGCTCGTCTTCATGCAGATCGAACCAGATCACGCTTTCACGCGGCGTCATGGATGATGGCACGGTGCGCGATTCCAGCTCGAACACGTTCTCAATCAGCTCATGTTCCTGTTTACGCAACACGCCCGCGAGCGCGCCGGCTTCCACTACGGCATAAATATCATCAGACGTGATGTCATCCTTGCGCACCATTGGCAATTTGAAGATGCGAAAGATCACGTTCGCCAACCCGTTGAAGAACCACACCAGCGGCGTGAAAACAAACAGACAGAAGCGCATCGGGTTGATGATACGCAAAGCCACTGCTTCTGGCGCAATCATACCGATGCGTTTCGGGGTTAAGTCCGCGAAAAGGATAAACATACCGGTGACCAGCGAGAAGGAGAGAATAAAGCTCAACTGCTCAGAGAGTTCTGGCGACATATAGCGAGAAAATAACGTGTTAAAAGCGGGGGAAAATGCGGCGTCACCCACGATACCGCCAAGAATGGCGACCGCGTTCAGACCGATTTGCACCACCGTGAAGAACATCCCCGGGTTTTCCTGCATTTTCAACACGCGTTGCGCATTGAGATTGCCTTCATCGGCCAGCAGTTTGAGCTTAATTTTACGTGAGGCGGCAAGTGAGATCTCGGATATCGAGAAGAACGCACTCACAGCGATCAGGCAAAGAATAATGAAAATACTGTTTAACATATCTTATCCGGCGTCACGCCAGATCCTCGGAAGGGAAGTTGATAAATCCATGTGGTAAAGCGTAATGAAAACCGGCTCGTAGAGGTGAGCCGGTAAGTTCAGGGGCTAGTATAGCGTAAGGGACTGTAAAGCCGCCAGAGGCTTAATTTTCAGCGGTAGCCGTTCGCCTCTTATCGCGTGTGTCCGGCGTGGCGTCCCAGATTTCATCGTAGGCGAAGCCTGTGAGTGACTTAATGACGGCGCGGGTCTCTTCGTCGCAATCTTCGCATTTACCGCCAAGTTTGCGGCGCGCCACCTCTTTAATCAGAATTTTGTGCGTCTTTTGCGTCAGTTTAAAGCGGAACGTGGTGTAAAAGCTGACGGCCAACAGGGCGGCGGTGGCAAATATCATCAGACCAATGATCGCGTGCAGCGCGCTGACGGGTTGCGAACCGCCGCCTTTAACAAAACCGCTCTCTTCCAACACCACGCCAATCAACATAATCGCCAGTGCGACGGTGCTTTTGCGGGTCAGCACCATCACCCCGGCAAAAATGCCTTCCCGGCGCTGACGGGTGACGATCTCATCCACATCCGGAATAAAGCTGTAGATGTTCCACGGGATGTAATACAACCCGGCTTTTGCCAGGCCGAACAGGACAAATATCGCGGAAAAGAGCAGCGCCGGGAGCTGGATATCGCCCAGATAAAGGGTCAACAGACAGGCCAGAACAAAGAAAATGCTGCCATAGGAGAGGCGCAGCGCCGCGGAAGGCGTCATGTTGAGCTTATTCATCAATTGCATAAAGCCGAACGTGCCGGGGACTGAGACAAATGCGGCGATACTTAAAAGGCCAGAAACCGTTGCCGCATCCTGTTTTAATCCATAGACCACGTAATAGGTAAATACCGCGCCAAAGACATCCAGGGCGGTGAATGAACAAATATAGATAATAATGTGCTGGCGAAAAATACGCAGTTTAAAGGCGGAAAAGAGATCCACAACCAAATACTTCAGGTGATTAAATAATCCTGTACTGCGCTGTGTGTCCGGTGTGAATTCATATTCTTCTCGCACATCTTTTGCTTCCCAGGTTGTCGCCCAGGTGGTGAATACCGCAATACAATAGATAATCGCAAATACGATCCCGGTCAGGGTATAGGTCAATGAATTATCTTTACCCGTATATTGCATAATAATACCCGGAACGGAAACCGCTAAAAAACCGCCCAACTGTGAACACATCATGCGCACGCCGGAGAGGCGAGTTCGTTCGCTGAAGCGGTTGGTCATCTCTGCCGATAGCGTCTCCCAGGGAACCAGCACCATCGCGGAGAGCAACTCGATGGAAAGATACGTTCCCAGGTAATACCAGTAACTCATGTCGGTAATCCACACCAGCGCGTAGAGAAACATGAGTGGGGCACTGATCAATAAAAAGAAACGACGGCGGCCAAACTTTTTGCCCAGCCAGGTATTACCGAAATTATCGGTAATATAACCCATCACTGGGCTTAATATTGCATCGATGATACGTGCAATCGCAAATATAGAACCGGCTTCCAGTACAGACAGTCCACAATAGGTGGTGTAAAAAAATAACAGCCAGGTGCCAATAACTGCGAATGCACCGCCACCAAATAAATCAGTTACGCCGTAGCCAATCGCTACGCCGTAACCTACTCTACGTTCAGTAGGTTTCGCCATATCATTATTCCTGTAGGGTCACTTGATTGCCGGATTGCCTTATCCGGCCTGCATTCACTTTTTGCGGGTTTATTTCTCCAGCGTTATCCAGGTTCGTAATTGCGACGAACGATAAATAGCATCGACAATCTGCAATGATTTAGCAGCTTCGTGAATGTTGCATACGTTCCCGGTAGTGGGATGGTGGAGGGCGTAATAGAACTGACGGATCGCTTCACGATGACCGACGCCCCAGTAACGTTTACCGCTGCCATCGGGGGCGGCGTCGCTTGCCAGCTTTTGCCGCGTCTCCCCGTTGATATGCCACAGCTCGCTTCCCTCAAGGAGCAACGTGCCTTTTTCGCCGTGGATTTCCAGCTGTAGCGGTGAGTTGGTGGTGTGGCAGTTGCTGGCATAAAACAGTCCACGCGCGCCGTTGCGAAAGGCAAAAGTCGCCATGGCGCTGTCCTCACCGTCGATGGTACTGGCAAGCCAGGTGCTATCGACCACCCCCTTGACCCGCGTTGCGCCTTCGCCAAACCACTGCATCAGATCGAGTGTATGGATCGCCTGGTTGATCAGCAGACATCCGCCTTCGGTGGCTGCTTTTCCGCGCCAGGGGCTGGCTGTGTAATAACTACCGCCACGCGACCAGGTCAGCACCGCTTTCATTGCGAGCATCTTGCCGATGACGCCCTCCTGTAACTGTTGCTTCATGGCGAGGCTGGTGGGATTGAGTCGGTTTTGATAACAGATCCCCAGCTTGCCCCTCGCATGGGCGAGGGCCGTCTCGATTTCAGCCACGTCCAGCGCGCGCATCACCGCCGGTTTTTCGCAGAACACATGTTTTCCTGCCGCCAGCGCGGCAAGGATCATCGGTTTATGCAGATAGTGCGGCGTACAAATATGCACAACGTCGATCGCGTCATCCCAGAGCATTTCGCGGTAGTCATGATAAAAATGGCAATCATAAAGTGCCGCCAACTGCCGTCCTTTGTTGATGTCCGTTTCGGCAATTGCGCGCAGCCTGACGTTGGGTAACTGCTGCAGCGCCTCTGCGTGGATGGCATGGATCGCGCCACCGCCGATAATGGCGGCATTCACTGTGTTCATGGTACCTCCCGTCACGTGCTTGCATTTGCCTGCATCTGCGCCTTAACGCACAGTTCCGCCGCCTTAAAGGCGTGTTCCTGCGTCATGGCGTTTTCGGTGCGCTGGATACAGTCGAGGATGAGCTGACCAAAGTAGGGAAAGCCGACTTTGCCCGCGACGGGATAGCGGAATTCGCCCTCTTTGTTGACCAGATAGACCACATCCTGCTCACCGCGAGTGAGATCGACATATTTGCGGATTTCGATATAGCCCTCAGTGCCGAGCAGCGTCAGGCGGCCATCGCCCCAGGTCGAAAGACCACCCGGCGTAAACCAGTCACAGCGAAAGTAGCCCGTTGCGCCATTGTCCCCCGCCAGCATCGCGTCACCAAAGTCTTCGAACTGTGGATACTGCGGGTGATTCACGTTGCGTACCTGGCTTGCCACAATGTGCGCATCGCTGTTGTCGGTATAGAACAGAAACTGCTCGATCTGGTGGCTGCCAATATCACAGAGAATGCCGCCGAAATAGCGTCGCTCGTAAAACCAGTCCGGGCGATCGCTGCCTTCACGGTGCGGACCGGTGCCAAGGGTTTGTATGACCCGGCCAATCGCGCCCTGCCTGATCAGCTCACCTGCGAAGACGGCGCTTTCCACATGCAGACGTTCGCTGTAGTAGACCGCGTATTTACGCCCGGTTTTTGCCACCATCGCTTTGGCGTCTTCCAGTTGTTCCAGCGTGGTTAACGGCGCTTTGTCGGTGAAATAGTCTTTCCCGGCGGCCATCACCTTCAGCCCCAGCGGACAACGTTCGGAAGGGATCGCCGCGCTGGCGACCAGGTCTATCGTTGCATCATTGAGGATCGTCTCCAGAGAATCGGCGACCTGCGCCTGCGGAAATTGCTGTAAAAAACGCGCCACTTTCGCTGGATCCGGGTCGTGCACCCATTTCAGCGTCGCACCGGCCTCAGTCAACCCGTTGCACATGCCGTAGATATGGCCGTGATCGAGAGCCGCTGCGGCAATGATAAATTCGCCAGGCTTGACGACCGGCTGAGGTTTGCCGGTCGGGGCGTAGTGCATTCCGTCATGCTTGTTCATTCTTCTGCTCCTGAATCTAAGTCTTTACCCAGCGGGATCGCGCCGGCTTCAGCGAAATTGCTCACTGAGGCGGATTTCTGATAAAAATGCGGCGCGTTGTGCAACAGGCCGCCCGTGCGATAAAACACATCGTCACGCTGAACAGGCAGCGTTACCACCGTACGGGTAATAGCCGATTTGTAGATAGCCGTGATCAGTTCCAGCGATCGTTTGCCCTGTTCACCATCTACCAGCGGCGCGACCTGCTGTTCAATGGCGGTTAACACGTTGTCGATTTGCCCGGTATGCAGCGTCCATTGCAGAGCCGGGGTGGCGTGGAACTGCGCCGTCAGTCTGTTTTCGCGCGCATCATCGTTTTCTGTCTGCGGGAAACCATTGTCTGCGGACTGGCTGGCAAATACTTTCCACGGCGCGGAAATGCGCGCCTTCTCGCCCTGAATCACAATTTTCTGATCTTCACCGTGGTGCACCACGGAGGCCGTCAGTTGGGTCAGCGCGCCGTTGGGGTAGCGGAAGATAGCCGCGCTGAGATCTTCCACTTCCGCATTGTCGTGGGCGACGTTGGTCATCATCGCGACGACTTCACGGGGAAAACCAAGCATCCACTGGATGGCGTCAATATGGTGCACCGCGTGGTTGAGCGTGCAGCCACCGCCTTCTTTCTCCCACGTCCCACGCCACCACAGGTCGTAGTAGCAGTGTCCGCGCCACCAGAAGGAATCCACCTGAGCGTGACAAATCTTGCCCGCCAGGCCGGAATCCACCGCCGCTTTTAAACGCCAGAAGGCGTCGGTAAAACGGTTTTGGGCGATGACCGACAGGATTTTGCCGCTGGCCTGCTGTGCGGCAATCATCGTGTCGCACTCTTCCAGCGACGCTGCCATCGGTTTCTCGCAGAGGACATGTTTGCCGTGGTTCAGGGCAGCGATGGCAATTTCCGCGTGGACGTAAGGCGGCGTACAGACATCCACCAAATCAACCGCCATCCCGCTCTCCAGCATTGACTGATGGCTGGAGTAAATCTGGGCGTCGTGTAGTCCGTAACGCGTTTTTTTCTCTACGGCTTTTTCGGGAAAAATATCCACCAGGGCGACAATCCGACAGCGTTCAGGAAATGCCTGATAGGCCTGAATGTGCTGATGAGAGATATTCCCCGTTCCGACAATCGCGATGTTCAACATGATCACTCCCCGCCGTTACCAGGTTCCGGAGGCGTCCAGCGTGCGGCTGGCGACCGTTTTTTCGACCGATGACGCCACATGTGCCTGCAACAACTGGTAGTAGCGCTGCTCGTCAATCGGCAGCGAGACCCAGTCGTCGGTCCAGGTGGAGAGATGCATCGCATTGGATAGCGTCAGGCCGTGAATACCCTCCTGGCCGGGAGCGATGAGTGGTTCGCCATGCAGGATGGCCGCGGTGAAATTGCGGGTAATGACAACGTGTTCGCTGCACTCCGGAGCGGTGGGGATGGTCACTTCCCAGCACTCCGGTTCGCCGAAGCCGTTTTGCCAGCGGGCATTAAATTCCGTTTCGGACTCGCGTAACCGCCAAAAGCGCAGGCGACCCTCTTCGACGACCACTTTGCCACGATCGCCGACAATTTCCAGACGGTTCGTGCCCGGCGCCTCGGCGGTGGTGGTGATGAAGACCCCTGTCGCTCCGTTTGCGTACTCGGCATACGCCGTCACCTCGTTTTCAACTTCAATCTGCCGATGCTTGCCGAACTGGCAGAAGGCGCGCATTCGCACGGGCATACCGACCAGCCACTGCCAGAGATCGAGCTGGTGCGGATCCTGGTTCAGCAATACACCGCCCCCTTCGCCTTTCCAGGTTGCGCGCCAGCCGCCGGAGTTGTAGTAACTCTGTGAGCGATACCAGTTAGTGATGATCCAGTTAGAGCGACGCAGTTCGCCGAGTTCGCCGCTGTCGATCAGGTCTTTCACCTTCTGGTACAGCGGGTTAGGTCTCTGGTTGTACATCATGCTGAAGACCACATCGCACTGGCGGGCGCAGGCGTTCATTTCTTTAACCTGCGCGGTGTAAACACCAGCGGGTTTCTCACAGAGGGTGTGGATCCCCAGACGCATAGCCATGATGGATAGCTCTGGATGGTCATAGTGCGGCGTGGCGACAATGACGGCGTCGATCAGTCCGCTCTCCAGCATGGTGCGCGCGTCGCTGAACAGCGTCACGGAATCACCCACCAACTGGCGGATAGCGGCATGCTTAGCGGCGTTGTTGTCGCAGACGGCGGTCAGGCAGGCGTCATTTACGGTTCCTGCCAGCAGATAACGGGCGTGAACCGTACCGATGTTACCCACGCCAATAATGCCAAAACGTACTTTTTTCATGTCATGCCTTATTCAGAAGCAATGAGGGATAAGCGGAACATAAGAAACGCCTGGATGCCCGACAACGGGATTTTGTGAGAGTGCTTGCAGGACGAAAAATAAGTTAGCGAGCTAATTAAAAAGGTGTTTTAGAATCAATGGAGTACGTCTGCAAAAATTTGCAAAGATACATTGCGAGCGGGGTCACAGAATGCCGGGCAAGCTGAAAATGGATGAAATTGCCGCCTTAACGGGCTTCTCTGTGAGTACCGTTTCGCGGGTGCTGAGCGGAAAGGCCTACACCAGCGGCAAGGCGCGTGAGGCGATTGTGAAATGCGCACGACAACTGGGCGTGCTCGACTCGCTCGCCAGCGGGCGACTGTTGATTAACGGCATCGCTGTTTTTGCTCCGCAACGCACGTTCACGCCGCAGGGGGATGCTTTTTACCTTGAAGTGACGCGCGGAATTGCAGAAGCGGTCGCTTCACACGATGTCTGGGTGAGCTATTGCGGGCTGGATGAGCAGCGCGCGGATATCAAAACCTTTCTGGAAAAGGCCAACCATAAAAACATCAATGCCATCATCCTGATCGGGATTGATGATCCGACGATCCATAAGCTGGCGCTGTCGCTGGAAAAGCCCTGTGTGCTGATCAACTCGCAGGATCGGGAAGGGCTACTGGATTCGGTGTCGCCGGACCATCGGGCGATTGGCAATCGGGCGGCGCAGTATCTGTTCGAGCAGGGGCACCGTCGGATTCTTAACGTCACCAGTCTGCGGCGGGAGACGATGTACTGGCGACTGGAGGGCATCAAAGAGGTTTATCGTCAGTACCAGATCCCGTTTGACGCCCATTGCGATCTGCTGGTGACGGAAGGGTTTTCTGCCGAGGAGTCGGAGAAGGCGATAGGCGAATGGCTGCGCAATACGCCGCGCCATGACTGGCCGGAAGTGATTTTCTGTGCGGGAGCGCCGATGTCCACCGGTATTCTGCGCGTACTGAACGCTCACGGGGTGCGCGTGCCTGAGGAGATGTCGCTGATGACCACTGGCGTACAGGAGCTGGACGCCCGCATCGTGGCGACGATGAGCTGTATGACCATCCCCTGTCGGGCGCTGGGCGTAGAGGCGGTGCATCTGCTGCAACACCGCCTGAACCGACCTTGCGCGCCGGTATTTAATCTGTTGCTGAAGGGGATGCTTTCACACAAAGGCACGGTTGCCAGCGCCACGCGGCATGCGGCCCGCGTGACGGTGGAGCGTTGATGTTATGCGTCAGGGGGTAAACAGACGCCAATCCCGCCGATACCGCAGTAGCCGTACGGGTTTTTGTGCAGATACTGCTGGTGGTCGTCCTCAGCGTAATAGAACGGCGTCGCGTTGCTGATTTCGGTGGTGATGGGACGGTCGTCGCCTGCCGCGCGCATGGCGGCCTGGAAGCGCTCAAAACTGGCGCGAGCGGCGCTATTCTGTTCTGGCGTCAGCGGATAGATAGCCGAACGATACTGAGTGCCGTGGTCGTTGCCCTGTTGCATGCCCTGTGCCGGATCGTGATTTTCCCAGAACACCTGTAGCAGTTGCTCATAGCGGATGACCGCCGGATCGTACACCACGCGTACCGCTTCGGCGTGGCCCGTTTCACCGGAGCAGACTTCCCGGTAGGTGGGGTTTGGCGTATAGCCGCCGGTGTATCCCGCCGCTGTGCTGTAAACGCCAGGCAACTGCCAGAACAACCGTTCAACCCCCCAGAAACAGCCCATTGCGAAAATGGCGATTTCCATCCCTTCGGGGACATTTGTCATCGAGTGTTCGTTGACGGCATGCAGCGTCGCCACGGGCATCGGGGTATTGCGCCCAGGTAGTGCATCTGACGGTGAAATCAGGTGCTTTTTATCAAATAGACTCATGGTGCCGTTCTCCCGAAAATCAGTAATTGGGGTTAAGGTTGTAACAAGACGCGTATTTGCACACAATAACCGTTATGAATGCGTCTACAGTAAACATAAGAAATATTTGGGTTGTCGTCTGTTTTTCAATCCCAGTTGTTGGGTTTTTGTTAAGCCGTGGATCGGCGTTATGGTTTTTTTCCAGGGGTGGAAATAAGGGATTTCAGGAGAAAAAGTGCCACATATCCGTCAGTTATGCTGGGTGAGCCTGCTGTGTTTAAGCAGTTCTGCTTTTGCCGCGAACGTCCGTCTACAGGTCGAAGGGCTATCAGGAGAACTGGAGAAAAACGTCCGGGCACAACTCTCAACCATCCAGAGTGATGAAGTCACGCCGGACCGGCGTTTTCGCGCGCGCGTGGATGACGCCATCCGCGAAGGGTTAAAGGCGCTCGGTTATTACGAACCGACCATCGATTTCGACCTGCGTCCGCCTCCGGCGAAAGGACGTCAGGTGCTGGTAGCCAAAGTGACGCCCGGTGAACCGGTGCGCATAGGCGGGACCGAAGTCATTTTACGCGGCGGCGCGCGTACCGACAGAGATTACCTGGATCTGCTGAAAACGCGTCCGGCAATTGGTACGGTGCTCGATCATGGGGATTATGACAGCTTTAAAAAGTCATTAACCAGCGTGGCGCTACGTAAAGGGTATTTCGACAGCGAATTTAATAAGAGCCAGTTGGGTATTGCGCTTGATCGCCATCAGGCGTTCTGGGATATCGATTACGACAGCGGTGAACGTTATCGCTTTGGTCACGTCTCCTTTGAAGGTTCGCAGATCCGCGAGGAGTACCTGCAAAACCTGGTGCCGTTTAAAGAGGGGGATGCGTACGAGTCGAAAGATCTCGGCGAGCTGAACCGTCGGCTCTCGGCGACTGGCTGGTTTAACTCCGTGGTTGTGGCGCCCGAATTCGACAAAGCGCGGAAAACCAAAGTACTGCCGCTGAAGGGCGTGGTTTCGCCGCGTACGGAAAACACCATTGAGACCGGGGTGGGCTATTCCACTGATGTGGGGCCGCGTGTGAAGACCACATGGAAAAAGCCGTGGATGAACTCCTGGGGCCACAGCCTGACGACCAGCGCCAGTATCTCGTCGCCTGAACAGCAGCTGGATTTCAGCTATAAAATGCCGCTGCTCAAGAACCCGCTGGAGCAGTACTATCTGGTGCAGGGCGGTTTTAAGCGTACCGACCTCAACGATACCGAACAGGATTCCACTACGCTTGCGGTTTCCCGCTACTGGGATCTTTCCAGCGGCTGGCAGCGCGCTATTAACCTGCGCTGGAGTCTCGACCACTTTACCCAGGGGCAGGTGACGAACACCACCATGTTGCTCTATCCCGGCGTGATGATCAGCCGAACCCGCTCGCGCGGCGGACTGATGCCCACCTGGGGCGATTCCCAGCGTTACTCTATTGATTACTCCAACACCGCCTGGGGCTCAGACGTCGACTTCTCCGTCTTTCAGGCGCAAAACGTCTGGATCCGTTCCCTCTACGATCGCCATCGCTTCGTGATGCGTGGCAATATTGGCTGGATCGAAACCGGTGATTTCGACAAAGTGCCGCCTGACCTGCGTTTCTTCGCCGGGGGCGACCGCAGTATTCGTGGTTACAAATACAAATCCATCTCGCCAAAAGACAGTAATGGTGACCTGAAAGGGGCTTCAAAACTGGCAACCGGATCGCTGGAATACCAGTACAACGTCACCGGGAAGTGGTGGGGTGCGATGTTTGTCGATAGCGGTGAAGCGGTCAGTGATATCCGCAAGAGTGATTTCAAAACCGGCGCCGGGGTGGGGGTACGCTGGCAGTCTCCGGTCGGGCCGATCAAGCTCGATTTTGCCGTGCCGGTCGGCGACAAAGATGAGCATGGTTTACAGTTTTACATCGGTCTGGGGCCTGAATTATGAGTTTATGGAAGAAGATAAGCCTCGGCGTACTGATTTTTATCTTGCTGTTGCTGGGAACGGTGGCGTTTCTGGTCGGAACAACAACCGGCCTGCATCTGATCTTCAATGCGGCGAATCGCTGGGTACCGGGGCTGGAAATTGGTCAGGTCACCGGCGGCTGGCGCGATCTGTCGCTGAAAAATATCCGTTTTGACCAGCCAGGTGTGGCGGTTAACGCCGGGGAAGTGCATCTGGCGGTTGGGCTGAATTGCCTGTGGAACAGCAGTCTGTGCGTGAACGATCTGTCGCTCAAAGACATTAATGTGGCGATCGACAGTAAAAAGATGCCGCCTTCTGCGCCGGTCGAAGAAGAAGAGAGCGGCCCGCTGAATCTCTCCACGCCGTATCCGATCACGCTTTCCCGCGTAGCGCTGAATAACGTCAATATTAAAATCGATGACACCATCGTGTCGGTGATGGATTTTACCTCCGGCCTGCACTGGCAAGAGAAGGATCTGACCCTGAAACCCACGTCGTTGCAGGGATTGCTGATCGCGCTGCCGAAAGTGGCGGAGGTCGCTCAGGAAGAGGTGGTCGAGCCGAAGATCCAGAACCCGCAGCCGGATGAAAAACCGCTCGGTGAAACGCTGAAAGATCTGTTTTCGAAGCCGGTTCTGCCGGAGATGACGGACGTGCATCTGCCGCTCAATCTCAATATTGAAGCGTTTAAAGGCGAACAACTGCGCATCACCGGTGATACTGACCTGACGGTGCATAACCTGCTGCTGAAAGTGAGCAGCATTGACGGCAACATGAAGCTCGATGCGCTCGATATCGACTCCAGTCAGGGTACAGTGAATGCCAGCGGTACGGCCCAGTTGACCAATAACTGGCCGGTAGACATCACCCTGAACAGCACGCTGAACGTCGATCCGCTGAAAGGCGAGAAGGTGAAGCTGAAGGTGGGGGGGGCGCTGCGTGAACAACTGGAAGTGGGAGTGAACCTTTCCGGGCCGGTGGATATGGATTTGCGCGCCCAGGCGCGTCTGGCGGAAGCCGGGCTGCCGCTGAATCTGGAGGTGGTCAGTAAGCAGGTTTACTGGCCGTTTACCGGCGACAAACAGTTCCAGGCCGACGATATCAAACTCAAGCTCACCGGCAAGATGACGGACTACACGCTGTCGATGCGTACAGCGGTGAAAGGGCAGGATATCCCGCCAGCGACCATCACGCTCGATGCGAAGGGCAACGAACAGCAAATCACTCTCGATAAACTCAGCGTGGCGGCGCTGGAAGGGAAAACCGAGCTGAAGGCGCTGGTGGACTGGCAGCAGGCGATCAGCTGGCGAGGCGAATTGACGCTCGACGGCATCAACACCGCGAAAGAGGTGCCGGACTGGCCGTCGACGCTTAATGGTCTGATTAAAACCCGCGGCAGCCTGTATGGCGGTAGCTGGCAGATGGACGTGCCGGAGCTGAAGCTGACCGGTAACGTTAAGCAGAACAAGGTTAACGTTAACGGATCGCTGAAAGGCAACAGCTACCTGCAGTGGACTATTCCGGGGCTGCATCTGGCGCTGGGGCCAAACAGCGCCGACGTGAAAGGCGAGCTGGGCGTTAACGATCTCAATCTGGATGCGACCATCGACGCGCCGGGACTGGACAACGCGCTGCCGGGGCTCGGCGGGACGGCGAAAGGGCAGGTCAAGGTACGCGGTACTGTTGATGCCCCGCAACTGCTGGCGGATATTACCGCCCGTGGGCTGCGCTGGCAGGAACTGTCCGTTGCGCAGGTGCGCGTGGAAGGCGACATTAAATCGACCGACCAGATTGCCGGTAACCTCAACGTGAGGGTTGAACGTATTTCGCAACCCGACGTGAACATCAACCTCGTGACGCTGAATGCCAAAGGCAGCGAAAAGCAGCATGAACTGCAGCTGCGCGTTCAGGGGGAACCAGTCTCCGGTCAGCTTGATCTGGCGGGGAGTTTTGATCGTAAAGAAGAGCGCTGGAAAGGCTCCCTGAGCAATACCCGCTTCCAGACGCCGGTCGGGCCATTGACCCTGACTCGCGCCATCGCGCTGGACTATCGTAACAAAGAGCAGAAAATCAGCATCGGGCCGCACTGCTGGGCCAACCCGAATGCTGAACTGTGCGTGCCGCAAACTATCGATGCCGGTGCCGAAGGGCGGGCAGTGGTGAATCTCAACCGCTTCGACCTGGCGATGCTGAAACCGTTTATGCCAGAGGCGACGCAGGCCAGTGGCGTATTCACCGGTAAAGCGGACGTCTCGTGGGACACCACCAAAGAAGGGCTGCCGCAGGGTAATGTCACGCTCTCCGGACGTAATGTGAAGGTGACGCAGACGGTGAACGACGCGCCGCTGCCACTGGCGTTCGATACCCTGAACGTGACGGCGGATCTGCGTAACAATCGTGCGGAACTGGGCTGGCTGATCCGCCTGACCAATAACGGTCAGCTTGACGGACAGGTGCAGGTGACCGATCCGCAGGGACGTCGTAACCTGGGCGGCAACGTCAACATCCGCAACGTCAACCTCGCGATGGTGAATCCTGTCTTCGCGCGTGGTGAAAAGGCGGCGGGTATGCTGAGCGCCAACCTGCGTCTGGGTGGGAATGTGCAGAGCCCGCAGATGTTTGGGCAACTGCAACTAAGCGGGCTGGATATTGACGGCAACTTTATGCCGTTTGATATGCAGCCGAGCCAACTGGCGATGAATTTCAACGGTACCCGCTCGACGCTTGCCGGGGAGATACGAACCCAGCAGGGGCAGATCAACCTGAGTGGCGATGCGGACTGGAGTCAGATCGACAACTGGCGCGCGCGCGTGGCGGCGAAAGGGAGCCGGGTACGCATTACCGTACCGCCGATGGTTCGTCTGGACGTTTCACCGGATGTGGTGTTCGAAGCCACGCCGAGCCTGTTCACCCTCGACGGTCGGGTGGACGTGCCGTGGGCGCGTATTGTGGTACACGATCTGCCAGAGAGTGCAGTGGGCGTCTCCAGCGACGAAGTAATGCTCAATAACGACCTGCAGCCTGAGAAGCCGCAGAGTGCCGGGATCCCGATCAACAGCAATCTGATTGTGCATGTCGGTAACAACGTGAGGATGGATGCGTTTGGTCTGAAAGCCCGTCTGACGGGCGATCTGAACGTGGTGCAGGATAGGCAAGGGCTGGGGCTGAACGGACAGATCAACATACCGGAAGGCCGTTTCCACGCCTACGGTCAGGATCTGATTGTGCGGAAAGGCGAACTGTTGTTCTCGGGGCCGCCAGACCAGCCGTTGCTGAATATCGAAGCTATTCGTAACCCCGAAGCCACCGAAGATGAAGTGATCGCTGGTGTTCGCGTCACCGGAACGGCAGATGAACCGAAGGCTGAGATCTTCTCTGATCCGGCAATGTCGCAGCAGGAAGCGCTCTCTTATCTGTTGCGCGGCCAGGGTCTGAGCAGCGATCAGAGCGACAGTGCGGCGATGACCTCAATGCTTATTGGCCTGGGGGTTGCACAAAGTGGTCAGGTTGTGGGTAAAATCGGGGAGACATTTGGCGTAAGCAATCTGGCTCTGGATACTCAGGGGGTGGGCGACTCCTCCCAGGTCGTCGTCAGCGGATACGTACTGCCAGGTCTGCAGGTGAAATATGGCGTGGGTATATTTGACTCACTGGCGACACTCACGTTACGTTATCGCCTGATGCCTAAGCTATATCTGGAAGCCGTGTCTGGCGTAGATCAGGCACTGGATTTGCTCTATCAGTTTGAGTTTTAGCAATGCGAATATTTGTCTACGGCAGTTTACGAACCAAACAAGGCAACAGCCACTGGATGACCAACGCCCAGTTGCTGGGCGATTACAGTATCGATAACTACCAGTTGTATAGCCTGGGCCACTATCCAGGCGCAGTTCCGGGGAACGGAACGGTACACGGTGAGGTTTATCGTATTGATAACGCCACTCTGGCCGAGCTGGATGCGTTGCGCACCCGCGGTGGTGAATACGCACGCCAGTTGATCCAGACGCCGTACGGTAGTGCATGGATGTACGTGTACCAGCGCCCGGTAGAGGGATTAACACTGATCGAAAGCGGTAACTGGTTAGACAGAGACCAGTACTGAGAAAAACGCGCCACCTTCGGGTGGCGTTGTTTTATGCGCCGACATGCCTTTCGGGGAGTCAGCCTTCCTGTGTGCTTTATGACCCTTCGTCAAAATACAGGCATAAAAAAACCCTTACTGACCGGTACCCGGCGTTCAGGGTTTTCAGCGTTTAGCGAACTTATTTCTTCGCCGCGCGCTCGAAGGAGGCAACGATTTCAGCTTTAGCGGCTTCGGCGTTGTCCCAACCGTCCACTTTCACCCACTTACCTTTTTCGAGATCTTTGTAGTGCTCGAAGAAGTGCGTGATCTGTGCTTTCAGCAGTTCTGGCAGGTCATTCACATCGTTGATGTGATCGTACTCTTTGCTCAGTTTGGTGTGCGGTACGGCAACCAGTTTCGCATCTTCACCGGATTCGTCGGTCATTTTCAGTACGCCAACCGGACGGCAACGGATAACGGAGCCTGGCTCCAGTGGGTACGGAGTCGGGACCAGCACGTCAACCGGATCACCGTCCAGGGACAGGGTGTGGTTGATGTAACCGTAGTTGCATGGATAGAACATCGCGGTGGACATGAAGCGGTCAACGAACAGTGCGCCGCTCTCTTTGTCGACTTCGTATTTGATCGGATCGGCGTTAGCTGGGATCTCGATAACAACGTAGATATCTTCCGGCAGATCTTTACCGGCCGGGACGTTGAGTAAGCTCATGTCTGTTTCCTTTAACTGTGTCGTAAACAAGTGGCGAGTATTATAGCGATCTCGCGCCGAATGTCTCCGCCTGATTTCGCTTTCACACGCCTCGTCCCCGCCTTTTCAGATCACTCGCATGACAGGAAAATCCATAACCATAGCCGCATCATTCATAGGTAAATGGAAGCGATTACAAACTTGTGATTAACGTTCTATTTACTTTTTTGAAGTGTGATGTAACGCAATCCGTTACATGCTCGATTGTCTATAGTTTTTTCGCGACTGTTTCTTAACCAACAATAACCTACCCTACGAGGACACAGTTATGTGGAAGCGCTTACTTATCGTCACAGCAGTTTCGGCAGCCATGTCGTCTATGGCCATGGCCGCCCCATTAACCGTAGGATTTTCGCAGGTCGGCTCTGAGTCCGGCTGGCGCGCCGCAGAGACCAACGTGGCGAAAAGCGAGGCCGAGAAGCGCGGCATCACGCTGAAAATCGCTGACGGTCAGCAAAAGCAGGAAAACCAGATTAAAGCCGTGCGTTCATTTGTCGCTCAGGGCGTCGATGCCATCTTTATTGCGCCGGTCGTGGCAACAGGGTGGGAGCCGGTGCTGAAGGAAGCGAAAGATGCCGAGATCCCGGTCTTCTTGCTCGATCGTTCCATCGATGTAAAAGACAAATCTCTCTATATGACTACCGTCACCGCTAACAACGTGCTGGAAGGTCAATTGATCGGCGACTGGCTGATCAAAGAGGTGAATGGCAAGCCGTGTAATGTGGTTGAGCTGCAGGGCACCGTCGGCGCCAGCGTAGCCATTGACCGTAAGAAAGGGTTTGCTGAAGCCATCGCCAAAGCGCCAAACATCAAAATCATCCGCTCTCAGTCCGGCGACTTTACCCGCAGTAAAGGTAAAGAGGTTATGGAGAGCTTTATCAAAGCTGAGAACAACGGCAAGAATATCTGCATGGTTTACGCCCATAACGATGACATGGTGATCGGGGCTATCCAGGCGATCAAAGAAGCGGGGCTGAAGCCGGGCAAAGATATTCTGACCGGTTCTATCGACGGCGTACCGGACATCTACAAAGCGATGATCGACGGTGAAGCGAATGCCAGCGTTGAACTGACGCCGAACATGGCAGGCCCGGCCTTCGATGCGCTCGAGAAGTTCAAGAAAGATGGCACGATGCCTGAGAAGGTTACCATCACCAAGTCGACGCTGTACCTGCCGGATACCGCGAAAGAAGAGTTAGAGAAGAAGAAAAACATGGGCTACTAAGTTCGGGCTCTCTGTAGGCCTGATCAGCCTAGCGCCATCAGGCGTTGGGGGGCCGGAAGGCGACGCATAGCGTCTTATCCGGCCTACGGGCCTCCAGGGCCACACTCTTGTCGCGGAGGGCAATTATGATCGCGGAACAACACCAGGAGATCCTCCGTACAGAGGGATTAAGTAAATTCTTTCCTGGCGTCAAAGCGCTGGATAACGTCGATTTCAGCCTGCGTCGCGGCGAAATTATGGCGCTGCTCGGTGAGAACGGCGCCGGAAAATCCACGCTCATCAAAGTGCTGACCGGCGTCTACCATGCCGATCGCGGTACTATCTGGCTGGAAGGCAGTGCCATCTCCCCCAGAAATACCGCACATGCCCAACAGTTGGGCATTGGCACGGTCTATCAGGAAGTGAACCTGCTGCCGAATATGTCGGTGGCGGATAACCTGTTTATTGGTCGTGAACCACGTCGATTTGGTCTGCTGCGGCGCAAAGAGATGGAAAAGCGCGCCACGGCGCTGATGGCGTCTTACGGTTTTTCCCTCGACGTACGCGAACCGCTGAACCGCTACTCGGTGGCGATGCAACAGATCGTCGCGATCTGCCGGGCGATCGATCTTTCCGCCAAAGTCCTGATCCTCGATGAACCCACCGCCAGCCTCGATACGCAAGAGGTTGAGATGCTGTTCGGCCTGATGCGGCATCTGCGCGATCGCGGCGTGAGTCTGATCTTCGTCACCCATTTTCTCGATCAGGTCTATCAAGTCAGCGATCGGATCACCGTCCTGCGTAACGGCAGTTTTGTCGGCTGCCGGGAAACCCGCGAGTTGCCGCAGATTGAACTGGTCAAAATGATGCTGGGACGCGAGCTGGACACCCATGCGCTACAGCGTGCGGGGCGTACCTTGTTGAGCGATAAACCGGTTGCCGCGTTCAAAGATTTCGGTAAGAAAGGGACGATCTCTCCGTTCGATCTCGAAGTACGACCTGGTGAGATCGTCGGTCTGGCCGGGCTGCTTGGATCCGGACGCACCGAAACGGCTGAAGTGATCTTCGGTATCAAACCGGCGGACAGCGGCAGCGCGCAGATCAAAGGCAAGCCGCAGACGCTGCGATCCCCTCATCAGGCGTCATGCCTTGGGATCGGTTTTTGCCCGGAGGATCGGAAAACGGATGGCATTATCGCCGCTGCTTCGGTGCGGGAAAACATCATCCTGGCCCTACAGGCCCAGCGCGGCTGGCTGCGGCCGATTGCACGCAAAGAACAAAACGACATTGCCGAGCGGTTTATCCGTCAGCTTGGCATTCGTACCCCCAGCGCAGAACAGCCGATCGAATTTCTCTCCGGCGGCAACCAGCAAAAAGTGCTGCTGTCGCGCTGGCTGCTGACTAAGCCACAGTTTCTGATCCTCGATGAACCGACGCGAGGGATTGACGTGGGCGCGCATGCCGAGATCATCCGCCTGATCGAAACGCTGTGCGCCGATGGTCTGGCGCTGCTGGTGATTTCCTCGGAGCTGGAGGAACTGGTGGGCTATGCGGATCGGGTGATCATCATGCGTGACCGCAAACAGGTGGCGGAGATCCCGCTGGCTGAACTGTCCGTTCCGGCGATCATGAACGCCATCGCGGCGTAAGGAGACTCTTGTGATGCCCCAATCTCTCCCGCAAACCACGCCGTCGAAGCGACGCTTTCGCTGGCCGACCGGCATGCCGCAGCTGATTGCGCTGCTGCTGGTGCTGTTGGTGGACAGCCTCGTCGCCCCTCACTTTTACCAGATTATATTGCAGGACGGGCGTCTGTTCGGCAGCCCGATCGATATCCTGAATCGCGCCGCCCCGGTCGCATTGCTGGCGATAGGGATGACGCTGGTCATTGCCACCGGTGGCATTGACCTTTCCGTTGGCGCGGTGATGGCCATTGCCGGAGCCACGACCGCGGCGATGACCGTCGCCGGTCACAGCCTGCCGGTGGTGGTACTTGCCGCGTTGGGGACCGGCGTGCTGGCTGGCCTGTGGAACGGCGTCCTGGTAGCGATCCTTAAAATTCAGCCGTTTGTCGCCACGCTAATCCTGATGGTGGCGGGTCGCGGCGTGGCGCAACTGATCACCTCCGGACAGATTGTCACCTTCAACTCGCCCACGCTCTCCTGGTTCGGCAGCGGTTCGCTGTTGCTGTTCCCCACGCCGGTGATTATCGCGCTGATCACGCTGCTGCTGTTCTGGCTGCTGACCCGGCGAACGGCGCTCGGGATGTTTATTGAAGCGGTGGGGATTAACATCCGGGCGGCGAAAAATGCCGGGGTGAACACGCGGGTCATCGTCATGCTCACCTACGTGCTGAGCGGACTGTGCGCGGCGATCGCCGGGATTATCGTTACGGCGGATATACGAGGAGCAGATGCCAACAACGCCGGATTGTGGCTGGAGCTGGACGCCATTCTGGCGGTGGTGATCGGTGGCGGTTCCCTGATGGGTGGGCGCTTTAATCTGCTGCTGTCGGTGGTGGGCGCGCTGATCATTCAGGGGATGAACACCGGGATCCTGTTGTCCGGATTCCCGCCGGAGATGAACCAGGTGGTTAAAGCCATCGTGGTGCTGTGCGTACTGATTGTGCAGTCACAGCGCTTTATCAGTTTGCTAAAAGGAGTGCGTGGTCGTGATAAAACGTAATTTACCGTTAATGATCACCCTCGGGGTTTTCGTGCTGGGTTATCTCTACTGCCTGACCCAGTTCCCCGGCTTTGCCTCCACACGCGTGATCTGCAACATTCTGACCGATAACGCCTTTCTGGGGATTATCGCCGTGGGAATGACCTTCGTGATCCTCTCCGGTGGGATCGATCTCTCCGTGGGGTCGGTGATTGCCTTCACCGGCGTATTCCTGGCGAAGGCTATTGGCTACTGGGGGATCTCGCCGCTGCTGGCGTTTCCGCTGGTCCTGGCGATGGGCTGCGCGTTTGGCGCGTTCATGGGGTTGCTGATTGATGCCTTGAAGATCCCGGCCTTTATCATCACGCTTGCCGGTATGTTCTTCCTGCGCGGGGTCAGTTACCTGGTATCGGAAGAGTCGATACCGATTAACCATCCCATTTACGACACGCTTTCCAGTCTGGCGTGGAAAATCCCTGGCGGCGGCCGTCTGAGCGCGATGGGCCTGCTGATGCTGGCGGTGGTGGTCATTGGGATTTTCCTCGCGCATCGCACCCGGTTTGGCAATCAGGTGTATGCCATTGGCGGGAATGCGACATCGGCGAACCTGATGGGGATTTCCACCCGTAGCACAACGATCCGGATCTATATGCTGTCAACCGGGCTGGCGACGCTGGCCGGGATTGTCTTTTCTGTCTACACCCAGGCCGGCTACGCGCTGGCAGGGGTCGGCGTTGAGCTGGACGCCATCGCTTCGGTGGTGATTGGCGGTACGTTGCTGAGCGGTGGGGTCGGTACGGTTCTTGGAACCTTGTTTGGCGTGGCGATTCAGGGGCTGATCCAGACCTACATTAACTTCGACGGCACGCTCAGTTCATGGTGGACGAAAATTGCCATTGGCGTTTTGTTATTTATTTTCATTGCGTTGCAGCGCGGTCTGACGGTGCTTTGGGAGAATCGACAGAGTTCGCCCGTCACGCGCATCTCTAATTCAGAGATCAGGAATGGATAGCCGTTTGCCGATGCAGTCCAGGACAGAACAGGCGGTTTTTGCTACAGTGCCTGTTTTATGGCTGGTGGGTTGGATATGGCTTCATTAAAGGATGTTGCGCGCCTGGCGGGAGTGTCGATGATGACTGTCTCCCGGGTGATGAATAATGCGGAATCAGTACGCCCTGCAACGCGTGACCGCGTGTTGCAGGCGATCCAGACCCTGAATTATGTCCCCGATCTTTCTGCCCGTAAGATGCGTGCTCAGGGACGTAAGCCGTCGACCCTTGCCGTACTGGCGCAGGATACGGCCACAACGCCCTTCTCAGTCGACATCCTGCTTGCCATTGAACAAACTGCCAGCGAGTTCGGCTGGAACAGTTTTTTAATCAACATTTTTTCTGATGATGATGCCGCCCGTGCAGCGCGCCAACTGCTTGCTCACCGGCCGGATGGCATTATCTATACCACGATGGGACTGCGGCATATCGCGCTACCTGAAGTTCTGCATGGTGAAAATATCGTTCTGGCGAACTGTGTGGCGGACGATCCTGCGTTACCCAGCTATATTCCTGATGATTACAACGCGCAGTATGAGGCGACCCGGTATTTGATTGCGGCGGGATATCGTCAACCATTATGCTTCTGGTTACCCGAAGGGGCGTTGGCTACCGGTTATCGCCGCCAGGGATTTGAACAGGCCTGGCGAGATGCTGGTCTGGATCTGGCGCAGGTCACGCAATGCCATATGGCAATGGGAGATGAGCATTACACCGATCTTGCGGATTTGCTGGATGCACAACTCGGTCACGGTGCGTTGAACGTTGATGTGTTGATTTGCGGCAATGATCGCGCTGCTTTCGTGGCTTATCAGGTATTGCTGGCGAAAGGGATCCGCATCCCGCAGGATGTTGCCGTAATGGGGTTTGATAACCTGGTGGGCGTCGGACATCTGTTTTTACCGCCACTGACCACAATGCAACTTCCACACGACATTATTGGGCGGGAGGCTGCATTGCATGTGATTGAAGAACGTACTGGCGGCGGCCAAAAACGGATCCCTTGTCCGTTGCTGATCCGTTGTTCCGCCTGATCGTTGATTACCCCAGTTGCCAGAGTCTGCCCTGCAGCAATGTGGCTTCCCCATGAGCGGCATAGATAGACAGTTCACGTTCCTCTGGCTGTGGATAGATTCGGCTGCTCATGACCGCTTCCCCACCATTAATGAATACCTCAATCGATGACTTATCGATGAAAATCCTCAGCTCGAGAGGTTCATCTTGTGATAGGGGAATACTGCGGTAACCATCTATGTTTTCTTGCGGGTAATACCGCCATAAAACGAGGCGTCCGGACTGATTATCGATATACAAACGCATCCCTGTGCCGAGTTGTAACCCGTAATGCTCTGCATGACTTTTCTGACAATCCCACCGTAATTGAATTTCGATCGCTTGAGCGTTTTCCTGCAAAATGCGTTTACTGTCGACTGTGCTGGCAGGAACAGGCTGATACTGCTGGCGTAACGACTCGGCTTCCCTCACCGGACGCTGGATGAGTTTACCGTTGCTCTCAGAGAGCTCTCTCGCCAGCGTCATGCAACCTGCCCAACCTTCACGTTTTGATGGCATTGACGATTCCCACATATCCATCCAGCCGATGATGATGCGCCTGCCATCTTTAGCGCAAAAGCTTTGCGGTGCATAAAAATCATGCCCGTGATCGAGTTCAGTAAAAGGGCCAGACTGCGCAAAGATCCGTCCAGGAGACCAGACTCCAGGTATGACTCCGCTCTGAAAGCGATTCCGGTTACTGTATCCTTCAGACTTCATCCCTTGTGGTGAAAACATCAAGTAATGGTGTTCACCAAGACTGAAAAAGTCCGGACATTCCCACATATAGCTTTCACCTGCGTTCGCATGCGCCAGTACGCGATCGAAGGTCCATTCACGCAATGATTCGCCGCGATAAAGCAAGATCTGCCCGGTGTTGCCAGGATCTTTTGCACCTACCACCATCCACCAGGTGTTTGCTTCTCGCCAGACTTTAGGATCGCGAAAATGCATAATCCCTTCCGGAGGGGTCAGCACTACACCTTGTTTTTCAAAATGGATCCCATCTCGGCTGGTTGCCAGACATTGCACTTCGCGAATAGCATCATCATTGCCTTCTCCTGCAAGCCAGGTGTGGCCGGTATAGATGAGCGATAGCACACCGTTGTCATCGACGGCACTGCCCGAAAAACAGCCATCTTTGTCATCCTTATCGCCAGGTGCCAGCGCAATAGGTTCATGACACCAATGGATCATATCTTCACTGGTGGCATGTCCCCAGTGCATCGGCCCCCAGTTTTCGTTGTTCGGGTGATGCTGATAAAACGCGTGATAGCGGTTATTAAACCAGATCATCCCGTTGGGATCGTTCATCCACCCTGCTGGCGGGGCAAGGTGGAAATGAGGATAAAAGGTGTTTCCACGGCGGGTGTGAAGGTTTTCCAGCGCTTTTTGCGCCATGTATAAACGGGATTGCATCATCTTACCTCTTCCTGGCTCAGCAATAATCATCGGATTGTTAACGTTAACTTTTGCAAAAATAAAGACCTCAATTTTATTAAATGTGATTAAATTCGCAAATGTTAACGTTAACTATGCCATTTTGTGATCGATTATGCATGTTTTGGCAAATTCATGACGGTTTTGAGAAAAAGCGGTTTATCAATGTGCTTAAGCCAGATGAAGTTGAGGGAGAAAAATGTCAGCCAAAGTATGGGTTTTAGGTGATGCGGTTGTGGATCTCTTGCCTGAATCAGATGGACGGTTATTGCCTTGCCCCGGCGGCGCGCCGGCTAACGTTGCAGTGGGAATTGCCAGACTAGGGGGAGCAAGTGGATTTATAGGTCGAGTGGGCGATGATCCTTTTGGTGCTTTGTTGAGAAGAACGCTGAACGCGGAAGGGGTTGATACTTCACTGTTGAAGCAGGATGAATGGCACCGGACATCTACAGTGCTTGTCGATCTTAATGAGCAAGGAGAGCGTTCATTTACATTTATGGTTCGCCCCAGCGCCGATCTTTTTCTGGAGGCAAGCGATTTACCCGCGTGGCGACACGGCGAATGGTTACATCTCTGCTCAATCGCTCTATCTGCCGAACCGTCACGTACCAGCGCTTTTACTGCTATGACAGCGATCCGTCGCGCTGGCGGTTTTGTCAGCTTCGATCCCAACATCCGTGAAGATCTCTGGCAAGACGAACAGTTGTTGCGCTTGTGTTTGCTACAGGCGCTACAACTGGCAGATGTGGTCAAGCTCTCGGAAGAGGAATGGCGCCTTATCAGCGGAAAAGCGCAGAGCGATCGGGATATCTGTGCCCTGGCAGCAGAGCATGAGATCGCTATGCTGCTGGTGACGAAAGGTGCCGCGGGGACGGTGGTCTGCTACCGGGGGGAGGCCCACCATTTTGCCGGGATCTCCGTGAAGTGTGTGGACAGCACCGGAGCGGGTGATGCGTTTGTCGCCGGATTACTGACAGGCCTGGCTGCTGAGGGCTTCCCGGAGCATGAGGGCGAATTACAACACATTATTGAACTCGCTCAACGTTGTGGAGCGCTTGCGGTAACGGCGAAAGGAGCGATGACAGCACTGCCGCGCCGACAAGAACTGGAACGGTGTAAGTAAACAGCGAGGCCTATTTTGCCTCTGAACAGGACGTGATTTTTATTAACGACAGGCAGGTAATTATGGCACTGAAGATTCCATTCAGAAATGCGTACTATCGTTTTGCATCCAGTTACTCATTTCTCTTTTTTATTTCCTGGTCGCTGTGGTGGTCGTTATATGCCATTTGGCTGAAAGGACATCTGGGTTTAACAGGAACTGAATTAGGGACACTTTATTCAGTTAACCAGTTTACCAGCATGCTGTTTATGGTGGCCTACGGCATTATTCAGGATAAGCTCGGTTTGAAGAAGCCCCTCATCTGGTGCATGAGTTTTATCCTGGTCCTGACGGGGCCGTTTATGATTTACGTTTATGAACCTCTACTGCAAAGCCATTTTTCTGTGGGGCTGGTTCTGGGCTCGCTCTTTTTTGGCCTGGGGTATCTGGCGGGCTGCGGCCTGCTTGACAGTTTCACCGAAAAAATGGCGCGGAGTTTTCATTTTGAATATGGAACAGCGCGTGCCTGGGGGTCATTTGGTTATGCCATTGGCGCATTTTTCGCTGGCATCTTTTTCAGCATTAATCCCCATATCAACTTTTGGCTGGTCTCGCTATTTGGTGCCGTGTTTATGATGATCAACATGCGCTTCAAAGATCAAGAACAGCAGTGCGTAACGGCTGAAGCGGGTGGGGTAAAAAAAGAGGATTTCATCGCGGTCTTCAAAGATCGTAACTTCTGGATCTTCGTGGTGTTTATTGTGGGGACGTGGTCTTTCTATAACATTTATGATCAACAGCTCTTTCCGGTGTTTTATGCTGGCCTGTTCGAATCACACGATGTTGGAACGCGCGTATATGGATATCTCAACTCGTTCCAGGTCGTGCTTGAAGCGCTGTGCATGGCGAGTATTCCCTTTTTTGTGAATCGGGTGGGACCAAAAAATGCCTTACTCATCGGCGTAGTGATTATGGCACTACGTATTCTCTCGTGCGCGTTGTTCGTCAATCCCTGGATCATTTCGCTGGTGAAGCTCCTGCATGCTATTGAAGTTCCACTTTGCGTTATTTCCGTATTCAAATACAGCGTAGCGAACTTCGATAAGCGACTGTCATCAACAATCTTCCTGATTGGTTTTCAGATTGCCAGTTCATTAGGGATAGTATTGCTTTCAACACCAATAGGGATTCTCTTTGACCTCTCAGGCTACCAGAGCGTGTTTTTCGCCATCTCGGGTATCGTCTGCTTGATGTTGCTTTTTGGTATTTTCTTCCTGAGTAAAAAGCGCGAATTGTCCGCGCCGGAACCTTTGCTGAATTCAGCGATATAAGCGTAAACTTTTTCCGGTTGTTGTCGATAGTTTCTGTATATCTTACAACCGGAAAATAACGATGCCAAAATCCCTCTCCCTACGAAATACCCTGTTGGTTTTATTGTCGCTTATTACCCTGTTACTGCTGCTAACAGGCGGCATGGGGATTTACGCCTCCACACGAATCATTACCTCATGGATCTATTACGGGGTGATGACCGCGACAACGCTGACGGCCATCGCCCTGCTGGCGGTTGTCTGGCTGTTAATGCGTAATAAGCTACTGAAACCGCTCGATAATGTGGTTGAACAACTGGAACGCCTGGCGACGGGAGATTTGTCGACAGCGGAAAGCCGTTATGCCAGCGCCGAGTTTAATCGCCTGCAGGCCGCGCTTGAAGGGATGCGCATGGCGCTGAGCGAATCTGTCAGACGCGTTCGCGATGCCAGTTCGCAAATCGACACCGGCAGTCGTGAACTGACGGCGGGCAACATTCATCTGGCGACACGCACCGAATCGACGGCGACCTCGCTGGAACAAACTGCCGCCAGCATGGAAGAGCTCACCGCAACGGTGAAACAGAATGCGGAAAACGCCGATCAGGCGCATCAACTGGCGAAATCGGTTTCTGATACCGCCGATCGTGGCAGTGAAATGGTGTGTTATGTCATTGAAAAAATGCGCGACATTTCCGGCAGTTCTAATCGTATCGCCGATATTCTTGGCGTGATCGACGGGATTGCGTTCCAGACCAATATTCTGGCACTGAACGCCTCGGTTGAAGCGGCGCGCGCCGGGGAGCAGGGACGCGGTTTTGCCGTGGTGGCTGGCGAAGTGCGCAATCTGGCCAGCCGTAGCGCGGAGGCCGCAAAAGAGATCCGTACGCTCATTGGCGATTCGCAGTCACAGGTCGGCGAGGGCAGCGATCTGGCGATGCAGGCGGGCGAAACGATGGATGAGATTGCCAGCGAAGTCATGCGGATGACCAAACTGATGCGGGAAATCGCCAGCGCATCGCAGGAGCAGAGTCGCGGTATCGAACAGGTGAATATCGCGGTGAGTCAGATGGATGAAACGGCACAGCAGAATGCGGCGCTGGTACAACAGTCTTCTGCGGCAACCCGCTCGCTGGAAGAGCAGTCGCACGCGCTGATTGAAGCGATGGCGTCGTTTAAATTGCAGACCGCCTGATGTGAAATGCCGGATGACGACGTTGACACGTCTTATCCGGCCTACGCAGCTATTGTAGGCCGGATATAAGCACTAGCGCCATCCGGCAAGGGTTTTACGCGTCCGGGAATTCCCGGATAAAGCGTTCGACATCTTCAACCATATGGTTGTTGCCGACGAAGAACGAACGACGCTGGTGCAGGCTTTCCGGGGTGATATCCAGAATACGCTCTTTCCCGTCGCTCGCCTTGCCGCCCGCTTGCTCTGCAAGGAACGCCATTGGGTTGCACTCGTACAGCAGACGCAGTTTGCCGTCCGGGTGGCTGGCGGTGCTTGGGTAGAGGTAGATCCCGCCTTTCAGCAGGTTACGGTGGAAGTCAGCAACCAGCGAGCCGATGTAGCGCGAGGTGTACGGGCGCTGCGTGGATTTATCCTCTTCCTGGCAGAACTTGATGTACTTCTTCACGCCGTTCGGGAATTTGATGTAGTTGCCTTCGTTAATGGAGTAGGTGTTGCCTTTCTCCGGGAAGCGCATCCGCTCCTGACACAGGCAGAACACACCCAGCGATGGGTCATAAGTAAAGGCGTGGACACCGCAGCCGGTGGTGTAAACCAGCATGGTGGAAGAGCCGTAAACCACGTAACCCGCAGCAACCTGTTTGTTGCCCGGTTGCAGAAAATCTTCTTCAGTGACCGGCGTGCCGACAGGCGTCACGCGGCGGTAGATAGAGAAAATGGTCCCGACAGAGACGTTAACATCGATGTTGGACGATCCATCCAGCGGATCCATCAGCACCACGTATTTCGCGTGTTCACAGCCTTCGAAAACGACGATTTCATCTTCTTCTTCAGAGGCAATACCCGCGACGATATCACGCGCCTTGAGTGCAGCTTTCAGTTTTTCGTTCGCGAACAGGTCAAGTTTCTGCTGAACCTCACCCTGCACGTTCTCAGCACCGCTGGCACCCAGGATATCGACCAGACCGGCCTTGTTGATATCGCGGTGGATGATCTTGGCGCCCAGCTTTATTGCCGACAACAACGCAGTGAGCTCACCTGTAGCATGAGAGAACTCGTGCTGCTTCTCGACAATAAATTCACCTAACGTTTTCATAACACTTTCCCTGCAATTAATATGGAGTAAAGCGACCGTAACAATCTTAACAAATATTTCAGTGGCTGCGCTCAGGTGAATCGCGCCAGCAAACTACGGATTATCCTGAAATGCGTTTCTCACTTGGCTGACATATGCGTAAAATGCCCCCTGGGTTAAATTAGGATAGTGACGTATGCGCATTCATATTTTGGGAATTTGTGGCACGTTCATGGGCGGTCTGGCAATGCTGGCGCGCTCGCTCGGTCATGAAGTAACGGGTTCGGACGCCAATGTGTATCCGCCGATGAGTACCTTACTTGAGAATCAGGGCATTGATTTGATTCAGGGTTATGACCCCAGTCAACTCGACCCGCAGCCGGATTTGGTGATCATTGGCAATGCCATGACCCGTGGGAATCCGTGCGTTGAGACGGTGCTGGAGAAGAACATTCCGTTCATGTCCGGTCCGCAGTGGCTGCATGACTTTGTGTTGCGCGATCGTTGGGTGCTGGCCGTCGCGGGAACGCACGGTAAAACCACGACCGCTGGCATGGCGACCTGGATTCTGGAAGCTTGTGGCTACAAACCCGGTTTTGTGATTGGCGGCGTGCCGGGAAACTTTGACGTTTCTGCGCGTCTGGGCGAAAGCGACTTCTTCGTGATTGAAGCGGATGAGTACGACTGCGCCTTCTTCGATAAACGCTCCAAATTCGTACACTACTGCCCGCGTACGCTGATCCTCAATAACCTTGAGTTTGATCATGCGGATATCTTTGACGATCTGAAAGCAATCCAGAAGCAGTTCCACCATCTGGTCCGCATTGTGCCGGGGCAGGGGCGGATCATCTATCCTGAGCACGACATCAACCTGAAGCAGACGATGGCGATGGGCTGCTGGAGCGAACAGGAGCTGGTGGGAGAGCAGGGCCACTGGTTGGCGAAAAAGCTGAACGTCGATGCCTCTGAATGGGAAGTGTGGCTGGACGGTGAGAAGGTCGGCGAAGTGAAGTGGTCGCTGGTCGGCGAGCACAACATGCACAACGGTCTGATGGCGATCGCCGCGGCCCGTCATGTTGGCGTACAACCAGCGGACGCGGCTCAGGCGCTGGGTTCGTTCATCAACGCCCGTCGTCGTCTTGAACTGCGCGGTGAAGCAAACGGCGTCACGGTATATGACGATTTTGCCCATCACCCGACGGCGATTCTGGCAACGCTTGCGGCGCTGCGCGGAAAAGTAGGCGGCACGGCGCGCATCATCGCCGTGCTGGAACCGCGTTCCAACACCATGAAGATGGGGCTATGCAAAGACGATCTGGCGCCGTCGTTGGGCCGTGCGGATGAAGTGTATCTGCTGCAGCCACCGCATATTCCGTGGCAAGTCGCGGAAGTGGCGGAAGCTTGCATCCAGCCTGCTCACTGGAGTGGCGATGTCGACACGCTGGCAGAGATGATCGTGAAAACGGCGCAGCCAGGCGATCACATTCTGGTGATGAGTAACGGCGGGTTTGGTGGTATTCACCAGAAACTGCTGGATGGTCTGGCGAAGAAAGCCGAAGCGGAAGCTGACGAGTAAGCAAAATGCCCGGTGGCGCTGACGCTGACCGGGCCTACGGGTTTGTAGGCCGGATAAGACGCCTTGCGTCGCCATCCGGCATGTTTAGCGTACAGAATTACTCTTCGTTTTCCGCCAGTTCGCGCAGATACTGGAAGATCTGACGCGCGGATTTCGGCGGCTTATTCCCTTCTTTCTCTTTCTTCGCATTGCGGACCAGCGAGCGAAGCTGTTGGCGATCGGCGTGTGGCCACAGATTCAGCACCTCTTCTACCGCGTCATCGCCTTCCACGATCAGCCGATCGCGCAGTTGCTCAAGCTTGTGAAACAGCACCACCTGTTGGTTGTGGCGATTTTTCAGCTTATCCAGCGCCTGGCGGATGGGATCCACCTCGCGTTGGCGCAGCATTTTACCAATCAACTGCAACTGGCGGCGGCGACCTTCCATCTTGATACGCTGGGCCAGCTCAATGGCGGCACGCAGGTCCGCATCAAGCGGGATCTTGTCCAGCGCGTTTTTCCCCAGATCCACCAGTTCCGCGCCCAGGCGTTTTAGCTCCTCGGCGTCGCGTTTAATTTCACTTTTGCTGACCCAGATAATTTCATCGTCTTCGTCTTCGATGTCATCACCGGGAACGTCGTCGAGCCAGTCTTCGGGCTGCTTTGTCATGTCAGGCTCCTTAAAAAAAAGAGGCTAATGTTACCAGTTAAGATGCGCACTGAAAAACGGTTCTCTGTTAGACTTCAGAGAAACTCTCTCTACATTATGGCATTTGCGATGAAAGTAATCTCACAAGTTGAAGCGCAGCGTAAGATTCTGGAAGAAGCAGTCTCGACAGCGCTGGAGTTAGCCTCAGGCAAATCGGACGGGGCGGAAGTCGCCGTAAGCAAAACGACCGGCATCAGCGTCAGCACCCGTTATGGTGAAGTGGAGAATGTCGAATTCAATAGCGATGGTGCGCTGGGGATTACCGTCTACCATCAGAACCGCAAAGGCAGCGCCTCATCGACCGATTTAAGTCCGCAGGCGATTGCCCGTACCGTTCAGGCGGCGCTGGATATCGCGCGTTACACCTCGCCGGACCCGTGCGCCGGTGTGGCCGACAAAGAACTGCTGGCCTTTGACGCCCCGGATCTGGATCTGTTTCATCCGGCTGACGTTTCTCCGGATGAAGCCATCGAACTGGCGGCACGTGCTGAGCAGGCCTCTTTGCAGGCCGACAAACGCATCACCAATACGGAAGGCGGCAGCTTTAACAGCCACTATGGCATTAAAGTGTTCGGCAATAGCCACGGTATGTTGCAGGGCTATTGTTCCACCCGCCATTCGCTTTCCAGCTGCGTGATTGCCGAAGAAAACGGCGATATGGAGCGCGATTACGCCTACACGATTGGGCGTGCCATGGGCGATCTGCAAACGCCGGAATGGGTGGGCGCAGACTGTGCTCGCCGCACGTTATCCCGCCTGTCGCCGCGTAAACTCTCGACGATGAAAGCGCCGGTGATTTTTGCCAACGAAGTGGCGACCGGGCTGTTTGGTCATCTGGTTGGCGCGATTGCAGGCGGCTCGGTGTACCGCAAATCCACGTTCCTGCTGGATTCGCTGGGCAAACAAATTCTGCCTGAATGGTTGACCATTGAGGAGCATCCGCACCTGCTGAAAGGACTGGCCTCCTCACCGTTCGACAGCGAAGGGGTGCGGACGGAGCGTCGTGACATTGTGAAAGATGGCGTTCTGACCCAATGGCTGCTGACCAACTACTCTGCACGCAAGCTGGGGCTGAAAAGCACTGGTCATGCGGGCGGCATTCATAACTGGCGTATTGCCGGACAGGGGCTGAACTTTGAGCAAATGCTTAAAGAGATGGGCTCCGGGCTGGTGGTCACCGAACTGATGGGCCAGGGCGTGAGCGGCATCACCGGGGATTACTCCCGCGGCGCAGCCGGTTTCTGGGTGGAAAACGGCGAAATTCAATATCCTGTCAGCGAAATCACCATCGCCGGAAACTTAAAAGAGATGTGGCGCAATATTGTTACAGTAGGTAACGATATTGAAACACGTAGCAATATACAGTGTGGTTCAGTTCTGTTGCCGGAGATGAAAATCGCCGGACAATAATTCTCAAATGGCGCGACCTGCCGCGCCATTACAATAAAAAAGAGGAAGTGAGCAATGCGTAAAAAACTACTGGCGATGTTGGCGGTCTCCACCCTCGTACTCCGTTCTGCAACGGCGTTCGCCGCTGAACTCGAAGACAATATGGCGACGCTTAACGATAACCTGAAGGTGATCGAAAAGGCGGATAACGCGACGCAAGTGAAAGAGGCGTTAACCCATATGCGGGCTGCCGCGCTGGACGCGCAAAAAGCGACACCGCCAAAGCTGGAAAGCAAATCGCCGGACAGCCCAGAAATGAAAGATTTTCGCCACGGTTTTGACGTGCTGGTCGGCCAGATCGACGGCGCGCTGAAGTTGGCGAACGAAGGTAAGGTTAAAGAAGCGCAGGCTGCGGCGGAAGCGTTCAAAACCACCCGTAACGCCTACCACAAAAAGTATCGTTAATTTATAGAGCCTTTTGGTGGAGGCAAGCCGGATGTGACGTTCGCGTCGGCATCCGGCATTTTCATCAAACCATAAGTAAACGTAATACACATCACACTTTTTTATTTTCTTCGTCAATGTAATTGTTCTTTCGGCTACGCCTTTTTCCGCTTTTACTTGCGATATCCATCACACTTTTCCAGCGATAAATCATAAAAACCACCTTTTCTGTGGAACAGATCACTATTGCCACTCGCCTTTCCACTTCGAAGTGGAAAACAACTCGCTACAAACTTTTTACCCCCACCGCTAGTTTTAACTCAGAGCCATTAACGGGGTAAGACGAGTGAATAACGGAGCAGTAATGAACGACATGGGGGAACAGGTGGCGCAGATTGGTGAACTGGCCGATCGCATGCTGGCGCAAGTGTATGCCTTGCTGCGTGAACATCACATCATTCCCAACGCCGTACAGGAACAAATGCTGACGTCTCATGTTCGTGCCATGGCGCACCGGTCAGTGACCGGCGAGCCTTTGCCGGAAGTGGAAGCCAGTTTGTTTGATGAAATTTCAGCCGATTCAATGGCGCTTGCCCGCGACGTGGTCGCAGCGTTTGGCAACCTTCCAGAGGAAGAAGCCTGGCTGTTGTCCGTCCACTTTGAAGTCGCGAAAGACAACCTTTAAGGAGCAACAATATGGAACAGATTACCGTCGTGATTGGGGACCGTCTGGGTAAAGGTCAGAAAGTGGCAGCAGGTGTCGAGAAAGCCGGTGGCCGTGCAGTGGTCGTACCGGGCGTTGCCGCAGATATGAAACTGGGGGACGTGATGAAAGCGGAAAACGCCACCTTCGGCATCTCTTTTTGCGGCAGCGGCGGCGCGGGCGCCATTACTGCACAGAACAAATACGGTTACAAAGCCAAATACGGCATGCGCTCTGTGGATGAAGGCGTAACGGCGATTAACGAAGGCTGCAACGTGTTGGGGTTCGGCTTTATGGATAAAGAAGAGCTTGGCGAGCGTCTGGTGCAGGCGTGGCAAAAGAAATACGGCGCGTAAGTATGAAAGAACAATTCACCACAACGGTGAGAGTCACCGGTAAAGGCGAAGCCAAAGCGCGCGCCTTTGCCGATGCCCTGAACCACGTTCAGGCCGCGGTCATGAAGGCATCGCCGCATATTTTACTGCGTATTGAGCCACAGGATGTGCAGGTTGTTCAAGCGCGTGAAGCGGTGCGCAAAGAAGCGTTTTTGTTCTTCTTTCTGCGCCGGGAACGACGCACTTACAGCGTGGAGCTGGATGTGACCGTCAACGTGACAGCCATCAATCTGGACAAGGTGGATTTTGTCTCGCAACGCTGATTCTTGTTAAGAAGGCATAATTATGTTCCTGATAATTTTAATAAAATCGCTCATCATCGGTGCCCTCGTCGGCGTGGGTGTGGGGGCCGGGGCTGCACGCATGTTTCATGCGCCTACCACACAGGGGATGGGTGCGTTTCGAACTCTGGGGGAACTGAACTCCTGCGAAGGGGATCCGGCTTCTCACTTCTCCTTCGGTCTGGGCTTTTTCTTTAACGCCTGGGCCTCATCTGTTGCGGCAGGCTCCTTCACGCAGGACGTGGATCACCGCATCATTCCTAACTGGGGCGCGGCAGCGCTGATGATCAAAAACCGCAACGTCGGTGAAACGCTGCATGACCCGAAAAAAATGGCGATTGCCTGCGGCATCATCGGCATGATCGTCGTGACCTTCCTGAACCTCACGGCTTCTTCCGTACCGGAAGCGTTGCAGGTGACCGCAGTTAAGGTGCTGGTCCCTGCGGCAAACCTGCTGGTCAACACCGTGATGCCGGTGATCTTCTGGCTGGCGGCGATCGACGCTGGTAAGAAATCAGGCTTTTGGGCAACCGTTTTCGGCGGCGCGGCACAGTTGATCATGGGTAACGCCGTACCGGGCCTGGTCCTCGGCATCCTGATTGGTAAAGGCGTTGAAGAGAGCGGCTGGAACCATGTGACCAAAGTGATGATGGCGGCCATCATCCTGCTGTTCGTCCTGAGCGGCTTCTTCCGTGGCTTCGACATGAAGATGATCGAATCCTTCCACATGACCGTGCCGAACTGGCTCGAACTGATCCACAACTCGCTTAGCGGCAAATAACGGAGGCCACAATGGAACAGAATAAAGGTTTTTGGTTTGCCGACTGGTCGTTCCCGATCTTCGTTGGCCTGCTCTCATCAGGCGTGTTTGCCGGGACGCACATGTACTACCTGTATGGCATTGGCGCGTTCAACGAAGTGGCTTTCGTCGCCATGCTGAAAGCGGGGATTGATACCGGATCGTACGGCGCGGTGGCGGCGTTTGGCGCCAGCTTCCTGTTCGCCCGCATTATCGAGGGCTCCCTGGTGGGGATTCTGGATATCGGCGGCGCGATTCAGACCGGCGTGGGTCTGGGGGTTCCGGCGCTATTGTTGGGCGCAGGTATTATTTTCCCGGTCGAGAACTTTATTGCTTCTCTGGCTACGGGGCTGGCGATTGGCCTGGCGATTGGTTACGTCATTATCCTGGCGCGTAAGTTCACCATTAATCAGAGCGATTCAACCTACGGGGCGGACGTGATGATGGGCGCCGGTAACGCCTCGGGGCGTTTCCTCGGCCCATTGATCATCCTCAGCGCGATGACGGCGTCGATCCCTATCGGTGTGGGTTCTCTGGTCGGTGCACTGCTGTTTTACATCTGGCAGAAACCGATCACCGGGGGCGCGATCCTTGGCGCAATGATTTTAGGTTCAATCTTCCCGATTGCGATTAGCTAATTGCCTGATGGCGCTGCGTTTATCAGGCCTACGGATAAGCGCGTCTTTGTAGGCCGGATAGGGCGGTTACGCCGCTATCCGGCAAAAGGAGAGAGACATGTTTGATTTACTCCTGCGCCGTGCGCGTCTGGTTGACGATACGGTCTGTGATATCGCTCTGAAGGACGGCAAAATCGCCGCGTTAGGCGAGATAAACGACCCGGCGGTGAAAACCATTGAGCTCAACGGTGAGTGCTACGTCAGCGCCGGATGGATTGATTCCCACGTCCACTGTTATCCAAACTCCCCGATTTATCACGATGAACCAGACAGCGTAGGCATTGCCACCGGCGTGACAACCGTTGTGGATGCGGGCAGCACCGGTGCCGATGATATTGATGATTTCTATACCCTCACGCGCGACGCCGCGACGGAAGTTTATGCACTTCTGAATATCTCCCGCGTCGGACTGATTGCACAAAACGAACTGGCGAATATGGCCAACATCGACGCCGATGCGGTGCAGCAGGCGGTGAAACGCTACCCTGATTTCATCGTTGGCCTGAAGGCGCGAATGAGCAGCAGCGTGGTGGGTGAAAATGGCATCACGCCGTTGGATCGCGCCAAAGCGATGCAGCAAGCGAACGGCGATTTGCCCCTGATGGTCCACATTGGCAATAACCCGCCGGATTTGGATGAGATCGCGGAACGCCTGACGGCGGGCGATATCATCACCCATTGCTACAACGGAAAACCCAATCGCATTCTGACGCCGGAGGGCGAACTGCGCGCCTCGGTCACCCGGGCGATCCAGCGCGGCGTGCGTCTGGACGTTGGGCACGGTACGGCCAGCCTGAGCTTTGCGGTGGCGAAACGTGCCATCAGCTTAGGCATTCTGCCGCACACCATCAGTTCTGATATCTATTGCCGCAACCGTATCAACGGTCCGGTGCATTCGCTGGCGAATGTGATGTCGAAATTCCTCGCCATCGGGATGTCACTGCCGCAGGTCATCAACTGCGTGACGGCCAATGCCGCCGACGGCTTGCGTCTGAAATCCAAAGGTCGCCTCCAGCCAGGTCTGGATGCTGACTTAACCCTCTTTACGCTGAAGCGTCAGCCAACCGTGCTGACAGATGCCGAAAATGACAGCTTACAGGCTGAAAAACTGCTGGTGCCGCTTGCCGCAATACGTGCGGGCAAGGGCTATATGACCGAACAAGGGAGCGCAGAACATGCCTTCAATTTTTGAGAAATACAATTTAAAACAGGTAATTAATACCTCCGGACGGATGACGGCGCTGGGCGTGTCCACGCCGCGCCCGGAAGTGGTAGAAGCGGCGATGGCCGGTATGAACCAGTACTTTGAGATGAAAGATCTGGTGAATAAAACCGGGGAATACATCGCGAAGCTGCTGGATGTGGAAGGGGCGACGGTGGTTTCCTGCGCGTCTGCGGGCATTGCCCAGTCGGTGGCCGCCGTGCTGGTCCAGGATAGCGACTGGCTGCTGGAGAACCTGCACGTCACGCCGATTGAGAATAACGAAATCGTGCTGCCGAGAGGCCATAACGTCAACTTTGGCGCGCCGGTTGGCACGATGGTGGCGCTGGGCGGCGGCAAGCTGGTCGAAGCCGGTTATGCCAATGAATGCTCTGCCGCGCAGTTGGCGGCGGCGATCACCCCGCGCACGGCGGCGATCTTATATATCAAATCCCACCACTGCGTGCAGAAAAGCATGCTCAGCGTTGAGCAGGCCGTCGTCGTGGCGCGTAAACACAATCTGCCGCTGATTGTTGATGCGGCGGCCGAAGAAGACCTGCAGTGCTACTACCGTTCAGGGGCCGATCTGGTGATCTACAGCGGCGCGAAGGCGATCGAAGGCCCTACCAGCGGACTGGTCATCGGTAAAACCCAGTATGTCGAGTGGGTGAAACGCCAGACGGCGGGAATTGGCCGGGCGATGAAGGTCGGCAAAGAGGGGATTCTTGGCCTGACCTGCGCCATTGAACTCTATTTGCATGCACAGAAAGAGAGCGGTGCGGAGATGGTGGAAAAAATGACGCCGTTTATTGATGCGCTGAATGTGCTCAACGGTGTGACTGCTCGCGTGGTGTGGGACAGCGCCGGACGGGATATCGCCCGCGCAGAAATTAAGTTTGATGAAGCCGTCACCGGCATCGCAACCGGTGAATTGGTTGAGGCGCTCAGGCAGGGCGAATACGCGATTTACTTCCGTGGTTACAAAGCCAACGAAGGGATTATTGAAGCGGATGTGCGCAGTGTAGACCGCGCACAGCTGGACATTGTGGCGCGCCGGATTGGCGATGTGATTAATCAGGAGAAACAAGCATGAAATTGACCCCGAACTTTTACCGCGATCGCGTCTGCCTGAATGTACTGGCCGGCTCGAAAGAGAACGCGCGTGACATTTACGACGCGGCGGAAGGTCATGTGCTGGTCGGCGTACTCTCCAAAAATTACCCGGATGTTGAAAGCGCAGTGGCGGATATGCGCGACTACGCGGCGCTTATCCACAACGCGCTCTCCGTGGGGCTGGGGGCGGGCGATCCGAACCAGTCGGCGATGGTCAGTGAAATCTCCCGACAGGTTCAGCCGCAGCACGTCAACCAGGTGTTCACCGGTGTGGCTACCAGCCGTGCCCTGCTCGGGCAGAGTGAGACGGTGGTTAACGGTCTGGTATCGCCGACCGGTACGCCAGGTCTGGTGAAAATTTCTACCGGGCCACTGAGCAGCAAAGCGGCGGACGGTGTTGTCCCGGTCGAAACGGCTATTGCCTTGCTGAAAGATATGGGCGGCAGCTCGATCAAATACTTCCCGATGGGCGGTCTGAAATGCCGCGATGAGTTTAAAGCGGTGGCTGAGGCCTGTGCGCGTCATGATTTCTGGCTGGAGCCAACCGGCGGGATCGATCTGGAAAACTACGCTGAGATTTTGCAAATTGCTCTCGACGCTGGCGTCAGTAAAATCATTCCTCACATTTATAGTTCTATTATTGATAAGGTAAGTGGGAACACCCGTCCGGACGATGTGCGCCAGTTGCTTGCTCTGACCCGGGCGTGTGTAGGTTAAAAACGAGGAGAGTGATGTGCGATTCCCCAACCAACGTTTGGCGCAACTGTTTACTATGTTGCAAAACGAGACGCTGCCGCAGGATGAGCTGGCGCAGAGGTTGTCGGTTTCCACACGAACTGTTCGTGCCGATATTACTGCGCTTAACGCCCTGCTGACTCAGCACGGCGCGCAGTTTATCCTCAGCCGGGGCAACGGTTATCAGCTCAGGATCGATGACCCGGCAAGCTATCAGTCCCTACAATCGCAGCAGCCCAGCGCGCTGCGAATTCCGCGCACCAGTCAGGAACGCGTGCACTATCTGATGGTGCGCTTTCTGACATCCGCCTTTTCTCTCAAACTCGAAGATTTAGCTGATGAATGGTTTGTCAGTCGGGCGACGCTACAAAACGACATGGCAGAAGTGCGTGAATGGCTGCAACGCTATCATCTGACGCTGGAAACACGCCCGCGACACGGCATGAAACTGTTCGGCAGCGAGATGGCGATCCGCGCCTGCCTGACCGATCTTCTCTGGACGCTGGCGCAGCAGGATCCTGCTAATCCGCTGGTGACCGAAGAGGCGCTGTATGCCGGGGTGCCGTCGCAGCTTCAACCGCTGCTTGAGGAGATTTTCAATCGCTTCCATATTCGCCTTACTGACGAAGGCGAGCTGTTTTTACGCCTGTACTGCGCGGTCGCGGTACGCCGTATCAGCGAAGGGTATCCGCTGTCGGAATTCACCAACGAAGAGGTGGAAGAGAATGTGTGTCTGGCGGCGCGGGAGATTGCCGCTGTCGTGCAGCATCTGGCAAATCATCCGCTCTCGGTGTCGGAAGAGAACTGGCTGAAGGTGCATATCGCGGCGCGCCAGGTGCAGGAGATTGCGCCCAGTGCGATCAATGCCGACGACGAGGAAGCGTTGGTCAATTACATCCTGCGGTTTATCAACAGCCAGTACAACTATAACCTGTTGAATGATAAACAGCTTCATGCGGATTTACTTACTCACATCAAAACGATGATCACCCGGGTACGCTATCAGATCATGATCCCGAACCCGTTGCTGGAGAACATCAAACAGCACTATCCCATGGCATGGGATATGACCCTGGCGGCGGTCTCAGGCTGGGGTAAATACACCCCTTATGCCATCAGCGAAAACGAGATCGGTTTTCTGGTGTTGCATATCGGTGTTGGGCTTGAACGTAGTTACAACATCGGTTACCAACGGCAGCCAAAAGTTCTGCTGGTCTGCGACGCAGGAAATGCGATGGTGCGGATGATTGAAGCGGTACTGGCGCGCAAATATCCGCAGATCGAGATTGTAAACACACTGACGCTGCGCGATTACGAACAGCGGGAGAGTATCGCGGAAGACTTTGTGATTTCTACCGCGCGGATTGGTGAGAAAGACAAGCCGGTCGTGCAGATCGCCCCGTTCCCCACCGACTATCAGCTGGAGCAGATCGGTAAGTTGGTGCTGGTGGACAGAACCCGTCCGTGGATGCTGAACAAATACTTCGACGCCGCGCATTTTCGTATTATCGAAGGCGAGATGGACCAGCAGACGCTGTTTAAAACCTTGTGCGATCAGTTGCAGAGTGAAGGGTTTGTCGACGCGGAATTCCTCGATTCGGTGGTGGAACGTGAGGCGATTGTCAGCACGATGCTCGGTGACAGCATTGCATTGCCGCACGCCCTCGGACTGCTGGCTAAAAAAACGGTGGTCTACACGGTGCTCGCCCCGCAGGGCATCGTCTGGGGTGATGAAACCGCGCATGTAATCTTTTTACTCGCCATCAGTAAAAGCGAGTACGAAGAGGCAATGGCCATCTACGATATCTTCGTCACTTTCCTGCGTGAACGCGCCATGACACGACTGTGCGGCAGCCAAAACTTCGCCGAGTTTAAAGCGGTGGCGATGGAGTGTGTGAGTCGTTTTTGAGAGGCATTATCCAGATATGAATGTAATGCAGATGTAATGCTATAATGCATTACATTTTTTTCTTGATCTGGAGGCATAATGGCCACATTGAACGTCCGTCTGGATGACAAACTCAAAAATGAGGCGTACGCCGTGCTGGATAAACTCAACATTACGCCTACGGAAGCTGTAAGACTGCTTTTTCAGTACGTGGCTGAAAATGGACGAATGCCGGTGAAAACGGTCACGATTAGCGACAGCGAAGAGGCGCTACTTCAGACCGTCCGGGAACGACTGGCTAACCCGCAAAAGGGCATTAAGGTTCAGTTGGATGAGCTATGAACTGGAGTTTGATCCGCGGGCGCTGAAGGAATGGCAAAAATTGGGTGAAACAGTGAAAAATCAGTTCAGGAAGAAACTGGCTGAGGTGCTTTCACATCCACGGATCCCCTCCGCCCGGCTTCATGACTTTCCTGATTGCTACAAGATAAAACTCAAGGCGTCTGGATTCAGGCTGGTCTATCAGGTGAAGGACGCACAGGTTCTGGTACTGGTGATCGCTATTGGTAAACGGGAAAAATCGGCCGTTTGTCAGCGTCCTGATAAACGGCTTTGACGGGGACGTTAACGTAAATGATGGACAACCTGATTGCTGCTGCCGCGCCAGATTAGCGCCGGGTCTTTCAGATCCTGCACAAATTTGCCGTCGACCAGCACGTTAATGAGATCCACAACCTGCATTTGCGCGGCGTTGAGTTCATCCAGCTTATAGCCGGTCCACACCCAGATATCTTTGCCCGCACATTCAGCGCGAATGCGTTGCACCAGCTTCAGGATATCCGGCACGTTCTGCGGATGAAGCGGATCGCCGCCGGAAAGAGAGATCCCCTGGCGGTGGATCCGCGTATCGTTCAGATCGTTAATGATCTGGTCTTCCATTGCTTTCGTGAACGGCTGGCCCGAATTCAGCCGCCAGGTACTTTTGTTGTAGCAGCCGGGGCATTCATGCACGCACCCTGACACAAACAGGGTGCAGCGAGTACCGGGGCCGTTGACGATATCGACAGGGTAATACTGGTGATAATTCATTTTTCCTCGTTGCATTTGGCGCTGTAGCGGTGTTGGCCGCTCTCACTCACCCGGGTCACTTACTGATGTAAGCTCCCCGGGATTCGTTCGTTTGCCGCCTTGCTACAACACCAGCGGCTTAGAGGAAAGCCACGACATTGGAACTGTAGCTAGCGGTAGTAGGCCGGATAAGGTGCTTGCACCGCCATCCGGCAACATTGTGATGCCTGATGGCGACGCGATTGCGTCTTATCAGGCCTACGGCCTTTGCAAACGGAAATTAACCTATCTGCCCATTCCCTAAATGCTTAACGCGACGCTTCACTTCTTCCTGTTTACCGGCGTTAAACGGACGTGCGTCCGGGCTGCCTAAATAACCGCAGACACGTCGGGTCACCGACACCCGTGCGGCGTCGTGATTACCACATTTCGGACAGGTGAAGCCTTTGCTGGTGCATTCGAATTCACCGGTAAAGCCGCACTCGTAGCATTCATCGATTGGCGTATTGGTGCCGTAATACGGCACATGCTGATAGCTGTAGTCCCAGACGTCTTCCAGCGCTTTCAGGTTGTGCTGGATGTTCGGGTATTCGCCATAGCAAATGAAGCCACCGCTCGCCAGCGGCGGGTAAGGAGCTTCAAAATCGATTTTGTCGTACGGGTTCACCTTCTTCTCCACATCGAGGTGGAAACTGTTGGTGTAGTAGCCTTTATCGGTGACGCCCGGCACGACGCCAAACTCGGCGGTATCCAGACGGCAGAAGCGGTCGCACAGGTTTTCACTCGGTGTGCTGTACAGGCTGAAACCGTAGCCGGTCTCTTCTTTCCACTGATCGACGGCCTGACGCAGACGTTCAACGATGGCGATGCCTTTTGCTCGTAACGCTTCGCTGTCGTACATGTGCTTGTCACCACAGAGGGCGTTAATGGTTTCGTGAATACCGATGTAGCCCAGTGAAATCGACGCGCGACCGTTTTTAAAGATCTCCGCGACATCATCATCGGCTTTCAGACGTACACCGCAGGCCCCTTCCATATACAGGATCGGTGCGACGCGAGCTTTAACACCTTCCAGACGGGCAATACGGGTCATCAGCGCTTTACGTGCCAGCGTCAGACGATCGTCCAGCAGTTTCCAGAACGTCTGCTCATCACCACCCGCTTCCAGTGCGATACGCGGCAGGTTGAGGCTGATTACGCCGAGGTTGTTACGGCCATCGTGAACCTGTTCGCCGTTCTCGTTTTCCCACACGCCGAGGAAGCTGCGACAGCCCATTGGGGTTTTGAACGAACCGGTGACTTTCACGACCTGATCGTAGTTCAGAATGTCCGGATACATGCGCTTGCTCGCGCACTCCAGTGCCAGTTGTTTGATGTCGTAGTTCGGATCGCCAAATTTGTGGTTCAGACCGTCGCGGATCGCAAATACCAGTTTCGGGAATACGGCGGTTTTGCGATTTTTGCCCAGACCGGCGATACGGTTGCGTAGAATGGACTGCTGAATCAGGCGCGATTCCCAACTGGTGCCCAGGCCGAAACCAAAGGTGACGAACGGCGTCTGGCCGTTGGCGGTATGCAGCGTATTGACCTCATACTCCAGAGACTGGAATGCGTCGTAACACTCTTTCTCGGTACGGGAATGCGCATAGCCGTCGGCATCCGGAATTTGCCACTCTTCCGCCGTCTTACGGTGCTTGTTAAAGCTGGCGGTCACGAAGGGCGCCAGGACTTCATCAATACGGTTAATGGTGGTGCCGCCGTAAATATGGCTGGCGACCTGCGCAATGATTTGCGCGGTCACGGCGGTGGCGGTAGAGATGGATTTTGGCGGCTCGATCTCCGCGTTACCCATCTTAAAGCCCTGCGTTAGCATTCCTTTCAGATCGATCAGCATGCAGTTGAACATCGGGAAGAACGGGGAATAGTCGAGATCGTGATAGTGAATATCACCGCGCTCGTGCGCCTGCACCACATCACGCGGCAGCAGATGCTGACGGGCGTAGTGTTTGGCCACGATACCGGCCAGCAGGTCGCGCTGGGTCGGGATGACTTTACTGTCTTTATTGGCGTTTTCATTGAGCAGCGCGGAGTTGGTTTGCTCCACCAGGCCGCGAATTTCCTGGTTCAGGCGACCGCGCTTCTCACGCTGAATATCACGGTCATGGCGATATTCAATGTAGGCGCGCGCCAGTTGCTTATAAGGGCCTGACATCAGTTGGTTCTCAACCGCTGTCTGGATCTCATTAATATCGACCTGGCTACGTGCGTTCATCTGACTGCTTACGACTTCTGCGACGGTGGCGCAATAATCTGCGTCATCGACTCCCGCTGCTTTAGCTGCACGCAGAATGGCTTCTTTGATGCGCTCTGATTTAAACGGCACTTTACAGCCATCTCGTTTCATCACATGCGGTGTCATGATCACTCCATAATGTATAAGAACAGGTTATCCACAGAGGCTCGGGAAGCATTGATATGGTTATTCATCTCTCTATCCAATCACTTCCCGCAATCCAGTCCCATGTTATCCACAATGTCACCCTGACAGTGGACATCATCGTTGTTGTAAATGTAGTTGATTAATACAACATGTTGGGGCGGATTGCATTTTAAGTTCTATATATAGTGATTTGCATCAAAAGTGTTTGCGATTTTTTTGATATAGCGCAAGGTAAAAAGCAGAGCGTACAGTTGGCGGGCGTTATAGCGATTGTAAATTGTGATAGAGAAAAATCTGATTATTTATTCAGCAAAAACAGTGAGCTAAGGCAGAGAGGGGAATTCTGCCCGGGAAGACGTGCTTCTCCGGGCAAGAGGGGCTCAAACGATTACTTCTGTAACCACCAGATAGCTTCGAAAGGACGCAGCGTCATCGCCGTCGGCAGTGGTGAAACTTCATCATAGTTGTGCATTAACACCTGCCAGTTGCCCCGGTACGATTCCGGGAACCAGGCCTGACATTCACCGCTCAGATTGGCAATGACCAGCAGGGTTTGTCCTTGCCATTCACGGCGGTAACACCAGAGATGTGGGCTGTCCGGCAACAGATCCTGATAGTCGCCCCAGGTCAGCACGGGTTCGGATTTGCGCAGCGCAATCAGCCGTTGATAGGTATAAAACACCGACGAATTATCGCCGAGCGCGTTCTCCACGTTGATGTCCGCGTAGTTATCGCACAGCGGGATCCACGGTTCGCCCTGGCTGAAACCGGCGTTCTTGCGGTTATTCCACTGCATTGGCGTACGGCTGTTGTCGCGGGATTTACTGGCCAGGATTGCCAGCAGTTCATTGGCATCGCGACCCTCCGCCCGCAACCTGGCAAACATGTTATGGCTTTCCACATCGCGGTAGTCGGTGATCCGGGTGAAATGAGGATTGGTCATGCCGATCTCTTCCCCCTGATAGATGTACGGCGTTCCCTGCATACCGTGCAGCACCATCGCCAGCATTTTCGCGGCCGGCACCCGATATTCCCCTTCGTCGCCAAAGCGCGACACGATGCGCGGCTGATCGTGGTTACACCAGAACAGCGCATTCCACGCGACGTTGTGCATCCCTTGCTGCCAGTGGCGGAACAGGGTCTTCAGCGCGACAAAATCGGGCTTCGCCAGCGTCCATTTCTCTCCATCGGGGTAATCGACCTTCAGGTGATGAAAATTGAACGTCATCGACAGTTCGCTACCGTCCAGCGCGGCGTAACGCTGGCAATGTTCCAGCGTGGTGGAAGACATTTCACCGACCGTCATCAGCTTGCGCGGGGTAAAGACGTCACGGTTCATCTCATGCAGAAATTCATGTGTTCGCGGCCCGTCGGTATAATAACGGCGACCGTCGCCGTCCAGGTCATTGGGGAAGCGCTGATCTTTGGAGATCAGGTTGACGACGTCCAGGCGCAGGCCATCCACGCCGCGATCGGCCCAGAATTCACAAACTTTTTTCAGCTCAGCACGGACGGCTGGGTTTTCCCAGTTCAGGTCCGCTTGTTCCGGGGCGAAGAGGTGCAGATAATACTGTTCGCTCTGGGCATGCCATTGCCAGGCGTTGCCGCCAAACTTGGAACGCCAGTTGTTGGGCAGCGCATCAGGCGTGCCGTTGCGCCAGATGTAAAACTCGCGATACGGACTGTCTTTGTCCAGCGCCTCACGAAACCAGGCGTGCTGCGTGGAGGTATGGTTAAACACCATGTCGAGAATAATGCGGATGCCGCGCGCTTTTGCCTGGGCGACCAGCTCATCGAAGTCATCCAGCGTACCGTAAGCGGGATCGATGGCAGTGTAGTTGGCGACATCGTAGCCATTATCCACCTGCGGTGAGATATAGAATGGTGTTAACCAGAGGGCATCGACCCCCAGCTTATGCAAATAATCGAGGCGCTGCGTGACCCCGCGTAAATCACCGGTGCCGCTGCCGGTCGTATCCTGAAAACTCTTGGGGTAGATCTGGTAGATGACGCCGTTTTGCCACCAGTGGGGAAGGGTATTCATAATCAATTCCTGGTTATGCGAGGGGCGCAAGTGCGCCCCGAATAAAATCAGACAATCTGTAATGTGCCCTGACGATACTTACGCTGATAAACAAACGAGGTAAGTACCAGTGGGATAACAATGGCGATCGCCATTGCGACGGCGTAGACCTGCCAGTAAGTCGGTTGGATGGAGAGGATGCCCGGCAGGCCGCCGACGCCGATACCGTTCGCCATCACCCCATACAGGCCGCAGAGCAGACCGGCGAGACCGGAGCCGATCATCGCGCAGAGCATCGGGAAGCGGTATTTCAGGTTGATACCGTACATTGCCGGCTCAGTGACCCCGAGATAGGCGGAGATCGCGGCAGGAACGGAGATCTCCCGCTCGTTATGTTTGCGGCTGGCGATAATAATGCCCACCACCGCAGACGCCTGGGCGATGTTGGAGAGCGCAATCAGCGGCCAGACCGGGGTTCCTCCCATGCTCTGGATCATCTGCATGTCAATGGCGAGCGTGGTTTGATGCACGCCGGTAATCACCAGCGGGGCATACAGGAAGCCGAACAGCGCGGCACCAATCGGGGCGAAACTGCCGGTCATCAGATGGCGAACCGCAAACGCCACGCCATCGCCGATCAAGCGGCCAAACGGACCGATCAGCGCATGCGCGAGGAAGACCGCGAGGATCAATGAACACACCGGCACCACAACGAGATACAGATAATCCGGCACGATGCGTTTCAGGCGCGTTTCAATCATGCCCAGCGCAAGGCCAGCCAGCAGCGCCGGAATGACCTGGGCCTGATAGCCCACTTTCGCGATGGTGAACAGGCCGAAGTTCCACACTTCCGGTACCTGTTGCCCCAGCAGATAAGCGTTCATCAACTGTGGCGATACCAGCGTGACGCCAAGCACGATGCCAAGGATCGGCGTGCCGCCCATTTTTTTCACCGCCGACCAGCAGATGCCCACCGGCAGATAGAAGAAGATGGCTTCGCCAATCAGCCACAGGAAGTCATAGACCGTTTTCAGCGCCGGATACATCTGCGCCAGCGTCTGGCCGTTGCTCATCGGCAGGTCGCCAATGACGTTGCGGAAACCTAAGATCAAGCCTCCGCTGATCAGTGCCGGCAGCAGCGGGAAGAAGATTTCAGCGAAGTGGGAGATTAGTTGCTCATGCCATTTCATGTTCTGACGAGCCGCTTTTTTCGCCTGCTCTTTATCGGCGTGCGCCTGCCCGGTGGTGGCCAGCAGCGCCTTGTAATAATCGCCAACCTCGGTGCCAATCACCACCTGGAACTGACCGGCGTTGGTAAAGCAGCCTTTGACCATCGGTAAGGCTTCAATTTCTTTCGGTCTGGCGTTGGCTGGCTGATTCAGTACAAAGCGCAGGCGCGTAATACAGTGACTCACCGTGGCGATATTCTCTCGCCCGCCTACCAGCTCTATTAGCCGATCAATATCCGCTTGTTTAACTTTGCTCATCATGAAGCCTCGTGGCGATGACTGTGAAAAGGGGGATTGCTGGAATGGCGACAGAGTATATCCGGGATGGAAAATTAAAAATGGGAACGTTCCCTAAACGTAGCGAAGATCACAAATTATCGTTCAGAAAGCGATCAGCAATGATTCAGGAAAGGGTGGAAGGAATGACGATCTGGCGCAGATCGCTGCGTCCGTTGATCTGCTCGATCAACTGGGTTGCCGCCTGGCGTCCGGCCTCTGCATAGCCGGGATCGACGGTGACAATCTCCGGATGCAGGAATTTCATCAGCGGTGTATTACCGACGCTCGCCAGTTGCAGGTTATCGAGCCGCTGTTCCTGTAAATACTTACTGGCGCCGAGCGCGAGAGTATCCGTGGCGCAGACCAGCGCGGTGGTGCCCGGTGTAATGACGCTCGCGGCATGCTCATAGCCTTGCTTCATCGCCAGACCCGGCAGGGCCGCGACGGGATGTAACTTATGCTGTTTGCAAAACGCGAGATAGGCGTCATGGCGGCGCTTCCCGGTGGTGACGTCACTGTGCGGCACACCGAGAAAGCTGATGTTGCGATGTCCCTGATCGTACAGGCGCTGCATCAGGATTTTAATCGCTCCGTCGTCGTCGTAGCAGACGGAAGCAAAGCCTTTCGCATCACGAGCCAGCAGCACCAGCGATGTCTGCCACGGGGTAATCATCGAATCGGTAAGGCCGGTAAAACCAAACAACACCACGCCGTCAATGTTGCGGCGTTTCAGCATGCCTAAGTGTTCTTCTACTTTTTCCGGGGAAAACTGACTTTCCATCATGATCGGATCATAACCCTGCTCATAAAACACCGGCAGCATCGTCTGTACGGCAAGGTTTTCCGACAGGGAGTCGAGACGGGTCACAATGATGGCGACCACTTTATCGCTCTGGCCGCGCATGGCGCGGGCTGAACGGGAGGGGGAAAATCCGTGTTGATTCATCACGGCTTCGACGCGCTCGCGAGTCCGTTCACTGACGCCGCTTTCATTGTTCAGTACACGGGAAACGGTGGATTTCCCCACGCCACTCAAGCGGGCGATGTCTTTGATAGTCAGCCGATTTTGCATCCTGTTTTCCCGTGGTACGCAGCAAAAGATGATAAGAGGGTAACTTTACTTATAGAAAGCTCAATGGGCAAAGTCTGGTTTATACACCTCATTCTTCGCGCTGCCTCTGCGTTGGCGTTGTTTATTCACTTACCGCCGGGATGCAACCCGAATGATTCTGTGTATATGTTTTGTTTAATTGCCGGAGGTTATTATAAAGCCATAAATGCCCCAAATATTATGATCTACAACTTATAATCTGTGGGCTAACTCATTCAATTACCGGAGGCTTTATGGATCCCGATCCCACCCCTCTCCCGAAATGGAGAACGCGTTCTTTCCGGTAAGCCTGCCCTTTGCTGTCTTACCGGTGATGTAAGACAGTGACGCATTAACGTCCCTGTTGAGAAAATCATGTTACCTGTCAGGTAAGGTTTTGCCACGCCTGAAAGATATTTCTGCGCCCGTCTTGTTAGCGCGGAAGGACTGCCTATGTTTAAAAATATCACTCGCCAGCTGTTTGCCCGGCTTGGCCGCCATCTGCCCGATCGCCTGGTGCACCGCGATCCATTGCCTAATGCACAGTCGATTGCCAGCACCCCGATGCCTTCTTCACTGAGCGAACACTGCCTGAAAGTCGCCGTGATGGATGAAAAGACGTTATGGAAAACGTTTAATGCGCATCCGGAAGGACTCAATGCGACAGAGGTGAGCGCCGCCCGCGAACAACACGGTGAAAACCTTCTCCCAACCCAGAAACCGTCACCGTGGTGGAAGCATCTGTGGGTCTGTTATCGCAACCCGTTCAATATCTTGCTGACTCTTCTGGGAGCGATCTCGTATGCCTCGGAAGATCTGTTCGCCGCCGGGGTGATAGCACTGATGGTGGTGATTTCCACGCTGCTTAACTTTGTCCAGGAAGCACGTTCTACCAAAGCGGCAGATGCGCTGAAAGCAATGGTCAGCAACACCGCGACGGTGCTGCGGGTCATCAATGAGAAAGGAGAAAACGGCTGGGTTGAGCTGCCTGGCGATCAGCTGGTGCCCGGCGACATCATCAAGCTGTCGGCAGGGGACATGATCCCGGCCGATCTGCGGGTGATTCAGGCGCGAGACCTGTTTGTCGCTCAGGCGTCATTAACCGGCGAATCGCTGCCGGTGGAGAAAGTGGCGCACACCCGCGACGCCAGCCAAAGCAACCCACTTGAGCGCGATACCCTGTGCTTTATGGGCACTAACGTGGTGAGCGGTACGGCGCAGGCGATGGTTATCGCCACCGGAGCGCATACCTGGTTTGGTCAACTGGCGGGGCGCGTCAACGAACAGGAAAGCGAGCAAAACGCCTTTCAGAAGGGGATCAGTCGCGTCAGTATGTTGTTGATTCGCTTTATGTTGGTGATGGCACCAGTGGTATTGCTCATTAACGGTTATACCAAAGGTGACTGGTGGGAAGCGGCGCTGTTTGCGCTCTCCGTCGCCGTAGGTCTGACGCCGGAAATGTTGCCAATGATTGTCACCTCGACGCTGGCACGCGGCGCGGTAAAACTGTCGAAGCAAAAAGTGATCGTCAAACATCTGGATGCCATTCAGAACTTCGGCGCGATGGACGTTCTGTGCACCGATAAAACCGGCACACTGACCCAGGACAAAATCGTACTGGAGAATCATACGGATATCTCCGGTAAACCCAGTGAACGTGTCCTGCATGCCGCGTGGCTGAACAGCCATTACCAGACCGGGCTGAAAAACCTGCTGGATACCGCCGTGCTGGAAGGCGTTGATGAAGGATCCGCACGCGAGTTATCTACCCGTTGGCAGAAAATTGATGAGATCCCGTTTGATTTTGAGCGCCGTCGGATGTCGGTGGTGGTGGCAGAAAAGACGGATGTGCATCAACTGGTGTGCAAAGGTGCGTTGCAGGAGATCCTCGGCGTCTGTAAGCAGGTGCGGCATAACGGCGAAATTGTCCCGCTGGATGACAACATGTTACGTCGGGTTCAGCGTGTGACCGACACACTGAACCGTCAGGGGCTGCGCGTCGTCGCCGTGGCGACCAAATACCTGCCGGCACGAGAAGGGGATTACCAGCGTATTGATGAAGCCGATCTGATCCTTGAAGGTTACATCGCCTTCCTCGATCCGCCGAAGGAAACGACCGCACCTGCTCTGAAAGCGCTGAAAGCCAGTGGCATTACCGTGAAGATCCTGACCGGCGACAGCGAACTGGTCGCTGCGAAGGTGTGCCATGAGGTCGGTCTGGACGCCGGCGAGGTGATTGTCGGGAATGAGATCGAAGAGATGAGTGACGATGCACTCGCGGCGTTGGCTAAGCATACCACGCTGTTCGCACGGCTGACGCCGATGCATAAAGAGCGGATCGTCCGACTGCTCAAACGCGAAGGGCACGTGGTGGGCTTTATGGGCGATGGCATCAATGACGCACCGGCGTTGCGTGCGGCGGATATCGGTATTTCAGTGGATGGAGCGGTCGATATCGCCCGTGAAGCGGCCGATATCATCCTGCTGGAAAAGAGCCTGATGGTGCTGGAAGAAGGCGTGATTGAAGGGCGTCGTACGTTCTCCAATATGCTGAAGTACATCAAAATGACCGCCAGTTCTAACTTTGGTAACGTCTTTAGCGTGCTGGTGGCGAGCGCTTTTTTGCCGTTCTTGCCTATGTTACCGCTGCACTTGCTGATTCAGAACCTGCTGTACGATGTATCCCAGGTGGCGATCCCGTTTGATAACGTTGATGATGAACAGATCCAGAAACCACAGCGCTGGAATCCGGCGGATTTAGGTCGTTTCATGCTCTTCTTCGGCCCGATCAGCTCCATCTTCGACATTCTGACGTTCTGCCTGATGTGGTGGGTATTCCACGCTAATGTGCCGGAAGCGCAAACGCTGTTCCAGTCAGGCTGGTTTGTGGTGGGACTGCTGTCGCAAACGTTGATTGTGCATATGATTCGTACGCGCCGCGTGCCGTTCATTCAGAGTCGCGCTGCCTGGCCGCTGATGCTGATGACGCTGATAGTGATGGTCGTGGGAATTGCGCTGCCGTTCTCACCGCTGGCAGGTTATCTGCAATTGCAGGCGTTACCACTGAGTTATTTCCCCTGGTTGGTGGCAATTCTGGTGGGATATATGACGTTAACGCAACTGGTTAAAGGCTTCTATAGCCGCCGCTACGGCTGGCAGTAAACAAAAATAATGGCTGTTTCGGCAGCCATTTTCTTTTTTTCATCGCGCAAGAATATATTCTTTCCCTTCATCGTGTTTTATTTTTTTTGAAAAACCAAAGAGGTGTGGTCGATCACAATTTAAGCCCGCTTCAGGACATCTTTTTTCCAGGAAAAAGACCTCCATTGCAAAAATGAAACAGCGTGCTAAAAAAAATTCCATCCATCGTCATTTTGTGAACATAATCATCGTAATACTTTGTTACACCGACGAGTCTGTCTGGGCAATGTCATTCCTTACTGTCCCTTTTAATTAAGGCGGCTCTCTATCCTGCAAGTCGTTTGTATTAATGAAAATTATAAACCTCTGGAGATGGAAAAATGAAACTGACCAAAACCTTGTTAAACCTGTGCATGAGTACTGCTTTAGTACTGGCAGCGCAGGCGACGTCTGCGCAAACGTTGCGTGCGGCAGATGTTCATCCGGCGGATTATCCGAACGTAGTTGCTGTGAAGCATATGGGCGAAAAACTCAGCGCCGCTACCGACGGACGTCTGGATATTAAAACCTTCCCTGGCGGTGTGCTGGGCGATGAAAAGCAGATGATTGAACAGGCGCAACTGGGTGCGATTGATATTATCCGCGTATCGATGTCTCCGGTTGCCGCAATATTGCCAGAGATTAACGTCTTTACGCTGCCCTATATCTTCCGCGATGAAGATCACCTGCACAAAGTTCTGGACGGGGCGATTGGTCAGGAAATTGGCGACAGGCTGACCGCGAACAGTCAGTCCCGACTGGTGTTTCTCGGCTGGATGGATGCCGGAACGCGTAACCTGATCACCAAAGATCCGGTCGTGAAACCGGAAGACCTGAAAGGGATGAAAATCCGCGTTCAGACAAGCCCGGTATCGCTCGATACCTTAAAAGCGATGGGCGCGAATGCGATCGCCATGGGGACCAGTGAGGTGTTCAGCGGAATGCAGACCGGGGTCATTGATGGCACCGAAAATAACCCACCGACCTATGTCGCGCATAACTATCTGCCGGTCGCTAAAAATTACACCTGGAGTAAGCATTTCATTATTCCTGAGTTGTTCCTGTTTTCAAAAGCCAAGTGGGACAAGCTGAAAAAAGAAGATCAGGAATTAATTATTAAACTGGCGAAAGAAGCGCAAATGGAACAGCGCCAACTCTGGGAAGCGTATAACGCGAAATCACTGGAGACGATGAAAGCGAATGGTGTGAATTTTCATAATATCGATACGAACTATTTCTATAAAGCCACACAGCCTGTCCGGGATCAATATGGTAAAGACCACCAGGATTTGATCAAGCGAATTCAGGATGTGAAGTAATTCATCAGGCGGGTGACGGAGGTCATTCGCCTGAATCGGTTATTTGTTCGAGGTGATGATTATGGGTGAATGTTATTCATCGGTAATGGATGTGCTGTACAAAATTTCAATGTGGATTGCCGGACTGGCTTTATTGGTGATGGTGGCGGTTATTCCCGTGGGAATATTCGCGCGCTATGTGATGAACAGTGCGCTGTCATGGCCTGAGCCGGTCGCCATATTGTGCATGGTGACATTCACCTTTGTCGGTGCAGCGGTCAGCTACCGTGCGGGTTCGCATATTGCGGTCAGCATGGTGACCGATCGCCTGGGTGAAATGGGGCGCCGGATCTGTTTTATTGGTGCCGATCTGATGCTGCTGGCAATCAGTATTTTTATTCTTTGGTACGGTTCGACGCTCTGTTACGAGTTGTGGCAACAACCCGTGGCGGAATTCCCCATTTTGACTGCCGGGGAAAACTATCTTCCGCTCCCTATCGGTTCGGCGATCACACTGCTTTTCATCATCGAAAAGATCTGCCGTGGCGATCAGTATCAACGTCCCGTGGTCATGCTGGGTTCAACCAGTTGATGACCGAACCGACTTCATAGGGGAAAGCAAATGGATGCATTTATTCTCGTTTTTACGCTCGGCATCATGCTGGCGATTGGGGTGCCAGTAGCATACGCGGTGGGGATCAGCGCGATCGTCGGGGCGTGGTATATCGATATCCCACTGGAAGCGGTGATGATCCAGTTGACCAACGGCGTGAACAAATTTTCGCTACTGGCGATTCCGTTCTTTATTCTGGCCGGTGCCATTATGGCGGAAGGGGGGATTGCGCGACGGTTAGTGAACTTCGCCTATATCTTTGTTGGCTTCATTCGCGGCGGCCTGTCGCTGGTGAACATTGTGGCGTCGACCTTCTTTGGCGCGATCTCAGGATCGTCGGTGGCGGATACCGCATCGATCGGTTCGGTGATGATCCCCGAAATGGATAAGAAAGGCTATCCGCGTGACTTTGCCGCGGCGGTCACCGCCAGCGGTTCCGTGCAGGCAATCCTGACGCCGCCCAGCCATAACTCGGTGATCTACTCGCTGGCGACGGGCGGTACGGTGTCGATTGCCGCGCTGTTTATTGCCGGGATCCTGCCAGGACTGTTGCTGAGCTTTACCCTGATGGTGATGTGCGTGGGTTTTGCCCATAAGCGCGGCTATCCAAAAGGGGAGCGCGTGCCGTTCCGACAGGCGCTGAAGATCTTTCTCGATACGCTGTGGGGGCTGATGACGGTCGTCATCATCATGGGCGGGATCCTTTCCGGTATTTTCACCGCGACGGAGTCAGCGGCGATCGCCTGTCTGTGGGCGTTCTTTGTCACCATGTTTATCTACCGCGATTACAAGTGGTCTGAACTGCCGAAGCTGATGTATCGCACGGTGAAGACGGTGACTATCGTGATGATCCTGATCGGTTTCGCCGCGGCATTTGGCGCCATCATGACGTACATGCAGCTGCCGATGCGCATTACCGAAGCCTTTACCAGCATCTCAGATAACAAATATGTCATCCTGATGTGCATTAACATCATGCTGCTGCTGATTGGCACGCTGATGGACATGGCGCCGCTGATTCTGATCCTGACCCCTGTGCTGTTGCCGGTCACCAATGCCCTCGGCATTGACCCGGTACATTTCGGGATGATTATGCTGGTGAACCTGGGGATTGGCCTGATCACGCCGCCGGTCGGGTCGGTGCTGTTTGTTGCCAGTGCGGTGAGTAAACAGAAGATCGAGCAGGTGGTGAAGGCGATGTTACCGTTCTATGCGGTGCTTTTCCTGGTACTGATGCTGGTGACGTATATTCCAGAGATCTCGCTGTTCCTGCCGAAATTCTTTGGCGTAATGTAAGAGGACGGCAATGATGAAAATCCGGGCATTTCTGCCCGGATTTTTTTATCGCTTAGCGACGAACGGCGATCGCTTCGATCTCGATCTTCACGTCTTTTGGCAGACGCGCAACTTCCACGCAGGAACGAGCCGGGAAGGTGGCGTTGTGTTCGGTGAAGAACGCTTCGTAGGTGGCGTTGACGGTCGCGAAATCGTTCAGATCTTTGACAAATACGGTCGTTTTCACGATGTCGCCCACTTTCAGGCCAGCGGCTTCAACGATAGCTTTCACGTTTTCCAGCGATTGACGCGCCTGCGCGGAGACGTCGTCCGACACGCTGCCGGTTTTCGGGTCAACCGGGATTTGACCGGAAGTGATGATCATGCTGCCCAGATCTACGCCCTGAACATATGGACCGATTGCTGCGGGTGCATTTTCCGTCGCGATAGTTTTGCTCATGATTTCTCCTGAAGTACAGCGGTAAATGAATTTTCTCAGGCATTATAGGGAGCCACGAATTTTTAACCAACTGCAATTAGTTGGCCAGCACCACATAATGAGAAAACTCTTTTTCGCAGTATTTGCATTTAAGTGCGATGTCATCCACACGTTTTTTCACTGCGAAGCTGGAAGAAACCGGCTCGGCATGGCTGATACAGTTACTGTTCGGGCAGACCAGCACGCTGTCGATGCGATCCGGCAGGCTGGGGCGCGATTTCCCCACCACTTCGTAGTTGTCGATACGGTTGACGGTAGCCTGTGGCGCGTACAGTGACAGTTGGTTAACCTGTTCGGCGGTCAGGAAGGTATTCTCGATCTTAATCAGGTCCTTACGCCCCATTTCACCGGAAGGCAGATTAAGGCCGATAGTGATGCGCTGGTCGGTTTCGGTCAGCTTGAACAGGGTCAGCAACTTAAAGCCGATTTGCGCGGGAATATGGTCGATTACGGTGCCGCATTTGATCGCTTCAACCTGCAGTTTGTTATCGTGTGTCATCTCGTTATCTCCCCTTACAGTGCCAAATCGCTAGTCAGAACCAGTGCCAGTAACGCCTGGCGCGCGAAAATCCCGTTGCCTGCCTGCTGGAAATACCAGGCGTGAGGCGTTTTATCCACATCCGTGGCGATTTCATCAATACGCGGCAGCGGATGCAGTACCTTCATGTTTTCCCGCGCTCCCGCCAGGTCGCTGGCGCGCAGGACAAACTGGGCCTTCACGTTGGCGTATTCTGAAGGGTCCAGACGCTCTTTCTGTACGCGGGTCATGTACAGAATATCCACCTCCGCCATCACCTCTTCGATAGAGGCGTGCAGGCTCCAGGCAATGCCTTTTTCGTCGAGCATGTCGAGAATGTACTGCGGCATCGCCAGCGCATCCGGGGCGATGAAGTAGAAACGGTTGCCGTCAAACTTCGCCAGCGCCTGCGTCAGGGAGTGCACAGTACGGCCATATTTCAGGTCGCCGACCATCGCCACATGCAGGTTGTTCAGACGCCCCTGCGTTTCCTGAATGGTGAACAGATCCAGCAGTGTCTGGGTCGGATGTTGATTTGAACCGTCGCCCGCGTTCAGTACCGGCACGTTACCGGAGAATTCGGTCGCCAGACGCGCCGCGCCTTCCTGCGGGTGACGCATCACGATCGCGTCAACGTAGGTACTGATCACAGAGATGGTATCTGCCAGCGTCTCACCTTTCTTACCCAGCGATGTGTTGGCGCTGTCGGAAAAGCCGACCACGCTGGCGCCCAGGCGGTGCATTGAGGTTTCAAACGACAGGCGGGTACGGGTCGAGGCTTCAAAGAAGCAACTGGCGATGACCTTGTGTTTGAGCAGCTCCGGCTGGGGGTTCGCTTTTAATTTCGCCGCTGTTGCCAGCACCAGATTGAGGTCGTCGCGACTGAGGTCGTTTATGGAAATGATGTGTTTTTGATATAGCGGGTTAGCCATGTTTATCTCCTGACGCCAGGGCAAAAAAAAAGCCCCTCATTTGAGGGGCTGGGAATAGGTGAGCAACGGAAAGAAAAACGGCAGGCCAGCGTCTGTTTTCAGACGCGGTAAGACAGAATGTCGTACACACTGGACCATACTTCCTCCCGGCAAATTGTCCGCGATTATACTCAGCTCCGTTTGCGGATCAAGCAAATAATGCCATTTTTATTCAACGCAAACGGTTTTAATGAATATTAATTCATTTTTAGTAAGTAGTTAATCTGTTTGTGGACAAGGCCGGTGCGCTGCACAACCCGTGGTGCAACCCAGACAATACTGCTACCCGCGATGACCCCCAGGATCTCCGGCAGAGCATGATAATCGAGGATCCGGGCGACGGCGCGGCCATATCCGGCCGCCGTATGGATAAGGATAAATTCGCTGTTGTGCTCCACACTCACCACCATTTCAGCAATCGAACGGGCGGCATCGGGGGCAGGGCGCAATTGCGGATTGACGGCATAAATTTTTTGTCCTTTCGTATTTCTAATTTTTATGACGCCAAGAATTTTCAGCAGGCGGGAAACCGTCGACTGGCTGATGGTTTCAAAGCCGTAGTTTTGCAGATCGCGGCGGATCTCCTCCTGTGAGAGATAGCTTTTTTCGCCAATCAGGCGCTGACAAACAGAGAGTTGTAGTTCTTCTTTTTCTGAAGCGGGTTGGTAAAGTTTCATCATCAGTTAGTCCAGTGTAATCAGCCGAAGATAACAACCAGTAGATCTGCCCAATGTTTCTATTTTTAATTGATGACGCACTAAGCAAATGTTCTCCATTTCAACCGGGATGTCTTTGATCGGCTTATTGAAATTTTACTGGAGCGCGCTTCAGCATCCTGACGGATGGCATCTGCATGAGAAAATATTCCACTTAGTCGTCTAAGGGAAGGCGGAGTTTTGCCGCTTCGTCTTCCCTGTGTTGACGTGCATCAACTGAGCGTGAGCACGCCTGTCGCTAACAGATAGACCGCGTAGATCCCTGCGGCCACCACCATAATAGCCAGAACGATCTCTATTGGATTGAAAAGTCTTCCATTTTTCTCTTTCCGCGCCCAGACATAAAACACGATACCGAGGGCGTAGAGGATCATCGACAGCAGCAGATATTCCATCCCGGCGGCATAGACCAGCCAGGCACCATAGAGTGTGGCCAGCGCGCCGATGATGATGTCGCGGGTGATGGAACGCTGTTCATCACTGTTATAACCGTCCTTCTGCCACGCTACTTTCAGGGCATACAAACCGCTGAGAAAATAGGGGATCAGGATCATTGAGGTGGCCAGCAACAGCAGCGCAAGATACCCCGCCTGTTGGAAATGGGCGATGATCAGGAACAGCTGGGTCAGACCATTGGTCAGCAGCAGTGCGTTGACCGGCGCTTTGTTAGCGTTTTCCTTACCCAGAAATTTGGGCATGGTGCCGTCTTTACCGGCCATGTACGCCGTTTCCGCAGACAGTAACGTCCAGGCCAGCAGCGCGGCACCGACGGAAACGATCAGGCCGATATTCATCAGGGCGGCTCCCCACGGTCCGACCGCCGCCGCCAGTACGCCAGCGGTAGAGGGGTTCTTCAACTGCGCGAGCTCCGGCTGGGAAAGGACACCCAGCGACAGAACCGAGACGGCGACAAACAGCAGGATTGAGATGAAAAATCCAATCATGGTGGCTTTACCCACATCTGATTTTTTCATCGCCCGGCCCGAGTACATGGCGGCGCCTTCAATACCGATGAATACCCAGGTGGTGACCAGCATAATGTTTTTCACCTGGTCCATAACAGAGCCGAGCTGTTCATTGCCCCAGAATTCAATCTTAAAGGTGCGAACCTGAAAGGCGACGCTGACCAGTACGACAAACATGATCAGAGGAACCACTTTCGCGACCGTGCCGATCAGGTTGAGCAGGGCGGCACCCTGTACACCGCGGCAGATCAGGAAATGCAGACTCCAGAGCAGAATTGAGCCCACAATCAGCGCGGAAAGGGTGGTGCCATCACCGAAGAAACCGAGCGCGCTGAAGGAGCCGAGGGCGGAACAGATCACCACATAGTACGAAACGTTGCCGATCCACGCCGAGATCCAGTAACCCCAGGCGGAGTTAAAACCGATGTACTCGCCAAAGCCCGCGCGGGCATAACCATACACGCCGCCTTCAACTTCGCTTTTACGGTGCCCCAGGGTCTGGAAGACAAACGCGAGGGTTAACATCCCGATAAAGGTAATCCCCCAGCCGATCAGGATCGCGCCGGCGCCCGCTTTGGCCGCCATGTTTTGCGGCAGAGAAAATACCCCGGCGGCGATCAGTGCACTGACCACAAGTGCCGTCAGCGCCGGAAGTTTGAGTTTACCTTCGGACAGGGAGGCTGAAGCATCCGTAGCCGGTTTGCTGGTATCAAGAGTAGTCATGAAGAGAGTCCTCAATCTGACAGAGAGTGATTTTTTAGAAGTAGCTGTATTGTTTGCCGACGTATTCGGAGGTCATGCACTGCAAGACGCCGCTGTATCCCAGGGAGAAATAGACGATGTCGCCCACCTGATATCCCGATGCGGCGTGGGTAACATCGAGGATCAGGTGATCGGAACTGGCGCCGAGCACTTTGACGCCGGGATCAAATGGCCGGAGCTGGGAGAAAGAGACGTCCTGTTCGCCGAGCGCGGCCAGCGCCCGATGGTGTACGCCAAGATCTTCGAATACCGGCTTTCTCCCCATGGCATCCAGCGCCGTGGAGTGTTGTGGAACGGAGGGCTTGTCTTTCAGCTCGATGATCTCCACGCCGAGCTTGATAGCGTCCTGGCGAGTGTCGGGGATCGGCTCGTCATTCAGGCCGAATCCCATGATCAGCGATGCGCCAAGCCGCAACTGGTTGATGCCCGTCGGCAGTCCGCCGTTGATCAGCAGGAACAGGGCGGCGGAGCTGGCGCCGGAAATTGTGCGCAGTGCAATACCCAGCTCGTCTTCGATCTCATGGGCGAGATCGACCAGCGCCTGCTGGTTTTCGGTGGTGGGTTCCACTCCGCCGTAGCAGGCAAGATTGGCACCCAGTCCTTCCAGCATCAGCCCCGGCAATTCCTTGTGCACCAGACGTGCAAGGCGTCGCGTCTCCTGCGGATCCACGCAGCCTTCGCGCAGATCGCCCAGGTCATGCATCAGAATGACCCGGTGCGTTTTGTTCTGCGCGATGGCTGCCGCAGAGAGCGCCTGCAACGTATGTTCTTCGGAATTCAGCGAGATATCCGCATAGGCCACGATGTCGTGCGCAAGGCTTATCTGCGGCAGACGCAGCAGCAGTTTGTCGACGGGCAGGTCGGCGATTTTTTTGAGATTCTGGATGCGGGAATCTGCAATCGTGCTGATACCCGCATCAATCATGGCTCTGGCGACATTTGCCGCTTCGCAGCTCAGCTTATTGACGCCGACAGGCTCTACACCGTGCTGGCGGCACAGCGCAATCAGCGTCCGGGTGTTGTCACGAATGACCGAAAGATTAACGAAGAGGCATGGAAAATCCTGGTTTCGCATAATGGGTCTCCTAACGTGGGCGCGAGTCAGGAAGGCACCCGCGCCTGGTGCATTCGGTCCAGTAGCTATCGTGTGAGTGAGTCGCCGAGCGTCGCCACCATCACCGCTTTGATGGTGTGCATGCGGTTTTCCGCTTCGTCGAACACGATGGAGTGTGCGGATTCGAAAACCTCTTCCGTCACTTCCAGCCCTTTCAGGCCGTAGGCGGCTTCGATTTCACGTCCCACTTTGGTGTGTTCGTTATGGAAGGCGGGCAGGCAGTGCATGAACTTCACGTTAGGGTTGCCGGTGGCGTCGATGACCTTCTGGTTGATCTGGTACGGCGTCATCAGGCTGACGCGTTCAGCCCAGGCATCTTTCGGTTCCCCCATTGAGACCCAGACGTCGGTGTACAGAAAATCAACGTCGTAGACGCCTTCTTCCACATCGTCCGTCAGCGTGATGCGCGCCCCGGTGGTGCTGGCGATGTCGCGGCATTGCGCAACCAGCGTTTCATCTGGCCAGAAGGATTTTGGCGCGACGAGGCGAATATCCATGCCCATCTTCGCGGCGCCGACCATCAGGGAATTGCCCATGTTGTTACGCGCATCGCCAAGGTAGGCGAAGCTCAGTTCGGGCAGCGTTTTCCCAGGCGCGTGCTCCAGCATGGTCATCAGATCCGCGAGGATCTGCGTGGGATGGAATTCGTCAGTCAGGCCGTTCCACACCGGTACCCCGGCGTATTGCCCCAGTTCCTCAACGATTTGCTGACCGAACCCGCGGTATTCGATGCCGTCGTACATCCGGCCCAGTACACGAGCGGTATCTTTCATCGACTCTTTATGACCGATCTGCGAGCCGCTTGGGCCGAGGTAAGTGACCTGCGCGCCCTGGTCGAATGCCCCGACTTCAAAAGCACAGCGGGTGCGGGTGGAGGTTTTTTCGAATATCAGCGCGATGTTTTTCCCGATCAGCGTTTGCTTTTCGCGCCCGGCTTTTTTCGCCGCTTTCAGTTCAATCGCCAGATCGATAAGGAACTGGATCTCCGCCGGAGTAAAGTCGAGAAGCTTCAAAAAATTGCGATTTTTCAGTGAAATAGCCATCAATGTATCCTTGGTTAGTGTAGGCCTGATAAGCGCAGCGCCATCAGGCAATGGCTGCGTTTCTCTGCCGGATGGCGGCGTCGCCTTATCCGGCCTACGGATTCGTGCCATCAGGTAAAAAGGGTTATGCGACAACGGTTTCGCGCCGAATCAGGGTGCCTTTATCTCCGGCGAGAATGGCCGGGCCATCGGCCAGCGAACCGATGCCCGCAATGCCGTGGCAGCGGCTGACAAAGTCGGCGCAGGCGCTGACTTTGGGTCCCATCGAACCGGCGTCAAATTGCATTTCGCTCAAGAGTTCCGGCGTTACCTGCGCCAGGGGACGCTGGGTCGGTTTGCCCCAGTCGAGGTACACCGCGTCGGCATCGGTCAGGATCAGCAGCGCGTCGGCGTGGATCTGGCTGGCGAGCAGCGCGGCGGAAAGGTCTTTGTCGATCACCGCTTCCAGGCCGTGGTAACCGTCCGCTTTCTCGACGACCGGCACGCCGCCGCCGCCGTTACAGATGACCAGATGATCGCGGGCGATCAGCGCCTGGATGGCGTCGCTCTCTACGATGCGTTTTGGCTGTGGTGAAGGCACCACGCGGCGGAACGCTTTGCCGTCCGCTTTGAAGACCCAACCTTTTTCGGCCTGTAACGCGTCGGCCTGGGCAGGGTCATAAACCGGGCCGATATACTTGGTCGGGTTGTGAAAGGCCGGATCGTTAGGGTCCACTTCCACCTGCGTGAGCAGGACGCTGATTTCTCGCTGCGGCAGTTGGTTCTTCAGTGCCTGTTGCAGCATGTAGCCGATCATCCCCTGGCTTTCCGCCCCGAGAATGTCCAGCGGGTAGGGGGTGACGCAGTCGTAGGCGCTGTTTTGCAATGCCAGCAGGCCCACCTGCGGCCCGTTGCCGTGGACCAGCACCACCCGCCATTGCTGTGTGAGTTGGGCGATCGTTTTCGCCGCCAGGACGATGTTCTTGCGCTGGATGTCGGCTTCCAGCGGTTCGCCGCGCTTGAGCAACGCATTGCCGCCGAGGGCGACAACCAGAGTCGGTTTGTTTTGCATGGTGGGTTCCTTAAATGCCATCGCGTTCCAGTGGGCAACTCATGCAGCGCGCGCCGCCGCGTCCGCGTCCCAGTTCATCGCCGGGGATAGGCAGCACGGTGATGCCAGCTTTGTCGTATTTCTCGTTGGTCCAGATGTTGCGCTCGTAGCCCACAACCACGCCGGGGCGCAGCGTGAGGACGTTGTTGGCGTCGTTCCACTGCTCACGCTCGGCTTCAAAGGCATCGCCGCCGGTGGTAATCAGGCGCACCTGATCGATGCCGAGCGCTTTCTCAATGGCGTTAACCAGCGTGCGTTCTTCGGTACGTTTCAGGCCGCCGCGGCCGTCTGGCGTCAAGGTCCAGCACTGCACGTCCTGGCGCACCACTTCCGGGTAGACGGAGAAAGTGTCGATATCGATGTGGGTCATGACGGTGTCGAGGTGCATACAGGAGCGGTGTTTGGGGAGTTCAACGGCAATCACCCGTTCGGCCTGGCGATGGTTAAACAACGACTGAGCAAGGAACTCGATTCCCTGCGGCGTCGTGCGTTCAGACATGCCGATCAGCACCGCACCGCGCCCGATGACCAGCACATCGCCGCCTTCTAAGGTGGCATGGTCGTAATTGATATTCTCGTCGCCGAAATATTTAATAAAATCGCCGTCGGCAAATTGCGGATGCCAGCGATAAATGGCCCGTAGATTATTGGTTTCACGCTGGCGAGCCGGTTTGGCCATTGGGTTAATGGAAACGCCGTTATATATCCAGCAAGATGTGTCGCGGGTAAATAAATGGTTTGGCAATGGCTTCATAATAAAGTCATTAATATCGTGGGTATCAACCACCATATTTTTAATTGAGGCGGGAATTTCACCGTAGGTGAGTCCGCCGCTTAAATGACGGGCCAGTTCCCGGTGCGACATATCGGCCAGCCAGGCGCGGATGTCGGTGGCGAAAGTAGGGCCAAGTCGGTAATCCGAAATTTGCGTTTCTAATAGCCAGCTTTTGGCATCCGCGATATCCAGAGTTTGTGTCAGTAAATCAGTTAGTAACAGAACTTCGATACCCTGCTCGCGTAACGTGTTGGCGAAAATATCATGCTCTTCACCTGCGCGTTCGACTGACAGTACGTCATCAAACAGCAGCTCCTGGCAGTTAGACGGCGTGAGGCGTTTCAGGCTGAGATTAGGGCGATGCAACATCACACTGCGTAGTTGGCCGATTTCAGAACCGACATAATGTTTTTCCATTACGATACCTTTCACTCTATTTTCAGGAATAAAAAGGGGGTGGCTGCGAATAATGAAAATGCTCGCAGTCATAAGTGTTCCGATATTTTTCGAGAGGCATCATTGAATTATTTAGAGGTCGGAAATGTGATGAGTTTCACATCCATTCGGTTATTTGTTTTTTCTTAATTAATATATGACAGAGGTCTGAGAAATAACAAAAATAAAAAGTCTTAACCTGAATTACTACGCAGTTATACGTCAGATTATTCTTTAGTGTTAATTATTTGTTGGCTAAAGTAAAGAATGAAAACAACATAACCTTATGATTTTTATGGAGTATTAATAATTTAATGCATAGATATGCGTATTGTGAATTATATTATTTTCTCCATAAAGTAAATTGAGCAATAACTATGGCGATTATCATTGATTAAGCAGTGGAAATGAATTGTGATCGACTAAGGGTTTTTCTTATAACTCGTTATATAACAATTTGTTGCATGAGTTCTTCATTGGGCGTGTTTACATTTTATGCATTAAAGATGCATAGATCGCTGTTTAGTGTTAACAGACAGTCAACAACTTCAGCGATAAACATGCGCTGACGCAAAACTTTGCAAGATAGCGATGGCACGACAGGACTTTTTTTCGTATAACAACTAAAAATTGAAACGCTGTTTTGAATGAGGGGTATGAGATGATCGTTGGTAATATTCACCATCTGCAATCCTGGCTTCCTGAAGAACTCCGCCAGGCGATTGAGTACATTAAGGCAAACGTCACCGAGACGACGGAGAAGGGGAAACATGAGATTGACGGTAGCCGTCTGTTCTACCTGATTTCTGAAGATATGACTGAGCCGTTCGAGAAGCGTCGTGCGGAGTATCACGCGCGCTATCTGGATATTCAGATCGTGCTGAAAGGGCAGGAGGGGATGACCTTCAGCGTACTGCCTGCCGGTAAGCCGGATACCGACTGGCTGGCTGATAAAGACATCGCGTTTTTAGCGGAAGGAGAGCAGGAGAAAACGCTGATTCTGAACGAAGGTGACTTTGTCGTCTTTTATCCGCAAGAAGTGCACAAACCGCTGTGCGCCGTCGGCGCGCCTGCTCCGGTGCGCAAAGCGGTGGTTAAACTGCTGGTAGCTTAAACAGAAAAGACAGAAACTGCGCAGTCGCTTCCTGAATCGGAGCGGCTGCTCCTTTTATGATTTATCCTAAATTCGTCCGTAAAATTCCTTACTCCTGCGCGAGCGGAAAAATAATAAACTGCATCTGTATTCATTAAGAAGTGAACTGAACGGTAAAAGACGGTTTATTTCAGTCATTAATAGCGCACCACGATCACATTATTTCCTTATGTGTTTAAATATATAACGGTGGATTGATTTTAGTTAGTCGTTGTATATTTAATTTTATATCGCTATCGGCGTAACTTCAGTCACAACATACTGTTAGCTGTAACATTTCCTGTTAACTTTCAAAAACTCGATCAAAAGCACGTTTAACTCTTTCTGGTTAATAATACTTTTGTGTTACATCAATTCTTGTTGAAAAATCATCCAGCAAAATACCTTGCACAAAATTAAATATTAACTTTTGAATTAATTTCAGGGCAAGGTATGAATAAAAAATGGAAGTGGATAGCGGGTCTTGTATTCGTAGGTATTCTGCTGGGGGGAACACTCGCGCTGTCATCGATGTGGATAATGCATAAAACGTCAGATACCTCGTTTTGTCTCTCCTGCCACACAATGCAAGCACCCTATGAAGAGTACCAGGGGTCTGCGCACTTTATGAACCAAAAAGGTATCCGTGCTGAGTGCCGCGATTGCCACATTCCACAATCGGGTATGGATTACCTGATCACCAAAGTTCGGGCCAGTAAGGATATCTGGCATGAGTTTGTCACCGGCAAAATTGATACACCGGAAAAATATGAGGCGCATCGCCTCGAGATGGCGGAGACCGTCTGGGAGCAAATGAAAGCCAACGATTCGGCGACCTGCCGCTCGTGCCATCAGTTTGACGCCATGGATCTGCAAAAGCAGAGTGCTGATGCGCAGAAAATGCATGCGCTGGGTATCAAAGAAAAACAAACCTGTATTGATTGCCATAAAGGTATCGCGCACTTCCCGCCTGAAATCACGATTGACACCAAAGCCCATGATGCGCTGATGGAAAACGCACGCCAGACGCCGGCTGATGCGAAAGAAGTGTACCCCGTCGCGCCTGCCGCACTGGGCAACCTGGGCACGGTTTATCCGGCCACCAAACTGAACGTGGTGGGGCATTCCGGCGATGCGCGGGAAGTGGAGATTACCGGTAGCCAAATGCAGGGCGCTGAACAGGTGATTTACTTCGCGGCGGGTCAGCGTTTGGTCCTTGCCACACTCACCGATGAAGGTCAAAAAGCGCTCAAAATCTCCAGCGACTGGGAAAAGGATCCCTACGGAAACGCATGGCGCAATGTGTCTCTACGCGCACCTCTGGCTGAACCCGCACTGAGTAAACCCGACGTAATCTGGGACTACGCCAAAACACTCGACAAAACGTATTGCTCCGGATGTCATGCGCCGATTTCCTCCGGGCATTACACCTTAAATGCCTGGCCTTCCGTAGCAAAAGGGATGGGCGCGAGAACGGATATCAGCGCCGAGGATTTAGACATCCTTACTCGCTGGTTCCAGTATCACGCCAAAGATTTTACCTCTAAGGAATAACTGACAATTACGATTAAAGGAAAACCTATGAACCTTACACGACGTAACTTTATAAAGTATGCTGGCGGTTCCGCTGGCGCGATGATGATTACCTCGGCAATCCCGATGCCCGCGTGGGCCGCAGAGGCGCCGGGTAATGCCATCCTGACGGCAGGGCGTTGGGGTGCGATGTACATCGAGGTTAAAGACGGCAAAATTGTGTCGTCGCGCGGCGCGCTGGCGAAAACGATTCCCAACGATCTGCAAACTACCGCACCCGATCAGGCGCATACCCCGTGCCGTATTCAATCTCCGATGGTGCGTAAAGGCTTCCTGAATGCGCCGGGCAAACCGGACGGCAACCGTGGCAAAGACGAATTCGTCAAAGTGTCATGGGAAGATGCCCTGAAGCTTATCCACGAGCAGCACGCCCGTATCCGTGCCGAGCATGGCCCATCTTCCGTATTTGCAGGTTCTTATGGCTGGCGCTCCAGCGGTGTGCTGCACAAAGCGCAGACGCTGCTTCAGCGCTACATGAGTATGGCGGGCGGCTACACCGGGCATACCGGCGACTACTCTACTGGTGCGGCGCAGGTGATCATGCCACACGTCGTCGGTTCGGTTGAAGTTTACGAACAGCAGACGGCATGGCCGCTGCTCCTCGAACATAGCCAGGTGGTGGTCCTGTGGGGCCTTAACCCGCTGAACACCCTGAAAATTGCCTGGACCAGTACTGATGAGCAAGGCCTCGAGTACTTCAATAAACTGAAAGCTTCCGGCAAAACCGTTATCGCCATCGATCCGCAACGTTCAGAAACTATCGATTTCTTCGGTGATAAAGCACAGTGGATTGCGCCGAATATGGGTACTGACGTGGCGCTGATGTTGGGTATTGCGTCCGCGCTGGTAGAAAAGGGACTGCATGACAAAGCCTTCCTCGATAAATACACCACCGGCTATGACGAATTCGAAGCGTATCTGACAGGTAAGAACGATAACACGCCGAAAAATCCGGCCTGGGCCGAGAAGATTTGCGGCGTTCCGGCGAAGCAAATGGAAATTCTGGCGGAAATCTTTGCCAAGAATAAAACCATGCTGATGGCGGGCTGGGGCATTCAGCGTCAGCAGTATGGCGAACAGCGCCACTGGATGCTGGTTACCCTGGCGGCGATGCTCGGTCAGATTGGTACCGAAGGCGGTGGTTTTGGTTTCTCTTACCATTACTCTAACGGTGGCAACCCAACTCGCAGTGGCGGTGTGTTGTCGGCGATTTCAGCGACAATCGCAGGCGGCTCGTCTGCTGGCAACGACTGGGCAACTTCCGATGCGGTTGAAGCGTTCCCGGTGGCGCGTATTGTTGAAGCCCTGGAAAACCCCGGCGGCAAATATCAACATAATGGTAAGGAACAAACCTTCCCCGATCTGCGCATGATCTGGTGGGCCGGCGGTGGCAACTTCACTCATCATCAGGACACCAACCGCCTGGTAAAAGCCTGGCAAAAACCGGAACTGGTGGTGATCTCCGAATGTTACTGGACGGCTGCCGCCAAGCACGCTGATATTGTTCTGCCGATCACTACATCGTTTGAACGTAACGATTTGACCATGACCGGCGACTACAGCAACCAGCATCTGGTGCCGATGAAACAAGCCATCCCACCACAGTTCGAAGCCCGCAATGATTTTGACGTGTTCGCGGATATGGCTGAGCTGCTGAAACCAGGCGGTAAAGCTGCTTACACTGAAGGCAAGAGCGAAATGGACTGGTTGCGCGAGTTCTACGACGTGGCGCAGAAAGGCGCGCGCCAACAGCGCGTCAATATGCCGCAGTTCACCGCTTTCTGGGAGGCGAACAAGCTGATCGAAATGCGTAAGAACCCGAAAGAAGAAGTTTTTGTGCGCTATGCCGATTTCCGTAAGGACCCGGTGATGAACCCGCTGGGTACACCGAGCGGTAAAATCGAGATTTACTCGAAAACCATCGAAGGCTTCAACTATAAGGATTGCCCGGCGCATCCGACCTGGCTGGAACCAGACGAGTGGGCTGGCAACGCGAAAGAGGGGGAACTGCAGCTGCTGACCGCGCACCCGGCGCATCGTTTACACAGTCAACTTAACTATGCGTCGCTGCGCAAACAGTATGCGGTGGCCAACCGTGAGCCGTTCTACATCCATCCGGAAGATGCGAAAAAACGTGGCATTGCCGACGGCGATTTGGTGCGCGTCTGGAACGCGCGCGGCCAGGTGCTGACCGGCGCGAAAGTCACCGACGGCATCAAGCAGGGCGTGGTGTGTATCCATGAAGGCGCATGGCCGGATCTGGATTACGCCGGTACCGGTATCTGTAAAAACGGTGGTGCCAACGTGCTTACCAAAGACATCCCGACCTCGCGTCTGGCGAATGGCTGCGCGGGCAACACTGCGTTGGTGATGGCGGAGAAATACACCGGGCCGGAGCTGGAACTTACCGCGTTTACGCCGCCAATGGGCGCATAATTCACGGTTGTAAGACTGGGCGGAAACGATGATTTTCGCTTCAGACTGCTGATGAACCCCACAGTGTTATGTGGGGTTTTTCTTTGCGGACAATATTATTGTGCCAGCGTCGCCACCATCACCGCTTTAATGGTGTGCATCCGGTTTTCAGCCTGGTCGAACACAATACTGGCCGGTGATTCAAACACCTCATCGGTGACTTCCATTCCGCCGTGCAGACCAAATTCCTCCGCCATTTTTTTACCGAGCGTGGTCTGGTCATCATGAAACGCGGGCAGACAGTGCAGGAACTTCACCTGCGGGTTACCGGAAAGCGCCATCATCTGGCTGTTGACCTGGTAGTCGCGTAGCATGGCGATACGTTCAGCCCACATCTCTTTCGGTTCGCCCATCGACACCCAGACGTCGGTGTAGATAAAGTCCGCCCCTTTCACGCCAGCCGGGATATCTTCGGTGAGCGTAATGTTACCGCCGTTTTTCTTCGCCATTGCGCTGCATTCTGCGACCAGCGACGCTTCCGGCCAGCAGCTTTTGGGAGCCACCAGGCGCAGATCCAGTCCGGTGAGCGCAGCGGCTTCCAGCATTGAATTACCCATGTTATTGCGCGCATCGCCGGCGTAAACCAGCGTCATGTCGTTAAACGCCTTACCTGGTAGATGTTCCTGCATCGTCAGCAGGTCAGCCAGTAATTGGGTAGGATGGTACTCGTTGGTCAACCCATTCCATACCGGCACGCCAGCATATTCGGCCAGCGTTTCGACCACTTCCTGACCGTAACCGCGATACTGAATGCCGTCATACATCCGGCCCAACACGCGTGCAGTGTCTTTAATTGACTCTTTATGCCCAATCTGGCTCCCGCTGGAACCGAGATAAGTGACGCGAGCCCCCTGGTCGTAAGCGGCAACTTCGAAAGAGCATCGTGTACGGGTCGAGTCTTTTTCGAAGATGAGCGCGATGTTTTTGCCTGTAAGCTTTTGTTCTTCTTTGCCGTTTTTCTTATCGGCTTTTAGTTTTGCGGCAAGTTGGACGAGTGCGGTGAGTTCAGCAGGGGTGAAATCGAGTAACTTTAAAAAATGCTTCTGATAAAAACCTGACATAGTTCCCTCCCATGGCGAATGCCATTTATTGAATTAAAATTCAATTTATATGGATGATTATGCATTTGCAACCCCGTTTCACAAATCTTTTCTGGAAAGGTGGAGGCAATGACGGCGGTATGTGACAATAAGAGTATCGGCAGGACATTATGAGGAACGAGCCATGGCAAACCCGGAACTACTGGAAGAGCAGCGTGAAGAAACGCGCCTGATTATTGAAGAATTACTGGATGATGGCAGCGACCCGGACGCGCTGTACACCATCGAACACCATCTTTCCGCAGACGATTTCGAAACCCTGGAAAAAGCCGCGGTTGAAGCGTTTAAACTTGGCTACGAAGTGACTGAGCCGGAAGAGCTGGAAGTGGAAGAAGGCGACACCGTCATTTGCTGCGATATCCTCAGTGAATGTGCGCTGAAAGCTGACCTTATCGACGCGCAGGTTGAACAGTTGATGAATCTGGCTGAGAAATATGACGTCGAGTACGACGGCTGGGGCACCTACTTTGAAGATCCGAACGGTGAAGAAGGTGAAGAGGGCGACGACGAAGACTACGTCGACGAAGATGACGACGGTGTGCGTCACTAAGATCCCCGAACGTTAAAATGTTAAAAAGTACGGCAGTGTGCTGCCGTACTTTTTCGACAGGGTACACATGGATTATCCGCAAATTCTCTCCCCGGTACGCCAGTTTCTGCACTGTCCGACCCCGCAGGCCTGGATTGACCAGGCGCGCGATCCGCAAAACCTTCCTCTGCTGCTCACCGATCATCTGATATGCGAACTTAAGGCGGCGCAAACGGCAATGCTGCTGGTGCGCAAATACGTGGCGGATAAACCAGGTGCGGATGCACTGCTCGCCTGGTTACAGCCGTATGAAGCCTTTGCCTTCCGGGAAGGGCCGGAACCGGACTTTGTCGCGCTCCATAAACAGATCGGTAAAAGTGTGATGCCGGAAACGGACGATCCGTGGGGCCGTCAACTTATCGACAGCATGGTGCTGTTGATAAAGGAAGAATTGCACCACTTCTGGCAGGTGCGCGAAGCGATGCAGGCCAGAAACATTCCTTATGTGAAGATTACCGCCAGTCGCTACGCGAAAGGAATGCTGAAAGCGGTGCGTACGCACGAACCGCTGACGCTGATTGATAAGTTGATTTGTGGTGCCTACATCGAAGCGCGCTCCTGCGAACGCTTCGCCGCGCTGGCTCCGTTTCTTGATGACGATCTGCAAAAGTTCTATTTATCGTTGCTGCGTTCCGAAGCGCGTCACTTCCAGGACTATCTGGCGCTGGCGCAGCAGGTCTCGCAGGAGGATATTGCTCCCCGCGTCCGCTATTTTGGCGACGTGGAAGCGGCGCTAATCGTCTCGCCGGACAACGAGTTTCGCTTTCACAGCGGTGTCCCCGTCGCCTCTTAATTTCGGTAGTTCTGCCCGCCGTAAGGTGACATCCCGACGCGAGCAGTGAAAAATGTCTCCTTTTTAGGGCAAGGAATACCAATACCGATGAACTGGACACATGTACTTCTCGCAGGCTACGTCGGCGCGGTCATCGCCGCGGTGATAGGGCTGATGCGTAAAAAAGGCTGGGTGGGGAAAGCCTCCGGCGCGGTGCTGATGATTGTGGCGATCGTTGCGTGGAACCTCTTTGACGTGCACTATCTGATCCCGCGAGAAAAAGCGGCGTCCGGTATGACGGAAGAGCAGCAGTTTGATGCCGTGTTACTGCAAATGCCGACGTTTCAGGTACTGAAGGAACAGGAGCCAGCATTCTGGATCCATCTTCGTACGCAGGCGTTACAGTTAAAAAATGAAGGTAAAACCGAGCAACAAATTATTGATACTATTCAGCCGCAGGTGCTGCAAATACAGATGTCGCGTTTACAGCAGGCGCCGGACAGTAATGTCATTGATTATATGAAGATCAATCTTGAACAGATTGTCGCGGTGCAGAAAAAAGGCGACGACGAATGTTTCCGCTTTCTCTTCCCGCAGGTCAAAGGCGGTATTAACCCGACGCGTTTGATCCCGCAGGATATTCTGAAGCGACGTATGGAAAGCGATGCGACGATGATGCGCGCGGCCTATGGTGTCAATAAACACACGATGACAGACGCTGAGAAACAGCAGGCCATGCAGGACCTGCGAAATGTCGTACCGGGACTGGTGCAGCGTTACGGGCAGGATGTGCAACTCATGGCCGACCCGCTGAAGGCTGTAGGAAAAGAGAAAATCGTTTGTAATCTGGTACAGGATATGTGGGCTGAGGTACTGAAATTGCCAGCCGCGCAGGCCGCTGGCGTGATTCGACTTTCGATATCGCCTGAGATGCAATAGCCGGTATTACAGGGGTTTGAGCATGCGCACTTCACAGTCGACGTGCCCGGTGCAGCCCAGTGGTTCGCTGATATGCTCAAACCCTAAATGTTCGTACAGGCCAATCGCCTCGCGTAAAAAGGCGGTCGTTTCCAGATAGCAATGTTTAAATCCCTGCGTGCGGGCATGATCCATCGCCATCAGCGCCAGCTTTTTCGCCATACCTTGTCCGCGTGCTGCAGGCAAAAAGTACATTTTTTGCAGTTCGCAAATATCGGGTTCGCTACAAGTTAGCGGCGCAATTCCGCCGCCACCCACCACTTCGCCATTACGCTCCACCACCCAATATGCATGTCCTGGTTGCGAATAGAGCTGAAACAGTTCGTCCAGATTCGGATCGGCAACGGTATAGCCTTTGTCAGCGGTGAGACCATATTCGGCGGAAACCTGACGGATAACGGCAGCGATGACCTGGTTATCGTTGGCCGTCAGGCGACGTAACGTGAGCGCGTCGAGAACATTCATTTTACTACCCGGTTAAACAATACTAATAATTTGAACTAATAGCACCCCCAGCCAGGTGATGCAAGCACCTTATAACATAGCGGATGGATGTTATTTATGCAGATAATAAGGTAATATCTCTATTAGCCGGTATTTCTATTGCCTGCTAATAATATGTATTATTAAGGATGATTAACGACAGGGATTTATTATGCAGGAAAATCTTATAAAAGAAGATATGCCATCACATGCTTTTGAATTTCGTGGTGATGGCGGAAATTATTTTCTTATTTGTCTGGTCAATTCGTTGCTGGTACTGGTGACATTAGGAATTTACCTGCCGTGGGCATTAATGAAATGTCGTCGCTATATTTATTCCAATATGACCTTAAATGGACAATCGTTTAGCTGGAAGGTGACGGGCGGCGATGTTTTCCTGAGCTGGTTTATGCTGCTGGTGATTTATATCGCAGGCATTGTATTGATAAGCATGGAATATTTTGTCATTGGCGCGGCGTTACTGGCGGTATTGATCCTGGCAATACCTGTCCTGATCATGAAAAATCTGCAATATCAGGCGGTGAAGACCTCGTTAAATAGCATCCGTTTTGGTTTTCGTTTCTCCGCGCTTAAGGCTTTCTGGAATATTCTGTGTCTGCCCATGCTGTTGCTTATGGCGCTGGGTGTGGTGATATTTTGCCTGCTACAGGTGTGTCCGACAGAAAGTCCGGGAGAAGTGATTTTCACGGTGATAGTGCTGGGGCTGACGGGCCTTGTCGGCGTGGGGGTTGTCAGCGGCGTGACGTACAGTCGGTTGATGATGATGGTGGGTGACGGCGGCCGCTTTGGTGTCCACTCGTTCTCTGTGCAGGTAAACGTCTGGCATTGTATTAAATCAGCGATTCTGGCCATGGCAGCGATGCTGCCTTTTCTCGCCGTGGTCGGTTTTATCGTGTTTGCGCTCTTTAAATCGGCATCCGGGCTCGACGTATCGGGAATGGCGGAAGATGAAATTGAAGCGTTAATTCTTATCGAATATCAGCGGCAGATTGTCATTAGCCAGATTATCTATTATCTGGGCATCGCAATTTCAATGAGTTATTTGATTGTGGCGTTTCGTAATCACTTTCTGAATAACCTGCAACTCGCTGACGGACACATCCGTTTTCGTTCCACGCTGACTTTCCATGGCATGGTTTATCGCCTGGGGGGATTATATGTGATTTCTGCCATCACCGGTGGACTGGCTTATCCGCTGCTGCGCATGTGGCTGATTACCTGGCTGGCGAAAAATACGTACGTGGTGGGCGATCTGGATACCTTAACGCTGGCTGACAGCGATGAGTCGGTGGATAACGGTTTGGTATCGCGACTCTCTCGCGGCGTGATGCCGACGCTGTATTTTATGTAGTAACAAAAAGGCCGGAGCAAGCTCCGGCCTTTTTACATTACCGCTATCCGTGATTACAGCGCGGCTATAACCGCCTGCTGCTCAATCAGCTTCGCTTTCGCTTCGGCGTAGCCTTCCAGCTTCTCACGCTCTTTGGCGATGACCGCTTCCGGCGCACGTGCGACAAAGCCTTCGTTAGCAAGTTTGTTTTCGATACGGCTAATTTCGCCTTCGATTTTCGCCACTTCTTTCGTCAGACGCGCCAGCTCATCTTCTTTGTTGATGAGACCCGCCATTGGGATCAGCAGTTCGGCACCATCAATGATTTTAGTCACGGAAACCGGACCCTTATCATCAGCAGGCAGTACGGTGATGCTTTCCAGACGCGCCAGGTTCAGCAGGAAGTTGCGGTTGTCGTTTACGCGACGCATCGCGTCATCGCTGCAACCACGCAGCAGCAGCGCCAGCGGTTTGCCCGGCGCAATGTTCATTTCCGCACGGATGTTACGTACGGCAACGATCGCCTGCTTCAGCCATTCGGTGTCAGCGAGTGCGGCTTCATCAACCTGTGCAGCGTTATATTCCGGGAACGGCTGCAGCATGATGGTGTCAGCGGTAATACCGGCAATCACTTTCACACGCTGCCAGATGGTTTCGGTGATGAACGGGATGATCGGGTGCGCCAGGCGCAGCAGACCTTCCAGCACGGTCACCAGCGTATTGCGGGTGCCGCGCAGTTCGGCTTCAGAGCCGCCGGTCATGACCGGCTTGGTCAGTTCCAGATACCAGTCACAGAACTGGTTCCAGGTGAACTCGTACAGAATGCCCGCGGCGATATCGAAACGGAAGTTATCCAGCGCTTCACGGTACGCTTTGGTGGTCTGGTTGAATTCAGCGAGGATCCAGCGGTCCGCCAGCGACAGGGTCATCTCACCGCCATTGAAGCCGCAATCCTGCTCTTCGGTGTTCATCAGCACAAAACGGCTGGCGTTCCACAGCTTGTTGCAGAAGTTACGATAACCTTCCAGGCGCTTCATATCCCAGTTGATGTCGCGACCGGTTGAAGCCAGCGCGGCCAGGGTGAAGCGCAAAGCATCGGTGCCATGCGGCTCGATACCTTCCGGGAACTGTTTTTCGGTACGTTTGGCAATCTTCTCAGCCAGTTGCGGCTGCATCATGTTGCCGGTACGTTTTTCCAGCAGATCCGGTAGTGAAATACCGTCGACCATATCCAGCGGGTCAATCACGTTACCCTTGGATTTAGACATCTTCTGGCCTTCGTCATCACGGATCAGGCCGGTCATGTACACGGTATGGAACGGTACCTGCGGTTTGCCGTTTTCATCTTTGATGAAGTGCATGGTCATCATGATCATGCGGGCAATCCAGAAGAAGATGATGTCGAAGCCGGACACCATCACGCTGGTGGGGTGGAACTGACGCAGCGCGTCGGTGTTTTCCGGCCAGCCGAGCGTCGAGAAGGTCCACAGTGCGGAGGAGAACCAGGTATCCAGCACGTCGTCGTCCTGACGTAGGGCAATGTCGGCGCTCAGGTTGTTTTCCTGACGCACTTCGTCTTCGTTACGACCCACATAGACGTTACCGTCGTTGTCGTACCATGCCGGAATACGGTGACCCCACCACAGCTGACGCGAAATACACCAGTCCTGAATATCACGCATCCAGGAGAAATACATGTTTTCGTACTGCTTCGGTACGAACTGAATGTCACCGTTCTCAACGGCTTCTACCGCCGGTTTGGCCAGTACGTCGGCACGGACGTACCACTGGTCGGTCAGCATCGGTTCGATGACCACGCCGCCACGGTCCCCGTACGGGACGGTCAGGTCGTGCGGTTTAATCTCTTCCAGCAGGCCCAGCGCGTCAATCGCAGCTACCACTGCTTTACGTGCGGCAAAGCGCTCCAGTTTCTGGAATTCCGCCGGGATTTCGTTGGAGTAGACGTCAGACTCATTGCCTTTGGTGTCGTACACTTCCGCTGTTTCGCGGATATCGCCATCAAAGGTGAAGATGTTGATCATTGGCAGGGCATGACGACGACCGACTTCGTAGTCGTTAAAGTCGTGCGCCGGGGTGATCTTCACGCAGCCGGTGCCTTTTTCCATGTCGGCATGTTCATCACCGACGATCGGAATGCGGCGGTTCACCAGCGGCAACACGACGAATTTGCCAATCAGATCTTTATAGCGCGGATCTTCCGGGTTGACCGCCACGCCGGTATCGCCGAGCAGGGTTTCCGGACGGGTAGTTGCAACCACCAGGTAATCTTTGCCGTCGGCGGTTTTTGCGCCGTCGGCCAGCGGGTAGCGGATGTGCCACATCGAGCCTTTAGACTCGCGGTTTTCCACTTCCAGGTCAGAAATGGCGGTCCGCAGTTTCGGGTCCCAGTTCACCAGGCGTTTACCGCGGTAAATCAGATCTTCTTTGTACAGGCGGACAAAGACTTCTTTCACGGCATTGGAAAGACCTTCATCCATGGTGAAGCGCTCGCGCTCCCAGTCCACGGAGTTACCGAGACGACGCATCTGGCGGGTGATGGTGCCGCCGGATTCCGCTTTCCACTGCCAGATTTTATCGATAAAGGCATCGCGACCGTAGTCGTGACGGGTTTTACCTTCTTCAGCGGCAATTTTACGCTCAACCACCATCTGGGTCGCGATACCGGCGTGGTCGGTCCCGACCTGCCACAGGGTATTTTTCCCCTGCATGCGCTGATAGCGGATCAGCGTATCCATGATGGTTTGCTGGAAAGCATGACCCATATGCAAACTGCCGGTGACGTTCGGCGGCGGGATCATGATGCAGAAGGACTCTTTGCTTTCATCGCCGTTAGGCTTGAAATAGCCCTGCTTTTCCCAGTGCTCGTAAAGCGGCTGTTCGATATCTTGGGGGTTGTATGTCTTTTCCATTATTTCCAGGTTGCCGTATTCAGGTTAAAACCAGCCACGCGGTAGGCTTTGTAGCGTTCGCGTGCCGATTGTTTCAGAGAATCTTCGTAAGGGACGAAGTCTATCACTTCTGTGAAAGCGGTGGCAAAATCTGCAAAGCCAACGCGCAGGCTGATGAGCAGATCGCGCGGACTGCTGTTGCGTTTTTCCGGCCAGGCGATTTCCACCGGCGCACCGCCGCGCGGCCCTTCACCGGCCAGATTGTGTGGGACGAAACGGTCAGCCGGTCTGGCCCACAGCGCTTCATCCAGGCGAATCGCCTGTTTTTCGTCTTCGCAGGCAATCAACACGCGTTTGCCGCTGCGCCAACGTTCTGCGGCAATCTCACACACCAGTTGCTCGACGGCGCTAAGGCCATCGTGTTGTGTGTCGTTGTCCAGAAGATAGAACGTTGCGTTTCTCATGATATGGGGCTTCTTGTGGTGGATTTAAATGCGTTGCCATGTTGCACGCCGTAGGCCTGATAAGGCGCATTCGCGCCGCCATCAGGCATTTTGCCGGATGGCGCTGCGCGTATCCGGCCTACGGGGCAATTTCAAACTTACTCTTCGCCGTTAAAACCCGCGCGGTTAAGCAGGAACTGCGACAACAGCGCCACCGGACGACCAGTTGCGCCTTTGGCTTTCCCGGAGCGCCATGCGGTACCGGCGATGTCGAGGTGCGCCCAGTTGTACTTGCGGGTAAAGCGCGACAGGAAGCAGCCTGCGGTGATTGCGCCGCCAGGACGGCCGCCGATATTCGCCATATCCGCGAAGTTGGACTCCAGCTGTTCCTGATACTCATCACCCAGCGGCAGACGCCACGCGCGGTCACCTGCTTGTTCGGACGCGCCGATCAGCTCGTGCGCCAGCGGGTTATGGTTCGACATCAGACCGGTAATGTGGTGGCCGAGCGCAATCACGCAGGCGCCCGTCAGGGTAGCCACGTCAATAACCGCTTCTGGCTCGAAACGCTCAACATAGGTTAAGACGTCGCAGAGTACCAGACGGCCTTCGGCATCGGTGTTCAGCACTTCAACCGTCTGACCGGACATTGTCGTCAGCACATCGCCCGGACGATAGGCGCGACCGCCAGGCATGTTTTCACAGCCGGCCAGCACGCCGATGACGTTGATTGGCAACTGAAGCTCCGCCACCATGCGCATTACGCCATACACTGCCGCCGCTCCGCACATGTCGTACTTCATCTCGTCCATGCCTTCAGCCGGCTTGATGGAAATACCGCCGGAGTCAAAGGTGAGCCCTTTACCGACCAACACAATCGGACGCACGTCTTCGGACGGACTGCCTTTGTACTCAATCACTGACATCAGCGATTCATTCTGCGAACCGTGACCGACGGCGAGGTAAGAGTGCATTCCCAGCTCTTTCATCTGCTGTTCGCCGATGACGCGGGTGACCACATTCTTGCTGTAGCTGTCAGCCAACTGACGCGCCTGCGAGGCTAAATAGGCGGCGTTACAGATGTTCGGCGGCATGTTGCCGAGATCTTTCGCGGCCTTAATACCGGCGGCAATGGCCAGACCGTGCTGAATCGCACGTTCGCCGCTGGTCAGCTCGCGGCGGGTCGGCACGTTGAAGACCATTTTACGCAACGGGCGGCGCGGCTCGCTTTTGGTGGTTTTCAGTTGATCGAAGCTGTACAGCGTCTCTTTGGCCGTCTCGACAGCCTGACGCACTTTCCAGTAGTTATTGCGGCCTTTGACGTGCAGTTCGGTCAGGAAGCAGACGGCTTCCATCGAGCCGGTATCATTCAGAGTGTTTATAGTTTTCTGAATCACCTGCTTATACTGACGTTCATCCAGCTCGCGCTCTTTGCCACAACCGATGAGGAGGATACGCTCGGACAGTACGTTGGGAACATGGTGTAACAACAGGGTCTGACCCGGTTTGCCTTCCAGTTCGCCACGACGCAGCAGGGCACTGATGTACCCGTCGCTGATTTTATCGAGCTGTTCTGCAACCGGAGAAAGGCGGCGTGGTTCAAAGACGCCCACGACGATGCAGGCACTCCGCTGTTTCTCCGGGCTACCGCTTTTTACACTAAACTCCATGCACTACGCTCCTGAATCTTAAAGACAACGGCGGCGCCTGCGGTTAGAATTGCAAGCTTTCGTAACTCATATCCGCAGTTGCGGTGACTTCGTGTTAATCTTAACGTTATTACGGCATTGGCACATCAGAACGCGTTCTGAGTGGCGAATCCGCTGAGTATAATAATTTTAGCGACGATTTCGACGACTCAAGAGAATAAATGACGTTTAAGCCATGAAACAAGCTAAATTCCTGCAAAAGACGAGTTTTTACGGGCGTATTTAAAGTGATAATCATAAGATATCTGGTGCGGGAGACGCTCAAAAGCCAGCTTGCCATCCTCTTCATCCTGCTTTTGATCTTCTTTTGTCAAAAGTTAGTGAGGATCCTCGGCGCAGCGGTTGACGGTGACATTCCGGCAAATCTGGTGCTCTCGCTGCTGGGCCTCGGCGTGCCTGAAATGGCGCAGCTCATCCTGCCGCTCAGCCTGTTCCTCGGACTGTTGATGACGCTGGGCAAACTGTATACCGAAAGTGAAATTACGGTGATGCACGCCTGCGGCCTGAGCAAGGCCGTGCTGGTGAAAGCGGCGATGATCCTGGCGTTGTTCACCGGTATCATTGCCGCCGTTAACGTCATGTGGGCGGGGCCGTGGTCGTCAAAACATCAGGATGAAGTGCTGGCGGAAGCGAAAGCCAACCCTGGTATGGCCGCACTGGCGCAGGGGCAGTTCCAGCAGGCCACCAACGGCGGCTCGGTACTGTTCATTGAAAGCGTTGACGGTAGCGACTTTAAAGATGTGTTCCTCGCGCAGATTCGCCCGAAAGGCAACGCCCGGCCTTCCGTGGTCGTGGCCGATTCCGGACACCTGTCGCAACTGCGAGACGGTTCGCAGGTGGTCACGCTGAATAAAGGCACCCGCTTTGAAGGTACTGCGCTGCTGCGTGATTTCCGCATCACCGATTTCCAGGACTATCAGGCGATTATCGGTCACCAGGCGGTGGCGCTGGATCCGAACGACACCGACCAGATGGACATGCGCACGCTGTGGTCTACTGATACCGATCGCGCCCGTGCGGAACTGCACTGGCGTATCACACTGGTATTCACCGTATTTATGATGGCGCTGATGGTCGTACCGCTGAGCGTGGTCAACCCGCGTCAGGGCCGCGTGCTGTCGATGCTGCCCGCGATGCTGCTGTATCTGATGTTCTTCCTGATCCAGACCTCCCTGAAATCCAACGGCGGGAAAGGGAAGCTGGACCCGGTTATCTGGATGTGGGTCGTCAACCTGCTGTATCTGGCGCTGGCGGTGGGTCTTAACCTGTGGGATACAGTGCCGGTGCGCCGTCTGCGCGCCCGTTTTTCGCGTAAAGGAGCGGTGTGATGCAGCCATTTGGTGTCCTTGACCGCTATATCGGTAAAACCATTTTCACCACCATCATGATGACGTTATTCATGCTGGTGTCGCTTTCCGGCATCATCAAGTTCGTCGACCAGTTGAAAAAAGCCGGCCAGGGGAGTTACGACGCTTTGGGCGCGGGGATGTACACCCTGCTCAGCGTGCCGAAAGATGTGCAGATTTTCTTCCCGATGGCGGCGCTGCTTGGCGCGCTGTTGGGACTCGGGATGCTGGCGCAGCGCAGTGAGCTGGTCGTGATGCAGGCGTCGGGTTTTACCCGTATGCAGGTGGCGCTCTCGGTGATGAAAACCGCGATCCCGCTGGTGCTGCTGACCATGGCTATCGGCGAGTGGGTTGCGCCGCAGGGCGAGCAGATGGCGCGTAACTACCGTGCGCAGGCGATGTACGGCGGTTCGCTGCTTTCCACCCAGCAGGGTCTGTGGGCGAAAGACGGCAATAACTTTGTTTATATCGAACGGGTGAAAGGTGACGAAGAGTTAGGCGGCATCAGCATTTACGCCTTCAACGATCAGCGTCGTCTGCAATCCGTGCGCTATGCCGCGTCTGCGAAGTTTGACCCGGAACAGAAGGTCTGGCGTCTGTCGCAGGTGGATGAGTCGAATCTGACCGATCCGAAGCAGATCACCGGTTCGCAAATGGTGAGCAGTACCTGGAAAACCAACCTCACGCCGGACAAACTGGGCGTGGTGGCGCTGGACCCGGATGCGCTCTCTATCAGCGGTCTGCACAACTATGTGAAATACCTGAAGTCGAGCGGCCAGGAGGCCGGGCGCTACCAGCTCAATATGTGGAGTAAAGTCTTCCAGCCGCTGTCCGTTGCGGTGATGATGCTGATGGCGCTGTCGTTCATCTTTGGCCCGCTGCGTAGCGTGCCAATGGGCGTGCGTGTGGTGACGGGGATAAGCTTTGGTTTTGTCTTCTATGTGCTGGACCAGATCTTCGGCCCGCTGACGCTGGTGTACGGCATTCCGCCGATTATTGGCGCGCTGCTGCCGAGCGCCTCGTTCTTCTTGATCAGTCTCTGGCTGATGATGCGTAAATCATAATCGTCTGCCATCATCCGGCAACGTAAAGCGCAGTGCCTGATGGCGCTGCGCTTATCACCGGTACTATCGTTTTCTGCCGCCCATCAAGCTGCCTAACATCCCGCGAATGATCTGATTGGTGACCTGACGCGCTGCGCTTTTTGCCACGCTCTGTACCACGCCATCGCGCTTACCGCCGCGCGGTCCGGTACTGCCGAAGAGAATGTCTTTCAGCCCGCCGAGGATCCCGTCGTCAACCGCCACCGCCTTGCCTTTCGCCGTCGGGTTACTTTGCGCTTCGGTCGTCGCCTGGACGCCTTTTTGCAGCATTTCAAACGCGGATTCACGATCCAGGTCGTCTTCATATTTGCCATAAACCGGAGAGTGGTTGATCAGCCCGTTGCGCTCATCATCCGTCACCGGTCCCATCCGTGAGCACGGGGCGATCACCATCGCCCGCTCGACGACCGACGGACTGCCTTTGGCATCCAGGAATGAAACCAGCGCTTCACCGGTGCCCAGTTCCTGAATCGCCTTCTCTGTATCAAACGCCGGATTGGCGCGCATGGTCTGTGCGGCGGTTTTCACCGCTTTCTGATCTTTCGGCGTGAAGGCGCGCAGGGCGTGCTGAACGCGGTTGCCCAACTGACCGAGGACGTTATCCGGAATATCCGCCGGGTTTTGCGAAACAAACCAGACGCCAACCCCTTTCGAGCGGATCAGACGGATCACCTGTTCGATTTTATCCAGCAGCACCTGCGGGGCGTCGTTGAACAGCAGATGCGCTTCGTCGAAGAAAAAGACCAGCTTCGGTTTTTCCAGATCGCCAGCTTCCGGCAATTGCTCGTAAAGCTCGGAGAGCATCCACAGCAGGCTGGCAGCGTAGAGTTTTGGCATCTGATAGAGCTTCTCGGCGCTGAGAATATTGATGATCCCTTTGCCACTGGCATCGGTCCGCATCCAGTCTTTGATGTCGAGCATCGGCTCGCCAAAGAAGTGCGTCGCGCCTTGCTGTTCAAGCGTCAGCAGCCCGCGCTGGATCGCCCCGACCGAGGCGCTGCTGATGTTGCCATACTGATTCTGGAAGGATTTGGCGTTATCGCCGATGTATTGCGTGATGGCCCGCAGGTCTTTGAAATCTAACAGCAGCAGGCCCTGGTCATCGGCAATACGGAAGATAATGTTCAGCACGCCGGACTGCACCTCGTTGAGGTTCAGCAAACGCGCCAGCAGCAGCGGCCCGAGGTCTGAGACCGTGGCGCGAACCGGATGACCTTTTTCGCCGAAGATATCCCACAGTACCACCGGATTGCCGTGCGGTTGCCAGTCGGTAATGCCGATATTCTTTAGCCTGGTGAGCAGTTTTTCGGAGGCCTGGCCCTCAGCGGCGACGCCGGTTAAGTCACCTTTTACATCGGCCATAAATACCGGTACGCCGATTTCCGACAGCGACTCGGCCAGTTTTTGCAGCGTGACGGTTTTCCCGGTTCCGGTCGCCCCGGTAATCAGCCCGTGGCGGTTCGCCATCCCGGGGAGTAAAAACAGTTCAGTGTCTGGCGTGCGGGCAATCAGCAGGGGTGAGCTCATTAGATTTCCTCCATTTATCCTGCGTCGAGTATAGGCAATGTGAATAAAAGAGAATATGCGCCGGGGAGAGAAAATCACTTAAAGCGTATTGCCGTGGTAAATCTGGTATCCCAAATCGATCGTATTGTGGTTGTGGTCGTTGTTTTTGATTTTACTCAGCAACATCTGTGCCGCCATGCGGCCAATGTCAAAGCGGGGCGTGATGACGCTGGCAAGGCTGGGGATCATCTGTCGGCCCATTTCCAGGCCGTGGAAACCGGCAATGGAAACGTGTTCCGGCACGGACAGTTCGCGCTCCCGGCAGAACAGCAGCGCGCCCATCGCAATATCATCATTGGTGCAAAACACGCCGTCTAAATCCGGGTGGGCAATCAGCGCGTCGCGCATCAACTGCATGCCCAGACGAATCGACGAGATCGCCCGCGGGTTAACGCGCAGGGGCGTCAGGCCTCGTTGCGTCATCGCGTCGCAGTAGCCGCGAAAACGCTGTTCATCACGGATATCGTCTTTCGAGCCGAGATAGAGAATTTTGCGCCGCTGGCGTTTATCCAGCATGGTGCTGACCATATCAAATGCCGCCTGGCGGTTATCAAATCCGACTTCCATATCCAGCCGATCGCCCTGGATATCCATTAGCTCGATAATGGGAATGGCCGCCGAGCGCAGGAATTTCACCGTACGCAGGGTATGATACTTCTCGGAAAGAATGATGCCGTCGATATTGTAGGAGAGCAGATTGATCACCGACTCTTCTTCCGACTCACGATCATAGTTGTAGTTGGCAATCAGCGTCTGGTAGTTGTGGTCAGAGGTAACGGATTCAATGCCGGCAAGAATGTCGGCGAAGAGCTGATTCTGAAAGGAGGGAATGAGTACGCCAAGCGTGTAGCTTTGCGCGTTCAGCAGCATGGCCGGCGCACGGTTCGGGATGTAGTTGATCTCCTCCATGATCTGCGCGATGCGTTCGCCAGTTTCCTTTGCGACCTTTTTCGGCGAGCGGATATAGCGACTCACCGTCATTTTGGTCACGCCCGCGAGCGTGGCGATGTCCTGCAAAGAAATTCTGTGGTTCCTCATCTTCTCTCCGGTACCGGGGAGCGGCGGCGACATCGCCCCCCGGTGGTTAATCACGCCTTAATGCAGAACCGCATTCAGCGCCAGCACGCCCAGCAGTCCCATGATTGAAATCAGCGTTTCCATCACGGTCCATGTCCGCAGCGTTTCACCGACGCTGAGGTTAAAGTAGCCCTTGAACAGCCAGAATCCCGGATCGTTTACGTGCGAAGCGATTACGCTACCGGCTCCGGTTGCCAACACCATCAACGCGGGATCGGCATGGGTGACGTTAATGATTGGCAGTACCACGCCTGCGGTTGTGATCGCGGCGACGGTCGCCGATCCCAGTGCAATACGCAGTAACGCGGCCACTGTCCAGCACATCAGCAGCGGCGACAGCGAGGTGCCGGTCATCAGGTGCGAGATATACTGACCCACGCCGCTGTCCACCAGAACCTGTTTAAACGCGCCGCCACCGGCGATGATAAATACAATCATGGCGATGGCGCCGATGGAGTCACCGACGATATCCATGATCTGTTCAATCGTCCTGCCATTGCGTCGACCGAGGGTGAAAATCGCCAGCACGATGGCGATAAACAGCGCGACGGCAGGGTTCCCGATAAACTCAAAGAATACTCGTACTGAGTTGGTTTTGGGCAGTGTAATTTCACAGACGGCGGCAACGGCCATCAGTATGACGGGGATCACCGCCGCAAAGATACTGTTCCAGAAGGACGGCATCTCCTCTTCGGTGAACAGGTGCGGGTTAAACAGCCCTTCCGGCGGCGCTTTTTCAAAGCGGGTCAGCAGTTTTGAAAACAGTGGGCCTGCGACAATCACCGTAGGAATGGTGATAATGAACCCGTACAGCAGCGTGGTGCCGAGGTTGGCTTCAAAAATTGTCGCAATAGCGGTCGGTCCCGGATGCGGCGGCAGGAAGCAGTGCGTAACGGAAAGAGCAGCCACCATCGGCACGCCGACGTACAGCAGCGGCAAACCGGATGAGGCCACCACCGTAAATACCAACGGCAGCAGCAGTACAAAGCCGACTTCGAAGAACATCGCCAGCCCGACGACCAGTCCGGTGACGACCAGCGCCCACTGCACGCGTTTTTTACCAAACGTCCCGATCAGGGTGGTCGCGATGCGCTGCGCGGCCCCCGTATCAGAAATCAATTTCCCCAACATTGCGCCAAAACCGAGGATCATCGCCAGCCCGCCGAGCGTGCCGCCGATCCCGTTTTGAATGGAATGTAAAACGGCTTGTGCGTCCATCCCTTCGGCGAATCCCACGACGGCTGCAACCAGGACCAGGGCGATGAAGCCATTGACTTTAAAGCCAATCATCAGGACCAGAAGCAGCGCGACGCCTGCCGCAATTATGATTAATGGCATAATCTTATCTCTTATGTGTGCCAAAAAGGCAGCGCTTGCGCGCTGCGTAGGGTTGTTCAGTGGTTACACAGCGACCAGCATGCCGCCATCGACGAACAGCAGGTGTCCGTTGACGAAGTCTGAGGCTTTGGAGGAGAGGAATACCGCCGCGCCAATCAGCTCCTGCGGATCGCCCCAGCGAGCGGCAGGGGTACGTTTGCACAACCATGAGGTAAAGGCTTCATCTTCAACCAGCGCTTTGGTCATTTCCGTTTTGAAGTACCCCGGTGCGATGCCGTTAACCTGGATGTTATGGCGCGCCAGCTCAACGCACATACCGCGAGTCAGCATCTTCACGGCGCCTTTCGAGGCGGCATACGGGGTGATGGTGTCGCGACCCAGTTCACTCTGCATCGAGCAGATGTTGATCACTTTCCCGGCCTGGCGCTCCACCATCCGGCGGGTGACCGCCTGGGAGACGAGGAACACGGCGGTCTGGTTAACCGCGATCACGTCGTTCCATTCCTGCTCAGGGAATTCGGTAAACGGATGACGGCGCTGGATCCCGGCGTTATTGACCAGCACATCAATCGGGCCAATATCCTTTTCGATATGGTCAATTGCGGCGTCGATATCCTGTTTATGCGTCACGTTAAAAGGAGCGGCAACGGCGCGGATCCTTTGCTGTTGCAGTTTTGCAACTGCGGCTTCTGCTCGCTCTGACGTAATATCGTTGACGATAATCTGCGCGCCATACTGACCAAGACCCGTTGCCAGCAAATAACCGATCCCCTGGGCGGAACCGGTGATCAGGATATTTTTACCTGCCAGTGAAAAAAGATCGTTCATGATGTTGTTCCTTATTTTTCATTCTCAAAGACGAGCTGAACTTTTGCCGCCCGGGTTTTGTCGCTGGCGAAAATCAGCGCCTGTTCCAGGTCGGTAAACGGATATTCCGCACTCAGCAGCGGCAGCGGATCGATAACGTTATGCGCCAGCCAGGATACTGCGGTGTTAAATTCGGTGGTAAAGCGGAACGAACCTTTCAGGGTGATCTCTTTACCGATGAGCATCATCATCGGGAAGTCAGGAACGGCACCACCCATACCAACCTGCACCATCACCCCTTTTGCGCGGGTGACTTCCAGACAGGTGGTGATGGAGGAGGGATGGCCGGAGACCTCGAAACTGACATCGAAATAGCCTTTTTCCGTTTTCCAGTGGTCGAGCGAGTCATGCTGGGGATTCACCAGCGTATCCGCGCCCATTTGCTGAGCCAGCGATAGCGAACGGGGGCTGACATCGGCACAGACCACTTCCGCCGCGCCCAGCGTTTTCACCGCGCTGACGATCAGGCAACCGATGGGGCCGACGCCGGAGATAAACACTTTCTTACCCTGTAGATCGCCAGCCTCATGCGCGGCATGAATGGCTACGGCCAACGGTTCAGCAAAGGCCATGACCTTTTCGTCCGCCTGTTCCGGGTAAGGAATGCACTGGACGGTATCGACCGTTTTAAACTGGGTAAAGCCGCCGTCGACGTGCGGAAAATACATCGCACTGCCAAAAAAACGCATTTCAGTGCACTGGTTTTCTTCATGCTGAAGGCAGTATTTACAATGACCGCATGGCTTAGACGGATTAATGGCAATCGACTGTCCTTCGCGTAAAGTTTCTGAATCGCTATGGACCACTTTACCAATAACTTCATGGCCTAAAATCATCGGTGCTTTGACGGTAAAATTACCGACTTTGCCTTCCTGATAATAATGTAAGTCGGAACCGCAAATTCCTCCGCGGGTTATTTTTACGAGCGTGCCTTTATTATTCCATTCAATATTCTGTTGTGTTACGGCAACAGAGCGCTTACCCGCGACAACGCAGGATTGAGTTTTCACTTCCATAAATGCCTCACTGGGTCAGGTCTTCATCTCCGGTGCATTTAAGCGGTTTTAATTGTCCTTATTTGTGATGTAGGTCACACTGGAAAATTGTTACACTACAATGTTACGCATAACGTGATGCGCTTTATAATTCTCATCTATGGAAATAAAAAAGCGTGAAATTGCCGATTGTGCAGGCGTAGTATCGCGCCATGGAATATGACGCAGAGGGTTTTACATGGCCGGAGAAAGCTATATTTTGATGGGCGTTTCAGGAAGTGGTAAATCGTTAATTGGTAGTAAGGTGGCGGCATTATTATCGGCGAAGTTTATTGATGGCGACGATCTCCATCCCGCCAAAAACATTGATAAAATGTCCCAGGGAATACCGTTAACCGACGAAGACCGACTGCCGTGGTTAGAACGCTTAAATGATGCATCTTATAGTCTGTATAAAAAGAATGAGACGGGATTTATTGTGTGCTCATCATTAAAAAAACAGTATCGTGATTTTTTACGTAAGGGCAGTCCTAACGTGCATTTTCTCTGGCTGGATGGCGACTACGATATTATCCTGGCGCGGATGCAGCGTCGGGCGGGGCATTTTATGCCGGTCGGCTTGCTGAAAAGTCAGTTTGAGGCGCTGGAATGTCCGCTGGCGGAAGAAGCCGATATCGCGCGTATCGACATTAATCATGACATTGAGAACGTGACGGCGCAGTGCCAACAGGCGGTTCTGGCGTTTCGCCAGGCACGGGAGCGACTCAACGTCTCACTTTGAACAGGGAGGCGCTGAGCCAGACCGTCAGAAATCGGCTTTCAGCACCACACGGTAGCGGGCTTTACCATCGCGTACATGCTGGATTGCCTCGTTGATTTGCGACATCGGGAACAGTTCGGTGGTTGGCGAGACCTTGCTGCGTCCGGCAAACTTCATCAGCTTACGCAGTTCATACGGCGTACCGGTCGCCGAACCGGAGATGCTGCGATCGCCAGCAATCAGCGTGAAGGCGGGAACCGGCAGCGGCTTCAGCACCGCGCCGACAGTGTGGAAGTTGCCGCCGTAGGCCAGCGCTTCGAAGTAGGGCTGCCAGTCGAGATCAACATTGACGGTGTTGATGATGAGATCGAACTGGCCCGCCAGCGCTGTTAAGGCCTGCGGATCGCGGCTGTTCACCACTTTATCGGCACCCATCGCCAGCACTTCTTTCTCTTTCGCCGGGTTAGAGCTAAACGCGGTGACTTCACACCCCATCGCATGCAGTAGCTTGATGGCGATATGTCCCAACCCGCCAATACCGATCACCCCAACGCGGCTGGTGGCGGTGACGTGGTGCATCAGTAGCGGTTTAAATACTGTGATACCGCCGCACAGCAGCGGACCGGCGGATTCAATATCGATGCTTTCCGGAAGCGGGATCACCCACTGCCAGTCAGCGCGCAGCTTCTCAGCAAAGCCGCCACGATTGAGAATGGTTGGTACTGCTCCTTCCAGGCAGTTGATCTGATTACCGCTGATACAGGCATCGCAGTGACCACAGCTGCGCGCCGTCCAGCCAATCCCTACGCGCTGACCGATCTTTAGTCCTTTCCCCTGCGCCGCGCTGCCGAGGGCGGCCACGCGACCAATCACCTCATGTCCGGCAACCAGTGGATACTGAGAGAATCCCCACTCGTTGTCGATCATCGACAAATCGGAATGGCAGATACCGCAGTAATCGACCTGCACCTCGACATCTTCCGGCTTGAGTTCGCCTGCATCGTATTCAAAGAGTTCGAGTTCGCTGCCCGCCTCTTTTGCGGCATAGCTTTTTATCATCGACATCGTGTTTCCCTCAGTGTGGTGTTGAACAGGAAAGTGTAGAGCATGGAAAACGGAGACGCTTTGCAGAAGGGGGGATTAAGAAGAGGGCAGGATGGAAGTATGCTGGTTTTTTCGACACTTAACGGAGAAGACACACGCTGGCGCTTGCATGGTGGCGCATGACAGGTATAATCCACAACGTTTTCCGCATCCCTTCCGTGCCGGAGTGGCGAAATCGGTAGACGCAGTTGATTCAAAATCAACCGTAGAAATACGTGCCGGTTCGAGTCCGGCCTTCGGCACCATCGGAACATCAATAGACGTCAACGGACGTCTTTTTTTGTGCCTGAAATCCAGTATTTACCCATTATTCCCGCTATATTAACTCTCTCAAGGTCAACCTACTTCAACGTACATCTACCAACAGATGTTGGTACAGATGATGGTATTTCCGGTTCGATAATGCTTGTACCAACAGGGAGGGGATAAGCATGGCTCTAACAGATATCAAAGTCAGAACAGCCAAGCCAACGGATAAGCAATATAAGCTGACTGATGGCAACGGTATGCATCTTCTCGTCCATCCCAATGGTTCTAAATACTGGCGTTTGCAATACCGATTTGGCGGAAAGCAAAAGATGCTGGCTCTGGGTGTTTATCCTGATGTGTCACTCGCTGATGCAAGGGCTCGTCGTGATGAGGCTCGTAAGCTTTTGGCAAACAGCATCGATCCGGGAGATAAAAAGAAAAATGATAAGGTTGAGCAGGAAGAAGCACGTACTTTCGAACAACTTGCTATTGAGTGGCATGCCACAAATAAAAAGTGGTCGGAAGAACATAGCCGACGAGTACTGAAAAGTCTGGAGGATAATCTCTTCCCTGCCATAGGTAAGCGAAATATTGCTGATCTTAAAACTAGAGACCTGCTAGTCCCAATCAAAGCGGTAGAGTTGTCGGGGCGACTTGAGGTGGCATCCCGTCTACAGCAGCGCACTACTGCAATTATGAGATATGCCGTTCAGAGTGGTTTACTTGATTACAATCCCGCACAGGAAATGGTTGGTGCTGTTGCTTCAAGTAACAGGCAGCATAGACCTGCATTGGAGTTGAAACGTACCCCCGAACTGCTTCAGCGCATTGACAGCTATACGGGTAGACCTTTGACCCGCCTTGCCGTTGAGCTAACCCTCCTTGTATTTATTCGTTCAAGTGAACTGCGTTTTGCTCGTTGGTCTGAGATCGATTTTGAAACATCGATGTGGACGATCCCAGCAGAGCGAGAAGCTATTGAAGGGGTGAAGCACTCCCAGCGTGGTTCAAAAATGCGTACGCCTCATTTGGTGCCGTTATCTCGTCAGGCGTTAGCAATCCTTAAACAGGTACACAAACTTAGTGGCGAGCGCGATTTTGTTTTCATTGGCGATCACGACCATCGTAAACCGATGAGTGAGAACACGGTGAACAAGGCGCTGCGCGTTATGGGTTATGACACGAAGGTAGAGGTTTGTGGACATGGTTTCAGAACAATGGCCTGTAGTTCATTGATAGAATCGGGATTGTGGTCGAGGGATGCGGTTGAACGGCAGATGAGCCATATGGAGCGTAACTCTGTACGTGCGGCTTATATTCATAAGGCCGAGCATCTGGATGAGCGCAGACTGATGCTGCAGTGGTGGGCTGATTTTTTGGATGCGAATCGGGAAAAGGAAGTTAGTCCTTATGACTTTGGTAAATAATCTAATTCCTGACGCTTGCTATGCGTGAATTTGAAAAGCCAGCTTGAACTATAACCCATACTTTTTTATAACTGTATTATTCTGGCGATTCAGAGGTGCACTATGAAAACTTTCGATACTCAACTTGCGATGAGTATTGTATCGCACTCAACGGGAGGTTTTAGTTACGACACTCTAGCTAGAGCTTTGATTTCTAAGAATAAAAATGAAAGCCCCGACATTCTTCTTGAGTCATGTCGAAATTTTTGTCTCTCTCTTGAGGAAAAAGGCATTCTGAGGCGATGCCAAAAATGTTCTCATTCTCAAGATGAGTATTTCGAGTATATTCCTCACTAACATCAGTCCCTGAAAATTTTTTCAGGGACTGATAACTCCGTTCTTGTCATCCCCTTTTTTCTCCTGTAGCTTGTGTAACACGATTCTGGGGGGCGATTGTGAGCAACATTAACTTAATAACAACATGTACAAACGGCAAACACTACGGTAGTAGGGATATATTGAGTCTGAGTCAATTTTCATCAGGCCGAACACCTTCAAATGTGCTCGTGAATTCTTGGTGCAATGCTCTGAATGAAGCTATTTCTACCTCTGCAACTGTATGTGCAAAGGATCTTTATAAAGGTGGGCATTGGGCGACAGCTAAAGCCATCTTAGATGATTATCCTATTGATTTATGGGTTCTTTCTGCTGGCTTAGGCCTCCTTCACCACAAAGACAATGTTGTACCTTATAAAGCGACCTTTGCTGTTGGATATGACGAATCAATACCATTGTATTCTCAAGAATATGCAGGAAAAAGTTTTCATAGAACATGGTGGAAAGAAATAACCAATAGATCTATTTTTAAATCTAAGCATCCTACATCTATTGTAGAGTTAATGAAAAAAAGAAAAAAAGAATATTATATAATCTGTGGTTCCCCAGATTATATTAATGCAATTGAACTGGATATCATTAATGGTCTTGAATATTTGGTTGATGCAAAAAAACAACTGCTTATTATAACTTCCAAAAAAATCAATAGTAGGCTGAATGCATACCTTTTCAAAACCAACCAAAATATAGCTCAGTGGTTGAGATGCAATATGCTTATGCTTAATATCAGTGTGGCAAAATACATTGTGAACGAATTTACGTCAAAACAACTCAATGATTTAAATGAGCTATCTCAAAAGTTAATAGAAGAACTCAAGGAGTTACCTGAGCGTGAAGTGAAAAAAGGAATTCGTCGTAGCCCGGAGGAAGTTAAGTCATTCATTTTAAAGCTTATGGAACAAAATCCTGGTATCAGTGCAACACATGCGTTGCGTGAATTTCGTGACTCGGGAAATTCATTTGAGGAAAAACGTTTTCGGGCTGAGTTTAAGGCCCTTAGAGAGGCTAAACCTTAATGCTACTTGCCTGGGTTTCATGGTAGAATCCCCCGTTTTTTGAGGCTTAGCAGTGGCGTCACAGGAGAGTAAGTTGTCGAAGCTAAAGTATTTTTTCCCTGATAGTCAGGATTTTATCGATCCCAGTTTTGACTTCTTCCGCGAAACGCGTAACGAACATCGCGTGCGTCAACGTGACGATCATTATCCGCATGAGGTTTTTCCTCATCCTTATGATGGTATGCTGGTTTCTAAAGCTGTAGTAGATGGTCTTGGTGGCGGTGAGAGCAAATATACCCGTGCCCAGCGTTTGCGTTATTTCCGTAATGGAATGAAGCACTTTTTCCGTCTTCCGGAAAATATGGAAACCATGGGTGATTGCGGAGCCTTCACCTATGTTAACCAGGACGTCCCCCCATACCGTGTGGAAGAGGTGATTGAGTTCTACGAAACTTCCCGCTTTAACCATGGCGTTTCTCTCGATCACATTGTCTTTGGCTATGAGAAGCCAGGTGACGTATTCAGTGGCGAAGTATTGGCTGAATGTCGCCGACGCCAAGATATCACTCTGACCTTGGCTCAAGAGTTTTTAAACAAGTCTCAAAAGTCCTGTTTTACTCCCTTTGGCGTTGCACATGGATGGAGCAAAACTTCCTATCGTCAGTCTGTAGAGGCCCTGCTGGCCATGGGATACAGAAATATCACCATGGGGGGGATGGTGCCGTTGAAAACGGCGCAGATCCTTGAGACTCTCGAAGAGATTAAACCGCTGCTGAAAAGTGATACACGTGTTCACTTGCTTGGCATTGCCCGTCCAGAGAGTTTCGCCGACTTTATCAAGTTTGGTGTGACCAGTATTGACTCAACAACACCGCTGCAGCAAGCCTTCAAAGATCGGAAAAACAACTATCATACGCCTGATGGCCCGGCCTATACCGCTGTGCGTGTCCCTCAGTTTGATGCGAATCCAAGCTTGAGTCGCAAAATAAAATCTGGCGTGATTGATCAGGATATTGCACGACATCTGGAAAAGGATGCCATGACTGCCCTGTTTGAATATGATAAAGGGGCTTTGTCCCTTGAGAAAACTCTTGATGCAGTCCTGGCATATGAACGCCTCCATTCGGGTGAAAAAGAGGCCGATAAAATCCGTGCGGATTATGAGCGTACGCTGGGAGAACGTCCTTGGAAACAATGCCAGTGCAATATTTGCCAGGCCATCGGTATCAACGTCATCATTTTCCGCGGAGCAGAACGTAACCGTCGCCGCGGTTTCCATAATATTCAGGTGTTGTACAACCGTTTACAGCACACATTGTCATTACGCTCAGAGGAACTGTCATGAGTGAATATCGTGTTCCCGCCCTGCGAATCCGACAGGGTGAGGAGAGGCAACTCTATAGCCTTGCGATAGAAGGTAAACAGATCAGCAAAATTGCAGCGATTTCGCGAATTCGTCGCGGTGAAGAGAATTTGGTTGGTTATCAGCGTCCAGAAGTACGTAACCATATTCGCGAAATTCAGCGCTATATTGAGAGTAAAAACCCGATGATACCAAACCCGGTGATTATCGCTTTTGATAAGCGTGTACGTTTTGAACCGCTTACAGATAATGGCGACATGGGGCATCTGGTGATACCTTTCTCCGAAGATAAGGATTTTGAGAAGCCAGGGTTTATTGTGGATGGTCAACAACGTACTGCTGCTTTGCGGGATGCGGAAATCGACTCGTTTATGATGCCGGTCTCTGCATTTATCGCTAATGATGCAGAAGAACAACGCGAGCAGTTTATGCTGGTTAACTCCACAAAACCGCTGCCCAAAACGTTGTTATACGAACTGGCACCGCATACCCACGGTCGTTTGCCATCCGATCTGCAAATGCGTAAGTTTCCTTCGCTGCTGACTCAACGACTGAACTTCGGGGAAGGTCCACTTGCGGGGCGCATCAAAACGGCAACCAATCCTGATGGGGTTATTGCTGACAACTCGATGATCAAAATGATCGATGCTAGTCTTCGTGAGGGAGCATTGTATCGCTTCCGTGACCCTGCGACAGGGTTGGGGGATGAAGGGAAGATGGTGAAACTGCTGAATAACTTCTGGTCGGCGGTGGAAACCGTGTTTACCGATGACTGGGACAAAAAGCCGCGCTATTCCCGCCTATTACACGGCGTCGGTATTCTTGCACTGGGTAGCCTGATGGATGAAATTGATCAGGTGCATCAGGACTATAAAGGTGAACCTGGCTGGACTGAGATCCCTTCCTATACTCGTTTTGTCGAAGAGTTAAATCGCATCAAGTCGCTTTGTGCATGGAGTAGTGGCGCGTGGAACTTCGGTACGGATATTGATGGTCAGCCTATCGTCCGTAAATGGAATGAACTGCAGAACCTGTCGAAAGATATCTCATTAGTGACGGATTATCTGGTCACAAGTTATATCAAAGCAGCGAACGCCAATATATAAAAAAGGGGCATTTGCCCCTTTTTTTATGCCACTACTGCAGAGACCTGCTGAACGTGCGCAATAAACGCGTTCAGCATTGACCCGGCACCTTTACCTGTAGGGTAGATTAAATCTCTGCGCTGTGCTGAGACCGCGTAAAAGGCCTGATGAGTGGCGCTGCCTGCAGAAAAGATGAAGTAATCAGCCTGTTTTGCTTGATTAATCAACTTGTCGGTTGCAGTGTGCGCATGGCTGATCTCCACTCTGATCCCGGGGAACAGCGTTTCCAGCATCCGTTTCGCGCGTCTTACCGCGCCTTCTGTCAGGCTATAAATCGCCACTCTGGCTCCGGATAAGTCCGGCAATTCATCTTCTGCATCTGCCGTACAGCTATCCTGCTCAGCCGGAAATACGCGCTCTGCACCTTCCCCTAGCACGTCAGTCGCCAAGTTGCGCATCACTGTACGAGTAGTCGGATCTAATCGCGCCCATATTCCGCTCACAAAAGACTGAACGCTGAGCCACAGCGAGGTGAGCGTCGCCCGATCCTGCACCGGAGCATCAAGGAAGAGTTCGATCAACTCGCCCAGCGCTGGCAGGTTGCGGAATGAACTGGCGCGTTCGACGATCAGTTCCAGCATGGCACCGGACTGTTGATACGCTTCCTGGCTAACAGAGCCTTGTAGGAAGCGGTCCGTCACCATTGTGGCCAGCTTGATATCCGCCTGACTGACGCTTTGTTCCATCGCAAGAACATCCAGCCACTTTAGCCACGTCGTACTACTCAGACTGAACTGATGACGTTCAAGCCATTCAATAAAGGCAGGCATCACGTTACGCAGGATCGGGAACGCGTCTGGTGGAACCTGACTTGATAGTAACTGGAGCATCGTCGCTTCATGGAACGAGTCGGCGGGCCAGTTTTCACTGTCCAGCGCGACCAGCTGCACCAGGCTGTTGCTGTCGACTTCTGACTGACATAGTCGGGAGAAACAGATATCCCAGCCCACGATTTGCGGATTGGTCAGATGGCGGATCTCCTCGATGAGTGTTTTCAGCAGTGGTACCGCCATCGCCTGCTCTATCAACTGCTGATCAAGCGTGTGGAGCGTTTGTGCGTAGCCGGTAATCTCCTCTTGCGTTGCGGTCAGGGAGGTTTGCAGATATGCGGCAAGCTGTTGCAGCGTATCCGGGAGCGACGCCGTCGCTGTCGCTGCTGACGGACTCACAACGTAGAACGGCCGACTGGCCCAGGTGTGCAATCCACTCAACCAGTCAGTTTTTAGGCGTTCTGGTAACGCGTTGAGCAGGTCGACTTCGCCAATAAGCATCACGCCGGTGGCCCAGGTTTTCCACGCCGCAAAGTCAGCCTCATCCTGGGATAAAAAAGGCATCTGCGTAAACAGAGGGTGTAGCGCCAGACATTGCGGGCGAAGATCCGCCGGGGAGGCCTGCGGATACCCGTGGATGTCGGGTGTAAAAAAGCGCTGCTGGTATGCTTTCAGCAGCATCCGCATCAGAGTTGTGGGAATGCGTCCCCGAACCAAATCAGCAAGCGAATCGTGATTCAGCAGCGTGTCCCACTTCTCTAACTTACCCGCCTGCTGGAGTTCAAGCAGCATAAGGTTGCGTCGCGAAAGCGCGCCGTTGTTCTTCAGTTCCTGTAGTAAAGCGTCGCTTGTGGCTTCGTCTTTTTGGCTATTCGCCAGAATGAAATCACTCAAGATCCGCCCAAAGGGACGTTTGACCGTGCGTACGATTGATGGCCTATCACGAAACAGGGCGATAACGTCTTTGAGCGCGGCGAAGACCCGCTCTTTTGCTGGTTTATCTTTCTGCTTTGTGGGCAGTAATTCGATCCGGATAAATCCGGCCGGACAGTGCGTCAGCAGAGCCGTTTCAGACAGCGATGTCGCTCCCTGCGCGGGGACGAAAGTCACCCTTCTATCGGCAATAACATCGGCAGACCCCAGCCTGGCATTCAACACATTGCTGAGCTCCAGCGTGGTGCGATCCGTTTCTGCCGCGGCAAAAAATACCCAGCGATGAGCATCGCACCAGGGCAGAATGATCGGCCACTGAGCGTCAGTCGCGCTCTCGTAGAGCGGCAGTAAGACGGTTTTTAAGTCCGCAGGGTAGGCGTTTTCAACGTTTTCTAGCAACCTGTCCAGCTTCAGTAAATTTCCGTTGCCAAAGAAGTCACGCACCCATTGAGGAGTATCAGTCATGGGTGTCTCCAAAGGTGTACTGGCCGCTAAATTCAATCAACGCATCTGAAATCACCGTATTATTAGTTGAAAACAGCAGATGCTCATCGTTCAGGTTTGCGCCGCTCCAGGTGTAATTCATGGATCCTTTCAGAAAGAAATGTTTGGTCAGCAACCCCTTGGCGTGCAGGTTCTCGTGATATAGGTATTGCATGTCGTGATCGGGCGATAAGCGCGTCAACAGTCGCTCGATAAAGACCACGCTGCGCGTGTCTTCACGTGTCACGATGCGTAGCGGACAGCCATTGTTGACGGCGGTGGCGAGCAATTCCTGGAAGCTGACCATCCGGGCCCCCCATGAAGGATCAAGAAAACTCCACTGACCGCCCCGGTTATCAATCACGTCAAAGTCGCTCATCCACGGTGAGATCAGCCAGATCGGTTCTGGGTAGAGGATCAAGCCACTAAACTGCGCGCTTAGAATTTCCCGCAAATGTCGCTGGCCCAGTGGGCCATGTAGGAAAATTTGTCGTTGTTCTTCCATTTCTGCGTTCCTTACAGCAGCGCTTCGGCCAGTTCAATACGTAACACTAGATTGCCATCCTGATAATCCACGGCGGATTCGCGGGGATAAAGATGCAAACCAAAGTACTCAATCGGGGTCACCTGCACCAGAGAGATCACTTCCACAATACGATGGCGGGCCTCGCGCGGGATATGCAGTTCTGCAAAGCCGTGTTGGGTAATGGCGTGATGTAACTGCGCTAACCAGTCGTTCTCGCTGATGCTGATGCTGCACGCCGTCTGTTGAAACAGTGAGCTTAGCAGCAGTCGTTCAGTCAGGTTGTTACCGGACTTAAACGGATTGTAATAGCTGAGAACCGACTGACGGATGGCATTGCCGCGCTGCCAGAGCATTCCCTGAATTTTGCAAAAGCGCTCAAAAACTTTAATCACACTGGCGTCAGGCAGTTCTTGCGTCGCTTGGGTATGGGCAAAAATATTCAGAGCGATTTCGTATCCGGCTTTGTCTTCCAGTTCCCGCCATGCGTTGAGATATGCAAGCATCTGCGCATCATGTGATGCCTGGCTGCCCGGACGTAGTACCCGTGTGTGCAGCACCGACATAAAACTGTGACTGAGTGCAAATCCCTGCGCCTTCAACAGCGCTCTGAGGTGGGCGTTAGCCTCACGGCGCTGCGGATGGCTGCTGGCCTTACGTATCGCATTTAAGGCCTCCTGGAGCTCGCTGGAAGAGGGGAGCAGCGAAAGCATTTCGAACAGGTCGTAGTCGATCTGCTCGTAATCGCTGGCGGCAAAACTACGCATAAACAGATTCAGTACGGAGACCGGATCCTGATGAAAAACGTCTTCCAGACGGGTAATGATGCCACAGCCGCCGGGTTCTGATTCGGTCAGCCAGATGTCCAGTACTTCGTCGTTGAGTTCGGTATCCACCACCAGACCGCGTTCATCGACATCCGGCAGCAACAGGTGGCTGGTTTGTTTGACCGCTCCGGCAAGGGTCGTTGTCAGCAGATGCTGTAGCCAGTCCTGAAAATCGACATCATCACTGAGATCCTGAGTCAGGATCGCGCTGTGCCTGTCCACCATTTCCAGAATGTCGGTCTCTTTAAACAGGTTGCGCAAATGTTGCTGCAGTTCCTGGCTTTCGGCGTCGTCTTCACCATCCTCGCTATTTTCAAAGATATTCTCTGCCTGGAAGAGTGTGTCCGCGATATCAGTCAGTCGACGTCGGCCGTCCGGGGTTTTTAATTCCGCGATAGAGTCTGCCAGAGACGACTGTGTGGCCAATTCCCGCGTAACCGCCGCTAGGTAGCACTCGTAGATCCAGTCAGCGGTGAACGTGTCATATTCGAAGCGTGGTTCATGTTTGATCCGATGCTGGAAATAGAGCGTTCGCAGTGCGCGCTGAATGGCCGGGTCATGCCGGAGGCGTTGCAGCAGAGTGGGCGGCAGCGTAAATCTGAGCCGGGCGCCATCCACCCACTGCCGCACGCCAACCCCGACAGGCTCGCCATTGTCGACCCACCTGAAGTTCACATGCGCCTGTTGCTTGGTTTTATTGCGTAATGAGGCTGTTGCGTGGGTGGCGTAACGCGTGACGTCGAGAGGTGTCATGTTCTGGTGGGTAAAGAACGTAATGGAGCGGAGGGTGTCCGTCCACGGGCCGGCAGGAATGGGGAGCGGATCGGCCTGATCGTCTGGGTTAAACCGGGTATGCCAGTACAGTTGCGAGTTGCTTTTCTCGGTGAGATTTTGCTCGAATCGCAGCGCGCGCGTAAGCACCTGCATCGGGCGAATGACCCTAATAGGGGGCTGACCTTCATACTCAATGATACACTCGGGCTGCCAGGTATCGCCGAAAGCCTGCTCAATTTCAAAATCAACATCCGAAACGCAATTCATCGCCGGAACAAAGTTGTTCGGGATAAGCCAGTCTGCTTCATTGTCGGAGTAAACGGCATAGCGCTTGGAAATGCGCCCCGGCGCAAACTCTTTCAGACCCTGAATAAAGGGCAAATGTTCACGTTTCTTGAACTTCCGCTCGAGATGGATCTCCAGTTCCGGCAGATTGAGTTCACTGAATAGCGCTGAAGGAATAAAGGCCGGCAGCGGGGAACGTCCCGTCGAACGGTCTGCCTCCGGTTGGCCCATCCGCGACCATTGGGTGGTGAGTTGTCGTTTTAATGTCGGCAGCAACTCCATCATGATCGAACGGGGCGGCGACCACAGTACACGCTGAAGTTGCTCGTCAGTGATGCGCAGCGCGTAGAACAGATACTTTTCCAACTCCTGCTGCCACGCATGTTGTTCGATCACGGCGGTAATCAGGTGGAACATACGATCAAGATGGTCAAGAGACTCTCGCTTTGTCTGCGGTTTATTCAGCAATGACCAGATATTACTTCCGGGGATCTTCATGCTCAGCCAGTCAAGTGTCGCCATTGCCGCCTGCATTTTCTGGATATGAATGTTGCCCATCGGCAACGACTGTCCTTTTATCTCTGGATTAATGAGCTCTTCATAGCGTTGATAAACGACGCGGTCGCGGCCAAATTCGGACAGGACTGCGACCATCCACGGACGCATAGTTCTTGAACGACCGGCACGCCCTTTACGCTGCAAATAGGAGGCAACGTTACGTGGCGCTTTATGCTGAATAACCATGCCAACTGAGGGGTCGTTAAAGCCCACCTCCAGCGACGCGGTTGCAATTACCACTTCCGCTCTAGGATCGACCCCGACGTCCTGACTGGACGTTCGGGCAACGATGGCCCGGTCATTTTCGTCAAGTGGGTGACCAATATCCTGCGCGATACGCCAGTTCTGTCCTGCCAGAGTCAGCGTATGGCTGTTTTGCGGTGTTTCCAGACGCTGAGCGGCCAGCGGTGGTTTCGCAACGTATAAGTTTTGACCACGTGACCGCCAGCCTTCGGCGTCACACAGTTGATGATAAAGTCGGTTATTGATATCCAGATCGTCGGTGAAGACGAAGGTTTTTTGCCCCCATGTCCCGCGTGATTTTTTCCTTTTCGTATCCAGAATACGCCGGGCGAGCATGCTGGTCTGGATAGTAGTAGACAGCAGGGCGGTTTGCGAGACCGGATCACCGCGTAATGCCAGCAGATATTCAGCCCCTTCATCTTCCATTTCGTGGAGCTTCGGTTCGATAAGAGCCACATGTTTTTTATGCGCGCCTACCAGATCGGCGAAGAAACGTTCGGCGTCACTTAGCGTTGCCGACAGCCCGACAAAATGGGGGCGGCTGCGTGCAAGTTGCATCCAGCGTCGCAGCAGATAGGCTGTCTGCGCACCGGTATTCCCCACATAGGTGTGTACTTCATCCAGCAGGACTACCGGCGGCGGTGTTACGCCGATGCCAACGCCAAATAGGTGATTCGTTTGGTTATTCCCGAGGTGCTGATTGAGCATTTCGGTGGTAGTAAACAGGATGTCAGGCGGGTTTTTCATCAGCGAGACGCGGGTCAGGATCACTTCGTCACTGTCTACGCTGTGATCGCAGTGGCTACAACGAAGAATCTCTCTTTTCGCTTTGATATCTTCTGCTTTCCAGTGCATTTGCCCCGGACATTTCGGCGTGGTGCAACGGAGTAAATCAAAGGGCATATCCTTGTCTTTATCTTTCGTTGCGTATTGATGGTTGAACGGGGTGTCACCGAAAAAAGAACCAATACGGATCTTGCGTCCTGCCAGTGCTAGGGCCTGACTGTCGAGTTCACGACATTTGCCCCAGGTTTCCATGAACTGATCTTTAAGCAGTTCTTTACGCGGATACAGTGCCAGCGTCCTGACCCGCTGTGCGTTGTCGCGCTGAATATCATTGAGGAGCGAGGTGAGTGCCGGGAGATAGAACGCCAGCGTTTTACCACTCCCCGTACCGGCACAGACAATGGTCCCGGTGGCTTCTTTCGCGTGAGCATGATGACTATGAAAGTGCCAGGCGCGCAAAATACGTTCGGTTGAGCGTTCCTGAAAGCCGGCAATGGAAAAGTCGCCGATCAGTCGGGAAAGCGCCTTGCGTTTAATCTCGTTCATCCACGGGACGTCGACCCATTTGCTCAGCACCGTTTGCGCCGGAAGTTCCCGCTTCGGATAGTTGCGCGGGCGACGGACGAAACGGTAGTCGGCGACAAGCGTCCGGGCTCGCTGAAGCGGTTGATCGCGGAACCATTGACGCTGGTGGCGGAACAGGTAGACCGATTCCGCCATACGCGTGCGGTAGCGCGTCCCCCCTTTGCTGGTCGGGACGCTGAAGAGCATGGCAGCATTCTGCAGTTCTGCCAGTAACGACTCTGCATCTTCGTAGGGCAGGTGCCGGGTAAAGAGTGAGATGATATCGGCATGGGTAAATGCGCCATCCGTATCCCCCCAGACCAGCAGTTCCGCTTCCCGCTCTTCGAGCAGGTCCAGCGCCTGGTGCAAGTGGGACAAATCAGCCGTAGACATAAACTATTTCCTTGTGATCACGAACTCATCCAGCATCTCTTCATCCCTTAACCACTCAAGCACCTCGGGCGTCAGGGCACTTAACGTCGGGCGGAGACTCTGCGGGCCATTAATGCTATTGAAAAATGCTTGCACCACGTCAGGCCAGTCTGTTTTCATCATGCCGCGCAGGGAATACAGTTTTTCGGCGAGCGCTTTGATTTGGTGAATCTTTTCACCGCTAACTGGTTGGCACTGCGTTAAGTTTTCGAAATCCTGACGTCGACGCTCATAGTCGGAGGCGATATCGTCAAATTTGTTCGCATTTTTTTGGAAATTCAGTGTCTTGTCATCGACATGAACCTGCTGATGTAACTCTTCCAACCATGCATCCCAGGCATCTTTTAGTTCTTTGCTCAGGTCCTTGTGTAGGGTGCCGAGTTGGCTGACGCAATGGGTCAAGGAATCATTCTGGATGATGTCGTAAGCGGTAGGTTCCTCTGAAGCGGCCAGCGTCTCATCTAGAGAGTTCTGTGGCGACTCTTCCTGATCTACAAGGTTTTCTTCCTCGCCGGGATTGTTTACCGACTGGTTTTTCAGCCAGCGTCCCCACTGTAACTTGAGACTTTTGACGCTGTTCGCGGCAGCGATCAGTTCGCTACGCTGCTCGTCATTCCAGGTAACCGCAATGCCCCGCGGGAGTTGTTGCTGGGCTGGATATTGCTGTTTAAGCAATGCAAACTTATCGGCAATGGTGTTAGTTTTGCTGCACACCAGATTACATTTATCGATGATTTGTGAGGCCTTACCAGCCTGAACGCTAAGATCGAGTTCTTTTTGCATTTCAGCCAGTTGTTGGCGCAAGGTGGTCATTGATCGGCTCCAGAGGCGATGATATCGCTCACAAGTGTTTTCAGACGGTCATTCACTTTATTCAGAGCAAGAGTCAGTTGCTGGATATCCCCTTTGGCGTTCATCTGCTGGAGTGTGAACGCGATCTTGGGTTGTACCAGTTGCCATTGCGCAAGTACGCTGCTGATTCTTGAAACGTAGTCACCGTCAAGTCGACAGATCTCCAGCCACAATTTCGCACTATCTTTCTGTTTTTCAATGGAAAGTAACGCAATTAAAGTCGCCAGACTCTCCTCGGCGTCGGTTCTGAGGGCTTCAATTTCACCCAGCAGCCACGAAGATGGTTTGTACTGAGCGCTGCCTGTGGGATAGTGCTCGGTCCGCACAGTCTCAATAAACGTCTGCCAGTCGTTCAGTTGGCTGAGGAAATCGTCGCTATCTTTAATGTTGGCAAAGAGATGAACATTTTTTAGCGTGCTGGCAAGTTCCTGTTTGACGGAGAGCGCCGCACGTTCAATTTCCGCACCAAGCGGCTGTTTTAACACTGTTTTCAGCGCGGAATATATTACATCGGCATCCAGCGCACGACTGCTGCCCAAGCCTGAGCCTTGCTCAGTGATGGCAACCTGTTCAAGCCACGCTTTTCTGGCATCATCCCATCCTACGAGCGCCTGCGCCCTGGCTTCGGCGACTCTGGCGCTGGCGTGCGGATGCAGGGTCGCCTCAATCCCTCTGAAACAGATCTCGGAAGGAGAGGTCGTCAGCGTTCGACCGGTACTTTTCCCTTCGGTTCTCCCGACACCTTTCTGGGTGAGGCATAGGGTATTGACGATCTCCGCCGGTTCTTCTTTACCCGTCACCAGGCCAAGCAGCAGAGCTTTTTGCAGATGCTTTTTAAGCGCATCCTGTAAGTTACGCGCCCGGAAGTGATTAATGGCACTTTCCGTAGCCTGCGGCACCCACCACTGGATGAAGTTTTGATAGCGAGTGTAGTCTTCCTGCGCCTCTGGATAATTAAAGCCTTGCTTTAAACCGGCGTAATACTGGATACGTAACAGGGCTACCGCAGCGTTATACACATCTACCCGTCGGGAAGGATCGGTCAGGTCCTGCTCAGAGTAAAAGTTCGTAATAATGCTTGAGGGGTCAGACGCCGCTTTTGGCAGTGAAATCAACGTAAAACGACCTTCTTTCAGCGGTGGCCGAGAAGACATACCGAACAACTCTGGCTGTGCATGAATTTCATAACAGGCGTTCAGTGCCGCACGCAAATCACGGGCAACATCCTGCGGCAGAATGACATTGTCATTCACCCATGCACGGACCGCCCTGATAAAGGGTAGTTCGGATTTGGCAGTGTATTTTGCCTCTTCTTTCGGTTTGAATTCCGGATTGTCAATCTTTTTACCCGCCGGCGTACTGCCTGTTTTGCCCGCCGTTTCGTGTGCGTTCTTTGTTGCTGGTTCCGCCGACTCCATGGTGGGACCTTTGCCATTCAGTTGCGCTGCTAGTTCATCGAGGCCAAAGGCACTCGCAACGCTGCCCGGCAGTTTTTCGCGTAGTTCATCAAATGAATCAATGCCATATCCCCAGATGGCGGCAAGCGTCACCGAACTGCCAACCCGGTTGACAACTATCTGTGAAATCTTGTCTTCGATCTCGGGAACGGCATGAATTCCAGCGAAATTTGCTGGCGGGAACTGTGTTTTTTCCGCTTCTATTCTGCAATCGCGCAGAATATCTAACAGGATGCGGTTAATGATTGTACGCGGGTTAAAAATCAACTCGCCGCTGCTGTCGCGGCAATGCTTATCCGCCAATGCCAAAATGGCATTGCGGTTATACGGGAAGAGCGGGAATTTCTTATTGGCAGAATAACCAAAATCTTCTAGTGCATTGGGGATCTCATCACTGTGCCAGACAGGTGGCCACTGGGGCTTACCTTGCTCAGGACTGTTTTTTAACTCCTCTGATCCAAAGCGTGCGGCGTTCAGATAGCGACCACAGAGCGAGACAATACGATCTTCGTTATTGTCTTTATCGACGTTCTCGATGACCCACTCGTAGCCAGCACGCGTGATTAACGTTTCCTGGCGGCGTTTATAGCCGGGATAATTGTCGGTGACTGCAATCACTGAGTGGACAGGGCAGAGAATTTGCACGCCGCCAGGTGCCGCTTCTTCGATCAGGCTGTCGATCAGGACATCTTCAATGGCGGAGATCGCCGCCATATCTTCTACCAGAATCACCAGACGGCGATTAAGTCGCAGAAACTCCTTGCGGATTTCCTGAAAAAGCTCCTGAAAAGATCCTCCATTGAAGGTGAACAGGCGCTTGAAGAGTGATTTCAGCGAGGTATGCATGGCTTCATTGAGCACGCGCGCTGCACGGGTACGCGCCTCCACTTGGTCTGACTCATGCAGTTGAGAATGGTTAAGATAGCGGCGTGCACGCGCGGACAGATCGTCAGGCTCAAAGACAAAATAGAGATCTTCCGGAAGAAGTTCATATTTATCATGATCTTCTTCTCCTTCTTCCAGACCACTACTCATCCGACTGGCAAGTTTGAAAATACAGTGGCCCGGCTTCAGAAGATTCTGTTTGAAGTTGGGGTCGGTGATCAGATCACAGATACCGTTTTCCACCTCTTCAATGATGGCTTCCATATAGGCGAGTCGGTCTGCTGGAATGTCTTTACCTTGTGCCAGCAGCGTTTGACCTTCTTCCATGACCGCTTTTTGCATGTCCTGCAACTGATGGGCCATCATGGTCAACAGTAGATCTGCCAGATCTTTCGCCGGATACTGTTCTGTTACTTCATTAACGCGCATGCGTGCGTTGTCGAAAAATTCCCCCGTCAAGTTTTTCAGGATGCGTAAAAGCACCTGTCGTAGACTGGAGTTTTTGGGTATCCGGACAATTTCCCATTGCTCGCTCTGGTCGTTTTCCGCCAGGTACATGTTGAACCGGCAGTCTAACCAGCGCACCAGATGTGATTTCCCCATCCCCGAGCGGCCAATCAGTGGGATGGCGCGCTCCGTATGAAGTAACTGCTGGAACAGGTCTTCGTCACGTAATATTTTATGATTTTCATTGACGTCGCGTCGGGTCAGTAGCATCGGTTCATGCACGGCCAGAAGCACATGATCCTCTAATTCTTCTGCTTCATTGCGAATGCATTGGACGATATTTTTCCTGGATGGCCAGTACTCCATCATGCTCATTCTGCATCCTCCCTTAGCGTGATTTGGCTAACCCGGCGAATTTTACCGCCAGGTAAGTGGAGTGATAAGGCGTCTTTATCATCACTGCCGATGGCGAGGATAATGCGCTTACTGATTTCAAGTCGTTGCAGCGCAACGGATGTGCTGGTGCAGATATTGTCACCTTCCGGCGCGACCCAGTCTTTTTCCTGCTGCATCACGTCATGAACGGAGTTTCTGAACTGGCCCCCGTCCATCATTGGCATGACCTCCGCCATGTTTGCCATAAAGATTTTGGCGGGAAGGGTACGCGTATCGTCAAAGATCTCCGGCAGAAAATATTGAATGGCCCGGGTAGGGTCGGTGACATAATTTCCGTCCGGCATTAACTCGAGAAAACCGAGAAAACGACCAAATTCTCTCACTAGTTTTTCGGTGTTGGTATTGATGGTTTCGCCGGGTAACCATTTATGCACTTTGTTGGTGATGATCGTAGGGGAGAGAGGTTCCAGGCCCCCGAGCGAGTGTTGCTGAAGGCTCAACAGGCAACTCAGTACCCGCCACAGCGGTTCGCATTCATTCCCACTGGCAACGCCGTTTTCACGACAAGCATCAATCGTACAGGCAAGCAACCGATGCGCCAACGGACGCACACCTGCTTCAAGCGGTAACATCTTTCCGTCGAGCATCGGCCAGAGTCCCAGATTGCACCAGAAGCTCAGGTTCTCTTTTAATTTTCCCCATGCGTTATCGTTAGTGGGCAGGTTATCAGGACGATAGCGGGCGAGCAGCGTGTCCTGAGACAACGGTTCCTGTGCGCTTTGCAGAACGCGTTCAATCAAAGGAAGCAGTATCAGGCCGCTTCCTGGGTTTGCGTTGTTAATTATTGACATGTTGTAGTTGCCTGATAAAAGTGTCCAGCGACAGCGCATTAGCGGCGCTTGCACACCATGTTCGATGTGGGAACTGAGGATCGGCGAGATGCTCAGGTGCAATAATAATTCGCTCAAAGCGCGTCATGGGTAGGTCTGGGAACGCATTGGCCGTGTTAGGGATGATCACGATCTCTGGTCCATCCGATGCAGGTGCTGTCATTTTCTGTGCGCTCCAGAAATGCGAAAGCGAATCCAGGTTGTTCTCTAGTTGCAGGAACACTGGCCTGTCTGCACGAATAAACACGTATTCGCCAGAGGTGATCAGCGACCGCAACGTCACACGAAGTTCCATCAACAACGAATGTAACTTCATATTTTCGTTGTAATAAACTTTCTTTTCCGCACCTACGAAGAGTGCTTTTTTCTTCGGCTCGGAGCGTAAAATTTGTACATCTGTGCCCACGGTGGGCGAAAACGCTCCTTTCCCTTTCTGACGACATCCCGGACAACCTCCACAGGTTAACTCGGGAGGATGGCTCTGATATTCATAGAATTTCTGCAGAATTTTACACAGTGGTTTGCTAGGATCCTCCAACCACATTTCCATTACCGTAAAGGCTGCCCGGCGGTTATTCAACTCGGACTGGCGGATCTTCTCCACATGGGTGTTCCAGTGCGCTTCTGAATAATGCGCATCGTCACAGTGACGGATATGAACGTGGTTATAGTAGCTTTCGAACCATTCAATCAGTTGCGTGTTGTTGTCATCCAGATTATCTCGCAGGTCGTCAGGAATTTTCGGATCAGCAAAGACCAGTTTGATGAGTCCGGCTCTTTGCATTAACAGCAATGTCCGACGGTTCCAGGCTTCGTTTTTATCGCCTTGGTGATCAATATGAACGGGCTTGGTGTTCAGTGAAATCATGTAGTCAGCGATCGGGCTTTTCTTACGATCGTCAAACATTGCTTTCCAGCGGGCAAAACCTTTTTCTACGCCAATCAGCGTCTCAACGGCCAGCGATTTTGCCGTTTTCATTTGCGCCTTATGCCATACCAGATGCACCTGGCAGGATCTGCCGTCACGCCCAGCACGCCCGCAGTCCTGGTAATAGCGGTCGATATTTTCCGGAATGGCAGCATGAATGATGCTGCGGATTTCCTTTTTATTCATCCCTACCCCAAAGGCAGAGGTAGCGACCATGATATCGAGCTGGTCATTTTTCCATTTTGAAATCAATTTCTTGCGATTGTTTGTGTCAATTTGACCGTGGAACATGCCGGTTCGCCAGTAGCCCAGTTCGTTCAGACGGGCAGACCACATTTCCGCATCTGTGCGGGTAGTGCAATACAAAATCAGCGGGCGGGGTAAGGTCATCAGAAGCTGTTCGACCCGCTGACGATGCGCGTTTTCATTTGCCTCATGATGCACAAAATATTCCGGCTCCGGGCGTAGGAAATTAGCTGACACTTCAATCAGTTCGCTGTTTTCATCATGGAACTGCTCGACCAGAATGTCCCGGGTGCTTTTGCTGTAAGTCGCCGAAAGTAGCAGCGTACGAAAACGGCATTTTCCTAGGGCTTTCAGTGAGCGAATCATAGGGGCAATCAGCTGAAAGTCAGGGCGGAACTCTGCGCCCCATTGATCGATCAAATGCGCTTCGTCGATGACGATCGCGCCAATCATATTCAGTCTGGAAAGCTCAAACAGCACCGGAACCAAAGAAGAGCGAACGGATTCCGGGGAACAGAAGAGCACACGCTGTGTCCCCGCTTTGATTCTTTCCTTAATTGCCTGACGCGAGGGCTGATCTTGTCCTCCGATCCAAGCATAACTTCCACCATGATCTTGGTCGGTGCCGCGAAGCAGTTTTTGCATGTCGTCAGCCTGCTCAATTGCGAGGGCGACGGTGGGGACGATCACCAGCGTGAGGGTGTTTGTCGGTGCGCTGAGCGCCTGGAGTTGGGTGAGCAGACTTTTACCGCAACTGGTGGGCAGATTCACCAGCAATGTACAGTTATTATCAGACGTTAGCAGCGTCCGGATGGCGGCCTGTTGACCGAATCCCTGATAGTGAGTCAGCCAGGGCTCCTCGGGTAACAGGCGCTTCAGTGCCGGATCGGTCTCGGGGCGCAGCAAGTTCCTGCGGATCTTACGCTGATAGGTGGCTCTGGTCAGCGCCAGGTCCGCCTCTTCAGCCAGTTGAATTTGTTGCGCGGCAGGCGACTTTGTCATGCCCCACTCAGGCGCCGGAGCGTCGGTCAGTTCCGGCGGCAGGGGTAGCCACGGCGCGCTAATACCACTTGCGTGAGCGGCACGTAACGCATCGGCGTAGCCGGCAAAAATGTCACCATGACCTGCCGAGGCATCGGTGATGATCTGAATCAGTCTGTTCAGAAACTGATTTTCGATACCGTCCTTAAAGGTGACCCCTTGACTAAAACAGGTGGTTAGCGCCTGCTGCAGGCGTGACCATTCCTCTTCCATCAGACGATTTCCTCCAGTAGATTTCTGCTGCACACCACCACGGCTTTGACGGCCATTAACTGGAGTCTGGCTTGTTCGCCGAAGGTTGCCTGTTGTTGTTCCCGGTCACTGGCATAGACTCGTTCCACCATCTCTTTCCAGGTGTCCGGTGAGACAAGCTCTTCAATTTCTTGCCAGAGATTAGGGCGCAGATTCATATCTGCATAGAATTTCTGCGATGTTTCATGTTTGGCGTACTCGCTATTGAGCAGTTCCAGCAACTGCGGATTCGTCACCGGTGTACCCTTAGAGGACAGCCAGTGTTGCACAATACGCGGCGGGTACAACTCGTCTGCGATACGGCGTTGGGCGTAGGTGTCCTGCGTCTGGCGATGGGTGACAAGCCAGGTAGACTGGAAGAAGTAATTGGGCTCATTCAATGGCTTTGGGAGCACCCGCAGTACCGCCATGGAACTGCCCCGGGCATCTTGGTTTAACAGTTGCCAGATCGTATCGACAAATGGCTGCCCATAACGCAGCGGATAAACGGTTGTTCCGTCGATCGCCGGAATGCGTTCAGCGCTCATCAGATGCGTTGACGGTGGGTTACCCCCTTCTTTATCGAAGCTGAGCATGCAGGTGGTGAGAAAGGTTTTAAAATCGACCAGCGTCCCTGTGCTGCGGTCAGAGAGTTCGAACTGAAACTTGATACCTTTTTCTGCGGTGCCGGTGGCGCGAAAACGCAGTGCACGCGTGATCCAACTTGTCAGCGCATTACACTGCGCTACTGCAAGATGATCGTCAGCGCTTATCTGTTGCGCAAAAATCGCCGCCTCTGCAATCTCGTCATCCATCGCCAGCAGCTTTTCCTGCATGTTAATTTTATGCGTTTCGTTGGCCAGAATGCCCTGTTCGCCAGGGAATTCGCTGGCAATACGTTCAAGGGCCACCGGACCTTCTTGGTAGACATTTTGCCACGCATTTTCCAGATAATCGTCGAGGACGAACTGGAGGCTGGCGATGGTGTTATTAAATACGCCAATGCTGTCTTTCAGAATACTGGCCCACACGTTGCGTAATCCGCGGTCGGCGTGATTTTTCAGGATCAGACTCTGGACGGGTTTTACGCCTTTCAGGTTTGCACTGTACCTGTTCAGACGACCAAGGCGCTGTTCAATACGGCTACAAGAGCGCGGTAAACCGTAGTGAACGGCCAGTCGCAGACCCCCATGGAGATTCAGACCATCTTCGCCGCTTTTATCGCAGATCAGGATCCGAATGGGGCTGCCGGGTTTCAGGTACATCAGGGGTTGACCCGGCTGATAGCGCTCCAGGGGGTACTCCAGCAGCAGTTCGAGCTTTATTGCCAAGTGCTGGGCAAGATCCGGACGATCGCAAAAGACGATGGCTTTTCCTGTTGAATTCTTTTGCAGCCACTCATTCAGGGTGATGGCAAGCTTGTTATCAATGGCCTGAAGTTCATTTTTTGCAGTTGAAACAATGTGTTCTAACAGATCTCGTTCTTCCTGAGTGCGTTCCGCTTCACCCAAATGTACTTTAGCGCGTTGCATGACACAGAGTGGGCTGGATAGGAGATCGTCAATCCAGAAGAGGTACGTGTCTTCACTCATTGCCCACTGCGTATTCTGCGGTAGTAAAGATAATGAACGATACTCATCAATCAGTTCGTCTAACGCTAACCCATCGCAATACCAGCGGCACTCCGCTGCTCCATTTAGCCCTGGAAACAGAAGGTTTAGGTTGAGGTTTTTCGTTTCATCGAAGCTGAGTGAAACCTGACGGCGGTTACGCAACAGTCGATGATGAATGCGATAGTTTTCCCCTAGGTGCCGACGAATATCCCGGATCCTTTCTTCACGCTCCTGGGTATTGGGGGAGAACGTCCCAATAAGCGGGATGAGTTGCTGGCAGAGTGTCATCAGAACAGTATCTTCTGGGAACTGCTGCTGCAGTGTTTCCAGATTACGGCGTAAGCTGACGTTTGAGACGGAAGGTACTAACCCCGAGAAGATCCCGCCGAGGTTTTCACGATTTTTGACCAGTTCGGTAAAGTCTTGCAGATGGGTCTCATCCACTTGGTAGGCTTCGGGATTAATACAGTGCAGCATCGACAAGAAGTTCCTTTCATGCCCATGCAGAGGGGTCCCCGTGAGTAACAGAACGTAGTGGGCTTTCCGGCAACCCTTAGCGATCAGGTTGAAGTCATAACGTTCATCTTTATCTCCTGACCACGGCCAGGAGGCAATCTGGTGGACCTCATCGACCGCGATAAGTGAAGGGGTGAATCCCCGTTCAATCAGGGTACAGGCATCGCAATGGGTGCAAATCACGATGCCTTCTGTGACCTCATTTTGTCGCAAACCTGCGAGGGCCGTAGAGGCATCAATAATAAGTTGTTTCAGTTGAAAGCGTTCACCCAGTTCTTCCCGCCACTGGTTAACGAGCGGTGCCGGAACCGCAATAAGCATGCTGACGTGGCCAGTTGCTTCTAACGCGTGTTCACGGACGACCATTCCGGCTTCGATGGTTTTCCCCAGACCAACCTCATCGGCCAGAATATACTTGGGGTTTTTATCCTGAAGCACACGGCGTACCACAGCCAATTGGTGGGGTTCGAGTTCAACGGCACTACTGGAAATGGACGCCATCGCGCGGCATGCAGCGCGTTGCTGGATATAGGTTTCAATAAAGGACTGTCGAAGAGGAAAAAAAAACGGCGCGTCATTTGCTTGTAAGGCAAGAAAGTCAGCAGGGTTTACTGGAGTATCATAGGCTTTGTTGAGAACAAAGATTTTATCAATCGGGAGCGTTGCATATTCTTCTTCACGAAAAATGACCAGGAAATCACCATTAGGTCTAGATCCTCCAAAGCGTGCGCGTGCCCAGCGCTGACTTTGAGGTTCAAGGCAATAAATTACAGCCTCTTCGGGCGGTATTGTTAGTGATAATTTATCCCGGTTTACTTCAATTTGACGTGCATAAGGTTGCGCAGGAGACTCAAAAAAAGCAACTGTTGCGAAATTTGAATCGATATTGACGCTGACGATTTTGCCAGTACCCTCAAAATGCTCAGAGACCACCAGTGACCCGATTGGTAGTATGTTCATCCTCTTAGTCCTTAATAGAAGATTGCATTCTTTATCTAGAAAAAACAGTATGTTATTTTTTTTTGGGTTGAAATTCACCCAAATCTGAATGATGTTATGTGCGGTTGCTATAAATACATGAATATGAATAGGATACTAAGATAAAATTCATACTCAAGTGAAAAAAGGTAAAAATGAGATAGCACCACATTCAAGTGAAAAATGTATGTGAGTCAAATGATTATGGATCTTCAGGGGGGATTAAATTCGTATTTTCAACTACCAAAGTTGGTGTGAATATATTGTTGATTTTGTTAAAAATTAAACTTTTTTCATTTTCAGCTTTTATACATCAATACGAGATAGCAGGGCTGGCGGAGTTGCAACCAGCCATCTAAACGTGTGCTTATTCGCCGCGATAAATACAACCAGCTGTACAAGTTTCTTTCACTACCACTGCGCTAAGGATAGGCAGTTGTGGCTTAACCTGATTCCAAATCCATTCTGCTAGTACTTCACTGGTTGGGTTTTCTAAGCCGGAGATGTCGTTGAGATAATAGTGGTCCAACTTATCTAGCGTGGGTTTAAAAATTGCTTTCAGTTCGGCGAAATCGATAATCCACCCGGTGTGATTATCTACTTCGCCTGTGATTTCAAGGCGAACCACAAAAGAGTGTCCGTGTAAGCGTCCGCACTTATGGCCATCAGGCACGTTGGGCAGTCGATGTGCGGCTTCAAAGGTGAAATCTTTGTATAGCGTAGTTTTCATGGTGACCTCATTTTTTTGTTATACAGTAACAATAAGAAGCACGATTTCCTAGCTTTTCTGAGTTAGCTATTGACACTCTATTGGATAGGCAAAATTATTTCGGTCGTATCCAAATCAGGTTGTTTTTGGCATTGGCCCCATGATACTCCTCCTGTTGGCTGATTTAAGTCTCCGGTTCAGCATGCGAGGCAATAACGTTCACAAGTAGTCAGTGGCACATTGTGTACAGTGCCAGTCGACTTTACTGACCTCGGGAGTGGCATTGGTGAGGAAACGGCGCAGGCGTCGAGCCTCACATAGGACTGTTGCTTGTAAGCTACAGTTAGGTATGTCCAAACCATGGGCATTCAGTGTCGTATTCAGGATGGTATTGCAATGCGCTGTTGTAGAGATGGCAGGTATAGCGGTCGTAGTGGGTTGTCTGCACCATTTTGGCACCGATCAGATGACCATTGCCATCGAGAGCGATAAAGGATTTGGGAGACATAATCAGACTCCTGCAGACAGGCGTAACCCGTCTCTGAAGGGCCGGCACCTGATGCGTTGACATTTAATATTGCGATTTTAAAGCAGGCTGGAATAAGAACAGATTAATTTCTGGATTCGTAAATACGGTAATATAACCATTCTTCCAAGTCGCTCTTTAACCACCGGGAAGCTCTGCCCAGCTTAATTGGTTTAGGGAATGCCCCATCCTGTATCAGCTTATAGAACCATTTATCGCTCAGGCCAGTAAGCTGGGTAATGAATTTCATATCAATGAATTGATCTTCAAGTAGTGCAGGTTTTGTATACATGTTGATGTGTTCCGGTTAAAGATGAATAACCGGAGCCGTTAGTAAACCAATCATTACCGTCAGATCCTCCACATCAATGGCTTCTGTTGTAAAAAAACTTCGGCTCAATGTTTACCTGTCGCTACTCCTTCCTGGGCCTGCCTCTACGGCTTCGTGGTGGTATAGCGTTCATGCCTGCAATAACCCCTCGTGACTTCTGCTCAGATTTGGCTAAGTAACTGATTACGTAACGTAGTTCATCTACTGCTTGCCTATTGCGGTGATCCACTATCGTTCCGGAACTCGCAACGAAATGCTTTTTCTTGGAACACAGATGAAAGAGACCTTCATCGTCAGTCAATTTGCGCCATTCTTCCCCTACCGCCCACGAGGTTGGATAAAATTTCCGATGCTTCTGCCCATCAAGATAAAATATGGCATGCACATGCAACCCCTTACGTTGTCTGTATTCAATTACCCAGCAGTACCCAATAACCATCTTTCGGCCAAATACTACATCCATCAGATGCTGTATTTCACCCTCCATCTCATCCATGAGATTACGCTGCGAGCGTTCACTTCCTTGTTTCCAGCCAAAATCCATACGAAAAGCCAGTAAGCGTGAATAACGCTCAAACATTTCATCCAGGTGGTGGTTTATATCTTCGAGAAGAAAACAATGCATAGGGTAATTAGGATTGGCATTGTAGGGTTCTTTCATGATCTATCCTCAAACTAAACGGGGTTCAATAGATAGATGTGTGATGTATTTTTTATACAGGGATGAGTATTGATTACAGGGGAGGGGATGGTTAACTCCGGGTGATAATACTAATTAACCTTAATTCAGTAAGAACAGATGGTTTCAAGGATTCTATTGCAGGTTCGCAGGGTGGCCTTACACAGGAAGATATGTGCACACGAAATCTGAAGTATTGCAGTGCGATCTGGCGCTTTACTGGCCCCTGTGATAAATTGTTATGCATAATCAACAAAATGCATAACAGTTATGATAAAGAGAATAACATTTAACACCGATGATAATTTAACGATTAATTCAATCGACAGGTATGCCGAATCCAATGGCACGTCACGTTCGAAGGTAATATGTGAGTTATTACGATCCACTGCACCTATTCTTGATTTTGTGACATATCAAAATAGAATTACTCAGGAGGTTGAAAGCAGGCTTTTTAGCATGTTTTATCATGAGGTTCGTCACTTCGAAACGCAGAAGCATAAAGATGACTCTACTTTTAAATATCTTCACTCTCTGTCTAAAAATCTTATATTTAATATTCACCCAAATCCTGTTGAAAGCTTTTTCCTTCCGGCAGTATCTGAATGGGACTCTTGCAATAGTGGGTTTATGGAGAGAATTGAGAATAAAATTAAATCCTATATGCCCGAGGATGATTGTATATCACGCTATGTTTATTTGTGCGTAAATAAAAAATCTGGTGAGAAGTTTGGCTATGACCTGATTCAAATAGAAATTCCATTATTTGTTGTTGAGTCGTATTTATTTGATATTCAGTCACTTTGCCATGTTCGAACTATTGATTTTTGTAATGCAGGAATTGATGAATATATGCGCAGAAAAAAAAGACATCTTAATTCCGCTTATCTTTCATGGATTCCAGTGCTTCCCTTTCAGGAAGGGTTTATTTTTATCGCTGCTTTGCACATCGATAAAGCCTTGCCTAATCAGCTATACCCTCCTAAAGCCACCATTAACCTTCCTTATGATTACTGGAAGTATCTAGGGTAATTCAATAGAAAATCATCATTCAAACTATATTCAGATATATATCATTTTCATGAACATACCAGCATAACGGCAGAACTTCACGGTCCTGCCGTTTTTAGTTTTATTGATTGCAGGAGTTGTCATGAATAATCAGCAAGGTTTGCAGCCATTAAACCATTCGCTTTCCAGCCTGCCGCAGTGGGTGTCTGAACGTATATTGCAGCAGATAAATCAGTTAACCCACTACGAGCCAATGATCGGCATTATGGGTAAAACCGGGGCGGGAAAGAGTAGCCTGTGCAATGCCCTTTTTACCGGGGCGGTATCGCCGGTCAGCGATGTGGCGGCCTGTACCCGTGAACCTTTGCGATTTCGTCTGCAAGTCGGTGAGCGCTTTATGACCATTGTGGACCTGCCCGGCGTGGGCGAAAGTGGCGTTCGCGATACCGAGTATGCTGCGCTGTACCGCGAACAACTTCCCCGGCTCGACCTGGTGCTGTGGCTGATTAAAGCTGATGATCGGGCACTGGCGGTGGATGAGCATTTTTACCGCCAGGTGATTGGTGAGGCATACCGGCATAAGGTGCTGTTTGTTATCAGCCAGTCAGACAAAGCTGAACCTACCAGCGGTGGAAATATCCTGTCCACAGAGCAGAAGCAAAACATCAGCCGCAAAATCTGCCTGTTGCATGAGTTGTTCCAGCCCGTGCATCCAGTGTGTGCCGTGTCGGTCCGTTTGCAGTGGGGACTGCGGGTGATGGCCGAGCGGATGATTAAATGCCTGCCACGCGAAGCTACCAGCCCGGTGGTGTCGCAACTACAGTCTTACTTTCGCACGACGGTAGCCCAGGAAAAAGCGCGTGACGATTTTGGTGAAACCGTAGGTGCCGTACTCGATAGCATCAGTGCCTTTCCCCTGATACCAGCCCCAGTGCGGGCCGTCATTCAGGCCGTGCACACCACCGTTGTGTCCGTGGCCCGTGCCGTCTGGGATTTCTTCTTCTGAGAGTTTAATTCCAACTTGTTACTCCCTGAGCTCTGTCGCCTGTGCGACGGGGTTTTCTTTTATTGTTTTTCCCGTTATGAGGAGTCTGCTTATGACCCGTCTGGCTTCGCGCTTTGGCGCAGCAAACCTTATCCGTCGTGATCGTCCGTTAACCCGTGAAGAGCTGTTTCGTGTGGTGCCCAGCGTATTCAGCGAGGATAAACACGAATCCCGCAGTGAACGTTATACCTATATTCCGACCATCTCCCTGCTGGAGAGCCTGCAGCGCGAAGGCTTCCAGCCGTTCTTTGCCTGTCAGACCCGCGTGCGTGACCCGAGTCGTCGGGAACACACAAAGCACATGTTGCGCCTGCGCCGGGAGGGACAGATTACCGGTAAGCAGGTACCGGAAATTATCCTGCTCAACTCCCATGACGGAACCAGCTCATATCAGATGCTGCCGGGACTATTTCGTGCGGTTTGTCAGAACGGTCTTGTCTGCGGCGAGTCGTTTGGCGAGGTACGGGCGCCGCACAAGGGGGACGTGGTAAGCCAAGTAATAGAAGGAGCGTATGAGGTACTGGGGATTTTTGACCGGGTGGAAGAAAAGCGGGATGCCATGCAATCGCTACAATTACCACCTCCCGCTCAGCAGGCACTGGCAAAAGCTGCACTCACGTACCACTTTGGTGAGAACCACCAGCCTGTCAGTGAAGCGCAGATCCTCTCCCCGCGCCGCTGGCAGGATGAGAGCAATGACCTGTGGACCACGTACCAGCGTATTCAGGAGAACCTGATTAAGGGCGGTCTCAGTGGGCGTAACGCCAAAGGAGGACGGTCAAATACCCGTGCCGTTCGCGGTATTGACGGGGACGTGAAACTTAACCGGGCACTATGGGTGATGGCGGAAGCGATGCTCACGCAGCTGCAGTAAGCGTTTCATGTTGCCACGTTGTTAATATCGGACACCACCTGTCCGCATTGCAACGTGCTGGCGGTCCTCACTCACCGAGGGATGGCCTGAAACCCCCGCTACATCTGGCTTTGGCAGAAATGAAAAATAGTTTCTGTTGTGTCCATACCCTGTCCGCCCCTCTCTTTAAAATAATCACATCATTTTCAGCCAGTTAACTTTCCTGGAGAACCTCTCATGACACAGGCAGAGCGCCGCCATGACCGGCTGGCTGTCAGGCTGTCACTAATAATCAGCCGTCTGGTGGCGGGGGAAACGCTGAGTGTACGTAAGCTGGCCGCTGAGTTTGGTGTGTCGGTACGTACGCTGCGGCGCGATTTTCGCGAGCGGCTGATGTATCTGGACCTGGAGTATCAGTCCGGATATTGCCGCTTACGCACTGCTGGCAGTGAGACGCAGATGATGCCCGACGTGCTTATCTTTGCCCACCGCAGCGGGATGGCCGGTCTTTTCCCAGGTTTTGACCGTCGTCTGGTGAACGCACTGCTGATGTGCGATGAGTCCCCCTGCGTAATAGCACCAGCCAATCCGGTTTCTTCGCCGTCAGGCACATTGTGTTTCTGGCGACTGATTCAGGCCATTACCGGGCGCAAGCGGGTGACGCTGATTGCCGAGGGGCAGCGCTTTGAGCGGCTGGCTCCCTGCCGGTTACTCATCTACCAGCAGGCCTGGTATCTGGTGGCGGAACACGACGGACATATCGCCGTATTCACCCTGGATGAAATCCATCTGGTTCAGCCCCTGCAGGAGACTTTCCGGCGTAACGACAGTCTGTGTCGTCTGGTTGAAGACCCGGTCTTTATTCAGACCTTACCCCATTTTCGCTTTATCCAGCAGTCACTGCTTACGTTTGTTCCGGCCGACAGCCCACCAGAATAGCGCAAGCGTTGTTATCAACCCGGCAACAGGGAGGAGCCCTATGCCCGTTATTGCCATTATCGCCATTGTTGTCATCGTCATCATTCTGAACAAAACCGGGGTTTCCGACAGCCTCACTGCCCTGACACTTGCCACTGTTGCCGCACTGCTGACGGGAGGTGGCGCAGCCGGTGCTGCCAGTGTCGCGCTGACACCTTTCGTCGGCGTGCCGGTGGGTATTTTCGTGGGCATTTATGTCTTTGCCAAAGTGGTTCGTCTGATTTCAGGAAAAAAATAATGAAACGTCAAGCACTACCTCTGCTGGCGCTGGTTGCCACCACTCTGTTTCTGAGCGCCTGCGATGACAGAAGTGATGACCTGAAGGCCATCAGCACATTCAAGGACCTCACCCCGCCGCGCTTCAGCGATGTGGTCAGTCGTCAGAATGATGTCAGCGAAGAATGGTCACAGGTTGGCTTCTCATCTGGTCTCACCCTGCAGGTCTTACGTACCCGTGAGTCGCCCGATGGCTGCGAGGGCGGCAGTTACTACTACCTCGTGGATATGCAGGAAAAAACCGTCCAGCCGCTGATGAATGCGCTTTGTATTGCCGACAATATCAAACAGGAATACCACGAGGTTACGGATCGGTATACGAAGGAAAAATACTTTGAGTACTCCCATGACGGCAAACTGATGGGACGACTGCTGATACCCTCAAACCCTGAGAACCAGGAATAAAAACAACGATAAAGGAGACAGAAATGAAAATACGTTCACTAAGCCGGTTTATGCTGGCAACTGCACTGTTTGCCAGCTTTACCGCCTCTGCGGTTCCGGGGCTCTGGCAGCAGGGTTACGGTCAGGGCAATACGGAATACAGCGTGACCGAAGTTAGCGGGAAGACGTTTACCATCAACTGCACAGGGAACCTGGACCAGAATGGTTTCTATCAGCATTCTGTTTTTCTTACATTTACTGGGGACAAAACGGTCAGTTCGCACGATGACGGCACCAATATCACCGTAGTGATGGATCACCAGCAGTACGTTATTCCGTCCAGTCTGGGCTGGCGTAACGGGGATAATGCCTGGTATAACTTCATCAACGATATACGCAAGGCCCGACAGTTCGAGGTCTACGTCAATGAGCGCAAAGCGGGCACTTTCAGTGCTGACCCGACGAACGCCGCGAAGGTCTTGCCCACTCTTGGAGACTGCGGTAACGACTGATCCCCGCATTTTCTCCCGCAATCCCGCCCCGACAGCCACCAGGCTGCCGGGGTTTTCTTTTATCAGGAGCATGAAATGTCCCAGCCAGTATTACTGCCTCCGGGGACTTTCACCCGGACGCAGGCGGAATTCGTCACGGCAGCGTACCGCAATATCACCATTGAAGATGAGCAGAGAAGCTATTTTCGCCTGGTTATTCGTGACCCCGAAGGCCGGCTGGTCTGGCGGGCATGGAATTTTGAACCTGATGCCGGTGCCGGGCTTAACCCGTATATCCGGCAATATGGCATTCTGAAGGAGCCTCAGCACACTAATTTCAAACGCACTTAACCCGGCAGTACGCTTCACACCACCTCATTTATTTCCTGTTCGCCAGCATGAGTTGCTGGCGTTTTCATTCCCGGAGAACACCATGACACAGCACACCCTTACCCCTGCTAATGAGCCGCAGTTAATTCTCACCGCCACGCCAGTACCTGACGAACAGCGTATCGATTTCTGGCCTCAGCACTTCTACTCCATCCCGCAGTGGATAGCGCTGGAGCCGCGTATTTTCGCCTGGATGAGCAGCTTCTGCGCGGATTACATCGGTGGCATCTGGCAGTTTTACACACTGAGCAACGGCGGGGCCTTTATGGCCCCCGATACTGACAGCAATGAGACATGGAATCTGTTCAACAAAATGAACGGTAATAGCGCGGAAATGAGTGCAGAAGCCGCAGGCATTGCAGTCTGCCTGATTGAGTACAGCCATCACGCCTGTCGTACTGAATGCGATGCCATGACACAGCACCATTACCGCCTGCGGGACTACGCCCTGCAACACCCCGAGTCACAGGCCATTCTGCGCATTATTGATTAAGGAAACTCATTATGGAAAAACTACTTTCCACACAGACTCCGGCATTTCCGCTGACCGCACAACGCACGGTAAAACGCGCCTTAAAGCTGCTTGACCGACACCTGCGCGAAACAGGCGTGGCATTCACCTCCACCCAGGCTGCTCGCGACTGGCTCAGGCTGAAGATGGGAACCCTTGAGCGGGAAGAGTTTGTCGTGCTGTACCTCAATAACCAGAACCAGCTGCTTGCCCACGAAACACTTTTTACCGGCACCCTCAGTCACACTGAAGTTCATCCCCGCGAGGTGGTGAAACGCGCCCTGTACTTTAACGCGGCAGCAGTGATATTTGCCCATAACCACCCCTCAGGGGAGGTTGCTCCGAGCCAAGCAGACAAAGCCATTACCCAACGACTGGTACAGGCGCTGATGCTGGTGGAGATCCGGGTCCCCGACCACCTGATAGTCGGCGGCAGGCAAATATTCTCATTCGCCGAACATGGTCTTCTTTAACAGGAATAAAATTATGTATAAAGACGCTACACCAACCTGGGGGCTTAGACGAGATATCACTCCGTGTTTCGGAGCCCGACTGGTGCAGGAACGTCATCGCCTGCATTTTCTGGCTAACCGGGCAGGATTCACCGGCTCATTCAGTGAGGTGCAGACCTTACAACTGGATGAAGCCTTCCCGCATTTTGTCGCATATCTGGAGCTGATGCTGCTCTCCTGCGAGCTGAATCCCCGGTACGCGCACTGTGTCACACTGTACCGTAACGGGTTGACTTGTGAAGCAGATACGCTGGGCAGTCATGGGCACGTGTATATGGCAATTTATCCCTCAAATCAGGTTAAAGACTGATCTTCAGCAGCATCTCAGCTTTGTAAGCCTTCAAATCTTCCGTTCCCTTTATTTAAGAGACTCAACATATGCAAATCTCAACTGTACCGGCCACGATGCCGGTTTCGTCACGCCTGTCGCCCGTGCAGGTCTGGCAGCAATTGTTAACGTATCTGCTGGAGCACCATTACGGTCTGACGCTCAACGACACACCATTCCATGATGATGCGGCCATCAAGGAACATATCGAGGCGGGTATCACGCTTGCTGATGCGGTGAATTTCCTGGTGGAACGTTATGAACTGGTACGCACTGAACGCAAGGGGTTTACGTGGCAGGAGCAGACACCATTTGTAACCGCTACAGATTTTCTCAGAGCCAGAAGAGCTACCGGGCTGATGAATAAGTAAATTCTGCGAGCTTCAATCCTGATTTCTACCTATGCGCTTTCTACTCTTCTTATTCATCGCATAACACGCCTGCCACTTACGGCAGGCGTGTTTGCTTTTATGGATAATTGACGATGCAAACAGAACCCGAGGTATTAAGCGAATTCAATGAACGGATGAATGATATTTTGGAGAAGCATTAATCGGGGATGCTGTCATCATGTTAGAATCTGGTTGGATCAACTCCTTGGTTTTGCCCCGATTCGAGTCCCAAAATCAATGATTTAATGTGTTGGTATCGATGTTGGTACATTATCCGTATGTTATTTTCTATTGCTTTTAAATCAAAGGATTAATCATTATGTGCGAGTCCGGCCTTCGCACCAAAAATAAAGATAAAGTCTTCAAAAGTGACTTTTGTACCCTAAATCCGCGTCACGCAAGATTTGTCTTTCAACAATAACTAGCCCCACGAATTTCAACGAATTCATCAAGGCAATACCCAAAAATGCCCCACCCAGTAGATCCTCCCTCATCGCCCCTTTGCAGAATGTATCATCGTTAGCCAGTGGGAAGTGTTTTCCGCCAGCGCATCGTTCCTGAAGAGCGCGCTGCCGGATACTACGCGATCGACGCCGCTGGCAATGATCTCCGGGAGTTCTTCCTGGGTTAGCGAACCGTCGACGGCCAGAAGAAGGGAATCCCGCTTCCCGGTCGCATTGAGTAATGCGACAACCTGAGCGATGCGCCTCAGTAAGGCAGGCTTGTTGAGCTTACTACCGTAGCCCGGATTGACCGCCAGAATTTGTACGATTTCAACGTCTTCAATGACCGGCAGAATGTGTTCCAGCGGTGTTGCCGGGCACAGGCTGATCCCGCGCAACACCGGCATTGTGCCGCCGGATACTTCGGCATTTTGCTCGCCCAGCCAGTGGAGCATATGGTGCAGATGCGGCGAGTTTTCCACCTGCAACGTGACGCAGTGCGCTCCCGCCTTTACGCTTTCCTGCACGACGGGCCAGGGATTATCCACCATCAGGTGAACATCCTTAATCATCTGCGCGGGTAATTGCGCAATAGCCCAGGGACCCACGGTGAACTGAGGGCAAAAATGCCCGTCCATCAGATCCAGGTGAAGAACGGGTTGTTCAAGTGCGCGAAGCGTTTGCAGGTACTCACCGAGTTTGAGCCACTGGCCGGCAAGAATACCGATGCTTAATGGGTAACGCTTCATCAACGAGACGCACTCTGCGCGATTCAACCCGGAAAAGGGACGGTTCATTTTTGAGATCCTTATGGCATCAATCCATTGAAGACGCGTTTTTTTCGTGGGCAGCTCATCAGCGATTCCAGTTTTTCCACGCAGGCAAGGTAGTGGGGGGTTGTTTTATGGAACGCAACGGCGGCTTCATCCTTATAGGCTTCATAAATATAAAAGCGGCTCTTCACTTCCGGATCCTGCAATACATCGAAGCGGAGATTCCCCTCTTCACGCACCGATCCCAGATGATTGAGGCGAAAGACGTCGATAAATTCATCGACTTTATCGTCGTGGACGTTAATTTCCACCAGAGTGACATGCATACTGTTCTCCTTGAAACGCATGGGCCCGCCTGTGGCAGGCCCATGACTGCTTAGTTTTTCTCGCTCAGATAGAGTTCATACGCGCGATCAGCGGTTTCATTACGATGTACCACCGCGTGGACGGCCTTCATCATGGCGACAGGGTGATCGGACTGGAAGATGTTACGCCCCATATCGACACCGGATGCGCCCTGGTCGATGGCCTGCCAGCACATCTCAAGCGCTTCGCGTTCCGGTAATTTTTTACCACCGGCGATAACAATTGGAACCGGGCAACCCGCGGCGATGCGCTCAAAACCTTTATCGACATAATAGGTCTTGATGATCTGCGCCCCCATCTCTGCGGCGATACGGGTGGCGAGAGAGAAGTAGCGCTGATCGCGCACCATGTCTTTCCCCACGCCGGTTACCGCCATCGTCGGCATGCCGACTTTGATGCCAGCGTCGATCAACTGAATGATATTTTTGATCGACTGGTGCTCATACTCACTGCCGATATACACCTGTGCCGCCACGGCGCAGCTATTGAGACGAACCGCATCATCAATGGAGAGTGCAACCGCCTCATTGCTTAACTCGGTGAGAATCGAGTTAGCGCCCGAGGCGCGCAGGACCACCGGCTTGTTGGTGGCGGGCGGTACCACACTACGCAGGATGCCGCGTGTACACATCAGCACATCGGCGAGCGGGAACAGCGGAGCGATATTGATGTCGATGCGCTCCAGTCCTGTCGTCGGTCCCTGAAAATAGCCATGGTCAAACGCAAGCATGACCGTTCTTCCCGTCTCAGGATTAAAAATGCGCGACAGTCGGGACTGCATCCCCCAGTCAAGCGCGCCGCATCCCTTAAGCGTGAACGGGGTGTTGCGCTGCGGCGTATCGGTATGGAAGTCCTTGCCATCTTTGATGTCATCTAAATCAGCCATTTTTTACTCCATGGTTAAGGAATGAAACTCAGAAATCGTATTTGTCGATGTTCTCTTTCGTGAACACCACGCGCTCAGGCAGCAGCACAATGCCATTGCCCTTCGCCTCGTAGCTGTAGCCCTGTACGCTGTTCGGCGAGACTTCAACCTGGCCCACGCCCGGAATGTCCAGCTTATCGCCGGTATTCATGTCGCCTTTTTTCAGCAACGCGTCAGCCACGTACACGGAGATCTTGCCCTGCTGGACCACGTCCCAGAGGCCAAACTCTTTCACCGTGCCGCGTTCAACATAAGGACGCATCACGTTTGGCGTGCTGAAGCCGACAATCGCCACGCTGGTGTTTTTCAGGTTCTCAGCAGCCTGTGCGGCGGCGGGAAGGGCGTTGGCATCCGGCGCGATGATGGCGTCGAGATCGGCATAAGCCTTAATAATGCCTTCTGCGGTTTGCAGCGATTTGGTGGCGTCGTTATAGCCAAACTGAGTGGTAACAACCTCCCATCCCGGATGATCTTTGGCGATCTTATCTTTGGCCTCTTTCACCCACTGGTTCTGATCGGTCACGGTCGGACTGGAGTAGAAGAAGGCCACTTTGGCTTTCTCTTTTTTGACCTGGTTTGCGGCCATATCAACCAGCATGCCGCCTAACTGGGCCGGTGTACCCTGGTTGATGTAGTACGAACGGCATTCCGGTTTGGTGTCAGAATCCCAGGTCAGCACCTTCACGCCGCGCTGCATGGCGCGTTTTAACGCCGGACATAAGCCATCAGGTGAGACGGCGGAAACCACAATGGCGTTATACCCCTGGTTGACGAAGTTATTGATGAGCTGAACCTGGCCGGACACGCTGGGCTCCGTCGGGCCATCGTAGGTGACATCGACGCCCAGCTCTTTGCCTGCCTCGAGGGCGCCGTTGCCGCCGCTGGTAAAGAATCCCACGCCAACCAGTTTCGGGATAAACGCGATTCGCTCTGCGGCATAAGCATTGAGAGTGAACGCCGCCAGGCTAAGGGTACTGATTACGGCAATTTTTTTAATGCTCTGAATAGTCATGTACTTTTCCTTTAGGGCAATGGGTTTTAGGCCTGCCGGATAGCGCGACGACGCGCCAGCCAGTCTTTAATTTGCTGACGATGCAGGCTGACAGAACGACCTACGACAACGACAATTAGCAATGCGCCGGAGAGGGCGCTGGATACCTGATTGGGCACGCCAGCCATCTGCAATCCCTGCTGCAGATAGCCCACTAACAGTGCGGCGATGGCGGTACCGAGAATTGACCCGGAGCCGCCGTAGATATTCGCGCCGCCCAGGACGACCGCCGTAATGGCTGGCATCAGGAAGGAGGCGCCCAGATCGGAACGCGCAGAGCCAAAGTAAGAGACCAGCAGCACCGCCGCGACCGCCGACGCAAAGCCGGTCATCGCGTACAGTGCGTACAGCGTCCGGTTCACCGGGATCGCGCTATACAGCGCCACGCGGGGGCTTTGCCCAATCAGGAAGACATTTCGTCCGGCGTGGGTCCGGTGCATCAGCAACCAGAAAAAGAGCACGCTGACGAGAAAGAAGATCAGTGGCACGGGCAGACCCAGCACATCGAGGTTGGCAAAATCGGTGAAGCCCTGTGGGAAGCCGCCGATACCTTCATAACCGGTCGCTCCCGCCATCCCCGACAACAGCAGCGCGCTACCACCGAACAGGTATAACGTCCCCAGGGTAATAACCAGCGGGTTCACACCCGTGTAGATAATCAACCCGGCGTTGATCAGTCCGCACAGCGCACCCAGCGCGAGCGTCAGAATAATGGCCAGCGGCAGCGGTACACCGCCCTGGAACATCACGCCGAGCGCAATGGCGCACAGCCCCATCGTCGAGCCAAAGGAGATATCGATCCCGCCGCTGACGATCACCATGGTTAAGGGCAGGGCGACAATGCCAATGCAGATAAAGTCGCTGGTGCTAAACAGCAGAACGTTCAGATCCAGCAGGCGCGGGTTCAGGGCGCCGAATCCCAGAATTTCAATTACCAGTAGCGCGGCGAGCGCCAGTTCCCAGCCGTAACGATGTAAACGAGTCATCAGGCTACCTCCCGTTTTTTGGCAGTGCGCACAGAGTCCGCGGTGTTTTTTGCCGACGGACGCGGTTGGGGCGGCGGCGTGAAGCGGGCATATTTTTGCCGACGGATATTGCGTTCCAGCGCGCAGCGCAACCGGCCATCAAATACCAGCACCGCCAGCAGGACCAGACCGGCAATAAAGTCATTCCACCACGCCGGAATGCGCAGCAGGACCAGCACGCTGTCGATTTGAGTCAGGAAATAGGCGCCGAGCACGGCACCAATGATCGTCCCGGAACCACCCAGCAGGCTGATGCCTCCCAGTACGCAGGCGGCAATGGCTTTCATTTCCAGCCCGGTTCCCGTCTGATTCGGGATAAAGCCAATCTGTGAGGCAAAGACGATCCCGGCCAGCGCCGCCATACAGCCATTGAGCGAGAAGGCCAGAATCCGAATGGCTTCGGTACGCACGCCCAGTTGCCGCGCGCCCTGTAAATTATCCCCGGTGGCATAAAAACAGCGACCAAAGGCGGTTTTTGCCAGCAGCCAGGCCATCAGCAGCATCAGCAGCAGGGTCAGCCAGCCAATGGCGGAGATGCCGAGGAAAACCGGGGCAGAGAGTTGCTTAAGTTGCGCCGGTAATCCTTCAATCCATTTACCGCCCGTCCAGAGCAACATGACACCGCGATACAGACCAAGCGTGCCCAGGGTGGCGACAATCGCCGGGATTTTCAGCCAGGCGACCAGCACGCCATTAATAAATCCTGCCAGTAATCCCAGTAGCAGCGTCGCCACACAGGCCACCGGCAAGGGATATCCGGCGTTCAGCAACAGCCCCAGCAGCACGGCGCACATCCCGGTGATTGATCCGACCGACACGTCGATGTTGCGGGTCAGCATCACCAGTGTTGCGCCCATCGCCAGCAGCATGAGAATTTGGGCACTGCTGAAGATCATCGTCAGCGTCTGAACGCTGAGATACTGGCTGTCCAGCATCCCCGGCAGCACGAACAGCAGCAGCACGGCTAACAGAGCGGTGGCCTCGCGGTTATTCTGGATAAACTTCAGCATGGAGCCTCCCCTGAATGTGGTGTAGTCCCTGACGTGCGGTCGCCAAACGCTACGTGCATGATGGTGTCGACATTAATCTCGTCGCCTTGCAGAGCATCGTTACCCGTTTCCCCCTGGTGCATGACGTAAACGCGATCGGCCATCTGTTCTATCTCCTCCAGGTCAGAAGAGATGAACAGCACCGCGACATTCTGGGCGGCAATACTGCGGAGCAACTGATAGATGTCGTTACGGGCCGAGACGTCCACACCGCGCGTCGGCTCATCCACAATCAGCACCTGCGGCGAGGCTTCAAGGCATTTGGCGATCAGGATTTTTTGCTGATTACCGCCGGAGAGCGTGCGGGCAGGTTGTTCGGGATCGTTGAGCTTAATATTGAGCGCGCGGCGATAGCGTTCGAGTGTGGCGCTGTCTTTGGCCGGATTAGCCCAGAAACCGCTGTGGTTGTGGGTTAATGCACAAACATTCCATGCCAGCGAGGCATCCAGATTCAGCCCCGACGACTGTCGATCCTCTGGCAAATACACCAGACCGTGTTGCAGACGCTCTCGCGTGGAAAGCGCGGAGATATCCTTACCGCCGAGCACGATGCTTCCGGCCCGCAGCGGCCGTAGCCCGTAAAGCGTTTCGGCAAGTTCAGTGCGCCCGGCGCCGACCAGACCGGCCAGACCTAAAATTTCCCCGGCGCGGACCTCGAAGCTGACGTTCATAAACCCTTCGCCGGTCAGGTTTTCAAGATTTAACACCGGCGCGCCCGCGTCGTGCTGCGGACGGTTGCCGGGCAATTCCAGCCACAATTTCTGTGTCGCGCTCAGCGCATTCGTGCGTGAGGCAGGCGTGATGGCCTGGATAATCTCGTCAGTGGTCAGATCCGCCGTTTTCCCGGAAAGCGCAATGATTCCGTCCCGCATCACGCTAATGTAATCCGCTATCTGGCGTATCTCTGGCAGCTTGTGGGAGATAAAAACGATCCCCACGCCGGTGCTCAGCAATTCACGCAGACGGCTGAATAAACGATCGGTTTCCGCAGGCGTCAGTGAGGCGGTGGGTTCATCGAGGATCAAAATTCGCGAATCGCGCATCAGCCCGCGCATGATTTCGACCATTTGCCGGTCGGCCACATCCAGTGAACCCGCCGGGCTGTTGATATCAAACTGGCAGCCCAGCGCGGTCAGCATCGCCGCCATTTTTTGAGCCGAGCTCTGGTGTTTGGGCAGACCAAAGAGAATGTTCTCTTTTACCGTCAGGCTGGGGAAGAGCAGCGGTTCCTGCGGGACAAGGTAGATGCCTAACTGATGCGCCAGGATGGGCGTCAATTTTGTACAGCGGGACCCCTCAATCTCAATGATCCCGCTATCCGCAGGGGTAATACCGGCGATGATTTTCATCAGCGTGGATTTCCCGGCGCCATTTCCTCCCAGGAGCGCATGGACTTCGCCTTTGCGCAAGACAAAGTCAATACCTTTCAGGACGTTGACACCAGAATACTGCTTGCAGACAGACTGCGCGCTGAGTAGTGGTGCGATCTTTTCTTGACTCATTTGCATGCCACCTCCGTTCGGCCTGGGTAGAATCAGGTTGAACAAATGTATTGTGCGATTCGAATTGTTCATAACCTTATGACCTAACTGCTCATAAAACCGACGAATAGATCACGTTTCATGCTAAAATGATCGTCAACATTAAATTTGTTCAAACAAAACCCACTGAAATGTGGGTTTAATCACAGTTATTAACGACTAATGAATGAACAATTGTGTTCAGAAATTCGATATGTTCAAAGTGAAGACAGAATGATGACTATTAATGACCCGATGATTTCCGAGCAAGGGATGTGTGAAGAAGAGCTGGTGGCGCGTATTGCGTGGTTCTATTACCACGACGGTATGACGCAGAGCGACATCAGCAACAGGCTGGGGCTGACGCGGCTTAAGGTATCGCGGCTGCTGGAGAAGGGGCATCAGTCCGGGATTATTCGCGTACAGATTAATTCTCGCTTTGAAGGCTGTCTGGAATATGAAACCGAATTACGTCGTCGCTTTGACCTGAATAATGTGCGGGTTATCCCAGGGCTTCCCGGCGCGGATGCCTGTATTCGTCTGGGGATCGGCGCCGCACATATGCTGATGGAGTCACTCCAGCCGCAGCAGATTCTGGCGGCGGGCTTCGGCGAAGCAACCATGAATACCTTAAAACGGCTCAGTGGATTTATCTCGGCTCAGCAAATTCGCCTGGTGACGCTGTCGGGTGGCGTGGGACCTTACATGACCGGGATTGGACAACTCAACGCGGCCTGTCCGGTCAGTATTATTCCGGCGCCACTTCGCGCCTCTTCTGCGGAGATTGCCCGGACGTTAAAAAATGAAAACAGCGTCCAGGATGTCCTGCTGGCCGCCCAGGCTGCCGATGCGGCCATTGTCGGTATTGGCGCAATCAACCAGAAAGATGAGGCCACCATTATTCGCTCAGGCTATATCACTAAAGGCGAACAACTGATGATTGGCCGCAAAGGTGCTGTGGGCGACATTCTGGGTTATTTCTTCGATGGCGAAGGGCAGGTGATCCCGGAGATGAAGATCCACGATGAACTGATTGGGTTAACCCTTAATACCCTGAAGACGATCCCGACCGTGATCGGCGTCGCCGGGGGAGTGAATAAAGCGGAAGCGATCGCTGCGGCGATGAAAGGGGGTTATATCAACGCATTGGTCACTGACCAGGAAACTGCCGCCGCCATTGTCAGCGGGCAGTAATGCGTATCTGCCGTGCAGGCGCACGGCAGGAAAGTAACAGAATTTCCGTTTGTACCGTGGAGAAAGCATTGACGACCTGACAGATATAATAAGCCGAGGACTAAAACGATGGCCCGACTCTGTACCCTCTCTGAATCAGCACATTACCTGATGGCACTGGACGCCGGAACCGGAAGCGTTCGTGCGGTGATTTTCGACCTGGAAGGCAAACAAATCGCGGTGGGACAAGCGGAATGGCGACACCTTGCCGTACCGGATGTGCCCGGCTCTATGGAGTTTGATCTGGGGAAAAACTGGCAACTGGCCTGTGATTGCATTCGCCAGGCACTGCATAACGCCGGGATTGCGCCGGAAGCGATTGCTGCCGTCTCCGCCTGTTCGATGCGCGAAGGCATTGTGGTTTATGACGCAGAGGGAACGCCCGTGTGGGCCTGTGCCAACGTGGATGCCAGAGCGGCGCGGGAAGTCAGCGAGCTTAAGGAGATCCACGACTACACCTTCGAAAGCGAGGTCTATCGCAGCACCGGTCAGACGCTGGCGTTGAGCGCCATTCCGCGTCTGCTCTGGCTGGCGCACCATCGTTCGGACATCTATCGTCGCGCCTCGACGGTCACGATGATCAGCGACTGGATGGCGTATATGCTCAGCGGCGAACTGGCGGTAGATCCATCCAATGCCGGAACTACGGGCCTGCTGGATCTCAAAACGCGCGACTGGAAACCCTCATTACTGCAGATGGCCGGGTTGCGGTCAGATATTCTCTCACCGGTAAAAGAGACCGGCACGCTGCTGGGAAGGGTGACGGCTCAGGCTGCTGCCCAGTGCGGGCTGAAAGCCGGAACGCCGGTGGTGGTGGGCGGCGGAGATGTTCAGTTGGGCTGTCTCGGTCTTGGCGTCGTACGTCCTGCGCAAACCGCGGTGCTGGGGGGAACATTCTGGCAGCAGGTAGTGAATTTACCCGCGCCGATTGTCGATCCCGAGATGAACGTACGTATTAATCCGCATGTCATTCCGGGGATGGTCCAGACCGAATCGATCAGCTTTTTTACCGGTCTGACGATGCGCTGGTTCCGTGATGCCTTCTGTGCCGAAGAAAAGCTGATCGCCGAGCGCCTGGGGGTCGACACCTACACCCTGCTGGAGGAGATGGCTTCCCGGGTACCGGCAGGGGCATGGGGCGTGATGCCGATTTTCTCCGACCGGATGCGCTTCAAGAGCTGGTATCACGCCGCCCCTTCGTTCATCAACCTGTCTATCGATCCAGAAAAATGTAATAAGGCCACGCTGTTCCGCGCGCTGGAAGAGAATGCGGCCATTGTGTCGACCTGCAATTTGCAGCAAATCGCCGATTTTACCGGGATCCATCCCACGTCGCTGGTGTTTGCCGGGGGAGGCTCGAAGGGCAAACTCTGGAGCCAGATTCTGGCGGATGTGTCAGGGCTGACGGTCAACGTTCCGGTCGTCAAAGAGGCAACAGCGCTGGGTTGTGCGATTGCCGCAGGCGTCGGGGCAGGGATCTGGTCATCCATGGCTGAGACCGGAGAGCGACTGGTGCGCTGGGAGAGGGAGCATGTTCCGGACAGAGAGAAACATGAGCTTTACCGGGAATCGCGCGAGAAATGGCAGGCGGTATATCAGGAACAGTTAGGTCTGGTCGATCACGGGTTGACGACCTCGTTGTGGAAAGCGCCGGGTTTATAACAGGAGATCGTAATGATTAAATCGAATGAAGCGCAGCATGAGTACCGTTTTGGCGACAGTGGCCCGAAGTATCTCATTCGCGGCCCGGTATGTGACATGGGCGTCGTTATGCTCCAGCCCGGTCAGTCTTTTCCCAACCATCGTCATATCGAAGCCTGTGAAATTTTTTATACCCTGGCAGGCGAGGTGACGCTGTACCTGAACGGTGAACCCTACACCTTAGGCTCGGGGGATGTTCTGCACTGCGATCCCGGTGAAGCGCATTTTCTGGTGAACAACGGGGAAGTGCCGTGGAAAGGCGTCTTTGTGAAATCTCCCCATATTCCGGGTGACAGTCATCCGGTTGAGCCTGCCGGGTATTAGCTTTTGGGATTTATGCAGAGTCATCAACGGTCGGATAGCCATTTGTTATCTGACCGTTCCATGGCGATACCCTCCTCGTTACATCTCGTTGCTTAGCATTTTGTGATCAAGGCTAAAAAACACACAGCCTGCCTCTCTCTCTGATTTACCTCTACGCACGGCCTGCATTACAGTGAATCTATAAATAAGAACATTGTTCTATAATATAGAACAATTCTGGAGCGCCCTGAACCTCGCCGCTCGGGAGAGTGAGAAATGTCTATCAACACCATTTTTACGCCGCAGGATGAACCGTTCTATGCGGTGAAAACCCACGCTGCCGGCCCCCAGGGAGCGTTGCCGCTGACGCCACAGATGCTACTGGAGTCTCCCAGTGGCAATCTTTTTGGCATGACGCAAAACGCCGGAATGGGCTGGGATGCTAACAAGCTCACTGGCAGAGAAGTGTTATTGATTGGCACGCAGGGCGGTATTCGCCACTCGGATGGTCGTCCTGTTGCACTCGGTTATCACACCGGACACTGGGAGATTGGTCTGCAAATGTCGGCGGCGGCGAAGGAGATCACCCGCCTGAGTGGCATTCCTTTCGCGGCGTTTGTCAGCGATCCGTGTGACGGTCGTTCGCAGGGTACGCACGGCATGTTTGATTCGCTGCCCTATCGTAACGATGCGGCGATTGTCTTTCGCCGGTTAATTCGTTCGTTGCCGACACGACGAGCGGTAATTGGCGTGGCGACCTGTGATAAGGGGTTACCCGCGACGATGATTGCGCTGGCGTCAATGCACGATCTGCCGGTGATCCTCGTGCCGGGCGGGGCGACATTGCCGCCGACCTTCGGTGAAGATGCCGGAAAGGTGCAAACCATCGGTGCGCGTTACGCGAATAATGAGCTGAGTTTGAAAGAGGCGTCCGAATTGGGGTGTCGTGCTTGTGCGTCGCCGGGCGGCGGATGCCAGTTCCTGGGGACCGCAGGGACCTCACAGGTCGTGGCGGAAGCGTTAGGACTGGCGCTGCCGCACTCGGCGCTGGCGCCGTCGGGCCAGGACGTGTGGCTGGAGATTGCGCGTCAGTCTGCGCGGGCAGTGATGGCGCTGGACGAAAAAGGGATTACCGCCCGCGACATCCTCACTGATAAAGCGATAGAGAATGCAATGGTGGTGCATGCGGCTTTTGGAGGCTCGACGAATTTGCTGCTGCATATACCGGCGATCGCCCATGCGGCCAGATGCCGCCTGCCGGATGTGGCGCAGTGGAGCGCCATCAACCGCAAGGTACCGCGTCTGGTCAGCGTGCTGCCCAACGGGCCGGATTATCACCCGACGGTGCGCGCATTCCTGGCAGGCGGTGTGCCGGAGGTGATGCTGCACCTGCGGCGACTGGGGTTACTGCATGAAGATGTGATGACGGTAACCGGGCAAACACTCGGTGAAAACCTCGACTGGTGGGAGCATGCCGAACGTCGGGCGAAATTCCGTCAATGCCTGCGCGATCAGGACGGTGTGGATCCCGATGACGTGATCCTGTCGCCGGAAGGGGCAAAAGCGAAAGGGATGACCTCCACGGTGGCATTCCCGGTGGGTAATATCGCGCCAGAAGGGTCAGTGATCAAAGCGACGGCTATCGACCCGTCCGTGGTAGATGAGGACGGTGTTTACCGCCATACGGGCGAGGCGCGCGTATTTGTCTCGGAAGAGGCGGCAATCAAAGCCATCAAACAGGGGCAGATCCAGCAGGGCGATATCATGGTGATTATTGGTGGTGGTCCATCCGGCACCGGCATGGAGGAGACTTACCAGCTCACTTCGGCGCTGAAGCATATCTCATGGGGGAAAACCGTATCGCTCATTACTGATGCCCGTTTTTCCGGTGTATCCACCGGCGCTTGCCTGGGACACGTTGCTCCGGAAGCGCTGGCAGGAGGGCCGATCGGCAAACTGCGCACGGGGGATGTGATTGAAATTGTGGTCGATCGCTTGTCATTGAAAGGCAGTGTGAACTTTATCGGCAGCGCGCAAGCGCGATTGACGCCGGAAGAGGGCGCTACCGTACTGGCGGAACGCGAGTTACATCCCGACCTGAAGGCCCATGACTATCTGCCTGACGATACGCGACTGTGGGCTGCGTTGCAGGCGGTAAGCGGCGGAACCTGGAAAGGGTGTATCTACGATACGGATAAAATTATTGAGGTGATTAACGCCGGAAAAAAAGCACTTGGGCTTTGAATAATTAAAATTAACTTATTGAGTCGCCGAAGAACTATTTTCGGCGGCACATGACATGATCTTAAAATATATTATCCTTTACGGGAGAGGTGCCTTTTTTTATTTTATGGAAAAGTGAATCGCTATCACAGAAGTTAAAATACATAATCACTAAAGCAAATATGACAATTGTTGCTTCATCTCATCCCTCTCTACAATCTTCCTCGTAAGCATCATCTGGTAAGCATACGGATAAAGGGTGTATTCCTCACAAAGTTCACGTTCAAATATTTAATTTTGTAGGTCCCGGTCATTCGGAATGTATTTCTCTCATATGATCTGGAGGTAGAAATGCAGTTAACAATGAAAGATAAAATTGGTTATGGACTGGGGGATACCGCCTGCGGTTTCGTCTGGCAGGCCACGATGTTTTTACTGGCCTACTTTTATACCGATGTTTTTGGTTTGTCGGCAGGCGTAATGGGCACATTATTCCTGATTTCACGCGTGCTGGATGCGATAACCGATCCATTAATGGGGTTAATGGTTGACCGAACACGTACCCGCTACGGCCAGTTTCGCCCCTATTTGTTATGGGGGGCGATCCCGTTTGGTATTGTCTGCGTATTAACGTTTTATACGCCTGATTTCTCTGCTCAGGGTAAAATTATTTATGCTTCTGTCACCTATATTTTACTGACGCTGGTTTATACCTTCGTTAATGTTCCCTATTGTGCCATGCCCGGCGCCATTACCGCTGACCCAAAAGAGCGCCATGCTTTACAATCGTGGCGTTTTTTCCTGGCCGCTGCCGGTTCATTAGCCATTAGCGGCATTGCCCTGCCGTTGGTGAAAATTATTGGCAAGGGTGATGAACAAGTCGGCTATTTTGGCGCGATGTGTGTACTGGGTATTTGTGGTGTCGTGCTGCTGTTCGTGTGTTTCTTTACAACCAAAGAGCGTTATACGTTCGAGATTCAACCTGAATCATCAGTTAAGAAAGACCTTAAATTGCTGATGGGGAATAGCCAGTGGCGAATTATGTGCGCCTTTAAAATGATGGCAACCGGCTCGAATGTGGTTCGCGGTGGCGCAACGCTCTATTTTGTAAAATACGTGATGGACCACCCTGAACTGGCAACGCAGTTCCTGCTCTATGGCAGCCTCGCGACCATGTTTGGTTCTCTTTGTTCGTCTCGTCTGCTTGGCCGCTTTGACCGCGTCACGTCATTTAAGTGGATCATCGGCATTTATTCACTGATCAGCCTGAGTATTTTCTTTATTCCGTCGGACAATATCGCGCTGATATTTGCGCTGAATATTGTGTTCCTGTTTGTCTTTAATACCACCACACCGCTGCAATGGTTGATGGCCTCCGATGTGGTGGATTACGAAGAAAGCCGAAGTGGGCGTCGCCTTGATGGCCTGGTATTCTCTACCTATCTCTTCAGCCTGAAAATCGGTCTGGCCATTGGCGGCGCGCTGGTGGGCTGGATCCTTGCCTTCTCCAGCTACTCAGCAAGCAACGCCGTGCAGCCCGATAACGTCCTGACAACCATCAAAATCCTCTTCTGCATCGTACCGGTCGTGCTTTACGTCGGTATGTTCACGCTGCTTTCGTTCTACAAACTGAGCAGCAAGCGTGTGGAAGAGATCAGCCAGCAACTGCAACGTCAGCGCACCGCGCAGCCTGAGGAAAAACCTGCTGATGCCGCTGTGGCAGTGAACTGAGGAGAGAACCATGTATCAGATTGAAAACCCGATCCTGACCGGCTTCAACCCGGACCCGTCTCTGTGCCGTGTGGGGGAGGATTACTATATCGCCACCTCAACCTTTGAATGGTTTCCCGGTGTGCGTATATATCATTCTCGCGACCTGAAACACTGGTCTCTGGTCAGTACCCCGCTCGACAGCGTGGCGCTGCTGGATATGAAAGGCAATCCGGATTCCGGCGGCATCTGGGCACCTTGCCTGAGCTATGCCGATGGTAAATTCTGGCTGCTGTATACCGACGTGAAAATCGTTGATTCGCCGTGGAAAAATGGCCGTAACTTCCTGGTTACCGCGCCATCTGTTGAAGGGCCGTGGAGCGCTCCTGTTCCTATGGGCAACGGCGGGTTTGACCCTTCACTCTTCCATGATGCGGATGGACGAAAGTATTACATCTATCGCCCATGGGGGCCGCGTCATCACAGTAATCCGCATAACACCATTGTGCTGCAGGAGTTTTTTGCTGACACGCAAACCCTGGCGCCACAGCGTTCAACGCTCTTTACGGGTACCCCATTGGGCTATACCGAAGGGGCGCATATTTATCGCCGCGAGGGCTACTACTATCTGGTGGTGGCGGAAGGGGGAACCAGTTACGAACATGCCGTGGTGGTATTACGGGCAAAAAATATTGATGGGCCGTACGAACTGCATCCTGATGTGACGATGATGACCAGTTGGCATCTGCCGGAAAATCCCCTACAGAAGAGTGGGCACGGTTCGCTGCTGGAGACCCATACCGGCGAATGGTATCTGGCGTATCTGACCAGCCGTCCGTTGCACCTTCCGGGGATTCCGCGATTAGCGGCGGGCGGGCGGGGATACTGTCCGCTCGGGCGTGAGACCGGGATTGCGCGTATCGAGTGGCGTGACGGTTGGCCCTATGTTGAAGGGGGCAAACACGCGGCGCTAACGGTGCCGGGGCCGAATATGATTGAGCAGGCTACCGTCGGAACGGGAGCGTGGCGGACGGATTTTGACAGTGAAAGACTCGATCCGGAACTGCAAACCCTACGTATTCCGTTTGATGACCAGCTTGGCTCACTGACCACACGCCCTGGATTTTTACGTCTGTATGGCAATGATTCGCTGAACTCCACCTTTACCCAGTCAACGGTCGCTCGCCGCTGGCAGCATTTCCGTTTTCGTGCTGAAACGCAGATGGCCTTTTCCCCGCGCTACTTCCAACAAAGCGCGGGGCTAACCTGTTACTACAACAGCAAAAACTGGACGTACTGCTTTATGGACTGGGAAGAGGGGCGCGGGCGGACGCTGAAGATTATTCAGCTCGATCACAACGTGGCACACTGGCATCTTTACGATAATCCGATTCTGGTGCCGGAGAATGCGGAAAACGTCTGGCTGCGGGTGGATGTGAACAATCTGGAATACCGCTATAGCTATTCATTCGATGGTGACCATTGGCAGACCATTCCGCTAACGTTTGAGGCGTGGAAACTATCGGATGATTATATTGGCGGCAGAGGCTTCTTTACTGGGGCATTTGTCGGTTTGCACTGTGAGGATATCAGCGGGGACGGCTGCTACGCCGATTTCGCCACATTCTCTTATCAGCCCACAGTCTAGCGGGGCACCAGGCTAGGGTTGACGATAGCCCAGCGTTATCGACAGCCCCAGTCCGGCATCCATCAGTTTCTGGCGCCAGGCTGCCAGCTCGGTGTCGTTAACGCGAGATGTGAGAGTGGAGAGGCTAAGGGCTGCGATAACCCGAGATTCATGATTCCAGACCGGTACCGCGACGCAGCGTACGCCTGGCTCATTCTCTTCGTTATCCAGCGCATACCGGTTATGGCGGGTTTCTTTCAGCGCGGCAAGCAGTGAGGCGCGATCGGTAATGGTGGCGGGGGTAAAGCCATTGAACTGATACCCCTCCAGCACCGCAGCAAGTTCTTCATCATCCAGCCAGGCGAGCAATACCTTACCGATGGCCGTGGCGTGAACAGGCAAGCGACGACCAATTCGCGAATAAGCGATGGCAGCCTGCTTACCTTCTATTTTCTCAATATAGACGCCTTCGTTGCCGTCCAGAATGCCCAAATGGGTAGTCTGTCCTGTTTCCTGCGAGAGCCGGGTCAACCAGCTTTTTGCCTTCTGGCGAATATCCATTGTGCCAACGACAAAGTGGCCACGCTCAACCAGTTTCATCCCCAGACGGTATTTCCCATTTTCCGGATTCTGATCGATATAACCATGCAACTGAAGTGTTTTGAGAAGGGAGTGGAGGGTGCTTTTGCTCAATCCCATCAGTTTGCTTATCTCGGTGATTTTGAGTTCCGTAGCCTGTTCATTAAACAAGTCGAGAATCTGCAAAGCACGTTCAACAGACTGAATTATTGGCATAATTTTCCACCGTCCACGAAGAATTCTTCTTGTGTGACCGTACTATTTTCGTGGGTGAAAAGCAATGCCGGGCACGCTTGCATGATTCACGTTTTTTGGCCGGCGAAACGTAGGTTTTATAGGATTCTCGCTCTGAGCTGATGTTATCGCACTAAATGATAGATTTGCGTCGGTTTGGTTCTCTAAGCCAGGGAAGCCGATAATTGCAGTTGAAGCCAGGTACGATCGCGCCTGGTCAATGAAAGGTATGAAACTGCACGCGCTGACTACGACTTTCCTGTTATGGAGTGCGGCCGCAGAGTTCATAAAAATTAGTGTTACCCCCTCCTGTTCGTCATCGTTTTATCCGGGCGGCCTTCTGCGGCCTGCACAATTGTGTTTACGCAAAGGTGATGATGTATGGTTGATCGAATGTATGTTCCGTTTCTGGCTTCACGACGGGTGAAGCGAATCCAAATTCGCGCACGCGATAAATGGGCTGAAACGGATCTGTTTGTTGAGCAGGGCGTCAGGTATTTCTTTCGAGTTACCGGTAAGTGGTGCGACATGAACCATTGCTGTGACGCGAACGGTTACACCGTCGACTATCTGAATTTTGCCCGGCTCTGGCTGCGTTGCCGCCACGAACCTGCGACCTGGTTTACTCTGATTGGCACTATCGATAAATCAACCGATACCATGTTTGTCATTGGCGACGGTACCCGGCTAAATAACGGCTGGATTGCTCCCCGCAGCGGTGAGTTGGTGGTCTTTGCAAATGATATTTCGGGGATGTACTGGAATAACTTTGGCTCGGTCGTGCTGGAAGTCTGGCGATGAAAAACGAAGTCAATATTGCCCCCTGATTACCTGTATACCAGGTGGCGGTGGTAAAACTCCTGACGACAAAGAGGATTTGCCGCGTTAGCGAAAATTGCCGCCATCGGTAAAATCGTCACGACTGCGCTGCTTTACGAATTACTGGAGTGGATTCACCAGGTTCCCCGCTTTATGGTTGTTAGTGCATGTCGTTGATTCGGCACGCCAGTAAACGCTTTTGTTTATAGAATTGCAGGGCGCTGATCGTTGCGGCGATAAATAACGCCAGCGCGCCGCATAGGGTGGCATCGGTAATCGCCTGCGTGCCGCTGCCTGGCAGCGTGGTTAACAGCGGACCCAGAATCTGGCCGATACCGTAGGTCAGCGTCACGAACCCCAGTAGATTGAGGTTTCCCGGCACAATAAGCTGTCGCGCGAGGGTCATGACCAGCGACGTGGTGCCCATAAACGTTGCGCCGAACCCCACGCTGCTCAGCACCAGCAACAATGGAGAACCGCTGGCAAGCGTCAGGATCACACAGGCCCCCTGAATCACCAGGTTTGCCGTCAGACATTGCAGCACTCCCCAGCGTTTCGCGGCCCATAACCAGGCGAAGCAGCCCGGCACAATCGAGACACCGACCAGCGTCCACAGATGAACCGTCAGCAGCGGAGAACCCGCCCCTTTCGCCATTAGCGGTAAATAGGTGGCAACGATGATGTAGCCGAATCCGGCCAGTCCATAGAGCAACGCCAGCAGCCACCAGCGCATCGGTTGCGGGTCACTTTTTGCCAGTGTTGTTGCAGGCAGCGCATGGGCGTGGGACGGAAGCAGCAGCGCCAGCAACATCGCCAGGACGGCGGAGAAGGCCGCCGCCCAGATCCACAGCGCATGAGAGGTGAGTGCAAAGTGTAGACCGGCAATCACGTACTCGTTACCCAGCGCAATTCCGACACCGACGCCAGAAAACAGCGAGGCAATGACAAAAGGATTGCGGGTATGTTGCAACACCAGCGTGGAGCCAAAGATCAGCATTCCGGCGCTGGCGACGCCCGCCAGAAAGCGCACCAGCATTACCACCATGGGGTTGGAGAACAGCGCCATCGCGAGGATCAGTCCGCCGGTCGCCACCGCTGAACTCAACAGCATAGGACGTAAACGGCCAGGCAGATGAAAAAGCCCGAAGGAGAACAACAGGCTGCCGACCAGGTATCCCGCATAGTTGACGCTGGCTATCCACGACAGTTCGGAAAACGTGAAGCGCCCCTCAGCCAGCAGTACTGGCAGCATCGGGGTATAGAGAAAACGGCCAATCCCCATGCCCAGCGCGAGGACCATCATCCCGAAAAGGGCGGTGCGCAGTGAATACCTGTCTGCGATGTGTGGTTGCTGGCCCATGTCGTACCCATTGTTATTTGTCGTGTGCGAAATGTGAGAGTAACAAATTTATAACAAATGGGTAAGGCGACGAAGGAATTATTGTGTGCTGTCGGACGTGAAGCGGTAAAACAGGTTGGGCTCCGCCACGATAAACAGTGTTCCCTGATTATCCATCGCGATCCCTTCAGCCTGTTGTATGGTGTGCGCCAACCCGTGGTGGCCTTCGGTTAGGGTCATGACGCCGAGAACGTTGCCATCGGTTCTGACCTCTTTGAGCACTCGTGATTCGTGAGATAGGATCAGCAGGCTGTTCCGCTGCGGATTAAACTCCGCGCCTGAAATATCCTTCACATCAAGCTGTTGTTGCAAAGCATTGTCTTTGCCAATAGTCAAATTGTCATTATCGAGCAGCCCCGTCACTTTATAAATTCCAATCGGTTTCTTTTCTTTGAAGAACCAGAATGTCTCTTTCTCTCGTGACCAGGCGAGTCCCTCAAAGCCATTGTTGGTCGGGGTTTCATACAGATTAAGCGTTAACTTTTTGATGATGTTGACCTGTGACTGCGCATTGAGGGTAATCACGTAAATGGAATAGTCACTTTCATCGCTGATGACAAACGTGTCGTCACCAATGAACTCGATCGTCTCCAGATCGCGAATAAAATCGAGCGGGATGGAACGCAGTAATTGCCCCTGTTTGGTCAGCTCAATAATCGTGGCGGGTTTATTGAGTGTGCTGAACAGTGTGTCACTTTTATCGGACCAGGTGAGTGAAGAGATATTTTTTTTCACGCCAGCGATCTGTTTACCGTCTATCGTCGCGCGATAATCGGCAAGGGCGTTATTGTCCTTGTCGGGCACGGCACTACCCGATATGACGTAACTCCCCCCCGCAATGAGTACAGCAAGAAGAAACATGATTCGCAGAGGTGAATTCAGATATCGGGCGGACAATCTCATTATTCTTCCTTAAATAAAATCAAAGACATTAAGGGAGAAAGTATAAAGATTAATCTTAATGAATCCTTAAACGCGTGATAATGGCATGGCGAAATTTATCGCGGTTTCGCGGGTCATCGTGCTGGCGCGTCGAAGGTTGCCACACATTGCCAGTTGCCCTGCTCAAGGCGGTAAATAGATTCGGTGTGACCGGGTATCACCCACCGTTCTTGTTCTCCAGGCTGGCAATGCAGGTGGACGCACAGCCCACAGCCTCCGCGCAGCTGGCGAGGAATGTCGGCGACTCGAAAAGTCATGCCTGCGGCCTGCAACGCTTTGCGGGTCTGGATCACGCCCACCGTCGAATGAAATAAAAACAGGTATTCCGTCATCCGCGCTTTCTCTGCCGTTGGCCGATCAGCGCCGCGCCGATGGCTCCGGCAAACTGCGCGTCCGGGTGAGTATGCACCGGGATACCGATATGGCTTTCCAGCATCCGGGCAAAGGCCTTGCAGTGACTGACGCCGCCGGTAAATAGCAGCGGCCCTTCTGAAGAGAGTCGACCGATGAAGTTGGCACTGCGCCGCGCCATTGCGTTAATCACCCCCGCGAGGATCGCTTCCGGGGCGATACCCGCAGAGCGCAGGCTAATCACTTCGGATTCGGCAAAAACAGTGCACATGCTGCTGATGGCGTGTGGTGCAACGCCGGTGGTAATGGTATCGAGTTGCTCCACGCTGGCGCCCAGGGTGCGTGAAATGACCTCCAGAAAACGTCCGGTGCCCGCCGCGCATTTGTCATTCATCAGGAAATCGGTGAGGTTACCGTCGTCATCCAGTTGGATCACCTTGCTGTCCTGTCCACCAATGTCAATGACCGTGCGGGTGGCGGGAGCGAGCAGTCGCGCACCCAGTCCGTGACAGGAGATTTCTGTCACCTGTTTGTCGGCAAAATCAACCAGCTGGCGACCATAACCGGTTAAGGTCAGGTAGGGGCGCGTTTCCAGTCCTTGTGTGAGGACATCCCAGGCCTCGTGGATGGCATCGGCAGGGCGGAATGGCGTTGGGCACAGGAAACGGCGCTCAATCACGCCGCCTGCCAGTAAAATGCCTTTGGTCGCCGTGGAACCGGAATCAATTCCTATCGAATACGTCACGCCTGCTCCTCACAGCATTTCAATAAAGGCCGCGACGCGGGTGCTGAGCTGGCCGACATCCGAGGTGGAGTAGTCGGTTTCAATGGCGATATAAGGAATGTTGTGCTGCTGGCGAACATGACGCTTAATTGCCAGTGATTCAACGGCATAGGTATGACAGGCCTGCAAAATCACGTCCACTACGCCATCTGCCTGGTACTCTTCCACCATTTGACTGAGCAGCGTCAGGCGCTGATCGTTTGGAGAGATGCACGAACAGCCGATGGCGAGATATTTGTCGGTGAGCGCCTCGTATACGTCGCCGGTTTCCGCGACGCACTGCTCGGTCGCCTTCGCGCCGGTACAGTTTTCGTATCCCACTACCCAACCGCCGTTTTCTTCAATGGCGCGTACCACTTTTTCTGCCGCGCCGCCGATCGGGCAGCCGGTGATCAGAATACGCGGGCGGGCGTCCAGTCGTTTACCCTCCTGCCATGTCTGACGCACACGTTCAGCCATGCTGTTCAGTTCGTCGATAAGGGCTTCTTTATCAAAGCGGAAGGTCGCGCCGTACACCACTTTCAGGATATCGCTGCCGCTCAATGCCGGGGGATTAAGCTGGCCGAGACGATAGAAATTCGCCAACGCGCGGCGTTCACGATTTTTGAGGACAATGGCTTCGCGCAGCGTCGCTTCGGTTACCGGCGTCCCAAATCGCGCTTCCACAGCCTGTTGCAGGCGCAGAATTTCTGCTTTCCACAGTGCGCGTGAGGCGGCATCCTGGCTGCTGTTTGGCAACTGCATGACGTGAACGGCTTTAAACTCCGCCATGTACTCGTACATTTTCTTTTTGCCGTCGCAAGTGGTTTCACCCACCACCAGGTCGGAAAAGTAGAAATAGGGGCATTTGTCGGTTTTGCCGAAGCCGTAACTGCTTTTGATCAGCGGGCAGAGGTTGCGCGGTAGGTCTTTTTCGGCTTCTTCGATGGTTTCGTCCGACGTTGAACACAGCGAGACCACCACCGCGCCAGCCGCCATCGGGATCTCTTGCGGCATAAAGGTGCAATAGGTTCCCACCAGCGGGATACCCTGCTCTTTGAGATCCATCACGGTGAGAAAGCCTTTCTGGCGGGCTTCGGAGAACTGGTCGAAAATGGCGGGTAGATCGGTGATAAGCGACATGGATTTTCCTTCCCCGTGACACGGGAGATGTTAAAAGTGTTCGCATTATAACCATGTCAATGTTATGGGTTTATTGATCTCCCGCCAGGTAAGGCATTATAAAATCTTCTTCAGATCCATCTCTTCCTGGATGCGCTCGCTCCAGGCCAGATGCGTGCGAATCGCCTCCTCAATGCCCGCGTTGTAGTACACAGGCCCCAGTTTTTCGCTAATGAAATCAATAAAAAACTCGGCGTCGAACTGTTCCAGCTCCAGTTCGAAATGATCGCGGCAGTAGTCTCTGAGCGCATCGCGCAGACCGTCGCGCTCCGCCGGGGACAAGGTAATGTCAGCCATTTTTTCTCCTTAAAAAGTGGACAGTGTGGGCAGCAGTGAGGGGATTTGCGACAACAGATATAACACCAGCCCGATTGTCCCGCCCACCAGCGTGCCGTTGACGCGGATAAACTGCAAATCTTTACCGATATTAAGTTCAATCTGCCGTGACATATCACGGGCGTCCCAGCTTTTCACCGTGTCGCTAATGTGGCGGGTCAGGAAGGCGGCAAACTCCGGCGCCACCCGGTGGGCGGCCTGCTCCAGGTGGCCATTGAGCGAGGCGCGCAGCGCATCGTCGGCGATCAGCGTTTCGCCAAACCACTGTCCGGCATGGGCGATTCGCTGCTTCACCCTGGAATCGTCGGCGTTGATATCCTGCTTCAGCCACTGACGTAAATCCGCCCACAGCTCGCCGAGATAGCGGTTAAAGGCCTCATCTTCTTTCAGGTAATCCTTGATGCTTTCCGCCCGGTTCGCCATCTCCGGATCGTTTTTCAGTTTGTCGATGAGCGTAAAGGTGGCGCGATCGAAGGCGTGGCGGATCTGATGCGCGCGATCGTGGCTGATGTCGTCGAGCAGCGAGTTCACCGCTTCCGAGACCAGCTCTGCGCTGTGTTCACCCAGCCACTCGGTGGGCAGAATTCGGGCCTTCAGCGGGTGTTCGGTCTCCAGCCAGTGGACGATTTGCCGGGCGATAAAGATCCTCGAACTGTCGCGCTGGAGGAGCGCGATCAACTGGGCGATCAGCGTATCAAGCAGTACCTGATGGCGATCGTTTTTGGTCATGCTTTCCAGCATCAGGGCGCTAGTGCCGGAGAGATCGACCTTATCAATCGCCTTATGCACCGCACGCTTTAGCAGGCGCTGGATACGGGCATCGTCGGTCAGTTCCAGAAAGCCGCTCATGATCTGCAACAGATGCTGTCCGACCCGTTGGGCGTTTTCCGGCTGGCTGAACCAGTTACCAATCAGCAGCGCGGGTTCATGACGGCGGATCAGCGCGACCAGAGACTGGGTGTCGAGGAATTTCTCCTGCACAAACTGCCCCAGATTCTCGCCGATGCGGTCCTTATTGCGGGGAATAATCGCCGTGTGCCGCGAAATGAACGGGAGAGGGACGCGGCGAAACAGCGCCACCACCGCGAACCAGTCCGCCAGCGCACCGACCATCGCCGCCTCGGCAATGGCTTTGATCCCGCTGACCCAAAAGCCGGGCGGCAGGAAGAGGGTGATGACGAACGTGGTGGCAGCGATCAGCAGTAACGAAAGCGCCAGCAGTTTGGCGCGTTTGAGTTCAGCGATTTTATTCATAGGGTTAAGGATAGAGCCAGACGGGGGGATCGTGCAAAAACAACCGGGGATCAGTCGGGGATCCAGTTGTCCCACGTTGGCAGTGTTCCTAACTCCGCGACCAAAAAATCAATAAACGAACGCACCTTCGGATTGCTGTATTTGCTGGGGAAATAGAGCGCGTAAAGGGTGTGCGTTTCGCAGGCGATCGTGCCGTCGAGCATCAGCGGGGTGATCTCCTCTTTCTGGATATGATCGCCAATCAGGTAGGTTGGCAGATAGGCCACGCCCTGATCTTCCAGCACCGATTTCAGCAGTACCAGGCTGCTGTTGGCCTGGATCGGCATATGCAGTTTCAGCTGATGCAGGCGATCCTGTTCGTCGGCAACTTTCAGAATCGGCGTCAGACCGGGGTAAACCAGACAGTCATGATCCACCAGATCGGTACGACGCAACGGCATCCCTTTCTTCGCAAGATACCCGGGAGAGGCGCAGTACGCCCAGCGGATCGGCACCAGTTTACGCATGGCATAGTTTTGCGGCGGGGCGGTAGAGATGCGCAGGGCGATATCGAAATCCGTGTCGTTCAGATTGACGAAGTTATCGTTGAGATCGATATACAGGTTCACATCCGGATACTGGGTGCGATATTTGTCCACCAGATTGACCAGTCGGGAATAGCCGAAGGCAATCGAACAGGTAATGCGTAATTCGCCCTGCGGATTGTGATAGTAACCGGAGGTAGTATTTAGCGTTTCATCAAATTCTTTCAGTAATTTATTGGCCCGGTTAAACAAATATTGCCCGGCGTCGGTCAGCGTAATACTACGGGTCGTACGCTTAATTAATGTTGTCCCCAGCGTATCTTCCATTGCCGCCAGACTTTTACTGACCGCAGACGGCGACACGTTAAGTTGCACCGCGGCTTCAGATAATCCTCCGCAGTCCACAATCCGGACAAAAAATTCTAAATGCTTGAGAGAAATGGGTGCGCTCATTATTTCCTTTTACTCACAAGTGATTTGCAAAAACGGTACGAATGGGCCGTTACATTGGGTTTTGAAACATGTAACTATTGAATCACAGGAAACGACCTACGCACAAAATGAAAAAATAACAACTTAAGTGAGTTGCGTCACAAATAATAAGGAGGCAAATACAGAACGTCGCCAAATTGTGAATTTACTCTCATTTAATTCCATTCTTATAAAAGGTACCGATTATGTGGACACGACTCGAACCCTACAAATCGTCAATTATTTTATTACTTGCTCTGGTGGCAGGTGGTTTATTAGGGATTTTAGCCCCCGCGTTTGCCAGTAAACTCCAGCCGATAGGTCAGATTTTCCTGAACCTGTTATTTATGATTATCGTTCCGCTGGTGGGAATCAGCGTAATGTCCTCCATCGCCAGTATGACCGACCTGAAACGCTTAGGACGGATTATGGCGATCATCTTTATCGTTTCCATCGCGATGGCGTTTATTCCGGCAGCCGGGATTGTGGCGTTAGCCCTGTGGTACAACCCGGCGCAGGGGGTCACTATCGATCTCTCGCAGTCCGTACAGGCGGGCAGCGGCAAGATGGATTTTGTCAGCATGATCACCACCAACGACTTTATCGGTCTGTTTTCTAAGTCGAATATCCTCGCGCTGATCGTGATGGCGATCATTGCCGGGATCGCGATTGGTCAGTCAGAACAGGCGGGTAAACGCATTGCCTCGCTGTTGGAAGATGCCAACACCGTCATTATGAAGATCGTGTCGATCATCATGAAGGTCGCGCCGCTGGGGCTTGGCTGCTACTTTGCGGCGACGATGGCCAGCCAGGATTCCGGACTGCTGCTCACCTTTGCCCGGGCGATTGGTCTGTTCATGGTTGCCACGCTGGCTTACTACATTTTCGGTTCTATTCTTTACTCTTACATTGGCGGCGGCGTACCGGCCGTGAAGGCCTTCTGGCGTCACGCCATTGAACCTTCCGTGACGGCGCTGGGCACCTGCTCTTCGCTGGGAACGCTGCCGGTGACGCTGCGCGCGGGCAAAGCGATGGGGATTCACCCGGAAATTGTGGATGTCTCGATCCCACTGCTGGTTAACCTGAACAAAGGCGGCGTGGCGATGATTGCGGCGCTGAAGATCGTCTTTATTTACTCGGTACTGGGGATTCCATTCACCATGGAAACCTTCTTCCTGACCATGCTGATCGCCGTGCTTTCCGCGATTATCGTCGGCGGCGTACCGGGTGGGGCGTTTCTTGGGGAGATCTTTATCGTCACCACGCTGGGACTGCCGATGGAAACCATTCCGATGTTAGTGGTGCTGGGCACAATTACCGATGCCCCGGCGACGCTGATTAACGTGATTCATGATTTGAATGCGGCACAAATTGTAGAACGCTTCTCCGGGAAAAAGTCGGTGAATGCAGAGATGAATGCGACAGCTACGGTCGCCGAGGTTTAACGCACGGATTAAGGATAAGAAAGGTTATGAAAGATTCAGTGAAACTCGAAACCCAGTTGATCATCGCCGGACGCGATAAACGCTATACTCAGGGGGCGGTAAACCCGGTTATCCAGCGCGCCTCTTCGCTGGTGTTTGATACCGTGAAGGACAAAAAATTCGCCACCGCCAATCGTGCAAACGGCGAACTGTTTTACGGGCGTCGCGGCACGTATACCCACTTCGCGTTCCAGAAGGCGATGAGCGAACTGGAAGGTGGCGTTGGCTGCGCGCTCTATCCGTGCGGTGCGGCGGCGGTAACAAACGCGATCCTCGCGTTTGTACAGGGCGGCGATCATCTGCTGATGACCGGGGCGGCGTATGAACCAACACAGGATTTCTGCAATAAGATCCTGAGTAAATTCAATGTCGAAACGACCTACTACGATCCGATGATCGGTGCCGGAATTGTCGATCTGATCCGCCCGGAAACCAAAGTGGTGTTTCTTGAATCACCGAGTTCGATCACCATGGAAGTGCAGGATGTCCCGGGAATGGTGAAGGCGATCCGCGCGGTGAACCCGGAGATTGTCATTATGATCGACAACACCTGGGCGGCTGGTGTGTTGTTTAAGGCGCTGGACTACGGAGTGGATATCTCAATTCAGGCCGGCACCAAATACACGATTGGTCACTCTGACGGCATGCTGGGAACGGCGGTATCCAACGCCCGTTGCTGGGATCAGTTGCGTGAAAACTCGTATCTGATGGGGCAAACGCTGGATGCCGATACCGCGTATAACGGCAGTCGCGGCCTGCGTACGCTGTCGGTGCGTCTGAAGCAGCATCAGGAGAGCAGCATTCAGATTGCCCGCTGGCTGTCGGCACGCGCGGAGGTGGCGCGGGTGAACCATCCGGCGCTGCCGGAGTGTCCGGGCCATGAATACTTCACGCGTGATTTCAGCGGCAGTTCCGGTTTGTTCTCGTTTGTGCTGAAAAAGCGACTGACGGATGAGCAGTTAGCGAACTTCCTCGATAACTTCTCGCTGTTCCACATGGCTTACTCTTGGGGCGGGTTTGAGTCGCTGATTCTGGCGAACCAACCGGAAGAGTTGAACAGCATTCGCCCGGCCGGGGATGTTGATTTCAGCGGGACGCTGGTGAGGGTGCATATCGGCCTGGAAGATATCGGTGATTTGATTGCCGACCTTGAAGCTGGATTTGCCCGCATTGCTTAAAAAAAACGGCCCCGCATGACGGGGCCTGATTTTATTTCTCTGTTGCCAGTTCCGTTGCATGATACTGACGTACCCGCGTTAACAACCCTTTCAACGTGAATACCACCGCCACTCCCGCAATAACCGCCAGCAGGTGAAACGGGATCCGACCGCCGTTAAACCACAACCCGCGACCGATTTCGACGGAAACAGCCATCACCGCCAGGATGACCATGTTCAGCGAGGCCGACACGGTTCCTTTCGGCAGGTTGTTGGTAAACAGCGTGAAGCGGAACAGCGTCGGGAAGATAAGCCCGATACCAAACGCATACAGGCTGGTACCCAACACCGACCACAGCCACACGTGAGGCCAGAAAAGGTTTCCGGCGATCAGGACAAACAGGCCGCTGAGCTGAATGGGCACCGCACGCCAGATGAAGCGCGGGTCGGTCGGATCTTTCACAAAACGTGCAACGACCATGTTGGCAACGATGACCGCACCGAACACCGGAACCTGCACCCAGGCGAACTGTGAGGACGTCATGCCACCCGCGTCGATCAGGATCACCGGGGAAACGGCGACCCAGCTCATCATCGGGATGTAACTCAGCGAGATCGTGGCGACGCCAAAGAGGAACACGCGGTTGCGAAAGACATCGCGGAAATCGCGTACGACGCTGATTGCACTAAACGGCACCGCGCCGCGCTGGACCGTTTCCGGCATCGCCAGCAACAGGCCCATAAAGGCGATAAAACCCATCACCGCAATAATGGCAAACAGCACCTTCCAGTGGACGAAGTGCATCAGCGCCGCGCCGGAAAGCGGGCCAATGATCGGCGCTACCAGCACGATAGAGGTGATGATCGCCATCAGCTTGATGGCTTTCGTCTGTCCGAACGCTTCCTGCACCGTGACGTAACCGACCGTTGCGATAAAGCAGATGCTGGTGCCCTGTACCACGCGCGCGACCAGAAACTGTGTCATTGAGGTGGTGAACAGCGTGGCGGTACAGGCGAGGGAAAAAATGAGCGCCCCCGTGACCAGTACCGGACGACGACCGATCCGGTCGGAAAGCGGCCCCAGCAGCCATTGCAGCGCCATCCCTCCCGTGAGGTAGAGACTGACCGCCGCCGGTGCCAGACTGACATCAGCATCAAACTCTCGCACGACGTTGATGATCCCTGGCTGAATCAGGTCCGTCGACAGATAGGCGGCAAAATCGTACAGAATCAGCGCCATCGGAAAGAACAGCGTCATGGCGTGCCGCTTGAAAAACTCAATAATCCATTGCATACAAAACGAACTCCATGTGGAGAACCCCTTAACGGGAACAACGAAATTCAATACTGTCACAGGGACAACAGGCAGAAAATAGAGAACAGCAGACTGCGGATGTACTGAATTTCATGTAATCAAAAACACTGCCTGTGAGAATCACAGACAGGGGAACATAATCTGACTTTTGTCAGAATATGTAGCGATTACAGATGGTTATCAGCACATCACACCTCGGGAAAAGTAAGTTGAACGGAAAATATACACCTTAAGTGTCATTATAATTTGATGTTAGTCAATAGAATGGACTGAATTCATTCAGGACTTCAATGGACTACGGGAAGAGAAAGCGCCAGACGATCCCACAACCAAAGGCGATCAACACGGCTCCGGCAATGCGTTCGATCCATACGATCCCATGACTTAGCCGTCGCTGGACAACCGGCAGGCCAATCCCCATCACAATCAACAGATCCCAGCACAGTACGACGCTGGTCATCCAGATGCCGCTGACGGCCTGTTGCACCAGCGTCACTGACGGGCCAAGCAGGGCAGTCATCAGCGCCAGGTAGAACAGGGCGTTTTTCGGGTTAAGTAGCGACGAGCCCAGCCCCAGCAGCACCTGTTTGCCCAATCCCGGACACGTGGACTGGGCATCTGAACCCGTCAGCGTTTGCGGACGACTGCGTAGCAGCAGGCTGCCGATCCACAGTAAATAGAGTGCGCCCAACAGTGCGATCAGCGTGAAGAGCAGAGGATGCTGACGGAGAATTCCCCAACCGGCAATCGCCAGCAGGATATAGATCCCGTTACCGGCGGCGATCCCCAGGCACAGTCCGACGCTACCGCGCAGTCGATAACGAACGGCGTAGCCCACCAGTAAAAAGAAATCCGGTCCGGGGCTGAGCAGCGCCACAAAGTGCGCCAGCGCCAGGGCGGGAAATGCAGGGGGAAAGAGTACAGACAACGGTTCCATAGTGACCTCAGTATGTAAATCTGAGTTCACACTACGCCCGGCGAAAAACTAATTATTGTCTGATATTGATCGTCCCCGCGCGTACTGGCGCGGCGTGGCGGCGGTATAGCTGACAAAGGTGCGGTGGAAATGGCTCTGGTCGGCAAAACCACTCTGATAGCCGACGTCGGCGATATCGTCTCCGGCGCGCAGTCGTGTCCTGGCAAAATCGATCCGCGCGATGTTCAGATAGCTGCCCGGCGTCAGACCGGTGTCCTGCTTAAAGGTGCGGATCAGCGTCTCTTTGCGCATGCCGAACTCTTGCGCGACATCATCAAGCGACGGTGGAGAGAGCAAATTGCTTTGCAGTCGTGCTTTCAGAGACTGACTGGTCGCTCGCGGACGCGGCGGATTTCCTGACTGCAAAGGGAGTGCGCGCAGCAGGAGGCGGACGGCATCGATAAGCGGCGCGGTTTGCCGTTTCTCCATCAACGCCACAAGGTCGAGAAAGTGCTGAAAGCGTTGTGGATCGCGGATCATCGGTTCCGGGGCGAAAAACGGTGCAGGGATTGTCTGTTCGGGCAACTGAGCAAGACACCAGTCCGCGTCCAGGTAGAGCATATGGTAGCTGCGATACTGCCCATCGACCGGGTTACAGCTGTGCGGTACCCGTGGCGGGATCACTATCAGGTCGCCCACCTGCAGACGGTATTCTTTACCACCGCTGACACAGCAGGTTTCACCTTCCAGTATGGCCCCAATGGAGAGCTGCGGATGATGATGACGCTTATACGCCTGATGACTGCGCCAGGTGCTGCGCAGCTCCAGCCATGCAAGCCGTTCATCGCGCCAGAACGATTGTGGAATATCTCGGGTGTGGGTCACAGTTAGCGCCTCCGGCAAAGTGATGATTTGTTATATCACAGGCCTGGCGAGAAAAAGCGTTGTAGAGAGAGAATGTGGCGCTTCTGTGCACATCATTCCGAGAAAATGTATCGGTTGCAGAGGAATATATTTACTGCTGAAAACGTCTCACAAAGATAAATAGTCGCAGATGAGAAGTGAAACTCTTCGCGCTACTGTCACATTCTCGACTCCTGGGGACGGATCGCACTGCTGGAGCTTATTCAAAAGCATATTCGTAAGCGGGATCTACAAGGACTCGTGGAACGACTTGCCGTGTTGCTCGTTACCCGTTGCGCTAATAACAGACAGTTGAAAGCGCTGTTTAATTATTTACTGATACAGCATGGACATACGCCCCGTTTCATCGGATTTCTTGAGAAAGTGGCTGAGCGTGTTCCTCAACACAAGGAGAGATTAATGACGATTGCAGAAAGATTTCGTAATTCGATTCTTAGAAAAGGGATGCGGGAAGGTATTCAACAAGGAAAACAGGAGGGTAAACAAGAAGGTCTGGCAGAAGGTCAACTTAACGCGGCGCGACGAATAGCGCAACGGATGCTGACGGAGGGGATAGAGCGGGAGACGGTGCAAAGACTTACCGGACTTTCCGCAGAAGAGATGCAGAGTGTTATTCACTGAATACGTTGTGTCGCGTTCAAGCCGTCCGGGAAGTCGAATGTTTACGCCATCGCGACTTTGATCGCCTCGCCCAGTTTCTGCATTACGTCCCGGTGCTTCTCGTTGGGCGGGAGCGCACAGTTTATGCGCACGCAGTTGCGGTATTTCCCGGATGCAGAGAACAGTGAGCCCGGCGCGACCTGAATTTTCAGGCGACAGAGTTGTCTGGAGACACACACCATATCGACCTGCTCCGGGAGTTCGACCCATAACATAAAACCGCCTTTTGGCCGCGTAACGCAGATCCCACAGGGAAAATATTCCCGCGCCCAGCAGGTATATATCTCCAAATTGCGTTGATAAATCTGCCGCATTCGCCGGACGTGGCGGTGATAGTGTCCTTCCTGGACAAACGCGGCCGCGGCCAGTTGTGTCGCCGGAACGCCAGTGCCACTGGCGGAATATTTCATATGCAGTAATTTGTCATGGTAGCGACCGGGGACGACCCAGCCGACACGCAAACCGGGAGCAACGGTTTTGGTAAAGGAACTGCACAGCACCACACGCCCGTCGATATCCCAGGAATGAATTGTCCTTGGGCGCGGATACTCCGTTGCCAGTTCGCCATATACATCATCCTCGAAAATCACAATGTCGTGGCGTTGAGCGAGGGCCAGAACGGCTCGCTTGCGCGCATCCGGCATGATAAATCCCAGCGGATTATTACAGGCAGGTACAAGGATAATTCCTTTTATTGGCCACTGTTCAACGGCGAGTTCCAGGGCTTCAATGCTGATCCCGCTATCGGGATCGGTAGGAATTTCAATCACCTTTAGATTAAGACCGCGCAGCAGATGTAATGTGCCGTAGTAGGCCGGCGATTCGACAGCAATAATGTCTCCCGGCTTGCATATCGCCAGCAACGACAACGACATTGAGCTTTGACATCCATTAGTGATGATAATGTCGTCTGCGGTCAGGACGGAGCCACCGTCCAGCATCAGACGGGCGATTTGTTTGCGCAGGCTCAGGCATCCGGGCAAATCATCATAGCCGAGTACAGCGCTTTGATTATGCTGTGCCACCCGGCTGAGTTCTCGCCAGAGCGGTTTCAGGCTCGGTTGGCTGACATCGGGTATTCCGCTGCTGAATGAAATGATCGAATCATCGCTATGGCCCGCAAGCATGTTCATGACCTGGTCCCACTGGGTAAATTCAACCGGACGCTGTACCGGACGCGACATCGGCGGAACCGGCGGCTGCGCTTTTTGTGGCGCAACAAAGTAGCCTGAACGGGGCTGCGGCGTGATGAGTTGTAGTGATTCCAGTACCTGATACGCCTGCTGTACGGTGCTGATACTGACACCGTGCTCCTGACTCAGACTGCGTACCGACGGCAATTTCTCTCCGTGACGATACAGCCCTTGTTCAATACGCTCGGCCAACAGATTGGCCAGATGCTGGTAACGCGTCATGCTGTATCCCTCGAAGTTGCCATACAGAGGTAAAAACCAGTACAGACAGGTGAAAAATGTGCGATGCAGAGACAGTAATAGCGAATCTGTATGTTAAATAAAAGATGTTTTTGAATCTGTATCGTTCCACCCGAAAACCGCCAGAATGAAGGCTCTGGTATGAGAGGGGGTGGTGTATGGAATTTCATGAAAACAAAGCAAAGCAGCCGTTTATTGGTTTTGTCCTGATCTGGCGAGCGTTTAAAAAATGGCGTCTGCAGGTGCAAACCCGACGGATCCTGCAACAGATGAGTGATGAACGGCTCAAGGATCTGGGGTTGCGCCGGGATCAGATTGACTAGCGTGATGGCGAAAGTCAGAGGCTGGAGGTTGAACCCGTCCGGCCTTTTTTACATTCATCAAATTTATCAATTTATGCTTCCTGACGGCATGTTTCTTGATACTTACCCTGATAAGTATTATTTTCTCTTTCGCTAAAAGAGGAAAGAGACATGACTGAAGATGAGCTGTTTGCCCGCCGCCCGTTGGGGATGCGGATGGCGATGGTAGTGCGTCAATGGCGTGCCATCATTGATGCGGCGATCACCGATACCGGCCTGACCCAGTCCAGCTGGACGGTGCTGATGCAACTGCATCAGTTAGGCGATAACGTCTCGGTCAGCGAACTGGCGGAGGTGCAGGGTATTGAACTGCCACCGCTGATGCGCACTCTCACACAACTGGAAAATCAGGGCTATCTGGTGCGTTCCACATCGCCTTATGACAAACGCATCCGTCTGCTGATGCTGACCGCGGAAGGCCGTGCCCGACTGGTAGAGCTGAACCGGATGATTGAGGCCTATCAACGTCGCGTCACGCGTACCATTCCTGAAGCGGATCTTGCTTCCTTCAGCGCCACTCTGAATTTAATCGCCTGCAATTTGCGGACAATCCGCGAAGAAGATAATCAACACTAAAAACGATGATGACTCCAGAACAGAAATTTGCCCGTTGGGTAAGGGTGAGTATTGCCACTTTCCTTGCCATATTCGCCTGGTTTATCGTTGCCGATATCTGGATCCCGTTGACGCCGGACTCCACGGTGATGCGCTCGGTCACGCCGGTATCGTCGCGTGTTTCCGGATACGTATCACACGTCTATGTGCGCAATAATAGTCAGGTGAAAAAAGGTGATCTGCTTTATGAGCTGGATCCCACGCCATTTATTAACAAAGTCGAGGCCGCGCAAATCGCCTTTGCGCAGGCCAGACTGAGCAATCAGCAACTGGATGCACAGATTGCTTCTGCCCGCGCTAACCTGCGTACGGCCGAATATACTGCGCGTAATGACAAGCTGACGTTCGATCGCTATCAGCGGTTAAGCACGATGCAAAACGTTTCGCAGGCGGATCTCGACAAGGTACGGACGACCTGGCAGACCAGCGAACAGTCGGTAACCGCTCTGCATGCCAACATCCAGAATCTGCTGATCCAACGCGGCGAGCGCGAAGACAGTCATAACGTGACGCTGCAAAAATATCGCAATGCGCTGGAAGAGGCGCAGTTGAATCTGGCATGGACAAAAGTGCGCGCAGAGACGGACGGAACGGTGAGTAATCTCCAGCTTAACGCCGGGCTTTACGCCACCGCCGCCACGCCACTGCTGGCGCTGGTCAGCAATCAGACGGACATCGTGGCCGATTTTCGCGAGAAAAGCCTGCGTCATACCCACGTGAATACCGATGCTGCCGTGGTGTTTGATGCCATGCCGGGTAAAGTGTTCCGTGCGCGTGTTACCAGCAGCGATGCGGGGATCCTCGCTGGACAGGAAGAGGTCAACGGTCAACTGTCGCAACCGGAGCAATCCACGCGCTGGGTGCGCGATGCGCAGCGGATGCGTATTCACGTGACGCTCAGTGAGCCACTGGACAAACCGTTACCGACCGGTGCCCGCGCCACGGTGCAGTTGTATAACAGCGAAGGCCCGTTTGTGCGTACTTTTGCTGGAGCGCAAATCCGTCTGGTCAGCTGGCTGCATTATGTCTATTAACACCCTGGCGCGCGTATTCACGCCACATGACAACATCGTCTATACGGCCAACGACTTTCGCCAGACTCTGCGGATAGCCGTTGCCGGGACGATCGCGCTAAGCATTTCGACCTTTTACAACGTCCAGTACGGTGTGTTTTTCGTGGTGTATCCGCTGATGCTGATGTCGCTGGTGCCGGTATTTAACCGCCACGTGGCGCGGCAGTTTGTGTTCAGTGCGGCGGTGAACTGCATCGAAATGGTGCTGATTGTCGGTTATCTCTCGCAGTGGCCTGTGATTATGACGCTGGTGGTGTTTGGTCTGTACGTGATGCGCTTTCGCTTTATGAGCAAGGGGCCGCTGTTTCTGCTGGGGTCAATGGGTGTGGTCTGCCAGAGTACGATGCTTAATTTTATGAGCTATCCCACCACTGACTGGCACACGCTGATGTTTTCCAACATGGAAGCCTGCGTGATGGCGGTCGCACTGAGCGCGCTGCTGCACTATCTGATCCCCGACGTGGAGCCGCGCACCCCCCCGCCGCGTATTGAGAAAGATGACACCCGTATTCGCCATGAATCGCTGCTTTCCGGGACCGTCGCGACGATGATTTTTGTCATTTTCCAGCTCTGCGATCTGAGCGATTCGCTATCAGCGCTGATGGCGGGGATTTTGATTCTGTTTCCGATGCATTATCGCGGCGCGGTCCTGAGTTCTCTCTGGCGCGTCGTCGGCGTAGTGCTGGCTTGTCTCTATATTCTGGTGGTGCAGTTGATTATCTATGATTTCAGTAATCACATGCTGCTGATGATGCCGCTAATCGGTCTCGGGCTGGCCTTCAGCGCCCGTCTGCACGTAATGGAAAAAGTGGGCGCAGGCGTTGGTTTCGCCAGCATCACCACCATCGGCATCATGTTCGGCCAGAACCTGCACCCGAACAGTGATTTAGTGTTCAGCGATCTGTATCGCATCTCCTCAGTCACCGTCGCGCTGCTGGCAACGCTCACGATGGTGTTTCTGGTCCACCGCGTGCTCAACTGCTTTGCAGCAACACGGTTTGTGATTACGGAGTGAGTGCCGGATAACTTGATGTTTTATCAGGTAGTTATCCTCATTATGCAGGCAACGCCATTTTCCCTGTCACCATGTCAAACATCAAGCGGGCAAAGCCTTTCGCCCGTGACGGATCTGATAAATACTGCACCATAAATTCTTGTCGGGCTTCATCGCTGTCCATCACCGCATCATCCACCGCTTTGAAAAAACCGCCCAGAATTGCCTGCTCGGGACTGTTATTCTTGATTTGTTTCATCACAGTTTCATTCTCCGTGATTTTATTAAACACAACCATCGCGCTGCTGAGCATATCGTTATCCGTCAGATGATCGGTGATAAACAGCTCATTCATACGCGACAGGATTTGCGACAAAAATTCCTCTTTCTTGTCTTTGGGTTTTGCCGTACCGACGTCGTTACTGGGATCGAGCGTATATTCTGCGGCATCTTCCTGTAATTTCAGATGCTGTTCGTGGATCTTCGATAAACGGTAGTGGCTCATCTCCACGTTGCTGAGATCGATCTCGTCCTCTTCAAGACGTTGCTCATATAGCTGCGAGCGCAGATGGCGGGAAAACAGACTCAGTTTTTCCAGAGATTGATCATCGTATTCCACGATCTGCGACATAAACTCATAAAAGCGCACAAAGCTGCCGAGATCCTTCTTGAAAATCTCCAGCCGATCTTTTTCCTGCTTGCAGGCTTTAAAGCTGTTTTCGGCATTGGTGATCAGCACCACATCACCGGTTTTTTTCGTTCTTTCGAACATCTCTTTGGCGGTTAGATAAGCGTCGATAGCGAGGGCATAGCGCTTCTGCCAGCGCTCAACGGCCGGGCGGCAGATATTACTGATGGCGGCGTTGGATTTGTTTTTGGTAAAAAACGCGTCACAGAACTGGTCCACCTCGCTCCACTGGAAAATCTGGCTGGCACGGAGTTTCTCAAACAGATCAAATACCTGCTGGGGATCGCTGACGTCGGTCAGCTCGGCGGTCTGATAATAGGGCTGGAAGGCATCCAGAATATCCTGCGGCTCATTGTAAAAATCGAGCACAAAAGTGCCTGACTCCGCTTTGCCCGGATAGGTACGATTCAAACGAGAAAGCGTCTGAACGCACTCGACACCGCCGAGGGCTTTATCAACATACATGGCGCACAGCTTAGGCTGGTCAAAACCGGTCTGGAACTTATTGGCGACCAGCATGACCTGGTAATCATCGCTGTCGAACGCTTTACGCATATCCCGGCCTTTCAGCCCTGGATTCATGTTGATTTCCGTGAACTTCTGGTTCAGTAATGCTTCGCTGTGATGGTCGCTTTCCTGAAACTCGACTTCGCCGGAAAACGCCACCATGGCGCTGATTTTTTCATAGCAGTTTTCGGCAATGTACTTATCAAACGCCAGCTTGTAGCGCACCGCCGCTTTGCGTGAACTGGTCACCACCATCGCTTTTGCCTGCCCGCCGAGCAGATTCATCACATGCTTGCGAAAGTGTTCGACGATCACCTTCACTTTTTGCGACACGTTGTAATCGTGCAGTGTGACCCACTGATTCAACCTGACTTTTGCCCGATTACTGTCCACTTCGCGGTCTTTATCTTCCAGCTTCTGCAGGAGTTGATACGCCACTTTATAGCTGGTGTAGTTTTTCAGCACATCGAGAATAAAGCCTTCCTCAATGGCCTGACGCATGGTGTATACGTGGAATGCCGCCGGTTTGTTGGTGACCGATGCGGGTTCCTCCGGGTGGGGGAGTCGGCCAAACAGCTCCAGCGTTTTGGCCTTCGGCGTGGCGGTGAACGCATAATAGTTCAGGTTGCCGCTGTTCCGACGTGCGGCAATGGTGGCGTTGAGGCTGTCTTCTGATGATAGCATCGTGTCGTCATTCCGCGCTTCGCTCATCAGCACTTCTTTTAGCTGTCGTGCCGTGGTGCCGCTTTGCGACGAGTGCGCTTCATCGGCAATCACCGCGTATTTACGTTGTTTCAGACAGACGTTGTTTTCGATCGCTTTCAGCACAAACGGGAAGGTCTGGATAGTCACGATGATAATCGGCTGCGAGTGTTCCAGCGCGCTGGCTAATTTTTCGGATTTAGAGCCATCGCCCTCTTTATTATTGATGCGCCCGACCACGCCGTCGGCATGTTCGAACTGATAGATGGTGTCCTGCAACTGATCGTCGAGGACCGTACGGTCGGTGACTACGATGACCGAGTGAAATAGCTTCTCGCCGCTGTCATCATGCAGGCGAGAAAGCTGGTGCGCCGTCCAGGCGATGGAGTTCGACTTGCCGGAACCGGCGCTGTGCTGGATCAGGTATTTGTTACCAGTCCCTTCGAGCGCCGCGGCCTGTAGCAGTTTGTTGACCACATCCCACTGGTGATAGCGCGGGAAGATCAGGCTCTCTTTTTTGTACTTCTGTCCGTTCCAGTCCTCTTTCTCTTCGATTTGCAGATGTACAAAGCTGGCGAGGATTTTCAGCAGGTTATCTGGCAGCAGCACTTCATTCCACAGATAGTCGGTCGCATAGTGGCCTGCATCTTCCGGGATATCATTGCCCGCGCCGCCTGCTTTGGTGCCTTTGTTGAACGGCAGAAAGAAGGTGTCATCGCCCGCGAGTCGGGTCGCCATATAGACGTCAAACTGGCTGACGGCGAAGTGCACCAGCGCTCCGCGCTTAAAGGTCAGCAACGGCTCGGGCTTGTTGGTCACCGGGTCTTTCGGCAGCCGGGTCTTCTTATACTGCGTGATGGCGTTCTGTACCGCCTGCTTAAACTCGGATTTCAGCTCCAGCGTGGCAACCGGCAGGCCGTTGATAAACAGCACCAGATCGATACGCCAGCGTTTCGCCTTCAGCTCATTTTCACCGGTCGCGCTGGCGTACGGGCTGTAGACCAGCTCCGGCACGATACGGCAGAGATTCTGCCGATAGCGTGCGAGGGTGTCCGGGTTGAGAGTGTGTTCCGGCTTAAACTGGCAGAGAAAAAAGCGGGCGTTGCGGATCTTCAGACCGTGACGCAGTACGCCAAGCGTGCCCCAACTGCGCGACAGCACATCGGTGGCATTGATGTCGGCTTTTTTTAACTGGGCGACCAACGCATCGAGGAAATGACGTTCGGTGTCGTTGGGGTAGATCTTCGCGAATTTTTCCCATTCCTGCGGCTGGGTGGTCTGCACAAATTGCAGTGTATCCTGCACGTAGAGCGCGCGTTCGCGATCGTAACCGTCGCCTTTGCCGACAATCCAGCCGTTAGCGACCATCTGGCGGATGATGTCGTTTTGCAGGTTAATTTCGCGGGTGATGTCGGGGGTCATACGACGGCCTCCGATTCAGCTATGGTTTGCGAGTGCTCGTTGGGCGCGCGCCAGTGACGGACGTCGATTTTACCGGTGACGGCGGCGGAGATAAGGGCGGTGCGACGTTCCTGCATCAAACGAATGGATTTCTCTGCTTTCTCAATGAGTAACGAATATTCAGATCTTTTAATTTTAACAAAATTGGTTATTTGGTTTTGCTCAAATTTATTTGGGTAGGAAATGGGGAAATTCTGTAATATAGGTACACTTATGTTTCTTTGCGCACTCCCCCATCCCTGAAGTGCAAAAAAATCTTTTCCCATTGCCGAATTCAAATATTCTGTTAAGTATTGTGAATTATAATCGGGAAGAGGTGTTGATATTAAATTTGTGAAACAATGAGAACGGTTTAATTCATTTGGTACAACCGCGCTAATACCTGGGTAACCTGTTCTGACAGTTACAATATCATTACTGAATAAATATTTTGATTCGTTTTGATTAGCAAACTTCTCTTTTAAAAAAAGAAGTTCATATGTCTTTAAACCATCCTCTTTAATGTTTGTAGCGCGGATTATTGGTATCCCATTTTCAGCATAAGCGTGAGTGGCCGCTTCAGCTATCCCAACAACTACTCTATTTGTACAAAATTTAAAACGAGAGATTGTCCAATGCTCTGGAATTTCCCCCAACCACTCGACACCAGACGCTTTCATCGGCACATCAGGATTTAGCCCTTTGGTTACCGCATGGCTAATCACTGCCTGACGTTTTTCTTTTAGCAGTTCAATAAGTTGTTGTTGTTTCTCGATTAAGGTGTCGATTTTTGCGATTTCGTGATCGAGAAAGTCAGCTATTTGTTGTTGCTCATTTTTTTTAGGAAGTAATAATGGTGATGATGCTAATTTTTCAACAGTATAGTGAGCGATAGTCGCTTTGTTACAAATGATATTTATAAAATCGGTTGATTTTAGAAACGTGATCCAGTATTGGAAAAATGTGGCTGAATTATTTTTTTGGGGTCTAACTCGATTAATTGCATTTTGTATGTAACATTGATTCATTTGACCAAGCCATAAAGCAGATCGGCCAACATCACCACCCTCGCTAACCAGAATGTCATTATATTCCAACAATAGTTTCTTTTTCTCTTCTCGTGAGAACCACATTGAATCAACAGTATGCAAATCCAATCCTGAAACCTGGATGTTTTGTGCTTTAAGATACGGCTCAAAACTATCAAAATATGAGTTTTTCTCTTTTTGAAGCATCTTTCCTAAAGTAATAGAATAACCATATTTAACCTGTGAAAATTTCCAATGCTCGGGTATCTCCCTCAACCACTCCACCCCAGAATCCTTATACTCTGGATACGATTTATATTTAGCCATCAGGAGTGTACCTCCCGCAGCAGTTGCATAATCTCAGCGCTTACCGCATCCAGATCGGCATCGATCTCCTCCAGCGATCGCGGCGGCGTATACACATAGAAATGACGGTTAAACGGGATCTCGTAGCCGACAATACCAATCTCGCCGTCGATGGCGTCACGCTTATCGGCGTTGATCCATGCGTCGGGAACGTGCGGCAACACTTCCGCTTTAACGTAATTCTCGATCAGGTCGCTGGTAGAAACGGCGGGATTGAGCGGCACGTTTTCGTTATCACGTAGATCGCCATCCTGCTCAAATTCGACCACCTGACCGCGATATTCAAAGGCACCGTACAGCGGTTGAGCGCTTTCTTTTAATACCTTTTTGACCACCGGCGCGGCGTCCGGTTTTTTGCGGGTGATGGCATCGATAAACTGTTTGTTCTCTTTGGCATCCAGCTTCACGTCGGCGGTTTTAAGCGCGTTTTTTAAGTCAATCTGGAACTGATTAAAGTCATCGCTGATGCCGGAAATACCACCAGGCTTGTTGCCAAACGCGGCCTGAATATGCCGGGCCTTTTCCATTAATTCGCGCTGTGTTCGCCACAGTTTTCTGTCGAGCAGATCTTTGATTTGCTTCTCTTTCAGCTCGGCAAACTCGGTTTTGATAAGCGCGCGGGCTTCGGTTTCCTGTGCTGATAAATCGCCGTAGTTGCTTTCCTGCCACTGCCCGCCAAAGGCGTCAAACAGGCATTCCATCGGCGAGTTGAAGGGTTTTGGTGCAAAGCGTAGCGTGGCGATGGCGTCATCGGTAATCTGTGTCGACAGGCGCAACGGACGCTCGATGGTCAGGCGGCGATAACCGAAGTCGGTGCTGTGAAAGAGTTTGCTGGCGAAGGTTTTCGGCGCTTCGCTTTTTACCGTTGCAGACTGACGGCCACGGCTGGATTTTTGCTCCGGCGCTTTCTCCAGACCCAACGCTTCCAGCGTGGTGGCATCGATGGCCTCAGCATCACCAAAGGTACGGGTGAGCAGACGGATATGCTCGTCTTCCATCCGATTACGCTTTGAGCCCAGCGACTTGCGCATTTTTCCGCACAGGTTGCTGCCATCAATCAGCTGGACTTTGCCTTTGCGCTCAGGCGCTTTGTTGTTGCTGAGGATCCAGATGTAGGTGGCGATGCCGGTGTTGTAAAACATCTCTGTTGGCAGGGCGATAATGCCTTCCAGCAGATCGGCTTCCAGAATGTAGCGACGGATCTCGCTTTCTCCGCTACCTGCGCCGCCGGTAAACAGCGGCGAGCCGTTGAGGATGATGCCTATGCGTCCGCCACCGCTTTTCGTGTCGCGCAGCTTACTGATCAGATGCAGCAGAAACAGCAATGAGCCGTCAGAGACGCGGGGTAATCCAGGGCCGAAACGCCCGTCGAACCCTTTTTGCAGATGCTCGCTATTGATCTCACCTTCGATCTTCTTCCAGTCCACCCCAAACGGCGGGTTAGAGAGCATGTAGTCGAACTTCTCACGGGATAACTGATCGTTTGAGAGGGTATTGCCGAGCTTGATGCGACTGACATCCTGACCTTTGATCAGCATGTCCGCCTTACAGATGGCCCAGGATTCTGGATTGAGTTCCTGCCCATAGGCGCGCATCACCGCGTTGGGGTTCAGTTCGTGCAGGTATTCCATGCCGGACGAGAGAAAGCCGCCGGTGCCCGCAGTGGGGTCGTAAAGCGTGCGAATGATCCCGTCTTTCGTCAACACATCGTCGTCGCCGATAAAGACGAGAGAGGTGGTCAGACGCACGATATCGCGCGGGGTGAAATGTTCACCGGCGGTTTCGTTGGAACCTTCCGCGAATCGGCGAATGAGTTCTTCGAAGATCAGGCCCATTTCATGATTAGAAATGGCCTGCGGACTTAAGTCAGTGGTCGCGAACTTCTGCACCACTTTATACAACAGATTTGCCTCTTCCAGTTGGCCGACAAACTCGCTGAATTTGAAGTGTTCAAAAATCTCACGGGCATCGGTGGAGAACGATTGCACGTATTTCTCCAGGTTAGCCTTGATGCCGTTTTGCCCCATCTTGCTGAGATCCATGGGCGAGGCATTGAAGAAGGTGAGCCCGCTCGCTGCGCGCAGGATCATTTTTTCCTGCGCCTCTTCCGGCAGATTCATCGCATAGACCTTATGCGCTTGCTCAAGTACGGCCGCTTTGCTGTTTTCGAGTACGCATTCAAGACGACGCAGGAGGGTAAAGGGGAGGATGATGCGACCGTACTGAGACTGCCTGAAATCACCGCGCAGTAAATCGGCGACAGACCACAGGAAAGCGGCTGTCTGGGAGAAGTTGCCGGATGTCATAAATGCGTTCCTTGCTCTGAAAAATAGTCTTTATTTTCTTATGGGTATTGGCCGCCTATTCTAATCTCAATATTTGCCTAAGTTGATCATTTTATTAATAAAAATAAATAAGTTAGGCCAATATATATTGGTGGAATATTGAGTTGCTTCATAAATGAAGCATTAGTAAAAGTCACTGTATTAGCAGTTCATTTTTCTGGTGCGTAAGGGCGTTTGATGGAGGGGAATTCGATTACCCACAAACAAAACAAGGTAGAAAATTACGAAAATGTGATGCTTTTTCCAACAGTATCGTTATACTCCCAGGATAATTGTCTATACTTTTTTGTATATACAATCAGGAAGCGTGATATGCCAACGGAGTTTGAATGGGATGCAAATAAGGCAAAAAGCAACGTCGGTAAACATGGTGTCCGTTTTGAAGATGCGATTCTGGTATTTGACGATCCACGACATCTGTCACGACAGGATCGCATAGAGAACGGGGAATATCGCTGGCAAACCCTTGGTCTCGTTCATGGTATTGTGGTCATTCTGGTTGCTCACAGCATTCGGTTTGAAAGTGGTATTGAAGTCATTCGCATCATCAGCGCCCGAAAGGCGGATCGTAAAGAGAGGAATCGTTATGAGCATGGTTAAACATAAACGCGGCACGCCATCCGCGCTCAGTGCTCAGCATGAGGCTGAACTCAGGGCGCTGGCGAAGCAATCAGATGATGAAATTGATTACAGCGACATCCCCTCTTCGCCAGATGAACAATGGTCTGAAGCGGTACGCGGTAAGTTTTATCGCCCGTTAAAAACTCAGGCGTCCGTACGTATTGACGCTGATGTGATGGAATGGCTGAAGCGCCCGGGGAAAGGGTATCAGACCCGGCTTAACGCGATTTTGCGAGAAGCAATGCTGCGGGAGCAAAACAAGAAATAGCCTGAGTGTGGCTGCCGGATGACTGCGCCTTATCCAGCCTGGGGGCGCAGGTTTTATGTCTGGAGAGGGAATTGTAGGCCCGATAAGCGAAGCGCCATCGGGCATGGGAATCACGACGTCTTCAGCCCCGCAAAGGCGGCTCTGATTTCGTCTTCCGGCAACTGAATGCCGATAAACACCAGCGTGCTGTGCGGTTGTTCGTCGCCCCACGGGCGGTCCCAGTCGGCGCTGTACAGTCGTTGCACACCCTGGAACAGCAGACGGTTCGGTTCGCCTTCAATCCACAGCATTCCTTTGTAACGCAGCAGTTTTTCCGCCGACTCCAGCAGCAGGTTTTCCATTACGCGAGAGACATCGCCGATATCCACCGGGTAATCCAGCTCCACCACAATGGAAGCGATATCGTTCTGCTTGTCAGCGATAAAGTGGAAACGCGGTTTGCCGCTGACGACGTTTTCTTCCAGCATAAAGCCATTGGTGTCGAACAACAGGGAGAGATCGATGTCGCCGTGCGTGACGGTATAAACCGGCGCGCGGGCGTTGATGCGTGCTAAGCGTTCGCGCAGTTTCTCGCTTTCGCCTGCGACGTCGGTTTTGGTTAGCAGAATACGATCGGCATAGCCGACCTGCGACTGGGCGATGGTGAACTGGTTCATTTGATCGTCGGCATGGACCGCATCGACCAGTGCAATAACACCATCTAACAGATAACGCTGGCAAATGACTTCATGGGAGAAAAAGGTCTGAATAATTGGACCGGGGTCGGCCATGCCGGTGCACTCGATCACCAGACGATCAAAATTGATGGTGCCCTTATCGAGGTTATCGAGCAGGTCTAACAGCGCGTCTTCCAGCTCGTTGGAGCGCGTACAGCAAATACAGCCGTTGGTCAGGGTTTTGATCTGCGTGGCGCGATCGCCAATCAGCTGATCGTCCACGGACACTTCGCCGAATTCGTTTTCGATAACGGCAATCTTGTAGCCGTGTTCTTCGTTGAGGATATGGCGTAGCAGGGTCGTTTTACCTGCGCCAAGAAAACCGGTGAGTAGGGTGACTGCAATCGGGGTCATTCACTTCTCCTTCTAACAGCAGCGCATGCCGCCTTTACCGTCGCCGCCGTAGCGCGCCTGCTGGCGCTCGCGGAAGAATTCTTCATAGCTCATGTACGGCTTGTCCGGATGGTTGGTTTGCATATGCTCGACATAGTTGTCGTAGTCTGGAATACCAATCAACATCTTTGCCGCCTGGCCGAGATATTTTTTTGCCTGACCTAAGTTACCAAACATTGTGCCGCCTCGTGAATGATTAAAGCCGGATAACGGCTTTCGCCTTATCCGGCCTACGCTTACAGCATTTTGTAGGCCGGGTAAGCGAAGCGTTACCCGGCATCAGCTTAGTGATGTGAAGAGGTCTTCACGCCGCCTTCAGGAATCGGAACGTACGGTGTTTCTTTATCGGTACGTTTGTCCACGTTGCGCACATTCATCCAGGTTTTGAAACCGTAGAAGATGATGCTGTACACCACCACCAGGAACAGAATACTCAGGCCTGCGTTAGTGTAGTTGTTCACAACGATGTGATTCATGTTGGCAATCTGTTGTGCGGTCAGTTCGCCGCCGTTGGCAATCTTCTCTTTGTACTGGTTAGCCATGTAGAAGAAGCCTTCCATCTGCGGGTTGGTGCTGAACAGTTTCAGACCCAGCGCCCAGGTGGTGCAGATCAGCAGCCAGACAGCCGGGATAACGGTCACCCAGATGTATTTGGTGCGCTGCATTTTAATCAGTACCACGGTACCCAGAACCAGCGCCACGGCTGCCAGCATCTGGTTAGAGATACCGAACAGCGGCCACAGGCTCTTAACGCCGCCCAGCGGATCGACCACACCCTGATACAACAGGTAGCCCCACAAGCCTACGCAGCCCGCCGTACCGATGATACCGGCAACCAGAGAGTCGGTTTTCTTCAGGAACGGAACGAAGTTACCCAGCAGGTCCTGCAGCATAAAGCGACCAGAACGGGTACCGGCATCCAGCGCAGTCAGGATGAACAGTGCTTCAAACAGAATACCGAAGTGGTACCAGAAGCCCATGTCAGCCATCGGCAGCACTTTGTGGAACACGTGCGCGATACCTACCGCCAGCGTCGGTGCGCCACCGGCACGGTTCAGAACGGACGGTTCGCCGATGTCTTTCGCCGTTTGCAGGATCTGCTCTGGCGAAATCACGAAGCCCCAGGAGCTGACGGTTGCTGCCGCATGTGCGGTCACGTCTTTCAGTTGCGCCATAATCAGCGGCGCGTTCTCTCCACCCATCTCATGCAGGTTCGGCATGGTAATGCCCAGGCCTGCCGGAGGGGTGTTCATCGCAAAGTAGAGACCTGGTTCGATAATAGAGGCTGCAACCAGCGCCATGATCGCCACGAAGGATTCCATCAGCATCGCGCCATAACCGATGAAGCGGGCGTCTGTTTCACAGGCCAGCAGTTTCGGCGTGGTACCGGAAGAGATCAGGGCGTGGAAGCCAGAGACCGCACCACAGGCGATGGTAATGAACAGGAACGGGAACAGAGCACCTTTCCACAGCGGACCCGTACCGTCGATGTACTGGGTCATGGCCGGCATTTTCAGTTCTGGGTTGAGGATCACGATACCCAGCGCCAGGCCGACGATAACGCCGATTTTCAGGAAGGTGGCCAGATAGTCGCGCGGAGCGAGGATCAGCCATACCGGCAGCAGTGCAGAAACGAACGCATAGCCGATCAGGGCAAAGGTAATGGTGGTGTCTTTAAAGGTCAGCGCCGGGCCCCAGTACGGGTCGTGAGCAATTACGCCGCCGAAGTAAATAGATGCAACCAGCAGAACAATACCAATCACCGACACTTCACCCACACGCCCTGGACGCAGGAAGCGCATGTAGATCCCCATGAACAGCGCGATAGGTACGGTGGAGCAAACGGTGAAGACCCCCCACGGGCTTTCGGCCAGCGCTTTTACGACGATCAGCGCCAGTACCGCGAGGATGATGATCATAATTAAGAAGCAGCCAAACAGGGCAATCGTCCCCGGCACGGAGCCCATCTCTTCTTTAATCATCTCGCCAAGCGACGCGCCGTTACGGCGAGAAGAGATAAACAGCACCATGAAGTCCTGGACCGCACCCGCCAGCACCACGCCCGCCAGCAGCCACAGGGTACCAGGCAGGTAGCCCATTTGTGCGGCCAGAACCGGACCGACCAGCGGGCCTGCACCAGCGATGGCGGCAAAGTGGTGCCCGAACAGCACGTAGCGGTTGGTTGGAACGTAGTTCAGGCCATCGTTATTGATGACCGCAGGAGTCGAACGTGTAGGGTCGAGCTTCATCACCTTCTGGGCGATGTATAAGCTGTAGTAGCGGTAAGCCACCAGATATACCGACACGGAAGCGACCACGATCCACAGGGCGCTGACGTGTTCACCCCGGCGTAAGGCGACAACCGAGAGGCAGAATGCCCCGATGATCCCGAGGATCACCCAGGGTATGTGCTTGAATATCTTTTTCGTATCCATAGTAAAACCTGGTTTTATAAGATGAATAATTGGCCGAAGCCGTTTGGTTTGGGTTGCGTTTGAAGAGGTAATTTGACTGCTATGCTGGTGACGATCTTGCCAGAGAGTCGCGCGTGTAAAGTAAGGTAAATAAGTGAGCGGTCAAATGGTGAGTTAAGCGGTCAGACGTGTCAGTAAGCGGTAAAGAGGAGCGTTGAGCGGCGGATATTATGTGACTGAGATCACAAAGAAAAATCCACCAGGGAAGAGGGAATACCGACTACGCTTATTGCCGACAACATCATAAGGAGAACAACATGGAAACAGTAAACCTCACTTTATCTGAGGCTTACACGCTGGCGCGTGAGGTGCTGAGCAACAACGGCTTTAGCGCGGAACATGCGGATGCCATCGCACGTAACGTGACGGCGGGCGAACGTGACGGTTGCGCGTCTCACGGGTTATGGCGATTGCTGGGGATCGTCGAGACCCTGCGTAAAGGAAAAGTCTCCGCTGATGCACGTCCGCAGATTTTCGATCAGGCGCCCGCCATCGTCAAAGCGGATACCGGTGGCGCGTTCTCGCTGGTGGCCTATGAGCAGGCGCTGCCGTTGCTCATCAGTAAAGCCAGCGCATGCGGTATTGCAGCGCTGGCGATCAACCGTTGTGTTCACTTTTCCGCGCTGTTTGCGGATATTGAACCCCTGACGGATGCCGGGCTGGTGGGCTATGCCTGTACGCCAAGCCACGCCTGGGTCGCACCGGCAGGCGGTACGCGTCCGCTGTTTGGCACAAACCCGATCGCGTTTGGCTGGCCGCGCAAAGGCAAACCGCCTTACATTTTTGATATGGCGACCAGCGCGGCGGCGCGCGGCGAGATCCAGTTGCATCAGCGGGCCGGAAAAGCGATTCCGGAAGGGTGGGGCATTGACAGCGAAGGGCAACCTTCAACTGATCCACAGGCGGTATTAAACGGCGCGATGCTGACCTTCGGCGGTCACAAAGGCTCGGCGTTTGCGGCAATGGTTGAACTGTTGGCCGGGCCGCTCATCGGTGACATGACCAGTGCGGAATCGCTGGCCTGGGATGAGGGGGCGGGCGGTCTGCCGTACGGCGGTGAGCTGATTCTGGCGCTTGACCCGTCCCGGTTCCTCGGGGAGGAGGCGCATCATCATCTGGAGCGTGCGGAAACCCTGTTTGCCGCAATGCAAGAGCAGGGCGCACGCTTGCCGGGAGAAAGACGCTTCAGTTCGCGTGAGAAATCGCTACAGGAAGGGCTGACGATTACCCGCTCCCTGTTTGAGGATATTTCCGCGCTGAGATAAGGCTGAACGGGCGAGGCATCCTCGCCTGATTCCCGTTCGGGTAGAGGGTAATCGCATTTTTTGCCAGTTAATTGAACAAATTTCCTGTGATACCTCTCGCGATCTCATAAAGTTTTCTCATTCCGCGCCGACAACCAGAGTATCTGTCTAGCGGAAAGAGAAAACATGTTAAAACGTATCAAGATTGTGACCAGCCTGCTGCTGGTTCTGTTTTTATTTGGCCTTTTACAACTCACTTCAGGCGGACTGTTCTTTAATGCATTGAAAAATGACAAAGAGAACTTCACCGTTCTGCAAACCATTCGCCAGCAGCAGTCCACGCTGAATGGCAGTTGGGTGGCGCTGCTGCAAACGCGTAACACCCTGAACCGCGCGGGTATTCGTTACATGATGGATCAGAGCAATATCGGTAGCGGTGCGACCGTTGCGGATCTGATGCAGATTGCCAGCGCCTCTTTGAAACAGGCGGAAAAAAACTGGGCGGATTACGAAGCGTTACCGCGCGACCCACGTCAAAGCGAAGCGGCATCGGCGGAAATTAAACGCAATTACGATATTTATCACAACGCGTTAGCCGAACTGATCCAGTTGCTGGGGGCCGGGAAGATCAACGCGTTTTTCGATCAGCCTACCCAGGGTTATCAGGATGGTTTTGAGAAGCAGTATGTGAACTATCTGCAACAGAACGACCGTCTGTATGACCTGGCGGTCGCAGACAACAACAACTCTTACAGCCAGGCGATGTGGGTTCTGGGCAGCGTGTTGTTAGCGGTGCTGGTGGTCATTATTGCCGTCTGGTTTGGCATCAAGCTGTCGCTGATCGCGCCAATGAATCGCCTGATCGCGAGCATTCGTCACATTGCCAGCGGCGATCTGGTGAAGCGGATTGATGTAGAAGGCACCAATGAAATGGGCCAACTGGCGGAAAGCCTGCGCCACATGCAGGGTGAACTGGTGCGTACCGTGGGCGACGTGCGTAACGGCGCGAACGCCATTTACAGCGGCGCCAGCGAAATCGCGATGGGTAACAACGATCTCTCTTCCCGTACCGAGCAGCAGGCAGCCTCTCTGGAAGAGACGGCAGCGAGCATGGAAGAGCTGACGGCTACCGTTAAGCAGAACGCCGAAAACGCCCGTCAGGCCAGCCATCTGGCGCTGAGTGCGTCCGAAACGGCGCAGAAAGGCGGGAAAGTGGTGGATAACGTGGTACAAACCATGCGCGATATCGCCTCCAGTTCGCAGAAAATTGCTGACATTATCAGCGTGATCGACGGCATTGCCTTCCAGACCAACATTCTGGCGCTGAACGCGGCGGTAGAAGCAGCGCGTGCAGGTGAACAGGGGCGTGGTTTTGCGGTGGTTGCCGGTGAAGTACGTAACCTCGCGCAGCGCAGTGCGCAGGCAGCGCGCGAGATCAAGAGCCTGATTGAAGACTCCGTGAGTCGTGTTGACGTCGGTTCTACGCTGGTAGAAAGCGCCGGTGAAACCATGGATGAGATTGTGAATGCGGTCACCCGCGTGACCGACATCATGGGCGAAATCGCGTCGGCTTCCGATGAGCAAAGCCGTGGGATTGACCAGGTTGGTCTGGCCGTGGCGGAAATGGATCGCGTAACTCAGCAGAACGCCTCGCTGGTGGAAGAGTCCGCCGCCGCCGCCGCCGCGCTGGAAGAGCAGGCCAGCCGTCTGACGCAGGCCGTTGCCGTGTTTCATATCCAGCAGGAACAGCAGCGTGCGCGTGGCGCTGCCAGCGTGAAGTCCGTTTCCACCACGGCTCAACCGCGTAAAGCCGCTGTAGCGGAAACCGGGGATAACTGGGAAACGTTCTAATTAAGCATCAGGCGCATGGCACAACGTGATTCAAACGGGATGCCCTGCGCCGTTTCTTCCTCTCGCTTCTGGCGTAATGCAGCCGGCAGCGCGTCATCTTCCAGTATTTCAAATCCCAGATGTTGATACAGCGGTGCGTTCCAGTCGACATGGCGAAAAGTAGTGAGCGTCAGGGAGGTAAAGCCCTGTTCACGCGCCCACTGCACGACGGTGTTGATTAACTGACGACCAATGCCTTTACCCTGCCACGCCAGATGCAGTGAAAATTCGGCAATATACAGCGACGACCCCATCGCTTCGCCCAGTAGAAATCCAACGGGCCGATCGTCAACGAGCGCCAGCCAACTCATTCCCTTAGCGGCATATTCCCGGTGCAGTTCCGCGCTGACAATGTGATCGTCCGCGATCCATGCCAGCGCTGGCACCGTTAAAAAACGCTGTCCTGCTGAGCGTTCAATGGCGGGCAGAGCGGCAGCCTCTGCCAGTGTGGTTGGACGAAAGATGATGTGCATAACAATACCGGGAATCAAGTGACAAGGAGGGCAGTATAACGTGGTGCCCGGTCACAGGGTAACGTCCCCGGGGGCGGGGACGTTACGGTATTAACGGTTTAGACGAGAAATAATGAAATGGCCGGTATGTAGGTCACCAGCAACAGCATGAGTAACAAGGTAGCCAGCAACGGTAGAGACTGGCGGAAAAACTGTCCGACGGAGACCTGAGTAATATTGCAGACCAATAACATGACGGTGCCAACCGGTGGCGTGAAGGCGCCAATAGAAAGGTTGAAAATCATGATGATACCGAAGTGTACCGGGTCGATACCAAAATGTGCTACGACAGGTTTAAGCAAGGGAACCAGAATCAGCAGAATGGCATTCCCTTCAAGAAACATCCCCAGTGTTAGCAAAAGAATATTAATAATTAACAGGAACATGTATTTGTTTTCTGTCAGCGTGGTGACAAAGTTTGCCACCGCGACGCCGGCATGTTCCATTGAGAAGATCCAACCGAGCGCGGCACTTGCCATGATGACTAACATGACCGATGCCGTTGCCCGTGCCGTTTCCCCCAGCGCTTTCACGACATGGCCGAGAGTCATTTGACGATAAATGAAGAAACCGATAATCAACACGATGAGTACCGCAGCCGCACCGGCTTCTGTTGGGGTGAAGATATTGGCGCGAATCCCCCCTACGACGGCAAAAATCAAAAACAGTGCGGGCCATGCCTGCCCAATAGAGAAGAGGGCTTCCTTACCGGTAGGCCAGGTGTCGCGTGAGGGCTTAGCGTTCGTTTTACGGGCAACCAGATAAACCGTAAACATTAACAACACCGCACAGAGCAGACCCGGAATCAGGCCGGCCATGAACATTTTGCCGATGGAGACGTCTGCCACCAGACCATAAATAATCAGGGCAATTCCCGGCGGGATAATCGGGGTGACAAGCGATCCCCCGGCGGTGATCGCCGCCGCAAAGGCGCGGTTGTAGCCTTTACGCTCCATTTCCGGGACCATCATGCGCGACAGCATCGCTGCATCGGCCAGGTTTGAGGCGCTGACACCCCCCATCATGGTACTGACCAGAATATTGGCGACCCCAAGTCCGCCCCGCATTTTACCGACCAGAATATTCGCCACCTGCAGGATACGTTCTGCAATGCCGGTATAACTCATCAGCGTACCCAGTAAAATAAAGAAGGGTATCGCCAGCAGGGACGGGCTTTGGGTGGGTGCAATCAACCGCTGGACAGCAATTTCAATCGGAACCGTGGAAAAGAAGAGGAAATACGCAATAATGCCGATAAACATTGCCAGATACACACGAATATTCAGAAATAAGCACACGATCATTAGTGGAATAATTAATAACCAGCTCATTGTTTTTCCTCACCGACATCGGCCTGTTTAAAGTCATTAATTAACCAGTAGAGCGTGTAAACTGCCGTTGCCAGAGTACCGACCGGAACGGCAACATCAATCCAGAACCAGGACACTTTTAATATTTGCGTGACCTTATACTGCGCCATTTCCGCCAGTCGATAACCCAGCCAGGCCATATAAACCAGCAACCCAATGGACAGCAGGGCAACCAGCGAGGCAATAATGCGTTTGACTTTATGTGGGAACATATCGACGACAAAAGGAATAGTCAGATGTGCCCGATCACGTTCAGCCACCACACCGCCCAACATCACCACCCATATCATCAGCAGTCCGGACATTTCCTCAGTCCATTGGATGGGCTGTCCGACAAAATAACGCATAAATACGGCTGCAATGGTCATGACCACCAGGATAAACAGTGCCAGTGCTGCACTCAGTTCTACAAGCTTGCCAAAGAAACGCATTAATCCTCCTTCAGAGAGTCGCCCTGGCCTTGAGAGAAAAAGGCCTCGGGCGATCTGTGCCTGTATTTATTGCAGTTGCTGTTGAATGGTTTCATACAAACCCGGCGTCCACTCCGGGAATTGCGTGTAAACTTCGCGAGCCTTCTGGCGGAATGCTTCGGTATCCGGGTAAATCACTTCGACGCCTTCCGCTTCCATGCTCTTCAGCATTTCGGCGTCGCGTTCAATCGTTAATTTCTGGCTGTAGAGGCCCGCTTCATAACCCGTCGAGTGAATCAATTCCAGTTGCTCAGGAGAGAGCGTACTGAAAAAGGCTTCGCCGCCAATCCATACCGAGGTGTTGGTCAGGTAATTGACCATCGACAGATATTTCGCCTGCTCAAACAGTTTTTGCCCTTGCAGAACGGAAATCGGGTTTTCGACGCCATCAATAACGCCCTGAGTCAGCGCAGGGTAAACTTCACCCAGCGGCATTGGGGTTGGCGTGGCGCCCATTGCCTGAATGGCTTTAATTTGCATGACGTTATTGGGTACGCGGATTTTCATTCCCGCAAGATCTTCCACTTTGCGAATCGGTTTTTTAGAAATAATCTGACGGGTGCCGTACAGATAATTGTTCATTACTACATGAATCCCTTTTTTCTTCAGGTCTTCATTTTTTTGACGGAACCAGTCGCTCTCATAAATTTTGAAGAGTTTCTGCGGATCGTCAGTCAGATAAGGTCCAAACAAAATACCTAAATCAGGTTCATAATCGGCAAGGAAAGCCACGTCGGTGAGCGTGATGACGTTCATTCCCATCATGGCTTGCTCAGTCACATCTTGTTTTGACCCTAGCTGTGAGCTGGGATAAAGAACCAGAGTTATTTCTCCATTACTTTTTTTATTCAGAATCTCAGCCCAGTAGCGCATCACCACATCTAATGGCTCGCCTGGATTATTCTCATATGCGACTTTAATAGAAAGCGGTTTAGCCTGAATGGTGAATGGCAGAAAAAAAGTACAAACAGTAATCAGCACGGCTATTATCTTGTTCATTTTCTACTTGCTCCCAGGGGTCTACGAATAAAACCAACTTTTTTACTGGCGGAAAAATTCAGAGTGAATCCTGCCTAATCAGAAAGTAAGCAGAAAGTCATCATGGTGCTGTATGTGTTGTATGAAATCGTGCTCTTGCTAAAGGTTTGTTGTTTTTAATGTGTTTTTAATTTACTCGTTTTCTTGCCGAATAGAGCGAATCATCGATTGCTTCGCCGTATTCAGGTGGTTACGCAGTGCAAGAAGCGCATCAAGGTCGCTACGGCAAATCAGCGCGCTGAGGATAGTCATATGCTCATCAATGGCGATGATATTACGTTGTTTAAGATCGCGCTCATCCCACTGATAATGAAAATGGAATATTACCGAGATAATCTCAAGTGATTGATTAAAAAATATATTATCGGCAGCGGAGAGCAGCAGCGCGTGAAAATCACGGTCCAGCAGGGAGAACATACGGAAGTTGCTGCCGACGCTGTCGCGCAGCATACGGTGGCGTTCCAGCAGCATTTTGGCCTGCAGCCAGCGCGGATCGTCATCCGGCAGATTGAGGAAGTGCTGTAGCGCATGGGTTTCCAGCATCTCACGCAGCTCAAAAAGCTGTTCGGCATAGGACTGATCGAATTTTTTCATGCTCCACTGGCCGCGCTTCTCGCTCTGGATGAGATCGTAACGTCCAAATTTTAAAAGGTATTCTCGTACCACCACCGGGCTGACGCCCGCCATCCGGGCCAGTTGAAGTTCAGAAAACGTCTCGCCAGCGCGAAGCTGGCGTTGGTTAATCATCGTATAAAACGCCTGCTCAAAAATACGGTTCTGCTCGGCCATGGAGGCGGTGGTGCAGGCAAAACCATCATCATGTTCGGGGCTTCGGATAATGACGTGGTCGTTGCCGACCAGAGTCAGTACGCCGCACTCGCTGAGGTGGTTCAGCATGTGGCGCACGGTGGTACGGCTGATGTTGTACATCTCGGCTAATGCACTTTGCGACGGCAACGGGGAAGGAAGGTGGCCGCGCGCCATATCATCGATCACCTGGTTAATAACATTGTGACGTAAATTTTGCGAACGGCTCATCGGGATCTCCTTTTGACTGCATTAAAACCCGATTTAAAACATTTTAATGCGCAGGGTTTCACAAATTAGCTTTCTCGTTACGCGACTATTTCTATTTTCATCAATATCTGAAGCAACAAAGAAACAGGAGCGCATAACGATGTCCACAATGAATATATTGATTTGCCAGGAACCCAAAAAATTAATTCATGAGAAACGCGATATTCCGATTCCGGATAAACATGAAGCGCTAATTAAAATTAAGTCTGTCGGTATTTGCGGAACCGATATTCATGCCTGGGGAGGTAATCAACCTTTTTTTAGTTATCCACGCGTGTTAGGCCATGAAATATGTGGGGATATTGTGACGCTCGGCGATAAGGTGACGCAGTTTAAAGTGGGTCAGCAGGTGGCGGTGATCCCTTATGTTGCCTGTCAGCAGTGCCCGGCGTGTCTGGGAGGGCGAACGAACTGCTGCGAGAAGATCTCCGTGATCGGCGTGCATCAGGACGGAGGGTTTAGCGAGTATCTCAGCGTGCCGGCGACCAACCTGCTGCTGGCAGAGGGGATTGATCCTCAGGCAGCGGCGTTGATCGAGCCTTATGCGATTAGCGCACATGCGGTACGTCGGGCGGCAATCGTCCCCGGTGAGCAGGTATTGGTCGTCGGAGCCGGACCGATTGGGATCGGCGCGGCGGCTATTGCCAAAGCAGAAGGGGCGCAGGTGGTGGTCGCCGATACCAGCGCTGCACGTCGCGAACACGTTGCTTCGCGTCTTGACCTGCCGGTGGTGGATCCCTCTGCGGCAGATTTTGAGGCTCAACTGCGTGCGCAGTTTGGCGGTTCTCTGGCGCAGAAAGTGCTCGATGCGACAGGTAACCAGCATGCCATGAACAATAGCGTGAATCTGATTCGTCACGGCGGCACCATTGTCTTTGTCGGGCTGTTTAAAGGCGATTTACAGTTCTCTGACCCGGAATTTCACAAGAAAGAGACCACCATGATGGGCAGCCGTAACGCCACGCCGGAGGATTTTGCGAAGGTTGGACGACTGATGGCAGAAGGCAAACTGAGCGCTGAAATGATGCTTACGCATCGCTATCCGTTCAGCCAGCTTGCGGATATCTTCGAACACGATGTGATTAACAACCGGGCGTTGATCAAAGGGGTGATTACGTTCTGACGATTGCCATGCAGCGCCCGGAGTCGTGTTGGGCGCTGTTTTTTTATTTTCGGTGGTCAGCCCTGAGCGCTGACCACTTTGATTTCTACCATCCCGATCCCCAGCTTACGCGGCGAGTGACCGAGAATGTTGCCTTCGTTGGTTGAAACGGGATCGGGCGGGACAATCACCAGCGTATCCGCCTGCGTCGGGTTGTCGAAATGCAGCGTGGTGGTGGTGACATCGTGACTTAACACCAGCGTCTGCTCTTCCTTGCCTACGCGCACCGGAATCGGACGATTAGCATTGTCGCCGAAGGCTTTGGCGGTGATCACCAGATCGAATTTTTTCGGCAGCGGCTCTTTATATTCGATCTTCACTTCTTCCGCCAGTTGCGCGTTGGACCAGCGCCCCCAGGATTCCGGACGAGAAATCCCACTGAACTGCTTCACCTCTTCCGGCGCGCCTGCTACGTTGAAGACAAAGCTGTCGGCTTTATAGCGGATGTCGTTGTCGACGATTTTCAGGGTATCGACGTTGCCTTTATAGCGTTCCATGTCGATAACCGTGTCTTTAAAGGCCGTTTTGCCTTTCCACTGCGCTTTATCAACATGCTGGACGATTTGCTCACCGCCAAGCTGGCCCTGCGAGACGCACCAGTCGGTTGAGAGTGCCAGTTCCGGTGACCACAGCTGGCCCATCTTGTAACAGCGATCGACCCAGACGAAGTTATCTCGCGGGGCAAAGTCGGCAAGCTGGAAGCGCAGCGGGGCGGAGTATTCACTTTCCGGCAGTGGCTCGACGCGTTTATCCGAAACCCGCAACAGCAGTGGCAGACGGAAATGGCTGCCGGAGAAGGCGATCATATTTTTATCCCGGTCGACGGTGAAATCTTTCATCTCTTTCGGGAAGTTCCACAGGCGAATGATGTCCGGCTTCATGGCGAGGATCTTTTCTTTGCTGTTGAGGAACACTTCCGACATCGACTGACCTGACAGGCTACTGCGCCCGAGGCCGATAAAGTTATCGCCGCCGAGAATATCCAGCACCGTGGCGCCGTTATCCATGGTGTTACGCTTGACCGCCAGCGTCTCCTGCTGAGGTTTATCGCCGCGTATCACGAAAAACAGGTTGTTGCGATCCTGCTTGTTCAGGTATTTCCATGCGCTGTTGTTCATCGCCAGATGGTCTGAAGAGACCACGATCACCGTATCTTTAAACCACGGTGAGGCTTTGATTTTATTGATAAACGCCGCGATATTTTCCTGACTACAGCTGACGGCGCTAAAAGACTGGTTGGGTTTACCGTCGAAATCATAGCGTTTGCGCTGACAGGCACGCGAGATAAAGCCGTCCGGATGATGGGTATCGACGGTCAGAGTAAACAACGAAAAACGCTGGCCGGAACGGGAGAGTGCTTCGAACTTCTTCCACGCTTCATCCAGTACCGTATCGTCATAGAAGCCCCAGTCGTTGCGGTAATTAGGATCGGCAACGACGCTTTTTAACTCTTCGGCGCCATACAGATGATCGAAACCGTGGGACTTCAGGAACACGTCTTTTCCGGCAAAACGCAGGTTTGCCCCTTGCACAAAGTGGTTCTGGTAGCCGGAGTTTTTCAGGATATCCCCAAGGCAGATATTTTGCGGGAAGAAGCTGGAGACTGACGCCGACGCGTTGCCTTCAAACGGCGCGAACAGGGGAATGCCGCACTGCGAAGCGACCATCCCGGCGATGGTGTAGTCTGTACCCGGTAACTGCTGGGTGTGGCTGAAATCCATGCCTTCGTTTTTCAATGCGCCGAGTTCCGGGGTGAGTTCCGGGAAGGCCTCATTGTCGAAATAGGTACGTTCCAGGCTTTCACCGTAGATGTACACCAGATTCAGCTTCGGGTTGGGGATACTTTTAGCTGGTTCTTTATAGTAGGCCGCGAAATCGGGATCGCCATCGCGGGTCTGAGATTTGACCAGTTCGCTTATCTGACGAAATGCCGGGCTGGCATCGACGGAGCCCAGCGCCAACAGCAGAGCCAGCAGGCTGTAACCAAAATGGTGGGGATGATGACGGCGACGACGCAGCACCCAGCCCAGCGAGCCAAAGACCGCCACTAACGCCAGCGCAATACCGATGCCCGGCAGAATGTATTTGCCGACACCGGCTCCTGTCAGACTGTTCGTCAACGTGTAGAGTACTGCATCGTTAATGCCATCACCCGTGAAATAGTCGCTGGCGAAAAGCGTGATATTGAGAACCACAAAAAGTCCCAGCACCGTCAGGGTGGCGACAAACCACCAGGTGTTGCGACCCGCTTTCCAGGCATAAATCAGTACAGAGGCAAGAAACAGCGCGATGGAGAGTAACTCAGACAACGGACGATCCTCACAAATAGCCTTGTGATAAGGCTCTAAACCAGGCCTTCGACTGGCAGATTAGCGTTTACAGAAAGTACAATGTAATGGGGTTGTCACTTAGCTGCAATTCTAGTGACATTTAATTACGTTGTTATTCAGAATTGGTTTAGATATAGACTTTTTTGATCGCCGTCACTTCCCGCCATGCCTGGGATGAGTGAAGGAGAAGAGAGAAAAGAAGGAGAGACACGCCGCGTCTGGCAGAAAACGGCCAAAACGCGGCGTTGGGGATCAGGAAATAAAGTTCATACCCTGTTTGAGCACCAGGTCGCAGGCTTTGGTTTTCACTTTTTCTGCGAGCGGCGTGCTGCCGATATTGTTCAGGTTAAGTTGCTGACCGTCTTTAGTATTGAGCAGACCCTGAATACCGTCCAGATAGTTGGTGTCCTGCTTTTGCTCGGTTGCGCCGAGGCCCAGTTTATCCAGTACCTGATTTTTCACATTTTCCGCATCGGTAACGGACGCCAGCTTCTGCTTCGCGCAGTATTGCAAAATCCCGGCGGCGTTATTCATATTGTTCGCACTCAGCGCCTGGTTGCCGCCGTTCAGCAGGCTGGTCAGGGAAGAGAGCGAGGTGCCGCTTTGCGATGAGGTGGTACTCTGCTTGCTCAGTTCGCTGGCGGCGCTGGAGAGCGAGTCTTGCCAGGAGGCGGCGAAAGTATTGGCTACGAAGCAGGCGCTGGCCGCGATTGCGCAGCACAGCAAACGTTTTGTCGTTTTCATTGTGATTACTCGTGTATAGACCTTCGTCGGAGTATAGCGCCGCTCAGCCTAAGAATGGTCCTAATACTCTTTGCCGGTTACCCGACTGCGGAAACTATCCCAGTTGAAGATTACCCACAGGCTGTTGCCCAGTCGCATACGATCCATCACGCGTTCACCCAGCAGTTTGGTCATTTCGTCCATATTGCTGTTGGTGAGCATACCGGTCGGGCGCTTCGATGAGGAACGACGATCGACGATCTGGTTGATGATCACCTTTTCATAGCGCGATTCGGTCTGTACGCCGATCTCATCAATGACCAGCAGATCAACATTACTCAGATCGTTCAGCAACTGCTCTTCACTGGTTTGGCGATTGCTGAACGTCTCTTTCATCGCCGACATGATGTCCGCCACGGTGATAATCAGCACCGACTTTCCGCGCAGCAGTAGCTCGTTGCAGATTGCCGCGGCGAGGTGGTTTTTCCCCGTCCCCGGTTTGCCGGAGAAGATAAAACTGGCGATGTTGCCATCGAACTCTTCCACGTACTGGCGCGCTTTGCTTAGCGCATTCATCTGGCCTTCGCATTCCACATGATAGTTATCGAACGAGCAGTTTTGATGTAACGGACGGATGCCGGAACGGTTAAAAGTGCGCTGCATTTTCATCGCCCGATTTTCGCGAGCCAATGCGGCGGCGCGAATTTCGCCTTGCTCCTTCTGCCACGCCAGTAGCTCTTCACCCGTTTTGAATGCCGGTTCGATATGGGCGGGCATCATTTTTTGCAGACGTTTCATCAGATCGCCAACGTTTTTCATGGTTAACCTCTAAAACCCGGTGGAATTTGATTGTCTGGTTCGCTGACCGTGTTCACATCGCGCTTTGGCAGGCCGCCGTTGCTCGCGCGGCCGATCTGGACGCTGCGTGCCAGTTTTTGCTGCCATTGCACGTGATGAAATACTTTGCCTTCCGCTTGCCAGTAAGCCACGAACGCAGCCAGTTCTTCGGCGGTGACCGGCTCTCTTAACGCCACGCCCCAGAGTGCGGCCTGACGCTGAAAGTCGGCATCCGGCTGCCAGGCGGGGTACATAGCGAATTTCCCCATCGGTACGGCGACTGGCACAGGTTGCGGTTCTTCATAAAACTGCGCATCCAGCGCCACATCGCTCCCCGGGCGGGCGAGCTTTTCTTCGAGCGCCAGCAGTTGCGCCAGGCGTGCGGGGGTCAGCGCATAAAAGGCCGGGGCATTATTGGCAAACACCGCCACCGCGCCAGCTTCAGACTTCGCCAGCACCGTCTGGTGATCGTGTAATAAGGCGTCAATACCAATGACGTCCGGGGTCAAAATTCTGGATGACATAACGTTTCTCAAGACCGACTGCAACCGAGAAGGGATACTGCTTCTATAGTAACACACCGATGAGGAGGAGCGGCAGGGATGCGCCTGCCGCGGCGTTTAAACGCGTGGACGTTTTCGGTAGAGCCACAGGCCGGGTACGGAGAGTCCGATCGAAAGCGCGCCCACAATCGACGAGGCTTTCAGGAAATTGGTCAACAGCGTAATCATCAACGGTTCGCTGTAGCCGAAGTGGCTGATTTTCACCGCAGAGATCATTGCCGTGTAGGCTGAAATTCCCGGGAACATCGGGATCACCGCTGCAACGGTAAATACTTTGGGATGCGCCAGATACCAGCGCGACCATTGGATGCCGATGCTACCGACAAGCAGCGAGGCGACAAACGTTGACCATTCAATATTAAACCCGACGGTCATCATTATCATGCGTGAACCGTGACCGAGCGCACCGAGCAGCGCACACCAGGGCAGGGCGCGGTGAGGGACGTTAAAGACCATCGCAAACCCCAGTGCGGGGATCGCGGAAAGCAGCATGTCCTGCATCAGCGCGAGAATGAAATCGATTATACCCATCCGCGAAGCCCCCAAAGTGTCAGCGCCATGACCACGCCCACGCAGGTTGCGAGCGTCAGCAGGCTGGCGATCGCCCAGCGCGCCAGACCGGTATTGATGTGTCCTTTAAACATATCCGCGACTGCGTTGATCAGCGGAAAACCGGGAACCAGCAGCAGAACGCTGGCGGCCATCGCCACCGTGGGCGTCTGGCTAAAGGTGGGAAGGTGCAACATCAGACCGGAAATGGTGGTCGCGACAAAAGCTGTGACGCAAAAGTTGATTTGCGGATGCAAATGGCGATGCGCCAGGATCTGACGGATATACATCGCCACCATACTGGCAAAAAAGGTAATCACTGCACCGTCCCAGCCGCCGTTATTCAGCTTACAGAAGCAGGCACAGGAGAGACCGACCATCAACGCGACCAGCCAGCGCGGATAGCGCAGCGGCCTGACCTGGCTGAAGCGCTTCTCGACGCCTTTGTAGTCCAGCAGCTTGTGTTCTGCGAGAATGACGATGTGCTGAACCTCAGTGACCACGTGCATATTAATGCCGCGATCCTGGTTTTTTCGCGTGGAGGTCAGGCATTGCCCATCTTTAATGGTGGTCAGAACGATAGCATTGGAGGAGATAGCGCTTTCGACGCTGTCCATCCCCAATGCCAGCCCAAGTCGGGTAGAGAGTTCATCAACCAACGCGCTCTCCGCGCCGTGTTGCAGTAAAAAAAGCCCACACTGAATGCATAACCGTGTAACCGTTCGCTGTAATGACTGCTCTTCTTGCATGACTCGCCCTGGCTGAAAAGACGCGTTGCGTACTGTCGAATGACGAAAGACTTCTTTGTATCACGAAGCGCGCATTTTTTGGCTCCGGCTGAGATCAATCTTTCTGTTGAAAAAAGAACCCGCCCTACGGTGGTCGGAATTTGAACCGCGCCACAGTTTTGCTAAATCGGTGAAAAGTGCAATTTTTAACCGCATTTAGACCTTCTTTTTCTGTGCCTGCTTATCAAAAATGCAATTTGAAACTTTTATTCAACATTGATTAAACAAATAATCAACGATGCAGGTGGAGAATGTGATGAAAACTCAGGTCGCAATTATTGGGGCAGGGCCTTCTGGCCTGCTGCTGGGACAGTTACTGCATAAGGTGGGGATCCGCACACTCATCATTGAACGTCAGACGCCGGAGTATGTGCTGGGGCGCATCCGGGCGGGGATCCTCGAGAATGGGACAGTTTCGCTTTTGCGGGAAGCTGGAGTGGCGCAGCGCATGGACAGCGAAGGTCTGGTACATCATGGCGTTGAGTTTATTTTTGATGGTAAACGCATTCCTGTCGCGCTGAGCGAATTGACCGGCGGCAAAAGCGTGATGGTCTACGGACAAACGGAAGTTACACGGGACCTGATGCAGGCGCGTAGCGACTGTGGTGCGCCTACGATTTATGGTGTTCAGCAGGTTGAGATTCACGATGCCAAAAGTGACCATCCTTCTGTCACGTTTGAGAAAGAAGGGGAGAAGTGCCGCATTGAGTGTGACTTCATTGCCGGGTGTGATGGATTCCACGGCGTTTCCCGACAAAGTATTCCGCGTGATGTCATTCGCGAGTACGAAAGCATCTGGCCGTTTGGCTGGCTGGGGCTGCTGGCCGATACGCCGCCGGTCAATCCGGAGTTGATTTATGCGCATCATGAGCGCGGGTTTGTACTTTGTAGTCAGCGCTCACTAACCAGAAGTCGCTACTATTTGCAGGTCCCGCTCAGCGAGCAGTTGGATTCCTGGAGCGATGAGCGCTTCTGGGGCGAGCTGAAACGGCGTCTGCCTGATGAACTGGCTACGAAGTTAGTGACTGGTCACTCACTTGAAAAGAGTATCGCGCCATTACGTAGCTACGTGGTGGAACCGATGCAGTATGGCAATCTCTTTCTGGTCGGTGATGCGGCGCATATCGTTCCGCCGACCGGTGCAAAGGGATTGAATCTGGCCGCGTCAGACGTGAATTATTTATGGCGTATTTTGACGCAGTACTATCAGCATGGGCGTAGCGACCTGCTGACGACCTATTCCCGGCTGGCCCTGAACCGGGTATGGAAAGGGGAGCGCTTCAGCTGGTTTATGACCCATCTGCTGCATGATTTTCAGGAAAAGAGCGATTTTGATCGCAAGATGCAGGAGGCGGATCGTCAGTACTATCTGGGTTCGCGGGCTGGACTGACGACGATCGCGGAGAACTACGTCGGACTGCCTTACGAAAAGATTGGTGAGTAATGAGGAGAAATGATGCAACCGGCTGACATTATCCCTGTATTTAAATTGTATGGTGAACAACAGGGATGGCCCACTCCCGATCTGCTGCACTGCGAATCAATTCATCAGCGCAGCAGTTTATATGAGTGGCATATTCGGGTGCATCAGCATGCGGAGATCGTCCAGTTGCTCTACTTGCATCGGGGTGAGGCAACGATAGACATCGAGGGGCAGACGACGGTGATGCGTGATGCCTGTATTCAGGTCATCCCTGCGCTTTGTGTTCACGGTTTTCGCTTTTCTCCTGGAACTCAGGGTTACGTTCTCTCTCTGGCGTTACCATTGATTGGCCGACTGGAGTCTCAGTTCCCACAACCGATGCCATTGCTGAATATCCCTCAGTGCGTGCCGGTGGCTCAATCACGCAGCCACATCCGCACGCTGTTTTCCGCCTTGCAGAAGGAGTATCAAACGGATAACGAGGCGCGGGAAATGATGTTGTTTTCATTGCTGAGCGCGCTGCTGGTCTGGCTTCGTCGGCAGAGTCGGCCGGTTCAGCCATCGAATGACACCCTGGCGCGCCGGCGTAGCGCAATACGCCTTTTTGCCCGGCAGATTGAGAGCCACTATCGCGAACATCTTCCCCTCGCAGAATACGCGCATCGAATCGGGCTTTCCGCAAATTACCTGAATCAGTTATGCCGTGAATTTCATCATTGCAGTGCATTAAACGTTTTGCATCAGCGATTGATGCTCGAAGCCAAACGTAGCCTGCAATATACCAGCATGACCGTAAGCCAGATCTCCGACTATCTGGGATTCAGCGATGTTACCTATTTTTCCCGGTTCTTTAAAAAACATTCCGCGTTGTCTCCGAAGGCATACCGGGAATTTATTAAGAATAAATAGCTTGTCCAAACTTGGATAAATAAAAAAATCGTATATAAAATAAGAATATTTAATATCCTTTTCTGGAATGCGACGCGCCTATCGACAATATCGACTTGTATTATACCCCGTGATAGTTGTATAACCGCACCTTACGGAATCAAAGCAAAAACACCAAGGATAAATAATTCATATTTTTTATTGTTCTGTTTTTTGTATTGCATAATTGTATGTATTAATTTAAACGCGATTCATTAATAACAGAAAGATAAATGCATATGAATGTGGAGGATATATGTTGCCAGGATGCTGCAAAAACGGAATTGTCATCAGTAAAGTCCCCGTGATACAAGCGGGGCTCCACGGGGTTATGCAACTGCATTTCCCGGAGTATGAACTCACCACCTGTAGTGTTGTAGAAGAACTCACGCCACTACAACTGCGTCGGACGGAATTAGCGATCGTGGATTTAACCGGTGATTGCCACCACCCGCGCACTGTCTGCGAGCGGTTCTACGCACTTCTTTCTCAATACCGTGATATCCATTGGGTTTTCCTGGTGTCGCGCGCGTATTACGCGCAGGCGGTCGAATTGTTAATGCGTCCCTCCAGTACGCTACTTTCTGATGTCGAACCGATTGAGAGTCTGGTCAGGACTATCCGTTCCGGGCACAGCAGCCCTGACCGAATCAGCAAAATGTTGTTCTCACCACCCCCGTTAGAACATCTGGAATTTGGTTCCCACGCCATTCTTTTGACGCTATCAGAGCGAAAAGTACTGCGCCTGCTGGGGAAAGGTTGGGGGATTAATCAGATTGCGGCGTTACTTAAAAAAAGTAACAAAACCATCAGCGCTCAAAAAAATAGCGCGATGCGCCGATTATCAATACACAGCAATGCGGAAATGTACGCATGGATTAACAGTTCTCAGGGAGTCAGAGAACTGAATTTACCTTCAGTATATGGAGAGGCAGCGGAATGGAAAATAGAAACCGTACGCGAAATGTCGCACTCATAGAAAAATGTGTGATGAGTGGTATTGGTATTCAAAATTTATTTAACGCAACGTCTGATAGCCAATATAAATTGCACCTCTATTTGACGCTGGATGATTTTCAACAGGCGATGAGTACGACCGTTTTTTCTGCCATTATTTTCTCACTCTCCTCGATCAGAAAAGACAGACGGGTGGGGTTGATGAGTCTGACCGAACTGGCTGAAAGTTATCCTGGTATGCGTCGTCTGGTGATTGCGGATGATGATGTTGAAGCGCGTTTAATCAGCGCACTGTCGCCCTTACCGTTGGATGGTGTACTGAGCAAAGCTGCCTCGCTCCCTGCGCTGCAGGAGGCGTTATTTACTGCGTTAGGCGGCACGCGGCGGATCAGCGAAAGTAACAGCAATCTCTGGTATCTCAATCAGAGTCGCATGCTGAGCCCGACTGAGCGTGAAATTTTGCGCTTTATGTCCTGCGGTTATTCAATGCCGCAAATCGCGATAGAACTGGCGCGCAATATTAAAACTATCCGGGCGCACAAGTTTAATGTGATGTCGAAGCTGGGCGTCAATTCTGACGCCGGTTTACTGCATGCGGCGGACATTTTACTTTAACCGCTGCAAAACTAATAAGACGATTACTGGCACACATCAACCCAGGTGGCTGAAGTCAGTTCAGCCATACGCTCTGGCGCAATACGCACCGCGCTATGTGTGGCGCCAGCTGCCGGAAGGACTTCGGTGAACGAGCGTAAAGAGACATCACAATAAACAGGCAACGGGGTTTCCAGCCCAAACGGGCAGACCCCGCCAACGGGATGTCCTGTCGCATTGACAACCTCATCACTACTCAGCATGCGCGCTTTGGCGCCGAAAGTGCTTTTGAGCTTTTTATTGTCCAGTCTTGCATCGCCTTTGGCGACGACCAGGATGATGGCGTCCTTAACCTTCAGCGAAAGGGTCTTCGCTATCTGTCCGGGCTGTACGTTATGTGCTTTTGCCGCCAGCTCAACCGTCGCGGTGCTTTGATTTAATTCAATGATTTCAATATCCGGGGCATGTTCGGCCAGAAATTGCCGTACCGATTGCAGACTCATTCGATTCTCCTGACACCATTTCTACAGTCTTCAATGCAGCAGAAAACTGCTGGCGTAATTTGGCATAAGTCTTCCTGTACTGTAAATATTTTAATGTAACAAACCAGCAACATGGGCGATTTTTCGATCCTCTTCACAATCACGGAAACCGGTTACCGTAACCGGTTGCAGTCAGTGGGAGAGCGATTAATACTGGAGTTGTCACTTCCTCTGTATCACATAAAAAGAGCCAATTATGAAATCTACCAACCATGCAGTCTTTAATGTGATTTTCCGGTTTGTTGAAAACTATGTCAGCCCGATTGCCGGGCGCATTTCTTCACAGCGTCATGTTATGGCTATCCGTGACGGCTTTATCTCGGCAATGCCATTTATGATTGTCGGATCGTTTCTGTTGGTCTTTGCTTATCCTCCGTTTTCGCCGGATACCACCTGGGGCTTTGCACGGACCTGGCTGGAGCTGGCGAAGCAGTTTGAAGGGCAGATCCTGACCCCCTTTGATATGACCATGGGGATCATGTCGATCTACATCTGTGCCGCCATTGCCTATAACCTGGGCAAACATTATGCCAAGTCACATCAGTTGGATCCGTTCATGTGTGCCATGCTCTCTATCATGGCGTTCTTACTGGTCGCCGCGCCTAAAACAAAAGGCACTCTCCCTGTGGACAGCCTCGGCGGAACGGGGATTTTTACGGCGATTCTGGTGGCGATTTACTGTGTAGAAATGATGCGCTTTCTGAAAGCACATAACATCGGCATTCGTTTACCCGAACAGGTACCGCCGATGATCAAAAACTCATTCGATCTGCTGATCCCGGTGCTGGTGGTGGTGCTGACATTGTACCCACTCAGCCTGCTGATTCAGGCACAGTTCGACATGCTCATTCCACAAGCCATTATGTCCATCTTCAAACCACTGGTATCAGCTGCCGATTCGCTGCCAGCGATTTTGCTGGCGGTACTGATTGGTCATCTGTTGTGGTTTGCCGGTATTCATGGTGCGGCGATCGTCTCCGGCATGCTGCAAATGTTCTGGTTGACCAACCTTGGTATGAACCAGACTGCGCTGGCGCAGGGGGCACCGTTACCGCATATTTTCATGGAGGCATTCTGGACGTTCTTCATCGTAATTGGCGGGTCGGGTGCGACGATGGGGCTGGTGATTTGCTATCTGCGCAGTCGTTCTGTGCATCTGCGTTCGATAGGCCGACTGAGCGTGGTACCCAGTATCTTTAACATTAACGAGCCGGTGATTTTTGGTACGCCGATTGTTATGAACCCGGTGTTCTTTATTCCTTTCCTGTTGGCACCGATGGTGAATGCCGTGCTGGCCTGGGCGGCGATGAAACTGGATTTGATTGGTCGCGTGATTTCGGTTGTGCCGTGGACTGCGCCAGCGCCAGTCGGAGCAGCATGGGCATTAGGTTGGGATTATCGTGCTGCAATTCTGGTGGTTCTTCTGGCTATGGTTTCAGCCGTCATCTACTTTCCGTTCTTTAAAGTGTACGAGAAGCAACTGCTGGAACAAGAGGCGGAAGAGGCACAACGTTCAGAGGCGGAAAACGAACAGATTGCGTTGTAATTTTCAGGGGGCGAACGCTCCCTGATTACTTCAGCGTACAGTCACCGCACTGCTGAACGTCCGGCAGACGATAACGCTGACAGCATGTTCTGCGTACCAGAATGCCTTCACGAGGGACGACCGTGCGCCAGAGTGGGTTGTCAGCCCCACAGGACAACTGCTTTTCAAAGAAGCAGGCCTGGCGTAGCGTATTCAACAATGTTTCGCCCAGCAGCGGTTTCATCTCAGTGAGATACCAGTTAATCAGATAACCGGTATTGCTCCAGATAAGTTTGCCGTTGATCTCTCCGGTCGCCTCAAGTGCCTGGATAACCGGAGTCAGCGCCTGCTTAACCAGCGTTTCCATGCGTGCCTGCGGGGATTGTGCTGTCGCCAGTTGATCCTGATGTACGTCGATCCAGAAGCAGGCAGCACGTCCGGTTTCGTGAAATTCAACGTGGATATGTTCGGGCGAGACATCAATAGCGGTTTCCTGCGTGAGCAGGGCAAGCATCAGCGGAGGTACCATCAGACCGATGTACCACTGCGCCCACAGCGAGATTAGCGGCTTACTTTCGCGCGGCTGCGTGGGGTGGTTGCGATAAATATGATTGGAGTAGATTGCCAGCAGAGACTGAAGCTCGCCGGAGCGACACCATTGTGCCAGCGTCATCGCACTCTGCGGTGCGGGTTCATCCAGACGGATAAAATCCAGCAGATGCTCACGCGTCTGGACTATGGTTGCGCGCACGGCCTCAGCCAGCGAGGGCATCTGTGGCTGGAGATGCGTTCGCCAGATGACATCGTCAATGATCGGTGCGGAGCGATAGGCCATAGTCTGGATAGTAATCTAAATGATAATGATTGCTAATCCTAACGATAGGCATAACCGATAGCAAGATCTTTGTCAGTCTGGCATTTAACGGCGCACGAATGCGCCATCGTTCGTCAGGCGATACCCGGATCGCCACTGACTAAAATATGGTTACGTCCCAAATCCTTAGCTTTGTAGAGCGCCTGATCGGCATGAAGAATCGCCTCTTCAACATCCCTGTCAACCAGAGGCGCGATACCGATACTGATGGTGACGCGAGTCGCGACGCTCTCATTGAACATATGGGGAATTTTGAGATCGTAAACATTCTGTCGGATACGTTCCGCCGCCTCGCGGGCGGTTTGTGGGTCGCTCGCCGTCAGTAACACCATAAACTCTTCACCGCCAAAACGGGCGACGACATCACGTGAACGCACGGCGTTGCGGATCGCAGCGGAAACGCGGATCAGCGCCTGATCGCCCATCATATGCCCGTAGTGATCGTTGTAGGCTTTGAAATGGTCGATGTCGATCAGTAAAACGTAATGCTCATGTGTGTCGAGTTCCAGCACTGCGTTCAACTTATGCTGGAGTCCCCGCCGATTGTACAAGCCCGTTAATGGGTCGAGCATACTCAGGTCAGCCAGCGTTTCCTTTTCGGCGAGCAGCTTGAACATCAGTTGCTGGGCGAAATCGTCATAGCGTTTTTGAATCACGTGCTGAATCGCGATACCGGCCATGGGTAGGGCCATAAAAAATAGTAACCGCAGGCTGTGTTCGTTGCCGTTTAGCCATAAACAGGCGAATAAAGATGGCAGCGAATGGAGGGTGAATGCAATGATATTATTGGCAAAAGCAATTGAGCCAATAAATAACACCGTCAGAAGTGCAATCAGCAAAAAAGAATAGTCAGGATTCTGCTGAGCCAGGTATTTTAGCGTAATGTGCGCTGCCCATAACCCACCAAAGAGTATCGAGATGGCATGGAGATTAATCCGCTTCTTCGCATACCTTACATGCCATGTCAGCAACGCAGTGCTCAGCACAAGGATGAGGAATCCTGGTGTGGAGAGGGTTTTACTGGGAAAGATCGGAAAGGCTACGGCAAACAACGCAGAAATAGCGTTGAGAAACAAAAAGAGTCGCAGAGAGAGTTGGTATTTTTTCGTGCGCAGAGTTTGCCAGGATTGTGCAGTCATATCTTAACGTCATTATTTATCTAACAATTACACTGTTCAGGCCACACAAATAATGGGCGAGAAGATGCTCGCTTGAGATCAGATTATTGTGTCTTTATGTTTACCGCTGTGCAATTTATCACCTTAAATAATTCGTGTCATCATTACTTAAGTAAAGCTCATGAGAATGGTGTATGGATTGCTGACAAATGAGAAAATTTATCATATGATATTAGTTATCATTATCGGTATGAGAGGTGAAACCATGTTGCAACGGGCGCTGGGCAGTGGCTGGGGAGTCTTGCTGCCGGGGATCGTGATTGCCGGACTGGCGTTTGCCGATCTTTCCCTCGGGGCATGGAAGACCATTATTGTATTCGGGCTACTGCTGACACCGGCGATGCTCTATCACAAACAATTGCGGCACTTTGTATTGTTACCATCATGCGTTGTGTTGATCGGCGGAATGATGCTGGTGATGATGAACTGGAATCAGGGATGAATAATCGGGAATACTCTGGACAGGAAGGTAAGATAATTGGTGCGAGGGGGGGGACTTGAACCCCCACGTCCGTAAGGACACTAACACCTGAAGCTAGCGCGTCTACCAATTCCGCCACCTTCGCACAGTCATCTTACTTTTTGATATCGCCTCGTTGGTGCGAGGGGGGGGACTTGAACCCCCACGTCCGTAAGAACACTAACACCTGAAGCTAGCGCGTCTACCAATTCCGCCACCTTCGCCCAGTGCGAGCAATATCAACGTGGTTTATGGTGCGAGGGGGGGGACTTGAACCCCCACGTCCGTAAGGACACTAACACCTGAAGCTAGCGCGTCTACCAATTCCGCCACCTTCGCATACCATCGATTCTTAAAAAGAATCGCTACCACGGAGGCGCATTCTAGTGGTTTTCAGCTTTTCGTCAATAGTTAATTACGTGGGATAGCGGTGATTGCTGCAAAAACGGCCATTCGCATGGCGGTTCAGACTGCTGACAAAGAAGTAAAAAACGTGGTTTTTCCTTCTTTGTGGTTATCAGCCGAAAATCAATGAGTTGATTTTCCTTGTTTTTAATGAGGTGATCTTTGCTTGTCCGGTATCGGGATGATGAGGTTTGTCATCCCTCTCAACGGCCATTCGCATGGCCGTTATCGTGACATCACGCTTTTTTCGCCTGGCGGGTCATGACCGTGCGATACACTTTGAAGCGTCCGGTCTGGGCGATGACCTCGTGGAAGCCAAAGGTCTCATCCAGTACCTGTGGATACGGCAGGAAGGCGTTAGCGACAATGCGCAGTTCGCCGCCGCTGTTGAGATGACGTACGGCACCGCGAATCAAAGATTGCGCGGCATCAAGGCTGGTTTGCATACCGTCATGGAACGGCGGGTTAGAGATGATCATATCAAAACGGCCCGTCACTTCAGAAAAGACGTTGCTGGCAAAAACCTCACCCTCAATGCCGTTCGCCGCCAGGGTGGCGCGACTGGCTTCAACCGCCGGCGCGGCGACGTCGCAGAGTGTTAAACGCACTTTCGGCGAGTGGCTGGCAAGTGCGACAGAAAGCACGCCTGCGCCGCAGCCGACGTCCAGCACTTTACCTTTGGTGTGCGGCGTCAGAGTGGAGAGCAGTAACTGGCTGCCGACATCCAGACCATCGCGGCTGAAGACGCCAGGCAAAGTTTTGATCGTCAGCCCGTCAACGTTGTACTCACCCCAGAATTTATCGGCATCAAACGTCGGCTGTGTTTCCAGACGACCGTGATACAGGCCACAACGACGCGCGCTGTCGATTTTGTTCAGCGGGGCGTATTCCGCCAGCATTTGCTCGGCGCTACGTACGCCACTGCGGTTTTCACCGACAACGAAAATGTCAGTTCCCACGGGAAGCAGTGACAGAATGTTCATCAACTGGAACTGAGCTTCTGGCTTGTTTTTCGGCCAGTAGTAGATAAAGGTGTCGCAGTCGGCAACGTCTTCCGCTTGCGCGACAAGGCCAAAGCGTGCGTTGTCGCCCATCTGGCGGCTCAGCGCCTGCCAGTGGTGGAATTGTTGTGTATGCACGCGGCGGTCTGCGCTTTCAAAGCGCGCGGGCAGGTCATCCTGCAAGTCTCCGGCAAACAGAATACGGCTTTGTTCGAAATCATCACTGTGGCGCAGCAAGACTTCACTTGCCGGGGTAAAAGCAGACATGGAAAACTCCTTAATTCATACAGCGGGCGATTATAGACGTTTGATGGCGTCTATTCGACTAATTTGCTATATTTGCGCCCCTGAATACAGGAGCGATTCGCTATGACAACCCGACGAGACTGGCAGTTACAGCAACTGGGCATTACCCAGTGGTCGCTGCGTCGCCCCGGCGCGTTGCAGGGAGAGATCGCGATTTCTATTCCTGCGCACGTCCGTCTGGTGATGGTCGGTGAAACACTGCCGCCGCTGACTGAACCTCTGGTCAGTGACATTCTGCGCGCATTAACGCTGAGCCCCGATCAGGTTTTGCAGGTGACGCCCGAACGCGTTGCAATGCTGCCGCAGGGCAGCCGCTGCAACAGCTGGCGACTGGGTACAGATGCGCCGTTGTCGCTGGAAGGTGCGCAGGTTGCAACGCCGGCATTTGATGAATTGCGGGCAAACCCAACGGCACGCGCCGCACTATGGCAACAAATCTGCACACATGAACACGATTTCTTCCCTCAGTCAGAGTGATTTACCCGCCGCGTTTCAGATTGAAAAGCGCGCCCATGCGTTTCCCTGGAGTGAGCACACGTTTGCCAGTAATCAGGGGGAGCGTTATCTCAACTATCAATTGACGATAGAGGGGAGAATGGCGGCGTTTGCCATTACGCAGGTAGTGCTGGATGAAGCGACGCTGTTCAACATTGCCGTTGATCCCGATTTTCAGCGCCGGGGATTAGGGAAAGCGCTGCTGGAACATCTCATTGATGAATTAGAAAAACGCGGCGTCCTGACGCTGTGGCTGGAGGTTCGTGCTTCCAACGTTGCCGCCATCGCACTGTATGAAAGCTTAGGCTTTAACGAGGCAACGATTCGCCGCAATTACTATCCGACCGCTGACGGTCGTGAGGACGCCATCATAATGGCACTGCCAATCAGTATGTAAAAGAAGGTGTAATGATGAAGTGGGACTGGATTTTCTTTGATGCCGACGAAACGCTGTTCACGTTTGACTCGTTTACTGGCTTACAGCGGATGTTTCTCGACTACAGCATCACCTTTACCGCTGAGGATTTTCAGGACTACCAGGCCGTGAATAAACCGCTGTGGGTAGATTATCAGAACGGCGCGATCACCTCATTACAGCTTCAGCATGCCCGCTTTCAGAGCTGGGCAGAACGGTTAAAGGTTGAGCCGGGCTCGCTTAACGATGCCTTTATGAACGCGATGGCCGAAATTTGCGCGCCGCTGCCGGGGGCCGTTTCGCTGCTCAATGCGATACGCGGCAAAGCCAAAATTGGCATTATTACCAACGGCTTCACCTCCCTGCAGCAGATCCGCCTGGAGCGCACGGGACTACGCGACTACTTTGATTTGCTGGTCATTTCCGAAGAAGTGGGTGTGGCGAAGCCGGATCCGAAGATTTTTGATTACGCCCTGGCGCAGGCGGGCAATCCCGATCGCGATCGCGTGCTAATGGTGGGTGATACCGCGGCATCCGATATTCTTGGCGGAATCAATGCGGGATTGTCTACCTGTTGGCTGAATGCCCATCACCACGAGCAGCCCGAGGGTATCACGCCCACGTGGACCGTATCGTCATTACACGAACTGGAGCAGCTCCTGTGTAAACACTGATTGCCTCCCCCTCGTTGATGGGTAAAATAGCCGCAATTTTTCGTATTCAACATGCGCGGTGCGATGCCGCGTTTACTCAAGAAGAATGAACTATGACGTTGTCTCCTTATTTGCAGGAGGTGGCCAAGCGCCGCACTTTTGCCATTATTTCTCACCCGGATGCGGGTAAAACGACCATCACTGAGAAGGTGTTGCTGTTCGGACAGGCGATTCAGACTGCCGGTACGGTAAAAGGCCGTGGTTCCAGCCAGCATGCAAAATCGGACTGGATGGAAATGGAAAAGCAGCGTGGGATCTCTATTACCACCTCTGTCATGCAGTTTCCGTATCATCACTGTCTGGTTAACCTGCTGGACACCCCGGGACACGAAGACTTCTCCGAAGATACCTATCGTACTCTGACGGCAGTGGACTGCTGTCTGATGGTGATCGACGCCGCGAAAGGCGTCGAGGATCGTACCCGTAAGCTGATGGAAGTCACCCGTCTGCGCGATACGCCGATCCTGACTTTCATGAACAAACTCGACCGCGACATCCGTGACCCGATGGAGCTGCTGGATGAAGTTGAGAACGAGCTGAAAATCGGCTGTGCGCCGATCACCTGGCCCATTGGCTGCGGCAAGCTGTTCAAAGGGGTTTATCACCTTTATAAAGATGAAACCTATCTGTATCAGACGGGGAAAGGCCATACCATCCAGGAAGTGCGCATCGTTAAAGGTCTGGATAACCCGGATCTCGACGCGGCCGTTGGCGACGATCTGGCGCAGCAGCTGCGTGACGAACTGGAGCTGGTGAAGGGCGCCTCTAACGAGTTTGATAAAGAGTTGTTCCTGGCGGGCGAAATTACCCCGGTCTTCTTTGGTACCGCACTGGGTAACTTCGGCGTTGACCACATGCTGGATGGTCTGGTGGAGTGGGCGCCAGCGCCAATGCCTCGCAAGACCGATACGCGCGTCGTGGAAGCGGAAGAAGAGAAGTTCACCGGCTTCGTCTTTAAAATCCAGGCCAACATGGATCCGAAGCACCGTGACCGCGTGGCATTTATGCGCGTTGTTTCCGGCAAGTACGAAAAAGGCATGAAGATGCGTCAGGTCCGTATCGGCAAAGACGTGGTGATCTCTGACGCGCTGACCTTTATGGCCGGTGACCGTTCGCATGTGGAAGAGGCTTACCCGGGCGATATTCTCGGTCTGCACAACCACGGCACTATCCAGATTGGCGATACCTTCACCCAGGGTGAAATGATGAAGTTCACGGGTATTCCGAACTTCGCGCCGGAACTGTTCCGTCGTATTCGCCTGAAAGATCCGCTGAAGCAGAAACAGTTGCTGAAGGGGCTGGTACAGCTTTCCGAAGAAGGTGCGGTACAGGTGTTCCGTCCGATCGCCAATAACGATCTGATTGTGGGCGCGGTCGGTGTGCTGCAGTTCGACGTGGTCGTTGCCCGTCTGAAGAGTGAGTACAACGTTGAGGCCATTTATGAGTCCGTCAACGTGGCGACGGCACGCTGGGTAGAATGCGCGGATGCGAAGAAATTCGAAGAGTTTAAGCGTAAGAACGAAGTTCAGCTGGCGCTGGATGGCGGCGATAACCTGACCTACATCGCTCCGACGATGGTGAACCTTAACCTGACGCAAGAGCGTTATCCTGACGTTCAGTTCCGCAAGACGCGCGAACACTAATTATCCCTTCAGGGCGCGGCTGCCGCTGCGCCCTGCGACTTTTCCTGCCTTATTAGCCCCTTGCGGAATGTTCTTAAATCCCTCTGTTTTGCTTATGACTGCCTGTTTTTTGCGCAATCCGCCGCGCTTTTTCAAAATTGTGATCTATATTTAACAAAGTGATGACATAAACATTGGCTTTAAATACCGTTCAATACGTGAATCTAAGTGCTTAAAGCTAATTTCTATTGTGGTCACGATATTAATAACTGACTCAGAGAGGTATCTGTCAGCGTATCATCATCACCTTTTCCGTTTTGTGATTGTGACCGCCGCCATTGACTTCTGAGCTGGGTGAATTTTTCACCACATTCAGCAATGCAACCTTATGTTGCCTGAGCTCAAATTATGAGCAAACCATACAGGAATAAATCGATGACTATGACAAGACTGAAGATTTCTAAAACTCTGCTGGCCGTGATGTTGACTTCCGCTGTGGCAACGGGTTCTGCGTATGCAGAAAACACCACAATGGATAAAGCGCAATCCGGTGTAGAAAGCGCAGGGCAGAAAGTCGATAGCTCTATGAATAAAGTCGGTAATTTCATGGATGACAGCGCCATTACCGCGAAAGTGAAAGCGGCACTGGTGGATCATGAAAATATTAAGAGCACCGATATTTCCGTCAAAACCGAGCAGAAAGTGGTGACGCTGAGCGGCTTCGTCGAAAGCCAGGCGCAGGCGGAAGCGGCCATGACCGTGGCGAAAGGCGTTGAAGGCGTGACCTCCGTCAGCGACAAACTCCACGTGCGCGACAGCAAATCAGACTCCGTGAAAGGCTATGCCGGCGATACGGCAACGACCAGCGAGATCAAAGCGAAACTGCTGGCAGATGACATCGTTCCTTCCCGCAAAGTGAAAGTTGAAACGACCGATGGTGTGGTCCAGCTTTCCGGCACCGTGGATTCTCAGGCGCAAATCGAGCGCGCTGAGAGCATCGCGAAAGCCGTTGATGGCGTAAAAAGCGTCAAAAACGATCTAAAAGCGCAGTAAGTCTTCGTTTTCTCCTCCGGCCTGGGTCGGAGGACGTCATGAGCACTACACAAACAATAGCGTGAATGAGCAGCCTGAGCGCTCATATCAAGCGGTCGACATTAACTATGGTAAAGGAGAAGCGTATGTTTCGTTGGGGCATTATATTTCTGGTTATCGCGTTAATTGCCGCCGCTCTGGGATTTGGTGGACTGGCCGGTACGGCAGCGGGCGCGGCGAAAATTGTCTTCGTTGTCGGGATTATTCTCTTCCTGGTCAGCCTGTTTACAGGGCGTAAGCGGCCCTAGCGCGTAGAGCGTATAACGATTTTGCTGTCAAGCCAGTCCAGTGGACTGGCTTTTTCGGTTTTAGCCGCCGCCTATTTGCGTTATTTTGGCACATTACGTAATAAGAAACAGGAAGGCAGAGGTGGGGCAGCGTATACCCGTCACGCTCGGCAATATTGCGCCGTTGTCATTAAGAACGTTCAAACCGGGTTGCCTGGCGTTGGTCTGCGAGGGCGGCGGGCAGCGTGGCATCTTTACCGCAGGCGTACTGGACGAGTTCATGCGCGCGCAGTTTAATCCGTTCGATCTCTATTACGGCACCTCCGCGGGGGCGCAAAACCTGTCGGCCTATTTGTGCAACCAGCCCGGCTACGGGCGCAAAGTCATCATGCGCTATACCACCAGGCGGGAATTCTTTGACCCGGTACGCTTTGTGCGCGGCGGGAATCTGATCGATCTCGACTGGCTGGTGGAGTCTACGGCCAGCCAGATGCCGTTGCAGATGGATACCGCCTCGCGCCTGTTCGAAACGGGGAAATCGTTTTACATGTGCGCCTGTCGGGGTGATGACTACACGCCGAACTATTTCTCTCCCAATACGCAAAACTGGCTCGATTTGATCCGGGCGTCCAGCGCGATCCCTGGGTTTTATCGTAGCGGTGTATCGCTGGAGGGAATCAATTACCTTGATGGTGGGATCAGCGATGCAATCCCGGTGCGTGAGGCCGTGAAGCAGGGGGCGAAAACGCTGGTGGTGATTCGGACTGTGCCTTCGCAAATGTATTACACCCCGCAGTGGTTCAAGCGGATGGAGCGCTGGCTGGGCGAAAGCAGCCTGCAACCGCTTCTTAATCTGGTTCAGCACCATGAAGCCAGCTATACGGAAATTCAGCAATTCATTGAAAAACCACCGGGCAAGCTGAAGATCTTTGAAATCTACCCGCCGAAGCCGCTGAAAAGCATGGCGCTGGGAAGTCGTATTCCGGCGCTGCGGGAAGACTATAAAATTGGGCGACTGTGCGGACGCTACTTCCTGGCGACTGTGGGAAAACTACTGGCAGCGGAGCCGCCGTTATCGCGCCATCTGCCGCAAATTGTCACGCCGACACCGGTGGTGGTCCCGCCTGCTCCGGTAGCCAACGATGCCCATGCGGCAGTGGTGAGCGATGCGCCGCAGGCTAACGATACGACATTCAGCAATGAGGATCTGGCGTGAGTTTTCGCTTTATCGACACCCACTGTCACTTTGACTTTCCGCCTTTTACCGGGGATGAAACCCACAGCCTGCAACTCGCGGGTGAGGCAGGCATTGAGAAGATCATCATTCCGGCCACCGCAGCGGAAAACTTTGCCCGCGTGCAGGCGCTGGCGGAACGCTTTTCCCCGTTGTATGCCGCGCTGGGGCTGCATCCCATCGTGATTGAGCAACATACCGATGAGGATCTTGCACGTCTGCAGCAGGCGCTGGAAACGCGACCGACAAAAGTGATCGCCATTGGTGAGGTAGGCCTGGATCGGTATCGCGACGATCCGCAGTTCGTGAAACAGGAGCGGTTTCTGGAAGCTCAGTTGCGGTTAGCAAAACGCTATGATTTACCGGTGATCCTGCATTCCCGACGTACGCATGACACGCTGGCGATGCATCTTAAGCGTCAGGATTTGCCGCGTACCGGCGTGGTGCATGGTTTCGCTGGCAGCCTGCAGCAGGCAGAGCGTTTTGTGCAACTGGGTTATAAAATCGGGGTGGGCGGGACGATTACCTATCCGCGCGCCAGTAAAACCCGTGACGTGATGGCCCGATTGCCGCTGGAGGCGCTGCTGCTGGAGACCGACGCGCCGGATATGCCGCTGAATGGTTTTCAGGGGCAGCCAAATCGTCCGGAACAGGCGGCGAGAGTGTTCGATGTGTTATGCGAACTGCGCCCGGAACCCGCAGAGGCGATCGCTGAGGCGCTGTATCACAATACGACAACATTATTTACTCTAGAGATATAACGCAGGGAAGATAAGCTCAGTCACTCCACGTTCCCGTAATGCCTGCGCCAGCGTCTCCACCTCTTGTGGCGTCGCGCTCGGCCAGGCTTTTGCCTCACCGTATACCCCGTGCGCGTGGAAGGCATTCAGCCGTAGCGGGACATTTCCCAACTGTCCGATGAATGCGGCAAGCGAATCAATGTGCTGTAAATAATCCATCTGCCCGGGAATGACCAGCAGGCGCAGTTCTGCCAGCTTTCCTCGCTGCGCCAGCAGCGTAATACTGCGCTTGATCTGCGCGTTATCCCGACCGGTGAGTGCGATGTGGCGCGCGCTATCCCAGGCTTTGAGATCGAGCATCACGCCATCGCAAACCGGTAGCAATTTCTGCCAGCCGGTTTCGCTCAACAGCCCATTGCTGTCGACCAGACAGGTGAGCGACTGGAGCTGCGGGTCGGCTTTAATAGCCGTAAACAAATCCACAACGAAAGGTAACTGCGTCGTGGCTTCGCCGCCACTGACGGTGATCCCCTCAATAAACAATGACGCTTTGCGGATCTGGCGCAACACCTCGTCAACGCTCATCGTTTGCGCCATCGGCGTTGCCTGCTGCGGGCATATCTGCAAACAGGTGTCACACTGTTCGCAGACATCGGCCTGCCAGACAACCTTCCCGTCGCTGAGACTTAGCGCCTGATGCGGGCACTGCGGGACGCATTCGCCACAGTGGTTGCAGCGCCCCATCGTCCACGGGTTGTGGCAATTCTTACAGCGCAGATTGCACCCTTGCAGAAAGAGGGCCAGACGACTGCCTGGCCCGTCCACGCAGGAGAACGGTATAACCTTACTTACTGAAGCGCATCTGCTGTTCATGACTGACGACACGAGGTTGGCGTTCCAGAATATGCGTATTGCGCGCGGCCTCTTCACCCAGCCAGGTGGTATTGGTCCGCGAGCCTTCGGCGCGGTATTTTTCCAGATCCGACAGGCGCACCATGTACCCGGTGACGCGGACCAGATCGTTGCCGCTGACGTTAGCGGTAAACTCGCGCATTCCCGCTTTAAACGCGCCCAGACAGAGTTGCACCAGCGCCTGCGGGTTGTGCTTAATGGTCTCATCGAGCGTCAGAATGTCGCTGATACCGGACTGATAATGCGGGTGATGCGGTGCGACGGTTTGCAGGTGGGTGATCGGATCCGGCTCATCGCCATAAGGCAAACGTGCGCCCGGCGTGGTGCCAATATCTGAACTGATCCCCGACTGGGCGTGCAGCATGGCGCGCTGCTGCCAGCCGTATTTCACTGGCGTGTTTTCGACAAAATCCGCAAGCTGGGCGCTGATGCGATAGCCCAGATCGTTCGCCGTCTCATCTTTGCCGTAGCGCGCATTCATACCCGCTTTTTCGCACAACAGGTTTACCGCCTCTGCCAGGCCATACATACCGAACATCGGTACAAAACGTTGCGGATCGATCAGACCTTCCTGCATCAGGAAGCTATTCTCAAAGAAATGTGATTTTTCATAAAGGAACTCACATCGCGCATCGATGATGGCGATTTGCTGCTGGCAGTAGTACGGCAGCGTGCGGTTAAAGAAGTCATAGACAGAAGTGCTGCGTTCGGCAATGGCTTTCAGATTGAGACGAACCAGCGTGCTGCCGCCGCCGGCAAGCGGCAGGGAGTTGTAACAGCTGACGATGCCATAGCGGCCTTTTGTGAAAATTTTATCATTTACCGGCCCGTTGGAAATATGCGGTTTGCTGCATTCACAAATGTTTTTCGCCACTTCCAGCAGCAGATCATCGGGTGTGATTTCCGGGTCGTAGATGAACGTCAAATTAGGCGCAACCTGCTTTAACTCTGCATCTGCGCGTAAAATAGCCCGGGTGATAGGGGTATCGGCCGGGCCAATGTTGGCGTGCATAAAAGCGTCAGGCAGCGTTCTGTCGAGATACCGCCAGAAACGTTTTATTCGAATATCGATCGCTTCTTGTGTTAGAATTTTCACATACGGTTGCAGCAGCGTATCCAGTTGCCCCAGGTAAACCGGCATCGATGTGACGGAAGGCACGTGGTGATACAGAATGGTCAGTAGGGACAGTGCATCGTCCAGATCTTTCGCCCCTTCCAGTTCCAGCCAGGCTGAACCGTTGGCCAGAAAACGCGCGTAATCGGGAAGCACATAGCGCGGTTTATATGGCGCGTGACCTTCGAACATATCGCAGATAACCCCGTCGTCCAGCGCCTGACGCGCCCCGGCGGGCAGTGAAGGGTAAGGCAGGTTGTTCTCTGCTTCCAGTGCGAGGAAATGGCGTTTCTGTTCCGGACTGAGGAGTGAGCTGGTGACGATTTGCTGGCAACGTTGTTGCAGCGCGGTTTCATGGGTCGTAGGCATCGTAATTCCTTTATAGGCCGAAGATCATAACGTCATTGTAGAAAGATGTGCTGCCGGCACTTTGATCCTGATGCGCCTGAGTGGAGAAGAAATCGACAGAAAAGGACTATTATTTGAAGTTGATCTCATTACAGTAATGCAAATTTGTACGTAGTTTTCATTAACTGTGATGCATATCGAAGTGTAATGGCGAGTGGATGTTAGAATACTAACAGACTCGCAAGGTGAGAATTTTATACGGCGATGCCGTTGGAGAATGTTATGAGCGATTTAACTGCAAGCAGCCTGCGCGCACTGAAACTGATGGATCTGACCACCCTGAATGACGACGACACCAATGAAAAAGTGATCGCGCTGTGTCATCAGGCGAAAACCCCGGTCGGCAACACCGCTGCAGTCTGCATCTATCCGCGTTTTATTCCGATTGCACGTAAAACGCTGAAAGAGCAGGGCACCCCGGATATCCGTATTGCGACGGTGACCAACTTCCCGCACGGCAACGACGACATTGAGATCGCGCTGGCGGAAACCCGTGCGGCGATTGCCTACGGGGCGGATGAAGTGGATGTGGTCTTCCCGTACCGCGCACTGATTGCCGGTAACGAACAGGTCGGCTTCGATCTGGTTAAAGCCTGTAAAGACGCGTGTGCGGCGGCAAACGTGCTGCTGAAAGTGATCATCGAAACCGGTGAGCTGAAAGAAGAGGCTCTGATTCGTAAAGCATCGGAAATTGCGATTAAAGCGGGTGCTGATTTCATCAAGACGTCGACCGGGAAAGTTCCCGTGAACGCCACGCCGGAAAGCGCACGCATCATGATGGAAGTGATCCGCGATATGGGCGTATCCAAAACCGTGGGCTTCAAACCTGCGGGCGGCGTGCGTAGCGCAGAAGATGCACAGCAGTTCCTCGCTATCGCGGACGAATTGTTTGGCGCTGACTGGGCGGATTCCCGTCACTACCGCTTTGGGGCATCCAGCCTGCTGGCAAGCCTGCTGAAAGCGCTGGGTCATGGGGACGGCAAGAGCGCAAGCAGCTACTAATTACTCGTCATACTTCAAGCCGCAGGTGCGTTAGCTGCACTCCCTCACCCCAGTCACTTACTGTAGTAAGCTCCTGGGGATGAGCTCCCTTGCCGCCTTCCTGCGACTCGAATTATTTAGAGTAATCAATCATTGCAGTGGGTTTTCCGCTGCATTTAACCTGATTTATCGGGGGTTACCGTGTTTCTCGCACAAGAAATTATTCGTAAAAAACGTGATGGTCATGCGTTGAGCGATGAAGAAATTCGTTTCTTTATCAACGGTATTCGTGACAACACCGTCTCTGAAGGGCAGATCGCCGCCCTGGCGATGACCATTTTCTTCCACGATATGACGATGCCAGAACGCGTTTCGCTGACGATGGCAATGCGGGATTCAGGAACCGTCCTGGACTGGAAGAGCCTGAATCTGAACGGCCCGATCGTGGATAAACACTCCACCGGCGGCGTGGGCGACGTGACGTCACTGATGCTTGGTCCAATGGTAGCAGCCTGCGGCGGTTACATTCCGATGATCTCGGGTCGCGGACTGGGTCATACCGGCGGTACGCTCGACAAACTGGAAGCGATCCCGGGATTTGATATCTTCCCGGACGACAACCGTTTCCGCGAAATCATTAAGGACGTGGGTGTGGCGATCATCGGGCAAACCAGCTCGCTCGCACCGGCGGACAAACGTTTTTATGCTACCCGCGATATCACCGCGACGGTGGATTCCATTCCGCTTATCACTGGCTCCATTCTGGCGAAAAAACTGGCGGAAGGGCTGGATGCGCTGGTCATGGACGTGAAAGTCGGCAGCGGCGCGTTTATGCCAACCTATGAACTTTCTGAAGCGCTGGCGGAAGCGATCGTTGGCGTGGCAAATGGTGCAGGCGTGCGGACCACCGCGCTGCTGACCGACATGAACCAGGTTCTGGCGTCCAGCGCAGGTAACGCGGTGGAAGTGCGCGAAGCGGTGCAGTTCCTGACCGGTGAATACCGCAACCCACGGCTGTTTGATGTGACGATGGCGCTGTGCGTTGAAATGCTGATCTCCGGCAAGCTGGCGAAAGACGACGCTGAAGCGCGTGCGCAACTGCAGGCAGTACTGGATAACGGAAAAGCGGCGGACGTCTTTGGGCGTATGGTCGCCGCCCAGAAGGGCCCGACCGACTTCGTGGAGAATTACGCGAAATACCTGCCGACGGCAATGCTCAGCAAAGCGGTTTATGCTGATAGTGAAGGGTTCGTCAGCGCGATGGATACCCGCGCGCTGGGCATGGCGGTGGTGTCGATGGGCGGCGGTCGTCGCCAGGCGTCGGATACCATTGATTACAGCGTCGGCTTTACCGATATGGCCCGTCTGGGCGACAGCGTAGACGGGCAGCGTCCGCTGGCGGTGATCCACGCGAAAGATGAAGCCAGCTGGCAGGAAGCGGCGAAAGCCGTCAAAGCGGCAATTATCCTTGACGATAAAGCGCCTGAAAGCACACCAACGGTCTATCGTCGCATTACCGAATAGCTATATACTGATCTGATCGCTTTTTTGCAGCGCAGATGAATGGAGAACAAGATGAAACGTGCATTTATTATGGTGCTGGACTCCTTTGGTATTGGTGCGACGGAAGACGCGGATCGCTTTGGCGACGTCGGTTCCGACACCATGGGGCATATCGCTGAAGCCTGTGCCAAAGGCGAGGCTGACAAAGGGCGTAAAGGCCCACTGAATCTGCCAAACCTGACCCGCCTGGGTCTGGTGAAAGCGCATGAAGGGTCTACCGGTAAAATCGCAGCCGGTATGGACGCCAACGCGGAAGTGATTGGCGCATATGCCTGGGCGCATGAGCTCTCTTCCGGTAAAGATACGCCGTCTGGCCACTGGGAAATCGCCGGTGTGCCGGTTCTGTTTGACTGGGGGTATTTCAGCGACCACGAGAACAGCTTCCCGCAGGAACTGCTGGATAAACTGGTCAAACGTGCGAACCTGCCGGGCTATCTCGGTAACTGCCACTCTTCCGGTACGGTGATTCTGGACCAGTTGGGCGAAGAGCATATGAAAACCGGCAAACCGATTTTCTATACCTCGGCGGATTCCGTGTTCCAGATTGCCTGCCATGAAGAAACCTTTGGTCTGGATAAACTTTACGAGCTGTGCGAGATCGCCCGTGAAGAGCTGACCGAAGGCGGTTACAACATCGGTCGCGTCATCGCCCGTCCGTTTATTGGCGACAAAGCGGGAAACTTCCAGCGTACCGGTAACCGTCACGATCTGGCCGTTGAACCGCCAGCGCCGACCGTGTTGCAGAAACTGGTTGATGAGAAAGATGGTCACGTGGTGTCCGTCGGTAAAATCGCGGATATCTACGCCAACTGCGGCATCACTAAAAAAGTGAAAGCCACGGGTCTGGACGCGCTGTTTGACGCCACGGTTAAAGAGATGAAAGAAGCCGGTGACAAGACGATTGTCTTCACCAACTTCGTGGACTTCGACTCCTCCTGGGGCCACCGTCGCGATATCGCCGGTTATGCCGCCGGTCTGGAGTTGTTCGACCGCCGTCTGCCGGAGCTGATGGAACTGGTGGGTGAAGATGACATTCTGATCCTGACCGCAGACCATGGCTGCGATCCGAGCTGGACCGGTACCGATCACACCCGTGAACACATTCCGGTGCTGGTGTACGGCCCGAAAGTAAAACCGGGTTCGTTAGGTCACCGTGAAACCTTTGCGGATATCGGTCAGACACTGGCGAGCTACTTTGGTACGTCGCCGATGGACTACGGTAAAAACATGCTGTGATACCCGTTGTCTTTCGCGCTGTAGATGCGTTGACTTCATTCGCTCACCCCGGTCACATAGTTAATCTATGCTCCCGGGGATTCACGAATTCGTCGCTTTCCTACAACGCGAAATCCTTAGGGTATTTGAATACGTTTTGTAGGCCTGATAAGGCGTAGCCGCCATCAGGCAATAACAACGAAATAAGGATAACAAATGGCAACTCCACATATTAATGCAGAAATGGGTGATTTCGCTGACGTCGTATTGATGCCGGGCGACCCGCTGCGCGCAAAACACATTGCGGAAACGTTCCTTGAAGATGTACGCGAAGTGAACAACGTTCGCGGCATGTTAGGTTTCACCGGGACTTACAAAGGCCGTAAGATCTCCGTGATGGGGCACGGTATGGGTATCCCGTCCTGCTCCATCTACACCAAAGAGCTGATCACCGATTTCGGCGTGAAGAAAATCATTCGCGTAGGGTCCTGTGGCGCCGTGCGTGCCGATGTGAAACTGCGTGACGTGGTAATTGGTATGGGTGCCTGCACTGATTCCAAAGTGAACCGCATTCGTTTCAAAGACCATGATTTTGCCGCGATTGCGGATTTCGGCATGGTGCGTGACGCGGTTGAAGCGGCAAAAACGCTGGGTGTGGACGCACGCGTCGGCAACCTGTTCTCTGCGGATCTGTTCTACTCTCCGGACGGCGAAATGTTCGACGTGATGGAAAAGTACGGCATCCTGGGCGTGGAAATGGAAGCGGCGGGTATCTACGGCGTGGCGGCGGAGTTTGGTGCGAAAGCGCTGACTATCTGCACCGTATCCGACCATATCCGTACACACGAGCAGACCACTGCCGCTGAGCGTCAGACGACCTTCAACGACATGATCAAAATCGCGCTGGAATCCGTTCTGCTGGGCGATAAAGCGTAAGTTTTGTTGTGGCCCGGAGGCGCTACGCTGGCCGGGCTTACCATTCTTCTCGTAGGCCGGATAAGGCGTAGCCGCCATCCGGCATTTTTCAGGCCAGTGCTTAACGCACCGCTCCGGCAATCCATGCCGATAACTCGCGTAACGCTTTCTCCTGCTGTGGGAAATCAACCAGCAGTGCCTCGCACTCCTGTTGCAGCATATCCGCACGGTACAAGCATCCTTGCAGACGACCCGCCAGCGCTTCTAACGGTGCCGGATTGAGACTGTCAGTAAAGACCTGAGCACGGGTGATATGTCCTTTCTCAACGTCAAAGTGCAGCTCAACGCCGCCCCAGGTAAAACGTTCATCCAGCAGATGCGAAAAGGCCGGTGCCTGACCGAAGTTCCACTCCCAACTGCTCTGACGGGCGAAGGTTTCGGCAAAGTTCGGCAGATCGGGCGTGTTGTCCGGAGAGATCACCTCCGCTTCAACGCGTTCGCCGTAATGAGCGAAAAAGGCCTCGGTCACTGCCGCACAAACCTGTTCATGCGTGATTCCCGGCAGCAGTTCGGTGAGATTCGCCACGCGCGAGCGTACAGAAGTAATTCCTTTGGCCGCCAGTTTCTTTTTATCCGGATTCAAATAATTAGCCAGTCGGCTGAGATCCGCATTCAGCAAGAGTGTGCCGTGGTGAAAACCGCGATCTTTGGTTTCGCGGTAGGCTGAGCCAGAAACCTTACGGTCGCCATCCGCCGTTTTCACCACCAGATCGTTACGTCCGGAGGCTTCAGCCGTGACGCCCAGCGCGTTAAGCGCATTCAGGACAATTGACGTCGAAATGGTCTTATCGTATTCCGGCTTCCCGGCCATAAAGGTGAAACAGGTATTGCCGAGATCGTGGAACACCGCGCCACCGCCGCTGCTGCGGCGCGCCAGGCGCACGTTGTCCTCTTCCATCCGCCGCGTATTGCACTCTTTCCACGGGTTTTGCGCGCGCCCAATGACGACCGTATCGGCATTGCGCCACAAAAACAGCACGCGCTGAGTGGCGGGCATCTGACGGAAAATACACTCTTCGACCGCCAGGTTAAACCAGGGGTCATAAGAGTCAGAAATAAGCAGGCGAAGTGTCGACATGTCAGTTTTCCTTTCCTGTAATGAATTACTCTTTTTTCTCGCTCTCTTCCTCTTCCGGCACCGACTTGTTGGCGGTCAGCAGGAAGGGAGATTGCTGCCAGCGGGTACGTTTACCCTGCAGCAGAGTGCGGGTCAGCACCACGCCGATGGCCAGTGAAAGCAGCAGCATCAGGCGTAAAATGTTGGTGGTGTTGTCCACCTGCCGGGCTTCAGTGGCTAGGGTATGCGTATCCAGCGTCAGGCGCAGATAGCCCAGTGGACCATTTTTCCCCTGGATGGGCTCAACAATCTGCTGGTTGAAGTAGCCGCCGGCTTTTTTACCGTCCAGCGCCAGACGGTCGCGCACATTTACGCTTTCGCCTGCGCGGGCGATCATATCACCTTGTTCATCATAAACCCCGGCATCAAGAATGCGGCTTTCCTTCGTCAACTGCTGCAGAATGGCCTTGATGCGTTTTTCATCGGGCGTTTCAGTACGCATCAGCGGCGCGATGTTCAGGGTCACCTGATGCGCCAGCGTACGGGCCAGCTCTTCAAGCTGCGGATTTCGCTGCCGCTGGTGATTTTGACTGAACCAGGACGCGCCCTGCATGAGCGCGACAAGCAGGGCGAGACAGAACAATACAATCACTGCACGATGAAGTCGGAATTTCAGTTTTGCGCGAGCCATATTCCACCTGCTGAAAATTTGAGGCTTAATGTTGCCAGAAGCGATGGTTACAAGGTAGCCTCATGCGTTATTTTCCCCAGGATCCTTTCCGGCCCGAACGATTTTACAGGAGCTTTAATGCCTAACATTACCTGGTGCGATTTGCCTGAAGATGTCTCTTTATGGCCAGGTTTGCCCCTTTCTTTGAGTGGTGACGAGGTGATGCCACTGGATTACCACGCTGGACGTAGCGGCTGGCTGCTGTACGGACGCGGGCTGGATAAACAACGTCTGACTCAGTACCAGAGTAAACTGGGCGCGGCGATGGTGATTGTCGCGGCCTGGTGCGTCGAGGACTATCAGGTCATTCGCTTGGCCGGATCGCTCACGCCTCGCGCCACGAAACTGGCGCATGATGCGCAATTAGACGTCGCGCCGCTGGGGAAAATCCCGCATTTGCGTACTCCAGGCCTGCTGGTGATGGACATGGACTCCACCGTGATTCAGATCGAGTGTATTGATGAGATCGCCAAACTGGCCGGTACTGGCGAAAGGGTGGCGGAAGTGACCGAACGAGCGATGCGCGGCGAACTCGACTTCACCGCCAGCCTGCGCAGTCGTGTGGCGACGCTGAAAGGCGCGGATGCCAATATTTTGCATCAGGTGCGTGAAAGTCTGCCGCTGATGCCAGGCCTGACGCAACTGGTGCTGAAGCTGGAAACGCTGGGCTGGAAGGTGGCGATCGCCTCCGGCGGCTTTACCTTCTTTGCCGACTATCTGCGTGAGAAACTGCGCCTAACGGCGGCGGTGGCGAACGAACTGGAGATCATGGACGGCAAATTCACCGGCAACGTGACTGGCGATATCGTCGACGCGCAATATAAGGCCAAAACGCTGACCCGACTGGCGCAGGAATATGAAATCCCGATCGCGCAAACGGTGGCGATTGGCGATGGCGCCAACGATCTGCCGATGATCAAAACGGCGGGGCTGGGGATTGCATACCATGCCAAGCCGAAAGTGAATGAAAAGACGGAGATTACTATCCGTCACGCTGACCTGATGGGGGTGTTCTGCATTCTCTCCGGCAGCATGAACCAGAAATAATGAGGTAAACCGTGGCAAAAGCTCCAAAACGCGCCTTTGTATGTAATGAATGCGGGGCGGATTATCCGCGCTGGCAAGGGCAATGCAGCGCCTGTCATGCGTGGAACACCATCACAGAGGTGCGCCTGGCTGCATCGCCGACGGTGGCGCGTAATGAGCGACTGAGTGGTTATGCCGGAAGCGCTGGCGTTGCAAAGGTTCAGAAGCTTTCCGATATTAGCCTGGAAGAGCTGCCGCGTTTTTCCACCGGTTTTAAAGAGTTTGACCGCGTGCTGGGCGGCGGCGTCGTTCCCGGCAGCGCGATTCTGATTGGCGGTAACCCCGGCGCGGGTAAATCCACGCTGTTGTTGCAGACGCTGTGCAAGCTCGCGGAGCAGATGAAAACCCTGTACGTCACCGGGGAAGAGTCCCTGCAGCAGGTGGCAATGCGCGCGCACCGTCTTGGTTTGCCGACCAGCAATCTCAACATGCTTTCGGAAACCAGCATTGAGCAGATCTGCCTCATTGCGGAAGAAGAGCAGCCGAAGCTGATGGTGATCGACTCCATTCAGGTCATGCACATGGCGGATATCCAGTCATCGCCCGGCAGCGTGGCGCAGGTGCGCGAGACGGCGGCCTACCTGACGCGCTTTGCCAAGACGCGCGGCGTGGCGATTGTGATGGTGGGTCACGTGACCAAAGACGGATCGCTGGCGGGGCCAAAAGTGCTTGAGCACTGCATTGACTGTTCGGTATTGCTGGATGGCGATGCCGATTCCCGTTTTCGCACCCTGCGCAGCCACAAAAACCGTTTTGGCGCGGTGAATGAGTTAGGAGTCTTCGCGATGACCGAACAGGGACTACGCGAAGTGAGCAACCCTTCGGCGATCTTCCTGAGTCGTGGCGATGAGGTCACCTCCGGCAGTTCGGTGATGGTGGTCTGGGAAGGGACGCGACCGCTGCTGGTGGAGATCCAGGCGCTGGTCGATCACTCGATGATGGCGAACCCGCGACGGGTGGCGGTGGGGCTGGAGCAAAATCGTCTGGCGATTCTGTTGGCGGTGCTGCACCGTCACGGCGGTCTGCAAATGGCCGATCAGGACGTGTTCGTTAACGTGGTGGGCGGCGTTAAAGTCACAGAAACCAGCGCGGATCTGGCGCTGCTGCTGGCGATGGTCTCCAGTCTGCGCGACAGACCGCTGCCGCAGGATCTGGTGGTGTTTGGCGAAGTGGGGCTGGCAGGCGAGATTCGTCCGGTACCCAGTGGCCAGGAACGTATTTCAGAAGCCGCAAAACACGGTTTCCGTCGCGCGATTGTTCCGGCGGCTAACGTGCCGAAAAAACCGCCAGAAGGGATGCAGGTTTTTGGCGTCAAGAAGCTGGCGGATGCGTTAAACGTATTTGACGACTTATAATGAGTGAAACGGAGGTTACCCATGTCGTCATTTGATTATCTGAAAACCGCGATCAAGCAAAAGGGCTGTACTCTGCAACAAGTGGCGGATGCCAGTGGAATGACCAAGGGCTATCTCAGTCAACTCCTCAATGCCAAGATCAAAAGCCCCAGCGCGAAAAAGCTGGAGGCGTTGCACCGTTTTCTGGGGCTGGAGTTTCCCCGGCAGCAGAAAAATATCGGTGTGGTGTTCGGCAAATTTTATCCGCTGCACACTGGCCATATCTATCTGATTCAGCGCGCCTGTAGCCAGGTCGATGAGCTGCATATCATCATGGGCTATGATGATACCCGTGACCGCGCGCTGTTTGAAGACAGCGCGATGTCGCAACAGCCCACCGTTTCGGATCGCCTGCGTTGGCTGCTACAAACATTCAAATATCAGAAAAATATTCGCATTCATGCCTTCAACGAAGAGGGAATGGAGCCGTATCCACACGGCTGGGACGTCTGGAGCAAGGGCATCAACGCGTTTATGGCGGAGAAGGGGATTGCACCAAACTGGATTTATACCTCAGAAGAAGCCGACGCGCCGCAGTACCTGGAACATCTGGGTATCGAAACGGTGCTCGTCGATCCCAAACGCACCTTTATGAGCATCAGCGGTGCGCAAATCCGTGAAAATCCCTTCCGCTACTGGGAATATATTCCTACCGAAGTGAAGCCGTTCTTTGTGCGTACCGTGGCGGTACTGGGCGGAGAGTCGAGCGGAAAGTCGACGCTGGTCAATAAGCTGGCGAATATCTTCAATACCACCAGTGCCTGGGAATATGGCCGCGACTATGTCTTCTCTCACCTCGGGGGGGATGAGATGGCGCTGCAATACTCTGACTACGATAAAATCGCGCTGGGCCACGCACAGTACATTGATTTTGCAGTGAAATACGCCAATAAAGTGGCGTTTATCGACACCGACTTTGTCACGACTCAGGCCTTCTGCAAAAAGTACGAAGGGCGAGAGCATCCGTTTGTGCAGGCGTTGATTGATGAATATCGTTTTGACCTGGTGATCCTGCTGGAAAATAACACACCTTGGGTGGCGGACGGTCTGCGCAGCCTCGGGAGCTCAGTGGACCGCAAAGAATTTCAGACGCTGCTGGTGGCGATGTTGCGCGAAAACAATATCGACTTCGTGCATGTCGAGGAGGCGGATTACGATGGCCGTTTTCTGCGCTGCGTCGAGCTGGTCAAAGAGATGATGGGTGAGCAGGGGTGAGCCTCGCCCAGGGGTGAACGCGATGTTTAAGTACTTGCAGGATATGGCGCTGTTTGCTCTGGTCGCCGAACACGGCAGCTTTACCGTCGCCGCGCAAAAGGCGGGGCTGCCGAAGTCGAGCGTCAGTCAGCGCATCAGCCAGCTTGAGCAGCACGTTGGCATTCGCCTTATTAACCGTACTACCCGCAAACTTAACCTGACCTACGCCGGTGAACACTATCTGGTGCACTGCCGGGAAATACTCGCTGCCAGCGAACGCGCAGAATATGCGGTTCAGCGCCTGCGCGACAACCCCAGTGGGCGGTTGCGCATCACGTCGCCGGCTGGCATTGGCGCGACACTGCTCGCGCGCCTGAACACGCAATTCCAGCAACGCTACCCTGATGTTTATCTGGATGTCAGTATTTCCGATGAGCTGCTGGATTTGGTGGACAGCGGTTTTGACGTCGCGTTGCGTACCGGTAAGCCGCAGGATTCCTCGCTGATCGGACGTATGATTGGTCATTGTCCGCGTTATCTGCTGGCCTCGCCTGATTATCTGTCACGCTATGCGCCGTTGAACCATCCCCGTCAACTGGTCGAACACCATTGCATTGCGCACAAGGCCTGGTCTGAGTGGTTATTCCATCGGGATGATGAAGATTACCAGCATCTGCCTGACCGGGTTCATCTGACAGATAATCTGGTGTATGCCCGCGAAAGCGCCATTGCAGGGGCGGGGATCACGCTGCTGCCGGCATTTATGCTGGAAGATAAAATCGAAAAGGGCGCTCTGGTACCGGTACTGGTGCCATGGACGGTGGCGGGAAACGATCTTTGGCTGGTTTATCCCAGCCGTAAGCTGAACTCTCCCGCGCTAATGAGCTACATCGAATTTGCCATGCAGTTCGATGAGCTCAGACACTTCTACACCGCGGAATGAGACTGGCTCAGTCCTGACGCAGCACCTTGTGACCGTAGGCCAGCAGCGCGTCGGTGACGTTGCGCATCATGCGGCTTTCTGGCGCAAACCGGTGCCAGTAGAGCATCCGGCGCTGAAACAGTCCTGGCGTGAGGTCGATCAGTTCACCGCTTTGCAGCTCTTTTTCAATCTGCAGGTGCGGGATCATACAGCAGGTGGTGCCCTGACGCGCCAGTTGCACAAAGGCTTCCGAAGAGTTGACGATGTGGCACGGAACACTGCCTGGCGGCAGATCAAAGTTCTGTTGCAGGAAGGCCTGGTGCATATCGTCCAGATGGTCAAACGCCACCGCAGGCGCTTTCAGCAGCGCGGAGCGGGTGACGCCGTTCGGGAAGTAGCGTTCGGCAAACGCTTTGGATCCCACAAACAGATAGTCGAGTGCGCCGAGTTTATCCACCAGACAACTGGGCAGTGCCTGATGCTGAATACTCACCGCACCTACCACTTCGCCGCGACGCAGACGTTCCTGGGTGCGGGTTTCATCTTCCACCTGCAGGTTGAGACGAATAGGGGAGTCAGCCAGTACCGGCGCCAGGGCCGGTAGCAGCCAGGTCGCCAGACTGTCGGCGTTGACCGCCAGTGACAGCAGCAGCGGCGTGGAGCCAGTTTGCTCATCGCCCAACCACTCATCTTCCAGCAACTCTACCTGTCGAAGCAGTGCCAACAGTTTTTGGCCTTGCTCCGTCGGACGTGGTGGAACGGTACGGACCAGCAGCGGTTGTCCGAACATATTCTCAAGCTGCTTGATGCGTTGCGAAACGGCAGATTGGGTGATGCACAGCTTTTGCGCCGCGCGCTCAAACCCGCGTTCACGTATAACGGCATCCAGTGCTTGTAGTGTTCTGTAGTCCGGACGTTTCATTGATCTGACACACTCCTGAAATTTTTTGCTTGTTCTGCACTATGACATAAATTTGCATTGGGTAAAGACGAAATCCGCAGCCTGCGAGCGGGTCGGGAAGATTTTTCCGCGCAATGGTCTATAATGCGCGTGAATTTTTCTCCACAAAGGCGAGACAATCATGACGCAGGATGAACTGAAAAAAGCAGTAGGATGGGCGGCACTTCAGTATGTACAGCCCGGCACCATTGTAGGGGTGGGTACCGGTTCAACAGCCGCACACTTTATTGACGCGCTGGGCACCATGAAAGGTCAGATTGAAGGTGCGGTTTCCAGCTCGGATGCCTCAACCGAAAAACTCAAAAGCCTCGGCATCCCTGTGTTTGATCTCAACGAAGTCGACAGCCTTGGCGTCTACGTCGATGGCGCAGACGAAATTAACGGTCACATGCAGATGATTAAAGGCGGCGGCGCGGCGCTGACTCGTGAAAAGATCATTGCCTCCGTGGCGAAGAAATTTATCTGTATTGCCGATGCGTCCAAAGAAGTGGATATCCTGGGTAACTTCCCGCTGCCGGTTGAGGTTATCCCAATGGCGCGTAGCGCAGTGGCTCGCCAGTTGGTTAAACTGGGTGGTCGTCCGGAATACCGTCAGGGAGTAGTGACTGACAACGGTAACGTGATCCTCGATGTGCACGGAATGGAGATCCTCGATCCGGTGGCGATGGAAAATGCCATTAACGCCATTCCCGGCGTGGTGACCGTCGGCCTGTTTGCCAACCGTGGCGCGGATGTGGCGTTAATCGGGACCGCTGATGGCGTCAAAACCATCGTGAAATGATCTGACCGGGGGAGAGCTTCCCCGGTTAAAATTTTTTTGCAGGGCAAATTTGGTGACATGTATCACGTTTTGAAACTTGCCCTGCTGATTTCTCCAAAGAAAAACTTATCCCCAGCATTTTCCTCTGGCATTTGCCACTGAATGAACGCTCCTCAACAGGGCGACGCAAACGTTCATATTGCCGCAATAATTATTTTTGATATGTTGAAAGGCGGATGCAAATCCACACACACAACATCAGATTGCATAAAAAGACAGGGTCGGGAAATGGCAAAGGTATCGCTGGAGAAAGACAAGATTAAATTTCTGCTGGTTGAAGGCGTGCATCAAAAGGCGCTGGATAGCCTTCGGGCGGCAGGTTATACCAACATCGAATTTCACAAAGGGGCACTGGATGCTGAACAGCTGAAAGAGTCCATCCGTGATGCCCACTTCATTGGCCTGCGATCCCGTACCCATCTGACAGAAGAGGTGATCAACGCGGCGGAAAAACTGGTCGCTATCGGCTGCTTCTGTATCGGCACCAACCAGGTTGACCTGAAGGCGGCGGCAAAACGCGGTGTTCCCGTGTTTAACGCGCCGTTCTCTAACACCCGTTCTGTGGCGGAGCTGGTGATTGGCGAGCTGCTATTGTTGCTGCGCGGCGTGCCGGAAGCAAACGCCAAAGCGCACCGTGGCGTGTGGAATAAACTGGCTGCCGGTTCGTTTGAAGCGCGCGGTAAAAGACTCGGTATTATTGGCTACGGCCACATCGGGACTCAGTTGGGTATTCTGGCGGAATCGCTGGGGATGCACGTTTACTTCTACGATATTGAGAACAAACTGCCGCTGGGTAATGCCACTCAGGTTCAGCATCTGTCTGAACTGCTCAACATGAGCGACGTGGTCAGTCTGCACGTGCCGGAAAACGCCTCCACGAAGAACATGATGGGCGCGAAAGAGATCGCGCTGATGAAGCCGGGCTCGCTGCTGATCAACGCCGCACGCGGCACTGTGGTAGATATTCCCGCGCTGTGCGATGCGCTGGCGACCAAACACCTGGCAGGGGCGGCAATCGACGTGTTCCCGACCGAGCCTGCAACCAACAGCGATCCGTTCACTTCACCGCTCTGCGACTTCGATAACGTGATTCTGACGCCGCATATCGGAGGTTCTACTCAGGAAGCACAGGAGAACATCGGTCTGGAAGTCGCGGGTAAACTGGCGAAGTATTCCGATAACGGCTCTACGCTTTCAGCGGTTAACTTCCCGGAAGTATCGCTACCGCTCCATGGCGGGCGTCGTCTGATGCACATCCATGAAAACCGTCCTGGCGTGCTGACTTCCCTGAACCAGATTTTTGCTGAGCAGGGTGTGAACATTGCCGCGCAATATCTGCAAACGTCGGCGCAAATGGGCTATGTCGTTATCGATATCGAAGCGGATGAAGATGTCGCTGAGAAAGCACTGCTGGCGATGAAGGCGATTCCGGGCACTATTCGCGCACGCCTGCTGTACTGATCCCTACCGATGCGGGCAGGCGCTGAGTCTGCCCGTCATTTCTCCCTTTCTCTCTTCGTTTTCCCGACATCGTCATTCCTTTCTGTAACGCATACATCCTGTTTTCGAGCCTTGCCGCAATTGATGATTAAAGGCTTCGCTACGCGTTGTACATCAACAAAAGGAATTTACGATAGAGGCGCAGCACAGCGCTGAAACGGGAAAGCCCCTGGGGAAGCAGGGGCTCTAAAAAGGAAAGGGACGATGATGAGTTATGTCATCATGCTGCTTATCCTGTTAATCATCGCCTGGCCAGCATATTAACAGCGAAAACGCAGGAGGGAGGTTTGCCTCCCTCACCCTTACCGAGGAAATTTAGGTCAAAAAAACGACGGTGTCAATCAGCAAAGAAGCGCTTACCATTCCCACACTTTTGACGGCGTCACGACGGCCGGTAAGGGAACATCCCACTCTTCTGCCGGCAATTTCTCTACACGCTGACAGTCGTGGGCGTAGCCCACAGGCGTCAGGTCATGCTGTTGCCAGTTTTGCAAGGTGCGATCGTAGAATCCGCCGCCCATACCCAAACGCTGACCCTGCTCATCAAACGCTACCAGGGGCGTGATCAGCACGTCCAGTTGCGAAAGCGGCAGGACATCACGAACGTCGAGTTTAGGCTCCTGAATCTTCAGCCGATTAGTGACCAGTTCACTGTGCGGGTGATAGTGTAGAAACAGCAGATTACCGGGGCTGAACGGATGCAAGACCGGGAGATAGACGCGTTTTCCCGCGTGCCAGAGTTGTTCGATTAGCGGCTGAGTATCGAGTTCGCCATCAAATGACAAAAACACGGCGACCGTGTGCGCCATCACTACCGGCGGGTACGCAAGCATGCGTGTCGCGGCCTGCTGACCGAAGGTGATTTGCTGCGAAAGTGTGAGTGCACGACGACGTTGCCTAATCATCTGGCGAATGGTTTGTCGTGATAAAGGGAGTTCAGAAAGTAATGTCATGGCTGTCGCCAGGTAGAAGGAGAATCTCCGAGATGCCGCCGCAGGCTGTAACCCTTGAACCCTTGGTTCAAGGTGAATGCGTCGTCACAGTTTTAAGGCTTCTCGGACGGACCGAGCATGCTCACCAACCATGGATCGCCACATTCTTGTGGTATGAAATATCGGCTCAGGGGACTGGCCCGCTTGCAAACATCTCAGAGAAATTTTGTCTTCACGGTCACTCTACCATAGTAAACCGGAAAGTGTTATTCAAAGTTTTGGCTCGTTTTTTCGGTTATGCGACCCTGATCAAGCAGTGCCTGTTCAATGGTCTGTTGGAGCATCCGAATACGTTGTTCCATGCTCGCCGCGTACTCGCGGGTCTTCGCTTTTTCCTGAGTCAGTTCGTAGCTAATATTCAGTGCGGCAATGAATACCAACTGCTCAGTATTTGTGACTCTAGTGCGAACTTTCAGATCTTGCAACCGCTGATTCAGATCGTCCGCAGCCTGATTCAACGCATCCCTTTGTTCAGGCGGGCAATTCACTCGCAGTGAACGGCCAAAAATTTGGATATCGACGGGTTGTGCAGACATGCCACCTTCCTGCTGATTGACTGCGCTGCCTTCGTCTCCAGACCCTGGGTCCGCGAAGGGGCGACACTATAGCTACCCTGGTGTGAAGATACAAGCCCTATTCTGGTTCACCAGGGTCCAAAGTGGTAGCATACCATGAATATCCTCCCTTTGATGACGAATGCTTATGTCTATACAGAACGAAATGCCTGGTTACAGTGAAATGAACCAGTATTTGAACCAACAAGGGGCCGGACTGACCCCGGCGGAAATGCACGGTTTGATCAGCGGGATGATTTGCGGTGGTAATAACGACAGCTCCTGGCAGCCGCTGCTTCACGATCTGACGAACGAAGGGCTGGCCTTCGGTCATGAACTGGCTCAGGCGCTGCGTAAAATGCACTCCGCGACCAGCGACGCGCTGGAGGATGATGGTTTCCTGTTTCAGCTTTATTTGCCTGAAGGCGATGACGTGAGCGTTTTTGATCGTGCAGACGCACTGGCGGGATGGGTTAATCACTTTCTGCTTGGCCTCGGCGTCACGCAGCCGAAGCTCGATAAAGTGACCGGCGAAACGGGCGAAGCCATCGACGATTTGCGCAACATCGCGCAGCTCGGCTATGACGAAGATGAAGATCAGGAAGAGCTGGAAATGTCGCTCGAAGAGATCATCGAGTACGTGCGTGTCGCTGCGTTGCTGTGTCATGACACCTTTACTCGCCAGCCGCCGACCGCACCGGAAGTGCGTAAACCGACTCTACACTAAAAAGTAAAATGATAATGGAGGCCACGTCATGACACCGCAGGAATACCAACGTCGTCGCCAGGCACTGCTGGCGCAAATGCAGCCAGGCAGCGCCGCGCTGATTTTTGCCGCGCCGGAAGTGACGCGCAGCGCGGACAGTGAATACCCGTATCGCCAGAGCAGCGATTTCTGGTATTTCACCGGTTTTAACGAACCGGAAGCCGTTCTGGTACTGATTAAAAGCGACGATACCCATAACCATAGCGTGTTGTTCAACCGCGTTCGCGATCTGACTGCGGAAATCTGGTTTGGTCGTCGGCTGGGACAAGATGCCGCGCCGGAAAAACTGGCGGTGGATCGCGCGCTGGCCTTCAGCGAAATCAATCAACAGCTTTTTCAACTGCTTAACGGTCTGGACGTGGTGTATCACGCGCAGGGCGACTATGCGTACGCGGATGAGATTGTCTTCACCGCGCTGGAAAAATTGCGCAAAGGTTCGCGTCAGAACCTGAAATCGCCGTCAACCCTGATCGACTGGCGGCCGATGGTGCATGAAATGCGGCTGTTTAAGTCGCCAGAAGAGATTGCGGTGATGCGTCGCGCTGGAGAGATTACGGCGCTGGCGCATACCCGGGCGATGGAAAAATGCCGTCCGGGGATGTTTGAGTATCAACTGGAAGGCGAGATTCATCACGAGTTTACTCGTCACGGCGCACGCTATCCGTCCTACAACACCATTGTGGGCAGCGGTGAAAACGGCTGCATTCTGCACTACACCGAAAATGAAAGTGAACTGCGCGACGGCTCCCTGGTACTGATTGACGCAGGTTGTGAATACAAAGGTTATGCGGGCGATATCACGCGGACCTTCCCGGTGAATGGCAAATTTACCCCGGCGCAGCGTGAAATCTACGATATCGTCCTGGAATCACTGGAAACCAGCCTGCGTCTGTATCGTCCGGGCACCTCGATTCAGGAAGTTACTGGTGAAGTTGTGCGCATTATGATTACCGGGCTGGTGAAGCTGGGTATTTTGCAGGGCGAAGTCGATCAACTGATCGCCGATAACGCGCATCGTCCGTTCTTCATGCACGGTCTGAGCCACTGGCTGGGGCTGGATGTCCATGATGTCGGCGAATACGAACAGGATCGTTCGCGCATCCTGGCGCCGGGAATGGTGATTACCGTTGAACCGGGGCTGTATATCGCGCCTGATGCTGATGTACCGGAAGCCTATCGGGGGATCGGGATCCGTATTGAGGATGACATCCTGATTACGGAAAACGGTAACGAAAATCTGACCGCTGGTGTCGTCAAAAAGGCGGATGAGATTGAAGCATTAATGGCGGCAGCGAGAACGTAATGAGCGTGATCATTGTTGGCGGTGGCATGGTGGGCGCGACGCTGGCGCTGGCTGTTTCCCGGTTAAGCCAGGGGACATTGCCGGTTCATCTGATTGAAGCGACCGCCCCTGAAGCGGACTGTCATCCCGGGTTTGATGCCCGGGCGATTGCGCTCGCGGCGGGGACCTGTCAACAACTGGCGCGAATTGATGTGTGGCAGGTGATTGCCGATTGCGCCACCGCCATCCATACGGTTCATGTCAGCGATCGGGGACATGCCGGGTTTGTGACGCTCGACGCTGATGATTATCGCATTCCGGCGCTGGGTCAGGTGGTTGAGCTGCATGACGTGGGGCTGCGCCTGTTTGCTCTGCTGCGAAAAGCGCCTGGCGTTACGCTGCACTGCCCGGACCGGGTAGCCAACGTGTCGCGTACCCAGGAACAGGTGAACGTCACGCTGGAAACAGGCGAAACGATCGGCGGACGTGTTCTGGTGGCGGCGGATGGTACCCGATCTGCGCTGGCAACCGCCTGCGGCGTTGACTGGCAACAGGAGTCCTATGAGCAACTGGCGGTGATTGCTAACGTCTCAACCGCCGTTGCACATAACGGACGCGCGTTTGAACGGTTTACGTCGCATGGGCCGCTGGCGATGCTGCCGATGTCTGAAGGGCGTTGTTCGCTGGTGTGGTGTCATCCGCTGGAACAACGTGAAGAGATTCTGGCCTGGTCAGATGAACGCTTCTGCCATGAACTCCAGATGGCATTCGGCTGGCGGTTGGGGAAAATCACGCACGCAGGCAAACGGAACGCGTATCCGCTTTCGCTCACCACGGCGGCGAAGGCGTTCACGCACCGTACCGTGCTGGTGGGCAACGCCGCGCAGACGCTGCACCCGATTGCAGGGCAGGGGTTTAACCTCGGACTGCGCGATGTCATGAGCCTCGCCGAAACGCTGACTGAAGCGCAGGCAATGGGCAGGGACGTCGGCGATTACGCCGTGCTCTCGCACTATCAGCAGCGTCGTCAGGGGGATCGCCAGGCCACGGTCGGCGTGACGGACAGTCTGGTCCATCTGTTTGCCAACCGCTGGGCGCCGTTGGTTGTCGGGCGCAACATGGGACTAATGACCATGGAATTATGCCCTCCCGCCCGCAATGCGTTTGCACAGCGGACGTTAGGCTGGGTGGCGCGATAATCACCATCTCCAGACCGGATAAGCGAAGCGCCATCCGGTATTTATACGAACATGACGCCTGATGGCGGTTTCCGATTTCCAGGAGTAAACAGTGCAAAGTGTTGATGTAGCAATCGTGGGTGGAGGCATGGTTGGCCTGGCTGTTGCGTGTGGATTGCAGGGCAGCGGTTTACGTGTCGCTGTGCTCGAACAGCGCGAACCGCAGCCGTTGGCGGCTGATGCCGCTCCTGCGCTTCGCGTGTCGGCGATCAATGCCGCCAGTGAAAAACTGCTTACCCGTCTGGGCGTCTGGTCAGACATTGTGGCTCGCCGTGCCAGTTGCTATCACGGGATGGAAGTGTGGGATAAGGACAGCTTTGGCCGTATTGAATTTGATGACCAAAGCATGGGCTACAGCCATCTGGGCCATATCGTGGAGAATACGGTTATCCATTACGCGCTGTGGCAAAAAGCGCAGCAATCCTCCGATATCACACTGATGGCGCCTGCCGAATTGCAGCAGGTGGCGTGGGGCGAAAACGAAGCCTTCCTGACGCTGAAAGATGGCGCAATGCTCACCGCGCGCCTGGTGATTGGCGCCGACGGGGCAAACTCGTGGTTGCGCAATAAAGCAGACATTCCGCTGACCTTCTGGGATTACCGTCATCATGCGCTGGTCGCGACTATTCGCACTGAAGAAGCGCACGGCGCTGTTGCTCGCCAGGCTTTTCATGGTGAAGGTATTCTGGCGTTTTTGCCGCTCAGCGATCCACATTTGTGCTCCATCGTCTGGTCACTTGCGCCACAAGAGGCTGAGCGGATGCAGCAGGCAAGCGATGAGCAATTTAATCAGGCGCTGAACATCGCGTTTGATAATCGTCTGGGGCTTTGTCGGGTGGAAAGCGAACGCCAGGTGTTTCCGCTGACAGGACGCTATGCGCGTCAGTTCGCCGCGCATCGTCTGGCTCTGGTGGGCGACGCAGCGCATACCATCCATCCGCTGGCCGGACAGGGTGTAAATCTTGGCTTCATGGATGCCGCCGAACTGGTGGATGAGCTCAAACGTCTGCATCGTCAGGGCAAAGACATTGGCCAGTATCTCTATTTGCGTCGCTATGAGCGCAGCCGTAAGCACAGCGCCGCGCTGATGCTTGCGGGCATGCAGGGGTTCCGCGAGCTGTTTGCGGGAACGCATCCGGCAAAAAAACTGCTGCGTGATATGGGACTGAAACTGGCTGACACCCTCCCTGGCGTTAAACCGCAACTTCTCCGTCAGGCAATGGGATTAAACGATCTGCCTGAGTGGCTTCGCTAAGCATTCCCCTCTTTTTAAAGAATTTGAAACCCGTCACATTTCCTTCTCCCGGCGTCTTCGCCGGGAGGCTTTCCTCATTTGAAATAAACTAATTTCACCCTTCTTTTCGCATTATATTTTCTAATGTCTTGATTTTCTCGTAACGTCGGTTTCGACATTTTTTTAGCGTTTAATGTTGATATGTGCGCCTGTTATAGACAAAAGCTTATCGTTAATCTGTGTTAATGACCTTGTTAATGGTTTTTTATGCTGATGATGTTTTGGTGATTTTTGGTCATAAGCTAATGTGATGGTTAATTTTGTTTTATGGTTTAGCGTGGATTTCGGTGGTAAGTTCAGGGGCAAAGAGAACGTTTGCGTCGGAGTGCTGGAGTGACTTCGATGCCGGGTTTCGTGGCGGCAATTTTCGCTGCGAAAGGGTGGTTAGCCCCGCTTATTCAATGAGGACACGATGGCTCAACAGACGCCTTTGTACGAACAACACACGCTATGCGGCGCGCGCATGGTCGATTTTCACGGCTGGATGATGCCGCTGCATTATGGTTCTCAGCTCGATGAACACCATGCGGTTCGCACCGATGCCGGAATGTTTGATGTGTCGCACATGACCATCGTCGATCTGCGCGGCAGTCGCACTCGGGAGTTCTTGCGTTATCTGCTGGCGAACGACGTAGCAAAGCTCACGAAAACCGGCAAGGCTCTTTATTCCGGTATGCTTAACGCCTCGGGCGGTGTGATAGATGACCTGATTGTCTATTACTTTACCGAAGACTTCTTCCGCCTCGTTGTTAACTCCGCCACTCGCGAAAAAGACCTCTCCTGGATTATCCAACACGCTGAACCTTATGCCATCGACATTGCCGTGCGTGATGACCTGTCGCTGATCGCGGTGCAGGGGCCTAACGCGCAGGCGAAGGCGGCATCCCTGTTTACTGACGAGCAGCGCAAAGCCGTTGAAGGCATGAAACCGTTCTTCGGCGTGCAGGCCGGCGACCTGTTTATCGCCACGACCGGTTATACCGGTGAAGCGGGCTATGAGATTGCGATGCCGAATGAAAAGGCGGCGGATTTCTGGCGTGCGTTGGTGGAAGCGGGCGTGAAACCGTGTGGTCTGGGCGCGCGCGATACGCTGCGTCTGGAAGCGGGTATGAACCTGTATGGTCAGGAGATGGACGAAGGGATCACCCCGCTGGCGGCTAATATGGGCTGGACCATCGCGTGGGAGCCGACTGACCGCGATTTTATCGGCCGTGAAGCGCTGGAACTCCAGCGCGAAAAAGGCCACGAGCAGCTGGTTGGCCTGGTGATGACCGAGAAAGGCGTTCTGCGTAATGAACTGCCGGTACGTTTCACTGACGCCCAGGGTAATCAACGGGAAGGCGTTATCACTAGCGGTACCTTCTCACCGACGCTGGGCTACAGCATTGCGCTGGCGCGCGTACCCGCTGGCATTGGCGAAACGGCCATTGTGCAGATTCGCAACCGCGAAATGCCGGTAAAAGTGACTAAACCTGTTTTTGTGCGTAACGGCAAAGCCGTCGCGTGATTCATCCTTTTCTGGAGATTGATTGATGAGCAACGTACCAGCAGAACTGAAATACAGTAAAGAACACGAATGGCTGCGCAAAGAAGCTGACGGCTCTTACACCGTTGGCATTACCGAACATGCTCAGGAACTGTTGGGCGACATGGTTTTTGTTGACCTGCCGGAAGTCGGCGCGACTGTGAGCGCGGGTGATGACTGCGCGGTTGCCGAATCGGTCAAAGCCGCTTCTGACATCTATGCGCCGATCGGCGGTGAGATCGTGGCTGTTAACGATGCGCTGAGCGACTCCCCGGAACTGGTGAATAGCGAGCCGTACGCCGATGGCTGGATCTTCAAAATCAAAGCCAGTGATGAGAGCGAACTGGACTCGCTGCTGGATGCCACTGCGTACGAAGCATTGTTAGAAGACGAGTAAATACGCTTCATCCTTCACGCTGTAGGCGCGTTGGCTTCCTCGCTCACCCCAGTCACTTACTCATGTAAGCTCCTGGGGATTCTCTGCGTCGCCGCCTTCCTGCAACGCGAATGATTTTGCGTATTAGCTTTGTACACCTGGGCCCGGTAAGCGTGAGCGCCACCGGGCAATTGAGTTAGAGACAATCACGATTCACCGCACGTTTCAGGAACCATCGCCATGACACAGACGTTAAGCCAGCTTGAAAACAGCGGCGCTTTCATTGAACGCCACATCGGACCGGACGCCGCGCAGCAACAAGAGATGTTGAATGCGATTGGCGCCGGGTCGTTAAACGCGCTGATCGGCCAGATTGTGCCGAAAGACATTCAGCTCGCGACTCCGCCACAGGTTGGCGAAGCGGCGACTGAATACGCCGCGCTGGCAGAATTAAAAGCCATTGCCGGGCGTAACAAGCGCTTCACGTCATACATTGGCATGGGCTACACCGCCGTGCAGCTGCCGCCGGTTATCCTGCGTAACATGCTGGAAAACCCGGGCTGGTACACCGCCTATACGCCTTATCAGCCGGAAGTGTCTCAGGGGCGTCTGGAAGCCCTGCTGAACTTCCAGCAGGTGACGCTGGATCTGACCGGTCTGGACATGGCTTCCGCTTCGCTGCTTGATGAAGCCACCGCGGCTGCAGAAGCGATGGCGATGGCGAAGCGCGTCAGCAAACTGAAAAACGTGAACCGTTTCTTTGTTGCCGCAGATGTGCATCCACAAACACTGGATGTTGTACGTACGCGTGCGGAAACCTTTGGTTTTGACGTGATTGTGGATGATGCGGCGAAAGTGCTGGATCACCAGGATGTGTTCGGCGTGCTGTTACAGCAGGTGGGAACCACCGGTGAAGTCCACGACTACAGCGCGCTGATTAGCGAACTGAAATCACGCAAAGTGATCGTCAGCGTTGCTGCCGATTTTATGGCGCTGGTGCTGCTGACCGCGCCGGGCAAACAGGGCGCGGACATTGTTTTCGGCTCTGCGCAACGCTTTGGCGTACCGATGGGCTACGGCGGCCCACACGCGGCCTTCTTTGCTGCGAAAGATGAATTCAAACGCTCCATGCCGGGCCGTATTATCGGCGTATCGAAAGATGCGGCGGGCAATACCGCGCTGCGTATGGCGATGCAGACGCGTGAGCAGCATATTCGCCGCGAGAAAGCGAACTCCAACATTTGTACCTCGCAGGTACTGCTGGCAAACATCGCCAGCCTGTATGCCGTTTATCATGGCCCGGTAGGCCTGAAACGCATTGCGAATCGTATCCACCGTCTGACCGATATCCTCGCTGCGGGTCTGCAACAAAAAGGGTTAAAACTGCGTCATGCCCACTATTTTGACACGCTGTGCGTGGAAGTGGCGGACAAAGCCGCAGTGCTGGCGCGTGCGCAAGCGGCAGAAATCAACCTGCGCAGTGATATCCATAACGCAGTAGGCATTACGCTCGACGAAACCACCACCCGTGAAAATGTCTTGCAGTTGTTTACGGTTCTGCTGGGCGACAGCCACGGTCTGAAGATCGACACGCTGGACAAAGAAGTGGCGTACGACAGTCGTTCTATTCAGGAAAGTATGCTGCGCGATGACGCCTTCCTGAGCCACCCGGTATTCAATCGCTATCACAGTGAAACCGAGATGATGCGCTACATGCACTCGCTGGAGCGCAAAGATCTGGCGCTGAATCAGGCGATGATCCCGTTGGGTTCCTGCACCATGAAGCTGAACGCGGCAGCGGAAATGATCCCGATTACCTGGCCGGAATTTGCCGAACTGCATCCGTTCTGCCCGCCAGAGCAGGCGGAAGGCTACCATCAGATGATTGGTCAGCTTTCTGACTGGCTGGTCAAACTGACCGGTTACGACGCCGTCTGTATGCAGCCGAACTCTGGCGCGCAGGGGGAATACGCCGGTCTGCTGGCGATCCGTCATTACCACGAAAGTCGCAATGAAGGGCATCGCGATATCTGCCTGATCCCGGCCTCTGCGCACGGGACTAACCCGGCTTCCGCACAGATGGCGGGGATGCAGGTGGTGGTCGTGGCCTGTGATAAGAACGGCAACATCGATCTCGGCGATCTGCGTGAAAAAGCCGGACAAGCGGGCGAAAACCTTTCCTGCATCATGGTGACCTATCCGTCTACCCACGGTGTTTACGAAGAGACGATCCGTGAAGTGTGCGAGATCGTGCATCAGTTCGGTGGTCAGGTTTATCTCGACGGCGCAAACATGAACGCTCAGGTAGGCATTACCTCTCCGGGCTTTATCGGCGCTGACGTTTCACACCTGAACCTGCACAAAACCTTCTGCATTCCGCACGGCGGCGGCGGCCCAGGCATGGGACCGATTGGCGTGAAATCACACCTGGCGCCGTTTGTACCGGGCCACAGCGTGGTGCAGATCGAAGGGATGTTGACCCGTCAGGGCGCGGTTTCTGCCGCACCGTTCGGCAGCGCATCGATTCTGCCAATCAGTTGGATGTACATCCGCATGATGGGCGCCGAAGGACTGAAGCAGGCAAGTCAGGTGGCGATTCTGAATGCCAACTACATTGCCAGCCGTCTGAAAAACGCCTTCCCGGTTCTGTATACCGGCCGCGATGGTCGCGTGGCGCACGAGTGTATTCTCGACATCCGTCCGCTGAAAGAAGAGACCGGCATCAGTGAACTGGATATTGCCAAACGCCTGATCGATTACGGTTTCCATGCGCCGACCATGTCGTTCCCGGTCGCGGGTACGCTGATGGTTGAGCCAACCGAATCGGAAAGCAAAGTGGAACTGGATCGCTTTATTAATGCGATGCTGACGATTCGCGCAGAAATTGACAGCGTGAAAGCAGGCGTCTGGTCACTGGAAGATAACCCACTGGTTAACGCGCCGCATACCCAGAACGAGCTGGTGGCAGAGTGGAATCACGGTTACAGCCGTGAAGTCGCCGTCTTCCCGGCGGGTGTAGCGAACAAGTACTGGCCAACCGTGAAACGTCTTGATGACGTTTATGGCGACCGTAACCTGTTCTGCTCCTGCGTGCCGATGAGCGAATACCAGTAATTTTTTCACAGTAGCAAATCATTTGTAGGCCGGGTAAGGCGAAGCCGCCACCCGGCTTTTTCATATCGGGAGAACTCCATGGGAATCGCACTGGTTACCGGCGGTAGTCGCGGTATCGGGCGGGCGACCGCGTTACAACTGGCAGATGAGGGCTACACGGTTGCTGTTAACTTTCATCATAATATTCGGGCTGCCACCGAGGTGGTGAATAAGATAGTCGCAGCCGGGGGAAACGCGTTTACCCTGCGCGCAGATATCAGTGACGAAGCGCAGGTCGTGGCGATGTTCGAATCGATCGACCGTGAAAATGAGCCGCTGGCGGCGCTGGTCAATAATGCCGGAATTTTGTTTGAACAAAGTACGATCGAAAACCTCTCCGCCGAGCGGATTAACCGCGTGCTGGCGACCAACGTGACGGGGTATTTCCTCTGCTGTCGCGAAGCGGTCAAGCGGATGTCGCATAAACATGGCGGTCACGGCGGGGCGATTGTGAACGTGTCGTCAGCGGCGTCGCGTCTGGGCGCACCGGGGGAGTATGTTGACTATGCGGCGTCGAAAGGTGCCGTCGATTCGCTGACCACCGGCCTGGCGCTGGAGGTGGCGGCGCAAGGGATCCGGGTCAACGGTGTGCGTCCGGGGCTTATCTACACCGAAATCCACGCCTCAGGCGGCGAGCCTGGACGGGTGGATCGCGTGAAGTCGATGTTACCTATGCAGCGTGGCGGACAGCCGGAAGAGGTGGCGCAGGCCATTGCCTGGCTGCTGAGCGAGAAAGCGTCGTATGTCACGGGCAGTTTTCTGGAACTGGCGGGCGGGAAGTAATGTATTGTTTGCCGGACGGCGGCGTAAACGCCTGATCCGACCTACAGGTGAAGTATCCGTAGGCCGGATCAGCGCAGCGCCATCCGGCAAAAAATCACAGAACCTCGCCGTTGCTTGCGATTACTGCTTTATACCAGTCGAAGCTCTTCTTGCGTGAACGGGACATGTCACCCGTGCCATCATCGTGCTTGTTCACATAGATAAAGCCATAACGTTTGCTGTACTGGCCGGTGGTGAAAGAGACGCAGTCGATACAGCCCCATGGCGTGTAACCCATCAGATCCACTCCGTCATACGTGACCGCCTTCATCATCTCTTCGACATGAGCACGCAGATAGTCAATGCGGTAGTCGTCGTTAATGCTGCCATCGTCTTCTACTTTATCGTAAGCGCCAAAGCCGTTTTCGACGATGAACAACGGTTTCTGGTAACGCTCATACAGTTCGCACAGCGAGTAGCGCAGACCCACCGGGTCAATCTGCCAGCCCCAGTCGGAGGCCTTAACGTGCGGATTCGGTACGCTGCCTTCGAAACCTGAAATGGCATCGCCGCTACCGCCGTCGGCCTTCACCGCATTGGTCATGTAGTAACTGAAGCCGAGGTAATCGCAGGTACCTTCACGCAGAATCGCGGCATCGCCGTCTTCCATTTTAATGTTAATGCCGCGACGCTCCCACTCGTTGAGGACATAGGACGGGTAGTAACCGCGCAACTGAACGTCGGTGAAAACATAGCGCTCGCGCATGGATTCCTGGGCGAACATGACGTCTTCTGGCTTGCAGGAGAACGGATACAGCGCAACCATCGCCAGCATGCAGCCCACCTTCATCTCCGGATTGATGCGACGCGCCGCCTTCACGGCTAACGCGCTGGCGACAAACTGGTGGTGCAGCACCTGGTACATGGTCTCTTCCGGGTTTTCGTGCTCGGTATACACCACGCCAGAGCAGCAATAGCCAAACAGCGGTGCACGCCAGTTGCGCTGGTTATTGATCTCGTTGAAGGTCATCCAGTATTTGACCTTATGCTTATAGCGTTCAAACACCACTTCGGCAAAACGAACAAAGAAATCAACGACCTTGCGGTGAGTCCAGCCGCCGTACTGCTGAACCAGGTGCAACGGCATTTCAAAGTGAGAAAGGGTAATGACCGGTTCGATATTGTACTTGAGCAATTCATCAAACATGTCGTCGTAGAATTTCAGCCCTTCTTCATTTGGCTGCGTTTCGTCACCTTGTGGGAAGATCCGGGTCCAGGCGATGGACGTGCGGAAGCATTTAAAGCCCATTTCGGCAAACAGCTTGATGTCTTCTTTGTAGTGACCATAAAAATCGACCGCTTCGTGGTTCGGGTAATATTTACCTGGCACCACCTGCCGGGTGATTTCACGGGGTACGCCATGCGCGCCGCCGGTCAGCACATCACAAATACTGGGGCCTTTGCCGCCTTTGTTCCAGCCGCCTTCAACCTGATGTGCAGCCACCGCGCCGCCCCAGAGAAAATCTTTTGGTAAGGTGAGTTTTTTCATCGTTGCGTCATCTCAAATTAATACAAACTGATTTGAGTCTAACAAAGGGAAGGTAAATGTCACGATATAACAAAATAGCGAAACGGTAATTTGTTACCGCCAAAAAACAGACTGTTTTTTTACGCTAATTTTTTCGCCAGCTTTCGACCCAGAGATTCGAGAATATAAATAACGGGAATTTGTGTGGTGATATCGTACACGCCGGCAATACGGGTTTGCGGCACATGCCAGGAGAGATTAAAGTCCGCCAGTTTGGCGAGGCGCGAGTGTTCATGGCTGGTAATCGAAAGCACTTTGCAGTTATGCAGGCTGAACTGGCTGGCAAAGCGCAGGATCTCTTCGGTTTCGCCAGAGACCGATAGCACAATCGCCAGCGCATTACGCGCCATATCGTTCGTCACCGGGAAATAAGGATCATCAATGTGGTTGCTGAATTTCCCGACGTTTGAGAAAAAACGCGCGCCATATTTCGCCAGGGCCCCTGAGGTACCGGCACCGACAAATATAATGCGCTCGGACGATAAAATAATCTCTACAGCCTGATCGAGTAATTGATCAAATTCATCGTTATTTACCCCTTTAAAGAAACTGATAATTTCGCTGGCGCCAAAATTAGCCTGTTGCGGTTCGTTCTGCTCTAAATATAATTTAAAGCGCACGCGAAATTCGGAGTAGCCTTCACAGTTAAGCTTGCGACAGAAACGCAACACGGTGGTGGTCGATACACCCGCCGCTTCAGCCAGTTCCCGAATGGTCATGTACATGACTTTGTCACGATTCCTGATGACATAGTTGTAGACCAACATCTCAATGTTGTTGAGACTGGCGATGGCAGCGTGGGAAAACATACTCACAATGGCAATACTCACTCATCAGATTTTACCTAAAGGGAATAATAACATGCAGCCAAATGACATCACTTTTTTTCAGCGTTTCCAGGACGACATTCTGGCAGGGCGTAAAACGATCACCATTCGTGATGAGTCAGAATCTCACTTCAGGGCCGGTGACATCCTGCGGGTAGGGCGTTTCGAGGACGATGGCTACTTTTGCACGATTGAGGTGCTGGGAACGTCAACCGTCACGCTCGACACGTTGACGGAAAAACATGCACAGCAGGAAAACATGACGCTGGAGGAACTGAAACGGGTGATTAGCGAGATTTACCCGAATCAGTCACAGTTTTATGTGATTGATTTTAAATGTCTTTGAATTAAATGAACAGTTGTTAGTTGAAAAATTTACTTTAACATTATGATTTATAACGATTAGTAGTATTTTTATATTTATTTTGGCTAACAGGTGTTCACTGGAACCATTCTCAGTTACGCTAGAGGCGCAATCACGAACGTGTTCGTTTCTCCGGAGTAAGCTATGGTTCAGAAGCCACTCATCGCGCAAGGATATTCACTGGCAGAGGAAATCGCCAACAGTATCAGTCATGGCATTGGGCTGGTGTTTGGTATCGTCGGTCTGGTGTTGCTGCTGGTGCAGGCGGTGGATATGAATGCCAGTGCGACAGCGATTACCAGTTACAGCCTGTACGGCGGCAGCATGATTCTGCTGTTTCTGGCGTCGACCCTGTATCACGCGATCCCTCATCAGCGGGCGAAGATCTGGCTGAAAAAATTCGACCACTGTGCGATTTACCTGCTCATTGCCGGGACCTATACGCCGTTTCTGCTGGTTGGGCTAAATTCGCCGTTGGCGCGTGGGTTGATGATCGTGATCTGGAGTCTGGCGCTGCTCGGTATTTTATTCAAACTGACGATAGCCCACCGGTTTAAAGTGTTGTCGCTGGTGACCTATCTGACGATGGGCTGGCTGTCACTGATTGTGGTGTATCAACTGGCGATCAAACTGGCGGCGGGAGGCGTAACGTTGCTGGCCGTAGGCGGCGTGGTTTATTCGCTGGGCGTGATTTTCTATGTCAGTAAACGCATTCCTTACAACCATGCTATCTGGCACGGATTTGTGCTGGGCGGCAGCGTATGCCACTTTCTGGCGATCTATTTGTACGTCGGACAGGCGTGATGTGATGCTTTAACGCCTTATCCGGCCTACGAATGCTTTTCCGTAGGTCGGATAAGCAAAGCGCCATCCGGCGCTGATAAGTTACTCTTCCAGTGAATAGGGCAGCGGTTCGATGTGCAATGTGTTGGCATCGTCGCGTACGCGGAATACGCTGTCGGTCTCCATATCGTTATTCATCACCACCTGTACCCGTAGCTGACCGTCATCCAGTTGCACTGCCGCGAGGACGGTGCCAGTACGACGCCAGTTCTCACCCATTTTCATTTCAAGATCGTCACCTGCTTCCGGGACTCGGCTGGCCTTACCCGCCAGGGACCATAATGCGCGTTTGTTTGCCCCGCGAAATTTCGCTCGGGCCACCATCTCCTGACCGGTGTAGCAGCCTTTCTTAAAGCTGATACCGCCCAGCGCCTGGAGGTTAGTCGCCTGCGGAATAAACTGCGCGCTGTTCGCGGAATCAATCACTGGCAGACCGGCCTCAATATCCAGCGCCAGCCACTGCCGACTGTTGTTCAGTTCGGCTTCACCACGCAGTTTTTCGGTTACGGTTTCTGCGGTTGTCACATCGGTAACCAACAGAAAGCGTTCTACCGGATGTTCAAACCACAGCAGGGTTGTCGCTCCTTCACGCGTGACAGGCTTTTCGCTGTCGGGCAGTTCGCTAAACAAATTCGCCAGGGCGGCGCGTGCCTGGAAACCTGCCACGCCCAGCAGCACGCGTTCGTCGTCTGGGGCAATCGTCACTTTCGAGAATACGGCATATTTTTTCAGTTCGCCCACCTGCGCGTCACGCAGACTACGACGTTCAATCCAGGCAAAGCCGTCACCGTCGCGGAATAGTCGCAGGTTGCTCCACATTTTGCCTTTGGCGTCGCAGTGGGCGGCCAGTACGTGCTGGTGTTCAGTTAGTTGACTCACGTCAGCCGTCACCTGACCCTGGATATACTTCTCGCTATCAGCCCCGCTAATCGTGGCCAGCGCCCAGTCATCTAACGTCATCAACGTCACGGGCAAACGCGCTGAAGCTGATGGCTGACGAGGTGGAAATGGAGTAAATGCCATAAAAATGTCCTGATTTGCTTAACGCAGTGATAATGACTAATGGTAAAAGAGCTATTGCCCAATGCAAGCGCTTTGATAGTCCCATTTGTGCCTTATCTTACAGATTGCGAGGCGACATCCAGAAAACATGAACCCATTGACTTATTGGGGATTTAATTAGCGATCGCGCTTGTGGTTACGGATATTCCCGCAAAACAGGATGAAAAACACGTTACAATAGCCGGGTAGTTCATTTGAGTGAGACAGGAAGAAGAACATGGATATTAACAATAAAGCACGTATTCACTGGGCATGCCGACGCGGTATGCGTGAACTCGATATTTCCATCATGCCGTTTTTCGAACATGAATACGACACGTTGAGTGATGATGAAAAGCGTATTTTTATCCGCCTGCTGGAGTGCGATGACCCGGACTTATTCAACTGGTTGATGAATCACGGTAAACCGGCAGATGCTGAACTGGAGCAGATGGTACGACTCATCCAGACACGGAATCGGGATCGTGGTCCTGTGGCAATCTGATCTCCGCGTCTCATGGCGCGCACAGTGGCTATCACTCCTCCTGCATGGGCTGGTGGCCGCGGCTATTCTATTAATGCCATGGCCGCTGAGCTACACGCCGCTGTGGTTGATACTGCTTTCGCTGGTGGTGTTTGACTGTGTCCGCAGCCAGCGGCGAATTAACGCCCGTCAGGGAGAGGTCAAACTTCTGATGGATGGACGGCTCCGCTGGCAGGGGCAGGACTGGCTTATCGTTAATGCACCGTGGATGATCAACACTGGCATGATGCTGCATCTGCGTTCAGAAACCGGTAAACGCCAGCATTTGTGGCTCGCGGCTGACAGTATGGATGACGCGGAATGGCGGGATTTACGCCGCCTGATGATTCAACAGTCGAAGCAAGGGTAGCGCCTACGAATACCTGATGGCGCGCAGCTTTAAGGCCTGTGATTCGGTGCGTCATGTAGGCCGGATAAGGCGTTTACGCCGCCATCCGGCAAAACGGTTATCAGGAATAGTACTCGGCCATTTCACTGAGAATTTGCTCGCACCACGCCTGAATACGCTCATCGCTGAGATCGTATTGATTGGTTTCATCCAGAGCGAGACCGACGAACAACTGCCCCTCGGCAATGACCGGTTTAGGGCTGGTGAACTCGTAGCCTTCGGTAGGCCAGTAACCGACGAATTTGACGCCTTTGGTCGACAGTTTGTTATGCAACATGCCCAGCGCGTCAAGGAACCACTCGCCGTAGCCTAACTGGTCGCCCATACCGTAAAGCGCGACAATTTTGCCTTCGAGGTTGAGTTTGTCCAGTTGGTCCCAGACGGCTTCCCAGTCCTCCTGAATTTCACCGAAATCCCAGGTGGGAATGCCTAAGATCAGCACATCGTACTGCTCCATCAGGGCCGGGGCATCATCTTTCAGATTATGTAGCGTCACCAGTTCCGGGCCGATGATGTCGCGAATTTTCTCCGCAGCCATCTCGGTGTAGCAGGTGCTGGAACCGTAAAAAAGACCAATATTCATCGCGTAAACGTCTCAATACTTGCTATGACTTTACGCGTAGTGTACCAGAAACCCGTATCATTGAGTCATAATGGCAGATTGCAGAATCAAAGGGGCAGATGTGGAAAAGGATCTTGCGCGCATCGAACAATTCCTTGATGCGCTCTGGCTGGAGAAAAATCTGGCGGAAAATACGCTGAGCGCCTATCGCCGCGATTTGACCATGCTGGTGGAGTGGCTCGCGCACCGTCAGGTGTCGCTGGAAACCGCGCAAAGCGACGATCTGCAGGCCTTACTGGCCGAGCGGATGGACGGTGGGTATAAAGCCACCAGTACCGCACGACTGCTGAGCGCGGTGCGGAGGCTTTTCCAGCATCTTTATCGTGAGAAGGTCCGCACCGACGATCCGAGCGCGACGCTGGCATCGCCCAAGCTCCCGCAGCGCCTGCCTAAAGATCTCAGTGAAGCGCAAGTTGAGAGATTATTACAGGCGCCAGTGGTTGACCAACCGCTGGAGTTACGCGATAAAGCCATGCTTGAGATTTTATATGCCACCGGACTGCGCGTGTCTGAACTGGTCGGACTGACGATGAGCGATGTCAGTCTGCGTCAGGGCGTGGTACGGGTGATCGGTAAAGGCAATAAAGAGCGTCTCGTGCCATTGGGCGAAGAGGCGGTGTATTGGCTGGAGACGTATCTGGAACATGGGCGTCCGTGGCTGCTGAATGGCGTGTCGATTGACGTGCTGTTTCCCAGCCAGCGCGCGCAGCAGATGACGCGCCAGACCTTCTGGCACCGCATTAAGCACTATGCCGTCTTAGCGGGAATCGACAGTGAAAAGCTGTCGCCGCACGTTTTACGCCACGCATTTGCCACGCACTTGCTCAATCATGGCGCCGATTTACGCGTGGTGCAGATGTTGCTGGGGCACAGCGATCTCTCTACCACGCAGATTTATACTCATGTTGCGACAGCGCGCCTGCGTCAACTTCATCAACAGCATCACCCAAGAGCGTGAATGCTGAGCGAACAGGAAAGGTTATGAAAAAAGGTTTAATGCTGTTTACCCTGCTGACCACTGCGTTTTCCGGCCTGACACACGCCGACGACGCTGCGATCCGCCAGTCTCTGACGAAACTGGGCGTGCAGAGCACGGATATCCAACCCGCCCCGGTTGCCGGGATGAAAACGGTGCTGACCAACAGCGGCGTGCTGTATGTGACGGAAGACGGTAAACACATCATTCAGGGGCCAATGTACGATGTCAGCGGCGCGACGCCGGTCAACGTGACCAACCAGTTGCTGATGAAGCACCTGAACGCGCTGGAAAATGAAATGATCGTTTATAAAGCGCCACAGGAAAAACACGTCATCACCGTCTTCACCGATATCACCTGCGGCTACTGCCACAAGCTGCATGAAGAGATGAAGGACTACAATGCGCTGGGCATAACCGTGCGCTACCTCGCCTTCCCGCGTCAGGGACTGGAAAGTCAGGCCGAGCAGGATATGAAGTCCATCTGGTGCGCGCAAGACAAAGCCAAAGCGTTTGACGACGCGATGGCAGGCAAAGGCGTGAAAGCGGCGACCTGCGAGGTGAACATCGCGGATCACTATGCGCTGGGGGTGCAGTTTGGCGTAAGTGGTACACCCGCCATTGTGCTGAGCAACGGCTATGTCGTGCCAGGCTATCAGGGACCGAAAGAGATGAAAGCGTTTCTTGACGAGCACCAAAAACAGACCAGTGGTAAGTAATTCGCGTGAAACAACAGATACAACTTCGTCGGCGGGAAGTCGATGAGTCGGCAGAACTGCCTGCTGACCTTTCGCCGTTGTTACGCCGCCTGTATGCCAGTCGTGGCGTACGCAGTGCTCAGGATCTTGAGCGCAGCGTCAAAGGCATGCTGCCATGGCAGCAACTGAGCGGCGTCGAAAAAGCGGTCGAAATTCTCTATAACGCCTTTCGCGAGGGGACGCGCATCATCGTCGTTGGCGACTTCGATGCGGATGGGGCGACCAGTACCGCCCTGAGCGTGCTGGGTATGCGCTCTCTGGGCTGCGATAACATCAGCTACCTCGTGCCAAACCGTTTTGAGGATGGTTACGGCTTAAGTCCGGAAGTGGTTGATCAGGCCCATGCGCGCGGCGCGCAGCTGATCGTCACCGTCGATAACGGGATCTCTTCCCATGCCGGTGTGGATCACGCCAGGGCGCAGGGGATCCCGGTAGTGGTCACCGATCACCACCTGCCGGGCGAGACCCTGCCAGCCGCCGAAGCCATCATCAACCCGAATCTGCCTGACTGTGATTTCCCGTCGAAATCGCTGGCCGGCGTGGGCGTGGCGTTCTACCTGATGCTCGCCCTGCGCACCTTCCTGCGCGACAAAGGCTGGTTTGACGAACGTGGCATTGCGCCGCCAAACCTGGCGGATCTGCTCGATCTGGTCGCGCTGGGCACCGTGGCGGACGTGGTGCCGCTGGATGCCAACAATCGAATCCTCACCTGGCAGGGTTTAAGCCGTATTCGCGCCGGGAAATGCCGTCCGGGGATCAAAGCGTTGCTGGAAGTCTCCAGGCGTGATGCGCAAAAGCTCGCCGCCAGCGATTTAGGGTTTGCGCTTGGTCCGCGTCTGAACGCGGCGGGTCGGCTGGATGATATGTCCGTCGGCGTGGCGCTGCTGCTGTGCGATAACATTGGCGAAGCGCGGGTACTGGCCAACGAACTGGATGCGCTGAACCAGACGCGTAAAGAGATTGAACAGGGAATGCAGGCGGAAGCGTTGACCCTGTGCGAGAAGCTGGAGCGCAGTCGCGAAACGCTGCCTGGTGGTCTGGCGATGTATCATCCTGAGTGGCATCAGGGGGTGGTCGGGATCCTCGCCTCGCGCATTAAAGAACGTTTTCACCGCCCGGTGATCGCTTTCGCGCCGGCAGGCGACGGCACGCTGAAAGGCTCCGGACGTTCCATTCAAGGGCTGCATATGCGTGATGCGCTGGAGCGGCTGGATACGTTGCATCCGGGGCTGATGATTAAATTCGGCGGCCATGCGATGGCGGCGGGATTGTCGCTGGAAGAGGCAAAATTCGATCTGTTCCAGCAGCGTTTTGGCGAGCTGGTCACTGAATGGCTGGATCCATCGCTGTTGCAGGGGGAAGTGGTCTCTGACGGCCCGCTCAGCGCCGCGGAGATGACGATGGAGGTCGCGCAGCTGCTGCGTGACGCCGGTCCGTGGGGGCAAATGTTCCCGGAACCGCTGTTTGACGGGCGTTTTCGTCTGCTTCAGCAGCGTCTGGTCGGCGAGCGACATTTGAAAGTGATGGTCGAACCCGTTGGCGGAGGACCGCTGTTGGACGGCATCGCCTTTAACGTCGATACCGCCTGCTGGCCGGATAACGGCGTGCGCGAAGTCGAGCTGGCCTACAAACTGGATATTAACGAATTTCGCGGCAACCGCAGTTTGCAGATCATCATCGATAATATCTGGCCCGTATAATCTGACCAATTTCCCGTCACTATTCTCTATAAATAAGCGCGTGGATTGGGTACAATCCCGCTCTTATCACCGCATTTTGACAAGTCCAATAAAAGAAATCAGACCATGTTTGAAATTAATCCGGTAAAAAACCGCATTCAGGACCTCACGGAGCGCTCCGACGTTCTTAGGGGGTATCTTTGACTATGATGCCAAGAAAGAGCGTCTGGAAGAAGTAAACGCCGAGCTGGAACAGCCGGACGTCTGGAACGAACCCGAACGCGCACAGGCGCTGGGTAAAGAACGTTCCTCGCTTGAAGCGATTGTCGACACCCTCGACCAAATGTCTCAGGGTCTGGAAGATGTTTCCGGCCTGCTGGATCTGGCTGTAGAAGCCGACGACGAAGAAACCTTTAACGAAGCCGTTGCTGAACTCGATACGCTTGACGAAAAACTGGCGCAACTGGAGTTCCGTCGTATGTTCTCTGGCGAATATGACAGCGCCGATTGCTACCTCGATATCCAGGCCGGTTCCGGCGGTACTGAAGCGCAGGACTGGGCAAGCATGCTGGAGCGTATGTATCTGCGCTGGGCAGAAGCACGCGGCTTCAAGACCGAAATTATTGAAGAGTCAGAAGGGGAAGTGGCCGGGATCAAGTCCGTGACCATTAAGATTTCTGGTGAGTATGCCTACGGCTGGCTGCGTACGGAAACCGGCGTTCACCGTCTGGTGCGTAAGAGCCCGTTCGACTCCGGCGGTCGTCGCCATACCTCGTTTAGCTCCGCGTTCGTTTACCCGGAAGTGGATGACGATATTGATATCGAAATCAACCCGGCGGACCTGCGTATCGACGTGTATCGCGCATCCGGCGCGGGCGGTCAGCACGTTAACCGTACAGAATCTGCGGTGCGTATTACTCACATCCCGACCGGGATTGTGACGCAGTGCCAGAACGACCGTTCCCAGCACAAGAACAAAGACCAGGCCATGAAGCAGATGAAAGCGAAGCTTTATGAACTGGAAATGCAGAAGAAAAACGCTGAGAAGCAGGCGATGGAAGACACGAAATCCGACATCGGCTGGGGAAGCCAGATTCGTTCTTACGTCCTTGATGACTCCCGCATTAAAGACTTGCGTACCGGGGTTGAAACCCGCAACACGCAGGCGGTGCTGGACGGCAGCCTGGATCAATTTATCGAAGCAAGTTTGAAAGCAGGGTTATGAGGAACCAACATGTCTGAACAACACGCACAGGGCGCTGACGCGGTAGCCGATCTTAATAACGAACTGAAAACGCGTCGTGAGAAGCTGGCTGGCCTGCGCGAGCAGGGTATCGCCTTCCCGAACGATTTCCGTCGCGATCACACCTCAGACCAACTGCATGCTGACTTCGATGCGAAAGAGAACGAAGAGCTGGAAGCGCTGAACATCGAGGTGTCCGTTGCAGGCCGTATGATGACCCGTCGTATCATGGGGAAAGCGTCCTTTGTGACGTTGCAGGACGTGGGTGGCCGCATTCAGCTGTACGTTGCCCGTGACGATCTGCCGGAAGGCGTTTACAACGAGCAGTTCAAAAAATGGGATCTCGGCGACATCCTCGGCGCGAAAGGGAAGCTGTTCAAGACCAAAACGGGCGAACTGTCTATCCATTGCACCGAATTGCGTCTGTTGACCAAAGCGCTGCGTCCGCTGCCGGATAAATTCCACGGTCTGCAGGATCAGGAAGCGCGTTATCGTCAGCGTTACCTGGATCTCATCTCTAACGATGAATCCCGCAACACCTTTAAAGTGCGCTCTCAGATCCTGGCCGGCATCCGTCAGTTTATGGTCGGTCGCGGCTTTATGGAAGTTGAGACCCCGATGATGCAGGTGATCCCAGGCGGTGCGTCTGCGCGTCCGTTTATCACCCATCATAATGCGCTGGATCTGGACATGTACCTGCGTATTGCGCCGGAACTGTACCTGAAGCGTCTGGTGGTTGGCGGCTTCGAGCGCGTGTTCGAAATCAACCGTAACTTCCGTAACGAAGGGATCTCCGTGCGTCATAACCCAGAGTTCACCATGATGGAACTCTACATGGCGTATGCGGACTATAAAGATCTGATCGAACTGACCGAGTCTCTGTTCCGTACGCTGGCGCAGGACGTGCTGGGTAAAACGGAAGTCCCTTACGGCGATGAAGTGTTTGACTTCGGTAAGCCGTTCGAAAAACTGACCATGCGCGAGGCTATCAAGAAATACCGTCCGGAAACGGAAATGGCTGAACTGGATAACTTCGACTCTGCCAAAGCGATCGCTGAATCTCTCGGTATCAAGGTCGAGAAGAGCTGGGGTCTGGGTCGTATCGTGACTGAAATTTTCGAAGAAGTGGCCGAAGCGCATCTGATTCAGCCGACGTTCATTACCGAATACCCAGCAGAAGTGTCTCCGCTGGCGCGTCGTAATGACGAGAACCCGGAAATTACCGATCGTTTTGAGTTCTTCATCGGCGGTCGTGAGATCGGCAACGGCTTTAGCGAGCTGAACGATGCGGAAGATCAGGCGCAGCGCTTCCAGGATCAGGTTGACGCGAAAGCGGCGGGCGACGACGAAGCGATGTTCTTCGACGAAGACTACGTCACTGCGCTGGAGCATGGTCTGCCGCCGACCGCGGGTCTGGGTATTGGTATCGACCGTATGGTGATGCTGTTCACCAACAGCCACACCATCCGTGATGTGATCCTGTTCCCGGCGATGCGTCCGGTAAAATAAGCTTCACGGCGACGGCTAATAAAAAACCTCGGCTTGCATGCCGGGGTTTTTTATTTCTGACGGCTAAAGTTAAGGAGTGACGCTCGCGCCGTATCGTTTGACGCCTGCATTACCATCCATGGACTGAAAGCCCACGGCGTTGCGCTAATTCCGCGTAGAACCTCCTCCAGATCGCTCCACTGATAGTCCATCACTTCATCGCTATTGATCTGCAGTTCACTGGTCACTCGTGCGGCATAGACCGGGCAAACCTCATTCTCTACGATCCCGCCGGGATCGGTTGCCCGATAGCGGAATGTCGGGTAGACGGAAGTCAGGTTGGCAATCTCTACGCCCAGTTCATGACGGCAGCGGCGGACGACGGCCTCTTCGTGGCTTTCACCCTGTTGAGGATGGCCGCAAACTGAGTTCGTCCAGACTCCGGGCCACGCTTTTTTTACCAGCGAACGGCGAGTCACCAAAAGCTGCCCCTCTGCATTAAACAGCCAGGAAGAGAAGGCGAGATGCAGTGGTGTGTTGGTGGTGTGGGCGGTGTATTTTTCCAGCGTGCCGGAAGGAGTGTCCTGTGCATCCAGCAAAATGACGTGTTCCTGTTGCATAATGTCTCACTGTCAATCTTAAGCGCATACCAGTATATGAGATCTCAGGACGCAATGATTAGCTCAGGGAGCGTTTAACGCTGAAATTCGACATCCGCAGCTTGCGATACGGATGTCGGGACAGAAATGTGATGTCAGAAAAACAGCAGCATAAACCGGAAGCGACTTTCGATACCCAGCGCAATGCCGTCAGAAACAGCGGGTATCGACATCAGCATGAGCAACAGCAAGGTAATCAGGCAGCGCCAAAAGAGATTCATGCTATTCATCCTGCTGATTTTTTTTCAGCTTGCGCATCAGCAACCACATTCTCACCGTTCTGACCTTCAGGTTTTTATCCGAGACGGATTCCTGTACCAGCCCGGTATGATGGTGGTAGCCATTGAAAAACAGATTCAGTACGACCGCGCTGAAGGTGGCCAGCATGATGCCGCTGTGTAGCAACGGCTGAAGAACGGCAGGCAGGCGAGAGAAAAAGTCATGCGATAACGTCGGCGTCATGCCGACTCCCAGACTGATGGCCACAATGTAGAGGTTGTAGCGGTTCGTGGTGTAGTTGCAGCGCGAGAGAATGCGAATCCCGGTCGCCAGTACCATGCCAAACATCACCAGACCTGCGCCGCCGAGGACGAATTGCGGAATGGAGGCGACCAGAACCGCCATTTTCGGCACCATCCCAAACAAAATTAAGATGACGCCTGAGGCGATGCAGACCCATCGACTGTGCACGCGCGTGACGCTGACCAGGCCAACGTTTTGGGAAAACGAGGTGTGGGGAAAGCTGTTGAACAGTCCGCCAATCATTGTCCCGACGCCATCCACGCGCAGGCCGCGAATGATATCTTGCGATGAGAGTTTGCGACCGACGATTTCGCCGAGTGCCAGAAACATGCCCATCGATTCAATAAACACAATGATTAGCACGGCCGTCATGGTCAGAATCGACACCGGATCAAAGACGGGGGTGCCGAAAGCCATTGGTGTGACAATCGCGAACCACGAGGCATCGTGCAGGCCTGACAAATTCACTTCATTCATCATCCACGACAACGCAAAGCCAAAGATGATCCCCAGCAGGACCGCGACGTTGGACATGAAGCCTTTGGCAAATCGGGTGATTAATAAAATAAAGATTAAGACCGCAAATGAAATCCCTAAATAGACCGGATTCCCATACTCAGGATTACCTTTCCCGCCAGCAGCCCAGTCAACGCCCACCTGAATAATGCTCAGACCAATCGAAGTGATCACCACGCCCGTTACCAGCGGGGGAAATAAGGGCATCAGGCGACCGACAAGCGGTGCTAAGAGTGTGGTGATCACGCCAGCGGCAATGGTTGAGCCAAAAATGCCCAACAGACCGATATCCGGATTGATGCCAATCGCAATCATTGGCGTCACTGCGGCAAACGTCACCGACATAATCACGGGCAGGCGAATCCCCATAAAGCGGCCGATGCCAATACATTGCAGCAGGGTAACGATCCCGCAGCAGAAGAGATCCGAGCTGATTAACAGCGCAATGGCTTCTTTGCTGAGGCCGAGTCTGTCGCCAATCATCAGCGGTACAGCGACCGCGCCCGCGTACATGACCAGCACATGTTGCAGACCGAGTACGACCAGCTTGCCAGGCGATAATATACGGTCAACCTCATCGGTGACGCGGCCTTGCCCCGACGGTGAGGGAAGTTGGGAATCTATGGCGCTCATGCGTTTTCTCCTGAATGGCGAGGCCGATAGAACAGCTCCGCGCGCGTTTGCGCGGAGCATCGCTTAAATAGCCCATCCGCCGGCGTAGAACGCCACCAGCGCGACGGTAATGATGACGGTACCGATATTCAGCTTCTGCCATTCCCGGGCAAAAACGCGACCGACAACCAGCGTCACGAAACCGAGCATAATGCCGGTGACGATATTGCAGGTCAGGACGATAAAGACCGCGCAAACCAGACCGGCCATCGCATCGATGAAGTCATCGAAATCAAGTTTTGAGACGTTACTGAGCATCAGTAAACCGACGTACATCAGCGCAGGCGCCGTCGCATAGCCTGGGATCAGGTAGGAGAGAGGAGACAGGAACAGGATAAGCAGGAACAAACAGCCGACGATGGTGGCGGTCAGTCCTGTTTTTCCTCCGGCAGCGGTACCCGCAGCGGATTCAATATAGACAGCGGCCGGCGCTGCGCCCACCAGTCCGGAGAATACGGAGCTGATGGAATCGCTGGTCAGCGCTTTACCGCCGTTGATGATCTGGTTGTCTTTGTCCAGCAGATTCGCTTGTCCGGCGACGGCGCGGATGGTGCCGGTGGCATCAAATACCGCCGTCATCACCAGCGCCAGCACGCTGGGCAGCACCGCAGGCTGTAAGGCCCCCATGATATCAAGGCTAAAAATCAGAGACTTACCATCTTCACCGCTCAGGCTGGGCATGGCGACCAGACCGTGATATTTGACGGCAGGGTCAAATATCAAACCGATAATGGAGATGGCGATAATCACCAGCAGGATCCCGCCGGGAACCCGGCATTTCTCCAGCCCGAAGATGACCGCCAGCCCCAGCAGACTCATCAGAACCGGAAAAGAGGTAAATGCGCCGAGTGCCACCGGAAGCCCTTCCAGCGGGTTTTTAATCACCATACCAACGCCGTTCGCCGCGATCAGTAGCAGGAACAACCCAATGCCAATCCCTGTGCCATGCGCGATGCCCATGGGTAAGTTTCGCAGGATCCAGGTCCGGACCCCGGTAACCGAGATGGCGGTAAAGATCACCCCCATCAGAAATACCGCGCCGAGGGCGACAGGAATCGAAATGTGTTGCCCCAGCACCAGGCTGAATGCGGTGAAGGCGGTCAGCGAAATGGCGCAGCCGATCGCCATCGGCAGGTTGGCCCACAGCCCCATCAACAGCGAGCCGAAGCCTGCGACGAGACAGGTGGCGACAAAGACGGCGGCGGGCGGGAATCCCGCTTTTCCCAACATTCCGGGCACAACAATGACTGAATAGACCATCGCCAGAAAGGTGGTCAACCCGGCCAGTATTTCCTGACGCACGGTACTGCCACGCGCCGTAATCTTGAAGTAATTATCCAGCGCGCCGCGTGGTTTCGACGCGCCGGGGGTTTGCAGAATATCTCCAGACATAATGATGTCCTCAGCAGGATGTTAGCGTTCTGTCAGGTCCGTTCGTACACCAGACGCCCGTCGACGTAAGTGCGGTAAATAGAGCGATCGTCGCCCAGCGTCATCATCACGAACAATTTGTCGACCAGGGATGTTGAGTTGTCATAGCGTAGTTGTTGCAGCGGCGTCGCTGTTGGTTCCAGCACCACAAAATCCGCCTCTTTGCCCGGCATAAAGTTACCAATCAGATTGTCGAGGCCCAGCGCCTTCGCACCGCCGAGCGTCGCCAGGTAAAAGGCTTCGTATGCCGAGAGTCGGTAACCCTGCAGTTGCACCACTTTGTAGGCTTCGTTCAGCGTTTGCAGCATGTTGAAGGTGGTGCCGGCGCCGATATCGGTCCCCATACCGACGTTGATCTTCTTCCTCCAGGCTTTTTGCAGATTGAACAAACCGCTGCCGAGGTAGAGGTTTGAGGTCGGACAAAAGGCGATGCTGGAGTGGGTTTCGCTCAGGCGATCCCACTCTTTCTCTTCCAGATGTACACAGTGGGCGAAGACGCAGTTTTTTCCGGTCAGTCCGTACTGGTGATACACATCCAGATAACCGTCATGTTCCGGATAGAGCGCCTTAACCCAGGCAATTTCATCTTTGTTTTCACAGAGATGGGTATGTACCCAGGTATCGGGATATTCTTCTCGCAGACGCTGCGCCATCGCCATCTGCTGCGGAGAGGAGGTTGGGGCAAAGCGCGGCGTAATGGCATACAACAGGCGGCCATTTTTATGCCAGCGCTCAATCAATGCCTTACTTTGCAGGTAGCTGCTCTCGGCGTCGTCCAGAAGGTAATCCGGCGCGTTACGGTCCATCATCACTTTGCCGGCGATCATGCGCATATTGATATGGCTGGCGGCTTCAAATAGCGCATCCACGGACTGCGGATGCACCGTGCCAAAAACCAGCGCGCTGGTGGTGCCGTTACGCAACAGTTGCTTGATGAAAAAAGCCGACATCTCGCGCGCGTATTCCAGATCCTCATAACGTCTTTCGGTCGGGAAGGTGTGCTTATTCAGCCATTCCAGCAACTGCTCGCCATAGGCACCGACCATTTCGCTCTGGGGGTAGTGGATATGCGTATCAACGAATCCCGGCACGACCAGTTTTCCGCGATAGTCACGGACACGGATGGCGTCAGGGATCCGGTGTTTTCCCGCTTCCCACTCGCCAAACCATTCGACTTTTCCCTGGCGAATCAGCAGCAATCCGTCTTCCAAAAATCGCAGCGCTGAGGCGATCTCTTCCGGGTTTTCGACGGTGCGGGTGACATCAATAAAGCTGCCGCGCACCGCTTTCAACGTGTGTTCTCCAGACATCGTAAACTCCTTTACCGTTAATCCGTTTCCTCCGGGGAGATGATGCCCGGCAGCACTTCTTCAGGCCGGTAGCCTCCAGGGAGAATGATATTCAGTAGAATGGCTGTCAGACCGCCCGCGCAGATGGGGTTTTCCACCAACACATAAATTGAGGCAGGCAGGATTTTAAAAATTTCCGGGTCATAGGAGACGCCCAGACCCAGTCCCAACGAAGTGGCGACAATCAACGTTTCACGGCGCTTAAGCCCGTTGGTGATGATGATGCGGATCCCGGCGATTGCAATCATCGAGAACATTAGCGTCATCGCGCCCCCCAGCACCGCTGACGGAATGGTGGTAAAGAAGCCGCCAATCATTGGAAACAGTCCAAGCAGCACCAGCATGACGGCGATGGTGCGGCCGATATAGCGAGAGGCGACGCCGGTCATCTGGATAACGCCGTTGTTTTGCGCAAAGGTCGTCAATGGCAGTGAACCCACCGCAGAGGCAATGACGGAGACCAGCCCATCGGCCAGTACGCCGCCCTTCAGACGTGACTGGTATTCATCCCCCTGAATGGGGCGTCTGGACACCATCGCGGTCGCGGTAATGTCGCCGACGGCTTCCAGCACGCTGAGCAGATAAATGGTCCCGACGACCAGGAAGTGATGAAAGTTGAACTGGAAACCGTATTTAAAAGGGGTCGGGATGGTGACCCACGGCAGATTACGCATACTGCTGAAATCCACCATGCCAAGACACAAAGAGACGATATAGCCCACGCACAGCCCGATCGCGATGCCGCCCATTCTCAGTAACGGACTGCGACAGCAGTTAAAACCGATCACCACGATCAGCACCAGCAACCCGACGCCGATATTCTCGTAATTTCCGTAGGTGCCGCTGCTTTTCGCCGCAAAGCCGCCGCCAAAATCGATGATCCCGACTTTAATCAGGCTCAGGCCAATCATTAGCACCACAATGCCGCTGACGGTCGGAGTGATGACTCTGCGCAAGTAAGGCAGAATGAAAGACGATCCCACCACCAGAAACGCGCCGACAAATGAGACGCCGAGCAGCGATGACATGATCAACTCTTCGTGGAATCCGTCGTTTTTCATCCCGCTGCCCAGGGCAATCATCACCGTGACAAACGAAAAATTGACTGACTGAATTGAGAGTAAGCCGGAACCAACCATGCCATAGCGATTGACCTGTAGCCAGGTGCCGATGCCAGATGCAATCATCGCCATTGAGACCAGATAGGCGGTGGTTTCCGCTGAGAGCTGTAGCGCGGTGCCGACAATTAATGCGGGCGTAACCATGGGCACAAAGATAGCCAGCAGGTGGGTGATCGCGCCAATAATTGACTGATGAAAGGGAGGGCGATCCTCCAGTTCGTAAATCAGATCTGAGCCTGCACGTGATAGATCAGACATCCCTTCACTCCTTAATAAGTAAATTTGATCATCTGAATCAGCAGAATTAAATTCTGCGAATTTGAGGCACAGGTTGCCCTGAGAACGGCTTATCTCATTTCCGCAGACGGCATTTAATCATTATTGAGTCATGAGAGCGGGCCGCCTGAGCGGCCCACGTCGTTACATTTTTTCCAGCGCGGTCAGTATTTTCTCCGGTGTGAAATGCCATTCGCGTAACCATACGCCACAGGCATCATGAATCGCGGTGGCAATGGCAGGCGCCGCGCCGTTAACGCCAATTTCAGAGATCGATTTAGCGCCAAAGGGGCCAACCTTATCGTCGCTCGGCACCAGCACGGCACGAAAATCCCGGGGGATGTCGCCAATTTTGGGCGCACCGTAACTGCGCAGATCGCGGGTCAGCGGATGGCCTTCGGCATCATAGAGGATCTCTTCGCTCAGGCTATGGCCGATGGCCCGCATCGACGCACCGTAAATTTGCCCCAGTGCGAGTTCCGGGTTGACCGGTGTGCCGCAGTCCAGCAGCGCGTAGAACTTGTCGAGACGGATTTCACCGGTTCGGGTGTTCACCGCGACCTCGGCGAAGTTCGCCCCATACGGGAAGGCGAAGTCTGCGGTGATGTAACTGGCCGTGGCGACCAGCGTGCCAAAACCGGTTCCCGTCTCGGCTTTGTGCGCGATCTCAGCGTAACTCACTTCGCCCCGCTTGCCGCGTACAACGCCAGGTGACGCCAGTTGAACGTCAGCAACGGGTTCGCCCAGCATCTGCGCACCGTGAAAGAGGATTTTTTCACGCAGGTTTTCTGCTGCCTTACGCGCCGCGTTCCCCGAGAAGCAGGTACCGGATGAGGCGTAAGCGCCTTTGTCGAAGAGCGCATGGTCAGTATCGCCAGAGATGACATGCACCTCTTCTGGCGCACAGTGCAGAACTTCCGCCGTCAGTTTAGTGACAACCGTATCCAGCCCGGTGCCGATATCTGCGCCGCCGGAGTGGACGATGAAGGTGCCATCGGACTCCAGTTTGATCATGCAGTTCGCCTGATCGATGTCCGGGATCCCTGATTTCTGCATAATGATGGCGACCCCGCGACCGGTACGCCAGTCACCGTCCTGTGGTTTGGGCGACGACCAGTCGATCATCTTCCGCCCCTGACGCAGGATCTCTTCCAGTGCGCAACTGGCCGCGGAGGGAACGGAGGTTGGTGCTTTCCCTTCACCGATCGCGCCGAGTATTTTCAGTTCCTGTCCTTCGTGAACCCGATTGCGTTCGATGATCTCCAGTTGGTCAATTTGCAGCTGTTCGGCAAGCTCGGCTAACGCCATTGTCATCGCAAAGGTGCCTTTCGGTGCGCCATAGCCCTGATAGGCCCCTGTCGGGCAGATATTGCTGTAGTACGTTGTGACCTGGAAATCGACATTGTCGCAAGGGTATAGCGGTAACGAGAGCGCCGGGCCGTTGCTCGGCACGGTTAACGAATGGTTGCCGTAAGGGCCAGTATTGGCGCGGAAGTCCATTTTGACCGCCGTCAGGCGACCATCTTTCTTCGCGCCAAGTTTGACCGTGACTTTTGCCACGTGACGGGAGGTATTGGCAATAAACTCCTCTTCACGGGTATAGCGGAAATAGACCGGGCGTCCGGTCACGCAGGTCGCCCATGCGCAGACTTCTTCCAGCAGGATGTCCTGTTTAGAACCAAAGCCGCCGCCGACGCGCTCTTTAATGACGTGGACCTTATGCTGCTTCATGCCAACGAGACGGGCAACCTGGCGGCGAAGGTGCCACGGTACCTGCGTTGAGGCGTGAATGATCAGGCGATCGCCGTCCATGCGGGTAAAGCAGATATGAGGCTCTGCCGGGCACTGCTGCGCCTGTGTGGAGTGATAAGTACGCTCGATGATCACATCCGCTTCGGCAAACCCTTTCTCCATATCGCCGATATGACCATGAATGCTGGCGGCGATATTTTTTCGCGGGCGTGAACCAATCGGGAAGTTGATGATCATGTGTTCGCCACGCTGAGCGGCATGGCGGTTGTCTTCTTCCAGCGTCTCCGGCGCGCCTGCGACGTACACCACCGGTTCATCGTGTACGACTGGCGCATCGTCCGCCATGGCTTCGTCAATCGACAATACCGGCGTAAGCACATCATATTTCACATCGATGAGTTCGAGCGCGGCCAGCGCAATCTCTTCGCTCTCTGCAACCACGGCGGCAACACGATCGCCGACGTGACGCAGCTTCTTACCGAACATACGACGGTCGAGCGGGGAGGGTTCCGGCGCACTTTGCCCGCCGGGCGTATAGTAGATGTCGGGACAGTTGCGGTGGGTGATCACGTGAACCACGCCGGGCAACGCTTCGGCTTTGCTGACGTCGAGATGAGTTATCAACGCATGGGCGTGCGGACTGCGCAGCATTTTAATGACGCAGGCGTCGGGAGTGATACGGTCTTCTACATAGCAGGGTTTGGCCTGGACCATTTTGGCGGCATCGGTTTTTGGCCAGGGTTTACCAATCACCGCGAGATCGTCGCGGAAAGTAGGGGCGACAGTAATGCGGGCTTGCGGATCGTTTTTACGCGCCACCGCCAGTTCGATCACCTGATAATATTGCTGCCAGCCGGCATCACGACTGAACAGTCCGGACAACGCATCGTCAATCTCTTCACGGGTAGGAATCGCGATACGTTCCAGCAGATCGGTGATGATCAATGCGGCAGCCGGATCGTTATAACCAGACTGCACGACGCCGACATCCACCATTGCCTGTTGTACCAGGCTCAACGCATTCCATTTACCGAGTGATTCGCTGGTGCGGATCTCCGCGTGATCCAACTGCGCGGCAATCAGTAATGAGGCATTGACGATGCGACCGTTGTAGAGAATCGCGTCCGAACCGGCGAAACCGAATCCGTCGTCACTGTTGCGCACAGAGTGCATGCCCAGGTTAAACAGCAGCTTCTGTACGTTTTCGCCCGGGTTAATCTTCATTTCACGGACCATGCCGTTCAATGTGAAGTGAATCATCATACAACGTCCTCCCCGGCCATCAGACAGTCGGCATACAGATCGGCGACGACCACGCCGGTGATATAGCGCTTATAGGCCGCGCTGCCCCGAATATCATCCTGTGGGAATATGGCGTTTGCGACCGCCTGTTCCAGTTCCGTCCCTTCGCGCGTTTGTGTTTCCACATCATGCAGGCGCAGTGCTTTGTCCGCGACGCCGTCCAGCGCGATGCAAATACCACCGTGTTCTGTTAACGCGACCGCTGCCGTCACGACGGTTAATCCGGCCTGTGAACGGCTCACTTTGCGGGTGGCGCAAGGGCGGAAGGGATCTTTAATGATAATTTCGGTGAGCAGGCGATCGCGTGGATCGGCGAGATAGCTTTCCAGCGACAGGGTTTCGCCATCACCACACACCAACTGGGCGTCCAGCGCCAGCAGGACGGGGAGTAACACGGACTCTTGCTGTTGTGCGGCAATCTCGCCGCCGAGGGTCGACTGGTTGCGAAGATGGCGGGAGTAGATAAAGCCGATCGCCTCCCGCAGCGCCGCCGGGAGATAGCGGGCATCGTGTAATGGTTGCAGGCGAGTCATCGCCCCAATGCGCAATGCGCCATTGTCCCAGTCGATCCACTCCAGCTCCAGATCCTGCAGTGAAATGGCAATCTGCTTGTGGGTACGCGTTGGCGTTGCGTTGAGTTTGCTGCCCCCGGCAAACCAAACGGCGTCCTCCTGATAGCGGCGCTTGAGTTCCAGCGCCTGGTCAACGGAGTCGGGCCTGAAAAATTGTTCAATCATCATCATTCCTCATCACTCCCTCTCCCGTTCAGGAGAGGGTATGGGCTATGCCAGCGCATCCATTCGCCGCCACATGTTGGCGGCGGCTTTTCGGGCCTGCGCATAAATGGAATCGGTATCGAAAGTGAACTGACGGTCTTCATACACCATCACGCCATTCACCATCACGCTGTGCACGCTGCCTGAACCGAGACCGAAAGCGATATGCCCGGCAACGTTTTCAGCGATCAGCGGCGTCGGCGACGAATAGTCGAGGAGGGTTAAATCGGCCTTATAACCGGCTTGCAGTTGGCCAAAGTTTTCTCCGAAGTTGCGGTGCAACAGTTCGTTGCCGTTCGCCAGCGCTTTCGCAAAGCTGTCAGGCCACAGAGGACCACCCGCGTCGCGATGTTTGAAGAAGGCAAATTTCATCTCTTCAAGCATGTCGGAGCCGATGCCGTCCGTCCCCAGCGCCAGATTGCGAATATGGGTAAGGTGGTGGTTATAGCCCACATGGTTATTCATGTTGGAGCGGGCATTGTGTACCAGGAAGGCATCTTGCTGATTCAGCAGCGCGATATCTTCCGCAGACAGGTACAGGCCGTGTGCGACCAGCGTTTTACGGTCGATGAGCCCATATTCCGCTAACCTGACCAGCAGGTCTTTACCGTACAGATGATGACTGTGGGAGACATCGTAGCTATCTTCCGCCGCATGGATATGCAGCCCGCGCCCGGTAGCGTTGATGGCCTCGCGTAGCATCTCCAGACCGGCATCGGGCACGGTAAAGGGGGCATGCGCGCCAATATGCGCTTCCACCAGGTACGGCTCGCTACCGGTCTCTCGAGCATGGTCTATCTGACGGGCGAAGCGGATATTCTCTTCGACGCCTGCCTGTAACTCTTTAATTCCCTCGTTACGGTCGGTGGTTTCAAAGCAGGTCATTGCCCGCAGGCCGACTTTTAAAAAGGCGGAGCGCAGCGTAGAGAGAGAGCCCTGTATGTAGCCCGGTGAAGCATGGTGATCGATAACCGTAGAACATCCGCTCTTAATCGCCTCCAGTGAGCAAATCAGTCCGCTGTAGTAGAGCGACTCTTCGTCCAGAGCCCGGTCCAGGCGCCACCACAGGTTTTTCAACGTTGAGATAAAGTCCGGACTGGGGGCGATATTGGCCTGGATCCCGCGCGATAAACCGGAGTAAAAGTGGTTATGCGCGCAGACCAGCCCCGGCATCACGATTCGTCCATGCATCTCTTTCCATTGTGCCTGCGGGTAGCGCTGCGTCAGGGCTTCACCCACCTCAACAATAACGTCTTTGTCGATCGCAATATCCACCCCTTCACGCACGCTGGCCGGATGAAGTTGTACGGCAGTGACATTTTTCAGAATCAACATGATTACACCTCCACGCGGCCTAACAGGTAATGGTGATGCTGGTGGACATAGCTAATAACGCGGCACATGTCATCCAGCTCCGGCGGGATGCTGGCGAACTGCCCATCATGGCTGATGTTTAACACCCAGCTTTGGTCATTCAGTCGGACCCTGACCCGATCGTCTTCCACCAGGAAACCCGGGTTACTGCTGTTATCGAAATCCTGTGGCAGGCTAAAGAGCGTAACTTTGTCTTTATACGGCTTGCCCTGCCACGGACAGAATTGAGCGCAGTTACCGCATTCGTTGCAGTAAGCGTCCAGGTGCAGCGTCTGGAAGCGGTTCTGGAATCCCGGCACGGGAATTGACACATTGGCGCGGTTCGGACAGACATCCACGCATTTGCTGCAGACATAATTGCATTCAAGGCAGCGGGCCGCTTCCTGGGAGACAAAGGCGTCACGGTCATCTTTATCGACCCTCGCGACCACGATCTCGCCTTTACGCTGATAGATTTCAGTGGGGTTGACGTTATTCCAGCGCTTATCGTCGTGGTGGGTGCGGATATTTTCCCGCCAGAGGATGGTATCCGTGGCCCGACGCGCAGAGCCGATGGCGGCAACAATGGATGACGGACCACGCTGGACGTCGCCAATCATGAACACGTCGGCCAGGCGGGTTTCGCCACTGTTGTTCACCTCTGGCCAGCCTTTGCTGTCCAGCGGAACACCCATTGCATTTAGCGCTTCGGTATCCTGCTGTTCACCAATGGCGGTAATCAGACTATCGATGTGCAGAGTCAGCGTTTCGTCGGTTTCAACCGGGCGGCGACGTCCTTTCTCATCCGGCTCCCCGAGCGTCATAACGCGCAGGGTGAGTGTGCCATCCGCATCAAAACGTTCTGGATTGTTGAGGAAACGGAACTCAACCCCATCGTGCAGGGCTTCTTCATACTCTTCGCGCCAGGCGGGCATCTCCTGCAGCGAACGACGGTAGACCACGGTGACTTTTTCCACGCCTGGCACACGCAGTGCCGCGCGGGCACAGTCCATCGCCGTGTTACCCGCGCCGACGATCGCCACATGTTTACCGAGCGTTAACGCAGTTCCCTGGTTGTATTCACGCAGGAAGGGAAGCGATTTCCAGATATTAGGGTTGTCGCCATCGAGCTTCACGCCGCTGTTTTTATCCGTACCGGTTGCGATCAGAACATAGTGGAAACCCTGATCTTTTAAGCCCTGTACGGTCAGATCTGGCGCACAGCCATATTCGAATTTCACGCCATGATCGGCGACAAAATCGATATCGTGCTGGATGAGTTCTGCCGGAATACGGAACTGGGGAATGATATTTTTCACCACGCCGCCCGCGTTAGCTTCGCGCTCGAATAGCGTCACCGGATGCCCTGCCCGGGCCAGGAAGTAACCGGCAGCAAGCCCGGCAGGACCCGCGCCGATGATCGCAACAGGATGACGTGAGCCCGAGCCTGCGGGTTTATGCCAGCGCTGTTTGTATTCATCCCACCCTTTTTCCAGCGCCACTTTTTTCAGTTCACGGATGTTGAGCGCGCTGTCATAGTCCAGACGGGTACAGTTGTACTGGCACTGATGATCGCAGATATGCCCGGTGATTGCGGGGAGGGCATTTCGCTGATAAATCAGCTCCAGCGCGTCGGCATAACGCTGCTCGCCCAGCAGGCGAATATATTCCGGGATATCCTGTTTGATGGCGCAGGCCGTAATACAAGGGGCGACGTAGCAGTCGGTCAGCGGTAGGCCGTCGGCCACTTCAATACGCTCTTCAGGTTTCCAGTGTTTCTGGGTGTAGGCCATCGTGACGGCCTCTTCCGCCAGTCGATTCAGACGTTCGACATCGACATGCTCCATTCCCCACGCATCCGAGGATTCCAGTTCACGCATGCAGGCGCTGAGTCGCAGGTAACCGCCTGGTTTTAACAGGTCTGTCGCCATGGTGATCGGACGAATGCCGGTGTCAAAGATATCGCGGATGGTTAACTGGCTGGCGCCGCCGGAATAGGAGATGGGCAATTGGCCGTCGAACGCCCGGGAAAGCACGGCCGCCACGTTGATTGAGAGCGGGAACAGCGCCCGGCCGGACATATACATCTCTTCGCCGGGAAGCGCACCTTTGTTATTGACGGTGCCAAGGGTGTTGGTGAGTTTAACGCCAAAACCCAGCGACTTTTCTTTTGCCAGCGCCATCAAGCGCTGCAACATTTCCAGCGCCTGGGTAAGTTTGAGATCGTGTTCAAACGACTCCTCTTTTAAGCCGATATAACCGAAGCCGCAGTTATCCAGAATTTCACGCACGCGCGGGTAACCCAATAGCGTAGGGTTCAGCTTCACAAAGGTATTCAGCCCTTTTTCTTCCAGCATGTAGCGGCAGATGGCTTCGATTTCGTGCGGCGGGCAGCCGTGCATGGTGGACAGCGTGACGCCCTGCACCAGTTTTGCGGGAATGCGCGCCGGCAACGCCTGTAGACGTTCCCGATGTTCGTTCAAACCATGGCGCGCCAGGAACGTCTCATCGTGTAGCCACTGCTGTAGCGTGTCACGATACTGTGCGAACTTAGGATGCGCCGACGCGTCCATCATGTTGTCGATGAACTGCTGCATAGGCGGTTGCTTGATGCCGTCAAGGTTATAGCCGACGCTCATATTAAAAATGAACGACTTACCGGTATCGGCTCCCGAAGGTTGCAGCAACTGCTCCAGTAAATGCAGGGCGAACCAGGCTTTAAGATACTCATCCCACGCTTTCAGCAGCGTAAATTCAGTCGACCATTCGGTATTGAAGCACTCATCTTCCGCATCAATACAGGGTTTTTCCAGCTCCAGCCGATCGAGAATCTGGACCGTTTTGAGTTCAATAAACCGACCGCCAGTCAGCCATGAGGTGATGATATTTTGTGCGAGCTGGGTGTGCGGGCCGGCGGCGGGGCCGACGGGGGTGGCACAGGTTTCACCGAACACGCTTATCGATTTGCCTTTATCCGGTGAATAAAACTGTTGCTCAGGAATACCAAAGATTGAGCGCTGCTGCTGATATTCATCAAATAGGCGCGTCAAAAGTTCCTCAAACGGAATCGGACGCATTATATCCCCCATACCCCTCTCCTTAGCTTTACTCGGCTTACTTCAGGTTGTGGCAAGACAACCGGAAGGCGCGCGTGTTCATAGTTGTCATTGGTTGACCGGGACTGACAAAGCCAGCGGTTTGGAGAAATAGAGCAACATTCGCACCACTCTGACAAAGCGGAGCCATAAAAATATAATTTTGTGAGGCGCTTCTAATCTTAAGTCCGCTTTGTGAAATATCTCACAAACGCTAAATGAGAATGAAAATCAGCCGGGAGGGGTATTGCAATAAGGTATTTCATCATCGCATTCTCTTTTCTCAAAAATGGCGGTCGCTTATCATTATGATAAGTGAAAAATGAGGTGGGGAATATTTGAACGCAATCGTTTAACTCCGTATTTACTATTTATCTGCGTCGACGTTGCGCATTGATAAAATCCTCTGGAGTATCAATATCCAGAGTGATTCGGGCATCGTTTATTTCAATAGTATTATGTTTTCCGCGCAGTAATGCCTGACGCATACTGCTGACATCCGGTTGTGAAATGGCCTGCAACAGGCATTTTTTGGAAAGTAATATAGGATGACCGGGCTGGCCCTGATAGCAAGGGATAAGTGCATTATCGTTGCGTAATACCCAGATTTTACGAAAAATATCGCTGTTCAGTTCAGGCATGTCACCGTGCGTGATGAAGCAGTGCTCGCTGTGCACGGCGACAGCGCCGACCTTAATTGACGTAAATAAGCCCTGAGCATAATCCGGATTGTACGTAATAATGATATTGGGCTGATTCGCATAGCGATTATGTATCTCAGTTGCGCGGTAACCAGAAACTAATATTACCCTGTTACAAAATTGCAGCGCGTTTTTGATACTTGCATCAAGAATTGTTCCTTCGTGCCAGGGTAACATCATTTTCCATTTTCCCATTCTGGATGATAACCCAGCTGCAGTAATTATACAGTCGACGACAGGCATGGCGATTCCATAATGTCTATTAGACGTTGTGTCACTTCAGAGAGGCTTATGAGTATATCGGGGCATGCTTCTTTATTCTTTGATTTAGGTGCACAGAAACGGCCAACGGTTATTTCAATTGTCGGTGCTGGTGGGAAAACCAGTACGCTTTTCTGGCTCGCTCATCTCTTTCAATTATCAGGTCGACGGGTATTTATCACCACGACGACGCATATGTTTCTGCCTGACCAGGCCTGGCCGACCCTTTTTTGTCGGGAGCCCGCCGGGCTGCCGTATCACGTGTTAATGCAACCCATCATAACCTGCTTTCGGTCGTGGAAAGCGCCATTGGGAAAAGCGCGTGGTTTCTCACCAGACGCCATTGATGCCCTGGCCAGGCGTTCGGAATGTGACGTGATTCTCGTCGAGGCAGACGGCGCCCGTGGAATGCCGCTTAAAGCACCAGATGAGCACGAACCTTGCATACCTGAAAGCAGTTGCTGCGTGATTGCCGTTATGGGTGGACACCTTCTGGGGAAAAGTGTGGGGGCAGATCAGGTGCATCGTTGGTCGCAGTTCGCCGGGATTACTGGCTTGATGGAGGGCTCCCCCTTATCGTTGAAGGCGCTTATCCGCCTGATTCAGCATCCACAGGGAGCATTCAAAAATGCCCCGCCAGCCTGTCGACGCGTCTGGTTTCTCAATCGTTTTTCTCAATCTGAGAATACCATTGATGAACGCGAGCTCATCCAACTGTTGTCAGACGGTGATGTGCAGGCTATCTGGCTGGGGAATGCACAGGAAACGCCTGCAATCGCGCGCAGATTTGTGAGATAGCGACGCCGGGAACACCGGGTGACTGAAAGGATATCCATTGAGGTTCGTATGAATATTTTCACAGAGGCTGCAAAACTTGAAGAGCAAAACCGCCCATTTGCGCTGGCGCAGATTGTCGATAGCCGGGGGTCTACGCCTCGCCATTCGGCACAGATGCTGGTGCATCAGGATGGGTCTATCGTCGGGACTATCGGCGGGGGCATGGTGGAGCGCAAAGTGATCGACGAGGCACTGTTGGCATTGCAGGAGAGAAAACCGCGCATGTTTCATGGCCGGATGGCCCGCAACGGTGCTGATGCCGTCGGCTCGGACTGCGGCGGCGCAATGTCGGTCTTTATTAGCGTACACGGCCTGCGCCCGCGACTGGTGTTAATCGGTGGCGGGCATGTGAACCGGGCGATTGCCCAGGGGGCGGCGCTGTTAGGGTTTGATATTGCCGTGGCGGATGTTTATCGCGAGAGTGTTAATCCGGAGGCTTTCCCTCCATCGGTACAGTTGTTACATGCCGATTCTTTTACTGCGGCAGTGGATGCGCTGGAGATCCGTCCGGACAACTTTGTGCTTATCGCGACGAATAATCAGGACCGGGAAGCGCTGGACAAATTGATCGAGCAACCCGTCGCGTGGCTGGGTTTGCTGGCAAGCCGCCGCAAAGTGCAGTTGTTCATGCGTCAGTTGCGGGAAAAGGGTGTTAGTGAAGAGCACATTGCCCGCCTGCATGCGCCTGTGGGTTACAACATTGGCGCCGAAACGCCGCAGGAAATTGCGGTCAGCGTGCTGGCGGAGATCCTGCAGGTCAAAAACAATGCGCCTGGCGGACTGATGATGCGCGCTGCGCATCCGTCCGGCCATCAGCGCGTGGTAATTCGCGGTGCAGGGGATATTGCCAGCGGCGTAGCGTTGCGATTGTTCCATGCCGGTTTCAAAGTGATCATGCTGGAAGTGGAAAAACCGACGGTCATTCGCCGTAGTGTCGCCTTTGCGCAGGCCGTCTTTGATGGTGAAATGATCGTGGAAGGCGTGACGGCACGGCTGGCCACCTCGTCGGCCGAAGCGGCAGCGTTAGCCGAACGCGGTTTTATCCCGATTTTGGTCGATCCCGCAGGTTCGTTGATCGATCCGCTAAAACCCGTCTGCGTAGTGGATGCGATTCTGGCGAAACAAAATCTGGGTACGCGAAAAGATATGGCTCCCGTGACCATTGCGTTGGGGCCTGGGTTTACTGCGGGTGAAGACTGTCATGCAGTGATTGAAACGAATCGTGGACACTGGCTGGGGCAGGTGATTTACGCGGGTTGTGCACAGGAAAATACCGGGATACCCGGCAATATCATGGGTCATACCGCACGGCGTGTGATCCGTGCGCCCGCCGCAGGCATCATGCGCGCCAGGGTGAAACTAGGCGATCTGGTGGAAGAGGGGGACGTCATTGCCTGGATTGGGGAGCACGAAATCAAAGCGCCGCTATCGGGGATGGTGCGTGGCCTGTTAAGCGACGGTCTGGCGGTGGTGGGCGGCTTTAAGATTGGTGATATCGATCCGCGTGGCGAGACGGCCGATTTTACCAGCGTCTCCGACAAGGCGAGAGCGATAGGCGGCGGTGTGCTGGAAGCGCTCATGATGCTGATGCATCAGGGGGTGAAGTCAACGAACGAGGTGCTTGAAGTGGCGTAGTGTGAATGGTCAGATGGCGCTGTGTTTATCCGGCCTGGGAGGCGCCAGGCCGGATAAGCGAAGCGCCCCCGGCGAACGCGCCGGATAAAAGGCATCAGATTACTGGCAGATCACGGTTCCGGTTTTTCCCTCAATCCCTTCTTTCGCTTTACTGAGCACCGTAATAAGGGCTTCCCGACCGGGACGGGAGCGGGCGAACGACGCTGCGGCCTCGACTTTCGGCAGCATAGAACCTTTGGCAAAATGCCCCTCGCTGATAAAGCGTTCCGCGTCGTTCAACGACAGACGATCCAACCATTGCTCATTTTCTTTGCCAAAGTTAATCGCCACTTTTTCAACAGCTGTCAGGATGATGAGCATATCCGCATCGATCATCTCTGCCAGTCTGGCGCTGGCCCAGTCCTTGTCGATCACCGCACTGGCACCACGCAGATGGTTGCCTTCGCGAATCACGGGAATACCCCCTCCGCCCACGGTAATGACTACCTGTCCGGCCTCAACCAGCGCTTTGACGGTCTCTTTCTCAATGATGTCCACCGGCTTAGGCGAAGCCACGACACGACGATAACCGCGGCCGGCATCTTCTTTGAGTGTATAACCTTGTTTCTCCAGCTGTTCCGCTTCCTGCTGCGTGAAGAATGAACCGATGGGTTTAGTGGGATTCAGGAACGCAGGATCGTGAGCGTCGACCTCTACCTGCGTCACCAGCGTGGCGACCGGTTTGTGCATACCGCGTGAGAGCAATTCTTCGCGCAGCGCGTTTTGCAGATCGTAACCGATATAGCCCTGGCTCAATGCCACGCAGACGGACATCGGCAGCATTGGCGAGTGCGCCTCTGTTTTTGCCGCGGCTTCGAATGCCTGGTTGATCATACCCACCTGCGGCCCATTACCGTGAGTCACGATAACCTCATGACCCTGCGCAATGAGATCCACAATGGCCTGCGCGGTGATTTTGACGGCCTGCATCTGTCCGGCCAGATCCTCACCCAGCGCGTTACCACCCAGCGCGAGAACAATTTTCTTCCTCATTTTTCCTCACTTATCATACACAGTTGTCTGTTTCACAAGCGCCGGGTGGGGTAAACGGCTTACGTCGTAAGAAGCGGCCCCGGCCTGCTTTCCCTGTAAAGACGCCATCGCAGAAGATCGTTTCGCCACGCGACAGCGTTCTGACAATCGCCCCTTGACAGCGGAACCCCTCCCAGGGCGAATAATCGGCGTTATCGTGCAGGTGGGCATGATGGATCGTCTGGCTCTGGCGAGGATCGATAATCACCACATCGCCATCAGAGCCTGGCGCCAGTAGCCCCTTTTGCGGCCACAAACCGAACAGCCTGGCAGGCATCGCACTGGTTAACGCGACAAAGCGCTCAGGGGTAATTCGCCCGCTCATCACGCCTTCAGAAAAGAGCAGTTGCAGGCGGTTTTCGACGCCGGGCAAACCATTCGGGCAGCGGCTGAAATCGCCGCCTGAGATCTGCTGGCGCTGCGCCATTGAAAAGGTGCAGTGGTCAGTCGCCACGACGTCAATGGCACCGTCACTGATGCCGCACCAGAGCTTGTCCTGCTCACGTACATTGCGTAACGGCGGGCTGAGAATGAAGTTCAGGCCGTCTTCCCCGTCATAACGGCGTTCATCCAGCAGCAGATATTGTGGACAGGTCTCTATCCACACGGGCTGGTGATTCGCTTTCGCCAGGCGTAAATAGTCCAGCCCCAGACCGTTGGATAAGTGGACGATGTACAACGGCGCGTTCCCCGCAATCTGCGCAAGGTTAATCATCCGGGCGATGGCTTCGGCTTCACATTCCAGCGGTCTGCTCAGGGCGTGATAGCGTGGCGACGTTAAGCCAGCGGCAATGAATTCGGCCCGTTTACTGGCGATGGCGGCGTCGTTTTCCGGGTGGACGGTGGTTAGCGCGCCGGACTTGTGCAAACGACGCAGCACCTGCAAGGTTTCATCATCGTTGAGTTTGTACTGGTAGGTCAGATAGAGCTTAAAGCTGCTGATGCCTTCTTCCACCATCATCGGGATCTCATCGAGGATGGCATGATTGACGTGCTGAATAACGCCGTGGAAGCTGTAGTCGATCGCTGCTTTATGCGCGGCGTACCCCTGGTAGACCTCCAGTTGATGGCGCAAGCGACAGCCTGTCGGACCAAATCCCATATGGTCGATAATGGTTGTTGTACCGCCACACGCAGCGGCGCGGGTACCGGTAAAAAAATCATCACAGCTACGGGCGAGTCCGGTGTCGATATTGAAATGCGTATGCACATCAACGCCGCCGGGAAAAACGTAGCATCCCGCAGCGTCAATCACTTCGCACGAGGGGGGCGGCGTAATCTTCGCGTCCACTTGACGAACAATGCCGCTCTCAATCAGCAGGTCCTGTTTTGCCTGTCCGTCGGCGTTAACGACAATGCCATTTTTAATCAATACACGCATAGCACACTCCAGAAATCCCCCGGTAAACCGGGGGAGACAGATGGATCGTTATTTCGTTGCCAGCCAGGACAGTGGAATGGCAGCGTACATTGCGGCGCAGGTCACCAGATGTGATTTCCAGGTTTTTTCGTTTGGCGCGTGGGCTTCGGGTTCTTTACCCGGACCAAAACCGATCACCGGAATACCGTGACGTCCCATAATCGATACGCCATTGGTGGAGAACGTCCACTTGTCGACCACCGGCGCTTTGCCGAACAGACCTTCATAGGCATTGACCAGCGCTTTGACGGTGAAGTGATCTTCTTCCACTTTCCAGGTTGGGAAGTAGCATTCGGTCGGGTAAACCAGCCCGGTCCAGGAGGGGCGGTCATAGTTGTACATCGAAACCACCGCATTGGCTTTTTTCACTGCCGGCAGGGCGCGGATCTCTTCCAGCGCGCCTTCCCAGGTTTCACCCCAGGTCAGACGACGGTCGATAGAGACAGCGCAACTGTCCGCCACGGCGCAGCGGCTGGGTGAGGTGAAGAAGATTTCGGAAACGGTTAAGGTCCCTTTACCGAGAAAATCATCCCAGGCCAGATGTTGTGACAATTCCTGCAACTCGTTGAGGATTGGGCCCATTTTGAAGATAGCGTTATCACCGCGTTCTGGGGCGGAACCGTGGCAGCTAACTCCCTGCACATCAATGCGTATTTCCATGCGTCCGCGCTGTCCACGATAAACCTGGCAATCGGTCGGCTCGGTGCTGACGACAAATTCCGGACGGATACCGGATTGCTCGATGATGTATTGCCAGCACAGACCGTCGCAGTCCTCTTCCTGTACCGTGCCGGTGACCAGCAGCGTGTACTCATCTTCCAGACCGAGATCTTTTATGATCTTCCCGGCGTAAACCATGGACGCCATGCCGCCTTCCTGGTCAGACGTGCCGCGTCCGCCGATCAGTTCGTCGGTCTCCATCCCTTCATAGGGATCGAAATTCCAGTTGTTGATGTTGCCGATACCGACCGTGTCGATATGCGCGTCCATCGCGACCAGGCGCGGACCATGGCCGATGTACCCCAGAATGTTGCCCATTGGGTCGATCTCGACTTTATCGAAACCGACTTTCTCCATTTCTTGTTTGATGCGATGGATAACACGTTTTTCATCGCAGCTTTCGCTGGGAATGGCGACCATATCGCGCAGGAAACGCGTCATGTCTTCTTTGTAGTCGTTTGCTTTTTCAAGAATCAGTTTAAAAGGAATGTGCTTAGCCATGACTTTTCTCCAGTGTTCGCTCCCGAATCTTCTGGGGAGCGTTTTTCAATAGGGGGGGTTACAGTGCGACCGGATGTTTGCCTTCCCAGACCACTTCTCGGTAGTGCTTCACATCGGTATCGCCTTCGGTACTGATGACTAGCACAACGGCATCTTTATCTAACGCCAGTTTGTCCATTAAGGCCTGACGCTGCGGGTGATGATGGACGGCAGCCAGAACGCCCAACCCTACGGCGCCGGACTCTCCGGAGATCACGCGTGGGTCGCTGCCAAAAGGATTACCCAGCACGCGCATGCCCAGCGCGGCGACGCTGTCCTGGCAGGAGATGAACTGTGTGGCGCAGTTGCGCAGAATTTCCCAGCCGAGCGGGTTAGGTTCACCACAGGCCAGACCGGCCATGATGGTTGCCATATCCCCACCGACGTTGACGATGTCGCCTTTCACGCCGGAACGATAAATGCAGTCCGCTTTGTCCGGTTCGACGATAATGCTGTGCAGGTTTTGTGGGCCATAAACGTCGACCAGGTAGCCCAGTACGCCGCCCGCCATGGCGCCAACGCCAGCTTGTAACAGCACGTGGGTCGGCGTGACGCCCAGGGCGCGCATTTGCTCAACGGCCTCATCGGCCAGCGTGGCGTAGCCCTGCATAATCCAGGTGGGGATTTTGGTGTAGCCTTCCCAGGCGGTGTCCTGCACCACTTCCCAACCGTTTTGTTGGGCGTGTTGCATGGTCAGACGAACAGTATCGTCATAGTTCATGTCGGTGACGATGCACTCCGCGCCGAGGTTGAGAATGGCGTCCACACGCTCTTGTGCAGAGCCTTTTGGCATGTAAATCACCGCATGTTGTCCGAGCTGTTGTGCCGCCCAGGCAATACCGCGACCGTGGTTGCCGTCAGTGGTGGTGGCAAACGTCATTTTTTCGCCGATGGCGTTTTTGAGCTGCTCGAAAGAGAGCGTCTCAATATCAAGATGATATTTCTCGCACAGCAGGCAGGCGATGGCCCAGGCTCCGCCGAGCATCTTGAACGCGTTCAGTCCGAAGCGTTTTGATTCATCTTTGACGAGAATTTTCTTTACGCCGAACAGGCAGGCAAGATCATCCAGCGCACAGAGCGGCGTTGGGTGGTAACCCGCGATCTTTTGATGAAACTGACGAGCGGCTTTGGCCTGTTTTTGCGAAAAAAGGGGCGACGTTTCACCGTTATAAAAGCGATTGTCTGCAATATCGATCTTCAATGAGAAAACGGACATATCCTATCCTTTTGGCCTCCGGAAAGGAGAGCCGACCGGCAGGTCGGCTCTGGGGGTTATTTCACGCGCGGTTGCGCTTCTTTCAACAACTGCTCCAGCAGTACGCCAGGCTTCGGATATTTGCGGGAGAGGATCATCGCGGCGATGATGTAGGGCTTCCAGCTGGCTTCTTTGTAAGTCGCGATGCGGTATTTTTCGAATACGGCGTCGGTGACTTCCCCTTCTTTGCAGGAGACGCCGCTGATATCCGCAGGCAGGCAGTGCATATAGAGCGCTTCGCCGTCGCGGGTGAGTTGCATCATTTCTTCAGTACAGTGCCAGTCTTTATGCTTCGCGTTCTGCTCAAGGCACTGTCTTTCCAGCTCTTTCAGGGCTGCATGGTCATTGGCGCGCAGAAGTTCGGTACGCTCTTCCATCACTTTGTAAGGTGCCCATGACTTCGGATAGACGATGTCGGCATCTTTGAAAGCTTCTTCCATGCTGGTGACCTGACGGAAGCTGCCGCCGGATGCGTTCGCGTTGTTTTTCGCCACTTCAATCACGTCCGGGATCAGGTCATATCCTTCCGGATGTGCCAGAGTGACGTCCATACCAAAGCGGGTCATCAGACCGATAATGCCCTGCGGCACGGAGAGGGGTTTGCCGTAGCTGGGTGAGTAGGCCCAGGTCATGGCGATTTTTTTACCCTTAAGGTTTTCCAGCGAGCCAAAGTGTTCGCGCAGCCAGGCCAGATCCGCCATCGCCTGCGTTGGATGATCGATATCGCATTGCAGGTTAACTAACGCCGGACGCTGCGGCAGCACGCCCTGTTTGTAGCCGTCATCCAGCGCAGCGCCGACTTCACGCATATAGGCGTTGCCTGCACCAAGATACATGTCGTCGCGAATACCAATGGCGTCAGCGCAGAAGGAGATCATATTGGCCGTTTCGCGGACGGTTTCGCCGTGCGCGATTTGTGATTTCCCTTCGTCCAGATCCTGCTGAGCCAGACCGAGCAGGTTAAGGGCGGACGCATAAGAGAAGCGGGTACGGGTGGAGTTATCGCGGAAAACGGAAATCCCTAGTCCACTATTGAAGACTTTGGTCGCGATGTTTTCGGCACGCAGCATCTTCAGCGCAGCCGCGACGTCCAGGACTTGTTTCAGTTCATCCGGCGTCTGTTCCCACGTTAGCAAAAAATCCTTCTCGTGAAGGTGTGAGGTCAGCGAATTGATATCCTTTATCAGCTCATTAACAGTTTTCATTGTAAGGTCCTGGTAGTGGAATGACGGCAAGGTGGCTTATTCGCGGTAATGACAAGCGGCATCACCGATATACGAGGGACTAACAATAAGCGTGCCAAAATGAATCCGGCGGCGGATAAATGGGAATTCATCAGGTAATATGTGGCACTGATCACAGAATAAGGCTAGCTGTAATTCGTCATGAATATACGAAAACGTTTGGCTTAATAAATAGCGCTATTTGTCAATGAATTTGCTGACAAAATAATACCCGGAAGAAGAGTAAATACCGTCAGTTTGATAAACTCACCCCGCTGATTCTCATATTGATATGGAAATGTGATTTCTCTTGCATATTTTCATTATAAAATGATAAAGAGTCCGTGTTTTTATCAAAGCAAATTTTGTCTGAGTTAGTATCCTTATATTCTACGAACCATCAATGTCTTCAATGATCAATCATTTAAGTGATTCCGGAAGGTAAGACTATGGTGCTTGCAACAACGCAGTCCGTTTTGATGCAGATTCAACCTACAATTCAGCGTTTTGCCAGAATGCTTGCCAGCGTTTTGCAGCTCGAAGTTGAGATCGTCGATGATAATCTCTGCCGCGTCGCGGGAACCGGCGCCTACGGTAAATACCTCGGACGCCCGTTAAGCGGCAACTCCAGATTACTGCGCTATGTACTGGAAAGTAAAAAAGAAAAGGTTGTGACGCATTCCCGTTTTGATCCGCTGTGTGAAGGTTGTGATAGCAAAGATAACTGTCGCGAGAAGGCTTTTCTGGGAACACCGGTCATTCTGCAGGACCGTTGTGTAGGCGTGATCAGTTTGATTGCCGTAACGCATGAACAGCAGGAGCATATCAATGACAACCTGCGTGAGTTTTCAGATTATGTTCGCCATATATCCACCATTTTTGTTTCAAAGCTTCTCGAAGACCAGAGTGGCAGCGACAACATCAGTAAAATATTTTCGACAATGATCGAGAATATGGATCAAGGTGTGTTGGTCATTGATGAAGATAACCGCGTACAGTTCGCGAATCAAACCGCGTTAAAAATTCTTGGCGCGGCGCAGAATAATATGGTGGGAAAGTCGGTCAGGTTTCGGCCATTAACGTTTGAAAGTAATTTCACCCACGGACATATGCAGCATATTGTCTCCTGGGATGATAAAAGTGAATTGATTATTGGTCAGTTACATCATGTGCAGGGACGACAGTTATTCCTGATGGCCTTCCATCAGTCGCATACCAGTTCCTCAGTATCGATTGCCACCGATGAGCCGCATATTGAGCAACTGGTCGGTGAATGCCGGGTCATGCGCCAGCTTAAGCGGCTGATCAGTCGTATTGCCCCTAGTCCATCCAGCGTCATGATTGTGGGGGAAAGCGGCACCGGAAAAGAGGTGGTCGCGCGCGCCATTCACAAACTGAGTGAACGACGTAATAAACCGTTTATCGCCATCAACTGTGCGGCGATACCGGAACAACTACTGGAAAGTGAACTGTTTGGCTATGTTAAGGGTGCATTCACCGGCGCTTCCGCCAATGGTAAAACTGGTCTGATTCAGGCGGCGAATAGTGGAACGCTTTTCCTTGATGAAATTGGCGATATGCCCTTGATGCTACAGGCTAAACTGCTCAGGGCGATTGAAGCGAGGGAGGTGTTGCCGCTTGGTGCAAGCAGCCCGGTTCAGGTCGATATCCGCATTATTTCCGCCACCAATCAGAACCTTGGGCAGTTTATCGCCGAAGGCAAATTCCGCGAAGATCTGTTCTATCGACTGAACGTCATCCCACTGACCCTGCCACCGCTACGTGAACGACAGGACGATATTGAGCTACTGGTGCACTATTTCCTGCATCTGCATACTCGCCGTTTAGGGCTGGTCTACCCGGGCATTGCACCGGATGTGGTGACCCTGCTCAGACACCATCAATGGCCGGGAAATCTGCGTGAATTAAGCAACCTGATGGAATACCTGGTCAACGTGGTTCCTTCTGGCGAGGTGATCGACAGTACGCTTTTACCACCAAACCTGATCAACAACGGTAAAGCGCCAGAATCCGTTGGCGCGGTCGCTCATGCGGCGCAGTTGCTGTCTGAGGACTCCGGCGGAACCGCGCTGGAAGAGATGGAAAAGCAGATGATTCGCGAAGCGCTATCCCGCCACTCCAATAAAAAACAGGTGGCGGATGAGTTAGGCATCGGCATTGCGACGCTTTATCGCAAGATCAAAAAGTATGAGCTGTTGAACGCGTAACTTTGCACCCAGGCGCGTTCAGGTTGCATCGGGGCGACACACGTGTGAACGTCGTCAAGCCGAAGGCAACCTGAAGGATGAGGCGTTTATTATTCAGGCTCTGTGCAGCGCTGGACGGTATCGACAATCATCTGATAACCGGTGCAACGGCACAGATTTCCCGCCAGGCCGCGACGGATTTCCAGAATGGTTAATGGCTTTTCCCGCGGCTTTGCCAGCAATGCGGTGGTCGCCATAATCAGACCCGGCGTGCAGAAGCCACACTGCACGGCGCCGGATGTCGCATAAGCTATCTGAACACGCGAGAGCTGACTGCCAGCCGATTCACCTTCCAGGGTGCGGATCTGTTTTCCTGCTGCCCACGCGGCAAGATACAGGCAACTGTCGATGGCCGTGCCATCAACCAGCACCGTACAGGCCCCGCATTCACCGACACAGCATCCCTGTTTGACGCTCAACAACCCTTGTTCGCGCAGGAGTTCAGAGAGCGGCATCCCTGGCATGATGCTGAGCTGAAAAGGGTGATCATTAATGACGCATTCCAGCGTGATTCGGTTAGTGTCATTCATTGCAGCTTTCCTCCCGCCGCGACAACGGCCTCAGTAACCACTTTCTGGGTCATCGTCTGGATGAGATGCAGACGAAATTCCTTACTTGCCCGCCAGGAAGAGCGCGGGGCGACATCCTGCAGAACGGATTCGGCGATCGCGTCCAGTGTCTGGTGGGTCAATGGTGCATTTTGCGCCGCGCTCTCTGCATGCTGACAGCGGACGGGTGTGGGAGCTGCAACGCCGAACGCCAGGCGAAGTTCTTTGACACTGCCGTTATCCAACTGGCATCGCGCTGCACAACCAATGGTCGAGATATCCATCGCATCGCGCATGGCATATTTAAAATGCGCGCTGCCGATATGCGTCCTGGGCTGCGCTGGGAAATGAAAGGCAACAAGGATTTCATCCTGCTCAAGAGCGACTTTTCCGGGGCCGGTGTGAAAACCGTTGATGCTGGTAAAACGCACCCCCTTTGGCGAGGTGATCTCAAGCGTGGCGTCATAAATCAGCGTTGGCGTCGCCGAGTCCGCGCTGGTTGCGCCATTGCAGATATTCCCGCCGTAGGTGGCGACATTACGGATTTGCGGTCCGGCGATGGAGGCGGCTGCCGCACACAGGGCTGGCAGATGTCGTTGCGTGACGGGATGCTCGATAATCTCGCTAAAGGTGGTGGCGGAACCGATACGCAGCCCCTCTTCCTTCGTCAGGGTAATACCTCGCAATTCGGGCAGATCATGAATATCAACGATATGACGGTAACGCGCATTATGATGATGGAGCTGGATCAATACGTCGGTTCCGCCAGCGAGCAGTTTCGCCTGCGGATAGCGCGCCAGCAGGCTGATCGCCTCGGCAATGTCTGAAGCACGATGATAAGAAGCAAAGTCAAACATGGTCATATCCTCAAATCAAGCCAGCCTGGTGGAACTCCGCATACAACCTTTTTGGCGTCAGTGGCAGCGTATCAATCGCAACGCCTGTGGCCATTTTCACCGCGTTACGAATGGCTGCAGCAACCGGGATAATGGGCGGCTCGCCGAGGGATTTATGTCCATACGCCGATTGCGGCTCCTGCGTTTCAACGAATGCGCTCTCCAGTTGCGGCAGGTCAGGCATGGTCGGCATTTTGTAATCAAGGAGATTCGGGTTACGCACCAGACCACTTTCCGCATCGATGATCATCTCTTCAAACAGTGCCCAGCCAATGCCCATTCCCATCCCGCCGTGCACCTGACCTTCCGCCAGTTGTGGGTTCAGAATATGGCCTGAATCGTGGACATTGAGGATACGGTTGATCGTGACCTTGCACAGTGCGATATCGACGCTCAGATCGACAAACGTGCAGCCAAACGCCGGTGGGTTAGTGGTGGTTTTCACCGAGCATTCCGCTGACAGTTGGCCGCCGCGTTCCGGATGGTAAAACGCATCCATCGCCAGCTCTTTTAATGACAGCAACGGAGAGTCTGGTCGATCGATAAGGACGATGTGGCCTGCCGTCAACGTCAGACTCATGACGGACTGATGCAGCATGTCGGCAGCGTGATGGAGGATCTTATCGCGCAGTTGTATTGCTGCCTTACGTAGCGCTGGCGCGGCGACATAGCTCTGGCGAGAGGCAAATGCGCCAGGGTCGAACGGGGTAATATCGGTATCCTGGGTTGAAATGACGTGCACATCGCTGACCGGTACGCCGAGGGTTTCCGCCACCATCTGTGAGAAGACGGTATCGGCCCCCTGACCGATTTCCGTCGCTCCGCTCTGAACGTTGATGGTTCCATCCTGATTCATCAGCAGGCGGGCGCCAGCGATTTCCACGCCGACCGGCCAGGTGTTGGAGGTATAGCTAAAACAGGCGACGCCGACGCCCCGGCGGATGTTGCCTTGCTGGTGCAGACATTCAGCGCGACGGGCGTCCCACTCAAACAGCGCGCGGCCTTTTTGCAGACACTCCGGGAGCCCCGCGCTGTAGATGCGTTTACCGGTAATCGGGTTCGTGTCGCCTTCGCAGGCCGCATTACGCAGTCGAACCTCGAGCGGATCGAGACCCAGCGCCGTTGCGGCGTCATCCAGCATCGATTCTACAGCAAAGATCACCTGCGGCGCGCCGTAGCCACGCATCGCGCCAGCGGAAGGAAGATTGGTATAGCAAGTGGTGGAACGGTAAGCGTATGCGCTACGGGGATAGAGATAGGCCACTTTGTTGCCGCCCGCCGAGGCGATCGAGTGTCCGTGTGAGGCATAAGCGCCGGTATTGGACAGAACATCCAGACGATAGCCTTTCAACGTGCCGTCGCGATTGAGCCCCATCTGTCCATCCATCGTGAACGCATGACGGGTACGGGAAGCGAGAAAACACTCTTCACGGCTGAGAGAGACTTTCACCGGTATACCGCCTAGTTTGCGCGTCAGGAAAGCGGCCATTGGTTCTTCCAGCACATCCTGCTTGTTGCCAAATCCGCCGCCGACGTACGGTTTGATAACCCGCACGCATGACCACGGAATGTCCAGCGCCTGGCCCACGACCCGTCGTACGATGTGTGGGATCTGCGTGCTGGAGACGATGGAGATTCGCGAGTCATCTTCCATCCAGGCAAATGAGGTGACGCTTTCCATATGGCAATGTTGAATCACCGGCGTCTGGTAATGTCCCTGGAGTTGATAATCCGCGGCATCAATGGCCTGCTGGACATTCCCCGTGGTCATTTCACTGCGATTGAGCAGATTACCGCCTGGGTGAATGGCGACGGCGTCCTGCGCCAGGGCCGCTTCTGGCGTGGTAATCACCGGGAGTTTTTCCCATTCCACATTTACCAGCAGGGCTGCTTTTTCTGCGGTTAACTCGTCTCTTGCCACGACAATCGCGACCGCATCACCATGATGGCGTACGTGACGGGTCAACAGAAAACGGTCGGCGGTGTCGCGTTTGTTCTCATCCAGCGTCCAGGCGTGTCCTGCCGTGGCGAAGGGAATATCCGGTACATCTTCCCAGGTAAATACGGCCAGTACCCCGGGCAGGCTTTTCGCCTCGTCACAGTTGATGCTGGTAGCGTAGCCGTGGGCAATCGGACTGCGAACGTATCGGGCATAACACATGCCAGCCATCATATAATCATCAGTATATCGAGCCCGCCCGGTCACTTTAGCAATGGCATCCACGCGCATACATGACTCACCGGTAGCGGTTGCTTCCCGCGCATCCATAAAGGTCCCCTTGATTTAATTATTCGGTTCCTGAACAACCGTTAAATCAGGCAAGAATTACGCCAGAAGCGCAAAGTTGTGCCGTGAGAAAAGGGAAGTGTGACGGAGATAATAATATGGCCTGTCGGGAGAGGGATTCGACCTTTGGCGATGAGCACTCTGTGTATCATTATGAGTTTAATCAACTCATTGTGATACACGGTAAGCGGTGGTGATAGCGTTTATCAGGCAGTCCGTGATAATACTTACCCACTCAATAAATTTGGCATCCGGATTATGGCTGCTATCATATGGCGTCTGTGAATATTGCGAGGAACGGTTTTGAGCGCAGGACGCCTGAAGAAAAATAGCCTGGGTATTGCCATGCTGCTTTGTGCGGGATTGCTGATTGCGGGCTGCTCGGGGAGCAAATCGTCTGATTCTGGCGCCGTTTATACCGTCAAACGGGGGGATACCCTTTATCGTATTTCACGCACGACCGGTACCAGCGTCAAAGACCTTGCGCGTCTGAACGGCATTTCGCCGCCGTACACCATTGAAGTTGGACAAAAGCTGAAGCTCGGCGGTTCGAAAACGGTCTCATCGAAATCCACTAAAAAGTCGACGACCAAAACAGCCGCCAGACCGTCTTCTTCTGTGCCGCAATCGTCCTGGCCGCCAGTGGGCCAACGTTGTTGGCTATGGCCTGCCAACGGTAAGGTGATATTGCCTTATTCCACCGCGGATGGGGGTAACAAAGGGATCGACATTTCTGCTGCCCGTGGTACGCCTGTTTATGCCGCCGGGGCAGGGAAGGTGGTCTATGTGGGCAACCAGCTACGGGGTTACGGTAATCTCATCATGATCAAACACAGTGAAGATTACATTACCGCCTATGCACATAATGACACCATGCTGGTGAATAACGGGCAAAGCGTGAAGGCGGGACAGAAAATCGCCACGATGGGCAGTACTGATGCGGCCTCGGTGCGGTTGCACTTCCAGATTCGCTACCGCGCCACGGCTATCGATCCGCAGCGTTATCTGCCGCCGCAGGGCAGCAAACCGAAATGCTGACGGCGAATTAATCGCCAGTCAGCAGGTGTGTCCCTTGCCAACAAGAGCGTTAGGTTTATAATGCCTTACGCATCTCAAAGCGGGCGTAGTTCAATGGTAGAACGAGAGCTTCCCAAGCTCTATACGAGGGTTCGATTCCCTTCGCCCGCTCCAAACTCAAGTCTCCTGAAGTCTACCAAACTCAATTTTCCCTTGATAAATCAGTAGTTATAGCATTCTATTAGTCTATTGAACTCAATTGTACTCCCCCAGGGTCAAGCTCAATGTGGGGGTATAGATGGGGGTATAATTGTACCCCCTGCTGAGAGGTACCCCCAATGAAGCTGACAGCTCGTCAGGTTGAAACTGCAAAACCTAAAGAGAAGCCCTACAAACTGGCTGATGGTGGTGGTCTTTACCTGCTGGTTAATCCCAATGGCAAAAGATACTGGCGTCTCAAATACCGTTCACTAGGTAAAGAGAAACTGCTCGCTATTGGCGTTTACCCCGATGTTTCTTTAGCTGAAGCCAGAAGCAAGCGAGAGGATGCTAAAAGGACATTAGCGGCTGGCAACGATCCTTCTCTTGAACGGAAAATTGAGAAACTAAGTCGTCAACAAGACGCAGAAAACTCTTTTGAGGCTATCACGCGGGAGTGGTATCAGCGTCGCTATGACCGCTGGTCTGTCTCCTACCGCGAAGAGATGCTGAGAACCTTTGAAAAGGATGTGTTCCCTTATATCGGTCACCGGCCAATCAAAGATATCAAGCCGATGGAGTTGCTTGCAGTTCTTTCAAAGATAGAAGCTCGAGGAGCAACGGAGAAGGTCCGTAAGGTTCGCCAGCGTTGTGGAGAGGTCTGGAAGTATGCCGTTGTGACTGGCAGGGCTGAGTACAATCCAGCTCCTGATCTAGCCAGCGCAGTAGCTCCCCATGAGAAAGAGCACTATGCTTTTTTGAATCGCCACGGATTTAACAGACACCTCTGAGTCATTTAAGATGACTTAAAGAGAGGTGCCCATGAGCGGTAAACGTTATCCCGAAGAGTTTAAAATTGAAGCAGTCAAACAGGTTATTGATCGCGGTCATTCTGTTTCCAGCGTTGCAACACGTC